>JACKQG010000001.1_pt1 | contig 418685 bp, 287 predicted proteins | sample 8237621 | NCBI WGS metagenome assembly JACKQG01 (sample SAMN15677084, study PRJNA649215) | marine metagenome | biome: marine; feature: Black Sea; material: saline water; isolation source: suspended particulate matter (SPM) from the Black Sea western gyre | collected 2013-06-09/2013-06-10...
TCACGACGATTGGCACCTGACTTTTTCTTTCACGATCAGGTTTATCGACACAGTGGCGAGTTTCTAGTGCTGCCTCCCGGCGAGTACAACGTCACCTACACTCGCGGTCCCGAGTACCGAGTTCTAAACCGCGACATCGTCGTGCCGATTGCCGAAACGCACCGCGAGGTGTTTCAACTCGAACGCTGGATCAAGCTGAGCGATCACGACTGGTACTCGGGTGACCATCATGTTCATGCTGCCGGTTGCGCTCACTACGACGCACCGACCCAGGGCGTTACGCCCGAAGCGATGATGCGACACTTCCTGGGTGAGGATTTGAATGTTGGTTGTGTTCTTACGTGGGGACCGTGTTGGTATTTTCAAAAGCAGTTCTTCGAAGGCGACATTAGCCGGCTCTCGACGCCAGATTACTTGATGCGGTATGACGTCGAGGTCTCGGGATTTCCCTCCCAGCACGCCGGGCATCTCTGTCTGTTGCGGCTCAAAGACGATGACTACACCTATCCAAGCGAAGCGGAATTCGATTGGGCGTTCGGCCCTGAAAAAGGCCACTTCAAAGGAACGAGAACTGAACGTATTGGCGAATGGCCGACGTGGGACTTGCCGATTTTGGCGTGGGGTAAGAAACAAGGCGGAGTTGTGGGCTTCTCGCACAGTGGTTGGGGTTTGCAGTTGCCGGACGTCATGCCGGATGGTTCGCGACAGTTTCCAGCCGGGCGTTGGGGCGGGGCTCGTCCCGACTGGAAGGGACGATCGCCGGACAAGCTTCCCGACTACGCGATGCCTCGCTTTGATGGTATCGGAGCAAATGAGTACGTCGTTGACGTCACGCACGGAGTTTGCGACTTCATCTCGTCCGTCGATACGCCTTCGGTGTGGGAATTGAACATTTGGTATCACACGCTGAACTGTGGATTCGAATGTCGAATCAGCGGCGAGACAGACTTTCCTTGTATTTACGATTCCCGAGTTGGGCTCGGGCGAGGCTATGTGAAACTCGACGACAAACCGCTGACCTTCGATAACTGGATTCAGGGGATTAAAGATGGACGAAGCTATTGCTGCGATGGCTTGAGTCATCTTTACGACTTCGAGATCAACGGCCTTGGCGTTGGCGAGGAGGGAGTCAATGGTCGGGCAAGTGTTCTAGGAGCGAAAGGCGGTGAAAAGTTAAACGTCACCGTCAATGCAGCAGCTTTTCTCGAAGAAAAGCCCCGTGAAGAAATCCGGCGATTGCGACTCGACCAGAAACCTTACTGGCATGTCGAACGGGCTCGGATTGATGCCAGTCGCCAAGTGCCCGTCGAGTTGATCGTCAACGGCCAGTCGGTCGAGACGAAGAAGATCGCTGCGGACGGCAGCGTTCAAGATCTTCAATTTGAGTATCAGCTGGAGCGTTCCAGTTGGGTCGCTCTGCGAATTTTTCCGAGCTGTCACACCAATCCGATCTTCGTCGAAGTTGATGGCAAGCCGATCCGAGCGAGCCAAAAGAGCGCGAAGTGGTGCCTTGATGCCATCGACGTTTGTTGGAGCCAAAAGGAACCTCGAACTCGAGACGAAGAGAAGGAGTCAGCCGCAGCTGCCTACGAACAATCGCGAGAAGCATATCGCGAGATTCTGGCCGACTCGTTCGATGACACGAAGACTCAATGAATGAGTTTTAGGAACGCTAATCGACGCTGATCAACGCTAATAACAATTGGCCCAGGACGGTGTTTTATTGGTGTTGATCAGCGGCGACTAGCATTCCTTCACAACAGTTAAGCATCCAACGAGCAACTAAATGCCCGCAGATCCAGCGAAGAAGAAGCAAGCCGCGAAGGTCGTCCGGGGTTTGCGCCGCGATTATGCAATCGCTGAATGTGCGCTTGTCCATGACACGCCATTCCAACTCCTGGTTGCTACCGTTTTGTCGGCTCAGTGTACCGATGTGCGTGTCAATATTGTGACCAAAGAGTTGTTCGCAAAGCATCCGACGGCGAAGGACTTGGCGGCGGTACCATTGAAGAAAATCGAGAAACTGGTCCAGAGTACGGGCTTCTTTCGCAACAAGGCCAAGAACATCAAGGCGCTGTCGCAGCGATTAGACAAGGAATTCGACGGCGAAGTCCCGCAGGATCTCGATATTCTTGTCAAGATGCCCGGCGTTGGCCGGAAAACAGCCAACGTTGTGCTGGGAACCGCTTTTGGGATTCCTACGGGCGTGGTCGTCGACACGCACGTGGGAAGAATCAGCAAGCGATTGGGGCTGACCGAGAGCACGGACGCCATGAAGATCGAGCGAGATCTGATCGAACTGCTACCACGCAAGGAGTGGATCGACTATTCTCATCGGTTGATTCACCACGGTCGTCGCGTCTGCAAGGCTCGCAAGCCACAGTGTGAAGAGTGCGGATTCAAGAAGATCTGCCCAAGAATCGGAGTCGAAGCATAAATGATTCTCTCTGGCGACGAGATCCGCAAGCATCTGGGCTCCGAGATTGTGATCGATCCGTTCAACGAATCGAATCTCAATCCGAACAGCTACAACATGACGCTGCACGACGAGATCATGATCTACGAAGAGGTCGTGCTCGACATGCGTCAGCCAAATCGAGTTCGCCGGATCCAGATTCCGGAAGACGGACTTGTGCTGAATCCGAATCAGCTCTATCTCGGTCGCACCGCCGAATACACCGAAACGCACAATTTTGTTCCGATGATCGAAGGGCGTTCGTCAGTCGGGCGATTGGGCTTGTTCGTTCACGTGACTGCCGGCTTTGGTGATGTTGGGTTCCGGGGACATTGGACCCTAGAAATGTTCGCCGTCCAACCCGTGAAGATCTATCCCGGCGTCCCGATCTGCCAGATCTTCTTCCACGAGATCAAAGGCGAGATCAAAGAGTACTGTAGCGACAAGTATCAAAACGCTCGCGACATTCAGCCGAGTTTGCTCTATCGCGAGTTGAATCCAGACGCGAACGAAGATGATCCGCAGCTGGTGTTTGAGTTCAGGCAGGATCGGTAATAGCGCTTAACGGAATTCTTATCTCGGCAGTTGCGGATTACGCTTCTGGATATCGCCAATCGCCACGGTATTCTCGCCGCAAAAGTGAATTCGCTTCGTCGTCGCCAACGCAACGCTCTTTCGCTCCATCCCACTCAACACTGCGACCAAGCTTGTACGACAACATGCCGAGCAGGCTCATGTTGGTCGAGCGGTGACTCGATTCGATATCGCAGACCGGTCGTTTACCAGTTTCGATGCTGCTCATAAAGTCGGCCCAAAGTGCGGTGATGCTGTGGCCGTCTGGTTCTTGATGGTCGGCGGCCGCATGGATCACCTTCTCTTTGTTGTTGGCGGGATAGAACGTCCAGCCGTCGCGCCATCCCATGTGGAACGTCCCTTTCGTGCCGTAGAAGTAGCAGCCGATGGAATGCTTCTCGGCTTCGTTGCCGGCAAAGCGACGATGCTCCCACGTGGCGTTGAACGATTCAAACTCGAATGTCGCGACTTGCGAATCCGGCGCGTCGGTCGTCTGTTCTTTCTCGTTGAGTACTGCTACACCTTTGATCGGTCGCCCGCCGGTGGAATAGATCTTGCGAGGATACTTTTCGTCGGTCCAGAGCAAGACTTGATCGAGCCAGTGAACGCCCCAATCGCCGAGCGTTCCGTTGGCGTAGTCGAGGAAGTTGCGAAATCCACCAGGATGGATGCGGCTGTTGAAGGGCCGCAGCGGCGCGGGGCCACAATACATGTCCCAGTCCAGCGCTTCCGGAACTTCGCTGTTCGTGTTTGGCAGTTCGGCGCCGCCACGGCCTAAAACAAAGGTTCGCACCATACCAATGTCGCCTGCTCCACCATCCTTCAGGAATTTCATCCCGGAAACGTAGTGCGGGCCGATGCGTCGGTGGAGTCCGACTTGTACGACGACACCAGCTGCCTCGGCAGCGTTCAGCATCGCGCGGCTTTCCATGATCGTGTGGCCGGTTGGTTTCTCGACGAATATGTGAGCACCTTTACCGATGGCTTCGATCGTATTCAACGCGTGCCAGTGATCGGGAGTCGCCACGATCGCGATGTCGATGTTGTCTTTGTCGAGCAACTCGCGGAAGTCACCGTAAGTCTTCGGCATATCGCCCGAGAGATCGTTTACTTCTTCGGCGGCAAGTTCCAATGCGTCTTGATCCACGTCGCACAAAGCCACCGCCTTGCACTGACCACCGGCCAATGCTTCCTTTAAGATGTTCATTCCCCACCAGCCGGAACCAATTAATGCCGTGCGGTATTGTTTCGCTTTCGGCGCCGCGTGGATGAACGGTGCTCCAGCCAACGTGAGTCCCGTGGCTGCGGTCGCATGAATGAACTGGCGGCGATTGATAGGCATGGTTGTTCCTTTGTCGCTCGGATGCTCTTTCGAATCTATATCGTTTAACGGCAGGGCGACGGCGCACCATCGTGTACTTGAACGCAGTCGCCTTCGGCTTGCCGTTAAACGAGGTTGGTTAGGGACGAAGGTCGACGCAGACTACGTCACCATCTGTGCTGCGACAGTATACTCGACCATTCGCCAGCGCGGGTGCGGTCCAGCACTTGCCGTCGAGAACCTTTGCCTTGGCTAATAATTTGAACTTCGATGGCGATGCTTCAACGATCGCCAACTCGCCTGCCTCGCTCAAGATGATCAAATGCGTTTTGGCAGCGATCAGCGATCCGCTACCGAAGCCCTCTTCTGACCACTGAATCGCGCCAGTGGCAAGCTGCACACATTTGAGAGTTCGTGCGCCGGTCGTGTCTCCATCGATGCCGTAGAGAAAACCGTCAATCAACACACTGGAGCTGAATTGGTTTTGGAACTCTTTGTTTTTCCAGACCACTTCCGGCTCGTTATCGATCAATCGAAGAAGAGCCGATCCGCGATTGTAGCCAGACGAAATGAAGACGGTATCGTCGTTCATGATCGGATCGGCTGCATTACAGCCGAAACGAGTCAGCCACCGATAACGCCACCGCTCCTTGCCTGTAGCGACGTCGATCAAATGGTAGAACTTGCCGGAGGCGATCATCGCCAACCATTTGTTGTTATGTTGGAAAAGTAGTGGCGTTGCATAGCCAGCGTCTCTGTCCACCGACGACCAGAGTAGCTCGCCGGTTCGTTTGTCGACTGCGGTGCCCGTCTCTCCGATGGCGAGCAGGAGCATATTGCCGTGTACCACGGGCGATGCTCCGAATCCCCAGCCGGGGACGCGTACTTCCGCTTCCTCGGCGACGTTTTTCGACCAGCGAACGTCGCCCGTCTTCACATCGAAACAAAATACATCGCCTTCACGACTTAAGGTGTAGACTGCGTCTTGGTCAATCGTGGGAGTTGACGTTGGGCCGCCTTCGAAGAAGTTGTCGTTTAGAGGTGCCTCGTAAGTGTGTGTCCAGCGAGTGTCGCCTGTCTCGGCATCGAAGCAATAAACGGTGTCCTCGTTATCGCGATTGCCGATCGTGAACGCTCGTCGGTCTCCAACGACGACCGATGAAAGGCCAATACCAACACTCGCCTTCCAAATCGTTGGCGTGCCATCCGTCGACCAATCGATTCGCAGATGGGATTCCATCGAGATGCCATCGCGAGTCGGCCCGCGCCAACGCGACCAGTCGTCCGCGTGGACGTGGCTGCACAAGATCGCAAAAGCGACGAGAGACAGTGCATATCGAGCTTGCAGCGCGAAGCGTTTCATGAGGACCGTGTGTGGGAGAATTGCAAGTTGAGCTGGATTCACCGCGAACCGTTGATGCCCGATTAATCGTAACTTGCCGAATAACCGCGCGTAAGGCCGTATATATTCCCTATCTCCACTACTTTACGGAGTAACTAGTTACTCTCCAAAAACTCCATTGCGTGTAGAATGATGAGAATTCGGGCGTCGATCCGTACGACCGAGACTCCAGCAATCAGTAGTCCCAGTTACGCAGGCAGCAGTGGGTTTCATCCATGAGTGAACAAGATCAGCCGCAGTCCGAAGGGAATTCGCAGCAGGTTCAAATGAACCATGTGACGGCGCGTGTTCCGGAAGAAGTGAGCCGGGGAGCATTTAGCACTGGCGTGATTGTCATGACCGGTGGTAGCGAGTTCATCCTCGACTTCATTCAGAACATCGGTGGTCCACCGCAGGTTGCGGCGCGGGTAATCATGCCTCATGGTGCGCTACCGCAGTTTGCTGACGCGTTGAAAAAGAATTTAGAGATCTACACGACACGATTTGGCCCGCCTCCGGAGTTGCCAAAGCCACCACAGCCAGCCAAACCACAGTCTGCTCAAGAACTGTACGACGAGTTAAAGCTGCCTGATTCGTTGCTTAGCGGAGCTTACTCGAATGGTGTCATGATTGGACATTCGGCTTCCGAATTCAAACTCGACTTCTTGACGAATCTGTTCCCGCACTCGGCCGTCTCGTCGCGAGTTTACTTGTCGGCGCCTCAGGTCCCGCGACTACTTGATTCATTGACGTCGACATTCCAGCAGTTTCAAGAACGCGTACGTCAGCAGCAACAGAATCAGCAACAACAACAGCCGCCGCCCCAGCAGCAGCAAACGCCTCCTCCACCCCCTCCCGAGTCGTCTGAAGACGAGATGGGCTAATGAACGTTGAACACTGAACATCGAACGTCCAAGGTCGAAGTGACAGATCGTTCGAAGTTCGATGTTGGACGTTCGATGTTCAACGTTCAAAGCCATGCCACGAAACATCGTTCTACCTCCTGAAACCGGCCTCCGCCCGGACGGTCTGTACCCGGGCGGTTGGTGGCACGACGCAGATGATGCGGAAGGCAGGATCGTTTGCGATCTCTGCCCTCGCGAATGCCATTTGAAGGAGGGCGATCGCGGCTTCTGTTTTGTGCGACAGAATGTAGACAACGAGATGATGCTTACGACGTATGGTCGTAGCACGGGTTTCTGCATCGATCCGATCGAGAAGAAACCGCTGAATCACTTCTTGCCCGGCACAAGTGTTTTGTCCTTCGGTACCGCTGGCTGCAACCTGGGCTGCAAGTTCTGCCAGAACTGGGACATTTCAAAGTCGCGAGAAGTCGAACGACTGAGTGAACTGGCGGGCCCGGAAGCGATCGCTGAAGCGGCATCCCACTTCGACTGTCGCAGTGTCGCTTACACCTACAACGACCCGATCGTGTGGGCCGAGTATGCGATTGATACCGCCAAGGCATGTCGCGCGGCTGGCATCAAGAACGTTGCGGTCACAGCGGCCTACATCTCGCCGCAGGCTCGCGAGCCCTTCTATGAATACATGGACGCTGCGAATGTCGACCTCAAGGCATTCACCGAGGAGTTCTATCACAAGATCACGTACTCGCACCTGCAACCGGTTCTTGAGACGATCGAGTGGCTGAAGAAGGAGACAGACGTTTGGTTCGAGCTGACGAATCTCGTGATTCCCGATGCGAACGACTCGATGGACGAAATCCGCGAGATGTGCGATTGGGTCTTGCAGCACGTCGGCGATGAAGTGCCCGTCCACTTCACGGCGTTTCATCCCGACTTCCGGATGAAGGATCGCGGAAACACGCCGCTCGAAACATTGATTGCGGCTCGTGAGGTCGCCTTGCAACAGGGGTTGCGTTTTGTCTACGTAGGGAACGTGAACGATGTGGCACATCAAAGTACGTACTGCCCTTCATGCAAGGGCTTGTTGATTCAACGAAATTGGTACGAGTTAGGTGAATACCACTTGAAAGAAAATGAGTGCGGACATTGCGGCGCGCCGATTGCGGGAGTGTTCGAAGAAGCGCCCGGCAACTGGGGCCGCCGACGTCAGCCCGTGCAAATGTCTCAGTTTGCAAGGCCCTTGCCAGTCATTCATCCAGAAACGAACCAGCCGCCCATCCAATCTGAACGAGAAGAGGAAACAGCGATCATGGCGACAGATACTCCAGCCACTGGCACAGCCGCTCGTCTCGAAGCTCAACGTCCCAAGCTCACCGACGAGCAACAATCGCTAATTCATCACGCTGCCTGCGAGATCATGGCAGCTGCGATCATCAAACGACCCGGCAAAGTCGATGATCCGACGTTGGGTGGTGCCGCCGAGAAGACAGTCATGGGTGCCTTCGTCACTTTGAAACGAGAGGGCCGCCTGCGAGCCTGTTGCGGAGCCCTGGGCAAGCCGATGCCATTGGGCAACGCGCTGTCGCAGTCTGCGATCCGAACCGCCACCGAAGATTCACGGCTGCCAACGATATCGCGGAGCGAGTTACCGCACCTCGACGTCGATGTGTCGCTGCTATTCGGCTTTCAGCCCATCAAGGAGCAAGGTGAGGACCGAGTGAACGCCGTCCAGCCGGGCCGTCACGGATTGCAAATCAATATGGGCAACAACGGCGGACTGCTGCTGCCGAGTGTTGCTATCGAACAGGGCTACGAGGCCGAAGAGTTTCTACGCCAGCTATGTCGAAAGGCCGGACTTCCTGACACCGCGTGGAAAGAAGATGCGGCTGTGATCCAGACGTTTGAGGCGGCGGCTATTCCTGGAAAGTTCGATGCTTCAACACTCAGTGACGTGGTGATCACGCGGCCGATGTTGACCGCTCAGGAATTGCAGACGCTCGCAGCCCATTGTGGAAACAACATCTCCGCACTTGCTCAAGGTGCGACGCCGAGCTATTACGTCAACGGAGTCTCGGACGGAAACGTGAATGGAATTGCTCTCACACTAAAACCAGAAGGCGCGCCAACGGGGGTCAACTTCTTCCAATTGTCGATGCGGCCCGGCATGCCGTTGCAAGCGAGCTGCATGAAGCTTTGCGAAGCGGCTGCCAACGCTCTGAAGAGCGGGCAAGTTCGTCTTGGGAGCCCCAACGTGTCGATCGCGATCTCGTTACTGTACGATCCTGCGATGCACGGTTCAGTTGCCCAACCTGACATTCGAGGCATCGATCCAAATTCCCGTTGCGTCATGATCACCGAAGGCAATAAATCGGCGTGGGTTTTTGATCCGACGAAGACCGCTGCGGATCTGCTGGCCGAAGCGACGTCGCAAGTGAATGTGTTCAACCCCGAGGCAGCGAACATCTTCAGCTTTATCGTTGAGTCCACGGACTCACAGGTGACGATCAGCAACGCGCCGGCGGCTGCTCCTGGAAGCGATACGCGAGCGGCAGCTGTCGCCGGGCGGTTTTATCCCGCTGACGCCGACGAACTGTCGAAGTTGGTCGATGATTGCCTCGGCGAAGTAAAGAGCCGCAAACGAAAGGCATCGGCGATCATGGTGCCACATGCCGGTCTGATTTACTCCGGTAAGATCGCCGGCGAAGTCTTTTCCAAAATCAAGATTCCGGACACGGTCATCATCGTCGGCCCAAAGCACACGCGAGCTGGTGTCGAGTGGGCCGTAGCGCCACACGAGACCTGGGCGATTCCGGGAGCCGAGTTGAAATCCGATCGCGAGTTAGCCCAGAAGCTGTGCGACGCGATTCCTGGCTTGCAAATGGACGCCGCAGCTCATCAAGGCGAGCACGGAATCGAAGTCGAACTGCCCTTTATCGCCAAGCTGAACCCAGATGCCAAGGTTGTCGGCATCGCAATTGGCGGCGGCGATATGGATCGTTGCCGCGAGTTCGCCAGTGGTTTGGCCAAAGTTTTGGAAGGGTTAGACGAGATGCCTTTGCTGATCATCTCTAGTGATATGAATCATTACGCTGCCGAAGAGGAAAATCGCCGCAAGGATGAACTGGCGATGGAAGCCCTCGAGGCACGCGACACCGAGCGACTGCTGAAGACTTGCGTCGCCAATCAAATCAGCATGTGTGGTGTACTACCGGCCGTCATGATCATGGAAGCGATCAAAGAACTGGGAAGCTTGAAGAAGGCAAGTCGCATCGGCTACACCACTAGCGCCGAGACGAGCGGCGACGCTAGCCGCGTTGTCGGTTATTGCGGGATGCTGTTCAGTTAGGACGCTTCGGCGAAATTGAACATTCCCGCGCGTCATGGATCCCAACGCGCGCCCACATCTGTCAGATCCTCGCGAGTGAGTGACTCCAATGAGAGGGCACCTTTCTCAGTCGGGCTCTCGTTGAAGGACGACCGCTCATTCCTTAGGAAAAGAGCAGGAAGGAATCTGTCAATTTGTGCGAAGATTGGCATATGGCCTGGGGTTGGATAGAATAGTTCTCGCGCCAGAGGGCTGACGCCACCGCGATCGAACGCCGATTCGAGCGGTTGCAGACGGAGCTGCTTAGGATCACGCATGTTGCTACAACGTACACGGAAGTCGTTCCTTTCACGGAGTACTACGGTGAGTTGCCTACGACTCCGTCCCGTCGGCTTCCGTCGGCTTGTACCATCTCTGAGCGTTCTCGCTTTTCTTGTCGGATCGCAAAATCTGTATGCGGTTGACCTCGCGGAAGCCACCGCCTTAATGATGCAAGGGCAGTACGCCGAGTGTATCGAGACGACGACGGAAGCGATCGAGGAGGGGCAGTACAGCGATACTTGGCGCGAGTTGAAGATGGAAGCGGAACTTGCCACCGGCCGGTATCCTGCCGCACTCGCGACGCTCGATGCGGCGCTGGAGAAGTCTAAGTCGAGTGTTCGGCTACGTTGGCTCGGCTATCGCGTCTGTCTATTCAACGGCCTGACCGAACGAGCAGACGAGCTGCTGGATCAAATCGACGAGCTGATGGATGGGGGGAGCTGGCGATACACCGATCCGGCCAGCCGAATCGCACTTGGTAAGTTCTATTTGCATCGTGGCGTCGACGCAAAGCAGGTACTTGACGCACTGTACACCCAAGTGAAGAAGCGAACGCCCGACTATGCCGCGGCCTATATCGCCGCAGGCCAACTCGCACTCAGCAAGCACGACTACGGCTTGGCCTCGGAAGAGTTCGCGACCGCGTTGAAACTTGATGCTACCGATGCCGATATTCAGTATGGGCTTGGAGCCGCTTTCGCGCCCTCGGACAGTGAGCAAGCGCAAGCAGCGTTTCAGGCTGCATTGGAGAGAAATCCGAATCACATCGACACGCTGCTTTATTTGGCCGATCACCACATCGATGCCGAGAGTTATGACGAGGCCGAGGCGCTGTTGGAGCGAGTGACCGACATCAACATGTTGGAACCTCGCGCGTGGGCTTATCGAGCCGTGTTGGCTCATCTGCGGAGCGAGCATGACATCGAAGAGCATTGTCGCAAGTTAGCGCTCAGTTGGTGGACCACGAATCCCGAAGTCGACTTTATCATCGGGCGCAAGCTTTCGCAGAAGTATCGCTTTGCCGATGGCGTCGCTTATCTGCGAATGGCGTTGAAGTTCAAGGAAGATTATTTACCCGCTCAAGCACAGCTGGCACAGGACTTGTTGCGACTCGGCGAAGAAGACGAAGGCTGGAAGCTGGCCACCGAAGTTTATGCTCGCGATGGATACAATGTCGTCGCGCACAATCTCGTTGCCTTGGGAGACAACATCGCAAAGTTTCGGACGCTTCGAGCGGACGGCTTTCTCGTCCGCATGGAAGCGCGCGAGGCGGATATCTACGGGCCGCTCGTAGTGGATCTCTTGTCACGTGCCAAAGAGCAGCTTTGCGCGAAGTACGATACGACCGTCGCTGATCCCGTGATCGTCGAGATCTTTCCCAGGCAGGAAGACTTCGCCATTCGCACTTTCGGGTTGCCGGGTGGCGCGGGATTTCTCGGAGTCTGTTTTGGGCGCGTCATTACGGCCAACAGCCCTGCCTCGCAGACGTCCACGCCGGCGAATTGGCAAGCGACGCTGTGGCACGAGTTTTGTCATGTCGTGACACTGCAAAAAACTAACAACAAAATGCCACGCTGGCTGAGCGAAGGCATTTCTGTCTACGAGGAACGGCAGGCGAACGCGACTTGGGGACAGACGATGACTCCTGAATATCGCGCGATGGTTCTCAGCGATGTATTGACACCGGTCAGCCAATTGAGCGGAGCGTTCTTGGCACCGCCTAGTCCGATGCATCTGCAGTTCGCCTACTACGAATCGTCGCTCGTCGTTGAATACCTCGTCGAGCGTTATGGGATGGACACTTTGCAACGAATCCTCGTCGATCTAGGTGTTGGGATATCAATCAACGACGCCTTACAGCGATACACCGGATCGATCGAAGCATTGGATAGCGAGTTCGCCGAATACGCGAGAACGAAGGCTCGCGATCTGGCACCGGACGCCGACTGGGAAGAGCCCGATTTAACGGAAGATGTGTCGAATGACGCCCTTGCCGCCTGGCTCAAAGAGCATCCCAATAACTACTCTGGGCTTCTGCAATACGCCAACATGTTGCTTCGCATACGCAACTGGAAAGAGGCTCGAACAGTTCTCGAGCAACTTCGCGATCTGTATCCCGCGTCAGTTGCGACATCCAGCATGTTGGCTCGAGTTCAACGAGAACTAGAAGATGTGGAATCCGAAACGGAGACTCTACGCCAGATTGCTGAACAAAGCGCAGATCATGTCGTTGCGTATCAGCGATTGGTCGAATTGGCGACTGAACGGGAAGATTGGGAAGAAGTGCGTGAGAATGGCAAGCGATTGTTGGCAGTCAATCCTCTTCAGCCAAGCCCACACCGTTCCCTGGTCGCCGCTGCTGAGCAATTAGGGGACGACCAACTTGCGACGACATCGCTCAGCGCCTTACTTCGCATGGATCCGATCGATCCAGCAGACATTCACTATCGACTCGGCTGTGCGCTCCGGCGAACCGGCGACTTATCGGCGGCCAAGCGTCAGATTCTGATGTCATTGGAAGAGGCCCCTCGATTTCGCGCGGCACATCGCCAACTGCTCGAGATTCTGGCCGAGATGAACGAGAATGAAGCGTCACCGGCACGGGTCGACACGGAAGAGTCGGCGCCCACTCTCCCATCGGAGGCCAGCAGGTGAAATCTAACAGACTCGTCATCCTGTGTTCCCTTCTTCTCCTGTTTGCAGTGGGGGGAATTAGCGTCGCGCAGCGATGGTTTCGCGGACGCATGCCCGACCCAACGCGACTTGAAGAACGTGGCGGCGTGCCGATCTGGAATATTGAAAAAGAGTTCAAACACGACACGTTCATGTTTGTGAGAATCAAGTATACGTCGTACAGCGATCGTGGAGACAGCGGCAAGTGGCAAACCGACTATCTGGACGCCGACGTCAATTTTTCGTTTCGACTCCAGGAGCTAACCTCGCTGGAAGTTGATCCCAACGGGATCGTGCTGGAGTTGACCGACGAGCAGCTGTTCGATTACCCGTTCATCTACATCATCGAACCTGGCCACATGTTGTTGATGGAAGAAGAGGTCGTTGCCTTGCGTCGTTACCTCAACAACGGCGGCTTTTTGATGGTGGACGACTTCTGGGGCGAAGAAGAGTGGTATCAGTTCTACACGCAAATCAAACGTGTGTTCCCCGACCGCGAACCGGAAGAATTACCACTCAGTCACGAGATCTTTCACTGCGTCTATGACCTCGAAATCAAGCCGCAGATTCCGAGCATCGGTTACTTGAGATCTGGTCGCACATTTGAACGATGGGACGCCCAGGAGCCGCATTATCGTGGGATCTTCGACGATAAGGGACGCATGATGGCCCTGATCTGTCACAACACGGACCTCGGAGACGGCTGGGAGCGAGAAGGCGTCGATCCGACGTACTTCCGTGAGTTTTCGGAGAAATACGCGTATCCGCTTGGGATCAACATTGTTGTTTATGCAATGACGCATTGAATAAATGACCTGCACCTTTCGATGGAGACACCAGTGACGACGGAACTAGATACCTACGAAGCCGAACAACAAGTCGTCGAGCAGTTGCGCGAAAGTCGCGGTCGCATTGAAACCGAGCTATCGAAGGCGATCGTTGGCCAGAAAGAAGCTGTCGAGCAATTGCTGATCAGTCTCTTTGCGGGCGGGCATTGTCTCCTGACCGGTGCTCCCGGACTTGCCAAGACGCTGCTGGTTCGTTCGATCGCACAGATCTTCCACCTCAAATTTCAGCGAATTCAGTTTACGCCGGACTTGATGCCTGCTGACATCACAGGAACCGATATCCTCGAGGAAACAACGGACGGCCACCGCCGCATGCAGTTTGTGAAGGGACCGATTTTCGCGAATGTGATTCTAGCGGACGAGATCAACCGAACGCCTCCGAAAACGCAAGCCGCCTTGCTGGAAGCAATGCAGGAACATCAAGTCACTGCCGCGGGAGTGTGTTACCCACTCGAAGAACCGTTCTTCGTTCTAGCAACACAAAATCCGATCGAGATGGAAGGAACCTATCCGCTGCCGGAAGCGCAACTTGATCGCTTCATGTTCAACATCTTTCTCGACTATCTGCCCGAAGACGACGAAGTCGCAGTCGTCTCGCAAACCACGTCGATTCGCCCGGAAACAATCGAGGCGCTATTCACCGGCGAAGATGTCCGGCGGTTCCACGACGTTGTTCGCCGCGTGCCCATTGCCGAAGAGTTGGTCCGATACGCCGTCAAACTGGCGGGCGCGAGTCGTCCGGGACAGGCGGGAACGCCGTCGTTTATCGACGATTGGGTCAGCTGGGGAGCGGGCTTGCGAGCAGCGCAGTACCTCGTACTAGGTTCCAAGGCTCGCGCTTTGTTCGAAGGCCGAGCTCACGTCACGCTGGAAGATATCCAAGCGCTCGTTCACCCGACTTTCCGTCATCGAATTTTGATTGGCTACCGCGCCGAGGCGGAAGGTGTCTCGGTCGAAACTGTCATCGATAAGTTACTTGAGACAATTTCGCCACCACTGAATCTGTCGTGATGGAAACGTAAATGGCAACTGTGCCCGATCAACAACACGCTACATCCAACCACGGCTCGCCGCGCGCCAGGTCCGGATCGTTCGTTGATCCGGGTTCGCTCATGAAGATCAAGAATCTTCAGATGCGTGCCAAAGTCATTGTCGAGGGCTTCTTTAGCGGTTTGCATCGTAGCCCGTATCACGGGTTCTCTGTCGAGTTCAGCGAGTATCGGCAGTACACGCCTGGAGATGACCTTCGGTATCTCGACTGGCGTTTATATGCGCGCTCGGACCGATACTACATTAAGCGTTTCGAGGATGAGACGAATCTGCGTTGCTACCTGCTGCTCGACATGAGCCGGTCGATGGGATATGGCTCGCGCGGTTACGAGAAGGTGGATTATGCACGGACGGCAGCCGCAACGCTGGCATACTTCTTGTCGCTGCAGCGAGATGCTGCCGGATTGGTGACCTTTGACGAGCAGATTGTCGAATATCTGCCCGCCCGCTTCCGACCGGGACATTTACATCGTTTGATGATGTGCCTGGAAAAGTCAGTATCCGGTACCGCGACGGACGTTGCGCCTGCTATCGAACAGATCGCTCGCACCGTGACGAAACGCGGCTTGATTGTATTGATCTCCGATCTGCTCGCGCCGACAGATACGCTCGAAACGCAGCTCGGATTGCTGCGTTCGCGCGGGCACGACATTGTTGTATTGCGAGTACTCGACCCGACGGAAGTGACGTTCGAATTTGCTGATCCTGCGATGTTCGAAGACCTTGAGTCGGGGCGCGAGCTGTATGTCGATCCAGAAGGCGTTCGGACTGATTATCTAGAACGATTCACCGAACATCAGAAGGCGATTCAAAAGACGTGTGCCAACTTGGGTATCGACTATTACCAATTGACGACGGATCAACCGCTTGAGTTGGCGCTCTTTGACTTCATGCATGCTCGCATGCGACGCGGACGACAAGTTGCTCGACGACAACGCAGTTCAAGGAGCGCGACTTCATGAGTCTTCTCGCTCCACTCTATTTACTTGGCGTTGCGGCAATCAGCTTGCCGATTCTGTTTCATCTGATTCGGCGGACGCCTCGTGGTCGACAGCAGTTCAGCTCGTTAATGTTCCTGGCGCCGTCACCTCCTCGTCTTACGCGGCGGAGCCGAATCGAGAACTGGCTGTTGTTGTTGCTGCGAGCAGCCGCCTTGATCCTGTTGGCGTTGGCGTTTATGCGACCGTTCTTGCGGCAGGTCGCGAACGTTTCTCTTGAAGGCGTTCGCGGACGACGTGTCGCGATCTTGTTGGATACAAGCGCTAGCATGCAGCGCGATGGCGTTTGGAAACAAGCGCTCTCGAAACTCGGGGCAACGCTGGACGGGTTGGATCCGACCGACGAAGTCGCGCTCTTTACGTTCGACGGCGGCGTCGAAGCTGTCATTCCCTTCGCGGAGCAACCCGCACTTCACCGTGAGAGCACGCACGAGGTCGTTCGTGGCAGAGCCGCCGAACTGGCTCCGACTTGGCGACACTCCGACCTGGGCACTGCGTTAGTGACGATTGCCGAAGAGCTGACATTGGCGACCGACGAGCCGAATAATGTCACCGTTTCACAAGTCGTCGTCATCAGCGACATGCAGCAAGGAGCCGATCTCATCGCGGTTCAGGGATACGAATGGCCAGACGAAGTTCGGGTCGCGATCGAAGCAATTGAACCCGCAGATCCATCGAACGGAACTCTGTCGCTTCTACGAACGGAAGACGAACGCGAGTCGACGGAGACCGTTCGAGTTCGCGTCGCGAATTCAGCGGACTCGACGGTTGACCAGTATTATGTAGGGTGGGCGATGCCTACCAGATTAGCCGTAACCACCAAGGAAGATGGTGAGCTCAGCCCACCCAACGAGTCGGTTCCGATTTATGTGCCAGCGGGGCAAAGCCGTGTCGTTCAATTGCCCCGGCTCAACGCCAAAGATACTAACGATCAATTGGTATTGACCGGCGACCCCGCTCTCTTCGACAACACGTTCTATGTGGTTCCACAGATTCAGGACGAAGTCGATCTGGTTTACATCGGCAGCGACAAACAAGACGATCCTGCTGGGCTTCAGTATTACCTGCACCTCGCCTTGGGCGAGACGCCGCAGCGGAAAGTAAGCGTAACGATGCAGCAACCAGACGCGCCGCTGGTGTCACTTTCAGTAAAATCGCGGCTGGCTGTGGTTACATCACATTTGTCGGACCGTGGAGTCGAGCAGCTGCACGCCTACCTTGTGGACGGTGGTTCCGCCTTGTTTGTGCCGACGACCGCCGACGCGGCCACTTATCTCGCTTCGCAGTTCGACCATCTCGAATACGTGCCAGGAGTTGTTGGAACGCGCGATGGCGAGTACCTGATGTGGGTTGACATCGATTTCACGCATCCATTATTCAAGCCGTTTGCCACGCCGCGGTACAGCGACTTTACGAAGATACACTTCTGGAATCATCAACGCTTCCGAATGGCCAGTGAACATACGGCTCACATTCTCGCGAACTTCGACAATGGCGACCCAGCACTGTGGCAGCAATCCATCGGTGACGGGAAAGTCTATGTGTTAGCGAGTGGTTGGCATCCTGATGACAGCCAGCTCGCGCTGTCGACGAAGTTCGTTCCGCTTCTGAATACGATGCTTGATCAAGCTGCCGGAAGCCCCGTCGAAATGCCGTCGTTTGTTGTTGGCGATGCAGTGCCACTACCAGAGGACGTCAAGTCGTATTCTGTGGCAAAGCCCAATGGCACGTTGACTGCTCTGGTTGACAACGATCGCTGGTTTCGCAATACGGACGAACCTGGGGTCTACGAGATACAAGGCGGCACCGTCCCGATTAAATTCGCGGTGAATCTGATGTCTCGCGAAACGGAAACCGCCATGATGGACGTCGAACAACTGACGGAACTAGGCATTCAACTTGGCGAGCATCGTACTCGCGAGGAAGAATCGGAACGCCAGCGTCAGCTACGCGATATCGAACTGGAATCGCAACAACAGCTGTGGCGCTGGCTCATTGTGACGGTTCTCGCCGTGTTGGGTGTCGAAACTTGGCTAGCCGGTCGCGGGTCGCGAACTCGCCCAAGCTCTGAAGGAGAAGTCGGATGATCGAACGGCGTTTGGTTCGTCAGCTCGAGAAGGCAGCCAGAAGATTTCGGCACTTGCGAGTGATCGTGAGTTGGTCCGTCGTTTGGTCGCTGGCAGCCATCGCCATTCTCGTTGCGTTTGCGCTGAATCAGAGTCTGGCGTTTTATTCGCCGTTGTCGTCGACAATTATTGCGGCCGGAGCTGCGTTGGTTGCGTTAGTTGTTGGAATCTTTGTAATGCGAACGGCGCGAGATCATCACTGGGTGGCGCAGCAAGTCGAAGACGCGTACCCCGAGTTGCGGGCTGCGTTGCTAGCCGCGGTCGCTCAACGCCCTCACCTACAGAATGGTCGCTTCAGCTACTTGCAATCAACCGTCATCCAAGACTCGTTGCATCATGCCTATGCCTATTCGTGGAAACGAGTGGTTCCGTGGTCGAGGCTTTTGACGGCTCACGTCGCCCATATGATTGCGTTCGCGGTGTTCGTCGGTTCGGCCATCTTACTCAATCAACAACCAGAAGCTCGTCAGGCTCAAATATCGCAGGAGCCAGACGCGCCTATCGTGACGAGTACCAATTCGTTCGAAGTCACGGTCGAGCCAGGGAACACTGAAATTGAGCGAGGCATGGGGCTGCTCGTGATGGCACGTTTCCAGGACGCGATTCCGCTCGAAGCGACGCTCGTCTACGAGTCCGCCGGCGAGAAGATTCGTCTCGCAATGACCAAGCCGTTGGAGGACGCCGTGTTCGGTGGTCGTGTTCGTGAAGTCAACGAACCGCTTTCCTATCAGGTCGAGTACGCCGACAAAACAACCGAATCGTTTCACGTCACAGTCTTCGAGTATCCAAAGCTCGAGCGAGCTGACGCGAAGCTGACGTTTCCTGGCTACACCTCGATTGAAGAACGCCTAGTTCAGGACGTTCGCCGCATTTCTGCGGTCGAAGGGACTCGGTTGGAGCTGCTCTGTTACCTGAACAAGCAAGTCGCCTCGGCTCGATTGATTGCCAAGGATGGTCAGCCACTCGAGTTGCAGCTAGTCGACCAAGGCGAATCGCTCTACTCGACGGAGGTCGTTCTTGTTGAGTCGAAACGATACGAGCTAGAACTCGTCGATCCAGATGGACGCATGAACAAGCAGCCCCCAACGATTGCGATCAACGTATTGCCGAACAAGCCGCCGAATCTGAAACTCGTCCAGCCTTCTCGCGACACACGTGTATCGCCCATCGAGGAATTAGATCTCAAGGCCAACGTCTGGGACGACTACGGCGTCGATCGTTTCGGCTTTGCTTATTCGCTCGGTGCGATTGAACCGACCGATGTGCAACTCGGCGAGTCGGCTCCGGCCAAGCAACGCACGATGATGGAACACCTGGTCGCCTTCGAGGAACTGGAAGCTGAGCCGGACCAACTGCTCTCTTATCACTTCTGGGCTGAAGATACCGGGCCCGACGGACAAGCCCGACGCGTTTCCAGTGACATGTTCTTCGCGGAAGTTCGCCACTTCGAAGAGATCTTTCGCGAAGGGCAATCGCCACCGGGCGGTGAACCTTCCGAAGAGGAAAGTCAGGCGTCGAAGAAAGCTGAGGAATTAGCTGAAGTCCAAAAGCAAATCATGAATGGTACGTGGAAGGTTATTCGTCGCGAGATGAAGGATACGCCCAGCGACAAGTTCGCTGGGGACACAACACTGCTTGTTGAATCGCAGGCGGATGCGATTGCGCAAGCGGAGGAGTTGGCGGCCGAACTGACCGACGCGCAGTCGCAGCAGTACATGCAAGAAGTGATGCGACACATGACGGAGGCATTTACTTCATTGTCGAAGGCTAGTAAGGATTCGGAGGTACCGACTCTCCGACCCGCGCTGACCGCAGAACAAGCAGCTTATCAGGCGTTGTTGAAATTACGTGCCCGCGAACATGAAGTGACTCGTTCGCAGCAGAGTCAAAGTTCTAGCAGTAGCAGTAGCAGTTCATCCGCCCGCCAGGAGCAACAGCTCCAGCAACTGGAACTCGACAGTGACGAGAATCGCTACGAAACCGAACAGGCGGCACGTTCCGAACAGGAGCAGGCCGCTCGCGAGAATCGACAGGTTCTAAACCGACTGGGAGAACTCGCTCGTCGCCAGGGTGACTTGAACGAACGGTTGAAAGAACTTCAATCCTCGCTGGAAGAAGCCGAGTCCGAAGAGGAACGGGAAGAGGTATTGCGGCAGCTGAAGCGCTTGCAAGAAGAACAGCAGCAAGTGTTGCGCGATACGGAAGAATTGCAGGAGCGAATGGAGCGACCGGAAAATCAGGAGCAAATGGCTGATGCTCGCGAGCAACTGGAAGAGACCAGGGAGAACGTCAGGCAAGCCTCCGAATCGCTCGAAGAGGGGCGTGTCTCGCGAGCTTTGGCGTCAGGCACCCGCGCGGAAAACGACTTAGATGAATTGAGAGAAGAGTTTCGCAAGCGAGCGTCGGGCCGGTTCAGCGAAGAAATGCGCGACATGCGCGACCAAGCTCGCGAACTGGACGAGACGGAGCAGAATCTCGCCGAACGATTGGAGAACCTAAACAATCCCGAGAGCCAGTCGAGTTCGTTACGCGACACGGGAGAACGAGAGGAGTTAGTCGGTGAGCTGGAACAACAAACAGAGCGGACTCGACAATTGCTCGAAAGAATACAAGACACAGTCATGGAGGCTGAGGAGACGGAGCCGCTATTGGCAGACAAGTTGTACGAAGCCGCTCGTACGGCGCAGCAGAAAGAGCTCGATTCAACGCTAAACACGGCACGTCGAATGTTGGAGTACGGCTTTCTGGACGACGCCAAACGCGAGGAAGCTAAAGCACGCGAAGGAATCGGCAACCTACGAGACGGAATCGAAGAAGCCGCCGAGAGCGTGCTCGGGGACGAGACGGAGGCGTTGCGTCGCGCTCGCGAAGCATTGGAACGGCTAAGCAATCAACTCGCGGGTGAACTGTCTCGCGAAAATCCGCGATCGACAGGCGAGCCGTCACAACGCGAAAGACCTTCAGAAGGCGGAGAGCCATCCGAGTCTCGCGTCTCTGAGGAGCCGAATGAAGCAGAGCAAAGCCGCTCCAATGGCGAGCAACCGGGTGAGCCACAGGAGCCAACTGAGGGATCGTCCCAGACGCCCAGCGAGTCAGGCGATGTGAAGCCGTCGACGGGCGAACCCTCGGAAAGCGAGCCACAGCAACCGGGCCAGCCGAATGGTCAGCAACCACCAGACGATGCGCCGCCATCAGGGCAATCAGGTTCGCCGAGCGGTCCGCCTGGTGAGCCCCAGTCGAGCGAAGGCCAGTCGAGCGGAGCACCTTCGCCGGGGCAGCAACCGACTCCTTCTAACTCTGAGGGACAGCCGTCGCCATCGAGTCCTTCCCAATCACCAAGCGGCGCGCCACAAGGAAGTCAGAGCGACAGTCGCGGTGGGTTTGAACGCGCCTTTCAAACTGGGAACAGCAGCCCGAACAACGTGGCACCAATCGGTGGAGATGACTTCGTCGAGTGGTCGGACCAACTCCGCGACGTTGAGGAGATGCTAGACGATCCAAAGCTGCGAGCCGAAGCGGCCAGAATTCGCGACCGCGCGCGTGGCTTTCGTGTGGAACTGAAACGTCACTCGAAAGAGCCGAGTTGGGATCTCGTTGAACTTCAAGTCGCGAAGCCTCTTGCCGAGCTTCGCGATCGTATTGCCGAGGAACTACTTCGACGTACTTCGGACGATGCGGTAGTTCCGTTGGATCGTGACCCAGTTCCGTCGCGATTTACTGAGCAAGTTCGTCGCTACTACGAGCGTTTGGGGAGCGGCGAATGATATTTGGGACTCTGATTTGGGGTACGCCGACATGGCTCATCCCCGCATGTGTGATCGCAGTCGTCGCGCTACTGCTGGTCGTGTGGTCTTATTGGCGAGCCTCCGCCAAGATCTCGCCGAAGCTGGTGGCCGCGTTCTTTAAGATCGCAGCGATCGTGGCGCTTGCCGTCTGCTTACTCGAGCCATTGTTTAGTGGGATGCGACCGCGTCCTGGAGCGAACCTGTTCGTGTTGATCGCAGATGATAGCCGCAGCCTTCGGATTCGCGATGCACATGATCGTGAGACACGTGGTGATGATCTAAAACAACAACTCACGGCAGATTCGTCGTGGCAGACACGTTTGGCGACTGACTTCGACCTGCGACGGTATGCCTTCGATCGGCGCGTGCATCCCGTCGACGACTTCGAGTCATTGAACTTTGAAGGATCCGGTTCCGTTTTGTTCTCGTCCCTGTCGCATGTCGCGAAGCGCCTTCACGGACGGCCCAATGCCGGAACTTTACTGTTTACCGATGGACATTCGACGGACGAGCTGACCCAACTTGCCGCAATCGACGAATTGCCACCGATTTACCCCGTCGTCATCGGTGGCGCGAGCGAGTTGCGAGACATTCGAGTAAGCAAGATCGCGGTTACACAAACGAATTTTGAGGCTGCGCCCGTCACGATCGCGACCGAAATCGGTTTGGCTGGCGTCGAAAACGAGACGGTTGTTGTACAACTGCTTGATGAAGAGGAGAAGGAACTACAGCGAGTAACGCTGAAGTGCACTGCGAGTGACGAATCGCTGGCTCACCGGTTCCTATTCCAGCCAATGGAACCTGGTATCAGTTTCTATAAGGTCCGGACGTTTTTCGAAGCGGATGAGAGTAATCTCGCAACACCCGATCGCATCGCTGAGGCAACCTTCGAGAACAACCTGCGGTGGGCAGTCGTGGATCGCGGTGGCGGCCCTTACCGTGTTCTTTATGTAACGGGACGCCCCAACTGGGAATTCAAGTTCCTCCGTCGCGCGCTTCAGGAAGACGATGAAGTCGATTTGGTAGGGCTTGTTCGTATTGCAAAGAAGGAGCCGAAATTTACGTTTCGTGGCCGGACGGGAGAAACGACGAATCCACTATTTCGCGGCTTCGGCAATCAAGAAGACGAAGAAGCGGAGCAATACGATCAAGCTGTGCTTCTTCGTATCGGTACCGAGGACGCTGAGGAATTGCGAGACGGGTTCCCGCAAGCCTCGGAGGAGCTGTTTCGCTACCACGCGATCATTCTTGACGATGTCGATGCGGCGAATTTCACTCAAGACCAGATGTCGCTGGTCCAAGAGTTCGTCAGCCAGCGTGGTGGTGGCTTTCTCATGCTGGGTGGACGCGAGTCGTTCGCCGGCGGCGAGTATGCACGAACGCCAATTGGCGAGTTGTTGCCGGTATACGTCGATGTCGCGAAGGAAGAGCCAACGGAGAACTACAATCTGCTTCTCACGCGGGAAGGTTGGCTACGGCCATGGGTTCGCGTCCGTTCGACCGAGCAATCTGAACAGAAGCGTCTTGACGAGATGCCTGGTTTTAAGACCGTTAATCGAGTTCGAAGTATCAAACCCGGAGCCACCGTCCTGGCGCACGTGCAGGGCGAGGGAGACGAGACGTATCCAGGGTTGGTCGTGCAACGTTTCGGCAAAGGCCGGTCAGCGGCGTCGATGATCGGTGATATGTGGCGTTGGAACCTTCGACGCCCGGAAGGTGGCGAGAGTGACTTAGAGAAGTCGTGGCGTCAAACGATCCGCTGGCTGGTTGCCGACGTACCGAGCCGAGTGGGTATTGAGACTCGCCGCAATGCGACCGATCCGTCCGCGCCCACCGAGTTGGTCGTGACGATTCGAGACGAGGAGTACCGCTCGCTGGACAATGCGACCGTTAAAGTAACGGTGATGACGCCCGCCGGAACAGAAGTTTCGTTGCCAGCCGAACCGAGCGCAGAAAAGGCCGGGACCTACATCGCGGTCTTCTCGTCTCGGATGACTGGACCGCATCATGCAGAAGTTGTGGTCACTGCCGAAGATGGCAGCGAGATCGGGAGGCGCGAAGCCGGTTGGGTTTCTGAGCCCGCAATGGAAGAGTTCCAACAGCTCACGCCGGACCGTGACTTGCTAGAGATGCTAGCGGCGAAGACCGGGGGCGAAGTCATCAAGTTGGACGATCTTGACTCGTTCGTCGATAGCTTGCCGAACCGTAAGATTCCGATCACCGAGCCGTGGGTGTATCCGCTTTGGCATCAATGGACGGTGTTCGCCTTCGCGATCGGCTGTCTTGTTGGCGAATGGGGCTTAAGACGTTGGAATGGCTTACCATAGATAGAGCATCGGATAAGTAGGGTGTCGGCGACAGCCGCGCCAAAAACAGCATTGCGACCGAATCCATGAACACGACGCTGGTAATAGCGGCTCTTATGCTCTTTGGCTCTGACGCACCAAATCGTCAGACAGTCATTACAGTTGTCGGCGCGCCTGGCACCGCCGAGTACGGTCAGCAATTTGTGGAATGGGCAGCGCGGTGGGAGACTGCAGCAAAGCAGGCCAACGCGGACTTTATTTCTATCGGAATTTCCGAAAACGAATTGTCGGATCGCGAGCAACTGCAGCACCAATTTGAGCAACTTACGAGTGAATCGACCGAACCGATCTGGTTGGTCCTAATCGGTCACGGGACCTTCGACAGCAAAGTGGCGAAGTTCAATCTGCGGGGAAAGGATGTCACGGCGAGCGAGTTGGCGGAATGGTTGAAGAGGTTCAATCGTCCCGTTGCGGTAATCAATTGCGCATCCGCCAGCGGTCCCTTCGTAAACAAACTTGCCAGCAAAGATCGAGTCGTTGTTGCTTCGACAAAGAGTGGCTTCGAGCATAACTTCGCTCGGTTCGGGGACTATATCTCACAAGCAATCAGCGACACGAAGTACGATCTCGACAAGGACGATCAGATATCGCTTCTGGAAGCATTCATCGCTGCATCAAGTCGCGTCGACGAGTTCTACACACAAGAAGGGCGCCTTGCGACGGAACACGCCTTGATTGACGACAACGGTGACGGTCGCGGAACGCCTGCGGACTGGTTTCGTGGAGTGCGAGCAACGAAAGCCGCCAAAGATGGCAAGGTCGATGGCCAACTCGCCAATCGATTGTGCCTTGTTCGGAGCGAGCAGGAGAACAAACTGCCCGCCGAGATTCGGACTCGACGAGACGCTTTGGAGGCAAAAATCGAGGTTCTTCGCGGGCAGAAGGCCACGATGTCCGTTGACGCGTACTACGCGCAAGTCGAGACGCTGATCGTCGAACTAGCTGAGCTTTATGCCACGGTAGAACAGGACGATTAGTTTGCTCGCCAGGGAATTGCTGGTGGACGGAAAGGTACTTTCGAACGTAGCAATGTTGACGGGGCGTGGCTTGCATTCGATGTGCCACAGCTTTCGATTGTGACGGTCGTGCGTTCTAGCCTTACATGCTACGTGTGAACTTACCGCGACATGACCGCTCTTCGCGCCCTGCGAGATCCGTCGTGCTAGACTTCTTTTGAAGCTCTCTGCCGAACGACTCCACCGCACTCATCGCCTTTGAATGCCCCGGTCCGCCCATGACAAAGCCTAGAATTCTTATCGCGGATGATGACGATCATTTCCGCATGCTGCTGACCAAGGTTTTGCGAGAGCGCTATATCGTTCTGCCCTCCGTGGATGGCGACGATGCGATTGCGAAGGCAATGCAGATTCGGCCCGATATTATGTTGTTGGACCTCTGTATGCCTGAATGCGATGGCCTGGAGGCATTGCGGAAGATTCGAGTTTGTCCACAATTGTGTTCGGTGCCGGTAATCGTTGTTACCGCTGATTCTCGACGAGATACGGTACTCCAAGTTGTCGAGGCGGGTGCAAACGATTACGCCCTGAAGCAGTTCATTGCGACCGATCGCAGGCGTCTGTACCAAAAGATCGATCGCTGCTTGAGCGAGAGTGGTTTGGGAGTCGAAGTCGCAAACTAGAGGCCCGCTCCAGAGACGCATCGCGAGTTTGGAGTCGAATTCACCGCGCATGCCGCGCGAAAAGGAAGCGGGGCTTTCAACCTTCGAATTGCGTACAAATATCGCATTCTTCCTAGTTGTTTCAGCCCGCTGTTTTTACCGTTCCAGGTCCGTTACAATCGGTCGTCAGCGATGGCCATGGAAGCTCCCACCTTATTGCTTCAATCAGCCGCGTTGGAACAAATTCGTCTGAGATTCCCCCGATGAGGGGCCCGCCAGGCCTGACTAGGCCGTCCTCAGACATTGCATTTCCACTATTGGAACAGATAGAGGTCTAGTTGTATGTCCCGGAAAATCATTGTGTCGTTTATGTTGCTGGCTTCGGTCGCTACTTTGGTGTGTGAAACGGCGACTGCCATTCCACGGCGGCGAAGAGCGAACTACTACTATTATTCGAGCGGTTTCACTCAGATCGCCAACAAGGTAGATGATGAGACAGCGTCCTACCGCCCGTTGGAGGCGTATTTTGATTACGATGCAGCTCAAAGTGACGAAGTTGCATTTGCTGACAAAATCCACGTGTTCTTGAACGTTTGGGACAAGGAGGTTCTGGCCTCGGACGACTCGCTCGTGGCAGAAGTCAAGATCACCGATACTAGCGACTACGAGACAAGTCGCACGGTACGAGTCCCAATCACCCTTAGCGAAGTTGCCGACGAGGAGTATCAGCTCGCCACGTTCGAGCTAACGAATGCTGACGGCGAAGAGGCATTAATCCAGCCCGCGACAGTCTATCGACTATTCATTTCGCTTCATCGCAAGGCCGCAAAGTACAGCGAGACGACGGCCTGGGGACGCGTTCCCGGCCCGTACTATGTGGTGACTTCCGGCGATACGGACTTGATGCGAGCTCGCCACCAAATCGTTATGCGGACGTTTCGCGAATGGTACTACACCGAACGAGGTTGGAACCGAAACGCAAGTTACCCGATGGATTGTCACGCATACTACCTATGGGCTACCGGCGCATGCACCGTTGGTGCAAGTAATGGCTGGACCAACCTGGGCCCGCTGTTCGGCACTTATCACGGTGGCGGAAACATCGCGGATTTGATGGCGTCGGATCGAATTCACGGGGACTATGTGCGAAAGCCAGGCCATACTTTCATGTTGCTTTCTTATGACGCAGAGATGGGGCATGTTTGGACGATGGAGGCAAACTTTAACCAGACGATTGAGGTATGCATTCGATCTGTCGATTCCGGTTGGACCGTCGGTCACCTCGAGCCTGATCACATTCGGGCCGATCTGTTTAAAGACGTTGCTGATTCAGATGGCAGTTCAGATGCCACGGCTTGGGTCGAGACTTCGCTCGCGACGGACGAGTCCGTTGCTTCGCAGTAGTCTTAATTCCCTCGATAAAGCAAATTGGGACCACGAACGGATTAAGTGACGTTCGCGGTCCCTTTTATTGCATGGTCGATAAAGCAACTCGCGCTCCCTCTCTGTGACCTTAAACCGTAGTGGTAAAGGAGTTGGTAGTGGGTCAGTTTGAATCGAAGTCGTCCCAGTGAATGCTCAGCCATGAGCTGGCTTGCTTCCACAGCTTCATGAATTCATCCCTGTCGCTCACTTTCAATGTGTGACTCTCTTCCTTTCCGTCCGCGAGTACGACGACAATGCCAGTTGGGTTTACACGGTCGTTCGGGCTGATTCGCGTCACACGACGCGAAGCTGCAAGGTAGCTACATAGAATCTCAATAATCTCGTTCATTCGCTGCTCCCTGTTTCGCTTCCCTTGTTTCTAGCAGACCAACAATATCCTTAATGCTCCAAAGCTTTCGACTGACTCCAGCCGCCATCGCCGGGGCGCATCGAATCGTTTGGTGAATCCTCGCGAAATTGTAATGCATGAAGTGGATGCTAACAGCATGACAGTGGTTTTCGATCTTCTTTGAGAAGCCATTCGTCAACCTCGTGAATCTACGCATCTTCATCCGCATCGTGAGATTTTGTCGTTCGACCAAACTCGTCGACACGTGCTCTTTGTCGGGGTTTCCCATGATCGTGGTCGAACTGGTCCGCACGATGTTTCCTGGGCTGTAACGAGTTTCTGGCTTGGTGCTATCGCCTGCGCCGCCGTAATGTTTAATCAGCATCGCATAATCAATGTCGCAGCCGAAGTAGTTTTCAACGGCATCGAGATAGACGCGATTTCCGTCTGTTGTTAGCTGAACGCGATGGGCCAGACGTTCGGATAAATCGCTCATAAAGCGGTAGGCCGTGGCCGCGTCGCGAGCGCCTACCTGCCACGACGGAACCAGCTTGGTGTCTGGGCAAAGTGCCGTCCACGTCCATACGTCCCCAACGCCCTTCTGGCCCTTCATTTTCTCAGGGACATTCTTGTTCTTGGCGTAGCAAAATGACCAAATTTCGTCGCACTGGAGCCGCTTGCAGGCGAGGTCGCGGATTACCTCATCTTGGTAGTCGCTACACACCTGACCGAGATCAGCTAGCAGCTTGGCGATCGTATTTTTCGACGCTCCGGTCATTCTGACCGTCGATCGAATCGAACATCCTTCCACCAAGGCGGACACGATTTGGCAACGTTTTTCCATGTCTAAGCGATTCATACTGACCATTATGCTTGAGCAAATTAGCCTTGTCAATCGCAAATGGGAGATTTTCATAAAGTGATGTTGATTTTCTTCCATACTGCCGATACTCTATAAGCATGGAAAACAACACTAATGGAGATGTCATGGAAGACTACTCAAAACTGTCGTCTGAATTTGCCCATCTGTCGCGGCTTGCGGTTAGCGGTAATCGGGATGACATCGAGCTATACGTCCGAAGGGTGGCTCGTCGAATCGGAAAGAGCGACCCAAGCTTGGCGCAGAAATTAAACAGCACGCTCTCATCTCCCCAGAGGGGGAGTGTACTAAGAGATGTGGCAGTACCAGTCGACACTGACTCGCGACTTGAGTTGGTTCGTATGGAAACTCCGTCGAATGTAGAGCTACCGATCTGGTCGGTTAGCACATCGTCAAAGCTTGAGCAGTTCGTCTCAGAACGTCGGCATATCGATGCACTGGCAGAGGCACACCTAAGCCCTTCACGATCGGCACTGTTCACGGGTCCTCCTGGGGTGGGCAAGACATTAACTGCACGATGGCTTGCTGCCGATCTTGATCTTCCGTTACTGACGCTTGATCTTTCTGCTGTTATGAGCAGCTATCTTGGGCGAACTGGCAACAATCTAAGAAACGTCCTTGATTACGCCCGCCAGATGCCATGCGTATTGCTACTTGACGAATTCGATGCTATCGCAAAGCGGCGCGATGACTCTGTCGAGGTCGGAGAACTGAAAAGGTTGGTCACGGTTCTTCTCCAAGAAATAGACACATGGCCCTCTCAAGGAATATTGGTAGCGGCCACGAATCATGCAGAGCTTCTCGACCCTGCCGTCTGGCGTCGGTTCGACTTCCTTGTGAGCTTCGACGTGCCCGACGAGAAGCGTTTGGAGTTGGCCGTTAGTAGATTCTTGAAGGGAGCGATCATTCCCAAGAGCTACCTTAAGATTCTTCCAAAAGTCTTTGTCGGCAAGTCATTTAGCGATGTCGAACGGGAACTGAAACGATTTCGGCGCGAAGTCGTAATAACGGAAGGAGAGACTGAAGGCAGCCTCCTGAATCTCATCCGCTCGCAGTGCGACGACTTAAGCAAGGCAGATCGTGTCGAACTGTCTACGTTACTAAGAGCCTGTAACGTGTCTCAGCATGAGGTACACCGCATTACAGGCTTAGCGCGAGAAACAATACGAAAGCACGAAACGATCGGGTGAAGACATGGCAGTAAACTACCTTCTTGGTCATGGCGAACGGTTAATGAGCAAGGTGGAACCACCTGGACGCGAAGATGTCGAGAAGAAACAAGTCTATAGCTATGCAGCGGCAAAGCAGCGATTTCTTGAACGCATTCCAAGTGTTACCTCTGCGCTTAATGCGCTTCCGGATAGTGCGTGCCCTCGCGATGAAGCGGTTTCACTCCTGACGATTCATCCAACCTTTCTGGCTAAGTCTCACTTCCCGGCTCATTTACTGAGGGCAACTCAACTGCGGAGCATCGGCTCTCGCGAGCGGCTGTTGATCCCGTCTGTCCCGTCTCCATCGATTGCCACCGGATCGACGGAAACGGCAGCAGAATTATTCGTCGCAGGTGATCGCAAGTTAATCGCGGCACTTGAAACCGAAATCGGAAGATGGGCTTCAACGTCTAAGGCGGCTGAGGATCTTCGGAAAGTTGAAGACTTGCGCGCACCATCTTCCAAACGCAAAGTGCGTGTTGCTGAATACGATGACAAAAAGAACTATTGGGAAGTGGTGTTGCACGCTGGACCAGACGCCGCCGGGAAGGAAGTGCTCGAAGCGTTTACGGAGTTCGTCAAACATTACGGCGGCCAAGCTGACGCTGATCGACGAATGTACGCCGGGAATTTGTGCTTCTTGCCCGTAGCTGTCGAATTCGAGGAGTCTGAAAACGTTGCGGACTTTGTGTTTTTGAGAGTGATGCGAAGCATGTCACGCTTGCGCCCTATCACAAGGATAATTGGATCGCCGTTAACTTTTGATTGTTCTCTTCCCTCAGTTCCTGCAATGGATTCTCAAATTAGAGTTGCGATTCTCGACGGTGGGCCGGTAGTGGGCCTGGACCGTTGGGTTACGAATATCGAAGCAAGCGGGATCGGCACAGGAGAAGTTGACGATTTCAAAGACCACAGTTTAGGAGTTTCGTCCGCATATCTATTCGGCCCGATCAGAGATGGCGAACCACTTCCGCAGCCTTACTCCAACGTTGATGTAATTCAGGTACTAGACGATAACATTGATGGCCCAGATTATTTTGACGTGTTGCGTCGCATCGAAGACGAAATGAGTGAAAGGGATTATGACTTTGTTGGGATTAGTCTTGGGCCGGATTGGCCAGTGGAGGATGATGAACCTCACGCTTGGGGTGCCGTTCTCGACAAGTGCTTCCGAGACAAGCACGTAATGCCGTTCTATGTGGTAGGAAACAATGGCGAGAAGGACTGGGAGTCTGGAAACGCACGAGTGCAATCACCAGCCGATTGCGTAAACGGATTTGCATTTGGGTCATGCACGTCGCCTACTGGACCAGTCTCTCGGTCAAAGCATAGCTCGATCGGTCCTGGTCGGAGGCCAGGAGTTGTACGACCGGAAGCGGTAGCGTTTGGTGGAACGCCCGGCAATCCTTATTTTGTGGTTGGCCCGGCGCAGGGAACTGCCGTTCCTGTCTTAGGGACTAGTTTCGCGGGACCGACTGGAATGAGGATTGGTGTTGGGGTTCGCGCCCATCTGGGGCCGATCGTTAGTCCGTTAGCAATAAAAGCATTGATGATTAACCGGGTCGACTCTGGCGAAGATGTCTCTATGCGTGAAGTCGGATGGGGGCGTATTTGCCACTCAGCGGAAGAGATGCTTACATCAGATGATTCGACCGCTCACGTCATTTATCAACGTGATCTATCACCTGGATCATGGATGCGAACTCCAATCCCTGTACCGGATGGTGAGCTGATTGGGGACCTCTTCCTTACCTTTACGCTCTGCTACAAGACGGATACGGACCCAGAGCATTCGGTTAACTACACTCGCGCCGGTTTAGAAGCTATCTTCCGGCCAAATGCGAAGAAAAGGAGAGAGCCAGAGCAAAGAAACGCGGATTCAAGACCATTCCTGACACAGAAGAGAATGTATGGAGATTTCGCGACGGAAGCACAATTGCGATCAGATTCTCATAAATGGGAAACGGTACTCCACGCTAACGGAACGCTGCGCGCGAAGTCGGTTTATGAACCGTGCTTGGATATTCATTACAATGCTCGCGAGGGTGGCGCTAACACAAGCGCTGCTGGCCCCATCCAATTTGCGCTCGTCGTTACTGTTCACTCCAAGAAGGACAAGGATCTTTACAATAAGATTGCGCGAAAGTACCGGACTGTTCTTGAAGCACTTACACCTATTCGCATTCCTGCTACAAGAATTACAGGCTAATCGTCGCCCTTGTTCCATCTTGCCTCTGCGGCCTTCTTCGCTATCTCGGAACGCTTCTCGGGGGTAAGGCTCTCAGCCCTCGCTTTACCACCGCGAATTCCGCCCTTGCGGCCAGCGGCTGCCTTGGTGTGATCATCATCGCACGATTCGCTCGTTGCATCGTCTACAACTGACTTCGCGAGCCTGTTAACATCGGCTGGTCGTTTCTTTTTAGCCATGCCTCCATTTTGGCAGCGCTGATCCGGCAGGCCAACAGGAGTTCAGAACTTTCTTGATTCAAACTGACCCACTACCAAGGAGTTTAATTCGTTGACGCGCGCAGGCTTGACGGCTAGAATGAGCTTTAGTCAATGACGGCCCGCTTTCCGCCTATTCTCATGAGCGTTCGTCTCGGGAAAGCTTCGCTTAAGATCGACTAACTAGATTAGGATGCACCTTTGGCTGGGGAGACCGCCTCCAATTCGTCATCCGTAAAGACGCGAGTGCCATCGAAACTCTTTGGCACTTCGACGCCGGGACCACCGTCTATGCCATCGTCGTTCACACCGAATGAGCAGACAGTCATCTCGAAGCGAGTGCCTCTGCCTGCACCTTCAGAATTGCTCGTCGGTTCTCGCCCGTCTCAGATTGGAAAGTCGCTCGAAGGACAACAACTTGGACAGTTCACGTTAGAAGAGTTCGTGGGCGGCGGCGGAATGGGTGCCGTATTTCGGGCGATCGATCAAACACTCGATCGAATCGTTGCGGTCAAGGTGGTCTCGAGTGAGCAAACGGACGAAGATACTCTGCGGCGTTTTCGTAACGAAGCGCAAAGCGCTGCGCGGCTTGATCACCCGAACATTGCACGCGTCTATTCGGTTGGTGAAGAGTCAGGATGGAACTACATCGTCTTCGAATTCATCGAAGGCGTTAATGTCCGTGATCTCGTCGCGCACAAAGGTCCGTTGCCGCTGGACGAGGCGATTAGTTACATCGTCCAAGTTGCTGACGCTTTGGAGCACGCGTCGCAGCGCGATGTCGTTCACCGTGACATCAAACCGTCGAATCTACTGGTAATGCAAGACGGTAGAGCCAAGCTCGTCGATATGGGACTGGCTCGTTTGCATCATGTCGAGTCTTCTGCAGAGGATCTCACGGCCACCGGCGTGACGTTGGGTACGTTCGATTACATTTCTCCTGAGCAAGCCAGAGATCCGCGTGATACGGATGTCCGCAGCGATCTTTATTCGTTGGGATGCACGTTCTACTACATGCTCACGGGGATGCCGCCGTTTCCGGAAGGAACCGTTCTTCAGAAGCTTCTTAGTCACAGCAGCGAGTCGCCTCCAGACCCGCGAGACCTGCGAGCTGATTTGCCGGAAGAAGTGTCAGCCATCGCGATGAAACTGATGGCCAAGCTCCCAACTCAGCGGCACCAGCGCCCGAGTGAATTGACCGCCGAGTTGATGAAGCTGTGCGAACAGCTCGGATTCGTTGCGCCGACGACTCGCGGTTTGATCTTACCGAGTCAGGAGTCGCTTACTGGCAAGATCACCCATCACTTACCCTGGATCGTCCCAATCTGTCTTCTGTTCGCGATCGTGTTTGGTGTCGACGCGATGCTGCCACAGGCAGCTACGGTGACGCATTCCGACATGATGCCAAAAGGGCTTGCGGGACCGATCGTTCCAGAACGCAAGACGGGCACAGGTGATCAAGACCAGCAACCACCTCCAGCGATCGATCACGGCATTCGCAGCGCTAGCGATGCTGGCGAGCAATCGCCGAAAATGAACGATCCCCAGCCGGATGTCGAGACGCCTACGTCTGAGGTACCAGAACTGCAAAGCGACGACCCACCATCCGTTCCACCCGTGGAATCCGACGCACCGTCAGAGGATGAGAGTGAGTTGCCGCCACTGGCCGACTTGGACGTTGCGCTGCGAGTCACTGGAGTTGACGCGACGCTAGACGTCGGGTCAGACACCGCAGCGACCTTGTCGATCGGTTCTCCCAGTGCGACGGATGCAGAGCTTCGCGAGACGATCGCGGCTACAGCGGATTCTCCAATCGAAGCGACTATCGCAGCCGAACGGTTGTACGTCATCCCGGAGGGTCCGCCGACGCCAGATCCTATGGTCGTACGAACACTCGACAATGCTTTGCGCCGGTTGGCAGAGTATCCGGGCGTTCGTACGATTGAAATGCGTTGTAATCGTTTGGAAGTCAAGCCGTTGACGATCGATCTTCGAAACGATCTGACGATTGAGGCAGGTGAAGGATTTTCGCCTTTGCTGATATTTGATCAGCGCGGCGTGTCGACGCAAGAGAAACGCATGGTGCATATTCTCGGCGGACAACTCACGTTGCGAGGGATTCATTTCCGCGTCAACCTGCCGTACGCTTCGGACGAAGGTTGGACCTTGTTTCACCTGAACCAAGTCCAACAGCTTGCTCTCCATCGATGTACGATGACGGTTCAGAATGATGACGGTGCAGACGCGGCGTTTTTCCATATTAAGAGCCCTCGTGTGGCAGAACTGCCAGTACCGGGAAATGACGTGCCCGTGTCACCACGTCCCAACCTCGTACTTCAATCTTGTATTGCGAGAGGCCAGGCAACATTTGTTCGTGCGACGGACGGCTTGCCATTTAAACTGGAATTCACACAGGGATTGATTGCGACAACCGAACGAATGGTCGAGTTAGGGCAAATAGCGGAGTCGGTTCGGCAAGAGATTGCCAGAGTCACGTTGCGGCATGTTACCGTGGAGACGGAACAAGGTCTGTGCCGAGCCACCATGCGAGATGCAGAGGCACGTTTTCCGCAGTTGCTGGTCGACGCCGAGTATTGCTTATTCGATCACAGCTCCAGTGTTCCATTGATCGAACACGTTGGAATGCGCGATGCGACCGAAGCGACAGGGCACGCCCTCAAATTGTCTGGACAACTGAACGCATTTCCGCGAACGGACATTATATGGCGCCTCACCCTACGGGACGGCGAGAGCATCGAAACTCCTTGGGATAATCGATTTGTATCAGCTTGGTATACGGACGAATTCTCCGATCATTATGCCAGGTGGCTCGAGCCGAACCGCGAAGCTGAGCGTGTGATGCACGAGGTGACGGCGGATGACTATCTTCTTGTGGATGAAGGCGATCTCGGTTTCGATCCTACATTACTACCCGAGTTGCCGAGTGAGATACTGCCCGCTGACAACCTCGATTAAGCTGACGCGATATCACAGCGCTCTGTAGATTGCCGAATCGGGTCTTAATCGCAGAGTGCCGCGACGGCCGGCTCGGGTCCCGCCTGCCGAAAGCTGCAGTTCCTGCCCGCGTCTTTTGCGGCGTACAATGCCGAATCGGCTCGGTGTATCAAGGAACGCACGTCGTCGTCGAAATCTGCTTCGGCGAGACCGCTGCTGATGGTCAGCCAATGGTCTTCGCCTTCGTGCCTCAAGGGAACGTCGGCGATGGCTGAACGGAGTCGTTCGGCGGCGAGACTTGCTTCATCCAACGTGCATCCCGGCAAGAGAACTGCGAACTCGTCGCCTCCGATCCTCGCGACTATATCCATGTGGCGCGCCGTCTCGCCCAAGCGAAATGCGATTTCGCGAAGTACTGTGTCACCGAGCAAATGGCCGTACGTATCGTTGAAGGATTTGTAGAAGTCGATATCGATAATCTGAAGGCAAAGCGGCGTTCCCTGACGCTGACGTTGCGACAATCGTCGCGAAAGCTCTTCGTCAAACGCTCGTCGATTCGCGAGTCCGGTTAATGGATCGGTACGAGCTTCGGCAAGATTCGCTTCAATTTCTCCCTTCTGTCGCGTGATGAAAGCGAGGGCAATGACGCCTAAGATTACCGCGATCGTGACGACAAAGAGAAGTGCCGACTTGGAGTAGGCCTCGGGGCCATGATGTGAAACGAACCAGATCAATCCTTCGGTCGCAAGGACGATACAACCGAAGGTGCGAGCGTTCGAAATGACGAAGCGATCGATATCAATCCATTTGTCGGCGCGCGTTTGTGCGCCGGAATAAATGTTTCGAGAACCGTACCAAGCAACAAGGGCGAAGTTTGCCGGACTGATCAACGCCAGCAATCCAACTCCACCGGTCAACAACAGCAGTGCCGGAAGGCAAATTGCTGAGAACTCAGACGCCGTAACCACCAAGCATTCCCCCGTCGCATGAACTCATCGAGTGCAGGTATGCACATATAGATGCTCACTTGAAAGGTAGCTTAACGATCCGGCAAGTCAAAAACCGCCGATCATTCCGACACTTCGCTGCAACCGAACCAATCGGTACCTTCGACAAGTCGCGTTGATAGCTGCGCCAGTCCAACGTAAGCGACGCGATGAATGGACTCCCGGATCACGCTCGGGTTCGCGATGCAGTTAGCTCGCAATTCGATGACGGCCTTTTGCCTCTCACTTCTTATCACAACAATCCTTGCACAGTGGAACGGTCTCCCACTTCAGGATTGGCGTCGTGAGACGTCGCGTCTTTCCTGGAACTCGGATGCTGCAACCCGAGTGACAACCGGTCGATTTAGCTCCATACATAGTCTTGCATCCGCAAACTGTGTAGGAGCTGCAATTGAGTTGCGGCAATTTGTGTTGCGCGGCTTGCTGGGATGGAGTTTCCCCCTTTGAGCAATTGCATGTACTCCAAAAATCATAGAACGTGTCACTTCGATATCCGTGGTAACAAATCGCTCCTTTGTCCGGATAGAAGACTTCTTCCTTGGTATAGACATAGCTCGGGAGATCGACGTCTTCGCAGATCTTCACAAGCCGGAGAACGTGTTTGACATTCTTCTCATGGCCACACTGATGGCAGGATTTCGATTTGCCGCCAGCCAGGGCGGTGACAGCAACCGCGCAACCAATCGTGGCTATGACGACGATCGTTTTTATTCGAGAAACAAGGCGGTTCATCGCCGCTCCCTTTCGATTCACATTCAGATTTTAGAACTTGACACGCCACTCGGTACGGAAACCTTGCGAGACTCGTCGCCCCTCCGGCTTGCCGACGAAACCATCAACGACAAGTATCGAATGCTGCCCAATCGCCTTCTGATAGCGTAGGCCCGTTCCAAGCACTCCTCGGTTCACGCCGTTGGTCTCTTTCGCTCCGCCAATCTCAAAAATCAATTGGTCACGAGTGGCATTGAATTGCAATTGATAGCCCAGACTTGCACCTGCCAGATTGTCCGTCCGCACGGCTAGAGGAGCGCCGTATTGCCCCAGCCCGACACTGGCGAACAGGATGCCGGTCTGGCCGAGAGGTCCGCCCATTAATGGTCCGCGTGTGGGAGAAGTGAATTGGTCGATCGCCCAGAATGCGTTCATGTAAATAAGGTCGTCGGTATGATGCGGTGTCCAGGACGTCTGAGCGAATAGCAACTCGCCTTGATCGGCGTAGGCGGTCGTCCGGCCTTCGGGAATCGACGCGAGCAGATGGACGGAAGTGTTGTACGTATTGTGATGTCCGTAGTGACGTCGAATTGAGCTGGCCGCGAACGCGTATAGGTTACCGAACGTAGGATCTCCGTAGACATAGGCCGCGTCTAGATTGACCGTACGTTTGGCAAAATCGCTCTCGGTCAGGATTGCCACCATCTTTGAACTTGGATCGAAGTCATTCGGACTTCCTGTGGGGCTGTTTCGGTTGATGCCACGCCACGAATAGACCCCCGTCGCCCGAAGGTTCAGGTTGCCGTGGCCACTTAGCGTATTTCGAGTGACCGTCACCGCATCGATCATGTCCTCGTTGATCAATAAACCTTGCTGAGCCAACAACGGCATGCGTCCAATCGAGAATCCATAGTCCAGCATTTTCGTGTCGTCTGGATCGAGCCGGGGAAAGAGTTCGCCGAGATCACCTTCGAAGAACAACGTTTGAATCTTCGCATTCGTCCCGTCGGTCCACTTGCCATCGTTGAAGTCATAGCCGGTGAAGTTGCGAATGGCGTTCGTTTCTTCGTCAAACGGACGCATGCCGACCAGCACGCGTTCTGTACCAGAGAGATTGAGTTGCCCAAACAGATCAAGCCGATTCGTCCACTCCGTACTCGGATTGCCACGGTCATAGTATTGCATGGCGCCGCGATACTCGCCAAACACCCAAAACGCAGGTCGCCAGATCGCACCGGTCGGAATCTCGATTCCCTGTGCCAGCGAGCCAGAACCCAGAAACGACTCGTTCCATTCAATCAGCAGCGGTGGACGGGACGGAATCGATTGAATTCCGATCGGATGCTCATCGATCGCACTCTCGATATGGTGATGTTCAATTCCCAGGACGTGGCCAAACAAATTGCCTAGAGGTTCGTCGGGCCAGCTCAAGACAGTTGGTCCCGCTTCGAGTAACTCGCACCACAGCGGTGTTTCGGCTTCCGGAAACTCGACCTCCACAGCCTCGTACTCGAACTCTTCCACCTCTGAGTGGTCGAGCCCTGGCGCATCGTCGACGAACGGATTGCTTGATTCTTGTGACCAGCCAGATGACGCGAAGTTAACCGCGGCAACCACTATCGCCAGGGTCAGCCAGCGTATCACGACGACATTGAATTGAATCATGGGTCTTCTCTTTGCAAGCCGTGAGGAGTTGCTTGCGTTTGAGTCGTGCGATGTATTAACAGTGTTCTTGGAGGTTACTCGTCTACTTGGAACGTGGTCGAAGTTGACTGCACGACGATGTGACCGTCGACGATCGCGTCGGCGATGTCACGCGCCGACATGTGATAGTCAAAGCCAGCCGGTTCGATGAAGTGAATCAGGTTGATGGGCACCATGCCGGCGACGAGGTCAACCTGAGCCCGATAGGGGCCATTACAAGTCAACTGCGATCGATCAATGTGATACTTGGCCCACCGCTGGCCGCCAACCTCGAGACTCTGTTTATGTTTACGAGCACCTAGCGGGCGTCCGAGTACGGAAAAGGGACGTGTCGCCGGACGCGTGTAAGGAAGCGGATCGATCGAGTAAGGCACGGGAACGATCTGCTCACGTTCACCACCTCGGATATTCCGAACGACGAACCGTGTTTGAAGCGAGAACAATTGGCGATCAAGCGGCAGTTCACCGTTGTGGACATAAAGCGAGTGGCTGTCGCGGACGTCTCCATTGGGATCCAGGTCGCCCGACACAAAGACGAGTCGCTCGTTTCGATCCCAAACCGAAACGCGAAGGAACACGAGTCGCTCGGCGTCGAATCCGGTGGGAACACTGTGACCGTCCGTTCCGTTGTAAACATTCACTCGAAAGCGGATGCCGTCGTGCCCTGCTCTGTCCAAGACGACGTCTCCTAGCTTGTACCCAGCGCTCAGCACCTGATGTCGCTCCAATGCCGCTTCGTCGAGTAGATCGAACTGATCTCGCAAGATGTCGGCTGCACGGAACCGTCGTGCCTGATTCTGCCACGCGGATGGGAATGAGTAGCCGTCCGGAAAGCCGCGTTCAAAGTCCTCCGTCCCCCATCCGGCGCGGTAGTCGAACTGCAACCATTCGCGCATCGTCGCCAGACCTGTCTCGAAATCGTCCGCGAACGAAGCATCTTCTTCTCGCACGGCATTGGGATTGTGCGGAAAGAGTCCCGGATGAATGATCGAATAGTCAGGACCGGCCATCATGTGATTCGTTCGCTTGCGCGATGGCGTCGGCACGTTGCCGACCTTGGCCGCTGGTCCAAACGCATATCCGGATGCCTCGCCGGGCGACACACCCATGTGACAGTCTTGGCAGTTCTGAAACTTCTTGCGAGCGGCCGGCGAGGCTTTGAACTCGCTGAACGCGTCTTCCAAACGAAATCCGTTGGGTGCGAAAACGTCGTGGCACGAGCCACAAACGGATGGTGTTGTTAAGGCGAAAAAAGGAACTACCTCGGCATGGACTTCTCGACCTCGGGTTTCAGGGTCCGAATCCGTTTTCATCACACCATAGCGATCTGGATTCGCAAGTACTTCAGCGAGCACGTGGTTGCCCGTCGGCCCATAAACTGGAGCGCTCAGTCCGCCGGCTACCAGCGCGAGTCGTCCCGAACCCTTGCCCCAGTTCTGGTTGATTCGATGGCAAACAACACATGTAACTCCCTCGCGTGCCGCGGGATGCCGGTCCATATTGCTCATTGCGATCGGCTCGTCCAACGCCATGCCGACAGGAGTGTGACATCGAATGCAAAAGTCACCTAACGTGCCATTGTTGGCCTGGATCAGCCTGTTCGACATCGTGTTGAAGACGGGACTCATCTGTGCATACGCGTGCGAGGAAACCGACCATTCTCGATAGTGTCCAGGATGGCACGATTGGCACTTCTTCGCCGAAGGGAACGGGTCGCCATCAAAGCAGGCGGAGTGTGCTTGATTGACAACGTGGGTGATGGCCCCATGTTGTTGGTGAGGCTTCGGCGACTCGTCGCCAATATGCCCGCTCGCTGCGTTGGCAGAAAGCGGCTGTTCGTTCGTAACCGGATGAACGTACTGATCGCTCATCACATGGGAACGAGCCGACATTGGCCCTTGGTTGCGTAGCGACGGAGTGTCGGTCAGAAAGCCTCGCTTCGCCATTTCGGTCCGCGCCGGTCCGCAGAAGCGACTCACCGTTGCTAGATCTCGTTCGAGCAGATCATACGGAAACGGCGGTGGCATTCTCTTGTCCGGCCCGTCCGCATTAGCGGCTCGGTGATCTCCAAAAGCGAAACACAGCGTCACAAAGCCGATGGCAAGCCAATTGATACGTGTCATAGAACTTGGGCCTCGTCCTGTCGTCGAAACGCTCAGACTGCGTCAGCAGCGATCGCCTCACACTGGGGTGTTAAACCTTGCGGGTTAGGTTAACTATTGCGCGCAACATCGGTCTGACATTGCACATATAACGAATCGGTCCGGTTGTGCGAGCTTGTTTAATTATTCCGGTCGTACGGATTTCGCAGTCTCTACGGCTTGTTCCGGTTGGTACCATTGAAGCCGCTTCGTGGACGCCGTCCTGCACATCGTTCGTGACTCCTCGAGATACGATGGGTACGACTAACACGATTGCAGCAGCGAACCGCAACGATAGCTCGTACAGAATGCCAATAGGTTGCGTTCGCAGGGTCGACAGTGAAATTCTGCTTAGATAAACTACGAGGCTTGAGTTCGCTTGAACGCGAAGGTTATCTGTGGCCGAAGAAACAGAGAGTACCCAGGAGAAGTAATGGTTCGTTTGCTTGTTCGCGATCGCGAATCAATCCAAGAAGCTGTTCGCCGCTTTCGAAAGCTGGTTGAGCGAAGCGGTATCAAGAAGGAGATGCGACGCCGGGAGTTCTATGAGAAGCCCAGCGAAACAAAGCGTCGCGCTCGTCTGCGAGCCGAACGCCGTTCACGTCGTGACCGCGTGTTGGCGGGTGCAAACTAGAACCGGATTCTCGCGGCTTTTTTTGGCAACGACGACCGTCTGTGCCGTTGGCTGCGCGACTTAGATCACGAGATCAATGATATAGTGTAGGGTTGGCCGCACTAATCTGGCTCCACGATTGATCTCGCATGCAGACATTGCTTCCCACCCATGACGTCGTCCTGCTCGGTATCGGACATACGAACGCGCACGTGTTGCGGATGTGGAAGATGCATCCAATTCCGGACGCTCGGCTGACTTGTATCTCCAATTATTCGATCGCGAGTTACTCGGGCATGCTCCCGGGAGTTCTCGCCGGCCAGTACCACGCGGAGCAAATGGAGATCGACCTGGTACGGCTTTGCGCTTCCGCATCAGCGCGGCTTGTCGTTGATACCGTCAGCGGGCTCGACGTCCAGCGGCAAGAAGTTCTATTTGACGCTCGTCCTCCCATCCCGTTCGACGTGTTGTCAATCGGAATCGGTTCCGTCCCAACGCGAGCCGGCGTCGAGTCGGTTGACGATACCGTTCTGCCCATCAAACCAATGCAAACGTTTCTAAGTCGACTTGAGGAACGGTTGCGGCTTGCTCATCACCGCCAGGCCGACAAGCCAATGCGCATTGCGATCGTTGGTGCAGGAGCCGGGGGCGTCGAGATTGCGTTGTGTCTTCCTCAGCGGATCAAGATGACGTTGGGCGACGTTCCGTTCGAGTTGTCGATCATTAACGGGCGTGACGAAGTGACGTCCGGAGCGGCGGCAAAGACGGCTCTCAAAGCGAGACGAACGCTCCAGGCAAATGGTGTGCAACTTCTTCTCGGCCGCCGTGTGGTGAGAATTGCCAAGGGAGTGGTCTCGCTCGATGATGACGAGCAGTTAGAAGCGGATATTGTGTTGTGGGCGACTAGCGCGGTGGCACCTTCTTTACTCGATAGCATTGACGTGGCGAAAGACGACAGAGGCTTCTTGCTGACGGAGCCTAGCTTGCGTGTAACGAGCGCTGTTCCCGTGTTTGCCGTTGGCGATACAGGCACCATGGAAGACTCGCCGACACCCAAAGCCGGTGTCTATGCGGTGCGGCAGGGAATGGTTCTGTGGGAGAACATTCAACGTTCTCTGGCCGGGAAACCGCTAGAAGAATATCGGCCTCAAAGCAATTTCTTGAAGCTGTTCAACTCGGGCGACGGGCGAGCGATCGGTGAATACAAGGGCGTCAGTTTTCACACCGCCTGGGCTTGGAAACTGAAGGACGCGATCGATACCAAATTCATGGCCAAGTATCGGGATTATGCAATCACACCAATGACGCCGAGTCCCGAGGTCGACGATCCCACGCTCCGGATGCGTTGCGCGGGATGTGGTGGGAAGGTCGGCGGTTCGGTATTGTCAAACGTTCTCTCACGACTGGAAGTGCCGACGAACGACAACGTGCTGCTGGGATTAGACGCGCCGGACGATGCCGCGATCGTCCGCTCGCCGGAAGGGCGGCCGATGACCGTCACCGTCGACTTCTTTGCCGCTCCGTTGGACGATCCCTACATCGTCGGACGCATCGCCGCGTTGAACGCGGCCAGTGATGCCTTTGCGCTGGGAGCCAAACCATTCGCGGCACTGGCGAGCTTGACCGTTCCAATCGGTAAACCTCGCAAACAAGAACAACTGCTTTACGAGGTGCTGGCCGGCGCGTTGCACGAGTTTCGACAGATGGGGGCGACACTTGTCGGCGGGCATACCATCGAAGGACCCCAATTGACGGTTGGCTTCACCATGCTGGCGGATCAAGGTGCCGACGCGCCGCTCACGAAAGCTGGGCTTCGAAGTGGCGATCGACTTGTTCTTACAAAACCCTTGGGAACCGGCGTGCTGCTCGCGGCGCACATGCAGGCCAAGTGCAACGCTCCGTGGATGGACAAATTGCTTCCGACGATGTTACTTAGCAATCAGCGTGCAGCGACGCTGGTCGACGAGTTTGATATCTCTGGCTTAACCGATGTGACCGGGTTTGGCCTTGCAGGACACCTACTGGAAATGCTCCGCGCGAGCAATGTTTCCGCACAGTTGGATCTGGCCCGAGTCCCGCTGTTGCCCGGCGTCGACGAACTCGTGAATCAAGGCCTCGAAAGTACACTGAGCCCAGCAAATCGCCACGTCGAATCGAGTATTCGAGTGACCGAGCTGCAACGTCGCGATTCGCGGTACACCGCGCTGTTCGATCCACAGACTTGTGGCGGATTGCTGCTCGGTGTTCGCGAGTCGCTAGTCGACGCAGTGCTTGCCCGCTTGCAGTCGATGAGCGACGTCCCGGCCGCGGTAATCGGACAGGTGATTGATGAAAAAGATAACTCCAAGTCAACCGTCCAGGTCCACTAAACGCCGGCACCGTAAGCAATGGCAACTGTCCATATTGTGCTGATCACTTGGAAAGTGATCGCTACAGTAGCCGTCACTCTCCGAGTGACGAGCCCTAGCATCAACACAACCACAACAAACCAATTCAATTCACGCTGAACTGCGGTGGGAAGGGTGGTTCGCCCTCGCTCGGCGGGCCTATTTCATTCAATCGCTGCAATTCTTCGAGCAGCATTTGAACTCGTTCGTCGACGCTTGCTTCGCTCAAGAGCCGTTGCTTCACTTTCATATCAAACTTCATCGTAAAACTAATGATGTCCGTCAACGCGCCGAGCGGCAGGCGGTTGTTCATCAACGATTCGAATTGTTCCTGTGCCGCCGGTGATTCAGGCGTGAACTTACGAAAGCAACGAAGCAACTCGTGTTGGACTTTTGACCGCGTGCTAGACGCCGAAGTGCTGTACAGATCTTCAAGGATCGTCACATCGGCTTCTCGATACGAACGGGCCAGGGGCAACTCGCTGGTGATCTCGGCGCGGCGCAAACCGAGCAACAAGATATTCAATTTGCCGTTGTCTAACCGTGTGTGCGAGACGACGCGACCGAGGCAAGTTACAGGAAAGACCGCCGGTCGTTCTGCCGCGTCCGCCTCCCAGCCCGGTTGCAGATGTGCCATGGCGATCAGCTGATCTGTCTCTAAAGCATCTTCAACCATTTCGCGGTAACGTGGCTCGAAGATATGCAGCGGTTGTACGACATGCGGGAACATGACGAGGTTTGGCAAGGGAAACAATCGAACGACGCCCTGGAAATCGTCGGGTAAACGTGTTTTGTCGCTTGTGTCAGTCATGCATTCTTGCTTGTGTGGTGGGGCTCGTCACTCGGAGCGTGACGGCTACGGTCAACTTCGGGCTCGTCACTTGGAAGGTGACGGCTACTGTAGCGATCACTTTCCAAGTGATCAGCCCTCAAACTCACTTGCAGTTAACTCAACTCGGAGCAGGATCAAGATGAATCTCCGGAATCAACTCGGGATCAATCTCCAGCTTCGGATACTCTTCCCCACTTGCCAGTAACTCGGCGCAACAAGCTTCTAGTTCTGTTCGAAGCTTGGCAACATCAATTCCTTCGAACGTGTCGGGATACTCGGCGAGATACTTGTTACACGAGAAGTACAGCTTTTTTGCGCCACGCGTATTCCCATTACCGAAGTGATGCAAGCAAACGGCAACTTGAATCAAGCCCTGATAGAACTTTCGCGAGGGGCCTTGATACTCAGTCCACAGATCTTCCCATATCTCGTGCGCTTCGAAGTACTCGCACTCGTTAAAGAAGTTCACGCCTTCGACGTAGCGAGGGTCGTAAGTTGGTGTTTCCATGGCAAGTATCGTTGGTGCGATGATTGAGTTCAGTTTCCTCTCAGGATTGTATTGCAGTTGGCGAATTTGCATACCGCCAACGGTTTGGCGATGCAGATTCGCCATTTCGGGCTGATCACTCGGAGAGTGATCGCTACTGTAGCCACCACTCTCCGAGTGGTGAGCGCAGGGTTCGCAGTAGCCATCACTCTCCGAGTGACGAGCCCCCCAGTTCCTTCGACCACTAAGTAAACTCACCCGCCGCCAACCGCGCCCTCGCAGGATTATCAGCAATGTACTTGCGAAGGTATCCAAACTGCTCTTCCGTTCGCACTAAATGATCGAATGCATCGGGCTGCCAGAAACGTCCAGTTGTCTTCAACCTCGCGTTAATCCTTCGCGCGGTGAACTGTTTCCACGACTCGCATTGTTTCAGCATCTGCTCGGCGTCACGGAATGCGACCAGAATGTGAACATGATTCGGCATCATAATGAAATCCGTGACGAAGTATCTTGAGGCGGTACGTGGGGGCTTATCACTCGGAGAGTGATTGCTGCAGTAGCCGTCACTTTCCAAGTGACGAGCCCCCTCGAGCCTCCTACCGCCCGCCAAACGCCCTGGCTGTTACGCCAACCCTCAACCGGGCTAAAACAAATCAGCGTAGCAATCTTGGCTGTTTATACCATTAGTAGAACCAAGAGTCGCCGTAAACCGTGTAAGAATATTAAGTTAAATCCGCATGGAGATGCTTGACTATGAATTTTAAGAGATGTACTATCTTCCCCATCTTTACTGATGAGGGCTAATGTCCTGTTTACGCATATAGACGATCGAATTTATGACATGTGGGCCAGCAGAATTCTGCTGCATGACGAGCGCTAGCTACGCGCGTTCGTTAGACAGCATTCAGATGCGCAAGAGAGAGCGCTTAAAGCGTTCGGGCAATCGAAATGCGCGCGCAAATGCAGCCGTCTCTTTCCAAGAGACGAGCCCCGTACGTCGGGGCCTGATCACTCGGAGAGTGATGGCTACTGTACCCGTCATTGGAAGCAACCTCGAATTACACCAATCACACGAGTTCAAGACTCGTTTTCGGATTCGTGCGATTGGTGTAATTCGTGGATTCAACAATCCACACCGAGTATCACGCAAAACTCATAACAACGTTTTTCATACAACCCCAGCAACGAAGCTGACCGCTGACGATCGAAGGCTGAATGCTTTCGGCGCGGCTACCTCCTAAGGAGATAACTATGTTTCGCAACGTGAATCAAAAGAGTAGCAATCACTCTCCGAGTGATCAGCGCAACCAGGGCAACGAGCACGTCACTCGGCGAGTGACGGCTACGATTCGAAACATGTTCGATCGCTTGATGAAAAAAGATGGCAGTAGCAATCGAAAGAACCTCTCGCGCAGCGAACGACGCGCGGCATTCTTAAACGCGTTGCAATCGCGCACCAGCGCCGAGGTCGCGACTTGGACAAACGCGTTCAAGAACATCGTCAAGCAAGAGAAGCGGCGACAAGCTTCGTTGGTTCAAAGTTACTTGATGCCAGCGCTGCAATTGGAAGCGTTGGAAGATCGGAGAATGTTGTCTCCGCTAACAATCTCAAGTAACGCCATCACTACAGGCGGCTTCACATACACTGCCTCTGATTCGGCAGTGGAAGATGTTGACCACTTGACAGTGACCAACGGGGCGACGGTTACAGACAATACTGGCCTGACACTGAATGCGGGTGACGACTTGGATATCCAAGTTGGCACTACGGTTGCTGTGTCCGGGGGCGTGCTGACGTTGAATATTGATGCCGGCAATGCCGATGCTGGCGGCGAAACCGCTAATTTGTTTGGCACATTTGATACAGCAGGGACACCGATTGCATTGAATGGCGGTAGCGACGGCGACATCTTCAATATTGATGGCAATGGTGGCGTCATTGGAGATGGAGGCACGGTTGATAACCTCCAGAAAAATCTCGTCATCACCAGTGGCGGTGGTGCTGATACGCTAAATCTGGACGAGAGCGGTGATACAACAGGCGACACTGGGATAGCGATCACTGCAACGGGTGCGGGATCCGGGGTGATCAGCGGTTTGACGGCTAGCAGCTTTACGCTGGCGAGCTTTGGCGCAGGGTCAGTCGCGAATCTGGAACTGAGCAATGACGCCACGACGGGCGATCAAATTACTGTCGCACCTAATACAAATATCGGTTTTGATGTCGATGGTAACGGTCCAACCGCTGCGGCAGGCGATAAGCTAACTATCGATTTGTCGGGCATAACGGATGCGGTTCTGACACTTCACCCGACGATGCCGCGTTCTGGACGTTTCACATTTGGCAGTGGCGAAGCCGACATAGACTTCGACGATTTCGAAGAGATCGACGCAACGAACGGCACATTCGAAGTGGCCTTGGATACGGGAATTGGAAACGATGCGATTTCTATTGAAGAGTCAGCTGGTAAAGTAATCGTCAGACTGGGTGCAAACGAGCTATTTCGTAGCGACGCTAATAACCTGTCGGACATTTTGATTGACGGAGAAGGTGGTAACGACACGCTAACCGTTGATCTAACGAACCTTGATCAAACCGATGCACTTCAAATCACGTTCGACGGTGGAGCGGGTGGTTTCGACACCTTGGAGATCGTTGACAATGACGGCGGTACGGAAGCAGAAGTCGTTAAACACCGTTTCACAAACTCGAGCGATGGCTTTGTGGATATCGACGTGGATGGCTCGAGTGGATTCGAGACAACGATCGAATACACCGGACTGGAGCCCGTTAGCTCTATCGTGACGGCAACCACAATCATCTTCGAATTGCCTGCTGGAGCGACGACTGCAAAGTTGCAGAATTCTACCAATGGTGGTGAATCGGAGTTGATCAGCCCTGGTAATCACTTTGAAGATACGATCTTTACGAATCCCAGTGGCGAGCTTGTAATCCGTGGAGGCGACGGCGCGGACACGATTGAAATCGCCGGCCTCGACTCGACATTCGACGCTGATCTAACGATCGCCAGCCCGTTGGGCTCAGACGATGTGGATGTCGACATAACCGGCGCGATCAATATTGATGCCGGTGCGAATGGCCAAACCGCCATCATCGGAACTACGGCTGATCCTGTTACATCGATCGACTTCCAGACGGGTTCATTGCAAACGTCAAGTGGAACGATCAGCTTGCGCGCTACGGGCGCGATTTCTGATAACGACGCCGGCGTGGACATCACAGCAACCACATTGACCGCCACGGCCGCGACCCTTGGTGCGACCGGCGGCAACAACGCCATCGACACCGACGTCGACCATGTGACCACGAGTACGACGGGTGACCAGTTCATCAATGAAGCCGACGGGTTGATCAATTTGAATCTTAACTCCGGAATCAACGACATCACCCTGACGACTGGTGGCACAATCGCCGACACCAGCGCCGACCCGGTCGACATCACAGCCGACGTGGCGACAATCACGGTGGGCGGCAGCGGAACGTTTGCGACGATGGGCGGCGTCGGCCCCATGATCGACACCAACGTCAACGACTTGACGGTCGCCACCACCAACGCCAGCCAGTGGATCAACGAAGCCAACGGCCTGACCGCTCTCAGCCTCTCGGCCGGCACGGGCAACGTGATTCTGATTGCAGGAGGCACGATCGCTGATACGGATGCCGTGACGGACATCACGTCGGCCTCGACGGACGTCACGTCGGTCGGCAACGTTGGCAGTGGACTGAACCCCATCGAAACGGATGTGGACAGCCTGACGGTGGACTCCGGCAACGGCAGCCAGTGGATCGATGAGACGGACGGTCTGACGCAGCTCGATCTGGCTTCCGGCACGGGCAATACGTTCCTGACGACGGGAGGCACAATCGCCGATACGGACGCCGCGACGGACATCACGTCGGCCTCGACGGACGTCACGTCGGTCGGCAACGTTGGCAGTGGACTGAACCCCATCGAAACGGATGTGGACAGCCTGACGGTGGACTCCGGCAACGGCAGCCAGTGGATCGATGAGACGGACGGTCTGTCTAACCTGGATCTGAGTGCCGGCACAGGCAACGTTACTCTGATAGCGGGCGGTTCGATTCTGGATGGCGTGAACGACATTGTTGACGACATCACCGCTGCCGCCGCGACGGTGACGATTACCGCAGCGGGAGACTTCGGCGCGATGGGGACGGACTTGCCGGCGATCGACACCAACGTCGACGAATTGAGCGTGAATACGTCTGCCAACGGCGGCGACCAGTTCATCAGCGAAGCGGACGGCTTGGACAACATCGACTTGAACGCCGGGACCGGCGACGTGTCGCTGGAAGCTGGCGGCAACGTACTCGACAACAACGCCGATACGACAGCGGACATTCAGGCCGCGACGGTTTTCATCGACACCTCGGGCGACGTCGGTGCCGCCGCGCCCGACGCGGGCCTTGACACGGTCGCGACGAACTTAGGCGTCGAGACCTTCTCGTCCAACGGCAATCAGTGGATTCAGGAATTCGACGCTGTGAGCCTCGACGGTCTAGATGCCGGCACGGGCAACATTACACTCGACGCGGGCGGTGCGGTTACCAGCGAGACGGTCGATGGCATCGCGGACGTGATTGGTGCCATGATCGATATCGACGTGACAGGCGCTGGCAATGACGTCGGGATGAACGCCGCGAATCCGCTGGAGATCAACGGCGATACGCTCAACGCCACGACCAACGGCTCGGTCGGCGATGACATGTTCCTGCTGGAGACGGACACGGTCGCACTGATGACTGTCAATGCCGGCGGGGCGAGCATCAACCTGCAAGGCGGACGCTTTAACGCCAACGGAACCGTCACTGCCGCGGCGGTGAACGTCAACGCGGGCACGCTCGGTGGAACGGGCACAGTGACCGGCGCGGTCAACGTCGCCGCGGCCGCTACGGTGGCTCCGGGCCTCAGCCCCGGTGTCGTCAACACGGGCAACCTCGACTTCCTCGACAACTCGATCTTCGATATCGAAATCGGCGGCAACACGCCTGGTAACGGCAACGGCTTCCACGATCAGGTCGCCGTGACGGGCTCCGTCACGATCGGCACGAATGTGACCTTGAATGTATCCTCCTTCATGAGCTACGTGCCGCAAGGCCAGGACGAGTATGTCATTATCGACAACAATGGCAGCGATCCGATCGGCGATCCGATCGTTGGGACGTTCGCCGGGCTTAACGAGGGTGCCGAGGTGGCGATCCCAGGTGCTGGCAACTTCCTAGGCAGCGGCGAGACGGCTTACATCACTTACTTCGGTGGTGATGGCAACGACGTGGCGATCGTTGTTGCGGACGACTTCACGTTCACACCACCACCGAACGTCGGATTGGACGCCATGGAATTGCGTGCCACAACCAACGCAGGTGGCGGAACGAACCTGGAGTTCGTCGTGAACGGCGCGGTTCTCCAAGCCATCCCGCTCCTCGCGGTCGGCAACATCACGGTCAACGGCCACAACGAGACGAGTGGCGGCGCGAACGACGAACCCGATACGCTGACGATCAACTACGGCGGCACCGCCGGCGAGTTCTTCCGGAACATCATGTTCGAAGGTGGAGCGGGCGGCAGCGACACGTTGGTGTTGACGCACAACGCCAGCGGCGAAAACTTCAACACCGTGACGTCGAATCTGGCCGATCCCAATAGCGGCGCGATTCTCGTCGACGATACCGGTGCTGGGACGAGCCAAACGATCACCTACACCGGCCTGGAGCCGATCGACTTCACCGGCACGGACATCGACAACTTGGTGCTGAACTTCACTTCGGCGATTGGTGAGACGATCACCGTGACCGACCTGAACGCGAACAATGATGGCGACTCGCGGATCACGTCGACTCAAGGCGAATTGCACGACTTTGCAGTTCCGAACACCTCCCTGACGATCTCGACCAACGCGGTCGCGCCGGGTGCAGGCGATGACATCATCAACGTCGAGGGCCTCGACTCGCTGTTCGGCGTTAATCTGACAATCGACGGCGACGGCGACGATACGATCAACTTTCAAACGAACCCGACTACGATTGCGGCGAATGCCGGTAACCCGGGCAACTTGGTGGCCGACGCGATGACGATTAACGTAACCGCCGCGGTGTCGGTGACTGATTCGGGAGCCAACATTGGAGTCATCGACCTGGACGCCACCCGGAATATCGCGGTTACGGGAAGTCTTACGTCCGCTAGCGGTGCCATTACGGGCGACGCCAACGTGGGTGGCGCAGTCGGCGGTGCGTTTTTTGGAATCAATATTGACGGCAGCGTCACGTCAACGTCTGGCCCAATCACGCTGGATGGCACGGGCGGTGATACGGGCATTAACAACTGGGGCATCCGGACAAGCGGCGCGACGATCAGTTCGGCCGGACTAATTGACTTGAGCGGCAACGGTGGTGCGGGTACGCAGCTCAATATCGGTGTTTGGGCCTCTAACACGATGATCACATCGACGGGTACGAATGTCATTAACATCACCGGCACGTCGGCAGGCACGGACTTAGGGAACCATGGCGTTCAGTTGCAAGCTGGGACGGTCGTCAGCTCAGCGATCGGCAACATCACGATCATGGGAACTGCCAGTGGCACGGGAATTAACAACAATGGAATCGATGTCATCGGCACGGTGCAGTCGACAGGTGCGGCGCAGGTCAACTTGATCGGCCAAGGAAGTGGTATCGGAGATTCAAACGGCGTACTTGTTAGCAGCACCGGAACTGTCAGTTCGAGTGGCGGTCCGATCATGATCACAGGCACGGGCGGCGCAGTTGGCAACGGTGTTGATTTGGCTGCGGGTGGCATGGTCACAGCGACAAATGCAGCAACGATCACGATCAACGGCGACGGAAACGGCGTGGCGCCAGACGGGTCGGGCGTGCGCATTGACGGCACCGTCACCAGTGCAGACGGAACGGTAAGTGCAACCTCGGAAGACTCCGTCGATTTCGGCGCGGCTGGTTCCATCATCTCGACCACGGGTGTGGTCACGATCACGGGCGACAACGCGGGTGGTAACAACGCCGGTGCCATCACGATGGCCGACGGAGCTTCGATCAACGGCGGAAACGATCAGGTGTTCTTGACGACCGATGGCAACATCGCGCTCGGCACGATCACCACCACCAACGCGGCCGATCCTTCGGTCGATATCAACAGCGACAACGGTGCCATCAGTGACAACACGGCGGGCGAAGCGGCCAACGTGACCGGCGGCCAAGCAGTCTTCCGCGCGGCGACGGGAATCGGGGCTCTGGCGGCAGATGGCGACATCGATACAGCGATCAGCACCCTGGCAGCGAATAACGCGACGTCTGGCGAGTTGATTATCGACAACAGCGTCGGCGGTTTGCTGACGATTGGGACGGTCGACATCTTGGCTGGCGTGACGAACGCTGGCGCGGGGCTGCTTCAAGTCACCAACGCCAGCCCGCTGACGGTTGACGACTCGGTGGTGAACAGCGGTGGCGGCAACATCACGCTGGCCGCCGAGGGAACTGCCGCCACGGACGACATGGATATCAACGCCAACATCACGGCCAGCGGTGGCAGCGGCGATATCAACCTCTACGCCGGTGATGCCATCGATATCGACGCGGCGGTAACGATCAGCACGGCAGGAACGGGCGACATTCTGGTCAGCGCTTCGACCGACTTCGCGGCTGGCACTCCGGCCAATGGCTTCACTCCGGCCGGGGCTGGAGACGGCGATGTCGTGATGCAGGACGGTTCGACGATCGCGGCCGGCGGCGATGCCACGCTCCGCGGTGCGGGCGACGTTGACTTGAGCCTTGTGATTGGCGGCACAGTCGTGATCACGGCCGACTTTGACGGGATCGATACTGGACTGTCCGACGGCTCGGGTGAGATTACCGACAACCGCTCTGGCGAGGCCTCCAACGTCACGGCGACCGAAGCCGCCTTCCGGGCCGGCAGCGGCATCGGCGATGCGGGTGTGGATGACGATGACATCGACCTCGCCGTTGAGAGTGTCGCCGCGACTACGGAAACTGGTGATATCAGCATTCAGGACGACTCGGACCTCGACATTGATACCGTGGATGGGTTAAACGGTGTCAGTATCACGACGGGCGGTGCCGGTGACGACATCCTGGTTCGTGTCGGACCGACCGGTGGCAGCCAATTGAACGTTAATCAAAATGTAAGTAATGCGGGCGCAGGAGCCGTGACGTTGGCGATCGTGGCCGACAACGGTGTGGACCGATTGAACGTCGTCGGCTCAACGGTTTCTTCGACCGGTGGCGGAATCGTCTTGCTGATCTCCGGCGACAACATCGACCTGGACGCGACCAGTGCTGTTTCGACGACCGGCGCAGGTACGATTGATTTAGCGGCGGGCCGCAACTTTGTCTTCGGCGGCGCGCCGACACTCGGCCTAGGAGCCGGCGACATCGACATGGCCGACGGTGCCACGATCACGTCGGGCGGCGGCGATGTCACGCTGGGAGCGACACAGAACATTTCGCTGGGCAGCGTCGATGCCGGCGCTGGGACGGCGATCGTGACAGCGGATACGGACATGGACAACGACGGGGGCATCTCTGACAACACCGCCTTGGAAGCGGCCAACGTCACAGCAGCCTCGGCGGTGTTCCGCGCGGCCGATGGCATTGGTACTGATCCGGCGGGCGATGTCACGGATTTAGGCGACATCGATACCGCGACCAGTACACTTGCGGCCAGCAACACCACTGCCGGCAACATCTCGATCGACAACTCCGTCGGCGGACTGTTGACCATCGGCACCGTTGATGGGTTGAGTGGCGTGACGAACACTTCCGGCGCGGGGTCGGTCGACATCCTTAACCGCAGCCCGGTTCTCGTGGCTGCCAACGTGTCGGCCAACGGATCGGTCACGATCACGGCCAACGACAGCAACGCGGCCGGCGCGACGGACAACTTGACCGTGAACGCTGCGATCTCGGTTACTTCGAACGCGGCCAACGTCATCTTGAACGCGGGCGACGATGTGCAGTTGACTGGCTCGACCATTACCGCGGCCACTACGATCACCATCGATGTCGACATCCCGGTTGCTCCGCTGAACACCGTCGATCCAGATGGTTTTCCGGATACGACCGGTTCCACCGTCAACATCAACGACGCCAACGTCTTGGTGGCTCCTGGTGGAACGTTCATCACGACGGGCGACGACAACGACATCATCAACTTGACAGCACAAGCCGCGTCAGCCGTTTTGGTCGACGGCAATCCGCCGATTAACGGCGCGCCCGGCGTGCCTCCAGGCGACATCTTGAACTTGACCGTGACCGGACTACCTGATGCGACCCTTGACCTGATCCCACTGACCAATGGCGGCTATGCCGGAATCTTCACGACCAGCGCAGGTGCGTTACCAGTCAGCTTCATCAGCATCGAAGAGTTTGACATCATCGGCGGCCCGGTCGATTTGCGCATTCGCATGGACCTGAGCAATGATGTTGATCTTGGCGCGACCCCAAGCGGAAACTTCCCAGCGGGTGCGTTGCCGTTCAATTTACCTGCGAGCAACGGCTATGGTGGCGCAACCACGGGCTTGGGCGATACCGTTCCCGATCGAATCACCGCCGAAGTCATCGCCGCTGGCGACATTCGCTTCACGGTAACGGACTTAGTTACGACGTCGATTGTCGAGCCGGAGGTTGCTGATATCAACAGCTTGACGGTGATCGGCTCGACGGACGCCGATACGCTTGAGCTGACCGATACTGGAAACGGCTTGCCAACGTTTGGTGGCCAAGCTCCCACGGCTCACGCAAATCCTGCCTACCTGGCCGAGACGCATACATCGCTCGACGCTTTCACTCTGGCCAACGTCAGTATTAACTTTATCGCTGGCGGAACGGCCAGCGTCGATGAAATTGAAATCGCGTTGAATGGTGGCGCGGTTGATGTTGGTTACTACGTCGACGACGACGCACCAGCCAACAGTGGCCTGATCAACGTGGCCGCAGGCACCGCGGGCGATTTCCGATTGTCCTTCGAAGCGTTGGAGCCCGTCAGCATCACGGGAGCGGGTAGCGGCACGTTAATTGTCGATGCATCGGCTCTACCAGCCGTGGCGGCAATCAACATCGACGATGACCTCCACACGACAGGGCCTCTGGCGCTGACAGCCGCTGCCAACGATGGTGTCTCGGCAGTTTCTGGTGACTCGACCTTCGAGACGTTGCAGTTCGGTGGCTTTACTGGATTGAACGTGCGTGGTGGTGGCGGGGCTGCTGAGACAATCGACTTGATCTCGATTGACAACGGAACTTCGTTGACCAGCATCGTGCTGGACGGCGACAACACGACCGACAACGACGCGAGCGATGATACGCTTCGTGTGCAGGCACTTCCTGCAGCGATTACCGCGACGTTGCTCGGTGGTTTGGGCAACGACCAGTTCTTCGTTGACAACGAGACTCTACGACCTCGCGCCGGCGAGAATCCGGCGACAGTGGTGGCTGATGGATCACTGGACCGAGTCTTGGGGCCGGTTATCGTATCGGCTGCCGTATCGCCATTGGTGGCGACCGATGCCGAACAAGGTGGTACGGATACGTTGTACGTCGATGACCGCAGTGATGATGCGGGCGACACCGTTCAGGTCACCAACAATTCGATCGATGACATCACCGGTCGGGCTAATGGTGGCGACAACGATATCGCCTATGGTGCCGGCGACCAGATCGAGACGATCAACATCATCACGACCGACCTAGCGGCGGATAACATCAATATCCAGAGTACGTTCGCCAACTCGATCTACAACATCGACACCGGCGTGGGTGGTGCGTTTGACGACGTGGTCAACGTCTCGTCCGACGCGGCCAACCTCATGACCCTCAATACGACGAACCTGGATGGTATCCAAGGCCAGATCAACCTGAGCTTTGGTAGCGGTGTGGCTGGAACGCCCGCGACGGAATTGCATGTTTCCGACTTTGGTGACAATACTAGCGCAACCTACGACTTGATCCTTAACACTGGCATGACGGAGTTGTATTTCGACGATGGTCCCGCCGCGACGAATCAAGTACCGTTGACGAGCGCACTGACTGGCACGCCGGATCTGCGATACAACGTCAACCTGTCGACGATCACGTTGCCAACGACAACCTTCTTTCGCAACACCCTAAACAGTTTGGCCAACTTCGAATTGATCGGGGCGGACCACAACGACGCTGACAATACGTACAACATTTACAACACGACGGCCACAGTCAGCAATACGATCAGCGACGGCGACGGCTCGGTCGGTGCTACAGGAACCGACAACCAAGCGACGTTCAATATCCAAGCGACGGATATCGCCGCAACCGGCGCAATCACGGAAGGTATTCAAGGCGGCGCTGCCAATCGTTTCAATGGCTTCGATGGTGCCGATACGTTTAATCTGTTCCTGGATGGTGGACAGAATTTGCCCATCGCGGCCAACACAACGTTAGTGATCGATGGCGGTGAATTGGCAGGACTGCCCGCATTCACGAATCGCGACATTGTCAACCTGAACACCGGTGCGAATCTAACTGCGGTCGCGACCGCAACGCCCGTCATTACCCCCAACGCCGACGCGGCGGCTCGCACGGGCATCACGATGACCTACGCGAACCCCGGCAAAACTCGTGGTGATATTAACATCACTGGCTTAGGTGCTGACCCGAACCTTGACGAAGTCGATGCTACCGGAGTCGCTGGCAACGATACGCTGGTCGACGCCTTCCGCGCTGTGTTGGTCGAGCAAGTGAACTATTTCGGCAGCGGGGCAACAGATGACGAAATCACGGTAACCGGTACGACCGCAAATGACGTATTGTCGGTCACACCGCTGACGACTAGTTCGGCCAACGTGTTCCTCGATGGAACACCGATGATCGATCCGAGTACCGTCAATCCAGACCTCAACAATCCCGGTATCGCTGGTGCCTCGAACGGCCCAGACCTTAATCTCAATGGCCTCGATCAGGCAGGTGGCCTCTCGTTCCTTGGCGGTGGTGGTGCGCAGAATCAACTGGTGATTAACGCACCGACCGAGAACAACAACGGTACGGTCAACATCGGCGCACCACTGGCCGCGTCCGGTTGGGACGGCTTCCCAGACGCGGGAGCTGACAATACGACCGACCTGAGTACACCAGCAGGTGGTAACTCGACGGTCCGCGATCCCGGTTGGGCTTTCGACGACATCGACATCAACGACCAACGTGTGACCATTACCAACGTAGGTACCGGTGACGGTGCTGCGGGTGGCGGGAATGGCCAGTCGCCTGTCGGTCAGATGATTCAAACCAACTTCGACAACACAACATTTGGTGCGCCATCCGGAACGCCTCACATCATCGTTAATACGGGCGAAGAGAATGGGCAGCGAACAACCGGTGCCGCGGCGGCGTTGCTGGCCGACGATATCACCGTGCAACTCTCGCTAATGACGCACTTCCAGATCAACGGTGGCGAGCCACCGCTGCCGGGCGTTGCCCCGTTGGTCGGTGATCGCTTGATCGTCGCAGCACTGGCTGGCGGCAATATCAACCTCTTCTCCGACGCTGGTGCTTCGAACAACGATGACGACACGCAGGTCGGACCGAACAATCCTAATGTGTCGATCACTTCGACCAACAGCGGTGGTTCAAGCTTGCCGGCAACTTGGAACAGCATCGAGCTTGTTACGACGCGACCCGACGACGCGACCGAAGAAGTTAACATCTTCGGTGATAACGATCCTGATGGTCCCAGTGGTCCGCTTCCTCCAGGAACTGGCAACGCGAATCTAAACCAGCAGGACGAAGTAATCGTTCTGGGTGCCGATGTCGATTCGCTGATCACCGATCCTGGTATCGCCAACCCTGTTGACGCGGATGGTGCCAATGAGATGTTTGTATTGATCAACGGATCGAATCCGATTGGTGTATACAACACGCGTTTTCTGAACATCGAATTGGCAGGCGGTGACGACGACCTGACCCTCGACCCATGGGCCGAGGATACGACCGGCGGTTGGAACGTTGACGTCATGGTGGATGGAGGACTCGGCGACGACGACATTTTCTACGGCAATGTTGAGCGATTCGCTGCTAATATCCTCAACTCACCGCAGCCTCAGCCGGGTATCGTCTTCGTCGACGATGCGCCGGACGGTAGCCGTTCGGGTGTCAGTGAAGATGTCGTCGTTGCTCCGGCGACTACCGCAGGTGCTGGTCAGATTCGATCAACGAATGCGACCGATGCAACCAATGTTGTGACGATCGACTTCGTCGGCACCGAAGACCTGAGCTTCTTCTTCAACGACGGGACGGCTGGCGATACTGACACTCTTACATTGCTCGGAACCGCGCAAGCCGATACGGTCGTGGCTAACTTTACGTTGGATGGCAACGATGCCGCCGCTGCCACGACCAATCCAGGACCCTGGATCGATATCAATAGTGGCAATTTGCAAATCGAGCGAGTTACGGCTGCTACGTCGGTCGCGATGACGGCTGCCACGCAGAACGATGTCGATTCGATCAACTTCGCGTTAGGCAACCAAGACGATACCATCACCATCACGAGTGTTCGTGATGGCGTTGCGCTGCCGGACCTTGACGGTCCTGCCTCGATCAATGTTGACGGTGGCGCTCCAACGGCCAGCGATACGATCAACATCACGGGTACGAACAACGCGAACGACCAGTACACGGTCTCGACGGGAGCGTCATCCGACGCAGGCACGATCGCAGTGCGATTGGCGACGGCGACCTTGGACACAATCGTCAACTTTACCACGACCGAAAACATCGGGATCGACGGCGGTGGTGGAACTGGTAACGATTCGTTGACGGTCAGTGGCAACGGTGCCAACAACGTCTTTACGCAGACGGGCTTGCCCACGGCGGGAAGCGTGCGCGTAGACGCTGGTCCGACGATCACTCACACGGCATTCGGAACCACCGATGCCACCGTGTCGCTGAACGGACAGGGCGGTAGCGACACGGTCAATCTGAGTACCACGACGGGCAACGAAACCGTCCTCTACACGCCATCCGCGTCGACAGCCGGTCAGTTGCGTTTCGCCGCCACGACCAACGACCTTGAATACACCGGCATCGAATCCCTGAACGTCGACGCTTTGGAGTTGGCCGCGGATACGGATGCGTTGACCGTCGCTGCGGTCAACGGCGCTACGATTGCTTCTACCGGACCAGAATCCGGCATCGTCACTGCTAACGATTTGGCAGGCAATCAACTGCTCGCGCTGAACTATGATCACTTCGAGACTGCCGGTCTGAGCGGTGCTGGCGCGATCGGCGTGGTCCAAGGCACGTCGGGCAATGACACGATCACGGTACAAACTGATGGCGATGTTGTCGTGACTGACGAATTCGGCAACACCAATACGTTCGCGGCCGCGGGCTTCGCTTCGTTGGTCATCAACGCCTTGGGAGGCGACGACGCCGTGACCGTCCAGAGCGGCGCTCCGTTCAACAGCATCTCGGTGATCGGCGGCGACAACGGAACCGACAGCGACTCGCTAACGGTGACCGACAGCAATGCGATCGTCAACTTCGCCTCAAATCGGATTGAGAATGTACTCGACGATACCGTCGGGGCGAACAATCCCGACGTCATCACGTTCACCGGTGTAGAGACCTTGAATGTCAACGGTACGAATGCCGTCTTGGACGCGTTCACCGTGACAGGTTATGGCAGCACGACCGATGTGCAAACTTTGAACTTGGATGGTGGTGACACTGATGCTGGCGGAAACGACGGCGATACAATCGCCATCACCGGTGCCAATACGGTCAACACGGTTGTGTTTACTTCGCTCGGCACACAGGCTGCCCAAGTCACGCGTGAACAGGGCGGTCCCGCGATAAATATCGCTCAGTTCAACAACGATCTAACGGGCGGCTTGGCCAATCTGCGCTACAACGGCGGTGCAAACGTCGACCTCGTGCGGATGGTCGGCAGTTCCGCGGCGGACGGCATCACCCTGATCGAAAACGCCGCAGGCACCGAGTTCCAAGCGACGCAAGTTGTGAGCACCAACACCTGGGTGCCGCTCGGAATTGCCTCGGATACGCAGACCGTAGAAGGCCTCAGCGTCGAGACGGGCGGGGGGAACGACACGCTGACCGTTACCAACACGAACGGCTTGATTAACCTTGCCAACGGCGTTGATTTTGCTGGTGGCCAGGGAAGCGATACGCTCGAACTGGATGGCACCACGACTGTAACAGGTTCGACCTACACGCCCGGCCCAACGGATGATGCTGGGTTGGTCGTACAAACAACCGCGACTCAGACTCAGACGATCACGTTCACCGGTTTGGAACCAGTTGTCGATACTGTCCCCGGTCCGCTGACTGTCAACGCGACGGCTGGTGATAACGCGATCACTTACTCGTCACAGGGCGGCGGGATCGGACGGATCGCTGTCGACAACTTCGAGACGCTTGACTTCGACAACAAGACGACGGTGACAATCAATGCCGGAGCCGGTGACGATACCGTTGATCTGGCCAACTCCAGCGATGGGTTCAGCGGAAACCTAACGGTTACTGCCGGAAGCGGTAGCGACACGCTAACGGTCAACGGCGATGCGACGAATACGCTGATTGTCGACATCACAGGTGCCGGCGCGGGATCGGTCGACAACGCTGGGGCGGCCTTGGTTCTGTACACCGGGCTGGAAGCCGTGACGGCGCATGCGGGTGCGGCAACGACTCCCCTTTCGGTTACCGATGCAGCCGCCTATGTCTTCACGCCGGGCACCGCCCTCGATGAAGGTGTTCTTCAGGCAGACGGCCTGCCGATCTCGTTCACGGGTATTGGCAGTACTGACGCGATCACACTCGCCAGTGGAGCCGCTGCGACTTTGCAGGTCTTCGGTACACAGGGTGACGACGACATCTCGGTCGCGGCAACTGGCGAAGTTAGCTACGAAACAACGAACGCCAATCGAGCCACCATCGATCCGGACACGACCAATATCAACGTTCTGCGGATCAACACGCTGGACGGCGGCGATGCGGTGACGGTCAACGCGGGCGCGATATTTGGCACCAACGTCTTTGTCGATACAGGCGCATCGGTCGATGATGTGACCGTGATCGGTTCTACCAGTGCCAATACGATTGGCGTCGCTTTGGATCTGCTCGACGCCACGATAACCGGCATCACGGGCGGGAACATCGAAGCCATCGGTGCCGAAGGCATCATTGTCGAGGCAGGAACCGGCGACGATGCGGTGACCGTGTCGAACGTGGGCGCGCCTAGTGTCGTCAGTTCGGTCATCGTCGAGAGTGGCGGCCAAGCGGCTGATACGGTCAACATCACCGGTACTGCCGGTGCCGACACGCTGGACGTAACACCGCTTACATCCGATGACGTTCAGGTGACCGCCGGTGGAACGACCGTCGATGTCGATCTGACGGGTGCTGCGGCAGCGGGGCTGACGGTTGCTGGCGGTGCTGGTTCCGACACGCTCGTCGTCAACGGCGGAGCGGCTGTGGACACGTTTACCGCCGATAATAACGACGTCACCATCACTGGGCTCCGGCCGGTGAACTATGCGACCGCCAATATCGAAGCGGTAACGCTAAATGGTGCTGCCGGCAGCGACATTTTCAATGTGACCTCGACAACGATTCCGATCTTTGTCGACGGTGGCGACCCGATTGGCACCACTGGCGATACGCTGAACGTTGTCTCTGGTGCCGCGGTGGTATTCAACCAAGGACCAGAGAACGACGAAGGCAGTATTACGATTGGCACGAATCAACCGGTTAGTTTCGATCACATCGAAGCGATTGGCCCGTTGACGGTGCCCGGTGGCGTGACAATCGACGGCACCAACGGCGCGGACTCGATCACAATCACGGCCCGCGACGTCGACTTCAACGCGGGCGCAGACGGCGTCAACGATTTCACTGTTGTCGTCAACGACGGCTTCGAACTTCTCTTCATCGACACGCCCAGCCTAACCGTCAATGCCCTCGCTGGCAGCGACGAAATTGTGGTTATCGCGCGTGATCCGGATCCGACAACCGCACCAGTGGGACCGTGGGACGTTGATCTGACCATCGACGGCGGTACACCTTCGGCCAGCGATACGGTGATCTTCACCGGAAACGCCGCCACCGACGCGGTCGACTACACACCGACCGGAGCAGGAGCAGGCGATTTCAACATAACGAGCGAGGCGTCAAACAACACATTGACCAATGTCGAGCATCTGATCTGGGACGGTCTTGGTGGCAACGACACGTTAACATTCAACGGGACGACAGGCGATGACAACGTGATCACTCACACATCAGGCAACGAAGCTGATGCGGGTGCTTTCGCGATTGATTCGTTGCTTGGATTGAGTTACCAGAACATTGGCACCGGTGCGACGGTCAACGTGGATGGGGATACTGGCACCAACACGTTCGTGATGGTGGGCGGTGATGGTGACGATCAATTGCGACTTGGTAACTTGGCAGGTGGCGGGGTACTCGCGGTCGACTTGATTTCGGGCATCGACGTCTTCACCCCAACGGTCGACCACGTTGATGTGAATTTGATCAACACAAATATCGATGTTGTCACGTTGGACGGTCGCTCGGGAACGGATCGTTTCGTGGTAGCGCCGGATTCCGGGCTCACGACGAACGTCCTGGGTGGCGACAGCAACGACACGTTGTTGTTGGACGGTGATGCCAACAATAACGTCAGATTGACAGCCGATACGGTTGTTCTCAGCTATGAAGCCGGCCCATCGATTGCGGCACCGGGCGCGAACAACGGTGTTGTTTCGGAAGCCATCAGCGGAACGGACGTCAACTATCAAGGCGTCGAATCGCTACAGATTGCTGGCGGTACCGGCACCGCGACCGACGTTATTCTCGTGGTTGACGATGGCGGCGACAATGTTTGGTCCATCGGGGCGGGCGAGCCGATCTCGGGTGGCCCGACCGTTGGAGTTACCATCGACGATCGCACTTCCATATCGATCCAGGACGTGGAAACGCACACCTTCCAGAACCGCGACGGCGGCGTCGATCGTTTTGTGGTTTCGGCAAATCGCTTGCCCATCGGGATCAACAGTTACAGCGTCACTGGGTTCTCGACGGATGATGTGTTGGAAGTCCTAGGATCAGGGAACGCTGACGACTCGATCCGAATATCGAACACGGATTTCCAGACGCTGAATGGGCCTGCGGTCGCGTACGGTTCTGTTGGTGCGGTCGTTCTGAACGGCGGTGAGGCTAACGACATCTTTACTGTCGAGGCGGACACGACGCCGGTTGGCACGCCGATTCATGTGGTGGGTGGCAGCGGCTTTGATACGCTACGCGTTCAAGGCAACGCGGCCACGGGTGTTGATGAAGTTGTCTATACGCCTGGCCCGGGGATCGACGCTGGCCAATTGCTTTATGAAGATGCTGGCGACGCTCGACTGATGTCGATCACGTTTACTGGTTTGGAGCCAGTTCAGGACGCCGTTCCTGCGGCCTTGCTGACGGTGAATGGGACGCCCGGTAACAACACGATTAGTTACGCAGCAGGAGCGAACGCCGGGACCAATCCGTTTGCCGGCGTTGCTGCAACGGGCTTAGTTTCTGTCGACAGCTTCGAGACGATCGAGTTCAGCAATAAGACCGCATTGACGATCAATGCCGGTGCCGGTGATGACACGGTTCATTTGAACAACGGCACTACCCCTGGTGGTAACGTCAATACGCTTACCGGCAATATCACCGTCAATGGTGGTGATTCTACGACCGGCGATCGCGTCGTGGTAAACGGAACGACGGGTGCCAACACAGTAGCGGTGACGCCGCAAGCAGCTGACGCGGTGGATATCACCGGAGTTCTAACCCCAGCTACCTTGGATCTGAACACGGTTGAGTCCGTCACCTTCAACGGTCTTGGTGGCAACGACACGTTAACATTCAACGGGACGACAGGCGATGACAACGTGATCACTCACACATCAGGCAACGAAGCTGATGCGGGTGCTTTCGCGATTGATTCGTTGCTTGGATTGAGTTACCAGAACATTGGCACCGGTGCGACGGTCAACGTGGATGGGGATACTGGCACCAACACGTTCGTGATGGTGGGCGGTGATGGTGACGATCAATTGCGACTTGGTAACTTGGCAGGTGGCGGGGTACTCGCGGTCGACTTGATTTCGGGCATCGACGTCTTCACCCCAACGGTCGACCACGTTGATGTGAATTTGATCAACACAAATATCGATGTTGTCACGTTGGACGGTCGCTCGGGAACGGATCGTTTCGTGGTAGCGCCGGATTCCGGGCTCACGACGAACGTCCTGGGTGGCGACAGCAACGACACGTTGTTGTTGGACGGTGATGCCAACAATAACGTCAGATTGACAGCCGATACGGTTGTTCTCAGCTATGAAGCCGGCCCATCGATTGCGGCACCGGGCGCGAACAACGGTGTTGTTTCGGAAGCCATCAGCGGAACGGACGTCAACTATCAAGGCGTCGAATCGCTACAGATTGCTGGCGGTACCGGCACCGCGACCGACGTTATTCTCGTGGTTGACGATGGCGGCGACAATGTTTGGTCCATCGGGGCGGGCGAGCCGATCTCGGGTGGCCCGACCGTTGGAGTTACCATCGACGATCGCACTTCCATATCGATCCAGGACGTGGAAACGCACACCTTCCAGAACCGCGACGGCGGCGTCGATCGTTTTGTGGTTTCGGCAAATCGCTTGCCCATCGGGATCAACAGTTACAGCGTCACTGGGTTCTCGACGGATGATGTGTTGGAAGTCCTAGGATCAGGGAACGCTGACGACTCGATCCGAATATCGAACACGGATTTCCAGACGCTGAATGGGCCTGCGGTCGCGTACGGTTCTGTTGGTGCGGTCGTTCTGAACGGCGGTGAGGCTAACGACATCTTTACTGTCGAGGCGGACACGACGCCGGTTGGCACGCCGATTCATGTGGTGGGTGGCAGCGGCTTTGATACGCTACGCGTTCAAGGCAACGCGGCCACGGGTGTTGATGAAGTTGTCTATACGCCTGGCCCGGGGATCGACGCTGGCCAATTGCTTTATGAAGATGCTGGCGACGCTCGACTGATGTCGATCACGTTTACTGGTTTGGAGCCAGTTCAGGACGCCGTTCCTGCGGCCTTGCTGACGGTGAATGGGACGCCCGGTAACAACACGATTAGTTACGCAGCAGGAGCGAACGCCGGGACCAATCCGTTTGCCGGCGTTGCTGCAACGGGCTTAGTTTCTGTCGACAGCTTCGAGACGATCGAGTTCAGCAATAAGACCGCATTGACGATCAATGCCGGTGCCGGTGATGACACGGTTCATTTGAACAACGGCACTACCCCTGGTGGTAACGTCAATACGCTTACCGGCAATATCACCGTCAATGGTGGTGATTCTACGACCGGCGATACGTTGCTTGTGAATGGCACTGCAGCGACGGTGACGGTAACTCATACTGGCGTAGCTGCTGGTACGGTTGCTGGTGCAGAACCAGTCACAATCACGTACGGCACGATCGAAGGCCTGACGGTTTGGGCTCCTGCTGCGACGACCGAATTGGCAGTTGCTGGCAGCGTGGGCGGTGCCTACACGGTGAATCCTGGTGCCGAGACAGATCAAGGTCAGATCTTGAGCAGCGGTGTTCCGGTCACGTTCGACGGTATCGGTGATACAGACGACATTAGCTTGCTGGCCGATGGCGCCAATGTCACGGTCAATGGCACGATCGCCAACGATGCGTTCACGCTGGTTAATGCAGGCACCACGAACGAAGTCACGATCACTGGTCGTGCGACGGTCGAAATTCCGGATGCCGCTACCGCAACACTCAACGGCTACACAGGCGCGGACACGTTCACGGTCGACGGTGCCAATGGCTTGACGACGTTGAACGTAAACGGTGGTGATGGCGACGATCTGCTGGATGCGAACACACCAGCCGGTGCCGTTACCGTTGATCTGGAAGCTCAAACAGTCGCTGGCTTCGGTGCGACGATCAACTACACGGGTCTGCAGACGGTCGACGTAGACGCAGCTGGCAACGCACTGACAGTCAACGCGACGGACAGTGATGACACGGTTGAAGTCACTCCGCTAACCTCCGCTATGGGTGTGTTGACAGCGAACGGTGCCGACCCGGTTGTTCTTTACAACGCCACGGGCAATGCGATTACAGTCGCTTTGGAAGACGGCCGGGACACGCTCGTTGTACACGGCAATTCAGCTGCGACGGAGACAATCGGTGTCACCGGTACTGCAGTCACGGCATCTGGTCAGACGGTCAATTACAACACTGCTGAGGCACTGACGGTCAACGGTCAGCAAGGCGACGACACATTCAATGTGACGCCTGCCGCCATTCCGATCTTGATCCTTGGTGGCGATCCAACCAGTTCGACCCCGGGCGATACGCTGGCTCTTAGCGTTACCGCAGACGTGTCCGTCGCCTCGGGTCCCGAATCGGACTCGGGCAGTTTCGACGTCACCGGTTCCCAACCTGTCAGCTTTGACGAAATTGAGAACGCGTCCGTGACGGCGACTGCGACCGGTGTTGACATCACCGTCAATGGTACCAACGCGGACGACGACATCACCGTTCAAGGAACCGGAACGGATGACCTCACGGTCAGTGTGAACGCAGGCCCAGCCATTCAGTACACCGATGTTGACGGCTTGGTTGTGAACAGCGATGCCGGCGATGACGACATCGACGTCGAGCTGAACGGCCTGAACGCGTTGGACAACAACATCGCGATTAACGGTGGACAGCCTGGTTCGGGCAGTGGCGACATCGTCGCGGTTCGTGGCGCAGGAACTGCGGGTGAGACGCCGACGTGGACTCCGACCAGCGGCACTGCTGGTGACTTGACTGGCCTTGGTGAACCGATCGCGGTTAGCAACACCGAACTGGTCACTTACGATGGTGAAGCCCAGAACGACGTCCTCGCGGTTGCTGGCGCCGGTGCCGTCAACAACACATTCGTTCATACACCAGGAGCGAACCGCGACTCTGGGTCTGCCGATGTAATCAATCCGACAACGACCTTGCTGGGAATCTCTTACGTCAATCTCGGCTTGACCGGACGGATTGACTTCGATGGTGCAGCCGGCGTAGGCGTCAACACGTTGGTGGCGTTCGGAACCGACTCGAACGACACATTCGCGCTGACGGCCGCAGCGACGGATCCCGGAATCATCGACTTGGCACGCGTGTCGGGTGCGCACGTGCAAATTCGCACCACCGCAATAACGATTTTGGAACTAGAGTCCTTGAGCGGCGATGACACCTTTGACATTCCCGGTCCACAGCCTTATACCGGCGGCATCACTCTGTCTGGCGGCGATCCTTCGGCATCGGATATCGCGAATATTACGGGCAACGCGACAGCGATTGCATTGACCTTAGGTGATGCTCTCGTGAATCCGAACGAGTTGTCAACCGTAACTGGCGGCGGTTTCGGTACAACCGGGATTAGCTTGTCGGGCATTGAGCACGTCAATTTGGACGCAAATGCAAACCTCACGGTCAACGGATCGTCGGTCGATGACGACGTCACTTATACGCCAACCGGCGCGGCTTCCGGCCAACTCACAAAGGATGGTTTGAATACGCAGTTCTCGTTGACAGATGTCGGTAACCTCGATATCGCCGGAGGTACCGGCGACGACACACTGACGGTCAACGCGACCGCCGTCGATAATGAGATCACAGTCAGCGGTACACAAGTGCTGTTCACCACTCCAGCCCTGCAGGGTGTCGATTCCATTGCGACGATTAGTGCCTTGACTGTGAACGGTCAACAAGGACAAGACATCTTTAATGTGACTTCGCACGCGACAGTGCCAATCTTCTTGGTTGGCGGCGATCCAGTTGGGACGACAATTGGTGACGAAGTACGCTTGACGGCAGCTGCGGCGCAAACGGTTGCCTACACGCCAGGCCCCGAACCCGATGCGGGAAGCTTTGTGGTGACGATAGCAGGCCCGACCGATCTGGCACCGGTCAGCTTCGATGAGATCGAAGGTGCTCAGGTAACCGGAGTCGCGACAACCGTTGGTACGGTTGCATCGATCAACGGCACCAACGCCGACAATGACATCACGGTCATCGGTAGCACGACGGAAGTGGATGATTTCACGGTCAGTGTCGACGGCGGACCTGCTATTCGATTTGTGAATTTGGCGAGCTTGAGCGTCAACGGACAAGCCGGTGACGACGATATTGATGTTGAACTGAACATGGTCAACCTGGCCGACGACATCGCGATCGATGGTGGTCAGCCTGGATCAGCCCTTGGCGACACGATCACGGTGCGTGGAATTGACACCAACGCCGACACGCCAACTTGGACGCCGAACAACACCGGCGCAGGCGGTGCCTTGTCGCTGGGCGATGACATCGCGATCAGCAACACTGAAAACCTGATCTACGATGGCGAGTCGAACACCAACGAGACGATCACCGTGATCGGATCGACGGGTGCCGAAACCTTTACTCACACGCCTGGGTCGGATCTAGACTCGGGCTCAGTCGGCGTTTCAGACGCAACTCAGTCCTTGCTCGGAATCAGCTACGTCAACTTGGGTGTTGGAACGGGTGCCGTTCTGTTTACTGGCGGCGGCGGGACCGACACTCTTGTTGCGCTCGGTACAGGATCGGACGACTTGTTTGATATCAATGCAACGACCGGCAACGTCGATCTAACTCGAGTTAACGGAGCCCATCTGGAACTCCGTCCAACGGCGATCGCCAACTTGGTGGTTGACGGTCAGGATGGCAACGACAATTTCGATGTCAATCTGGGACAGCCCTACACCAATTTGACGGTTCGAGGTGGCGGTCCTGGCAACAGCGACACGTTGACGATCAACGACGTCGTGGGCGTCGCTGATGCGTTAACGGTAACTCCAGCCGCCGAACCGGGTGAAGGTTCGATTGCGCATACCGGCGGTGTGACGACTGGCTACGTTGGCATTGAACACGTTCAACTGTTGGCCTCCAATGGGAACACGCTTGATACATTGATCGTTAATGATGACGGTGCGGACAACGACTGGACCGTCGCTGGCGGACCAAGCATTGGTGGCGCGGACAGCGATCGCATTCAGATTGATAGCCGCGAGTCGATCGACTACCAGTCGTTCCTGTCGGTTACCTTGCGGAACACAACCGCTCCGGCCGCGAGCGACGACACCTTCAGCATTCGCGCGACCGAATTGAATAACTTCGGTTCGTTCGCCGTAACTGGTGACGGCAATGACACGCTCGAGTTAGTTGGCACGGACAACGACGACGTCTTTACTCAGCCAACCGCTACACAGTTCACGGCGAACGCGATCGCAATTGACTTCACAACCAATACGATTGAAACCGTTCGCCTGCTCGGCCTGGACGGTGATGATTCCTTCGCACTGAACTTGAGTACGTTGGACGCGGGCGTCGAGCGCGTTGTTACCGCTGGTGCTCAACCCACCGCATCGGACACCGTCGACCTGACGGTTACCGAATCCGCGACGGTCGCGCAAGGCGCCGACTCGCAGTCGGGCGTCGCTACTGACGTCTTCGATGGCCAAGAGGTTCACTTCTCTGGCTTGGAAGTGCTGAATGTTGTGTCGGCCAACGTGGATACTGTCGCAACCGACATCATCACGATTCAAGGAACGAATGATAACGACACCGTTGCAATAGCACCCGTAAGCGCCAGCAACGACGGGCGGGTCCGCATCAATGATGGAACGATTATCACGTTTAACACGCTTACCAACGACAACTTCACGGAGCTTGTCGCTGAAGGCTTGGGTGGTAATGATGACTTCTCGGTGTCGCCAATCGTTGGCACTCCGATTCGCATTCGCGGCGGACAGCCAACGGCCTCTGACAGCGTGTCGATCAATGTGACCGACGATGTGAATTACGCCCCGACGGCAATCGATGGTGCTACGGTCAGTGCAACCACCGCAGGCGACTTTGACGATGTCGTTCTCGAGACGGTCGAGCATGTTGCCCTGAGCGGTGATGATGGTGGACACGAATTGACCATCACCAGTCCGACCGGTGCTAGTACAACGACGTTGACTCCAGGTGCAACCGTCGACTCGGGCACGGCACAAGTTGACGAATTGCTGCCAATGAGCTTTGAGGGCTTCGGTGCGGCGGGTTCGATTGTCTTGGCGGACGGCGACAACAACGATACTTTGGTCTACGTTGGCACCAACAGCGACGACGGCTTCCGCGTAAGCGATGGCACGGTCGATCAAGTAAACCTCAATAACCAGATTCCGGTTGATGCTTCGCAGATCGATGTCGTGACCTTGGATGCTGGCGATGGCGACGACACGATTGTAGTCGATGGTACTACGACCTTGGGGACGATTAATGTCCTTGGTGGCGGTGGCGACGATGCAGACACGTTAGATGCCAATACTCCAGCCGGAGGCGTCACGGTAGACTTGGGTGCATCGACGGTTGTTGGTTATAGCGCGTTGATCAACTACACCGGCTTGCAGACCATCGCGGCTGATGCCGGAGACGCGATCATCAATGTGAACGGTACGGGTGGCGACGATTCGATTGTTGTCACGCCGTTAACTAGTGAGACGGGAACGGTACAAGCGAACAATGTTGATCCTGTCGTAGCATACGAGAACACGAATGGTGCTGCAGTTAATATCGATGGCAATGGTGGCGAAGACTTGCTGATCGTCAATGGCACCGCTGGCCCTGACGCCCCAATCACTGTCGACGTACCAGCACGCGCCGTCACGACGGCTGGTATCGTGACTTGGACCGCAGCCACGGTGGACGCGTTGACTGTCCAAGGGCAAGCGGGCGACGATCGATTCGAGGTCACGGCGGGAGCCATTCCGCTGTTTATCCTTGGCGGAGATCCCGTTTCCTCGCTGCCTGGCGACGCTCTAAATATTACCGCGGCGGCCGGTGAGAATGTTGAATTCACACCGGGACCCGAAGACGATGCCGGAAGCTTCACGGTCGGCACAAACGCACCTGTCAGCTTTGACGAAATCGAATCGTCCACTATCACCGGTATCGGCGGTGCTGGCGGAACAACTGTCACGATCAACGGAACGAACGCCGACAATGACATCACCGTAATCGGTCACGCGACTGACGCTGACAATTTCACGGTCAGCGTCGATGGTGGACCTGCGGTCAGCTATGTCGATATCGCTGCCTTGACCGTCAATAGTCTCGCCGGTGATGACGACATTGACGTCGAGTTGAACGCCCTTGAATTGAACGCTGACGTTGCGGTTGACGGTGGTCAGCCCGGATCGGCCGGCGGCGACACGCTGACCGTCCGTGGTGACATCGGTGCCGGTGGAAACGACGATACGGCAATATGGACACCCACCGGAACACTTGGCGGTGAGTTCAGTGTCTCGGGCGAAACCATCGTTGTGAGCAGTACCGAGCATCTCGTCTACGACGGCGAGTCCGACGACGAACGATTGACGATCGCCGGTGATGGTACGGTCCCAGCGGCACGCGACGAAACATTTACGCACACACCTGGCGGCGCGCGCGACGCAGGGTCCGTTTCCGTCAGTGATGACACGACGCCGCAAACGCTCCTTGGCATCAGCTACGTCAACCTCGGTCTCGGTGCAACCGCGTCAGTATTGATCGATGGCAACGACGGTGCTGACACGCTAATCGCACTTGGTACGGATTCGAGCGACCAGATAACGGCGACGCTTACGGCTGACGATGCGATCGACGTCGACCTAGTCAGCAGCCTTGGCACACACGTTGAACTGCTTAGCTTGGTCATCGAGAGTTATCAAGTGAACAGCCTGGAAGGTAACGACGACATCACCGTCGTTGCAGCTACCTTTGAAGTCACCACCGCCTTCGAAGTGATCGGTGGAGGCGCCGACGACACGCTATTTCTGTCTGATGACAATGCCACTGCAGTCGGTATGACTCCAGATGCGATTGACAGTGACGATCAAGACATCACTGGTATTTTTGTCGCGGCTCCCGCGACGACTATTGATGTCACAGGAATCGAAGTGATCAACTACACGGGCAATACCGCCGAGAGTTTGACGGTCAATCCGGGTGGTGGCGATCATCTGGTACGCGTCGATGCTTCGGCGATCGCTGGCACGGATCGTGTTACATCCGACAACTTGCCTCAGATTGAGTTCAGTGGCGTCGACACGTTCACCGTGGATGGCAGTGGAATTGGCGCGACCGTTGCGACCTTCAAGACGAAGGAACTCGCGGGAGCGATGAACACGAACTACACCTTCTCAGGCATGAGCGAAGACACTTTGGTCATCGAAGGTAATGATGGCTCGAATGATGCCTATACGGCCACGAACGCGGCGGCGGCGACAATTACTGGGCCCGTTGCGGTTGCTGATGGTAGCGGTGCAGGCGTCACGGTCACCGGCACGAACGCAGCGCTCGGTCGTTTACAGATCAACACGTTGGGTGGCGATGACATGGTGTTGGTGAGTGTAGCTGGCACGGCATTGATTGATGTACCGATCACGTTCGCTGGCGGTTCCAATAACGACACGCTGACCATTTCAGGCACGCCGACAGGTGCTGGTACGGCAGCGGCTGAGTACTCGCCCGGTCCAGGCGTGGGCGAAGGCCGCGTGACCTATGACACCGCAGGCATGGTCATCGATTTCACCGGACTCGAACCGGTTATCGACTTGGTCCCAGGCACGTTGACCGTCAACGGCACTGATGCCAACAACGCGATCGACTATCGCGAGACGGGTGCTAACGGACTCGTTTCGGTCGATGGCTTCGAAACGATTGAGTTTGCGAACAAGAGCAATCTGACGTTGCAAGGTCTTGCTGGAAGCGACGACTTCCACTTAGCAGCAACCAGCAACGGCTTGGCCGCCGGTGGTACGGTCACCATTGATGGAGGCACCCCGACACTGGCTGTCGATACCTTGGTCGTGAATGGCGCCGCAGCCGGAACTGCTGTTGCAGTCACTCACACAGGCGCGGATACCGGCACGATCACGGGAGTTGGCCCGACATCGGTTGGCTACTCGGCAATCGAAGGTTTGACGGTCAACGCCGGAGCATCGACGGACTTGGCGGTTTCCGGGTCCGACGACTACACGGTCAACCCAGGTGCCGAGACGGACCAAGGTCAGATACTAAGTAGTGGTGTTCCGATTACGTTTGACGGTTATGGTACTGGCGACGACATCGACGTCACCGCAGGTGCGGCAACTGGTACGCTGACTGTAAACGCAACGAATGAGAACGATCAGATCACGATTGGCGGCCTGGCCACGAATCGAGTCGTGATTGATGGCCGAGCGAACATTAACGCAACGACGCTGACGAACGCCGTGGTAAATGGCTTCGCTGGTCATGATACGTATCTGATCGTCGGCGGTCATGCCTTCACCGGCACGCTTGACTTGTTTGCTGGTTCCGATGACGACGACGATTTCGCAATACTGACATCCGCGACAGACGCAGTGACCGTTAACCTGACGCCGCCGGTCGTGCCGCCGTTCACTCCGTTTGTGGGAAGTATCACCGGTTATTCGACGACAGGCACGATTCGTTACAGCGGTTTCGAGGCGATCAATGCCGATGCCGACGGAAACACCATGTTGGTGAACACCACCGCCTTGGACGATACGACAGTAGTTACGCCTTTGTCGACGACTGCTGGCGAGCTCCAGAATAATGGCACTGATCCTTTGCTGATCTACACCGGGGTTATTGCCGGTGGCCTGACCGTCGATCAAGGAACTGGAGAGAACACGTTGGTCGTGAATGCGACGTCGGCGAGCGACGATCCGATTACGGTGGACGTTCCAGGTTTGTCGGTAAACACGAGTGCTGCCAACGGTGGTATCGTGTTGTTCACCGCCGACACGAATGCCCTGACCGTCAACGGCCTTCAGGGTGATGACGTCTTCAACGTGACTCCAGGTGCGATTCCGGTCTTCATCGACGGCAGTGACCCGATTGGCGTGGTTGGAGATACGTTAAACCTGATTGTCAATACGACTTCAATGTTCAGCCCCGGTCCGGAAGGCGACGAAGGCGGCTTCGATATCGACAGCCTGACGGGCCGAGTCAGCTACGACCACATCGAATCGATCTCCGTGACCGATCCGGCTGGCGATGATCTGGTTGCGACGGTGATGGGCACGCACGCCGATGACGACATCACGGCTCAAGGCGCGGCAGCCAATACGGTCGACGTGTGGGTCAACGATGGCCCGCGAGTCCGTTACAACGGTGTTGGCACTGTCACGCTGCAGGGCAAGAGCGGTGACGACGACATCACGGTAGACGTGAATGTCGCCGGTCTGGGCGTCACCATTAACGTGGACGGCGGTTTACCAACGACCGGCAGCGACGAGTTGCGTGTCACGGGCGTCGACGGCGATGCAGCGGACGCGGTCTTGTGGGTGCCTTCGAGTACCGATTCAGGCGCGTTGACCGTGACGGCGCAAACGATCAACGTCACGGCGATCGAATCGCTCCTCTATGACGGCGAAGCCGACAACGACTTGCTGACGGTCAACCACACCGGCCGCTTCATTCATACGCCGGGTGCCAACATCGACAGCGGCAGCTTCACGCTCAACGGAGCCGCTGGTGCGTCCCTTGGTATTAGCTATAGCGACCTGGGTGCCACCGGCACGGTCACCGCCAACGGTTTGGGGGGAGCTGACGAGTTGGTCGCACTGGGCACCGACGGCAGCGATGTGATTGATGTCACTTTCTCTGCGACCGATGCGATTGACGTCGATTTGACGTCGGCCACAGGCGTGCACGTTGATTTGCTCAGCACGGCGGTGGAGAGCTATGAGATTCGGGCCGGCGAAGGTGATGACGACGTCGAGATCACTCAGACCGGAGCCATCACGCCGCTAATCAACGCTGTCGGCACTTTCAATGTCTACGGCGATGGCAACGGCAGTGGCAGCGACACGCTCAGCCTGATCGGCGCCGCCGGGACGGCCGAGAATGTCAACATCGTTCCCGACAACGCCAATCCGGACGACCAGGATATCACCGGGCTGGGTGCCCAGATCGATGTTACCGGCATCGAGTCGATCGAGTTTGTTGGACAGGCGGCTGATCCGGATACACTCAACGTCAATCTTGGCGAAGGCGATAATACGGCCCGCGTCGAACGTGGCGCGGACATCGTGGGCGTGGCAGCCGACGTCATTTCGTCGGATAGTTTACCCAACATCGCTTTCACCGGCTTGGCTAACTTTACGGCCACCGCCGGTGGCGGGGCCGATGTGGTGACCTTCGCACCGTGGTTCCTGTCTGGTGCCAGCCTTGATTACCGCTTCGACGGAGCGGGCCCCGACGCGCTGGTGATCGAAGGCGTCGACGGCGCGACCAGATTCCGCGGCGACGATCGCTTTACCGTCACCAACCCGGTGCAGGGCGTCTTCCCTGTCGATCCGCCCGTCCAAGTCACCGCCAGACGCGGCACTCTAGCCGTCGTTACCGTGGTCAACACAGACCTGGGCCGCTTGCAGATTAATGGGCTCGGCGGCGATGACGGTGTGACCGTCGACGTGGGTGATATCGATCTGATCGGTGTTCCGATTACGTTTGATGGCGGAGCTGGCAGCGATTTGCTGATCGTGGACGGAACTCCCGCCACGCCTGTGGTGACCACGACCTATACGCCTGGCCCCGATATCACCGAAGGCCGGTTGACGTATGACTCGAACATGACGATCGACTTCGTGAACCTGGAACCGGTCCTTGATCTGGTTCCCGCCGCCAGCTTGGTGGTCAATGGAACGGGTGCCGACAACGCGATTGATTACGTTGTCGGAACGTTCACCGGTCCACCGGCGAATCCGCTCAATCCACTGGGCCTGGTCACGGGCAAGGTGTCTGTTGACGGCTTCGAGACGATCGAATTCGCGGACAAGGCCAACTTGACACTGAACGGCAATGCCGGCGACGACGTGATCTCGCTGAACTATGGCACCGCGCCATCGCTGCTGACCAGCATCACGGTCAACGGCAATAACCCAACCGCCAGCGATACGCTGATTGTCAACGGCACCGCCGCGACGGTCACGGTCACGCACACCGGCGACGATGCGGGCATTATCACCGGCACCGAGCCGGTTCCGGTAACGTACGACACGATCGAGCACTTGATTGTCAACGCTCAGGCGAGCACCGAATTGGCGGTCGACGGCGGAGTGGGCGGCGTCTACGCGGTCAATCCGGGCGACCAGGCGGACGAAGGAACCGTGCTTTCCAGCGGAGTCCCAATCAACTTCATCGGCATCGGTGACGGCGACGACATCAACTTCCTCACCGACGGCTCGGACGTGACGGTCAACGGCACCGATGAGAATGACGTCATCACCGTGGCGGACAACGCAGCCCAGAACGACGTCACCATTAACGGCCGCGCAACGGTCGAGATTCCCGACGCCGCCGATGCAACGTTGAACGGTTTCGCGGGCGACGACCAAGTCTTGGTCGACGGCGCGAACGGCCTGGCGAATTTGAATGTCAACGGCGGCGGCGATGGTGTCGACGTGCTGAACATCGTGGGCGCGGCGGGAACTGCCGAAGACGTGGTGATCGCCGAGTGGGCCACCAACACGACCCACCAGACCATCACGGGCTACTTTGCCAACATTCTGGTCAGCGGTACCGAGTTGATCGAGATCGACGCTCAGTCGGCCGATCCGGATACGCTCAACGTGCAGCTCGGTTCGGGCAACAACACGGCTCGTGTTGAGCGCGGTTCCGATATTGCTGGTTCGGCAGCCGACCTGATGACATCCGACAGTCTGCCCGACATCGCGTTCACCGGCCTGGCCAACTTTACGGCCACCGGCGGTGACGGGTCCGATTCGGTGACCTTCGCCACCTGGTTCCTGACGGGTGTTGATGTGATCAATGGCGAACGGGATTACCGCTTCGACGGAGCCGGCCCCGACTCGCTGATCATCGAAGGCGTCGACGGCGACCAGAGATTCATCGGCGACGATCGCTTTACCGTGACCAACCCGGCGCAGGGCACCTTCCCTGTCGATCCGCCAGTCCAAATCACCGACAGACGTGGCATCGGCGCCGTCGTGACTGCGGTCAACGTGGACATGGGCCGCTTGCAAATCAATACGCTTGGCGGCGATGACGGTGTGACCGTCGACGTGGGTGATATCGATCTGATCGGTGTTCCGATTACGTTTGATGGCGGAGCTGGCAGCGATTTGCTGATCGTGGACGGAACTCCCGCCACGCCTGTGGTGACCACGACCTATACGCCTGGCCCCGATATCACCGAAGGCCGGTTGACGTATGACTCGAACATGACGATCGACTTCGTGAACCTGGAACCGGTCCTTGATCTGGTTCCCGCCGCCAGCTTGGTGGTCAATGGAACGGGTGCCGACAACGCGATTGATTACGTTGTCGGAACGTTCACCGGTCCACCGGCGAATCCGCTCAATCCACTGGGCCTGGTCACGGGCAAGGTGTCTGTTGACGGCTTCGAGACGATCGAATTCTCCGACAAGGCCAACTTGACGCTCAACGGCAATGCCGGCGACGACGTGATCAACTTGAATAACACGGGTGGCACGCCTTCGTTGCTGACCAGCATCACGGTCAACGGCAATAACCCAACCGCCAGCGACACCGTTATCGTCAACGGAACGACCGGCGCGGATGTGATCGGTGTCAACCCACTGACTGCCGACTCGGCGACTCTGACCGGACTCCAAGGAGTCGCCTTGGTGACGGTCAACACGAGCGAACTGCTTGTGATCAATGGATCCGGCGGCAACGACACCTTAACGTACACCAGTCCTGGTGCCGGAGCCGAGATCACGTTCAATACGGGTGCGAATGTCGACTCGGCCACGATTACCGCCGATGCTTTCGCCGGGAACCCGCTCATTCCGGTCTCCTACGAGAACCTCGACGCTGCCGGAAGCCTGACCTTCGCCAACTCGGGCGGCGGCAGGACCGATGGCCTGGATGTCATCGGTACGGACAACGACGACCTATTCACGCTGGACAATGCTGGCACGGTCCAGATCTTCAAGCCGGCCTTCAGCCCAGCGGTGACCCTGCCGATCTCTACGCCTGGCGTGACGTTCCTGCGGCTAATCGGCCGTGACGGGTCCGACACGTTTAACGTGGTCGGCGACCACCCGATCCTCACCGGCATACAAGTCCAAGGCGGCAACCCGGGAAGCGGCAGTGATGTGCTGAACTTCACGGCATCTGGCGCGGGTGCAACGACCACCGATTTCGCGGTCCAGTCTGTTGTCGAAGCCGGTTTTTCACCGGTCGCATACAGCGGCATCGAGACCATCAATCTGGATGCGGGTACCCTGGGAACGAGCATCATCGGAACGGCGGATGGCGAGGACGTGACCGTGACGGTTGCTGACGCCAACAGCGGCAAAGTCGAGCGCGGATTGGCAGTCCAGCAGAACGGTCAAGTCGCGTCCACGCTAAGCGCTCCGGTGGTCAACTACTCCAACACGGGTGGCAACGCGATCGACTTCGATCTTGGCACCGGCGAAGACACGCTGATCGTCGTCGAAGGCGCGTTCAACGCGGCGGGCAAAGCGCCGGCCTTCTTTGATTCGGAGATTGACGTTGATATCCCGGCGGACACCATCACAATCGTCAACGATCCAGCCGGCGCGGCAACTCCAGCGGGTATCGTGACTTGGATTAACGATGCGGACCTGGCATCGGTAGGCGTCTTTGGCCTGGAAGGCGACGACCAGTTCGACATCACTCCTGGCGACGCGACCGTCTTCATCGATGGTGGCGATCCGATCGGCCAGACGGCTGGCGATCTGGTCAACATCATCGCCGGCAATCAAGCGGTGGTCTTCGAGACCGGTCCCGAGAGCGACGAAGGCGGCTTTGTCGTCGGCACGCAGGAGCGCGTCAGCTTCGATCACATCGAGGCCCTGGGCGTGTTCAACGCGGCCAAGGCGATCGTGTTGGGCACCAACGACGATGACGAAATCACCGTCATCGCCCGCGACGATTCGACGCATGCAGTCCTGCTAGGCATGACGCCCGGCGTGCAGGACTTTACGACATCAGTCAACGCCAGCCCGGATGTGCTGTGGGTGGACACACCGACCTTGTTCATCGATGGCCTCAATGGCGACGACGATATCACGATCCGTACCCCGGCACCCAACAATGCCGACTGGGACGTGGACGTGTTTGTCGCCGGCGGAGCTCCTTCGCAACCCGCCAACGGCGATCGACTGCGAGTCGAAACGCCACTCCGTAACGACACGGTCCAATACCAGGCGACCAGTCCCGATTCGGGCATCATGTCGATCTTTAACGCGGCCGGTAACGCCATCGATCATCAGATCTTCATCGGCCAGTGGTCGGTGGATTGTGACGGCGACCTGATCGATGACTTTGTCTCGTCGCCTGGTGGCGTGGAAGAATTGCTGTATGACGGTGTGAGTGGCGAAGGAAGCTTCGATCACAACGGTGCCACGGGCGTCACCACGCAAAATCCCACGGTTCCCTCGACCGACGTTCTGACGATCTTTGGTGACGGCTTCGCGCAGGCTGCCGCCGATGATCACTTCGTTCACACGCCAGGTATCGGTGCCGATGCCGGCACGATCGGCCACACTGACCGCACCAACGGTCAGACGATGTTGGGAATCACCTACACAAACATCGGCCTGACAGGCACGGTGACCTTTGACGGCCTTTCCGCGGTCGTGGCCAACAGCTTGACGGTCGAAGGTACGGCCAACAACGACGACATCGATGTTGCGGCCACATCCGGCACGGTGACGCACGTCCTGTCAAACGGTCAGTCTCGCGTCGATTTATTGACCGTCGATGTCGAGGACTTGGTCCTCAACACGGGCGGTGGCGACGACTTGACCACGATCCTCGAGCCGCAGACGTATCAGTCCATCGACGTCAACTCGGGCCAGCCCGACAACGGCAGCGACGTGCTGACGATCGTGGGCGCGGCGGGAACTGCCGAAGGCGTCGTGATCGCGCAGTCGACCGTCAATACCACCAACCAGACGATCTCCGGCTACGGCGCGGCGATCAGTGTGAGCGGCACGGAGTTGATCGAGATCGTCGCTCAGTCGGCCGATCCGGATACGCTCAACGTGCAACTCGGTTCGGGCAACAACACGGGTCGTGTTGAGCGCGGCTCCGACGTTGCTGGTTCGGCAGCCGACCTGATTTCGTCCGATAGTCTACCGGACATCGCCTTCACTGGTTTGGCCAACTTCACGGCCACGGGCGGTGGCGGGGCCGATGTGGTGACCTTCGCCACTTGGTTCCTGACCGGTGTTGATTTGATCAACGGAGAACGAGATTACCGCTTCGACGGAGCGGGCCCCGACGCGTTGGTGATCGAAGGCGTCGACGGCGACCAGAGATTCATCGGCGACGATCGCTTTACCGTCACCAACCCCGTGCAGGGCGTCTTCCCTGTCGATCCGCCCGTCCAAGTCACGGACAGACGCGGCAACGGAGCCGTCGTGACCGCGGTCAACCCAGACCTGGGCCGCTTGCAAATCAACACGCTCGGCGGCGATGACGGACTGACCGTCGATGTTGGTGATATCGATCTGATCGGTGTCCCGATTACGTTTGATGGCGGACCTGGCAACGATCTTCTGATCGTGGACGGAACTCCCGCCACGCCCGTGACGACCACGACCTATACGCCTGGCCCGGATATTACCGAAGGTCGGTTGACGTATGACACGAATATGACGATCGACTTCGTGAACCTGGAACCTGTCGTCGATCTCGTTCCAGCCGCCAGCTTGGTGGTCAATGGAACGGATGCCGACAACGCGATTAATTACGGCGTGGGAATGTTCACCGGTCCTCCGGCCAATCCCATCAATCCCCTGGGCCTCGTAACGGGCATGGTATCTGTGGATGGCTTCGAGACCATCGAATTCGCCGACAAGGCCAACTTGACAATTAACGGCAATGCGGGCGACGATGTGATCTCGCTGAACTATGGCAGCACGCCATCGCTGCTGACGGGCATCGCCGTCAACGGCAATAACCCAACGGCCAGCGACACGTTGATCGTCAACGGACTCGCGGCTGCCACCGTGGCGGTTACTCATACCGGCACGGACGACGGCACGATCACCGGTGCCGAGCCCGTTCCGATCATGTACGACACGATCGAAGACCTCGTCGTCTGGGCGGCGATCAGCACGGAATTGGCGGTTCTCGGCTCGTCCGATTACACCGTCAATCCGGGTGGCGAAACCGATCAGGGCGACGTCCTGTCCAGCGGCGTGCCGATCGCATTCGACGGCTACGGTGCCGGCGAAACGATCGACTTGACCGGCAGCGGCGGCGGTGTCGCGACGGTCAATGGCACCAACGAGAATGACATCTTCGCTATTCGTGCCGGCACGGCCGGTTCGGACAACGAAGTCTTCTTCACGGGCCGGGCCGCGGTCGAGACAACCACGTTGCCGACGGTTATCGTGAACGCCTTCGAGGGCCAGGATGACTTCATCGTCAATGGCAACAACATCTACACCGATATTCTGGTCAACGGCGGCGACGGCGACGACGACGACCGGCTGACCGCGTTCAACGCTCAGTCGGCGGTCGAAGTCGATTTGGGAATCGGCAACATCATCGGCTACGGCGGGGTGATTACCTTCACCGGAATTGAGACAGCGTTCCCCGATGTTACCGGCCAGACGCTGGAGATCATCGGAACTTGGGCTGACGACGACATCGTGGTCACGCCGCTGGGTAGCATGTCTGGAACGGCGCGGGCCAATGACGCCGACCCGACGATCAACTACTCCGGCACCGACACGGTCGATATCGACGGTGGCGGCGGTGAAGACACGTTGACGGTCAACGGTTCGTCTTTAGGCGAAGCGATCACTGTCTCTGGCACGGCAACGACCACGCCAGGTGGAACAGTCACTTACAACAGCGGTGCTCCGGATGAGGCCATCGAAGCTTTGACGGTTAATGGCCTGCAAGGCGACGATGACTTCGCTGTAACTCCCGATCCGGCCGTCATGATCTTCATCGACGGTGGCGATCCAATTGGCTCGACCAACACAGGCGACTCGATTGATGTCCTGGCAGGTAACGTCAACACGACGTTCTTCCCCGGCCCAGAAGGTGACGAAGGTGGAATCGACGTCGACACCAACGAGACGGTCAGCTATGACCACATCGAGAACGTCACAATCACTGATCCAGCTCAGATTCACATCTGTGCAACGAACGATGACGACGAGATCACGGTTCACGCGGCGGTTCTGAACGGAACGAATAACAATGATCTTCGCTTTGCGATCAACAACGGCCCGTTTGTCGAAGTGGTCGATGCGGACAGTGTACTGGTCGAAGGCAAAGCGGGAGACGACGATCTTGTCTTCCAGTCGCTCGCCATGTTCACCATCCCGGTTACGCTGGACGGCGATTTCGTCGGCACGAGCGACGGCGGTGCTCCCTCTTCGGACGGTGACCGCGTCAAGGTCAACACGCCGTACCTTGGCGAATCCGCGCGCTATCGGCCGACCTCGGCAAGTGGCGGTACTTTGACACTTCTGTCGGGCAACATGATCACGCTCGATCAAGCTGAATCCTTCCTGTTCGACGGCGAATCCAACGGCACTTTCGCCACCGCTTTGACCGTCTTGGGCAACGCCGGCACAAACGCCTTGGTCCACACACCGGGCAACGGTACGGACGAAGGCAACGTCCGCGTCGACAACTTATTAGCCGTGACCTACGAAGGGCTGACTGGCTTGACGTTAGATGGCCAAGGTGCGACAGATGACCGAGTTGTTTACAACGGTACTGGCTTCAGCGATACCTTCCGCACTGCTCCTGGCAGCTCGACAATCGATCTGCGGCACTTTGTTGGATTCGTCGGCGGGACATTCGTCGATCATATCCCGGTCGTGACTGCGGCCGTGGAAGATTACACGCTGCGTGGAGCCGATGGCGACGATGTCTTTGATATCTGGCCACAAGCCGGTATCGACATCCGCGTCGAAGGCGACGGACCGGGTGCCAGCGATATCTTGAACTTTGATGTCGATGGTGCCGATGCCGTGCCCAACGGAGTGATTGTCGAACTGGACGATCCCGCCACGCCAGCCAACCTGGTCGTGCAGACTATCACGCAGGAAGGTTTGGGCGTTGTCACGCTGTCTGGCATTGAAACCGCCAACATCAACGCGGTCTCGAACGATCTGGTAATCGCCGGTACGCGGATCGACGACGTGATTCACTACACGCCGCTCAGCACCGATTCTGGTTCGGTCACGGCCGATGGAATCGCGACGGTCTTTAACTTTGACAATGTGCCACAAGGTACCAACTCCTTCACGATCACCGGTGGTGCCGGCGGGTTTGCCGACAAGGTTGAGGTGAATGGCACGAACGGCCGTGACTTGCTTCGTGTCGACAGCCCCAACCGAACCATCGAACTCGAAGTACTCGGCTTTACGAATCCGCTGAACAATCCAGGCACCGTCTGGAGAAATGTTACGGTTGACGATGGCACAGCTGCAATCGGTACACAGGGCATCATCGAGACCGTTACGGTTGCAGGCCGCGATGGTGACGATACGTTCCATGTTGTACCTGCTGACGCCGTTGGTAATGGCTTGTACGTCAACATCGAAGGTGGTGAACCACAAGCGTCCGACGCTTTGGTGATCACTGCGTTGACCGGAACGACCACGACACCCTTGGATGCCGATGACTTTATCATCATCCATCGCAGTCGTAATCCTGACGCGGGTAACGTTCTGCCGTACAACAACAGCGTTCGCCAGCCAAGTATCTCCTACCAAAACGTCGAAGTCGTTTCGGCCAACATCAATCCAGTCAACGGCAACACGGGCGATCCGAACCTGCTGATCATGGGACCGGACCTGAACGAGCCAAACGAATTCCGAGCGAACTCGGCATTCATCGGATCGGGCGAAAATCTACAGATCCTCAACGGCGAGATATTCCCGAACGTCAACGAACACTCGAGTGTTCCAGCGGATAATGACTACTACCGAGTGGTCGCGGACACGAACGGCACGTTGGACTTCCAGGTCTACTTTGAGGACTTAAACAACTTGGTGCCTGGTGATGGTGATATCAACATCGAAGTACTCGACGCCACGGGTAATATAATTGGTGGAACAGGTGCCTTCGGCAGCAACGAAGGTGCTGGTGATACGGACGAACGAGTTCGTATCCCAGCTGTCGCTGGCCAAACGTACTACTTGCATGTCTTTGGCGGTTCGCCAGAGGTGGTTAACGCCTACGACGTGACCATCCTGAACGAAGCGGCTCCGGTGCCTTACGACATCGAACTGGACGACCTTCCGGTATTCAACGGTTACAACTGTGATACGCAGCCGAATCCGTCGGGTAATAGCGATACAGGACGTTCGCACTTCGATAACATCACCTGTGACAGCACGCCGACAATCACGTTCCGCCTGGATGACAATGTTTTGCTGAAGGACATCCAAGGCAATGACGGAACCACGCTGACCAACAACCCTCCAGACGAAACCATCGCGATTCCTTTCCAGAATCAAACGGTTGCAGCAGGTTACCGAGTTGCGATCTTCGATGAAGGAACTCCACAACAACCTGGCGTTGTTCCGGAAATCCCGATCGGTTACGCCACGCAATCCGCGGACGGAGTCTACAGCTTCACTTTCCCAAGTGCATTGACCGACGGCAGCCACTTCCTCTCGGCTCGCGTCCAGATGATTGATCCATCGGCGACTAACGAAACTGGGTTTGGTGGTCGAAGTCAGTCACTTGAGATCGTCGTGGATACGGTTGACCCACCTGTGTTCTTCGGACTGCAATCGCAGCCACTCGACGGATTGCATCCTGACAGTGACACCGGAAACCCAATCATGGAATCGACGTTCTCGGATCGTATTACCAGCGATCGCACTCCGACGTTCTGGGGACTTGCGGAAGCCGATACCGTCGTCCGACTGTACGCTGACTTAAGTCCAACTAACGGCGTCAACAACTTGGATGTCTTCATCGGCGAATCCACGACATCGCCGTTCGATGGGAACAACCAGTTCGGCAATGCGACGGGCGATCACCCGAACGGCCAATGGGAAGTGACTTCGACGGTCAACCTGAATGATCCGCTGCTTGGTTTCCCGAAGGACGGACTGCGACGAATCTTGGTGAACGCCGAAGACGTGGCAGGAAATATTCCGACACCGCAGGTGCTCGAAATCTTCATCGATACCCAAGGACCTCGCGTGTTTGATCCAGCAGGTCCGGAGCCTGCCGTCTTCATCACCGGCCAGCCTCAGTACGACGTCTTCGATCCTAAGCCTTCGATCAATGGACCGACTCCATTGGCTCCAAGCCTCACGATCAACATCGAGGACTTGCCCATTCGCGTTCCTGGTATCACGCCATCGTTCCTCTACCCGGCGTTGAAGACACCAGTCCAAACGGTGAATCCAGCGACTGGTGCTGTGATCTCTTCGTCACCGCTTGAACCGGACTACTTCAAAGTCATCGGTGATTACAACGGAATCATTCCGATTCAGTCCGCAACGTTCGTCTCGGATACGGTAGTCTCTGGAAGTGTTGCGACCGGTGAGATCATCCTCACATTCTTCGAGCCGCTGCCTGACGATCGCTTCTCGCTAACGATTAGCGATGCGTTGACGGATCACCCAGGCAACGCACTGGACGGCGAAATGGACACGGAAGAGCCTGAAGATTCGACGACGCTGCAGTTCCCAAGTGGTGATCTGCTCCCAGGCGACGACTTCAACGCTCGTTTCACAATCGACAGTCGTCCTGAACTTGGTGTTTGGGCTGCCGGCAACGCTTGGATCGACATTAATGGGAACGAAACGATTGATGCGCGTAACGCTGACTTCGTGAACCGTGACATCATTTACACGTTTGGCAACGGAAACCCCGGAACGGACCGTGCGTTCACCAGTGACGATTTCTTCGCCGGTAACTTCCGTGCTCCAGGCGCCGATGGCTTCCTCGGCACAGCCGACGATGGCGTCGCCGATGGCTTCGACAAGTTGGCTGTCTACGGCAGTACGGGACAGGGTATCGCCGGACCGTGGCGGTTCCTGGTCGATGGCAATAATGACGGAGTTCCGGATCTGATTGACACCAATGGAGATCTAGCTTCGGATGTTCAATCGGCCAATGGAATCAACTTCAACGGCTTGCCGGTAGCGGGCAACTTTGCTCCGACATCGGGTGACGAAGTTGGTATCTTCACTGGAACGACCTGGTACTTCGACACCAACGGCGACTTCCAACTGGACGCAGGAAGCGCGATCGTCAGCGACCTCCGAGGCTACCCAATCGTGGGTGACTTTGACGGCGACGGCCAAGACGACTTGGGTACCTGGTCTGATGACCAGTTCCAATTCGATCTAGCATCGAACGGACTTACGGGAAGTGTCGACGCGACAATCCAATTCGGATTCATCGGCGTTCGTGAACGACCCTTGGCGGCTGACCTGGATCAAGACGGTATCGATGACATCGGTCTCTGGTCACCTGATCAGTCCGGTATTACACCGAACGAAGGTGCTGAGTGGTGGTTCCTGATATCGGACGACGCGGCTGGTGCAAATCGTGTTACCGGTACCGTGAACACCTTGAATCATGCTTTCAAGCCAGTGCCGTTCGGCGAAGACTTGTACATGCAACTCGGAACGGCATTCTCGATTCCGATCATCGGTAACTTTGACCCACCAGCGACGGCGGGCGATGTCGACTTGACCGAGGAAGAGGTGACGAGCCTCCTGAACCGGCTTGACGTAAATCAGGACGGCCACGTAACGCCACTCGACGCATTGATCATTATTAACCGGATCAACGACAGTGGCGCGCAGCCGGTCTTCAGCGGCGTCGAACGTCTGCTCGACGTCAATAGTGATGGCACGATTGCCCCGAGTGACGTGCTGGCCATCTTCAATTACTTGAGTGCGAATAACTTCATTCAAGCAGAAGGAGAAGGATCGGCTCTAACTTCGATCGTTCAAGTTGGTGACTCCGCTGCTGCGGTTGCAATCAGCTCAAACGATGTCATTGAAGTAGCCGATGGTCAATTCCTGGCCGCGGCCGATACGATGCGAGCTGTGTTCTCAACGTCCAGCAAAATGGAAGAGCTGTTTGCGTTGCTCGACAACGCTGACGTTGACACCGAAGTCGCAGACAAAGACGACGCCGCTTCGATCGATTCGCTACTCGCTGCCTTCGAGTCTGACGACTTGTTTGCCTTCGACAACGTTTTGGATAACCCACTCGGCTCGGCCTTGGATGAGTTGCTTAACGACGAGGAGCTGTTCAACTTCGACGAACTCGCAGCTGATGTGCTGAGTTCGTATGACCAAGGCGAAGATCTTGCGTAAACGATAGAAGCAAAATGTGAACCACACGGAGCCTTCGCGACCTCGTACGCGTGGGCTCTTTGTGTTTATCGAGCTTGCGCGATCGGTTAGCCTACGGCACACATCGCGCTGATCGCGAATTCTACATTCCTGCAGCCCGCACGGCGCCTAACACACCGCCGACGTCATGATGTACTTCGCTCGTTGCTCGAACTACGAGGACGCGAAGCGGTGCATAATAGAAAATTGTGCCGGGGCCGCCGGCGACATCCCAGAATTCAGGCGCTATCGTGCGTTCGATCAACGCAACGAGTCCTGGCCCATAGTCTGGAACTGCTCCCCCGCCGCGAGCTCCTTGCGATTGCGACAGCAAGTGTGCCGGACCGCCAGCGGCGAAGCCGATGAGACTAAGCGATTCGGCAACTCCCGCAGTCAACTCGTCGACAGACGCGGCAGGCTGAAGGTCGGTGTTTGCATCTCGATTGAACTCACGCTGAAGGTCACGCTTGATCTTTGTCAGCCGTCCCCACAAGCGATTCTTGTACGACGTCAGTGTCTCACTTTCCGCCAATCTAGGGTCGCGTTTAAGCTCGGTGTAGAGAACCGTCAGTTGGTGAATCGCCGCGGCGCGTTCGCGATTCGTTGGGGCGGTCGCCTCTTTACGCATGATCGAGCTGAGGTCGCGGCTGATCTCGTGATAGCGACGAAGGCTTGGGTTTGAATCGTTCCCAGATTGCGAACTAGAGGGGTCCGCACCACATGCCAAAAGAAGTACGAGTCCGTACATGCAATTTCTCCTTGTCCAGGCCACACCAACTGCCTGGTCGCACCCCTGCGACGGAAGTCTAGTCTAGCATCTTCTTCGATCTCGCGGCAACTAACGCAGCACTCGTGGGCCGACATCCCAGAATAGACGGTCTCGCAGGAATGCCGCGACGACGAACGCGAGGCCCGCACCTGCGAGCGTATCACTAGCGAAATGGGCATCGAATAAGACTCGTTGAGAGGCGGCAAGAACTGCCAACAACGCAAACAGGCCACGCCCCTGGGGATACAAACTACTTAGCGCCAGCGCCAAACCAACGGCCGTTGCTGTATGCCCCGAAGGAAACGATTGCAGCTCGGACAAATCAATATTACCTGGAATACCGACGAACGAGGCCGATGCGGGAATCTCGAGATCGAAGTCCCGCGGCCGATGTCTCGTAACCAGCAATTTGCAGGTGTTTGCCACGATTCCTGGCAAGAAAGCCAAGCAAGCGACTCGCGGCACAAATTGTCGGCGGTCGCGATCCAGTACCCAAAGCGTGAGAATAATCATGCCAACGCCGAGCCCATGTGCAAACACCTCAGAGTGCTGCACGAGTCGCCGCAGGTCGCCGGGAACGTCATTGACGTCATATCGCGCGAAAGGCCCATCGACCGTATATACGGCAATAGCGGCGAGCAACCAAAGACTCGCTCCGATTATGAACAATCGCTGGCCTGAATGGCATCGCATGCTTGGCTCTTCATCCGAGATAGTAAGGCCAAAAGGGCGGCAGCAGGTTACCACCACTGATCACCACTCAAAAGATCGATTTACGCAGCAACAACGCTCAGACGCGATTCGACGCCCAGTCTGACTGACATTGCCTGACTTTATTGCCTGTTCTAAACTGCCCACTCTTCCGCCGCATCTAGAATGGTGCGCTACGTAAAATCGAGGAAAGGAATCCTCATGTCTCAAGTGCTACGACAAGGCACGCTGGTCGCAGCGGTCGCGACAGTGGTCATGTTCACAAATCTAGGTGGACCAAGGCTCTGGGACCGAGATGAACCTCGGAACGCCGGATGCGCTGCAGAGATGCAAGCACGCGGCGATTGGGTTACGCCGGTGATGAACGCGGAGTTGCGAACGCACAAGCCGGTGCTGCTCTATTGGTTGATGATGACGGCTTATAGTGTCTTTGGTGTCAACGAGTTCTCAGCCCGGTTCTGGTCGGCGGCGTTGGCTGTTGGAACGTCACTCTGCACCTACGGGCTGGGTCGACGATTGTTTAACGATCGTGTCGGGACATGGGCCGGTATTGTTATCGCAACGGTGTTGATGTTCGACGTTGCCGGACGCGCGGCGACGCCAGATTCGACGTTGATATTTTTCTCGACACTCGCGATTACGCTCTACGTCTTGGGCACATTCCCACACAGCGCACTCGCAGCAACGCTTGCCTCTGACGTTCGCCCGTTCTTTCCGAAATGGCCTTGGGCCCTAGCCATGTACGGCGTTATGGGAATCGCCGTGCTCGCGAAAGGCCCTGTCGGTCTCATCTTGCCAACCGCCGTTATCGGCATGTTTCTGCTGATTAAGCGACTTCCGATTCGCGACGACGAGGCCGTCCAGCGGGTATGGTGGCACGCATCGAAACGCGCCGCGAATTGTTTCGGGCCACGACACTTCTTGCGGACTTGTTGGTCGATGCGTCCGATCACGGCGCTAACGATTTCGCTGGCCGTCGCCCTGCCGTGGTATATCTGGGTCGGCGTTCGTACGGATGGCGAGTTTCTTCGCGGCTTCTTCTTTGAACACAACCTCGCGCGAGCGACCCAATCAATGGAAGGGCACGGCGGATCGGTTCTGTTCTATCCGGTTGCAATTCTCGTTGGTTTTTTCCCCTGGTCGGTGTTTGCTGTACCGGTACTGATCGACTCGATTCGGCACTGCAAAACGAATGCGAAGTGGATCAACGGCTATATCTTTGCTGCGTGTTGGGTCGGCGTTTATGTCGGATTGTTTTCAGTAGCCAAAACGAAGTTGCCAAGCTATGTAACGCCTTGTTATCCAGCGTTGGCTCTGCTGACAGGATGCTTTGTCGATCGTTGGACGCGGAACGCGACAGCAACTTCACCGCACTGGCTCCGCGCGGCCTTTGGAATCACGTCGCTAGTTGGCGTCGTGTTCTTGGTTGGAGTTCCGCTCGCGGCGCAGCGATTCTTGCCAGGTGACGCGTGGTTGGGAGTGATTGGGGTCATTCCATTAGCCGCTGGTGTCATCGCGCTAGTGTATTCCGAAATAAATCAGCCACGGCGGGCTGCATTCGTGTTTGCAACCTCCTCGGTTCTATTTACAACACTTCTATTCAGCGGCGTCGCAACGAGAGTGGACCGTCATCAACACAACCATTCTCTTCTCGAGGTGATCGAGGCGCGAGGTGCTAAAGTTGCTTCTTACGGGCTGCTGGAGCCGAGTTGGATCTTTTACGGACGCCGTCCGATTGACGAGTTGATTGTCAAAGATATTCGAGCGCCGATTCCGACTTGGATCGAACGAGACGGGCAATGGACGCGAAAGCCAGACCTCTCAGTTGACGAGGCCCTAGATCGTGACGACGAGTGCATGATCATCACTTCGGATCACTATTGGCCGCTGCTGCAAGAGGAGTTACCCGAAGGATACGAGATCCTCGTTACCGTTCCCTACTTCATGCGGAAGGGCAATCTACTGCTCATCGGACGAACGCGTCCGGCAGAGATCGCAGGTAACGCTTCAATAGATAATTCGAAGCTTCATCGCTGACGGCAACGATGTTTTGGCGACTCGTTGATATCACCAAAACAGCCCTTCTGCGGCAGTGGCTGCAAAACGGCTTTTACGCTAGTGGTCGGGGGCGGGATTGAACCGCCGACACACGGATTTTCAGTCCGTTGCTCTACCAGCTGAGCTACCCGACCAGGTCACGACTTACGTCGATTCGTCTTTTGGGTACTACACCCGTTGCTACACGTTTTCTCTGTTTTCAGCTGTGATTGGTTGCTGAAATGACCGGCTGCTAGTAACAGACCGGGTGCGTCGACCCTGACGTGTTACCGCGAGGCCCAACAACGGCACATTCTATCAGCCACCCGTCTGCGGCAAAGTCCCCCAATCGATCCTAGACTACACGGTCTACTGCACCCTCTCGCAAGCCGCGTTTTCCATTGTGGTTACAGATGGGGAACGGGCCATGAGCGAGGAAACTCAAAGGGCGTCAATTCTACTTCGGCACGGATAATGACGCCGCATTAGTGGAATATTGTGAGGGCAAAGACGACCAAGTATTGCCGGGAATGTTCCGACCGCACCAGGTTGCTAGGTTTCAATTAGAGTCTCTTTGAGCAAAAAGTACAAAATTCCTCAAGGAAGCGACCCCAGTCGCGTTCACCGCGCTTTGTGTTTTCGCGGCGAGCGTGGACTAATGTTGAGACGCACGTCTGGATGACGGATAATGAACCCAATGAATACTCGACCGATATCCGACGTTGCTCGCGCCACTGCCTGCTGTACCGTTGCGCTGCTCGCCTTGCTGTTCCAAGTGTCCCGTGTCAGCTCTGCTACGGACGACCACATTGATTATCTGACACAGATCAAGCCCATGTTGCGAGAACGATGTTTCGCATGTCATGGTGCGCTCAAGCAGGAGGGTGGGCTGCGGCTCGATACGGCAGCCTTGGCGATCAAGGGTGGTGATTCGGGAGCCGCGATACTGCCGGGCGATGCCGCAGCAAGCGTGTTGCTCGAGCGCGTATCGTCGAGCGATGAGGGCGAACGGATGCCGCCTGAAGGAGAGCCGCTTAAGCCCGACCAGATCGCGGCATTGCGCGGCTGGATAGTTCAAGAGGCAATCGCTCCGGAGGATGAGCAGGCCGAACGTGATCCTCGGGAGCATTGGGCGTTCAAGCCTCCGGTGCGTCCCATCGTGCCGCAAGTTGATCAGCCGACCCCGGAGCAGGCTCGGTGGCAGCGCAATCCCATCGATGCCTTCATTGCCAGTGAACATCGGAAACGCGGACTTGCTCCGCAGGCCGACGCGGACAAACGTGTCTGGTTGCGGCGCGTGACACTCGACTTGATCGGACTGCCTCCGACGTCGGAAGAACTTGACGCCTTCATCGCCGACGAGTCGTCCGAGGCCTATGACACAATTGTCACGCGATTGCTGAAAACTCCACAGTATGGACAACGCTGGGGCCGGCATTGGATGGATATCTGGCGATACAGCGATTGGTGGGGACTCGGAGCCGAAGTTCGCAATTCTCAAAAGCACATCTGGCATTGGCGTGATTGGATCGTCGGATCACTCAATGAGGATAAAGGCTACGATCAGATGTTGCGCGAGATGCTCGCGGCGGACGAACTCTACCCCAACGATCCGGACCTACTTCGCGCGACCGGATTCCTGGTTCGACAGTATTTCATCTTCAATCGTACAACGTGGCTCGACAACACGATTGAGCATTCCGCCAAGGCGATGCTCGGGCTGACATTTAATTGTGCGAAGTGTCATGACCACAAATACGACCCACTCACGCACGTCGAGTACTACCGGTTTCGAGCCCTCTTCGAGCCATATCAGATTCGCCACGATATGGTGCCTGGTCAGACCGACTTTGAGAAAGACGGCATCCCACGAGCGTTCGATGCACATCTTGACATACCCACCTACCTGCACGTGCGCGGGGACGATCGCACGCCGGACAAGAGTCGCACTCTGGAACCTGGAGTTCCGGCGTTTTTATCTTTGGACGCACTGTCGTTTGCGATCGAGCCGGTTTCCCTGCCTGTCGAAGCGACATATCCCGGCCTGCGGCCAATCGTCCTCAAGACGCATCGAGAGGCGGCCGAGCAACAGATTGCGTCCGCGCGTGCTGACGTGGTTGTCGCCGCAAAGAAGCTCGCCGAATCCCAAGCGGCAACCAAGAACGCAACAAATCTACCCGTCGATCAAGCCACGCTTGCAGTTGCGATCGCCGCTCAAGCTGTGAAGACAGCGGAGGCTCAGCTCGTGTCGATCGAAGCTCGGGCGGCGGCGGATCGAGTTCGCTACACGACTCCCGCGGCAGATTCCGATTCAGCGACCAATACACTCTTTCTCGCAGCTTCCAAAACAGAACGCGTTCTCGCTGCATCGCGCGCGGAAGAAGCAGTCCACCGAGCAGAACTCGCGCTCTTGCAATCCGCTGCTGACAAAAAGGCCGATGCGGAAAACAAACTCGCCGCCGCAAAGACGGCGTTGGAAACTTCACTTAAGACGATCGACACGCCCAACGAGAATTACACGTCATTGCCCGGTGCGAAGAAGACTCAAGAGGACTACCAAAACCGTAACGCGAATGCACCGTACCCGCCCACCAGCTCGGGCCGACGCACGGCGCTGGCAAAATGGCTGACCGACCCACGTCATCCGCTGCCGGCCCGAGTGGCCATAAATCACATCTGGAGTCGGCACATGGGCAAGCCACTGGTGCCGACCGTCTTCGACTTCGGTCGCAAAGGCACGCCGCCGACACATCCCGCATTGCTCGACTGGCTGGCTGTGGAACTCGTTGAGCACAACTGGAGCATGAAGCACATTCATCGGCTGATCGTGACGTCGCTCGCCTATCGACTGTCGTCATCGAACGCGGGAGTCCTCGACACAACGCTTGCAGCCGATCCAGATAACCACTTCTACTGGCGCATGAACCCCGTTCGCATGGAAGCTCAAATCGTTCGCGACAGTCTGCTATCGCTGGCCGGTGAACTTGATGTCTCGCTGGGCGGACCGTCCATCGCCGTCAATGACAAAGCGGCGCGTCGCCGGAGTCTCTACTTCGTGCATTCACACAACGATCAGCAGAAGTTTCTGTCGATGTTTGACGACGCCAACGTGCTCGACTGCTACCGGCGGGCCGAAAGCATCGTCCCCCAGCAGGCTCTAGCGCTGGAAAACAGTCCGCTTGTCACCGAGATGGCTGACAAAATTACGCAGCGCATTAACATAGCGAGCCCAGACACGTCCGATTCTGACTTTTTAAGAACAGCGTTTATAACCATCCTGTCCGTCGAACCAACACCCGATGAACAGGCTGCATTGGCCGAACTCCTGCAACGAACGACCGAGCTCGCAATAGCCAAAAAGCGAGGTGATCCCGCGACCGCCGCTAGAACGAGCGTTGTTCACACGATTCTCAACCACAATGACTTCATCACTGTTCGATAGTCTGGATCTTCAAATGAATCACGCAACCTCCAAAGTTGATCCATCACGCCGCACATTTCTCGCCGACTGCGGACTCGGCTTTACGGGCCTGGCGCTCGGCGCGATGCTGGCAGGCGATGGCGTCCTCAAAGCGAATGAGCGGGAGACCTGGCAGCCACCGGACGGTAAGGCTCATTTCACTCCTAAGGCAAAGAGCGTTGTGTGGCTTTTTATGAACGGAGGTGTTTCGCACGCCGAGTCGTTCGATCCGAAGCCGGCGATGACTAAGTATGCGGGTAAGTCAATTAGTGAGACGCCCTACGCCGACGTGCAGAATCCCGATAAGCTCAACCGACGTGAAGTGGCGTTCAACGTCGAACTGCGGCAGAAGATCTATCCGTTGCAGATCGGCTTTCGGAAATACGGCGAGAGTGGCATCGAACTCAGTGATTGGGTGCCGCACATGGGAAGCTGTATTGACGACATCGCTGTGGTGCGCTCAATGTGGACCACCGACGACAACCACGGAGCCCAGACCCAATTTCATTCGGGTCGACATATGCTTGACGGCGAATACCCCACGCTCGGTGCGTGGGTGCATTACGGATTGGGTTCACTGAACGACAACCTCCCGCAATTCATCTCGATGGGGAACCGCGAGTACTGGAACGCGAAGGACGGCCATTACCTCGGCCCCGCGCATGATGCCGTGCCGATCCGCATCGATCCCAATAATCCCCTCGACTATGGCAAGCCTGCCAACGGTCTTTCGCTCGAAGAGCAGCAGCTCAACTTTGAATACGGAGCGAGGCTAAATCGGCTCAAGGCGATCGAATACCCGAATGATGCCGCGCTGCTGGCTCGCATCAAGGCATATGAACTCGCCTTCCACATGCAACAATCGGTTCCCGAGGCGCTTGGTTTCAATTCGGAAACGCAGGCGACTCAAGAGATGTACGGTCTTAACGAACCAGCCACAAAAAGTTTCGGTTCGCAGATGTTGGCAACGCGGCGACTCATTGAACGCGGAGTGCGGTTCATTCAAGTGCAGCATGGAGCCGGTGGAGCTGGAGTGTGGGATGCGCACGGCGGATTGAAGGCCAATCATGAGCGCAATTTCAAAGCCGTCGATAAGCCGGTGGCGGGTCTGCTGAAAGATCTGAAGCAGCGTGGTCTGCTGGATTCAACGATTGTGATCTTTGCGACCGAGTTCGGTCGCACGCCAGCATCGCAAGGTACGGATGGTCGCGACCATCACCCTTACGGCTTCTCAGTCTGGATGGCCGGCGGCGGCATTAAAGGCGGCATCGCTCACGGTACCACCGACGAGATTGGCTTCCACGCCGAGGAGCATCGCCACTACGTGACCGACATCCACGCCACGATCCTTAAGCAGCTCGGGCTCGACTCGCACAAGCTGGAAATCCCCGGTCGCAAACGTCTTGACATCGATCATGGCAACGCGATCGACGAGATCATTGCCTGATAGGGGCAGCCGCGCCCCCGCAATATGGGAAAAGATCATGCCGCGTATGCCGAGAGTTAATCGACGCAGTTTTGTCAAGGCAGCGGCGCAATCGGCGACGGCGCTCGGCGTGCTCCCGACGTCGCTCTTATTGAGCGACCGCGCTGACGCCGCGACCTCTCCCAAACCGCCGCTCATCGACACCCACATGCACGTCTGGGCGAACGATCCGAAGCGGTATCCTTTCCCACATCCGTATCAGAACGACTTCAAAGACGCGCCGCACGAAGGCACGGTCGAGATGCTGATCGATGACATGGAACAATACGGCTGCACCCACGCCGTCCTCGTGCAGGTCATTTATCACGGTTGGGACAACACGTACGTCGTGGACTGTGTTAAGCGCTACCCCCAGCGACTGAAGGCACATGGGTTGATCGATCCCACGGATCCGAAAGTCGCGGACAAGTTGGAATACTGGGTCAAGGAGCACGGTTTGCATGGGATGCGATTCAGCCCGATCTACTATCAGAACGGCAACCACGGCGGGGACGGCTGGCTTGACGCGGAAGAAACACATCGAGTGTGGCGCAAGGCGGAAGAACTGGGGGCCTTGTTCAACTTCTTTATCGCACCAAAGCAACTGCCGAAGTTGGAGAAGATGGTCCGGGCGCATCCGAACGTGCGAATTACGTTGGATCACTTCAGCCAGATGAATCTTGGCGACGACGATCCCGAACCGGATTTCCGATTACTGCTTGGCATGGCTCGCTATCCGAACGTGTTCGTCAAAGTCTCGGAGCTGACCTCGGTTTCGAAATCCGGCAAGTACCCGTTTAAGGATGCTTACCCATACGTGAAACGGGTGTACGAAGCGTTCGGCCCGGATCAACTTCTTTTTGGAACCGGCTACCCTGGTGCAGCCCGCGCTGCGTACAAACGCCCGACGCTAGGGAACGAAATCGAACTAATTCGAAGAATCCCCTGCTTCTCTGAAGAGGACAGTGAGAAGATCCTCGGACGAAATGCTGCGAGGGCGTGGGGATTTGAGGCATAATCCCAAGCCGTGCTAACTGCGCTGGACATCGGTGGCTACGATGTGCGTTACGAGATCGAGCAGTCCGCCGGCCAATTTCTCTGGTTCCAAACCATCAGGTTTGTCGCACATCGATGGGCAACAAGCTCAAGGTGTTGTTCGGTAAAAGCGGCATCCCACAGTGATGGAGCACTAGCCGAAAGTATCTAGTTATACGGGCTCGCCTAGGTGACTTTTGCGGGCAATTTGCATGCTCTGATCAGTCACCATGCCGAGATCTTCAGGTTAAGCTGGCGCGGGGGAAGCAGGCACGGTCGGCCTGTGCAATCGATGTTCTCGCAAGTGCTTGGAGAACTCATGCGACGCGACTACGACATCTGCGCGTGAAACAAAATCTCGCAGCCATCGCTCGTCGTTCGGGTAGTGCCCACCCACAATACAATAGGCGCGAACGACATCTGAAGGAGGAACGTCGATGAAACGCCGCATCCTGAGAAAGCTGACGAATTTCAACCAACATTGCTTCTCGGTGGCGTACTGACCCTCGTTCACGAGATCTTGAAACGCTTGATCAAGACTAGCGTTTGGCATCTGTCACTTCCTCGATAACACGCGATATGGTCTCACTCGTCACACCCCTCGCGCATCGTAAGTATAGGCCACGAATTGCTACGCCGGTCAACTTTTCGGTGATCCACCGAACAAGAAAACAAAACGGTCCGGCAAGGAGGGGCAGAATCCTTGACGGACCTAGCGCGACTAGGTGGGGCAGATACCTAGCCTCGCTGCGAAGAGTATACCTGCGCTAGGTTGGTGCCACCATCTCACAGAGACTCGCCCGTCAGACCCGTCACCGGGCGATGAGTCCTCGAAATATGCCTACACTAATCAACGGTTCACAGTGGATGTTAGTCGGAGTGAGGGAGCATCTTGTCGCTGGGGCTTGGGTTAATCTCCTTCTTCACGTTGGCGACTGGTTCGTCTTCTTGCATTTCGGCGTTTCCGATTGATATCGTAACGCCCTCGCAACCGGGGGCTGGCATTTCCACCTCCGATTAAGTTTGTCGGGAAGATCCCGGAAGCTTATCTTTGGACGAAGCAACTTTACGGAACGCTGGGCGCAGGAAACCGGATTCGTGTCGTCAGTAGCGTTGTAGAATGGCGACCGCTGTGACCGAGGTGATTTGACGATGACCGCGAATGATAGCGCCCGTTGGCAAGTCATCAGTGAGTCCATTGTGACTGCGATACTCTTGTGCGTCATTTGTTCAGAACTATTGGCCGAGAACGGGCCAGGTCTCACGTTCAGCGATGTGACGCGCGAAGCTGGCACTGGCGGGCCGACTGAGCCGAATCGACTGGGTGGTCACGGAGCCATGTGGGCGGACGTAGATTTCGATGGCCGCCCGGATTTATACATCACGATGATCTTTACCGACCCGATGCCTGAACTCTTCTTTCGGAATCTCGGAGGTGGTCGATTTGCGGACGAGGGACGTCCGCGCGGGGTCGCCGACTTCGACGGTGGCTCGCACGGTGCTTGCTTTGCCGATCTCGATAATGACGGCGACTACGATCTGTTCAATGGAACGACGTGGAATCATCGGAAGTATCCGTGCTTCAACAATGTATTCCGAAATGATGGCAGCGGTCACTCCGAAGATGCAACGAAAGCGAGCGGTATTCCGATGGATCGACGCCGGGCCACTCGCGGTGTATTGACGTTTGACATGGATGGCGACGGCGATCTCGATCTGTTCTGCGTGACGAACTATCAGGGCTCGAAGGATCCACCGGACGAAGTGAACGAGCTGTATCGCAACGATGGCGGCTTGCGCTTTACTGCGATCGACGATAATCCAGCATTGACGGCTCCGTGTGGTCAGGGAGCGACGGATACTGATTTCGATGGTGACGGTGACATCGATATCATCGCAGCGAATCGGACGGGGCTGGTCAACGTGTTGCGCAACGACGGTCGAGGTCAATTCGAGCTCAGACCACCTGAGTCCATCGGCGTCCGTCATCGCGCGACCGACGGCATTACGATGGGCGATGTCGACAACGATGGTGACCTCGATTTGCTTCTTGCCGGAAACGACGTCGGGCATCTGTACGCGAACGATGGCCACGGTCGGTTTTCGTTTCGACAAACGTTCAGCCAGACCGATGGCTATATGGCTGGCTGCGCTGATCTGGACAACGACGGTGACCTCGATGTCGTCTTTGCCGGTGACGACCATTGTTACCTCAATGACGGAACTGGTCGATTCGACGCCGGCCCGACGATTCCAGTGGCGGGTATCAACGATCCGCGCGGCCTTGCCTTCGCAGATTACGACAGCGATGGTGATCTGGACTTCGCAATTGTCTGCAAGCGATCCAGAAACTGGCTTGTGCGTAACAACTTGAACTCAGGCAACTGGCTGAGGGTCAAACTGATCTCGCCCAACGGTCAAGCGGGGGCATTTAGCGCGAAAGTGCGAGTCCGTCCGCTCGGCGACGGCACCGCCAGGCTGATTGGTATGCGCGAAGCGCGTAGCAGTAACGGTTATCTCGCCCAGAATGATCCAGTCCTACACTTCGGACTGGCAAATCACAAATTCGTTGATGTGGAAGTCCGGTTTTTAGACGGATCAGTGGCAACTCGTTCCAACGTTGCAGCGGGCCAGACTGTGACGATTGACCCGAGCCGGCAAACGAACGTATCAATCGATGTAGACGACACACTTGACCACACAGGAACACGGTGGGCTCCGTTTCTCGAATGGAGCCTGCAAAACAAATCTGTCGAGGGCAATCCGTTTGACGTTACCGCGTCGGTCAAATTCACGCACGCAGAGACCGAAGCTCAACACACAACGGAGATGTTCTTCACCGGCGATCGAACATGGAAGTTTCGATTCACAGGAACGCGTGTCGGGCTGTGGGACTTTGTAACAACGAGCGCTGATTCAGAACTCGATGGCCACAAAGGACGTGTCTTGATTCGTCCCAACGACAGTGCGCACGGCTTTGTGACTCACGTTGGGAACAAGTGGGCTCGCCCATACGGCAAGGATGGGGAACTGCGGGCCTTTGCGCCACAGTTGGTGATGTATGGCCATCCAGCGACGTTTCATGGAGAGTCGAAACAGATCGATACGGACATTGTCACGTTTATCAGGGAGCACGGCTTCACGGGCTTTCATGTGCCGGTGTTCTGTCGTTGGTTCGATATCGATCACGATCGGTCGAGCGACATTCGATCGGACGACCCTAATCCCGATCCCCGCACATTCGAAGCACTCGAGCAGCTAATTACGAAGGCGCATGCGGCAGGTGGAGTCGTCCACTTCTGGGCTTGGGGTGACGAATCACGGCACCAAACTCCGGCTCGGTGGGGGATCAATGGTAAGGTTGACCAACGTCTGCAGCGGTACATCGCGGCACGGCTTGGACCTCTGCCCGGCTGGACGATGGGTTACGGATTTGATCTCGACGAGTGGGTTAACGAACGACAGATCGGCCAATGGAGAGATTACGTGCACAGCCACTTGGGTTGGTCGCATATGCTCGGCGGTCGTCATGGAGATCCAAATCGGGGTCTCGACCATTCGCCGGCCGTTTCCTGGAACCGCCGACTCGACTACTCCAGCTATGAACATCACCGGCCAACCTTTGATGTGTATCAAGCGTCGCTGCAAGCCGTCGCTAAACAACCGGTGTTTTCGGAAGATCGCTTTAGAATTCGGAGACTAGGTCGCTATCGCGACAAGGATTACACAGAAGAGATGACTCGTCGCGGTCTTTGGCGCAGCACGATGGCCGGTGGTGTCGCCAACATCTGGGGTCGACTGGACGACGATCTCGCGATCAACGCGGGGAACGGCGCGTCGTTGCCGTACGATCATCCCGAGTGGATTCGCACCTGGGCCGACTTCTTCAATGACCGCTTCACGCTCGGCATCGAGCCCGCTGCCGACCTGACGGACGGGCACTGTCTGAGACACCCCGCCGGCGAACACTACGTGTTCTATCGCGAAAGTGTTACGGCGATTCGGATGGACCTATCGATGATGAATGGCGATCGCTCAGCGATCGCAGTTGACACAAGACGTGCCTACAATGAGATCGACCTTGGCGAACTGCCAACAAAGACACAGACGTGGACAGCGCCGTACCAGTCAGACTGGGCTATTGCCGTGGGGAACTTCGACGCTGTGAACGATTGAACCTGCTTCAAATACAACGGCTCACCAGAATTGTCCGTCGCGAGGACCAACCAATGAAGACGATCAAGTGCGGAGTGATTGGACTCGGGTGGTTCGGGGAGAAACACTGCGAAGTTCTTCACGATCTGCCGCAAGCGGAACTACATTCGGTATGCACGCGGCGGAAGGACCGCCTCGCGGAAGTCGCTGGTCGGTTTGGCGTCAGTGGGACTTACTCTGACTATCACGAGATGCTTGCCGATCCGGCGCTCGATGTAGTGAGCATCGTGACGATGTGGGATCAGCACACGGAACCGGCCATTGCGGCTCTTGAGGCCGGAAAGCACGTGTTCCTCGAAAAGCCAATGGCGTCGTCGCTGGCAGATTGCGACCGGATTCTCGATGCCGCAGCGCGGGCACGGGGTAACTTTATGGTCGGTCATATCTGCCGCTTTAATCCTCGCTATGCCGCTGCCAAGGCAGAGATCGACGCCGGCAATATTGGCGACATCGTTTCAATCTATGCACGGCGGAATCTCCCCCGGTGGATTACCGATGGAGTGTTGGACAAGATCGGTCCGATCATGGGCGATGCGGTGCATGATACCGATCTCATGCTCTGGTATACCGGGAGATCGATTCAGACGGCGTACGCTCAGACGCATCGCGTTCGGGAACTCACGCATCCCGATATCGGCTGGACCATGTACCGCTTCGACAGTGGTGCGATTGGAGTCTGCGAGACCGTGTGGTGTCTGCCGGACAAGAGTCCATTCCAAATCGACGAGCGGATGGAGATTGTTGGCACAACCGGATCGATTCAGATTCACGACACAACGCCGAATCTACAGATTGTCGCCAATGAAAGTGTGAGTTTTCCTGACACGACGTACTGGCCGGAAATCCACGGACAGAGGGCGGGAGCGCTCGGCGATGAATGGTCATACTTTCTGCGATGCGTTGCGGAGGAGTGCGATCCTGCGGTTGTGCCTCCGTGCGACTCGCGAGCCGCGGTCGCCGCCTGCTTGGCCGCCGAGAAATCTGCAGAGACCGGCGCAGTCGTTGTCTTGGACTAGCGATTTAATTTCACGAACTCTTTAAGGAAGCAATTCTTTGTCTCTCCATCTGCAATTCGATCACATCGGGATCCCGGTCGACTCGCCACAAGCCGCGGAGTTTTGGGTGCCCGACAGCGAATGCTGGGTGACCAATCCCAGAACGCATCCTCAGCGAATCGAGTATCTACGATTCAAAACGATCCCCGAACTAGAAGTCGGTTCACCCGAGTGGAAACTGTGGCATATGCCGCACATCGCTTGGCGAGTTGACGATCTCGAAACTGCGATCGCCGACGAAGAGGTGGTGTTCGGGCCGTTCGCACCCTCCGATTTCGGACGGGTTGTCTTCATTCACAAGCACGGAGCCATCATCGAGTATCTTGAATACACCGACCTGACGCGGTGGTTCGGTGCGCCCACGCCGTGGGAGCCGGTATGACCTCGCGAATTGAAATTGCCTCCGAACGCGATCTCACAAACAGAAATGAAAGCAGAACCCATGAGCAAGGCAACCGGTTTTCACCTCAGGTCTATGTTGCGAGAAGACCGAGACGAAGTGACACGACTGGTGTTCCATTCCACAAATCGGTATTACGAATCGATTGGTCGCGAAGCGATATTCAAAGGTGACGAATTGACACCGGTCGACATGTTCGACGTTTACGAGCGGATTGATCCTGGCGAAGGCATCGTTGCCGTTGACGACCAATCGGGGCGGATCATTGGGTTGTGCTTTGTACACCCGCGGGAAACTCATTTCTCGCTCGGCATCATGAATGCCCACCCTGATCACTTTGGTCGTGGCGTGGCGCGAACGATCCTCGGCGAGATCATCAATCGGGCCCAAGCCGTCAACCTACCGGTGCGGCTGGTATCAAGCTGTCTTAATCTGGATTCGTACTCGTTGTACACGCGAGCCGGCTTCGTTCCGTTCGCCACATTTCAGGATATGTACGTTGCGGTACCGGACGCGGGGCTGCCGCATCCGCCGCCGAACGAGATTGCGGTACGCTCAGCGACCCTTGGTGATGTTCCGGCGATGGTGGAACTTGAGCGTAAAGTCGCCGGGATCTCGCGAGTTGATGACTATCGCTACTTCATTCGCAACGAAGACAAGCTGTGGCGAGTCTCCATTGTCGAGTCGCCTGACGGTATCGACGGGTTCCTCGTCTCGTGCGGGTCTCACGCCTTAAACATGATCGGCCCGGGGGTCGCGGTCACACGGGATCAAGCCGCCGCGCTCGTCTACGACCAGTTAAATCAACATCGCGGCCGCTGCCCCGTTCTGCTTGCCCCAGTTTCGTGCGGTGAGCTGGTAAAACAACTCTATGCGTGGGGAGCGCGCAATTGTGAAATGCACGTCGCTCAGAGCTACGGCCCTGCGCAGGTTCCTGCTGGTGTCATCATGCCCTCATTTCTGCCAGAAACCGCGTAGGGGACATTCGACCTGGAAATACTCGAGGATCGGTGCTCAAAAGCCCCGTTGTGTCACCAGCCTTACCGGAAGGAGCGAAAGTCAAAATGTGGCGGCGACAAATTACAGGGGCTAAGCCAACTCCCAATACGCCAAGGACTTCCGCTCCGTGCTTTGCTTGACATCCCAGTGGGAGCCCATTAATATCAAGCATCTTCCTATGGGCTGCGCGATCCGTTCGTGGTCGTGCGCACCCTCTACGGGAATATTGTCTCGGAACAACCGGCTCCGATGTTTCTCGGAGCGGGTGGACATGCACCTACCAACCTAGCACTGCAAGAGGTACGACAAATGACAACCGTACCGAAGCCGATTCATCGGCCCGATACGTCTACGATGAACGTATCCCGTTTTGATCAAGTTGCGAGTCTCATCGTCGCGCTGCTCATCATGGTGGGCGTGGCGGTCGTAGGGATGTTCATTATCTGGCTTACCGCGACGCTCGTCTTTAAGTCTCGCAGTGTGCCCGTCAAGTTGATCGAGAACGTACCAGGTCGTGGCGATCACGCAGAAGGATTTGAGCGAGACCTCGAAGCACCTGGCATGGAAGAGATGCCGGAACTTGCCGAACCACAGCTCGAAGCCGCAATGGAAGCGATGACGGAGGCGGTATCGAGTGTTGCCGCGGCGATGGATTCGGTGTCGATGCCCTCTGACGCGACCAGCAAGGGGGAAGGCGGTATGGGAGACAGCCGTCCTCCCGGGCCGTTGGGCGAAGGAGACAATATCATTCCGCGGTGGGAACGCTGGGAGATCCGTTTCGAGTCGTCGAGTAAGGCCGCGTACGCAAAGCAGCTGGACGCCTTTAAGATTGAGTTGGGAGCCGCCGGCGGTGGCAAGAAGAACGTCGACTATGCGCGCAATTTGTCGAAAGGCAAGCCGGATACATACAGTGGTCCGGGCGACAAAGAACAACGACTCTACATGACTTGGCGTGGTGGTACTCTGCAAAAATTCGATCAACAATTGCTGTCGGCGGCGGGAATCAACACGGGGAAACGCTTGTTAATGCAATTCTATCCAGAAGAAGTCGAAGACCAGCTCGCATGGATTGAGATGGAGCACGCGACGAAGCAGAATAAGACAGTACAGGAGTTCTTGAAAACGGTCTTTGAACTCAAGCCGAAAGGACGCACTTGGGAATTTGTGGTCGCGGAAATGCGATTTCGTCCCAAGCCAAAGTAAGGTGTTACACCCTTGGTTAGCTGAAGCATTTGAGATCCTACTTTAGGTTGAGAAAACACGCATGGAAATGAACATTTTTACCCTCGTTGGGTACGTCATTTATACCATTCTCCTGCTGATCGCGCTTTGGGGCGGATTCTGCTGTGTCATGGTGTGGCGACGAGTCGCTCAGAAACGCTTTAAGAACGAAGCGGCCCAGGATGATTTCCTCGACGAACTGGAGGTGCCACTCGCCAAATCGGACTTCGACGACGCTACGATGATTTGCGATGGCGACCTACGCGCAGTTCCGCAACTCGCGCATCTGGCGATGCTGAATCGCGGTGTCGGTTTTGCGAAGGTTCGCCAGTTGGTTGAGGATCGCTTCCAACGCGATATCTTGGCGGAGCTGGAGCATCAGATGACCTGGGTTCACACGGTCATCAAGAGTGCACCGATGGTCGGGTTGTTTGGTACGGTTACCGGCATGATGGGGGCCTTCGATACGCTGGCGACTTCCGAGAACGTCGAACCTGCGGAATTGGCCGCCAATATCAGCGTGGCACTGATTACGACGGCGTGCGGTTTAGCGATCGCGATTCCTCTGATCGTTGCGGTTGCTGCCGTCAATATCCGTATTAAAAAGATGGAAGAGCTGGCGATCGCTGGACTCAACCGATTTGTCGAAGTGATGCAGATCGCAATGGCAAAAGAGGGCAAGCGGCGGAGGTAATGACCTATGGCTGACGAAACGTTGCCAGGCGAGCTTGCCGAGCCCCCACGTCCGGAGACGATGAAAGCTCGACGTGCGCTCGAAGACACCGAGATGGATATCACGCCGATGATCGACATCACGTTTTTATTGTTGATCTTCTTCATCGTGGCTTCCAAGATGGACGAAGCCGCGAATATCCCACTGCCTCCGGCCGGGAACGGGTTCGCAATCGTCCTGAAGACGTGCGTCATCATCACGGTGGGCCCGGGAGATACGGACGACACGGCGAAAATCTACGCCGGTGACGGCGACGGAGGCGAAGCGCTCGACTCGACTGACGTAAACGCGTTGGAAACCGAGTTGCAGGCTTACGTTGAGGAACAGATCGGTTTGGATGCAAGGAAGAACACGGTGCTGATCAAGGGAGCAAAGGGCGTGAAACACAAGCACATCTCGTCGACGGCGAAGGCCGCCGCGCGGGTGGCGGAGATTACACAAATGGCTTGGGCTGTCACGGAGTCGCAATAGCCATGCCGATATCATTCCATTGCCCTTCTTGTAACGCATCGCGTTCGGCACACGAAGTACTGGCCGGTCGCAAAGTGCGGTGCCCCAGTTGTGATGAGCTCGTCGCGATACCATCGGATACCGTCACCGACGATGGCAAGTCAACCGTTGCAATCGCGCCCCAAGAAGATGATGGGACTGGAACCGTCATGCTTGAGGCCGTCGAAGTCACGGAAGTGATCGAAGAGCCTCCCGTCGTAACAAGTGGGGTGATGCCCGTTTCGACGAGCGACTTGCCACCAGAAGAGGACGACGAACCGACCGGCATTCGGCGGAAGGGGAATATCGAAGACACAGAAATGGACATGACGCCGATGGTCGACGTTACTTTCTTACTGCTCATCTTCTTTATGGTGACGGCTGCGTTCACGCTGCAAAAGACGATTCACGTGCCGAAACCGAATCCAGATGACGCCAGTATGACGGTGGAATTGGAAGAAGAAGACGATAGCGATCGTGTGACCGTTGAAATCGACGCGTTTAACACCTACCACGTCATCACGGCGGACTGGGATGAAGAAGCTCCAAGCGTCCAGGATCTGTTTCGATTCCTGCGATTGGCGCGCGATGGTGACAGTACAGGAAAGCAGCCAACCACGTTGCTGGTGGAAGCTAATGGCGAATCGCTTCACGAAAAAGTCGTGGCGGCTCTTGATGCGGGAAGCGAGACCGGATTCGAGGAAGTCCTTCTAGCTACGGTCGAAGACGAATGACGAACACCGACGAACAACCATTGCCGATTGCCGCTGGGCGAGGAACAATTTGATATGTCCGCGAAGAAGTTTGTTCAACTGCTTGAAGATAATGGCGTGCTCGACCCGTCGACGCTCCGCGAAGTGCGGCGTCAGATTTCCGAAAAGAAGGTCAGCGCTGCGACGATCGCGAAGGCTTTGGTCGAGAAGGGCAAGCTGACAAAATTTCAAGCCACGAAATTCGTTGGTCAAGCGACTACGGATTCCGGTAGCGATGATCAAAGTGGCGTCTTGTTGGAAGAGCAAGCATCGGGCGATGACGATATTGTTCTGCTCGAAGATGCGGTAGACGAGCCAGAAGAAGTCGTCGGCCTTACGCCCGTCGAAGACGCTGGCGCAGCGCTCACACCGGTTGGCGCTGCCCAGGCTGGCGGTGGCGGTGGATTGGAACCGCTGGACAGTGGCTTGGAGCCACTCGATGGAGGTGGCTTGGATTCGCTCGACACACTTGACGGAATGGGCGGAACTGATTCCCTCGATCCGTTTGGTGAACCGACGCAGGCGGCACCTGCCGACCCAGCTGATGGATCCGGCAAGAAGACGCCACGAGAGAAGAAGAATCAACAGGATTGGGGTGGCAAGCTGATGATCGGCGGTGGAGGCTTGTTGCTATTTCTGGTCTTGTTCGGCGGATTGCTATATTACAACCTGACTAAACAAGACCCAATCGCGTTGTTCGACTACGCCGAAGAAGCCTATCGGAGCGAATCGTACTCAGATGCGATGGACAAATTCGAGGATTTTGTCAAACAGTTCCCGGGCGAAGACAACGCTGATGATGCGCAGGTCCGGATCGTGCTTTGTCGAATACGCATTGTGATCGCTGATCCGCAGAAGGCGTACGACACGGCGACAGAGCTGCTTCCAACAGTCCAGGAACTGGAAGCCTTTTCAACAGCTCGCGATGAACTTGCAACGCTGTTACCTGCGATTCCGGAAGGTTTCATTAAGAAGGCGAGGCAGGCGGCTGACACAGACGCGATGGAGGAGATGATTGGTAAGGCCGAAAAGGCCATGGCCGACCTCGTCAACAAACCCGAATACGTTCCCGCGTCAAAACGTCCCGCGGAAAGACTCCGACGGATTGACGAAGACATCAAGATCGTAAGACGGGCGATCTCGCAAGACCGGGATCTGGCCGCGGCGGTCGTGAAGATCAAAGAACATGCCGCTGCCAGCAAGACAGTGGAAGCGTATCAGGTCTATCAGGATCTGCTCAAAGAGTATCCGATCGTGCAGGATGACAAGGACTTGCAAGCGGCGATCCTGGAAATCACGGACAAACTGAAAGCGCTTGTTAAGCTCGTCGAAGAGTCGATGGAATCGATCAAGACCGACCATGCGTTGTCGACGGAGTTTCGCGTGATCGTCGGGAGCCGGACGACCAATGCGACCAATGGTGTCCCGCGATTGAACGGACAGGTTATGCCATTACTGGCTGCCGGTTCGGTATACGGATTGAATGCCGGAACGGGAGAAATCCTTTGGCGACGATATGTCGGACACGAAACCAATCATCATCCACAGCCAATGAGCAACCAGGCGGATGCGGACGTATTGGTCACCGATGGTCATCAGCAGGAGCTAGTTCGTGTCAAATCGAGATCAGGTGAACTCGTCTGGCGACTTTCAATCGGCGAAGGTTTCGCACCTCCAAGTATCGGCGGAGATCAGATTTACGTCACCACGAACTCAGGCAAGCTGCTGCAAGTGGACGCGGCATCCGGAAACAGTACTCGCCAGGTCGCCATGCCTCAGAAAATGGAAATTGGTGCCGGCGTTGCACAGATCCACCCGTACCTAATTCAGCTCGGTGATCACTCGAATCTCTACGCCATCTCGACAGAATCACTGGCCTGTGAAGAAGTCGTCTATTTTGGCCATAAAGCGGGAACGATCGCGGCACCGCCATTGATCGTGCAAGACCATGTATTGATCGCCGAAAACGCTGGCCGCGATTACTGCCGGCTGCACATCTTCAAGATCACTCCCGGCGGCGACGGGCCTCTGTTGAAACGTCCACAAGGGCCGATCCGCCTGACAGGCAACGTGATTGTTCCCATGGTTCTCTATGGTCGGCGTCCTTTGGTGACGACAGACCTAGGAGAAGTGAATGTGTTCAATGTTGACTTCAACGCAGAAGAAGATACCGTTACGCCGGCAACGACCGCGCTCCCGGCATCCCGAGCAGAACCTTTACTCAGCTACCCTGTGGTCGAAGGCACGACGCTCGTGTTGGCCGACGAAAAGCTCGTCAAATATCAGCTGCAAGTTACGACAAAGCAAATTACACAAAAGGCAGTCACAAGCACCGGTGATGCTTGTATCGCACCGCCTCGGCTGTTCGGTGACATCCTGATCGTAACCAGGCGTAAGCAGGGGTCGGTCGGAGCAACTGTCTCCGCGCTGCAAGTCGATGATTTCCGACATCCGGAATGGGAGATGCAACTTGGCACACCGATCGGCTGGGCCGCGGCAGCTGGAAAGCAATTGGACGTGGTTTCAGCGGCCGGCGCTTTATTCGAAGTCGACAGTCAAGTCCTACAAACGGGCGTCAGTAATAAGCCAGCTGTTACTGCCACAACCACCGGGGGAACGATTTCGTTCACAGACTCAGTCGCGTTCTCCAGTGGAAAGATTGCATTTTTCAATCCAACCGACAACGCGAGAGCTTTGATCTACACGCCGGGCGCTGGACCGGGGCGACTGCGTCTGGTCCAGCTTAATCTGGCAGGCGGTAAAGCGACTTGCATTCCGGTAGCATTCCAAGACGGATTGTTGGCTCCGCTCGGCAATGGTGCCGTGTTGCTTGCGAACACAACGACCGGCGATAATTTGGTGTTGCCGTTTCAACCGGAACTCGGGCCCGGTGAAGATGTCAAGTGGCAACGTCCAGCGATCATTGGCGGCGAATTTGTGATCGTAGACGACCGCAAAAACATCTATCGAATCGGAATCAAACAGGAGCCCAAGCCATTCCTAGCGCCGATCGCCACGGCAAAGCTCGAAGTGGACATCGATTCAGACTTGGCTGCGGTAGGTGACACCGTCTACGGAGTCGTGCGCAATTCAGGTGGCGATGTGATCGTTGGATTGAACGCGGGCGACTTGAAGCCTGCCAAGGAGTTTGCGCTGACCGGCCGCGTTGTTTGGGGACCGGTACAAGTCGGCGATGCGGTCCTTTGTCTCTCGAGCGCTGAAGGCTTGCTGTGCTTTGAAGCTGGAGCAAACCAACGTTGGGCCAACAGTGCCGGATGCGGGGGACAACCGGCGGGTACTCCCTTGGAAGTTGATGGCGACTTTGTGTTTGCACTGCGTGAAGGCAACGTTGTTCGGATTGCAGGTGCCAGCGGCGATCAAGTTGCTGAAGTGACGATCGGCGAGCCATTGGGCGCGGGACCCGTTGCCTTTGGCCCACGTCTGCTGCTCCCCGGCAGCGATGGCGCACTTCATGTCATCCGAACGCCCAGCGCTGGGGGGCAGTGAATTGAATAGCACTTCGAAAGGGATAACGAAAGTCGCTTTTCGCTCCGCGATAGGACGCTTATTCGTGAGTCGAGCGACGACACTGTTTTTGCTCGCGTTCGTCGCGACAGCCGGATCGTCCGCCAGGGGACAGGAAGAAGCACCGGCTGCGCCAGCCACGACCTATGTCGACGACAAGACTCCGCTTCTAGAGCGTGAACCGTTCGACTTGATCATCCTTGACGAAGAGAACAAGAATTTTAAGGCGGAAGTTCGAACGATCGAAACGTTGTCGCGACCCAGGCTTCTAGATTCAGAACGCAAAGGCAAACTGGAGTTCCGATTTCTCTACGACGACGCTTTTTTGTACGAAGTCGAGTGGATTCATTTGGTGAATGTGGACTTCTTCGAGAACAGGTTGTTCCGAGAGGCCCAACGGCTGGCCGGAGAGGCGAAGAAGCTTGACCCCGTCACGAACTTTGTCCAGACCGAGGCATTGTTGGACGAGTCGTATCGTTATTACATGCGAATGAAAGCCGAGTATCCTAAGCACCCTGGTTTGGAAGCCGCGATCGACGCATTCCTGTATCAAGACCTGAGTACGCTGTACAGAGCTGACCGATTCGCCGAGTCGCTGTCGGTCATGGAGCAACTTTATAAGAGGAACCCCGGCTACAATGGCGGTCGTCTCAAGGATGCCATGGGGAAGCTCGTTAATGAAATCGTAGACGATTATGTGGAACGAAAAGATTATCGATCAGCACGCATTGTCCTCGATCGGTTGGCTGAGAAATACGGGGGCCAGCAACCGACAACGATTCAACAATGGCGGGTGACGCTCAACAAACTTGCGGGAGAGAAGCTCGCCGCTGCCAAGAAACATCTCGACGCGGAGGAGTATCGCGAGGCGATCGAGGAGATCCGCCAAGCACTTGACATCTCGCCGAAAGTTCCGGGCGGCAAGGATCTCGAGCTTGTGTTAGCCGAGACATATCCTCAAATCATTGTCGGCGTCACACAGCCGGCATTAAGTTATGATTCGGGTAGGCTCGACAATTGGGCCGCGCGGCGTACCGGTCGTTTGGTACACCGCACGTTAATCGAGTTCCTTGGGGCGGGGAGTGAGGGTGGCGAGTACGAGTTCCCTGGCGGCTTAATCGAACGAAGTCCCGATGGTCGGACGATGACCTTTCGGATGCAGCAGTTCACCGAAGATTCTAGCACTCCGATCGCTAGCGGCTACGACTTGTCACGCCGTTTACTCGAATTGGCGAGTCCACGATCCCTTGAGTATCGCGAAGGCTGGGGAAGCCTAGCGACCGGTGTGGCGGTCGACAACGTCTTGAAGGTGGATGTGAATCTACGTCGATCACATGTTCTTCCGCAAGCGTTGTTGCGTGTACCGATGGCTCCCTCGCAACAAAAAGAAGGAGCGGAAGCATTAGAGGGTACCGGCTCGTTTCGTGTCGATATTCAAGGAGACAGCGAGACGCGTTTCATGCAAAAGGGCTTTACGCCTGGGTCTCGACTCGCGGAGCTAATTGAGCGCCGATTCGACGATGCCAACGGGGCACTGAACGCACTTCGGCGAGGCCAAATTGATGTAATTGATCGTTTGTTTCCTTCTGACGCTGCGCGTTTGAAAGAGCAACTCGGGCGAGATAGCGATCTAGTGCTGCAACCGTACTCACTGCCAACGGTTCACGTCCTTGTGCCGAAATCGGACCATCCGTTCTTGTCCAACCGCAACTTCCGCCGCGCGTTGGTGTTTGGAATCGATCGGCATCGCATTCTTCACGAAGAGTTACTCGGTGGCGCGGACATTCCCGGCTGTCGAATCCTCAGCGGTCCATTTCCCGCTGGACTCGATCAAACGGATCCATTGGGTTATGCCTATGATCACACTCTTGAACCCCGGGATTGGCGTCCGCGTCTGGCGAAACTACTGACGATAATTGCCGAGAAGGAACTGACTACGAAATCAGAGAGGCTCGAAGAAGAGCCCCCGAAACTCACTCCGTTGCTCATCGCCCATCCCGCGACGGAATCGGCTCGCAACACCTGTCAGGCGATCATTACTCATCTGAGTCTGATCGGGATTGAGATAAAGGTGAAGGAGTTGCCGCCTGGTGAAACGACCGACCCAGATAACGAATGTGATCTGCTTTATACGGAAATCGCGATTTGGGAACCGGTTGCCGACGCACGTAGATTGCTTGGAATGAAGGGTGTCGCCGCGACGGACAGCCCGTATGTTGGACAAGCACTTCGCCGATTGGATGCCGCGGAGAATTGGGGTGACGTGCGTGACCAACTCGTCGCACTTCATCATGCTGCACACAACGAAGTGTCAGTTATTCCGCTGTGGCAAACGGTTGATTTTTTCGTGTACAACAAGCGGTTGCGAAATATCGGTGAACAGCCGGTCTGGTTGTACCAGTACGTTGACCAGTGGCGACTCGGAGCACAAACGGCACAGCGTAAGTGAATTCATGATGCGAACACCTGATTCACAACTTGTTTTCCGCCAGGCCAGGGCGTGTCGCGTCGTCACGCTTCTGATCGCCATGCTCGCGCCGTGCCTGCTGAGACCAAGTGTTCTATTCGGCCAGCAACAAGCATTTGAATTCTCGCCGTACAAGGTCCAGATCTGGTTGGCGACAGAGACGGCTGGGGAGTTGGGCGAAGGCGTTCGACAGTCCCTTGAATTCTCGTTGTCACAGCGGATCGAAGCCTTCATCGGTGCGCCGTGGGATGCCGAAATCGTCGATCCTCCTGCGGGGTTGCGGTCAAGCATGTTGATCGACCCTACTCTTGTCACGTCTGAAGTTGTGCACGAGTTTGCACCAGAGGCGTGGAAATACGACAAGATCATTTTGCTGACTGTTCGAGTTAGTCCGCGTGAATTCTCCGTCTATGCGAGGGAGCTTGACTGTCGCACGCGTCTTTATGGTCCGCCCGTACAACGCACAGTTCGGCAACCGGAGCTCCTAAACGTCAGCTGTTTTGGGGCGGTGGCAGATTCGTTTCGGGCGATCACACGACTCGAACTCGGCGAACCGAAGTCGGCGGTCGTTCGGATTCGGGCTGGTGGGCTTGTACTCGAGCAATCTTCACCCTGCTACGTAGGGTCCGATGACATCTTGTTGCCAATCCAGCGAAATAACGATCGAGCGGGAGAGCCCGCCAAGATTGTTCCAATCGAATGGACATTCCTACAAGTCCAGACGCCCGACGAAACAAATCCTTACTTAATGACTTGTCGTGTGTGGTCGGGAAAGCCAAATCCCGTTACCGGAAAGCTCACGGCGCGCAAGGAGCGTTATGCCTTGAAGGTCAAACCGATAGCAAAGACAACGACGTTGCGAGTCATGAGCCGTGTCGTTCGCCGTGGCGACGAGCCATATCCGATGCCAGGACTCGAAGTTTACGCCAAAGCTCCGCAGCCTGATCCGCCAGTTGAGCCTGAGCCAGCTCCGCCCACCGAGGAACCTGCTGCGAGCGAAGACGAAGCAGCGAGTGCCGGGGAAAGCGAGACCGCAGCAACTGGGTCGACTGAACCCGACGCCGAAGAAAAACCCGCCGCACCAGTAAAACCGGCTACTCCGAAGGTGCAAGGCGATCCGGCGGAGTTGCTGGGGAGAACCGACTGGAGCGGATCCTTGGAAATTGTGCAGGGTGATACTCCGCTGCGAATTGTCTATCTGAAAAACGGGGGTCAGTTGTTAGCGCGATTGCCGATGGTCCCAGGTTTGGACACGATTCTCATCGCGAGTGTTCCCGATGACGCGCAACGGCTGGAAGCTGAAGGGTTCGTCAAAGGCATCCAAGGGCAGTTGATGGATGTTGAGGCACAGCGTGAGATTCTCAAAGCCAGGTTCATGCTTCGGATCGAAGAGGCCGCCGGGTTAAAAGGTGAAGAGCAAGTCGCAAAATTGAAAGAGGCTCAAGATCTTCTCGAAGAAATCAAACAGCTGCCAACACGGAACGACCTCGTGCGGCAACTCGATGTCCAGCAAAATCAGCAAGTTGAAGCGCCGGTCAAATCGGTTCAAGCTAGAATTGATCAGCTGTACGCGAAATTGCGCGAAGCACTCGGAAAGTACTTGTCTCCGGGCATGGTCAATGAATTGACCGGGATTCTAAACGACGCGCGTCGAGGGCAACCTGCGGCGGCTATAACAGCCCGCGCAGAATGAAGCCGACTACAATTCCGATCAGTGCCGCCAACGAAGCAATAACGGCAATCGCGGCCGTTCGATCTGAATGGGTTTTCTGCGGAAGTTGAGCCAACGGTAGAGGAGGCGGCAGAGGCGATGTCGTGCGGCGATTTGACACTTGATTCGTCTCTTGGTTTGCTGCGCCACCCGAAAGCGTTCCTTGTGACCACTGGCTGGCACTTTCTTGTCGACCGGAATCCAGTTCATCGGATTCGGCGCGTCCTGCGTCCGTGTCTTGCGAAGACTCTTCCGCACCAGTCGGCAGCGGCGGTGGGGTCCACGGTGACTTTGTGAGCGGTGCCGGGCTAACCCCGACCTCTGTCGCCCAAGGCTCGAGTCGCGCGGCGACCTCGGCAGCGGAAGGAATGCGAGATGCTGGGTCCTTCTCCATCATGTCCGCTATGACTTCGACAAACTCTTCGGAGATCTCGGGATTGAATCGCTTTGGATGCCAGGGTGTTTCAGCGAGATGTCGCTGCGCTTTGCTGTTCGGCGTACCACCGGGAAACGGAACCTTCCCAGTAATCGCATAATACAGCGTGCAACCGAGCGAGTAGATGTCGCTCACGTTGCTGACTTCATGCGGATTGCGGATTTGTTCGGGAGACAGATAATCCGCCGTTCCGACGATCTTGCCCGCGCGCGGATCGTCTGTGCCCTCGTTCATGAAACCCGCCAGCCCCAGGTCCGAAACTTTGGCGACTCCTTCTGGCGTTACCAGAATATTGCCAGGCTTCACATCACGATGAATCAATCCGCTTTCATGAGCATGGTGCAGGCCGAGCGCCGACTGCATCATGACGCTGGCAGCTTGTTGCATCGTCAATGGTCCGTCGGACCGGATCAGTCGCCGCAAATCCGTTCCAGGCACATACTCGGTCACCAAGTAGTGAACACTGCCGTCCTGACCCGCGTCGTACGCGCGAACCAAGTTCGGATGATCGAGTTTAGCTTGCGTGCGAATCTCTCGCGCAAAATTGGAAATTGCTTCCGGAGTTGATTTATGGACTGGCAAAATCTTGACGGCAGACTCTCGCCCCATGACGTTGTGAACTGCTTTGAAGACCTGCCCCATACCGCCCTGCCCGATGAAATCCGTGACCAAGTACGGTCCAAGATTCAGCTTGTTTCGTCCCGTCAGCATCTGATCGGCCTGATACCGTGTTATCACGGTGGTATCGACGAGTCGGTCAGCCAAGGTCTCTTCAGATACTTCACTGCCGCCGTCTTCGACGAGAATGTCTTCGCGCAGTTCTCTTTCTGCAACGTCAAGCTGAGCTTGTGTCACGAGGCCGCTTAGCAACGCGGCATTGCGAAATACAGAATGCGTTTTGTTAGGCACGACTTGAGTCCGAAGCACGCGTCGAAGCGGAGGTGAACTAGTAAAACGGACGCTACAACTTAACGAATCTTGGTTGTGTGCGCCAAGCGAAAGGAGAGATGAGGACAGATAGAATCCATTGTAGTTCGTGTTTTGCAAACGCGGACTTTCGTAGAGAAATCCGTACTAGACGACTCGTTTTCCACTCTCGCTGGGTCTTACTGTGGGCATGATTCTTGTGACAATAATCAACCGAACATCTTCACCAATTCTCGTTGAGACTAGTTGGACAGCGCCACTTTTGGCATTCGACATGAGAAAACACAGGGAATTGAGTGAGCCTAATGGACGTTTCTCTTAGAGGCTGTGAGTAAATCGTTGGAGTCCAGGCTTTAGCCTGTCTGCGCGGGCTATCGCCCGTTAAAAAGCACGCTAAAGCGTGGACTCCAACAAATCGCATCAATTAGTTCACAGCCTCTTAGTGCATTTCGTAGGTGGATCTGCCAGTTCGTCTTGCAAACGTAAAAGGTCGAGTCGTACACGAAATCGTGGCGTGATGCCGTGACAACAGTGGCCGCCCGCCGCGTCTACGAATTGACGTCGGGCTCGATCTTTGGTGGCCCAACGCTCGATAACAAGAGACTCACGACCAGACCCACGCTGAGGTTTACGAACAACGACGTGGGCCCAATCCATTGAAAGCTAATAGTCGGAAGTTGAGTACCGTACTCTAGGTACAGCACTCCTACCGCGGTCTCAATTGATAACGATATTCCCATGCCGATGTACCATGCAACTCGGTCGCTGAACGTCCTACCCCACACTCTAAATCGAATCGTAAACACAATCGCAAATATCGAATCGAGAATGGCGACTAAGAGAAGTGCAAGAGGGGATGGTGAGAATGCGATTAGTATCGCCGTGGTCATACCACATAGCCAACCAATCCAAACGGCAGCTGGCTTAGAAAACGGTACGAAGAGCGCGAAGAAGAATAGCGAGAATATCATCGGCACCATCAAATTGACGGTCTTGTTTGTCACTTCTGTGATATTGCCGGGGATCTGACCAACGAACATGCTGCCTACGACCACCGCCGCTCCGATCCCGAAAGCCAATGATCGTGCGACAAAAAGGTGACCTCGCTCCGTTTCCGGCTTCTTGCCGAAACGGTCGAGGATGTCCGTCGTGACGACTGCGGTGATCGAGTTGACACCCGAATCGATGCTGGACATTGCGGCAGCAAACATCGCTGAAACGACCAGCCCCGAGATCCCCACCGGCAGGTGAAAGGCGATGAAGTGGGGAAACATCTTGTCGGCATCTGCTTTCAGATCCATGCCCTGCGGTAACGATTCGGGATGGGCTTCGAAGTACGCAAGCAATGCGAAGCCCACTAGACATAACGTACTCGCCACAACGGCAGAGACGATCATCTGTGTTCCGAACGATCGTCTAGCCGCCACGGCATCTTGCGTCGACATGAATCGCTGTACGGATACTTGATCACCGCCGGCCGTGCAGACTTGCCAGACGAGAACGGTCAGGATGGCTCCCAATACGGTGACACGCGTACTTGGATCGAAACTAAACAGCGGCTGCGTGTCCCAGTTGGATTGCCATTCCGTCGGAAACCATCCAAATCCGCCAAAGTCGATGGTAATCATGACGATCACAAGGACGGCTCCACCGAACAAGAGAATCGTTTGCATCAAGTCAGTGATGACGACCGCTCGCAGCCCACCAAGCGAAGCGTAAGTCACCGAGACGAGCCCGGTCACCAGAACGACCGCCGGAATCCAGCTCTCGTCGACATCGATCATCACGGTCAGGGCCTTCGCGGTCAGATAGACGAGCAACGACATCCAAACCAACCGCAGACTCAAGAACATCACAACTCCGAGCATGCGGATGCTCACTCCCAACCGTGCTTCCAACAATTCGTAGGCGCTCGTAACACGATATCGCATGTAAACCGGCAGCAAGACGTAACCGACGATCAAGAACACGAGCGGCAAGGCCAATAGATTCGACATATAGACCGGGCCCTTGCCAAGGACTTCGCCGGGCATCGATAAGTAGGAGATCGTGCTAAGCAGTGTGGCGAACAGAGAAACGCCAATCAGCGCCGAGTTCATATTACCGCTGCCGACGAAATATTCTTTCGTGTCATTCTGGCGACGGCTGAAATACCAACCAAGCGCGAGCGTCGAGGATGCATAGATTACAACGATCAACCAATCGATCCACGTCAGACCACCCATCCTTCACACTCCTGATTTGGTCGCGGCGCACCGGAAAAGCTTAGGCTGCACAGCTTAAGGGCGCTCACGCCAGAAGGCAACCAACCTGACACTCTGCAGAAAAGCGCGAGGCTTCGTGCGCCGACACTCTACAACTGCGGCCCTACTGATCAATCCGCTGATACATGGTTCGTCCGATACCAGCGGCACCGATGTAGCCCGCGTGTCCACCAAGAATGGCGTAGTCGATGGTTACTGAATCGCGAACGACGTGATAGGCACGAGCCTGAAACTCTTCTCGAACCCGATCGAGAAACATGCGGCCCGTTGCGGTGGCAGTGCCGCCGAAATTCATGGCGCCGCCGAGTATAATGGCTTCCGGATCGACCGCATGGACGACGCTAACGATTCCGACTCCGAGCAGCCGAGCGGTTTCAATGATCACCTCATGCGCAAGCTCGTCCCCCTGCTCTGCCTCTTCGAAAAGCATTAGTGAAGTAAGCTCTTCGCCCTTGGCAATGCGGCCAGACAAACTGCTCATGTGCCCAGAAGCAAGCAAATCGCTGGCTCGCGCGGCGACCGCCGGTGCGCTGGCGTAGGCTTCGAGTTGACCCTGTCCGCCCCCCCACACACAAAGCCGCGCCTCGAGGCTCGAATCAACAATAATGTGCCCTAGTTCCGATCCGAAACTGTGTGTACCGTCGAGCGAAACGCCATCTAAAATGATTCCGCCGCCAACGCCCGTTCCAAGCGTGAACATGACCATGCTGTTGAACTGCCGCCCACTGCCCACCCAATACTCGCCGTAGGCTGCCGCATTGGCATCGTTGGCAAAACCAACTGGTTTACCGCATAACTCGCCCAGGCAATCTCTCAAGGGAAAGTATCGCCAGCTCGGCATGTTAGGTGGCTCAAGGATTAACCCCTGCGGAATATCCATCGAGCCGGGTGTTCCGAGCCCGACGGCCGCGACATCGTCAAACGTCAACTGCGACTCGGATAATAGCGCAGCGATCGCTACTTGGCTCCGCTGCATTGCCGCTTCCGCGCCACACTCCTCTTCCGTCGGAATCGATGTGCGAGCGATAGAGTTCCCATTATCATCGACGACGCCGATCTTTATGTTCGTTCCCCCAACGTCAACGCCGATGAAGAAAGGGGCGACCGCCTGCTCACGCTGAATCCGTTCACTCGTCATCTTGTCGTCGCTGTCTACAGAGGGCTACAGAGGGGAAAGCTCTTGAGTATAGGAACTCGCCGCCCTAGCAACAATCCGCGGCACAGATGCGGTTTAGCTGTCGATCTGGCGACGGAGTTCGTCACACAGTTGTGGTGCACAATCGCCGATAACCGAACAGTGAAACGCACGTTCGGTGTCTCCCAAAACTTCGATCTGGATCTCAACCCGCTCTGGAGGTAAGCAATTGCGGACCAGTTCGCCCCATTCGACAATCGTAATTCCATCGGACTCAAACATCTCGTCCACGCCGAGTTCGAGAAACTCGTCATCGTCGCGGACCCGATAGGCGTCGAGGTGATTGAACCGACGCGCAGCCGCATAATGGTGGCAAAGAACGAACGTCGGGCTAACTACATCTGCTCTATTCACTCCGCAGGCTGCTGCGACCGCTTGGACAAGTCTCGTCTTGCCTGCCCCAAGTGTGCCGGACAAGCAAACGGTTGTTCCGTCTGGCAGCAGTTGGGCGAGCGCAGCACCAAATCGATCGGTGTCTGCGAGACAGGCTGCGCGAAACGTGAAGTGATCTGAGGCCATCAGTGTTCGTATCCGCGCGGGGTAAGGGGCTGGCGATCACCTTTGTCGCTCCGAATCCAAAGTCCTTGCGGGACAACGAACTCTCCGATCTTTGTCACAGGAACGCCTATCGATTGATCTGCGAGTACTTGGGAAGCCGACGCGGAATCCACCGCAAGAATCAACTCAAAATCCTCTCCGTCACTGAGCGCGTGATCAAGTGGTGAGCCCGCGTCTGGCCTCTCTTCCGCCAGTCGACGCGCGTCGTCCGAGATCGGCACAGCCGAGCCGTCAATTACTGCACCGCACCCGCTCTCACCAGCCAGCCGACTTAAGTCGAGCGATAGGCCGTCGCTTACATCCATCGCTGCGTGCAGGTTGTAACGCTCGTGCAGAGTCAACGCCTCGCGGACGCGTGGTGTAAAATCAAAGTGCCGACCAAGGATGCTGCCACCAAACTCACCCGTCGCCAAAATGGCGTCACCTGCTCGCGCGCCGCTTCGTTTCAGGACGCCGCCTGCTGTCGGTTCTCCGATCGCGGTCACGCTGATCGCCAGAGGATGTCTCCATATGTTGGTGTCACCGCCGGCCAATGCCACGCCAAACTCGGCAGCCAATTCCAACAAACCTTCGTAGATCGCTTTCGGTAAGTCGACCGCAGCATCATTTGGCACCGCAATCGACACGATCGCGGCAACAGGCTCGGCAGCCATCGCCGCGAGGTCACTCAGGTTCACCGCGAGAGCCTTCCGTCCGACCCGTCTAGGATCACACTCGCTCAACACAAAGTCGACTCCGTCCATCAGCATGTCACTCGTTACGACACAGTGCTGTGATGGCAACGACAGAACGGCGGCATCGTCCCCGATTCCCAAGTCAAGTCGCGGGTGCGACGGCACTCGATTACGGAGCCAGGGGACGAATTCGGATTCCATGCCAACTCCGCGGCAGCAAATGTTGATCGGAGGCAACCACTGTCGACAATCAGCATACCAGGGTCGCTGCCGAGCGGCAGGCCAGAGGCGATGCGTGTTCCGAGCGTGCTCAGCGAGTCCGCATTGAAACCTGCAAGTGGCCAAAGAGCGTTTCGCCAGCCCGGAGAACGTAGAATTTCACCGGGTCGCTAGACCGGACGGCGTCGCTTTCGAGGATGAAGGCAACATTGTCCATGGACACTGTTTCCCACTTGTGCATACCAACCAGAATGTCGCCATAGCGGATGCCTTGCTTCGCAGCAGGACTGTCTGGACGCACGCCAATCACCTTCAAGCCACCGCGATAGCGAGTGTTAATGCGTCGAAACGTGCCACTGGCGGTTGGTGTCAGACGGATGCCGAACACATCCCAAGCTAACTCAGAAACGGACCGCTCAGAGACGGTCGGAGTCCCCAAGACAACCTGGAGGTTACGAGGCTCACCACCGCGACGAACGGTCACTATGAGTTCGTCACCGCCGCGTTTGTCGAGCAAGGTACGTTCGAAGTCGAGCGATCGACTGACCGAAGTGCCTGCCACGCTCAGAACTACGTCTCCCGGCAGCAAGCCTGCATTATCGGCCGCGCTTCCCGCGGCGACGGCGGTCACGAGGTACTCGCTTTTGTTGGGGCTGGCGAGCGTCTTGCCAGCGACGCCATGACTTACCGACTTAAGTACTTCCGCATCGAGCAGTCTCGCTGCGATATCTAAAGCGCGGTCGATCGGTACAGCAAACCCAATCCCTTGCGCTCCGACTCGAACGGCGACATTGATGCCGATCATGTCCCCGTCGATGTTCAACAAGGGGCCACCCGAGTTGCCGGGATTGATGCTGGCATCTGTTTGGATCAGATCGGCGTACTCTTGTCCTTCACCGACTTCGACGGTGCGATGCAAGGCGCTGACGATTCCGCGAGTTACGGTGTGTTCGTAACCATACGCGTTTCCGATGGCGATAACATCTTCGCCGGTCATGAGGTCGCTTGACGTTCCGATGGTCATTGTTTGCATCGGTTGCGTGGTCTCGATCTTAATGAGCGCCAAATCTGTCGATGGGTCGTTCGCTACGAGCCTTGCAACAAGTGTCTCGCCGGTGGAAGTTGATACTTGAACTCGCTTGACGCCATCCACAACGTGGAAGTTTGTCACGATATAGCCTCGCGGATCGATGACGATCCCGGTACCCATACCGTTGACTTGCTTGAAGGCACCGACTTCTTCCTCGGCGGCGACGGTCTTACGACCGTGGATGTTGACAACCGATGACTCGGCATTTGCCACCGCTTGAACGATGGCGCTGCGCCGCAGCGAAGTTGCAAGAGCCGATGACGTTGCGGCAAGGGAAAGGCCAGCGACCAGCGTGGCAACCAGCAACCTGACCGAAAGACGCCGAGGACAAAACACAAGATGAGGCATGCGAGGCTCGTCAGGGTTGATCTATGCCGACCGATCCGTTTGTTGGACCGTGACGGTGGAACTAGGTGCGCGGGAAACTCCTGTTCGATGTATCCGAAGGGTTAGATCGGCGGATGGTGTCGGCCACCTGTAGACGCCCCCCTGGAGAACGCAGTGTCGTCCTACATTGCCGATATTGACGCAAAGCTAGGGGCTTTGGGGACCAGAGGTCGTTGGAATTCACATCGTGCGGAGAGGGCGGCGTACTGTGTCAGTCCGCGCAGACAAGCCGCCAGCAGCGATGAATCCGCCGGTTCCGAAAGTCCTCGGGAACGGTCCGCTTGCTGATTTCATGGATCTGGTTGACGGAGAGACTCGCTTCATCAAGCTTGAATCGTCGAAAGTTCGTCGAGAAGTAGATGATTCCCCCCGGAGCCATCAGTCGGATGACGCCGGAAAGAAGTCCGACATGGTCTCGTTGAATATCCCAGTCCTCCTCGGTCCGCTTGCTGTTCGAGAACGTAGGGGGATCGACCACGGCTAGATCATACTTCTCTGCCCTACCCGGATCTCGCAAAAAGCCACGGGCGTCGTTTCGTAAATAGCGGTGCTGCGGACCATCGAAACCATTGGTCAGCATATTGCGTTCTGCCCACTCCAGGTAGTTTCGCGTCCAATCCACCGTCGTGGTTCGGGCAGCGCCTCCGCTTGCAGCATAAACTGAGAACGCACCCGTATAGGCGAACAAGTTCAGGAAGTTCGTACCCGCAGCCTCTTCGCGAACCATCGAGCGCGCTATTCGATGATCGAGAAACAGTCCGGTGTCGACGTAGTCGGACAGGTTCACAATGAACTGAAGATCTCCTTCGTTCACTTTGATTTCGTACTCACGACGGGCGAGGTGTTCGTGTTGCTTCGTACCGCGTTGCCGCTCGCGCCGTTTAAAGAAGATCTTTTCGCGAGCGACGTCAAGGGACTCGCCCGCAGTTTGTACCATCAGGTCAAGCCAATCAGCGTGTTGGCCAAGGTCACGTTCGTGGGGGCGTTCATACTCGGTAATATGCAAGTGATCTTCATAGCGATCGACGATCAGAGGAATTTCAGGGATGTCGCGTTCGTAAATTCGATAACAAGTAATCCCCTGCTTTGTTGGCCAGCGTCGAAAATGCCGCGCTCGCTTCTTCAGGCGACTACGAAACAGTTCCGCTTGCTCACGTCCTTTGTCGGTGATGCCACCAAAAACTGGCGACGCGATGGCCTTTCGACGTAGTACTTCACGAACCGTCGCTGTTGTTTCGGTCTCCACCGCCGAAGATTCTTTTGTCTGGTCAACATCACGTCCTACGTCTGGCCGCGGGCCATGGAACTGATAGTAAGTACACTCGATTCGTCCGTTGTACAACTTACGTCGCCGATCAGCGGGTCGTTGGATGAGTGACTCGAAGTCTGGATACGACGTGATAATGAAGTGCGACCACGTCGGCAGGGTGCGAAGCACCTCGGGCATCGACTGATACAATTCTCGCCATTCTCGCTGTTCGCCAATCCGTTCTCCGTAAGGAGGATTAGTAACCAGGCAGCCGTACTTTCGCTGTGTGGCGAGTGATGCGAACGAACGACGCTGGAAATGCACATGTTCGGCGACGCCCGCGCGTTCGGCGTTTTGTCGGGCTGCGTAAAGCGCGTGTTGGTCAATATCGGTTCCGACCAACCGCTCCTCGAAGGGTGGTAACTTCAAGTCGCTCGCCTCCTGCCTGGCATCCAGCCAGAGTTGATCGGCGAGCTGCGGCCAGCTTTCTGCAGGAAAACTTCGAGCCATCCCAGGAGCGATGTTTCGGCCGATCAATGCCGCTTCGATGGCGAGCGTGCCGCTGCCGCAAAACGGATCGAGGAACGGTCGGTCCCGATTCCAGAAACTCAATTGGATCATAGCAGCAGCCATCGTCTCTTTGATGGGAGCTTCAGCCGCTTGCAGTCGATAGCCGCGCTTGTGCAGGCTGGGCCCGGTGGTGTCGATCGTCAACGTCGCCTGGTCGTTCAATAAAGCGATCTCAACTTTGTAAATCGCTCCCGTTTCGGGCAACGTCTCGACGTCGTATGCGGCGCGCAGGCTTTCGACGATCGCTTTCTTCGTGGCTCGCTGACATGCCGGGACACTCGTTAGCTGCGATTTCAACGAGCGACCGATCACCGGGAACTGGCCATCTTTGGGAATCCAGCTTGCCCAGGGTAACGCCTTTGTCGTCTCGAACAGTGCATCGAAATCAGCCGCCTCAAAACTTGCGACTTGGACGAGAACGCGATCAGCGGTTCTCAGCCACAGATTCGCGCGGCAGATCGCTGACGCGTCTCCGCAGAAGTGAATTCTCCCCGGATCACCGATCCGAGCTTCGTAGCCGAGTACTGCCAACTCTCGTTTGACGACAGCTTCGAGTCCGAACGCGGTGGTGGCAATTAGGTCGAAATGATCGTTCATTGGACACGCATTTGAGGGAGCGACGACAGACTCGACGCTGTGCATAGATGGCTGACATCACCGTATCGTTGTTCCCCGACCACGTACATGCCCGTATGTGTCAGTTTCATCACGATCTGCAAAAGTCTTGAAGCGAAACACGTCGCATGGCAAGATAACTACTCGGAGCTACTGGAAATGATTTGAGGATCGCTATGAGTCGCTCGAAACCTGCCGCGTTACTCGTATTGATTGTGCTTGGCCTGCTGGTTCGTTACGGCGTCGGACGCGAAGGCGAAGCCAAGTTAAATCGCATCAAGGCAACCAATGCCGGTGAACTTCGAGGGTCGCTGGGCCAGGAAGTAACGATTTACGGCTCGATCGATTCGACCGGCAAGTCGTCGAGCGGACATCAGTTTTTGAACTTCTACGGCAAGCAAGTCTCGGTTTTTTGTGCCAAGGACGACGTGGCTCAGTTCAAAGACGGCAAGCCAGCAGATCTTTACAAAGGCAAGCAAATTGAGGTCATTGGCAAGCTCTCGCTGTTCAACGGCAAGCTGCAGATCAAACTAACGACACCCAAGAATATCAAGCTGCTTCTGGAGACTGCGGGTCGTTCGCCACCAAAGACCGTCGAGTTGAAGCAAGTCGGTCGCGAAGCTTGGATGAGTCCCGCGGGGCTACGTTATCAGGGACATGATCCCGAGGGTCGGACACGAGTTGAACACATCCTACGCCACACTCGAGACATCCCAGATCGCGACGGTCCTCACGGCGTGTTCGATGGCGGCAAAGGTGTTGCCTTTGCAGTGATCGATGAAGCGTGGCAGATCGCCGAAAGGCAGAAACGGCGTCCGAATGCCGAAGATGAACGCAGTTCGTATCTGATCCGGATGTCCCGTCGCGTCGGATACCTCGGTGGACGGACGGGCAAGCAACGTGGCCATCCAGCACTTGACCGCGTGTTCATTGTTTTCGAAACTGACACGAAGAATATCGTTACTGCGTTCCCGAGATAGTCGTTGTTTTCTGGACTGTTGACTCATGAGTACGGAAGAGATCCCCCACATCTGCGAGTGTGGTTTCTGCGAACAGGGTCTGCTTCGGTTCCGCTCGTGCCCCGAGTGCGAAGCCGTCTGTGCGATCTGCGATGAATGCGAGTTGATTTGGGAAGACGTATCGGAGGTCAGCGACGATCCGAGTATTAAGGCCTCCTGCGCCTTTCCTCGTTGCCCCGCCTGCGGTGCGAGGGAAAAAGGATGGCCCGTATTGAGTGTCGAGGAAATCCAAGACGCGGAGTTGGAAGACTACATCTCCGATAAATCCGTGTGAGCCCGCCCTGCACTCCTCCGCTTGCTGGGGCTGCCACCACAACAAGGACGACCAAAATGACAGCCCCTTGGAATCGCCGCTCATTTCTCACTGGTCTCGGCGCGGCAAGCTTAGCATCTGCAACTTCGAGGTCTGCGCGTGCCGATCCCACGGCGAAGGTCAACGAGGCACGCGTCATCAGTCATCTCAAGCATCGGTATCACGGCTGGCCGACACTGGCTCGTCGCGCGAACGGTGAATTGCTTGTGGTTTGTTCAGGTGGGCGTGAGACGCATGTTTGCCCCTTCGGTCGAGTCGAGCTAATTCGCTCCAAAGATGAAGGGAAAACTTGGTCGTGGCCCGAGGTTGTGATCGACGGTCCAATCGATGATCGAGACGCTGGAATCGTCGAAACCGCGAAGGGATCGTTGCTCGTTACGACATTTACCTCGTTGGCCTACGAACCGATCTTGCAAAAGGTGGAACAGAACGGCAGCTGGGATGCGGCAAAGCTAGCCCGATGGCGAGCGGCTCACAACCGAATCGGTGCCGAGCAGCGAAACGCGGCCCTTGGCGTGTGGATGAAGCGTTCGACCGACGGTGGTGTTACGTGGTCGGGAAGGTATGACTGTTTGGTGGACAGCCCGCACGGGCCGGTTCAACTCGCCGATGGTCGATTGCTCTACGCAGGTAAGGAACTTTGGCGCGAGCCGCATCGTGTGGGTGTTTGCGAATCGAAAGACGACGGCAAGACATGGAGTTGGTTGGCAGAGATTCCGACGCGCGAGGGTGATGACCACACAAGCTATCACGAGTTGCACGCGGTCGAGGCGGCTGACGGAAGGATCATCGCTCAAATTCGAAACCACAACTCCAAGAATGCTGGCGAAACATTACAGAGTGAATCTAGCGATGGAGGTAAGAACTGGTCTGAGCCACGTGCCCTCGGCGTCTGGGGCCTGCCGTCGCATCTGCTTCGCCTGAAAGATGATCGACTCGTGATGAGTTACGGGCATCGACGCGCTCCGCTGGGCAACCAAGCACGTGTCAGTGAGGATCACGGCCGAACTTGGTCCTCGCCATTTCTTCTGTCCGCCGATGGAACGTCAGGTGACCTCGGGTATCCCTCGTCGGTTCAGCTGACGGACGGATCGCTGCTGACCGTTTGGTACGAATCGCTAAAAGGATCTCCCTTTGCTCAGTTGAGGCAAGTACACTGGAGCCTCTCGTAGTTCTGCGATTCTCGTTCTTGTCTTCTGACTTTACCGTGATCAGTCACGTTCCCATTCATCCTCCCGAAGGCTTCTTCTATGCGAGCACTATCCCGACGATTGGCCTTGAAACTGATGGGGTTTGGCTCCGCGCTGATGGGCGTTGGTCGCACTAGCAACGCGGCGCAGGGCACATCGCCAGTCAACGCGCCCACGATCGTCGGCCCATGGAACAAGAGCCATGATCGCATCTGGTTAAGCGGTGACTGTTGGGCGAACCCGATGGAAGATTGGCGAATCGTTGATGGTGCCGCCGAGTGTCAAACCACCGGAGGCAATCGCAATATTCAGCTAATCACACGCGAGTTGACGAACGCGGCCGGCTCGTTCGAGATGTCTGTCGAAGTAACACAACTCGATGCGAGGCGACAAGATGGTGGTGTGGGTTTCCGGATCGGAGTTCGAAGCGACATCGCTGAGTACCGCAGCAACAGTTTTGCAGGTGGTGGTGTCAGCGCCGGGTTGATTAATGGCAAATTAATGCTCGGGCGCAAGCGAGTGGCGATCGAAGGAGTCGCCAAGCCGGACGAGATCAACCTTCGGTTGCAAGGTACGCGAAAGGGAGAGCAGTGTTCGCTTCAATTGACGGCTACGAACGCTGCGGGAAATGAACTCGGCGTCGCCAAGCAGAATGTCCCGGCCGATAGTGTCCTCGGAAACGTCGCACTTGTTAATAATTTTGACGCGAAGCTGAAGAAGGGGCAAGGAAGTCGCTATCGCTTTCGCAACTGGTCGGTTAGCGGTGACGCTTTCAGCGTAAACCCTGAGCGTAAGTTCGGGCCGATTCTGTGGTCGATGTACTCGCTGAGCGACTCGCGCAGCGACGAAGGATTTGTCTTGAAGATTAGTGCCCTAACCGGTCCGTTAGGCGAAGACGACAGCAAGAAAGTTGAATTGCAAATCAAAACAGACGGCCCGTGGAAGTCCTTTGGCGACGCGGAACTGGACGCCGATGCTTGGACTGCTACTTTTCGCATCCCGAACTGGAATGAGAAAGCTGCGGCGCAGTACAAGCTTGTCTATCGCGAACAGCACACTGAAGGACCGCAGACGGTCGACGAATGGGCCGGAACGATCAAGGCGAACCCGGCGGGACGTCCCTTGCGATTAGGCGCATTGACCTGCCAAAACGATTATGGATTTCCGTACGAGCCCGTCGCCAACAACGTAGTGAAGCTCGACCCGGACATGTTGTACTTCTCGGGCGATCAGCTTTATGAAAGTCATGGCGGATTCGGGCTGATTCGCGATCCTGCGGAACCCGCAATCCTGAATTACTTACGCAAGTTCTACATGTTCGGCTGGGCATTTCGCGATGCGATGCGTGATCGTCCGACGATTTGCATTGCGGACGACCACGATGTGTTCCAAGGAAACATCTGGGGCGAAGGCGGCGAGAAGATGACCGAAGGAAGTACTTCGTCCAAGGGCGGATACCGCGAACCCGCTCGAATGGTGAACGTCGTGCATCGAACTTGCACGAGCCATCATCCCGACTACTTCGATCCAACTCCCGTGAAGCAAGACATCAGCGTCTACTTCGGTGATATGGTTTACGGTGGAGTTAGCTTCGCAATTCTTGGTGATCGCCAGTTCAAGAGTGGTCCGGAGCGAGTCGAAACAGGAAGCGGTCGCGCGGACCATGTGAAGGATCAAAACGTCGACACTGCCTTCCTCGACAAGCCCGGCCTTGTCTTGCTTGGCGAGCGACAGGAGGCGTTCCTTCGCCACTGGGTTGACGACTGGCGCGGGCACAGTATGAAAGTCTTGCTCAGCCAAACAGTCTTTGCAGGAGTCGCGACGCATCACGGCGGCTACGACGGATACTTAAAGGCGGATCTCGATTCCGGCGGTTGGCCACAGACGGCGCGCGACAACGCCATTCGGATCATCAGCAAGGGGATGCCGTTGCACATCAATGGCGACCAGCATCTGACGACTCTCGTGCAATACGGCGTCGACAAGCAAAGAGATAGCTGCTGGTCGTTCTGCACGCCAGCGATTGCTGCAGGATATCCTCGTTGGTGGCGGCCTGATGAAATGGGCATGCCGCACGAGAACCGACCGGTTCATGGTTTGCCGAACACAGGCGAGTATCTCGATGGTTTTGGAAATCGAGCCTATGTCTTCGCCGTCGGTAATCCGGAGGTCGGAACGAAGAAGAATCGCTACGAGAAAGCCCATCAAAAAGGAAGCGGCTTCGGTTTGGTCACGATCGACACCGAGGCCAAGACGTATACGCTGGACGCGTTTCGTTTTCTCAGCGATCCAACAGATGATGCCGAGGGCAACCAGTTCCCCGGATGGCCTGTTACGATCTATCAAAGGGAAAACGCGGGCGACAATGTGATCGGATGATGGATCAGTGCGTGTCGCACGGGAGTGTGCTGCCTGGAATACTTTGTAGCGAAGTATCCAGTGGAACAATCACGGCCGCTGGCGCAGCATTGACTTCAACGGTCGGCTCTTCTCGCAACTCACTCGGCACGCCCCATCCGGGTCCATACCCAAAACATTCAGTAGCACTCCTTCCGCCGAATTGGTCGTCCAGGATGCTGAAGTGCTCGGTGGAGACGAGCGCTGGATGCCGCTGGCCGCAAGCGTGGCTCAATTGAAGCAACTCCTTTCGCAACGTGACAACATAATTGGCCAAACGCGGTGCCTTGAATGTCGGATCCAAGCCGGCCATCAGCCATTTGTTTTGCGTGGCGACTCCTGTTGGGCAATGTCCGGTGTGGCACTTCAATGCTTGAATGCAGCCAACCGACAACATGGCCTCACGTCCAACACTTACCATGTCGCAACCCAATGCCATCGCAAGCAAGGCTGTCTCGGGAAAACCCAGCTTTCCCGATCCGATGAAGGCAACTTGGTCGGTCAACCCAGCGTGCATGAACTCGCGATACACGCTGACAAATCCCAATTTGAAGGGCAAGGCCACGTGATCTGCGAAGACAAGTGGTGCTGCCCCGGTGCCTCCTTCACCGCCATCAATGGTTATAAAATCGACACCACGTTCGGTGGTGGCCATTTGATGGGCAAGGTCCGTCCAGAATTGCGCTTCACCCACCGCTGACTTGATGCCGACGGGCAATCCGCTGACATCGGCTAGGCGTTCGACGAAATCGAGCATGCTATCCACATCGCTGAACTCGCAATGTGATGAGGGACTGATGCAGTCCTTCCCCATCGGGATGCCACGAACTTCGGCGATCTCGGCGGTGATCTTCGCCGCTGGCAACATGCCTCCCAGACCCGGTTTCGCACCCTGACTGAGTTTGATCTCGATGGCTCGGATCGGGTGCTCCGCGACGACGTCTGCGAACTTCCGTTCGTCGAACCTCCCGTCCTCTGTGCGACAGCCGAAATAGCTTGTGCCAATTTGCCAGATCAATTCTCCGCCATGTTGATGATGCTTCGAGACGCTTCCCTCGCCCGTGTTCTGCAAGCAGTTCGCTAGATTCGCACCGCGATTGATCGCCTCGACCGCAGGTCCACTTAGCGATCCATAACTCATTGCCGAGATATTGACGATCGACGTTGGGCGAAACGCCTTGGCTCGACCGCGATGCTGTCCCAGCACTTTCGCGCATGGGATCGGGAAGCGTGGATCAAAGTCCACGTCTCCTGGCTTCGGGCCGCTAAGTGGAAACGCAGCGTGCTTGATGATCAAATGATTCGACGACAGCTCAAGGCTTTGATCGGTCCCAAACCCGGAGTAGTTATTCTGTTGCTTCGAGGAGGCGTATATCCAACTGCGTTGATCGCGGCTGAAGGGGAGCTCTTCGTTGTTGCTCGTGACAATGTACTGTCGCAACTCTGGGCCGATCGCTTCGAGCCAGTAACGAAAGTGGCCGAGGATAGGAAAGTTGTGAATGATCGCGTGTTTTCGTTGACCGATATCGATCAAAATCCACGCAACGACAAAACTGATCGCAGCAAGTAACCAGGGCATCCACCACATTCTGCCACCTCGAAGACGGAGTCTTTGTAATCACACGCCATCGCGCGTCTTCGAGTCGTATCGGAATGCTCGCCCGTCCTAAACCACAAGTTTGCCGATTAGGGTAACGCGATGTGTCGAAGCGATCATGTCGTCCATGTCGGATATGACACCTGGCCCGGAATTGCCACCCTGGTCGTGAACAAGGACTTGCCCGCAGTGATGTAAATCGTCTTGCCATCCGCGCCACCGAACGCGAGATTTGTCAGGGCGTCTTCGTGAATCGGAATGCGTGACTTCAGTTCCCCTTGTGGCGTGACCACATAGATTCCGGGTGGTACGTCCGCAGTTTCGTGCGGGCCACGTGGCGTCGTAATGCCAGCGGCGATGAGAAGATTTCCTTCCATGTCGAGTCGCATGCCGTCACCACCTCGTCCCGGAGCGAAATCGATGATGACACGCTGGCTGGACGGATTTCCTACGTCGTCGAGATCAAACGTCCAGATTTTTCGGTTTCCGCCGACCGTCGGACAGCTGTCGACTAAGTACAGACGCTTCGAGTCTTGCGTTACAGCGATACCGTTAGGGCGTTCGATGTCCGGTTGTTGAAGGATGCGAGTCACAGTTCCGTCGAGATCGATTCGATAGACTCCTTCGATGTCCATCTCCATTTGTGTACGGTCGCCGTAACAAGGATCGGTAAAATAGATTCGGCCCTGTCCATCGACGCAGATATCATTGGGGGCGTTGTATCGAATTCCTTCAAAGCGGTCCGTTAACACTTCATATTCGCCCGACGTCAGATCTGTCCGAGTGATCCGCCGTCCACCGCCGACACCAAACTCGGCACCTTCGCAATGCAACAACCGTCCTTGCTGGTCGAAAGTGTTGCCGTTCGTACGGCCCGATGGTTCGCGAAAAACGCTCCTCGTTCCATTCGGTTCGAGCTTCATGATCCGGTTGTTCTCGATATCCGAAAAGTAGACCGTTCCGTCCGCATGGACTGCCGGGCCTTCCGTGAACGCGAGCGACGTCGCCGTCGTTACATCCGCCCCGCCCTCCGTCAAGTTAACGTCGTTGAATCGATTCGGCACGATTGGTTCTCCCGGTGTCCAGGGCAAAGTGCGGGAATGCACTTCGTCGCCACATTACCAGCTGTAGGCGACTTTGCAACCGGAGCGTTATGGCGCTCCGCAAGAAACGACAATCGCCTCCGGATGCCTGGAGGCGATTGTCCTCGAATGATTGATTTCGCTGAATTTGATCTTACCTGAAGAATGAAGTCAGGATCTCGGCGTAACTCTTTGTCGCAGGAACAATTGGGCCTGCCTGGTCGAACGCGACCGGAGCGACGCGACGATTGCTTTGCGGCAGACTTGCTTCGACAGGTGGTGGCTCTGCAACGGTTGGGCCATCACTGGATGGCTCGCCAACGTGTGGAGCAGTGTTGCTCGTGCTATCGTCGTGCTTATAACTGTCAACGTCCCAGATGTACTTGCAGACTGAGCATTCGTACTCGTGCTTCAACAGCACGTTGACATATTTCGTGCGACGACACTGAGGTGGGGCGCAATCGCTCTTCCCACATTCCTCGCCGCCACACCCCTTGCCACAGGTCGACTCCCACGGGAATCGAACCTTCGGGATGCAGATCGCTTTCGTGTCGACTTCCCAACAGTGCTTCGTTTCCTTGCCTTTCGTGACGGTCGGGTAGCATGCATCGCCACAATGGGGGCAGAAGACTCGTCGTCCTCCCTTGCCGTGGCCCACATACCTTCCTTCGTATCCGCGGTCGCCAGCGAACGCAAGTGAACAGGCGACTCCGGCGACCAGCGTGATCGCGAACAGTTGTAAACGCATATCATTCTCTCTCATCTTGGAGGGCGTTGCTGTCTAGAAGTCGACCATGAAGCGGGTACCAATAATTTGGTAGTTGCCTGCTGTGGAACCGTTGACGTCCGCATGGTTGGTGATGTTTCCGTTGATATAGTTCAACTGGACCTTTGAGTAGGGAGTCCAGAACCAATTTAGTCCGGCAGTGAAGTTTGTCCCTTCTCCGCCAAGTACGTTTTCGTCGGAAATATCGAGATAGGAGTATCGGGCGGCGAGTTGCCATGCCCCCATGCCCGATCCACGCCCCCCGCAGCAGCGATCGACCAAGAAGAAGTTTTCAAATGGCTTGACGCGACCAAGCGTTCCGGACGTTCGCGTGTATGGCTGATGCTCTCCGGTCAGGAAGTACGACAGGTAAACGTACCCGCCGTGAAAATGCAGGTCCGCTGCGGCCTCACGTTGAGACCAATTCGACTGGTACTCGCCCACGACTTGAAACGCTCCCACGTTGACGATCCCCTCGAAACCGACGATTTCGTAATCCGAAATCCCGACGATGCGACCCGTGTTGAGCCAGCGACTATCGGGCCGGGCTTCGACCCGTGTTCGAAAACGCCCATCATTACTGTTGGTGTCAGCTCCGACATTATCTCCGTCGGGCCTAGCGTACATGCCCGAAACAGCCCAGTGGAAGTAACCACGTCCGCCCGATGATTCGTCATACCACGGACTTGACGACAGCCGAAAGTTGCCGCTTAGCTGTAACGAGTCGCCGATGAATCGTCCGTCCGTGGCGGTATTCTCTAGGCTGTAAACACCATAACGCCAATGATATTTCTCGTTGGCTGTGTATCCGTAAGCGGCCAGACCGACTCGGCGTGCATCTTCGTTAAAGGCTTCGACAACGAAGGGCCGTTCCATGAAAACGTTGTAGCGACTGCTGTTTAGATGATCCAAGCCAATCGGACGCTTTTGGCTTCCCAGCAAGACGGTTTGATTGAATGGGAGTTCTTTCCAGCCCAAGTACACATCTTTATATTCGGGCGTTCCGGGATTGTTGACGTCGAACTCGAGCTTATACAACATGGTGTCGAGAATGTCGCCCTGCATACCTAGACGGATGCGGCGAAAGGCGAAGCGATCTTCAACGTCGGTTCCGTTGATCGCTGCCGCGGGCACCGTCGGCGGGTGTTCGAAATCAGAAATTCCAGAGGAATGCTCCGGGAAACCCCAGTAGTCGGCGTGGATTCGACCGCTCCATTTGATCGTCGGTTTGCCTGATGCGCTGCTACCTTTTTCAGAACCCTTGGCGTACAAGTACTCTTCCAGTTCGGCGAGACGACTCTCGACGGCAGCACTTGTCGCCACATTGTAGAAGCTCGCACCATTGTCGATTGGAGGTAGGCGATTCGTCTCGAGCTGCTGAAGCCTCGCCTCTTGCCGAACGACGACATCCTGCAAGCGTTGGTAATCCTCCAATGTGGGTTGCTGTGCCGATAGCCTCCCAATTGCTCCTAGACTCATGCAAAGGGCGATAAGCCCTCGAAGACAGAAATGAAAACGCATAAGTGTTCCTTCGTGAGCAGTTCAGTAACGCATTGGCTGCACTTTGCTCGGATGTGGGATTGAGGCTTGCAACCGAACACGCAGTGTGAACGGTCGGTGACGGCTGTAAGTGTTGTGTTCCTAAATACAGTCGGTCCGATGAGATTGCATGGAATGTTAAGATTGCGAGGGCCGTAACGATTTATCCGGGCTTCGGTTCGCACAACCTAGAGAACCGTCACAACCGGAACACCCTGAGAAACTTTATTAGTTACGAAATCTTTACCGGATGGTGGAGACGTGCGTCTTCCCGGTGTCCAATCCGCCTGGTGTCCAAGCCGACTATTGAATCGCCCAGCCGAGCGCCCGATGCAAGCGGAACTGCGCGGCGTTGTAATCGACGACCGTTCGCACGTATTCCCGGCGGGCTTGGTCAAGAGCTTGAATCGCTTGGAGCGTTTCGATTGGCAAGCCAACGCCTTCCTTGATCCGAGTCGAGTTGCGATCATACGATTCGGTTGCAGATTTGACGGCGGATTCGGCAACATCGATCTGGCCTTGTCGAGATAGAACTTGGGCATGCGCGACATTGATCTCTCTTGCGACACGATCCATTAAACGGACTTCTTCGAGTTGTCGTTGCTCGTAGACCGACCTTCGCTCGTCACGGGCCGCTCGCTCGCCGAAACCAAAATTACGCAACTCCCAGAACGCCACCGCATCGAAGTCGAAACGATGCTCCGAATTTCCCAAGTTCCCACCTAAGCCACCGCCAAACGAAGTTTCACTCATTCCCAATAGAACGCTCGGCAACAGAGGTGCGAAGCGTTCACGTTCGTAGCGGCTAACCGCCTCGCTAACCAAATGACGCGCTTCGCCTAATTCCGGGCGATTCGCCAAGCCCAGGGCCAAAAGTTCACCCGGCGCCATACCTGGCTCGACGAGGTGCAGCGGAACGACGACAGGCTCGGTGGTAAGGACCCGAGTTGTTGGCTCCGCGCTGAGCGCCTCGACGAGCCGAGCATTCGCGACTTCCACGGCCTCTTCGGCACGCGAGGTATCGTTCTTTCGAATCGCTGCCTCGGTCTTCGCACGATCGGCATCCGCCTGGGGCCCCTGCCCTGAATCCGCAAAGCTCATCGTGAGTTCGGCCAGTTGGGTCGCATTGGCAAGCGTTTCGTTAGCAACGGCTCGCAATTGTTCTGCCCTCAGCAACTCCAGATAGGCGAGAGCGCCTTCGAGTAACGCATCGTTGACTGCGGCATCCACTGCGTGACTGCGTGCGGATGTTGCATGTTCATTAATGCGGGGCTGGAATAACGCGTCTGTTGCATGAAACCGTGCGACGACACCAGGTACGGGCGTTGTTCCAGCTCCAACCGCACCGACGCCAAGCCCGCCTTGCATGGACGAACGATCAACATCAACGATTCCACCACCCGATGTCTGCAAGTTGCCATCGTGATGGTGATAGCTGACTCCGGCGCGGATCGAAGGTACCCACAGGACCTTGGCACCAGCAAGCCGAGCGTAAGCTTCTTCGTATCTTGCGGCGGCATGAACGATCATCGGATTCTGTCCCGAAACCAATGCCAGTGTCGACGTCAAATCGAGCTGCATCGTGGGTACACCAGCGAATCCAAGCTCCTCGCTGCCGCCTTGTCCTAACGCTTCAGCAACACTTCTAGGTCGCAGGCCGCCCGAAGAGCCGGTAATGGTCGGGTCTGCCGCTGGCAGCAGTTGCTCCGTTTCTGATGCTTCCTGCAAGGCGACCAAACGAACGGGCGTGCTGTCACGCGTGCGAGAAAGCTGAGGCAGTCGCTGCAGTCTTGTTTGACTTGGCAATTCGACGACAACTCGTTGGGCCCTGGAAGCCGTGAGTTGTTGCCCGACACAACCAGTCAATGTAGCTGCTGCCGTGCAGCAGACTCCCGCAAAGAGTCCTTTTAGCAGAGAACATCGATCGCGGCGTTTCATGTGCTGTTACCGACATTTAGCGATTTATCAAATCCATCGCCAGAACCTGCGTTGGTCCTACCAGGCTAAGAATGCGTACTTACCGGATCTTTCTTCGATCCAGAACGCCCGCCAAAACCACTAGTTTTGGCACGGCAAGTACAAGTGTGACAACGCCTACAATCGGACGTCGCTACCAGCGGTTTAGCTTGCGAGCGGACAGGGCCCAAACTAATCTGAATGGATTAGGAAGACGTTACGCCTTCGGTCGTATAGATAGAAAGACGAGAAGTATGACTCGTAATCGAATTGCTGGGTTCGCCCTGGCTTCGGGCATAATTCTTGGTGCAGCCATCGGCTGCGATCACCCGGTCGCCGTTCCAGTCGCAACAACTGCGACAACTCGCTCGGTTCCGACAATCGCCGTATCGACTCAGTCCGTCGAAAGAACGGCGACGCAACCGGCGACCGTCCACGCTTTTCATGAAGCCCGAATCTTTGCCAAGACATCGGGATATGTCTCGAAATTGAACGTGGACATTGGATCGAAAGTCGAAACTGGCGACGTGCTAGCTGTTGTCAAGATCCCTGAAATGACCGCGCAAATGGGTCGTGAAGAAGCTGCGATCCTGCGACTTACGGCCGGCGTCGCGCAAGCCAAGGCACAAGTCGCGGTCGCCGAAGCCCGCTTGATCTCCGCTGATTCGACGCGACAGCAGGCGGTGGCTGAAGAGCAACGAGCGAATGCTCAACTAAAAGCGGACGAAGCCGAGCACGGGCGTGTCGCGGATCTCGTCAAGCAACGCGCCGTCGCGGATCGACTTTTGGACGAAGCAACGAATCGGCTAGAAGCAGCTCGTGCGGCGAAGGCCGCCGTGACCGCAACGACCGCTGCCGCCGCCGCAGAAGTCGAAGTTGCCAAAGCTCGTCGAGCAGCAGCCGAAGCTGACTTGTCCGCAGCCAAGGCTGATGTCGAAGTTGGCAAGATGCGACGAAGAGAGCTCGAAGCTCTGATGAGCTATGCCGAAATTCGCAGTCCGTTTGACGGAATTGTTGTCGAGCGACATGTCGAGCTTGGCGACCTTGTCCGCAATTCACAGAACAATGCGACGACCAAGCCCTTGTTCGTCGTTGCTCAAACTAACAAGGTACGCGTTCGCGTCGCCATTCCTGAACGGGATGCTCCACTAGCCAACGTTGGCGATACGGCGAGTATCACACTGCAAGCGCTGCCGGGCGAATCGTTCTCTGGAACCATTTCAAGACTAGCTGGCGGCTTGGAGCAAAGTACAAGAACGATATTGGTCGAGATTGATCTGCCGAACGACGACGCAAAGCTGATCCCGGGCATGTTCGGACAGGCGACCATTTTGCTTGATGAACGAGCTGACCAAGTCGCTCTTCCAGCATCAGCCGTGCGGTACGACGAGAAGGGACGCAGCTATGTTTACGTCGTTGATAGCGATGAAACGATCCAAGTTGTGGATGTTGCGACCGGAGTTGATGACGGGCACCACATTGAAATCACATCAGGCTTGACCGGACGCGAACGCGTCGTTGGTCCGCTGCTGCAGCGACTGTCCGCCGGGCAGAAGGTGCATGTCGAAGGGTAAGTGAATATGTTTCTCGTTCGTTTTGCGCTGCGCAACTCGTACGCAGTCGTGGCTCTCGCAATCGGGTTATGTCTGTTGGGCGCCGCTGTGGTGCCGCTGTTTTCCATCGACATCTTGCCCGACTTTAAGAAGCCCGTCGTCGTCAGCTACTTCTCGTATCCTGGTCTGCCCACAGGCGAGATGGAGAAAAGTGTTACATCTCGCGTCGAGCGAGCGCTAACATTGGCGGGGCGAATCGAGCATCAAGAGTCGCGAACGATGCCGGGCGGAGCCATGATCAAGGTGTTCTTCCAGCCCGGCACGAACCCGAGTTCGGCCATGAACGACATTGTCAATCTCGAAGCCAGCGACATGTTTCACTTGCCTCCAGGAATCGAGTTCCCGTTCACGCTGCGTAGCGAACCAGCAAACTTGCCGGTCGTCCTCGCCGCGATCTCCGGGGAAGGCCTAAGCGAGAAAGAGCTGTACTCCATCGGATACTACGCAGTGCGTAACAAAATGGGTGGGCTAAAGGGTGTACAGATTCCACATCCGTTCGGTGGCAAGTTCCGTCAGATGATGATTTACGTCGATCCGCTCAAGCTACAGTCTTTCGGGCTCAGTGCGAGAGACGTCGTCACCGCGATACGAGACTCCAACTTGGTCATGGCTGCCGGGACAGTGAAGCTCGGCGGCTCGGAGTATCAGCTTCATCCCGTCAACACTTTGCCGACGGAAGAAGACATCGACAATGTTCCAATTGCGGTTCGCGACGGGCGTCCGATCTTCATTCGCGACGTTGGCTACGCGAAGGACGATTCGGCGCTGCAGTACAACATCGTTCGCGTTAATGGCAACCGCAGCGTCTACTGTCCCTTGCTGCGGGAACCGGGCGAGAACACGATTGCCTGCGTTGATCGAATTTACGAAGGGATTGCCACAGAAATTCCGAAGATGAAGGAGCGCGGCGATATTCCTGCGGCAGCAGAAGTCACGCTCGTCAGTGACCAATCATCCTATATACGCAATGCGATGCGCAATCTCATGTACGAAGTGGGACTTGGTGCTCTGTTAGTCGCGATCGTTGTGGGGGCATTTCTACGCCAGCTCAAACCAGCGTTGATCATTGTCGCAACGATCTTGTTGTCGATCTTGGTCGGAGCGCTCGCATTCTACTTCACCGGCCAGACACTGAACGTGATGACGCTCGGTGGAATTGCGCTAGCCGTAGGGACGGTCGTTGATGCGGGCATTGTTGTCGTCGAAAACATCGTGCGACATCTTCGCATGGGCAAGACGTCAGTCGACGCGGCTCGCGACGGAGCCAACGAAGTCGCGGGTGCTGTGTTTGCCGGTACGGTGACAACGCTAGCGGTATTCGTCCCAGTGATCTTCTTGTCCGGAATGATCCGATTTCTCTTCGAGCCACTTTCGACCGCCGCCACGATGACAATCGGAGCATCGTACTTTGTCGCCATGACCGTCGTGCCCGCCTACTGCGCACGGTTCATGCGTAGCGGCACTCGTGAGAACGTCGAGCTGCAATCCGAAACGCCAGCTGGATCTGACGAGTCCGCCCATAGTACTTACGGCTCTCTCCTCTCCGGAGTCTTACGTCTGCGATGGCTTGTTGTTCTGGTCACGTTAGTGCTCGTCGGCGCATCGGCATTGTTGCTGCCTCACATCGGCACGGAATTGTTCCCCAATGTCGATGCCGGTACGTTTGAGATCCGCATGAAAACGATCCCCGGCACTCGACTCGAAGATACAGAGACCTTAGTCGCGAAGATCGAAGAGACGATTAAGGAAGTTGTCCCAGCCAACGAGATCGAAGCGTTGATATCAAACATTGGATTGCCGGTCGGAAAGGGCGCGGGATTCTCGACGATCCTCAGCCCCAATTCGGGGCCGGACACCGCTTTTCTCGTTGTAAACTTAGTCCAGAGCGGCCGCGGGACGAGTTCTGGGCGCTATGTCGAACAACTGCGCGCATTACTTGCGGAGCGGTTTCCTCGAGAGCAGTTTCTCTTTACTTCGGGGAGCATTGTGAACGCCGCGTTGAACGAGGGTGCCCCTACGCCGATCAGCGTCCAGGTATCGGCCGGTACGTTGGCTCAGTGCCGGGACACAGCAGAACAGATCGTCAACGTGGTCAGCCAAATCCCCGGTACGGCTGATGTGCAGATAGCGCAATCCCTGGACTATCCACAGCTTGATATCAAAGTCGATCGTACAAAGGCACGTTACCTCGGACTAAGCCAAGAGGATGTGGCGCAGTCGATTCTGACTGCGTATGGGTCCAGTATCGGCTACTCGTCAACGATTTGGGTCGATCCAAAAAGCGGGACGGACTTCTTTATGGGCGTGCAATACGAGAACAACGCGACGCGTTCCCTGGACGAGATACGCAATCTTCCATTGTCCATTGACGGTCCAAACGGCCCCGTCACGATTCCGCTCTCGAATGTGGCGACGATCAATCGCGTAAACATCCCTGCCGAGGTGAAGCATTACAACATCTCGCGAGTGAATGATGTCTATGTGAATGTGGTTGGACGCGACGTTGGTTCCGTTGCCGCAGACGTGGAACGGGCAATCGCCGAGATCGAATTCGCGCCCGGCGTCGCAGCAACACTACGCGGCCCTGTCGAAACAATGAAGAGCGGTGCCAAATCACTGGGGCTAGGAATCCTAGTCGCTATCGTGCTTGTCTACTTAGTGATGCTTGCTCAATTCAAATCGTTCGTCGACCCATTGATCATCATGCTGGCCGTTCCGCTTGGCCTGTCCGGAGTGCTGGCGGGTTTGTATCTGACAAACACCACACTCAACATCCAATCGCTCATGGGGACGTTGATGATGATTGGCGTCGTCGTCAACAACAGTATCTTGTTGGTTGAATTCGCCAATCAACTACGTGAACGAGGCTATAACTCACGCAACGCTGCATTGACCGCCGCAAGCGTGCGACTGCGGCCAATCTTAATGACATCGCTCACGCTCGTCGCCTCGATGGCACCGCTCGCGATCCACTTGGCTCCAGGTGGCGAAGCCATGATTCCGCTCGCCCGAGCCATGATTGGTGGCATGGTGGTATCGACGATATTGACGCTGTTCCTCGTCCCGTGCGTGTACACGATCGTGAAACGTGACTCTATTCGGTCGGCGACCGCTTAGGAAGCTGTGACCAGAACGCTTCAGGATGCTGGCGTTGCGTTTCGCGGATACTGGCTTCCCAACGCCCCATTCCTTCGTGGTCGCTATAGAAGAGTGCGGCAGGATCGATTCCGTTCTCGTTGAGATGTTTGATCCGAGCTTGGACTGTTGGCATTCGTTCGAGCCGTGGAAGCACCAAGCCCCAGATGACCACAATTGCAGCGAGAGCCAGACTAAGGCGTTGCCAACGCGCTCCCCGCTCTCTTGAAGTTAGGTTCATGATTTTAACTTTACTTCCCGAGAGACGCAGCAGCTTGGGGGAACACCTTTTCGAACATGAGCCAAGCCATAAAAAGAGTTAGACACAAATTGAACGATTGTCCGACGACGTACAAGATCAATGGCTTGCCACCTTTGAAGAACTTTGCCAGCTCCTTGAAGTTTGTCTCCAATCCGATACTTACAAAGGCCAAGCAGAAAAACCAACCTCGAAGCGTTTTCGTACTCCCCTTGATTACTGCGTCGACAATCGCGGGCCCGTTATCAACGGAAGCATAAATGCACGAGAACACGATCGAAGCGGCAACAAAACCCAGGATAAACTTTGGAAATCGCGTCCAGATCTCGCCGACGCTCGGCTTGGGACCGTCCTTATCGCGTTCGATGTAGACGACCCAAAAGACGGCGACAAAAAACGCTACGACTCCAATCAGAATGTTCTGAATCATTTTTACGGTCGCTGCCACTTGCAAAGCTTCTTCGCCCAGCATCGAACCTGCGGCAGCAACCGCCCCTGTCGCATCAATGGTCCCGCCCATCCACGCACCGCCGAGTACTTGGCTGATCCCCATCGCGTTAATAACAGCCGGCATCAAGACCATCATCACGACGGTAAACGAAAGCGACATACCAATTGCGAGAGACAGCTCTTCCTTTTTAGCCTTACACGCAGCGGCTGTTGCGATCGCGGCCGAGACGCCACACACAGACATGTCGGCTGAGATGACCATGTTCAGTGACGGAGAGTCGATTCCAAGAATCTTCTGCCCGAACCAAAACGTCGTGACCAACACAATGGGCGTCACCACCCACGCAACGAAGATTCCCGGAACGCCAAGCGTCAGAAGACGGCTAAACAAAACCTCCGCACCAAGCAGAACGAGGCCAGTTTTGATGAAGAACTCGGTTCGCACAGCCGGTTTAGCCCAGCTAGGCGTTCCGATCGTATTGCTAATCAGCAGCCCAACCGCCAACGCCCACAATGCATACTCCAGATTGTAGCTCTTGACGACTTTTTGGCCGGCAAGAATGTACGCCAGCGTCGCAAGTAAGAAGATAAAACAAAACCCGATCGCGAACGAAGTAAATCCTCGTCCCATCACCAAAGAGCCAAGGCCGAATGCCACGCTCGAAACTACCAACACACCGACGACACCTTGAATCGAATTCGATTCTCCCGCGACGAAGATCGAATCGATGGGATTCGAAGACCAACTGCCTGGTTTTGCGAGCCATGACTTCAGCGGGTTGGCTGGGGCGTCAGCACTGCCGGCTACGAGAACGCTCGCCAAGCAAAACGCCAGTAGCCCGCCGCCGATCCATACGGCCCACCAATCTTCGGAGCCAAGCAGAGAGTTTGTACCGGTTGTTTGCGAAGCGTCCGAGTCCAACTGCGGGCCATCAGTGGTGCTCATATATCCTGCCTAGCAAAGGTGTTTGTGTTATTGCTCGTCTTGAATCTAATCGCGAAATCCTAATCCAAGTCGATCCAAGAAGAAAGACGCGCGCGGCTCGCCTCGGCGTTGGAGCTCGACGCGTTCCAGAAGTGTTATCAGAATAGAAGCGACGGGCGTCGCTCAAGAAGACGATCCTCGGTCAATTGAACGTTCGTTGTTCGTTGTCTGGAAATGGCTTATAGTGCGAAGTTCTGGTTCGAGTCCCGATCGGTCATAATTGATGAAACGAACCGGACAGCGGCAGGCTCTTCTTGCCGATGACCGTTCGCCAAGCAAAAACGATCAAGGAAGTCCTTGAGGCACACAAGGCGGACAAAGCGTGTGCATGTACGGCACGAACGCATTGCACAGAAGAAAAAGACCAGGAAGCTCGGCTTTGCGTTTGGAAAGCTGTCCCTTCGCAGTTTCACGTCGGAAGGTAACTAGAGTGAATTCGCATATCCTCCGCTTCGTCTATTCGTGTTTGCTTATCTCTTCTTCGTTCGTAACAGGACCACTGTCGGCTGCCGCGCCAAAGCGGATGAATGTTCTGATTGTGTACGCCGATGATCTGGGCTTCGGCGATCTGGGATGCAACGTTGCCCAGTCCAAGATTCCAACGCCCAACCTGAACCGTTTGGCTGCAGAAGGAACGCGATTTACAGACGGACATTCCTCCTCGGGAATCTGCACTCCCAGTCGCTATGCACTGTTGACCGGTCGGCATCATTGGCGTGACTTTCACGGAATCGTTAATGTCTTTGGTGCCTCGGTCTTTAAAAAGGAGCGATTGACCCTTTCTGAGATGATGAAGGCGAATGGCTACCGAACGGCAGCGATTGGAAAGTGGCATCTTGGATGGGATTGGAACGCCATCAAGAAGCCTGGAGCCAAACCCGTCGGAGAGAGACGGACTGCGGGGCTTAGGCCCGATGCGTTTGATTGGAGCAAGCCGATTCCCGATGGTCCGCTTGCTCATGGATTCGATTCTTACTTCGGCGACACCGTCATCAATTTTCCGCCTTACTGCTGGATCGAGGATGATCGAGTGCAACAGATTCCTGACGTAATGATGGACTCGTCGAAGTGGAAACCAATCAAGGAAGGCAATTGGGAATGCCGACCTGGGCCGATGGCATCGGATTGGGACCCATATCAGAACATCCCAACCACTACGCGACGCGGTGTCGAATTCATCAAGGCTCACAAGCATAGTGACCAACCGTTCTTTCTGTACTTTGCTTTCCCTTCGCCGCACGCACCAATCATCCCGAACGATCAATTCGACGGCAAATCGGGAGCGGGAGCGTATGGGGATTTTGTCTACGAGACCGACGATGCGTGCGGGCAGCTTCTCAAGGCCTTGAAGGACAGTGGCCAGGCAGGCAACACAGTTGTGATTTTCACCGCGGACAATGGACCGGAACGCTACGCGTATGCTCGCGACGAGCGCTTTAATCATTGGTCCGCGGCACCGTTCCGTGGGCTTAAACGAGACATCTACGAAGGCGGCCATCACGTTCCGTTCTTCATCAGGTGGCCAGGATTGACGAAACCAGGTTCGGTTTGCGACGCCCTCGTGTCTCAGGTCGATATCTTTGCGACGCTAGCCGACTACTTGAGCTTCGACTTGCCGCGCGACGCAGCCGAGGACTCACACAATCTGTTGCCTCTGCCTCGGGGCACTGCTGAGTCAGTTCGCTCCTCGCACGTTCACAACACGCGCGAGAACGAGTATGCGATACGCGACGGGGACTGGCTCTTGATCGACGCCAAGAGCGGCTACGTCAGCAAACGCAATCAGGCGTGGGAAGCAAAGCGCAACTACCCAGTAGACGACCAAAGTGCCGTCGAACTCTACAATCTTGCAAAAGATATCGGGCAAAGAGTCAATCTCGCTCAGGATCACTCAGAACGTGTTGGCAAGATGCTTGCTCTTCTCAAGCGAATCCGCGAACAAGGCTACTCATCACCGCGGCTTGCCAAACGGAAATAGCAATCATAGTACAAACAGCTCGCACATTAGGGCTAGTAACCCAGCTCGTTTCAAGAGATTGCGTCTGTCGAACATACTCAGCTCCACTGGATGCGCCACAGTCTTCATATAGGTTAACTCGACGCTCCTAGCCAGGCGTGGCGGAGTCACTGCGAGTGGACGGCGCTTGCAGTGCATTTCAACGTCCTGCACAACTGTCACGATTGGTTCAAGCTCTATAATCGCGACGACGATAACTGATAAGGGAGCGATGCCAGACTCTCCGGCACCCGATCACCTCACGCCCCTCCATCGGATCGCACAGTTCGCCAACGGCGAATAAAGCGATACCTGCAACCCAAATGACACTTGCCCGCATCACAGCTGTGGTCTGCCTTTGTTTGCTCAGCGGTTGCAGACTTCAGAACACCGAACCATTTAGGCTAGGTGGTCATCCGTTCTCTAACGCGACATCTCCCTCACGACTTCCCGTCCCCCCGAACGAAGTCCGACCGGTAGCGTACGTCCAACCTGGCGACCCACCGTCGCCCGCATCGGTCGATGCGGAATCGGAAACGATCATGCCGGCGCCAGAGCCAAGCTTTGGGGCTCCCTGGGATAGCGAATTGACACTTGAGCAGCTCGAAGAGATCGCGCTGGCTACGAACCCATCGGTGATTGAAGCCCGGGCGCGCGTCAGTGCCGCGCATGGCAAATGGGTGCAAGTTGGTCTGCCACCTAATACGGTTGTCGGATACTCGGGCCAGCAACTCAGCAGTCACGGACTCGCCGAGCAACAAGGCATCTACGTCGGCCAAGAGATCGTCCGTGGTCACAAGTTGAAACTAAATCGAGCCATTGTCGATCAAGAGATAGTAATGGCGGAACAACGGGCATTCGCACAAGAACAACGAGTTCTAACGGACGTGCGACTGGGGTATTACGACGTGCTGATCGCGCAGCGCCGACTCGAAGTGACTCAGGAATTGGTTGCGATCGCGACCGACGCGTACCAGACAGCAGAAGCGCTGTTCAAAGCGTTGGATGTCAGTCGAGTTGACGTGATGCGGAGTCGCGGCGCGTTGCAAATGGCTCAGTTGCTCGGCAAGAACGCCGCCAATCTCCAGCATGCTGCATGGACTCGACTGACCTCGGTTCTTGGCACAACTGGCATTCCACTCCAGTCGCTTTCCGGTGACGTCGAGTCGATTACTGCTCACATCGATCAGAACGAAATGCTACAACGGCTTCTCGCCGACAGCCCGGAGATCGCCGTTGCGGTTGCAGAAATCGAACGCGCTCAATGGGCCATCGACCGCGCCTATGCCGAGCCGATTCCGAATATCGATATCCAGGCTATTTTCCAGAGCGATAACGGAACGGGCAGCAGTAACGGAAATTTGCAAATCTCGATGCCCATTCCGTGGCTAAATCGAAACCAAGGCGGCATTCGGCAAGCAGAATACGAACTGACAGCTGCGGAGCATGCTGTCGCCAAAGTCGAACTCAGCTTGCAAAGACGTCTGGCGACGATCTACCAACGTTATGCCAACGCACGGAATCAAGTCGAAGACTACTCAAAGGCTGACGGAATTCTTGACAACTACGGAGCAACGCTCGAATTCGTCCGCATGGGATATGAAGGAGGGGAAATCGCCTACTTGGATTTGCTGACCGCGCAAACGACGTTTTCACAAACAAATCTTGCATATATCGAGGCGCTCGGTGAATTGTGGGCAGCCACTGTCGAGATAGAAGGCCTGCTATTGAAAGATAGTTTGAATGCTAGAGTTAACTAGGGCTGCGATTTTTCATCTTGACGAAACGGAACACGACGCCGACGATTGATTGAAGTGCGATACCCGTCAGGAACACTCGATGCGTTCACCGCTACCACAACTAACCACGATCCTACTGCTGCTACACATGGTGTTTGGCTGCTGCTTCCACCATGTCCACGCGTGTCATTTAGATCGTTGTCAAGCTGAGACTTCACACGCGTGTGATGGTGACGACCACCAACCGTCTCATGACGCCAACCTTGAGCTGAAGGACTGCGACGATTCATCCTATTGTGTAACGCACGAGGGGCATCATTCGCACCAATGCTCTGGTGAAGATTGCACTTTCGTCGCGGCTCGCCCTCGTCTCGCACGCGAGACCGAAAGCGTAAGCGGATCGTCTGCTGACACGAATCAGAGCATTGTCCTTGCTGAGCAAGTGCTGCGAGCCACGAGCCTGGCTGGCAACAGGGCTGCCGAACGCATTTCGACGTTCCCGCTGCGCGCGCATCTGGCGCTGCAAGTGCTGCTGCTTTAAGCGCTGCCAGCTCACGCGGGTGACCAATACTTGAGACTTGGAGACTCGATCCCAGTCACGTCCCGCAGCGACCATCGTGGTTGCGCAAACTGCGCGCTACGGTCATCTAAAACACGACGGGAGATGCTTTCAATGAATACTAATGAGTCGCGTTCTACCGGCAGCGGGCCTGTTATTATTGCCGTTGCGTTGATTGGAGTCGTCGGACTCGGGTTGACTTACGAGCGGTGGAGCCCTCTCGTATCTAGAGGTTCCGCGTCAACACCGGAGAACTCCTCAGATGAGTCGCATGGGGATAGCCGGGATCATTCTTCGCATCCGCATGCGCACGGCGACGCCGCTCATGAAGGGCATGATGACGCGAGCGCTCTCGAGCTGAGTGCAGCAGCTTGGAAGAATGTGGGCCTTCGTACTCGTATCGTGATGCCCCAAACGTACGCGCGCACGATTACCGTCCCCGCCATCGTCACTGAACGACCAGGGCGATCGCAAGTTCAACTCACCGCACCTTTCACTGGAATCGTCACGCAAATCTTTTTGATCGAAGGCGAGGTCATTCAGCCTGGCGAGCCGATGTTTACGTTGCGGCTGACGCACGAAGATTTGGTCACGGCTCAGCGATCTTTCCTCCAGGCCGCACAAGAGCTGGACGTTGTTCAAAACGAAATCAAACGCCTGTCATCGGTCAGCGAAAGCATCGCCGGCCGACGTGTCGTCGAGCAGGAATACGAGAAGCAAAAGATCGAAGCGATGGTCCACGCTCAGCGGCAAGGCTTGCTATTGCACGGTTTGAATGACGCTCAGATTGACGCCATCATCAAAACACGAACGCTGCTGCAATCTTTGACCGTCAAGGCTCCGCCCTTCGCGAACGACGGCGATCATCAAGAACTCGATCACGTGTACCATGTGCAACTTATTGACGTGCAACGAGGGCAACATGTTACCGCAGGCAACACACTGGGTGTGCTTGCAGATCACTGCATGCTGTACGTTGAAGGCCAGGCGTTCGAAGACGATGCTGACCGTCTAACGCAAGCCGCTCAAGAAAGCTGGCAGGTTTCAGTAGCGCGAGTCGCAACGGTAGATAATGACTCGACCGATCGCAAGTTGCAGGTCTTCTACGTCGCGGACCATATCGATCCGGAGTCACGAGCCCTAAAGTTCTATCTCAATCTTCCCAACAGCTTGGCGCGCGACGAGCAACGCGATTCTCACCGTTTCGTAGCGTGGAAATACCGGCCGGGCCAGCGGATGCAAGTCAAGATTCCCACGGCTGAGCCATGGGACAATCAGATTGTGCTGCCGATCGACGCCGTTGTCGAAGATGGAGCCGAGTGGTTCGTCTTTCAGCAGAATGGCGACCACTTCGACAGGAAATCGGTACATCTGATCTACCGGGACCGCGACACGGCAGTCATCGAGAACGACGGAAAGCTAAGCGGAACGACGTTGGCGATGTCAGGCGCATACCAGATGAATTTGGCGTTGAAGAACAAAGCCGGCGACGGCGTCGACCCGCACGCTGGACATACACATTGATCCGCCCGGCTTAGTTCACGTAGCGTGGGCTGTGTCCACCCTACCAAGAAAGACAGTAATTCACTTATGCTCTCCGCACTTCTCAACGGCGTCATCCGTTTTGCACTGCAAAACCGTGCGATGATCGCAGCTATGGCTGCCTTCCTGCTCATTTACGGCAGCTGGAAGATTTCTCAATTGCCGATCGATGTGTTCCCTAATCTGAATCGTCCGCGCGTCGTCGTAATGACCGAGGCGCCAGGACTCGCACCAGAGGAAGTTGAGACGCTCGTAACGTTCCCGCTCGAAACGGCTCTCAATGGCGCTACGGGAGTTCAAGCGGTGCGGACATCGTCCGGAGTTGGTATCTCCGTGATCTATGTCGAATTCGATTGGGGCACCGACATCTATAACGATCGCCAAATCGTCAACGAGCGAATTGCACTTGCCACGGAGCGACTGCCAGAAGGCGTCCGACCGCAACTCGCCCCGATTTCGTCGATCATGGGGCAGATCGTTGTGGCGGGCATCTATAGCGAGCCGAGTGATGAGACGCTTCAATTCAAACTGAATGCAGACTTTGCAACTGATTTGAATGAGCAAACGCTGACGAATCGCCTCTACTCCGAGTTTAACTCCAACGACGTGTATTTGCCTGAATCCGCAATCGTTCAGCGGCAAGACTATGGTAAACGGTGGGCAGTCGAGGATCGGGAGTCGGAACGTTGGTTCACAATCGTGCGTCGTGAAGAGGGACTCGAAGTCCATCGCACGACATCACCGATGCAACAACGAACGCTCGCCGACTGGGTCGTACGTCAGCAATTGTTAACGATCCCGGGCGTGGCGCAGGTGTTCGTGATGGGAGGCGAACGCAAGCAGTTTCAGGTGTTGGTCAATCCCGATCTGCTCTTGAAATATGGTGTGACGCTCCACGAAGTCAAACTCGCACTAAAGAGCAGCAACCAGAACGCAACTGGCGGGTACTTGGACGAGCAGGGGCCAAATGAACTACTCGTTCGTGCGCTGGGCCGAGTCGGCAACGTTACGCAACTGGAGGACGTCGTTGTTAAACACCGAGATGGCCGATCTGTCTTGTTAGGCCACGTGGCGAAGATCACTGAAGGTGCGCAAGTAAAACGTGGCGATAGCTCGGTGGTGGTAAGAGCGAAAAGTGGAGAGCGGAGAGTCCAGGGCCAGAACGAAAGTGGGGCCACCTTCGACCCTCGAACCTCGGCCCTTCGACCCGCTGCCCAGAGCGTTCCCGCCGTCGTCCTGACCATTAATAAGCAACCGGGGGCCGATACGCGTCAAGTCAGCCATGCCGTCAATCTCATGTTTGAGAAGCTGGAAGCCGGCTTACCGTCGGACCTCCGGCTGGAGCCTAACCTATATCAGCAAAAGACATTTATCGATCTGGCGATTTGGAATGTTTACGAAGCATTGGGATTTGGCAGTATTCTAGTTGTGCTGATCCTGTTCATCTTCTTGCTTAACTTTCGTGCGACATTCATCACCCTGACAGCGATTCCCTTGTCACTTGTGATCACAGGTTTGGTCTTCAAGTGGTTCGATCTGTCAATTAACACGATGACGCTAGGCGGAATCGCGGTTGCGATTGGCGAGTTGGTGGATGACGCCATCGTCGATGTCGAAAACATATTCCGACGACTGAGAGAGAATCGTCGTGCCACTTCGCCGCAGCCAGCGCTCTTAGTCGTTTTCCGAGCCAGCGTCGAAATTCGGAATTCGATCGTATTCGGCACCTTGATCGTAGTACTTGCTTTCATGCCTCTGTTCGCGATGGGTGGAATGGAAGGGCGGCTGTTCACACCATTGGGAATCGCCTACATCGTTTCCATTCTCTCGTCGCTGGTTGTCTCTCTAACCGTGACGCCCGTTCTTTCCTACTGGCTGCTCCGTCGCACTGCACTCTTAAGGGACGAGCGTGAAAGCGTTATTGTCCAATGGCTCAAGTCGATCGCTGGAGCAGTCATTCGCGGAAGTGTCCGCACCCCTCAGTTGGTTCTGGTTGTGGCCGCGATCGCCGTCTTCGTGGCTGGTATTGGGATGTGGCGACTAGAGAGTGACTTTCTGCCGGACTTCAATGAAGGCGCGGTTCAAGTGAATGTCTTGTTGCCACCAGGCACGTCATTGCACAAGTCAAACGAAATCGCAACGATCGCGGGTCAACGGCTGAGCGAAGTTGACGACTTGCAGACGTTGGTCCGCAAGACAGGACGTGCGGAACTGGATGAACATGCCGAAGGCGTTAATACGACTGAAATCATCGCATCGTTCGACCCGCACAGTGCCCGTTCGCGTGAGGCGATCCTAGCCGACGTCCGGGCTCGGCTGGATGACATTCCCGGCATTGTTATTGCTGTCGAACAGCCGTTGTCGCATTTGATCTCGCACATGCTTTCCGGTGTGAAGGCGAAGGTGGCGATTAAACTTTACGGCGACGACTTAGAGACGCTTCGCCGAACAGCAGCCGCCATGGAAGCCGATATCTCCGACGTGGTGGGCATCGAAGATCTACAAGTCGAACAACAGGCGACGATACCGCAATTGCGAATCGAAATCGACGGCCATCGATTGAAGCAATTTGGTTTGACGCGAGGCGATGTTACGGAGTTGATTCAGACCGCCATGAATGGTGAAGTCGTCTCCGAAGTGTTAGAAGGTCAACGGACGTTTGATTTACTCGTAAGACTCGACGAAAGCTATCGTGAAGACATCGAGTCGGTGAAGCGATTGAGCGTTCAACTCCCAACTGGCGGCACGACGAGCCTTGATTCGATCGCAAACATTTACCGCGGCGGCGGCCCCAATGTCATCAATCGTGAACAAGTCCGACGTCGGATCGTCTTGCAATGCAATGTGGCGGGTCGAGGTCTCGTGGACGTCGTTGAGGAGATCAAGCAACGGCTCGAACCAATCGAGCAATCACTGCCCACTGGTTACTTCCTCGAATACGGCGGTCAATTCAAGAGCGAGCAAGCTGCATCGCGAACGATCGCCGTGCTGTTTGTGCTGTCGCTGGGCGGCATGTTCATGTTGCTCTACACGATGTTTCGAAGCGTGAATCTGGCGTTGCAAGTAATGATCGCTTTGCCCATGGCATTTATTGGGAGCATCGCAGCGCTCTATCTAACGGACCAGACGCTGACGATCGCCGCCAAGATCGGATTCATTTCGCTGTGCGGAATTGCTTCACGAAACGGCATCCTGTTGATCAACCACTACTTGCATCTTGTTCATTTTGAAGGTGAGGAGTGGAGTACGGCGATGATCGTACGAGCTGGGCAAGAACGGCTCGCTCCCGTGCTAATGACGGCGTTAACGTCTGGGATCGGCCTGCTACCGCTGGCCTTGGCGGCTGGCGAACCCGGCAAGGAACTCTTGTATCCCGTGGCAACGGTCATCATCGGCGGCCTAATTAGCAGCACGCTGCTAGAGTTCCTCGTCCGCCCTGCCCTGTTCTGGCAGTTTGGTCGCGCGGCGGCAAAGAGCGTGACCGACGCAAGTGGCGAGCAGTGCGAGTTGGTCGAAGAAAGTTAATTGCGTGCGGCGAATTCGTGCGCAGCTAGTCGCCTCGCTTCGCAACAAATTGCCGCAGATAGTCAGCGCTTTGCGCCAGCGACGCTTGACGCGAGCTAAGCGACTCTTCGTAAGTGCGATCTTCGACCTCAACGCAGACAGGCCCTTGATATCCCACATCACCCAACACGGAGAAGAACTGACCCCAGTTCACGTCGCCAAGCCCTGGCAGCTTCGGTGAATGATATTCGAGTGGGTGCGCCATGATTCCGACTTGATCGAGTCTGTGCCGATCGACACGTACGTCTTTCGCATGAACATGGAACAGTTTGTCGGTGAAGTCTCGCATGGGAGCGAGGTAGTCCATCTGCTGCCACACCATATGTGACGGATCATAATTCAGTCCAAAGTGATCGCTCGGAATCTCCTCGAACATTCGGCTCCAAATCGCTGGCGTTGAGGCAAGATTCTTTCCGCCGGGCCATTCGTCGCTGGTAAAGATCATTGGACAATTCTCAATGCCGACGCGAACGCCTTGGTCTTCGGCGAATTGAATCAGCGGTTTCCAAACCTCCACAAATCGCGGCCAGTTGTCATCGACCGACCGCGTCCAGTCGCGACCGATGAAGGTATTCATTTGATTCACGCCGAGCAGTCTCGCTGCGGAGATCACATGTCGAATGTGTTCTGCATACTTCGTGGCCTCTTCTTCGTCAGGGCACAGCGGATTGGGATAGTAGCCTAAGCCGCTGATCGCAACCCCGTACTCGCTGGCGAGTTCGTTGACTTCGACGGCATCTCCCTCGGTAAAGTCCTCGACTTCGATATGTGTGATGCCAGCGTAACGTCGCTCTGCTTTTCCCTTCGGCCAGCACATCACCTCAACACAGTCGTAGTCATACCGCTCTGCGGACTGAAATATTTCACGAAGCGACAGATCGGGAAGAATAGCACTTACAAATCCAAGTTCCATTTACAAATTCCTCTAGTTCGGCCGAAAGACTCGGGCACCGGCCAGCTCATCTGAAAAGTCTGACTGGCTAACAGGTCGACAGCCTGAAGTCTCGACGCATAGCCGCTGCGATCCACGTTGAATGGTGAGCAAAGTCTACATAAGGCTAAGCCGCCTCAACACCATAGACTTGCGTTACGTTATGGCTCGTACGATACTCAGCAAGCAGCCTGTGTAATCGCAAGTCGCGATCACGGTAAAACGAATGCAACAGGGAGTTTCAGATGACTCATAGGACGTTTCTCCGCAGTTTAGCGCTCCTCGCTTTTGTCTTCTCGACGTCATCACAACTGCTGGATGCGGCCACTCGCAAGTTCATCGCGGCCGATTCTTCGATGAAACGCATCGCCATCATTAATGAAAATGGGGACACCGAATGGGAGCACCAGATCGGGCCGCTTCACGATTTGCAGGTTCTTGACAACGGCAACTTGCTGATCCAAGACTCCTGGACTCATGTGATCGAACTCGAACGAGACGACAGAAAGATCGTCTGGCAGTACGATGCGAAGCAGTCGCCGGGAAACGAAGATCGCAAGATTGAGATTCATGCGTTTCAAAGACTGGCCAACGGTAACACCATGGTTGCCGAATCGGGAAGAGGGCGCATCGTTGAAGTTGACGTACAAGGAAAGATCGTCAAGGAGTTGAAGCTTCAGATTACAAATCCCCACCCGCATCGCGACACGCGTTTGGCCCGAAAGCTGGACAGCGGTCATTACCTCGTATGTCACGAGGGTGATGGCGCAGTGCGAGAATACGATGGCGATGGCAAAGTCGTTTGGGAGTACGAAGTTCCACTCTTTGGCAGAGAACGACGGAACGGACACGGCGTCGAAGCGTTCGGCAATCAATGCTTTTCCGCCCTTCGGCTGACAAATGGCAACACGTTGATCGGCACGGGCAACGGGCACAGCGTCATTGAAGTTACGCCCAAACGCGAAATCGTCTGGAAGCTGGAGCAAGCGGACTTGCCAGGGATTCAATTGGCATGGGTCACGACGCTACAAGTCCTGCCGAGCGGCAACATCGTCATTGGCAACTGTCACGCCGGCCCTGAGAACCCACAATTGATCGAGGTCACTCGCGACAAGAAGGTCATCTGGAAGTTTCAAGACTTCGAGCGATTCGGCAACGCGCTAACGAACTCACAGATTCTTAGTGTCGATGACGAAGCTTTAGATTAGATCCTGGGAGCGACTTTACGAACGTTTTATACGCGATGAATCGAGGAGTGCCACGATGACAAAGCTCAACGTCGTTAACATCTCAGTCGTGATTGTAATTGCAGCGTCATTCGTCCAGTCGGTTCCTGCCGCGGATGAGCAAATTCGAGTTTCGCTCGACCAGGGCAGATTCAGCGCCTTAATGCCCGTCACATCGGTTTCCGCCTACAGTGTTAACACCGCGTCAAGAGTGTACTTCGACCAAGCCGTCATGATGCACTTCAGCAGCATGCGATTAACCGAAGGTGGTCTGAAGCTCGCGGCAAAGGAGCCCCGCGACTTCATCACAAGATACAGTCAAGGCCAGGCGAATGTCTGGCCTGGAAGAGTCAACGAAACGGTCACGAATCTGACCGATACGGCGCATCCTTCAATCGAACACCGATTTCAACATGCTGGAACGGGTGACGAATTGCCGAAAGGTTACTTAATCAGCCGGATGTACTACGTCGGAACTCGGATATGCACTCTTCTGATTAACGTTCGATTAAAAGAGTACGAGGAGAATGGTGCTGCCGTTCAATTGATTACGAGTCGGTTTCTAGATTCGTTAAAAATTGACGATGAGATGCCGCCGGGTAGTCCACTCGTACATTCGGCGACGCGGCGCGCCGATTGGATCGCGTCGACCACACAACTCAAACAGAAATTTGCTTCAGGCAGCGGCATGATCGCAGAGCGATTTGCTTTTTGCCAAACGATGCCGATAGATGATTTCTATTGGGTGGCGGAAGAGTTGCGTGCGAGTGGCTATAGGCCTATTACTTTCCGACCGTATAGCGATGGTAAGAAAGTCCAAGTGGCTGCGGTGTGGACTCGAGATGGGGGCCGCTGGATACTCGTTAGTGGGCAAGTTCCCACTGAATTGGAGCGATTGGCAGAACAGCAATCCAAGACCTCAACGCCAATCGATGTCGCAGGGTGGGAAGCCCACGAACGGAGCTACTTTGGCGTCTTGTGGCACATCTCCATTCCGAAACGCGGAGTCAACAAACTTATTGTAGGTGAGCTAGACGATGACTATGCCGCCCACACCAAGCAAGTCGGAGCCGAAGGATATCGCGCCAGGAGGCGGCATCGCTTGCACCAATCGGACGGAAAGATTCGCAGTAGCTTGATCGCCTATAAACCACGCCCGAATTCTGATCCTTGGCATATCCGGGGAGACTCTGGCTACTACAAGAAGGAGTTGAAGGGGACTCGGACTCCGTATGATTTAAGCCTGGCCCTGGGTGAAAACGGGAGAATCAGCTATACCGCCTCCTTTTCGAATGCTCCGATTCAGTACAAGGAGGCACATGGCCTTTCGCCTTCTGCCCACCTTGCGAAGTGCAAGAGCTTCGCGGCCATGGGATATGTTCCCGTCGCCTTGTCGGTTACGAACATTGGCGCGAGAGGGAACTTTGCGGCCTCGATCTGGCACCAGCGAATAGCTGAGCCTTGAGCCAGCGCGGTAACGCCTGCTCGCACGATCAAGTGGCGTCTCGCTAGCCTGCATACTCTGACGACGGCACGCCAGCGACATCAAGCTTAATGTGGAACATTCCGCCAGCATCTGGTTGAGCTTTCAACGCTTCGTCATCCAGGTCGCGTCGGGCTGTCGTGATGTACAAATCCCGTAGCCCAGGTCCGCCGAATGCGCACGCGGTGACCTGCGACGCCTTGACATCGATCTTTTCAAGTAGATCGCCCGTGATTGGATCGAACCGTGCGACGCCCCATCCTGCCCACAACGCGACCCACAATTTATCTTCTGAATCAATCGCCATGCCGTCGGGATAACCCATGCCCTCGGGCAACGCGATCGCTGTCCTACGATTACTGATCTCGCCGGTTTCATTGTCGTAGTCAAATGCGTCCACGCGACGCGTCGGACTATCGATGAAGTACATGGTCTCTTTATCCGACGTCCAAACGATGCCATTCGAAATGCCAACATCTGGGACGCGCGGCTCAACTCGACCATCGGGATACAAACAATAGAGCGTCCCAGCGGTCATATCTTCTTCGACGAGCTCCAAAGTGCCCGCCCAGAAGCGACCTGCAGGATCGCACTTGCCGTCGTTGAATCGGTTCTGTGGCAAATGAGCCTCGGGATCGGCGACGACGCCCAATTTACGGATCTCTGGATCGTAGGTCGCAAAGCCGTCCTGCACTGCAAGCATCAACCCGCCACTGGCACGCGGGACAACGGTACCGACGCGTTGGCCGATTTCGAATGCCTCGTTGCGGTTCGTCGCTGGATCGAATCGGTGCAAGCGACACTCGTTAATATCGATCCACCAGAGGACGCTCTCGCGCGTGTCCCAAATCGGACCTTCACCGAGTGTTGCCCGTACGTCAAGAATCAAAGATGCTTCAGACATAAATATGGATGTCGATTGAGTGTGAAGACGTGAAATGTTACTTCGGGGTCGCATTATGCAGAAAATTCTCGCCACGTGCTACCGACTCGTGGATTGGAATACAGGTTCTCGCGGGTCGCTGCAAATCACGTTATCATTCTTTGGCTGGAATGAATTGCTCGCAAAGAAAAGGAACAAACGATGAAACTGGTACGCGTAGTCGACGAAAAAGGTAAGACTCACTACGGTTCGCAGCGCGGAGATGGCACGTTAACGCGAATCGATGGCTGCATCTTTGGTGACTACACGGATACCGGCGAGACGCTAGTCGCCGCGAAAGTGCTGGCACCCGTACAGCCCGCTGCGATCCTTTGCATTGGTTTGAACTATCGTAAGCACGCAGAAGAAGGCGGAGCTGCGATACCGGATCACCCGGTGTTGTTTATGAAGATGCCCAGCACCGTTCAGAATCCAGGTGATCCGATTCTTCTGCCAAAGCAGCTCGAGAGTACTCAAGTCGATTACGAGTGCGAACTGGCCGTCGTGATCGGAAAGGAATGTAAAAACGTCGCACGCGACAACGCACTCGAATATGTACTCGGTTATACATGCGCGAATGACGTTAGCGCACGCGATTGGCAGAGCAAGTGGGGCGGCGGACAATGGTGTCGCGGAAAGACCTTCGATACGTTCTGTCCGCTCGGTCCAGTTCTTACAACAGCCGACGAGATTGCGAATCCCAACGCTCTGAGCATCAAGACCGAACTGAACGGCGAAGTAATGCAGGATTGGAACACAGACGACATGATCTTCGACGTCCCTACCCTGATCGAATTTCTCAGCGGCAGCAGCAAGCTTGTTTCTGGTACAGTGATTCTCACGGGTACGCCACACGGCGTCGGATTTGCAAGAAAGCCGCCGGTGTTTCTGAAGGACGGCGATGAAGTGACGATCGAGATCGAGTCGATCGGACGATTGTCGAATCCGGTCCAAGACGAGGGACAGTAGCCATCACGCTCCGCCGTGATGAGCCCTTTCGTGGCGACTTTGAGACTAAATGCTTTCCAATGAACTCACGCCCGGCGTTGGGCCTCGCCTCTCGGCTGGGGAAGGCGACATTCAGGTCTTGTTACCCAACCAACGGTTCAGCGATGGCCACTCGACATCGATGCGAGTGTGCAGACGGTTCGCAACCTTGATAAGGTCGCTTCTCGTGCCCACAAGATTCGCAACCACGTTTTGTAATGGAACTCGTTGCGATTCGCAGCAAACGACCAGCGAATCGTCGGTTCCGGCTACGAGGCTGGTCGAAACTCCTGCAGCATTGTCGAAAGGTTGCTTCCAGTCGCTGGGCCAAGTGTCGACAGCCTTTGGAGCGACGACGAGATATCGACAGTCGCCGCCACATTCCAAGAGCAGAGGTCTGGCCGCAGACACCGTATCAGCTGCGCTCTGGCCCTGTTCGCCCGATCCCTTCCCGCCCGAGTTGACTACGCCCGATACCTGCAAGCGGCTAATTACGTTGCCCGCCAATCTCTGAGATGTTGTGCGCATCGTACTCACAAGGTTCGACCACACGTCCGAATTCGCTGTTAAAAGATCGGAGAGTGACATGTGCTTTCTGACCAGGGCAGGAGTCAGTTCCTGATCCAGTTGCTTGGTCAAGTCAAGATGATGTTCCTTAAGCAGCCGCACGATCTCGTCGTCCACTTCAGACGAGTCTTGTCGATGGGCATTGAATTCGTTTCCCAGGTGAAGAATCCTCCGCGCGAACTCGCGCAGATGATCCTCGCACAACAGCACTTCGGTCTTCAATTCACGAACCAGTTGCAAAACGGCGTCGAGTGACAGACGTTTTAGCTCGATCATCGCGAATCGAAGCAGCAATTGGCGCTCGTCAAGTCCAGGTGCGGCGTCTGTTTGATCGTCGAGCTGGTTAATCGACTGTTGTACTTCTGTCTCTAACTCTTCGAGCATTCCTTGGTACCACCGAACGGCGTCACGCGATCCCTGGACTCGCGCCTTCGGCGCGTCGACGAGGATATGAAACCAATCCCTTAATGTTTCGCGTTTTGTCGCCGCGACCGACGCAATTTTGCCTTGGACACGACTTCGCAGCGAATCACTGCCTTCGCTCGTATCCAGGAGTTCACGGTTAAGGGCGTTAGTGGTGAATTGCATTCGTTCGTGGGAGTCAACTCCGGCAGTCTGTTCAAGAATGGCTTCGATCCGTCTTCGGAAGTACGCCTCCGGCACATCGACGAGTTGCCGCTCGACGACACCGTGTACCCAAGCAACAAGCTTTCCGAGCGTCAGATCTAGGCCGTTGGCGAACTTACGTGCGATTCTTTCTATCTCCGGGTCGATTGGACTCGGCTCTAGCCCGGCGTGCGGAGATGGATGCCGCCCCGCCCAACGGGCAACAAGCGTTTGGCAGAGCGACTCGGCTTCCTCAAGCACGATTTCGTTGTTGCTCCCGCCGACGTGCGATAGTCCAAACGTTCGGACTGTGTCGGATGCCACAAATCCCGGTCCCCTCGCTTTGTTCGCTGGGTTCGTGGCGTCTCGGTTCTGATCGAAAAACGAGGAGGCAACGCTCACTGTGTTCTGAAAGAGATACTCGCTTAACTTTGTTGTCCCGGCTGCGAACTCTTCTTCGTTCAACTCATCGCCGAGGTGCGTTATGTACGTATGCCGGAACGGAACGCTGTTTCCGACGCGCGGGGGAAGCTTACACGCAGGTTCCCCCGGATAGCCGCTGTCCGAGGTGTAATGATGTAATTCGGTAAGCAAGCTCAAGCTGTTTGCGAGGGCTAAGTCGCGTTGGTTCGTTCGGCGCGACGTCGAATGAACTAGTACACCGCACAGTTGCTCGTCAGAGAGGTGCAGCTCTTCCAGCATGGTCCGAATCAAGTATCCCAGATCGAGGACGAGTCCACTTCCAACGCCGCCAGCCATCGATGCGACAACGAATATGCGTGGCAGCTCTTTGACGAAACGAAGGCCTGTCGTTTTCGACGAAGAAGCGAGCGACTCGTCGGCGATCACGCTGCTAAACGCGTGGTGCAGCACATTTGCGATTGTCTCGAAATGATCCACCAGTGCGAGGCGGCCTAACGGGCGAATTCCCTCCGTCGTCTGCGAGCGAGGAATATTGTAAAGCCACCTACGATTCAGCCATTCCAAAAGCGTAGTGGCGTCACCTCGATACTCTTGAGGCTTTCGCAAGGTCAGCGGTACGAGTTGACTCGGCCTCAGTGCTGACGAGCGATCTCCGCGGGAAGCTTGATTTAACGCAGCCGCATCCGTATCAAGCAGCATCATTTGGAGCGATGGAATATCGTCGACGTTGCCGAAGCGTTCACAAAGCCGTGATCGCAGCGCACGCAATACTGATGCGCCAGTACCCCCGACTCCGATGAATACCGCCGGATGGCACGGCGTCTCTTCGGTAGCTGAAAGTTCGAACGTTGGTAAGAAGCGGACGTCAGTAGATGCTGGGCACTGGACTCGCGAAAGTTCTTCGTCGGCCACGTGTGACAATGGAGATTGTGATTCGGCAGCCGGAGTAATTCGCGTCGATTCAGTAACCGAACGCCGAACGCGTGCCGATGCCTTGGGTGCTTCCGTCAAGCTATCTATCAGCGCACGACACGAAGGGAAACGCCGATCCGGGTCCTTCGAGAGTGCTCGTGCGATGACCGGTTGATCCGTCTTCGGGAGAGGGGCTAGGCACGGGCTGCTGTGCAAGTGTTGTGCAGCCAGTTGAGCCACCGTCCGTCCGGCGAACGCCGGCTCGCCGGTAAGCAGCTCTTGAAACACCATCGCCAGACTGTATTGGTCGCTGTTCCTGTTCGGTCGTCCATCGAAGACTTCTGGCGGAGCGTACAACGGTGTCAGCCCACCAACTAGCGATTCGCTACGATCTCCGAGGTCTTTGATCAGACCAAAGTCCGCGACCTTGACGCGGTTCGCGATTAGCAACAAGTTCTCGGGCTTTACGTCCAAATGCTGGAGCGAGTGTTCGTCGTAGAGGAAGTCCAATGCATCCGCGACGTCACGTAAATACATGAGCAACTCGGGACGGGAGATTCCCCGCTCTCCGCCTTTGACGCACTGATCGAATCGTTCCTTTAGGTTGCCTTGAGCCAGTTCCATGACGATGATCAAATGCTCGTCGACCATCTCGATTCGCTCAAGGGAGAGCAGCAGCGGATGCTGAACCTGTTTGATACGATTCAGAGCTTTCAACTCGCGGTCAGCGCGACCTGCCTTCAGCGGGCCGTAGACGATCTTCACCGCTTTTGACAACCCTCCGGGCGCGTCGGCTCGCCACACTTCACCGTAACCACCGGAACCAATGCGCTCGCGCAGTAGGTACCCAGGAATCGGCTCTCGCAAGTTAAAGGCTGCTGGCGCTGTGGCGAGTGTGTCCATCTGATTGCCGCTTCGTCCTTGTCAGACGCGGCCCTAGGATGTCAATACCTTGGCGAAATACGTGCCGACGACTCGGTCGATGTACTCGTTGCGAAGTTCAAACGGCAAATCGTGATAGGCGCAGTAGCTGCGGATCTGTTTCATTAAATCACGCGGATGGCACCGGCGCAGCCCACGAGCATGCGGACGGTAATGAGTCTCGAGCAGATAATTCACCGCATCCGTGTCGTAGTTGCAACCGAATTCGTCCGCGTACATCCGGAAGAGATCTTCGAACTCGCGTTCGTCCGGGTCACCGACTTCGATTTTGTACGGGATTCGACGCATGAAGGCTTCATCGACCAATTCCGACGGTTCCAGATTGGTCGAGAAGATGATCAATTGATCAAAAGGAACTTGAATCTTCTTGCCCGTTCCGAGCGTTAGGAAATCGTGCCGGCTCTCCAAGGGAATAATCCATCGGTTCAACAACTCCTTCGGTGCGATTTGCTGACGTCCAAAGTCGTCGATCAACAAGCAACCGCCGTTGCTCTTCAGTTGGAGCGGTGCTTCGCTGATGTTTGTCCGAGGATCGTGTCGAATGTCGAGGCTGTCCATCGTCAGTTCGCCTCCGACCACCACCGTTGGGCGTCGAACCTTGATCCACCGCCGATCACCTTCCCCTGACTTGACGATTCCACGTTTTCGCCCCTCGACAGCCTGATGGTAGGAAGGGTCGTACAGTTTAATAATTTGGCCGCCTTCTATAATCGCATGTGGAATCCAGATCTCTTGGCCAAAGCACGACGTCATCCGTTGAGCAAGAGTCGACTTTCCATTGCCAGGAGATCCGTACAAGAACATCCCGGCTCCCGAGTTCACCGCCGGGCCAAGCATATCGAACAGCTCGGGATCAATCGTAATGCCTTGAAAGGCATGTTCGAGTTCATCGCGGCGCGGTGATTCCGCTGTGATCGATTGGGCGTCGACTGAGATGACATAGTCCATCAACGGAACTGGCACCGGGCCAACGTAGGCCGAAGCTTTGGCAGCGTTCTGCGCGTGTTTGTTCCCTTGGTCGGTGAGGGTGTAATAGTAGTCCCCAAACGGGGCCGCCCCTGTGTGAACCAGCAATTGCCGTGTGCGCAGCGAATCGAAGACTTCTTCCAGAATTCCAAAGGGCAAGCAGAGATGTTCAGAGATATTGCGCCCGCTGCTCGTACCGGTGGTGGCGATCGACTTCAGAATCATTCCCTCGACGAACGACGCGGGTAGCCCTGTCTCGACGAGCGTTCGCGGCTCTACCGGCAGGAACGCGTCTTCCGCTAAGAGCGTCGCCAGAAGGTCGCCTTCAATTTCAAGCGTTTTGGTTACCATGATTGCGCCCTGATGCTGTTATATCGATATCAAGTGTTTTCTCTACTACCGGCGACGAAGGTTGACGGCACCTTATTCGTCACGCTGCGCGCATCGGGCGACAACGTGCCTCGTGCAAACGTAGCTCATGCGTTCGAGTATTGGGCAAGACCGTTGCTTGAGTGCCAACGTGACATCTCTGTCTAGCCAATTAATCGTTCCAACAGGAACTGGCCGCGGGTTGCGCAGGACCGTAACTCTCGACAAATCGAGATGTGCAAAACGCGCCTCTCGATTTACGTCCGTGTCGATCAGTGTGACCTAGACTATGTTTGAACTGGAGTACCGTTATGCCTTCACCGGCACCAAATAATTCAACTGCCACCACCGCCGCATCGACGGTCTGGTTCCTCGTTGGCCACTTGAGCCCTTCCGGCCAAAGTGGCGAACAGGTCCATATCCCCATTAACTCGTCGCGTTTTTCGGTCGGCCGCCGACCTGCATCGTCGCTCTGCTTACCATTTCGGACCGTCTCAAGTGATCATGCCGAATTCCTTTCGCTACCGAACAAGCTGATTCTCAGGGAGTTGGGAAGCACGAATGGTACGTATGTCAACGGCCATCGATTGACTGGCGAACGCGAACTCAAACAAGATGACCTCGTGCAATTTGCCGACATTGCGTTACGGCTTCAGCGACAATCCGGAGCAGTCGCATCCGCGACGTTGCAAGAGGACGTCTACGACCAAGCGTTGGCACTTGTGCAATTCGACAAGTTAATGAGCGAACGGCAAGTGACGCCTTACTATCAACCAATCGTTGATTTGGCGAGCAACGAGACGATCGCATATGAAGTTCTCGGGCGGAGCCGACTGTACGGTGTCGAGACGCCCGGAGCGATGTTCCGGGCGGCAGCAAAATTGAATCTCGAAGTCCAGCTGAGCAACATGCTGCGATGGGAAGGTATTTTGAGGAGTTCCTGCTTTGAGACGCCTCCACACCTTTTCGTTAACACGCATCCACGCGAGTTGGTCGAAGATGGCTTGATCGAAGCGATGCGGTCGGTCCGCGAAATTCGGCCGCTGCAACCGTTGACCCTAGAAATTCATGAAGGCGCAATTACGGACGTCAAGCAAATGACCGAAATCCGTGCGGCTCTGGCTGATCTGGATATACGGTTCGCGTTTGACGATTTCGGAGCCGGTCAGGCACGCTTAGTCGAGCTAGTCAATGTACGACCGGACTACCTGAAATTTGATATTGCGCTGATTCGCAATATCGACCAAGCGTCGACTCAACAACACCAGCTCGTATCATCGCTCGTAAAGATGTCTCGCGACATTGGGGTTGTTCCGCTCGCCGAAGGCGTCGAGCGAGAGGAAGAATCAAGTATCTGCCGGGATCTCGGCTTCGAACTAGGCCAAGGCTACTTCTACGGCAAGCCTGCGCCTGGCACGTGCTTCTAACGCCACATTCAGTTAAGGCTGATTCCGCGGTTCAACACCCAGCAGGTGTCGCACGAAATAGTCGCGGCGGCGACGCGTGCCGTAGCGGCTTTCGGCAATGCCGTGACCGCCACGGGGGACAACGAGCAGATCGAAGTCCTTGTCGGCATCAATCAAGGCGTTCACGACCTGCATGGTCGAAGCGGGATCGACGTTTCGGTCCATGGCTCCGACAACCAGGAATAACTTTCCGGTCAGCTTGTGGGCGTTTGTCACGTTCGACTGTTCCCCATAGTGATCGCCAATCGGCCACCCCATCCACAATTCGTTCCACCAGATCTTGTCCATGCGATTGTCGTGACAACCGCAATCGGAAACCGCGACCTTGTAGAAGTCACCATGAGCCAGCATCGCGCGAGTCGAACTTTGACCTCCGGCCGACCCGCCGTAGACGCCGACGCGATCGAGGTCCATGTACGGAAACTTCTTCGCGGCGGCCTTGATCCAGGCAATCCGATCGGCAAAGCCTGAGTCACCCAAGTTCTTCCAACAAACATCGTGAAACGCCTTCGATCGCCAGTTCGTTCCCATGCCATCCATCTTGACCACGATGAATCCCAACTCGGCCAACTCCTGCGATTTGTAGTGGCTTGAGAATTTCTTTGGGACAAAGGCGTCGTGAGGTCCCGCATAGATATTCTCTATGATCGGATATGATTTCTGAGCATCAAAGTTCGTCGGTCTCCAGATCACTCCGTGGATGTTCGTTATACCGTCGCGCCCTTTGGCAACGAACCGCTCTGGAACTTTCCACCTTGTTGCGAGCAACGCAGTCCAGTCGGCGCGCTCAAGTTCAACGACTAGCTTGCCGTTTCCCGTGCGTCTCAGTTCTGTGATCGCCGGTTGATCGACGCGAGAATAGGTGTCGACAAAGAACTTGCGCTCTGGCGACATTTGAATCGAGTGCGTGCCATTGCCACACGTTAAGACCTTGAAGCCGCTGCCATCGAAGTTCACGCGACAGTAGTGGATGTAATACGGATCCTGTTCCGGAAAGACGCCGCTCGCTCGAAACCAGACCCGCCGCTGTGACTCGTCGACATGCTCGACATCACGAACCACCCAGTCGCCGCTTGTGATCGCGTTCTTGACATGCCCCGATTGCGAGTCGCAAAGATACAGATGGTTCCAGCCGTTTCGCTCCGACATCCAGATAATCTCATTCGTGGCATCGAATGATCGGTAGTACGTCTTATATGCGTAATCAACAAACGTGTCACTTCGCTCGTCGATCAAGACGCCCGCTTCACCGGTCGTCCCATCGACCACGATCACTCGCAAGACTTGATGACCGCGCTCGTTGTAGAGAAAGGTGAAGCGATTTGAATCGGCACTCCAACGCATCTGGCTTACTCGCCACGGATTCGGGAACAGCTCGTCGTTGATTGGAATCTGTTGCTTCGCGCCAATATCAAATAGATAGGGCTTTGTAAGCGGAATGTCGTCGCCTGGTTTAAGGTAAGGCATCGCATGCAACTTCGGTTGCAGTTGGTCTTCCGGCACGGCCTCCACGAAGTGAATGTGACGCTCGCCTCCTTGCTCGGTTCGCAGGGCGACCAATCGACTTGAATTGGGCGACCAAAAGAATTTGGACTCGTACGCATGATTCGCAGTTCCGTCTTGAGTTAAGGAGAATTCTGCTTTTGACGTCACGTCACGTACGAAGACGTTATGGTCGCGAACAAACGGCAACCAGCGCCCATCAGGTGATACCTGCCTGACGGACTCGTCGCCTCCAGGCGAACCACTCGCCACGCCAGTCGACTCGCTGCCCTCTTGGCTTGGTGCGACTTCATAAGTATCGAGTGAACACGACCACATTTTCCCGTAGGCACGGAAACGAACTGTCTTCTTGCGTTCGTTGAATGTGAGTGCTTCAATCGGCAGGTGCGTGCCAGTGACTTGTCGTCGAGACACACTCGCGAGTGTGTTCGCGAGTCGTTCATGATCGAACGCCGACTCGCGCGTTCCCGATGTGGCGTCGACGAGGATGAATTCTCGTGCCCCGCCTGCGAGATCATTTCGATACCAGAAGGCTTTGCCTTTGCGGAACCAGTTGGGCTTGACCTTGGACTTGAATACCTTGCCGGAAGATCGGTCGCGCAACCCATCCGCCCGCTCGTAGTCCGCCTTGGTACCCTGACCGGACGCGACACATGGCAGAAGGACGAACAGGAATAGCAGTTGCAGTACGTGCGAAGTTCGATTCATTGAAGTGATCTCGGGCTAGTATTGCGTGCGGCTGTGTGCTGCCTCCGATTGTAGTTAGAGTCCGATCCGATCGCTTCAGTTCGTGGCAACAAACATTCTCCCGTGCGATGCTCGCAGATACGTCAGAACACGGTGGCCTGGGAGATTTTTCGACGTTGCACAAAATCGGCAGCCGTATCGTTTGCTCAATCACCCCAAACTGTGGCACATCCTCCCGCGCGAGAGATTCAAGCAACGGATTCGGCAACGGCGAGTCGATAACGATTGGAAGACAGGTCTCTCATCTGTCAACATCTCGCATGCTAGCACATCGACGACCCGCCGATGCACCGAGCCCTCCTGTCAATCTTCTGCACTGTTTGTTTCCTCGGAAATGGATGCGCGAAGCGGTCGACGATAAGTCCTTCGCCACATCATTCGGATGAGCCGAGCATGCGAAACGTCGCTTGGGTTACACCCGCGTCGTTCGATGTCTCACCATCACCACAAAGCCAATTGGAACGGCTTCCTCCCGTGACTCGATATCACAACCGCGATGGAAGCATGACGCTGGCGCACGCAGTTGGCATGGCGCTTCAGAACTCAGATATCGTTCGAGTCTCTGAGGGGGATTCTGTCGTTTCTGATCCAAGCACCGCTTTCGATGTCGGAGCAGCTGACGCGAGAGTCCTGGCGGCGCTCGCTGAGTTTGACGTGAGTTGGGAGTCAGAGTTTTATACGACCAGCAGCAAACAACCTCCCAACGCATTTTTCGGTCCTGGGCTGACACCGCTGCCGACTGAACGAGACGAGGCCGCGCTCAGTTTGGGAATCAATAAGCGTTGGGGGACAGGCGCGCAGACGTCTGTTTCGTTCAATCCCGATCCGACTTATCTTTTCGTGCCGCAAACCACGAGCGGTCGATTCAATCCAAGCTATGTCGGTGAGCTCGAGTTATCCGTTCGGCAACCCTTGTTACGTAGTGCTGGCGCGCGTGTGAATCGCGCGCCGATTCAGATCAGCCGTATCGAGTTCGAGCAATCGGCGTGGGAGTTCAAGAAGGCGGTCATGGCCTCGATGCGAAGCGTTGTTGCCGCCTACTGGGAACTTCAGGCGGCCGATGTCGCGATTAGCTCGATCGACGAAGTGATCCCACTGCTGGAAGAAGTCGTTCGAATTCAGGAAGAGAATTTCAAGACAGAATGGGTGATCTACGCGGATGTTGCCAAAGCCCATACTCAACTGCACGAGTTTCGCCAGCGGCGACTCGAACTTCAGTCGTTACGACTGGAAAGTGAGTTGAGGCTGAGAAATCTGATTGGACTATTGCCCACTGACGGTTGGCGAATCGTGCCGACGGACGATCCGAACGCTGCTCCGACGCGAGTCGACACGGACGAGTCAGTTGCGATCGCCATGTCCTACCAACCTGATTTGGTGCGCCAACGACTCGATACACGAATCCGCGAACTTGAATTGCTCGTCGCCAAGAATGGATTGCAACCCAATCTTGACTTTCAGGCTTTGTACCGGATGAACGGCGTCGGAGATCGGCTCGATAACGCGTTGCGGCAAATGTATTCCGCCGAGTATTCCGACTGGCTCGTCGGCTTCACGTTTTCCGTCCCTCTTGGCAATCGAGAGGCGACCGCGAATGCTCGAGCAGCCGAATTGCAGTTCGCCCGAGCTAACGGACTACTCCATCAAGAAGCGTTAAGCGTCGCTCACCAAGTCAGTAACGACATTCGGGAGATCGAGTTCGCATTTCAGGAGTACAAACAGGCCTATCAACGCCTGCAAGCGACCGGCGACTGGCTGAGTGGCTCTCGCTTGCGATATCAGAACCCGCGGCCTGGCAGCGAGCCAAATTGGCTTGTGCAAAGCTTGAATGATTACCTCGCGGCTCTGCGCTCGCGGACGAGCGCGGCAACCGAAGCCGCTACAGTGCTCGCGCGCTACAACACGGCGATTGTCGAGCTGGAAGAATCAAAGGGAACGTTGCTCGAATACTTGAACGTCGATCTCGCGGCAGACCCGTGTCGACAATCTCAGTGGCTACCCACACCGACCCCGGCACCTCGCGTTCCAAAGCCGATCACCGCACCTAAACATGCCCCTTCCGCAAGCGTGGCAACAGGTTCACCGTATGATATCTCAGCCACGATCCCGCCGCGTCAGCCCCAACAGCGAATGTCTATCGCCCCGCAGATGCAGCAGATCGCGATCCCTCGAATCGTCACGCCGCTCACAACCGCGCGAACTCCGTCCATCGTCGCCCCGTCGTCCCTACGTCCGGCTAGCGGTCCAAGTCGATCACGGCTCGCGTCACCATCTCTCCTCGGACCCTAGCCCACTATCGTAGACAATGAATGAGACGTTGGTCACTCGTTATAGCCAGAATTCGGTCCGTAGAAACTGGAGACCGCGTGTGACGCCGATCCAGCCGAGCGGACGCCAGCGATGATAGACGCGTCCAAAACCAGTCATGCCAGTGCGGAGGTTGGTATCGTCGTTGTCCACGCGGCAGTACACCGTCACCGTTCGTTGGGCGGTCAGAGCATTCGTGATGGCGCTCGGAGCCACGCGATCGACGACCGCACTAAGTCGATGAAAAGGTAGCGATCGCGGCTTCAGCGAGACAGATTGACCTGGTTGCAGGACTCTGGCGTCTTGTTCTGCGACAGCCACTTCCGCTTCCAGCTTTTCTAGGTCTTCAATGAAACAAATCTCGGCACCCTTTGGCAGAAACTGCCCGATCTTTTCTCGGAGTCGAGGAGTGGTTACCGTGCCGGAGGAAGGAGCCACAATGACTTGCTTCTCCTTCTTCGCAACGAGATGCTTCTGCTCTTCGAACAATCGCTTTAAGCGAGCCTGTTCCGCTTCAATATCTTCGGAGCGACTGCCTGCCTCCAAGAGCTTCAAGGTAGCTTGCACATCTGCCAAGTCCTTCTTTCTGCGAGCCAGTTCAGCTTCGTAGGTCATGGTGCCTTCGGCTTCGCGAGAACGCTTGGTCGCTTGGATTTGGTAGAGCTGTGATTCGGTGATTTGCAGCTCTTTCTTCTCCGAAAGAAGCTGTTGTCCGGCGAGTCCGCCGCGTTCATACAACTGTTGTGCCTGTTGAAAAATCGTCTTTTGGTACTGCAGTTCAGATTCGGCCTGAGATATCTTCAAGCCGAGACTAGCAAGTTCTTCATCCAAGGCGATCTGAGATCGACGCAAGTCCTGTTCTGCAAGTTCACGCCACGAGATGGCTCGTGAAACGCGTTCTCGCTGCTCCGCGACTTCCTCAAGTCGCGGGCCAGCTTCCAATCGACGCAGGAGCGCTTGGACTTCGTGAATCTCGGCTTCCTTTTGCGATAACAGGCTGATCAGTTCCGGTACCTCAAATCGCGCCAAAACAGTTCCGGACTCGATGTAGTCGCCCTCGTCCACGGTCACTTCACGTAGGAAACCATCGACCGGCGCTCGGACTTCCCAGCGGACCGCCGGGCGAACGTGAAACGTTCCGCCAGCTCGGTCATGCATCGGAAAGATCAGGAGCGCCGCGGCGGCAGCCCCCCAAATCAACAATCGTTTGTGTCGAGTATGAAACATTTCCTTGAATTCCTCTCCGAGACTGCCCTTGAAGTAACGTTTAGACAAAGTGACGAACAACGTCGCCCCTGCAACGAATCCCGCCAACCCGAGCGCTGACTGCAAGACATCCGTCACCTTTAGAAACAACAAATTCAACAAGCCCACTGTGAATACCCAACTCGTCACGCCGTAGATCAACAGCGCCCGCCCATTCTGAATTCCGGAGGGCCTCGCGGCACCCCACAGGATCCAACGCACATATTCCATGTAACGCTGTCGCGCGAGTCGCCGCAAATTTGGAATACCCAGTAGATCGCTGAGCGCGTAGTAACCATCGAGTCGCATTAAGGGATTGACGTTGAAAAGAACGCGCAGACCACATGTCGTCACGACAATCCAGGACATGTAGTTGAGTGCGGTGTGTTGTGCGGTCACTCGCCAAACGAAGACTGACACAATCCAGATCAGTAAATCAATGTAGGTACCTGCCATGCTCACGAGGAGCCGCCGCCAACGACTGGCGAACAGCCAAGCATCGGATACATTGCAAAACAAACATGGCGTGAAGAAGATCCACAGCGCACCCATCTCGCGGACTTCGCCGCCGTATCGCTTGCACGCCAGTCCGTGTCCGAATTCGTGACAGATCGTTACCAAAATTGTGGTAAGCAATGCCAACGCCACCATCCGCCAGCCGAACTGCGCCGTGAACTGCGTAATCAATTCATCGCTATTGGCCCAAGTCAAGACAAAAGCCATCACGAACCCAACTGCCGCCGCGATCGCTAGGCCGCGACTGAACAACCATCGCGTTCGTGGTTCCAACCAATTAAGTGTCGCATCCGGATCGAACAACGCGACGCGAAAGAAAAAGGGACTTTGCCTGCGAGCTTGTTTCACGCAAAGACGAACGAATCCGCTCAAACTCGTCGCACGTTCCGCGTCAGTTCCACATTCGCCGTCACTCGATGACCGTCTCTTTGCGAGCAGGCCTTCATCCTTCGCCATCTTGATGAAGTCTTTGATGTCCTCGCACGTCAGCGGCTCTTGGAACCGATTCCGGAACGACTCGGTGATGTGCCGATACGATGATTTGCCATCCAAATGCGAGAGCAAGAACGACTCTTGTTCGCCAAGCTGCAAATAGGTCTTCTTCCTAGGATTTTTGACGACGTTGCGCCCGGGCTCCTCGGCAGGTCGGACAATAATGTCCGCTGCGAGCTGGGGCGCGATTTCGTCGAAAGTAGGCATAATTGGAGGTTGCTGAGAGGCGATTGTTGTTAGAGAGCTAAGCGACTTTGACGCGACGCTTGCTGGCCTTGGCCTTTTTACGGCGGGCTTTCTTGCGTTTGCGTGCTTCGCGAGCCTCTTGGACGTCCGGGTCGTACTGCTTGCCGGGGCGAGCTCCTTCCGGTGCCTTGATCAGAATTTTGACGCTCTCCCTTTCGGAAAGAACGTAAATCGGAAATGGGATCCCAAGCTGCAAGCATCTCGCCGCTCGGTGATGACCGTCGATGACACGATGGCCGTGAACGATCTCGCCATCGTCATTGGGGTAGAAAATGTGGGCAACGATTCCGGGAATGCTGGGATCGACGTGTGGAAGGTGACCTTCGTTCACTTCACACCGGTCAACTGAATAAACGACGTCTTCCGGTTCCAATTCCATCATTTCATGGTTGCCGTCGTGTACGAACTCGCGTGCCATATCCACGTCGAAGACGTAACGGTTCTTGAGGCACCAAAATGCCTCGCCTTTCCCGCGATTGCAGCGTGAACAATCTTTTTTCGATAGGTCGGACATGCGAGTCTTTCTCCTTTGGAAACGTTTCTCATTGAGTACGAGTTTGAATAAGTGCTGGTGCGGCAGACGGCGGAGGCTGGTAGCGGCAATGGGCCTGACTACCAGCACTCGCGCCGAATGAGCCGCGAAGGAACCTTTCTCAATTCCTTAAGGCTGCCCAAACCTACCGGTTAGGATTGCCGTTGCTGCCGCTGTTGCCAGGTGAATCGCTGGTATTGTCAGCGTTACCGCCGGCGTTTTCGGCATTGTTATGGTTCTCGGAATTTCCAGGCGCGTCGTCATCGCCGTTGCCATGGCCGTTGTCCTTGTGCCCCTTGCTCTTGGACTTCGACTTGCTCTTGCTCTTCGATTTCGATCGGCTCTTGCTCTTTGACTTCGATTTGCTACGGCTCTTCGATTTCGATCGGCTCTTGCTCTTCGATTTCGATTTGCTACGGCTCTTCGATTTCGATCGGCTCTTGCTCTTCGATTTCGATTTGCTACGGCTCTTCGATTTCGATCGGCTCTTGCTCTTCGATTTCGATTTGCTACGGCTCTTCGATTTCGATCGGCTCTTGCTCTTCGATTTCGATTTGCTACGGCTCTTCGATTTCGATCGGCTCTTGCTCTTCGATTTCGATTTGCTTCCGCTCTTCGACTTCGAGCCAGAGCCGCTCTTGCTCTTCGAGCCCGAGCCACTGCGACTGCCAGAGCCACCGCCCCAGTGCAATTTACTGGGAGCGATCCGCTCTTCGAGTCTCTCTAACTTGAAACGTGCCATTCTCTCGATTCTCCTAAGAATTGGGGGTTCCCAACACTGAAGGTTGCACACCTGCGCAATCCTCCACCCGCCCTCCAGACCATCTAGAGGCCGAACGTCTCCAAATGCAGGCGCCGTACCGCTTGGCGTGATGGCCTTTCGTGAGGGGTCCCAACCCATGCACTCTCAACGACTTACTGGCGAAGCAGGGAAAGGCCAGCAGTGCGAGACGCGACAGAATGTTGCCCGCGGACAACGGGCTGCGACATCAGACGTTGAGTTAACGCATCAACGCAGAGTTGCAGCTTGTGAATCAGCCGAGCCTATTCGAAGTACCAAGTCCAAAGAACGCGTGTCTCCGGATCTGGAATTGGGTCGCCAGGCGGCGGAGTCACCTCGATGCGGTGACTCAGTTCAACTCGATGAACTTCGCGCGTCTTATCTTTGACCGCGTTTTGCTCGTTCCAACGCCGCGCGAGCCATTCGCTGAAGTACATTCGATGAGCGGCAAAGCCTTCTGTCGTCAGGTTATCGAGATACTTCCGCCAACGTTGCGTGCGATAAGTTGCACTGACGAGAGGCGGTTTGGACCACGGCAAGGCTTCGTCGAACTCCCACAGGTTTACCTTCGATCCGTCGCGAAGCGTCCCTTCCATCACCAGCCATCCATCTTCTGTTCGCGGCAACGGAGCGAACATGGACCAGTTTTGGTCGAGACCCAGAATGCGAGCTGGTGCATTCCAATTCCGCGACAGCAGACGCGGCTCCCAGTACTTGAAATCGGTTTCTCGTACATTCCACATCACCACGTAAACGAGCAGACACGTGACGCCACATTCGACGAGCCAATGCCTTCGGGACGAGGGGGTCTCCGGGCGATTGAACGAGTAACGAGCGGGCGCAGCGAGCCCTTTGGTCCACCGGACGACCGATTCAATCAGCGGGCTGACGATCCCCGTTCGGCGAGTTGCCCATTCCCAAAACTCGCTTGGAAGAAACACCAGCCAGCTAACAATACAAATCACCGGAAACAGCCCGATCGTCAAACAAAGGCTGAGCCCAACGTGAAAGGCGACAAATGCCGCCACCACGCCACCGCGCCACCATTTGGTAAAGCAAGGCAAGAAAGCGAGTGCCGGGCCTACAATCTCGAACCACAACGAGAACCCGGTCAAGAATTGCATCGTCACTGGGTACTGCCGAACCCAGAGTCCAGCTCGGGTGATAAAAGCGTCGCAGTTGAGCGCGTAGTACACCGCCGAGTAATCACCCGTCCAAGGCGAAGTCATGTCGTCCAACGACTTCATTTTGAAGACCGTCGAGAACCAATACATCATGCACAACTGAAGCAGCAGGGCGACGGACGCCATCGAGATAACTCGCGTCGGTGATTGATGCTCCTTCCCAGCTCGCCACGCATCGACGCTGAATCGGGCTCCGAGCGGGAGAAACAAGCTCCACAGCAACATCGAACGCAATAGCACGTCACCGCTGTTCAGGATGATTGGGTTTCGCCCATCCAACGACATCAGCAAGATCCAGCTGACAATAGCGGCCAACCGCGTGCGGTATCCGATCATCAACCAGCTCGCAAAAATCGCAGCCAACAGCATCAAGGCGAGTTGCGCCCAATACTCGCCGCTCATCAGATGCAGCGACCAAGTATGGCGAAAACCAAACTGGTCACCGGCTTCAAGGATGTCGATTCGTCCGGTACGCGGCAAAACACCGGCATCTGTAAAATAGGCGGTGATCTCTTGCCCGCGATACCACAGGTCGAGCAACAACACGCCCGCCGCGCCAATTCGAAAAGCCGCCAGCGACCTCAAGTCCACGCCAAACAGCTCGATTGTTTTCTCGGCAAGACGATTCATAGCGAGTGTTGTAAACTGACGAACGGCGGCATGTCTTAGAGTCTCCCCGCAATGCACGTACACAACGGCCAAAGTTTCTCCTCTTTAGCGTAGATCATTCCGAGTCGTTTCGCCGGGGAATGCTATGGTTTCAATGGAGCAAGCGTTGACTACTGCGTCTCGATGTTTCTGCCGGCATAATCGACATGAACCGATCATCACGAAAGAGACGAACTAGCCAAGTTCGCGGATTCACGTTCGCCGAGCTAGTCATCGTCGTGTTGGTTCTCTCGATTATGGCGGCAGTCGCCGTTCCAAAATATTCCGATTCCATGGACCAGTATCGTGTCGAGGCTGCGGCATTGCGTATCACGGCAGATCTCGCACTGGCTCGGAAACACGCGCAGGCGACGTCCGCTTCGCAGACGGTCCAGTTCACCGTGAGCACGGACAAGTATGTCTTGGTTGGAATGGATGACCCGGACCACTCAACGGACGAGTACGAGATAGACCTGAGTCGCACGGGCTACCCAGCGGAACTGACACTTGTCGATTTGGTAGGCGGTGATTCCGTGACGTTCGACCAGTACGGAAAGCCGGACGTAGGAGGTTCGGTCACCGTCGTGGCTGGTGATGAAGAGCGGACAGTCACCATCGACGCGACCACTGGAAAGGCGAGTGTCAATTGATGCGGAAGCACGACGCACAGACGCCGGGTCCAGCGCACGGCTTTACCTTACTTGAACTCATGGTGAGCGTCGTTGCCTCGTCGCTCCTGATGGTGGGACTCATGTCCGCGCTGTTCATTGCCTCTTCTTCGCTGGATGGTACAGGTGACGTAAAACGTCGTAACGAGGGATCTGAAGTTCTCGCGGAGGTGCTGCGAGATCTAAGACTTGCGAAAACTTTTACCGAGAAAACGGCGAACGCAGTTACGTTCACGGTTCCCGACCGAGATGGCGACACTTTTCCTGAAACCATTCGTTACTCATGGACCGGCACGGCGGGCGCGCCGCTGCTCTATGAATACAACGGCGGCCCGGCGGCCACGATCGCCGAGGACGTGCATGAGTTTGATCTCAGCTTTCTGGAGCGATCGATGGGAGGTGGCAGTGGGGCGGTCTTTCAAGAATTCACCGAAGCCTCCGAATCGTCGAACGTTATTTCTCTTGCGATCGACGTACCACCTGGAACGGCGGATGATGATCTGTTGATTGCCGCCGTCGTTACGGACGGTAACACGGTTGGCGACCTGATTCCTCCTGCGGGATGGACGGAACTCGTGATTGGTCACAGGTCGAGCAAAGTTACGTTAGGGGTTTGGTGGAAATTGGCGTCTAGCGAAGCGGGAACGTATCAATTCGATTGGGCATCCGGCGAGCAGGCGTACGGATGGGTCATGCGGTTCACTGGGCACGACCCACTCGCGCCAATTAACGCCATGACAGACGACAAAGAAACGTCGGCAACACCGACTTCGAGCGCTGTGGTGTCGACGGTCGACAACGCACTGATTCTGCGGATCGGAGGCTTCGATGATGACGATATAACCATCGACGCACCAGGGCTGGCAGATCATACGGCGATCACGGCGGACCGGAGCGGCACGGGACTGGAAAGCTGTTCAGGCGCGGCGGGTTACGTCGTACAACCTCTTGCTGGCAGTAGCGGCACTTCCGCCTTCAGCCTCACTTCATCAGAAGAGGCGGTTGTGGTTACGATCGCGATCGCTCCCGGAACTAGCCCGTAAAGGAAGAACAGCCATCGAGGATGCCCATGCCCACACAATTCAATAGGACACGACATCACCGTTGCGGAAGCAGCATGACGGAAGTTGTCATGGCGACGTTGATCGTTGGTCTAATGTTGGTTCCGGCCATGAATAACGTCGGAGCCTCGCTACGATCGCGCATCGCCAACGTCGAGTTACATGATGGTCGAGCTTTGGCGCAACAGTTGATGACTGAAGCGCTCCAGGCACGGTACGAAGATCCCCAACTTGCCGGCGAACCGATTGGCACTGACTCGGGGGAAGGGATTTCGACACGTGAGGACTGGGACGATGTGGATGACTACGACACTTGGAGCAAGAGCCCGCCGGAGGATAAGAGCGGCAACGTGCTGACTAGCTATCACGGTTGGACACGTAGTGTGACCGCGGATTGGGTCAATAAGAACGACCCTCATGCCATCATAGGAACGGATCAAGGGCTGAAGAGAATCACCGTTTCCGCAACTTCGCCCAGCGGTGCGCTGACAACCCTTATCGCGTTACGATCAAGTGCGGGCGTCATGGAACAGGAGCCGGTCGGTTCTGGCGAGGTCACCTACCTAACGTGGGCCGACTGTAAACTCCAAATCGGAGACAGTTCCGATGTAGGCGTATCGGGTGGAGTCAACATCATCAATCACGCCGAGAGCCCTTAAAATGAGATACGCCTCAACTCTCAGTCGAGATAACCGCTGCCGACCACGTCAGCGTCGCGGAACCATCTACGTCGCGGTCCTTGGCGTGGCAGTCATTCTGACGATCATTGGCATGATGTCCGTCTCGCTAATACGAATCAATCGACGCGCCGCGACAGCTGGCTTCGATTTGACGGAGGCAACGCTTCTTGCGCAGTCAGCGATTGAACAATCGATGGCGAAGCTCACGGATGCTCCCGCTTGGCGTACTGCCTATACTCACGATACTTGGGAGGTGCCGATAACTTGCGGTGCAGGTTTGTTCCAGTGGAAGCTCGTTGCCAACTCGGGCGATCTCGCGTCGCCCTCGAACGGAGCCGTAAAGATCGTAGGTCGTGGAACGGTTAACGATGCCGTTCAAGAATTCTCCGTTTACATCGAGAATGGCTCCCCTGGTGCCGACATCGTTCCAGCCACTTGGACGATCGAATAATCATCGGGACTTGCTAGTGACTCCTCGATCGGCTAGTTCAACATCCGCTCCCCCGTCGATGAGACAGGTTGCTGGCCTGCACACTCGGACGTTATGATCCGTTTGGCTTTCCCTTTCGAAGCGCGTAACGGAACTTGCATCATGCCTCGCCACAAACCTAATCGTCGTCGTTTCCTGCAACAAAGCACTGTCACAACGGCCGCGGTTGTGTCCGCAGGTTTCGCGCATTCGAGGCCTGCAACCGCGGCTGACTATTCTGCGTTGAGTACGGATGACTATCTTGGTCCTGTCGAAGTCTTGGCAAAGGTGGAAGATGAGACGATCTTTACCGAGGGGCCAGCCGCGGCACCAGACGGAAACGTCCTGTTCACGAACGTTCCCGTTAGCAAGATCTTGAAGTGGGATCCACGCACGAAGCAGTTGTCGGTATTTCGAGAGAATTCGAATGAGACCAATGGATTGTACTTCGCGCCGGACGGCAGCTTGCTCGCGTGCGAAGGCGGAACAGCTCGCGTGACCAGGACCGATGCAAAGACGGGCGAGATTGAAGTACTCGCGGAAGGTTACAAAGGCAAACGCTTAGCGAAGCCGAATGACTTATGCATGGACGGTCAGGGCCGTATCTATTTCACTTCACGATCCGCCAACGAAGATCCAGAGGGCGAGAACCTCAAGGCGGTTTACCGCATCGATCCCGATGGTTCGCTTCACCAGATATTGGCCTGGCCGGACATTCACATGCCCAACGGCATCGTGACTTCGCCGGACAACAAGAAACTTTACTTGATCGAAGCTCACCCCGAGGCCGACCATCATCGAGACATCCGCGCTTACGATCTGAACGCAGACGGAAGTGTCTCAAACGGACGAGTTCTGATAGATTTCTATCCCGGTCGCAGTGGCGATGGGATGTGTATTGATGCCAAAGGAAACCTCTACGTCGCGGCGGGATTACATAAGACTCGCAAGACGAGCGAAACGCTCGACACCAAACCCGGCATCCACGTCATCTCGCCAGAGGGCAAGTTACTTGCCTATCGCGAGACCCCGGAAGACACGATCACGAACTGTACGTTCGGTGGCAAAGATCGAAAGACGCTGTACGTTGCTTGCGGCACGTTGCTGTTGAGCATTCCAACCAAGATCGCAGGAAAGCGATCCTAACTACCCCGCCCGTCGTGCCCATCTCGGATCGTCGTAGCCATCACTTTCCAAGTGGTCAGCCCCACAAGCACGTCACCGACACACTTACGCCACGGATTCTTAAGCGAAATACGCCGATATGCTCATCACACGAAGAGTGATAGCTACGAATCAGAGCAGCTCTTCGATCGGCTCACCGAATGGGAGGATCGGCATCGGGCGACCGCTGTGATCGGGGAACGAGTGTTCTTGATTGATGCCAAGATGGCGATAGACCGTCGACCACAGATCGTTTGGTGTTAGCGGACGGTCTTGCGGATGTTCGCCTTTCCAATTCGTCGAGCCAACGACTTGTCCGGTTTTCATCCCGCCGCCAGTCACAAGCATCGACATCGCTTGCGGCCAATGATCTCGCCCAGGCTGCATGACACCGGTTTGCGTCCCAATTGAATTTGAGATGCGTGGCGTGCGACCAAACTCGCCGGTGACGATAACCAAACATTTCTTATCGAGCCCGCGATTGTGAACATCTTCGACAAGAGCGGTCACGGCTTGGTCGTAGATCGGAGCACGCGCCTTCAAATCGTCGAACAAGTGACAGTTGACAGCGTGTGAGTCCCAGTTGTAGACGCCTTGCTTCAATCGCTCGACGCCGGACTGATACGGATTCTCCATGACCATCGTGACGAAGCTCGAGCCCGCCTCGATCAACCGCCGCGCGAGAAGTGCTCGTTGTCCCCAGGCATGACGACCGTAGCGATCTCGCAGTTCGTCAGGTTCTTGTGAGAGATCAAAGGCATTGCGTGCTTTGTCGCTGGTCAGCAGATCGACAGCGCGTCGTTGGAAGCTGTCCATCGCCGTCGCAACATCGTCACTTTCGACGTGTTTACGGAAACGATCAAATTCGCGAAGCAGTTCGGCGCGGTTGTCGAGTCGCTCGGACAGCGACGAGTCGAGCGTTAGATTCTGAACCTTGAAGCCTGGCTCGCTAGGATCGCCAGGAATGACGAACGGGTGCGTGTCGTTACCGAGGTAAGCGCTGCCGAAGGCAAAGACGTCAATGCCGTGCCGTCCGTTGGCGGCTCCTGAAACATAATTCGGAACGCCGACATTGCGCCCCTCTCGCGATTTGGCGACGATCGAACCGACCGCCGGGGCATCGTTAATCGTGCCGACGGGCGTCTTCGGCTTGCGACCGGTCAGAAACCGCTTGTGTCCACCACCGTGATCGGCGAATCCATGCGAGATAGACCGAATCAGCGTGAACTTGTCCGCGATCTTGGCGTGCAACGGAAGTAGTTCGCAAACGTCAATCCCAGAGACATTAGTGTTGATTGGACGAAAGATGCCTCGATAGTCCGCCGGAGCATCCGGCTTCATATCGTAAGTCTCCATGTGCGAGGGGCCGCCGGGAAGCCAGATGAAGATGACGGACGTGTCTGGTTCGAGAGAGGATGCACCCGTGGCAGCTCGCGCTTGCATGACGTCGGCTAAGCTCACTCCACCAACACCAAGCGCGCCGGCTTGAAGGAAGTTGCGTCGAGAAAGGGGGCCGCGACAACGAATCGGCTTCATGCTGAGAATCCAAGGCTGGAATGGGGATAGCTGGCGTGACCTGTATTCTGTCGTCGGCACACACAGCCTGTCAATCTGAACCGATTTCACGCCCTCGACGGAATGCGACGCTATCTGCTAAACTCTGCGGTTTGCATGATTCCCGCCCCGCCGTAGTGGTGGCTTCCAGCCGCCATAGTCACGCTCGGATGTGGCGGCTGGAAGCCGCCACTACCTAATTCGTACCAGGAGCCCATTCGTGAGACGTCCCTTCATCGCCGGTAACTGGAAGATGAACCTATCCCGCGAAGAGTCTGTGGCTTTGGCCCGGGGAATCGTCGACCAACTCGGCACGACCGATGTCGAGGTGGCAGTTGCTCCAGCGAGCTGCTATTTGGACGCGGTCAGCCAAGTCAGCCAAGGCTCGTCGGTGGGCCTCAGCGCCCAAAATATGTACCACGAGGCGAATGGCGCTTTCACCGGTGAAATCAGCGCAAGTATGTTGCTCGACTTGGGTTGCAAGTACGTCATTCTCGGCCACAGCGAGCGACGACACATCCTCGGTGAAACCGACGAAGAGGTAAATAGCAAGGTCCACGCGGCTCTAGCCGCGGGATTGGTGCCGATCGTCTGCGTTGGCGAAACACTCAAAGAGCGAGAAGCTGGCGATACACAGTCCGTTGTCCAACAGCAGTGCGAAGGCTCGCTGGCCGGCCTGTCGAACGAACAGATGGGCGGTGTCGTGATCGCGTACGAACCGGTTTGGGCCATCGGGACTGGCAAAGTTGCGACGCCGGAGCAGGCCGAGGAGGTTCATGCCGATCTTCGCAGATTGCTGGAAACTCGCTACAATCCTGAGGTTGCGGCTGCCGTACGGATCCAATATGGCGGCAGCGTCAAGCCGGATAACGCTGGCGAATTGCTCGGCCAGCCGAATATCGACGGAGCCCTCGTCGGAGGCGCTTCGTTGAAGGTAGACAGCTTTTTAGGAATCATCGCAGCGGCAAAATAGTTCGACGGATCGAAAGTCGCCAATTCAACAAGGACCGTTCACCATGCAGTTTGTGTTCATGACACTGTCTTTGCTGACAGCCGTGTTTTTGATTCTTCTCGTACTCGTCCAACGAGGTCGCGGCGGCGGCCTGACCGGTGCCCTCGGAGGCATGGGCGGACAAAGTGCGTTCGGCTCGAAGGCCGGTGACTTGTTCACACGCATCACGATTGGTGTCGCTGCGTTCTGGATCATTCTCTCCGTTTCGGCGATCAAGGTTTTAAACACACCCGAGACGGTATTTGGCGATACGGACGAGACAAGTTTCGCGCCCTCCGTTCCTTCGCTTTCGACAGATGCCCCGGAAGAGCTGCCGGGCGAGATCGCTGACACTCCCGCGGCGGACATCGAAACTGACGTGACGCCCGTCGAGCCTGCTTCCGAGACAACTGAACCGGAAGCAACCACCGATGCTCCTGCCCCTGCCGCCACTGAAGAAGCTGCCACACCACCGGAAGCTCCTGCCGCATCAGAACCATCGGCAACCGAAGCGGCCAACCCACCTGCAGCTGAGTCGACCGAAGCAACCCCCGAAAAGGAAGTGTCTCCGGAGGCGAGCGAGTAGCGTCGATAGGACGTTCGCGTTCGGTTGCTTTTCGTGTTGTGTCATGTCCCTTGTGAAAGGACGCTGATTTGTTGCTTAGCATGACCGGCCAAGGGTCGGCCCATGTCTCCGAAGATGGTGTCTCCGTTGCGGTCGAAGTTCGTACGGTCAACAGCCGCTATTTCAAGTTGGCACTGCGTACAAGCGACGGATACGGCCCGCTCGAGCCTCGCATCGACGAAGTCGTTCGCCGCTACGTTCGACGCGGAACCGCTCAACTCGACTTGCGCGTTGACCGCGAAATGGTGGCTGATGATTTTCAGTTGAACGAGATGGCGTTGGCCAGCTACCAGAAGCAACTTACGACGGTCGCCGAGCGGCTTAAACTGGCTGCAGACGTCACGTTGGAGTCCCTGTTAGCGCTCCCCGGCGTGGTGGACGAACGTGTCTCGCGAAATGTCGACACCGACGCCGAATGGCCCATGGTTGAACGGACTCTGGTTCAGGCACTTGAAGGGCTGACCAAGATGCGGACCGACGAAGGAGCTGCGATGGCATCCGACATGTCGTTACAGTGCCAGTCGATCAGTAAAGAGTTGGAATGCATCGCGGAACGAGCCCCTTTGGTTGTCGAGGGATACCAACAACGTTTGACGGAGCGAATGACTAAGTTGCTCGCCGAATTCGAAGTTCGAGTTGAACCTGCCGACGTGATTCGGGAAGTCGGACTGTTCTCGGAGCGTAGTGACATCTCTGAAGAAGTGGTGCGTTTGCGGCATCATCTTGAGCAATTCGAAGAGATCATGGGATTAGACCAGAGCAGTGGCCGTAAACTTGAATTCATTACACAAGAAATGTTTCGCGAGACAAACACGATCGGTTCGAAGGCGAACGATGCTGCGATTGGTCGTCATGTCATCGATATAAAAGCGGCGATTGAACGCATCCGAGAAATGATTCAGAACGTCGAGTAGATGGAAACGGTCAAGCCTGGCAAGTTGGTGATCATTTCAGGCCCGTCTGGCGCAGGAAAGTCGACGGTGCTGAAGCAAGTGCTCGTCAATAGCGCATTGCCGTTGGAGTTGAGCGTCTCGGCAACAACTCGACAGCCCCGGCCGGGCGAGACGGATGGCGTTGATTATCGCTTTCTGTCTGAAAAGGAGTTTTTTAGACGTCGAGAGAATGACGAATTCCTTGAGTGGAAGGAAGTATTCAGCTGCGGTGACTATTACGGGACCCTCACCAAATCGGTGGCCGCTGGCCTAACAGCGGGGAAATGGGTAGTTTTAGAGATCGATGTGGAAGGTGCGATGACGGTTTTAGAGAGGCATCCTGATGCAATCACCATCTTCCTTCATCCCGGAAGCGACGAGGAACTCGAACGACGACTACGGGATCGAGGAACGGAGACGGAAGAATCCATCACGCGACGACTCGATGTGGCGCGACGCGAGATGGCATACCTGGACAAGTACAAACACGAAGTCGTCAACAACACGGTTGACCAAGCGGTTGAAGATATCTGCAAAATCCTGACGAGCGGAGAATGAGATGTTTGAAGAGTTAAAAGAGGAAGCGATCGTTAACAAAGTTGGCGGTCGGTTCAAGCTGTCGACGCTAATTCAAAAGCGGCTTGTACAGTTGAACGCGGGCAGCCGCCCTTTGGTTGTCCTAGATAACGAAGCGGCCAAGATGGAAGTCGTACTTCAGGAAGTCCTGCAAGACAAAATCTTCCTCGACTCGTCGAACGAAGTGAAAATCACTGGCGACCTCCAGGAGGGTAGCGCTGGGCCAGACATCAATCCGCTTCCTGTTTAGGGGGCTCGAATGATGAGCCGTGAGATCCTCATTGGCGTCTCGGGCGGCATCGCCTCGTACAAGACCGCGGTCTTGGTCAGCCAACTTGTACAGGCTGGCCACGGCGTGACGGTTGTGATGACGAAGGCGGCGACGCAGTTCGTCGGCCAGGCCACTTTCGCCGCGTTGACTGGACGTTCTGTTGCTTCAGAAATCTTCGACGACGCAGCTCATCCGTTGGGGGCTCACATCGCATTTGCGGAGCGCGCCGATTTGTTTTGCGTCGCTCCGGCCACGGCGAACTTCATGGCAAAGGCCGCCAATGGGCTGGCCGACGATCTTGTCTCGACACTCTATCTGGCGTTTCCAGGTAAGATCATGATCGCTCCCGCCATGAACTGCGAGATGTGGGAAAAGGCCGTCGTTCAGCGCAACTTAAAGCAGCTTCGCGATGATGGCATTGAGATCGTCGATCCGGATGAAGGCTGGTTGAGCTGTCGCAAGAAGGGCGTTGGACGGATGGCAGCGCCCGAGAAACTCCAGTCTGCGATTGACAAGGCCTTCGACTAAAGTAGGCCGGAACACGAAGCTTATTCGCATGGCTCGCATCCTAATCACGTCTGGCCCGACACGTCAGTATCTCGATCCCGTTCGATATTTAACGAACGGGTCAAGTGGTCGAATGGGGAAAGCCTTGGCCGAGGCATGCCTTGCCCATGGACATGAGGTTGTGATTATCAGCGGGCCGGTGGTGGTCGAGTATCCGGACGCAGTTGAACTCATTCCCGTCATCTCGACAGAAGAATTGCTCGAAGCAGCGGAACGATTGTTTCCGAATTGTGATGGCGTGATCGCAGCCGCTGCGCCCTGCGACTACCGCCCGCACCGCGTCGAATCACAGAAGATCGCGAAGACGGGCGAACCCATCACGCTGCACTTAGTCGAAACACCCGACGTCATCGCGACATTGGGACAGAACCGACGCGACGACCAATGGATGGTCGGTTTCGCTTTGGAAACGGAGGACCAACGTTTTCGCGCACTCACGAAGCTGGAACGCAAAAGCTGCGACTTCATGGTCCTCAATGGCCCTGAAGCAATGGACGCGGCAGAGAGTTCGGTCGAGATCATTGCGCCGAACGGTGACGTGGTAGAAGCTCTGCAGGGCAGCAAGGGCGAGGTCGCCAGAGGCATCTTGGGAGTGATTCAAGAACGCTTGGTCGTCTAGTCATCCTCGTGGCATGCCGGATTGATTGAAGCGAACTTTCCCTGACAACTATCTCGTCGTTCAAGTTCATCGTCGAGTGCTTTCCGCACTGCAGGTTTGTCCAGGCACCATGGCGGGCCGACGAAGTAGTCTGGTGGCGCATCGCCACTGATTCGCTCGACGATCGTTGAAGCTGGCAACATCTCCAACGCGTCGACGAGAACTCGAATGTAATCGTCGCGGGCGATCAGTTCGACTTCGCCACTTTCAACAAGCTCGGCGAGCGGCGTCCGCTTGACGGCGTATAGATTGTGAAGCTTTACGGAGTCAACTCCGATGCGACTCAGCTCGCGAATTGTCGCGAGCATATCTTCGTGGGTCTCACCCGGAAAGCCAAAGATCACATGAGCACAAATCTCAAATCCGCGATTCTTACTTCGTTGTACAGCATCCAAGAAGGAATCATGATGGTGCCCGCGATTCATCCAGTCCAGTGTTCGATCGTGCATCGTCTGCATGCCGTACTCGACGGTCAAATAAGTCCGTCCCCCTATCTCTTCCAACAAGTCAAGTACATTATCCGGGACACAATCGGAGCGTGTTCCGATCGCCATTCCAACGACTTTAGGATGTGACAGCGCGGCTTCATACACTGGTCTCAAACGCTCGACCGGTGCGTAAGTGTTCGTGGCGGGCTGGAAATAGGCGGTGAAGTGATCGCAGTTATAACGACGCTTCAGACGCGAGATGCCAGCGTCAATCTGGTCGAGAATGTTTTCACGGCGGACGCGGCGGCTGGGACTGAAGCTCCGGTTGTCGCAGAAGTTGCAACCACCTGTGGTGATCGTGCCGTCAACATTCGGGCAAGTGAACCCCGCGTCGATACTCACGCGTTGCACCCTGTACCCGTACTTCTGTCTCAGGTGAAAGTTGTACGAGTAGTAGCGCAAGCCTGCGGCACGCCAATCATATACGACCGAGTCCCGACTTGAATGGTCGCACGTTGACTCCACGAAAGCCCTCATTTAGATTCTAAGTGGCTGGCATAAACGCGTTTCCGGCACGACAACCGGTACGACGCTCAAGCGAGCATCTTACGCAAGCTGCTCCGACCTAACAAGCTCCGCGAAGGTAAGCTTCAGATGGCTGAACTAACACAGTATGGCGAATTGATTCCAAAAGGCGGCGGCGATCCGATCCCGCTGCTGAAGAAGAACCTAATGATCGGTCGTCGCGAGAGCTGCGACGTGGTGCTTCGCTTTGGGAATATTTCGGCTCATCACTGCGAGATGACACTGGAAAGTGGCTATTGGTTTGTGAAGGATCTGAACAGCCGTAACGGGACGCGCGTCAATGGTTACCGCGTCACGAAGCGTCGCCTCGATCCACGCGACGTTCTCTCGGTCGCAAAATTCGAGTACGAGATAAACTATGTTCCGGCAGACCTGGGCGCGGTTGGCCCACCGCCGGATGGTGGTGACCTCGAAGATATCCTAGGTTCGTCGCTAATGGACAGTGCTGGCCTTAATCGCAAAGAGCGCCAATCCGTCGATGGGCGTATTGGACGCAATCAACCTGCCCCAAGTCCTGAAGTCGTATCGCCGGAGTCGGAAGCCGCTTCGGACAGCGAGTCCGAGGAATCGAGCGACGAAGAAGAAACACCTGCAGAAGATTAATCACGAAGGAGGCGGCGTTCAGCCGCGACGCATGATGCTCGGACATATGGTCTATTTCACGCTGAAGGACAACTCGGAAGAAGCTAGTCGACGGCTAATCGATTCCTGCAAAGAACATTTATCAGGACATCCGGGAACCGTTTTATTCGCCGCCGGAACGCGAGTCCCTGATTTGGACCGCGAAGTCAATGACAAAGAATTCCATGTCGCCCTTCAGCTCGTCTTCGAGAATCGCGAAGCGCAAGATAACTATCAGGTGCATCAACGTCACGAAACGTTCATCGAAACGAATCGAGACAGTTGGGCCAAGGTGCGCGTCTTTGATTCCGATTTGGAGTAATGCGTAGCTACGCGACGACGTAGGCAAGAATCGCGTAGAAGTGGCATGCGCTCGCAACGATCACCAGAATGTGCCAGATCGCGTGAAAGAAGCTGACGCGGACATCGAGCATGAGGAAAATTACTCCCACCGTATAGCTCATGCCGCCAATTGCCATCCACATGACGCAGCCCAGTGGAACGTGTCCAATTAACGGCAACACTGGCAACCAGCCGAGGGCGAGATAACTCCAACTTGAGAACGCGTTGACGCGGTGCTTAACGACAACCTTCAACCAGAATCCAATCCCCGCGGCGAGCCACAACACGACCGTGAGCAATCCGGCTTGCGTTGGCGGAAGATAAGTGGCGATGAACGGCGTATACGTCCCGACGATCAAAAAGTAGATCATTCCTTGGTCCCAAGCTCGCAGCCGATTCTTTTTCTCCATCGACCGGACCGCGTGAGACGCCGTCGAGAATCCGTAGACGGCGACAAGCGACGCGACATAGGCGATCACCGAAAGGCGCACGCCAAGGTTTGCAGCTTGAGTCGCGGGGATAATGAGAACAGCACCGCCGAGACTTAGCAGGATGCCGGTTCCGTGCGTCAACGAGTTGGCAAGCTCATCCGCCTCAGATCGGTACTGTATCTCTTCGCTGATTGTCGGGTCTGTTGCCATGTCTTTTGTTCTCTGTCTCGTCTGTGATCCAACCGGAGAAGTTGGCGATTGGTCAGCCATCGCCTTCCCCGTCCCCAATTCTACTCGTTCCGAATATTAGCGACTCTGCTCCTGCTTGTCTGGTCCGATTGCCGAGTTTGCCCCGACCGGGTCGAACTCGCCTGTTACTCCCAGTCGATATTGGCTTGTTCGTTTGCGGAGCGGACATGCTTCAGACTACATTGGCGAACTGACTTGAAAGCCGAGACTATTCAACCTGGAGCCCGCTATGTACCGTCGCCGCCTTCGTCTGCTGCTTGCAATCATTGCGATCATGTCTGGTTTCACACTTGTGTCCAGCGGACACGCTGCCGACAAACCGAGTCCACCCAATATCCTATTTATCTATACCGACGACCATACTCACCGCACGGTCAGTTGTTACCCAGAAGCCTTCGATTGGGTCAACACTCCCAATATCGACAATCTCGCAAAACGTGGTGTTCGCTTCACGCATGCCTACATCGGCACGTGGTGCATGCCGTCGCGGGCCACGATGCTGACGGGCCGTCATAGCTACGGCGTCGAATCAATGCGAATGGTCGGGCAGTATCCAGGCAGTGAATATGATCCGGCGAAGTGTCCGTTTTGGCCAAGCGTTTTCCGGGAGAACGGCTACTGCACGGCGCAAGTTGGCAAATGGCACACCGGCACGGACACAGGCTTTGGGCGAGACTGGGATTATCAAGTCGTTTGGAACCGACCGCGTCACGTCGACAATTCGGGCGCGTACTACTACGACCAACTGATCGAGACCAACGGCGGCGAAGCGAAGATGGTCGAAGGTTATACGACGGATAATTACACGAAGTGGGCGAGCAACTTCATCCGAGGCGAGAATCGCGACGCGGAGAAGCCATGGTATCTATGGGTTTGTTATGGGGCCGTTCATGGTCCGTTTACTCCCGCGGATCGCCACATGAGTGAGTATGCAGATCTCAAAGTTCCAACGCCTGCTGATATATTTCCGCCCCGACCCGGCAAACCTGATTGGGCGCAGAAGATCGAATACTGGGTTAAAGGCGAGAAGGGCGAGCCGGTCATGAAGGGCGGCGCTTTCGGTGGCAAGACGGTCGAAGGTGCGAAAGGCGTTCACGGAAACACACTCACCGATTGGGTACGACAGTATCATCAAGGCGTGTTGGCGATCGACGAAGGAGTGGGCAAGCTGATGGCGACACTGAAGGAAACAGACCAATTGGATAACACACTCGTAGTCTTTACCTCGGATCAAGGCTTCGGCTGGGGGCAGCATGGATTCTGTACGAAACTGGCGCCCTACGATGCAACAATTCGCTCGCCGATGATTGTCAGTATGCCCAGCTTGTTGCCTGAAGGTGCGGTCTGCGAATCACCCGTCGGTGGCGTCGACATCGCTCCTACTTTCTTCAATTTCGCGGGTATCGAACTGCCGTGGAAGATGCATGGTCGCGATTTGACACCGTTGCTCAAGAATCCCAAGTTGGTTCGCAAAGAGCCTGTTTTAACGACACTGACTGGTCGCATGTACGGTTCGGATACCAACGTCGTGCCGACCAACGTCGAGGATCTTGAATTGAACGGCGTTCCGTGGTGGGTGTCGTTGGTCAGCGGTCGCCTAAAGTACATCCGCACACTGAAGGAGGGCGAGATCGAGGAGTTGTACGACTTGGCGAAGGACCCTGAAGAACTCACGAACCTTGCATTCGACCGAAAGTTCGCCGACAAACTTAGCGAGTTGCGAGCAGCAACCATCGCGGAACTCAAACGTACCGACGCCGGAATGGCGGAACATCTCCCACCGGTGAAGATGGCGTTCTGACTCGGCCTTGTGATAGAACTCCTGAGAGTTCTCCTCGGGTGGGCGGATTGGGCGACCAGCCCACTACCAGGAGGGCACTTTCGCCTTCGTTATTGGCTGCTATCATCCGCAGTGACTAGCTGTTGAAAGTCTAGCAGGAAGGCGTTTCGAACGTTTCCTGCTGTCAGGTATCTTCCCGATTTGGAGAAGGCCAATCGTTTGATCGTATGGTCCGATGGCAGCCGGCCCGTGCCGCCTAGGAGCTGAACTTCTCGCAAAAGCGAGCCGTCTGCAGCATTCCAGAGTGAAATCGTGGGCGTCAAATGGACCGGGCCCGTCACGACATATTTGCCGTCGGGTGAAATCGCCGCCGAGTGAATCGAGGTGTCAAGACCAGTCGGCCGCCATTGTTTTGCGGAACTAAGCAATGTGTATTGATCGCTCGTTTCGCGGATGAGTTGCCAACGACTTCCTAGCACAGGCATGAGGAGGATCAGCGGATCTTGGCGATTACTAACGGCATTCGGGCCGAGTGGTTGAGGTAGTTTCTTGCTGTAACGTAAATTAAGTTCTTCGTCAAAGACTCGGAACATTCCAGGCCCCCCAGTCGACGAGACCACGATCAGGCTCGGGTCGTCGGCACTCGCAAACATCGTGAACGCATCCTTCCGGCCTCCCTTAATCTCCTGCGTGGCAGTTACTCGCGGTGTGGGCAGTAGGTCAACTCGGATGAGTTTCCGGCGATTGTGTGTCGCCAAAGTGAACAGATGTGATCCGTCATTTGACAAAAAACTTTGCGTTGGCCAGTTCAGATGTCCAACCAATTCGTTTGCGTTGGCTTGAACGATTGTTTTCCCATCACTGACTCGGGCAACCGTCAATTGCTTACGGGTCAGCGCGTAAGCGAAGATCTTACCGCTTGGCGTCAAATACCGGCTGGAGTGTGAGCCAGAGTATTGGCGTGAGAACTCGCTCACGTCTGTACGCATTCCTGACTCGACGCCCAATACGCTCAGGCCTTGACGGTGAAGAATCACCCACTGTGGCTCATCTTGAGAATCGTCTTCATCCACTCGCGACTCAGGACTTTCGACATTAACAACTCGCAACGGACGAATCGCATCAGCCCCCGACAGAAAATGCGGAACGGTGCAAGCGACAAGAATTATGGCACCAACGAGAGGAGTATTCATGGCTCTTTTCGAGTGAGTCCCGCCTCAAAACGTAAGTGATCTGAAGGCGTGTGTAATACCGAAACGCTTTCTAACTCTGCGTCGACGATCAAGTGCGCCTGACCGCCGACATCCGACCAGTCATCCATCTTGGCGACCTAGTATAGGTGATTTCGCAACTCGTCGAGACTGAGCCCGTGGTCTTTCGTCGAATAGTCTGTGACTTCTGCATAGGTCCATGCCTCACTTCGTGGCAAGATTACGATGCCCTGTGGCGCAACATAGAAATCCAAATGGTTATCCCGCAACTCGTCAAACAGAAGACGCGACAACGAGACCTCTCCCGGATCAAACCTCAAACGATCAATTCGAACCCGGGGGTGCCTTTCAAACGCTTCCCGGTCGATTCGAACCTGGATGTTTTTCCCGAATGCCACCTGTAAGTTATTCGAAAGTTCGTGAAGTGACATACCTGGTTCTACTATCGCCGTCCTTTGCAACGCTTTGATCAGACTTCGGCGTTGTTCCTGCGGCGGAAGCGGAGGCGTGAATGCTTCGATGGGAATCACTGCATCGGCCTGCCAGTTAGTCACGCGGCCATCAAGACGTCCAATCGGATTGCCGGTGTCGGTAAACAAAATGACCGAGAATCTCGCCAGTCGTACTGTGTCGTTTTCGCGACGATACGTATTTCTCACGACAAGAGCCTTTTGGTCGTTTCTGGTGACAACATAATCCTGCACCAATCCATTCGTATTGTGAGACACGGTTGTTGACGTTGGCATCGTTCCGGCTGATGTGAACGTCGCTTCGTGTCCGGCGAGATCGAAGATATCTTCTGCATCTTGCTGTTTGCGAGTGCGAATATGAACTGCTTCGTAGGGCGGAATGGGAACCGCGCCGTGAGCAACTAGAAACGGATACAAATAGAGGATGTCCGAATCATGGGTGAATGATCGATTGGATGTTACCTCCCACGCGTTGGCAGAAGCGGCGACAGACGTATGAAGCGTTCGCTCGTCAAGAATATGTAGTGTCGATACATTGTCTTCAGCTTCACGCACATCAAAGCGGAACTTTCGCTTGTCACACTGCATCAGAACACGAATCTCAGGCTCCGTGCGATGAACCGTTCGCCCTTTCGGACCGACTTTCCAAACAAGCTTGACACCGGTGGCTTCGTACGCCACGCCTGCGTGTTCGTCCAACTGTCTAGTCCATGCCTCACGGACTTTCCTGTTGGTGCCCTCCGCAGCAGAGACCCAAGCTGGAATAACTGAAACGCCAAACACGCCAACGCAAAAGATAAACTTTGCAATACACATAAAAGTATGAGCCCAATTTGAAGTCCCCACGGTCGTTGCACGGGCAGATGACCGTGGGGCGAGTGTGCTTAATCTAGCCGCTACAGTACCAGCACCCGAAGCCAATGGTGCCGACCTTGTTTCCACCTAACGTGACTTCTTGCGGAATCTGCACCAACGCGCAATTGGCATCGCAGTCGTTATACTTCTCCACGTCCTGCTGGCTCTCGTCATCTTCACATGTAGTAGATGTCGGATTTCCGCCAATCCCACCGCCTACGCCTGACCACACAAGACGACCGGTCGTGTATTCAAAGTTGTAGCAGTACGACTGACCGGACTGCACGCCACCCATCACGTCAATCTCATAACAATCGAAATCACATTCTCCATCGACCAACCCAGGCACGCCGAGCGCGGCCGCCAACAACACAGCAATAAAACCTCGGTATCTCATAACAGGCTCCTTTCACAGGACAAAACAGGGAAATAACTGCCCTCACAATCTATTCCTCGTCGGGCAGATTGAACGTTTCATCGGAGAACTTGCAGTTCTTATGGAACTGCTTGACTTGCATCGATTCGTGAATAAGGAGCTTGCCTTTCTGGTCGTAGGCGGCCGTTTCCCATTTATCCACCACGCTAACGCCATCGAGCTTGCGATAGGATAGTCGAATCTCCGATATTAGATGCCCATAGGGTCTCGCGCATCAACGCCGGTAATGACGTTCTGATCCGTGCCGTCCAACGTGAGCAAATATCGCAGACTGGTTGGAGACGTTGGTGGCACGGCCAATTGAAATCGCCCGTCACTCTTTTCTGGGCTGTTTGTGATCCGCCTCAACTTGCGCAGGACATCGTCGGGCGATGGTGAAAAGAGAGACGATCTTAAGCCACTCACCGGCACCAGTCCGCTGTTCAGCCATATTGGAGTCACATCGAGTTGGAGAATCCCCCAAGTTTTGCTAGGACCCTCATACGTCCGGGAACTGCGTTTTTCAGACGGTGGCGAGTGCTTTACTACTCGCGTTCTGTCGCCGTTGACGGTCGTTTCCGTAACCTTGAGCTGAAACTCTTTGGGAACGATTTGCCATTGAAACGCTTCCCGTCGCATCCAAGCTCTGCCCGACTTGAAATCGAGCTTGGCGTGTACCTTGATGGGGAGCGGCTTGTCGGGCAGATCCTTTCCGGATCCCAACCCCGCCACAAAATCCGGTGTCGTTACGACCATTCCTTCGACCTCGTACTCGACGGAGGCAAACTGGTCATATCGTGTTGACCAATCAGCAAGCACTGCGTCCAGTTGCGGATCTGCTTGCCCTAGACAAACTGTTGCGAGTAGCAGTTGTGTAAACATATATTTCATCACTCCTTATTCGACTTCGACACGTAAAAGTGAAATGTTTCGTTCTGCAAAACTCGCTCGCCACCATCTACGATTGCAGCGAGTTTCAGCACGACCTGGGTATTTCCGAACGTGTGAGGGACGAAGCGACAATCAACCTGCCACGTGTCTTCTTCCAGTTGACTTGTTGTAACTTCGAACGACGGCACATTCGCTTGGCCCTCAAGTGAGACTTCCAGGCTCTCGATCTTGCCATCAACGCGATACGCGGCCAGAGACCAGCGGATCTCATCGCCTATGTCGACCAGCGTACGCGGGCGATTCGGACATGTACACGAACGCCCGAATCAAAGCGTATGCGGCAAGGAACAACGGACGAAAGATCATTGGGTCCTTCGAATGCGACGTCAAAACGATGAAGCCCACTCGGTCGGTCTTGTGTTGGTAAGTCAAGCTCCACGTGATATCGATCGTAGTAGGGATTCCCGTCGCCCAGCGGTACAAGTCGAACGCCATTTGCTGAAGCGAACTCCGTACGGACCACTAAATCGCGTTCCTCGATCTCGTCCAAAACAAACACTTGATTGGCCGAAGATACTGACGATTCCGAAGGGTACACCGTCTCAAAGTCAACATTACCGTAAGGAGGCACGATGATCTTGGGACGAATGACATTCAATCCAACAGTCCAGCCTTCCAGCAGATCCCCTGATACAAGCGGCGACACGTGCAACTCGCCTAGGATGTTGCGTTCTCGCCCTGGCGTGACGTATCGGAGCAGATCGACTGTCAGCGTAATGTCTGCGTGCCCATTAGGAGGAACGACAATTTGCGTTGGCGAGACGTCAGCGCAAGTACAGGAGCTAACAAATTCATCGATAACGACAGGTTTTGCCGAATCGTTGATCAGGCGAAGCACGTGTTGGTGTTCATACACCGGAGCGACTGGGCCAATGTGCAGAGTCTCGGGCGCGGCTCTCAAGGCACCAAAGCTTTCCTTGGAATCGAACAGGCGGTAACCGACGGTCGCCGTCAGCAAAACGAGAGCTACGATGATCCAAAATGGTCTGTTTGATGTTTTGTCGTTCATGTTTCTAATGAAGTCGCCAGTACTTCGACAACTCTGCCGTTTTGAATGAACACTTCTTGCGGTGTCTTAATCCCTCTTGTCTTGGCTGTGGAAACGATGAAGTGAGCGTCAAAGCCCTCGTAGTAGGCCGTTAGCCAAGGCTGTGTTGGTCCCAAAATGAGGAGAGATCGCTTGGACTTCCCTTGCGATCGCCGCAAGTGCTTATGCTGAAGGTGTCACGAACACGCTGGACATGACGCCCTCACTAGAGTGACTTGCCATACCCCATTCATCAGGTCAGCTGGCAAGACGTTCGCGATCTGCTGTGCCTCCGTTAGGCTTTGCCTGAAAGGCCGGGCGTCGAGCCCAGAGCCGATGACTATCGCCATGGGAAAGAAGCAAAGCACCGCCAGGGCAGCAATGACGCGTCCCCTACGTGCCCGCTCTTCCGATTGACGTCCGGCTTGCAAACAAACAGCAAGAAGCAGAATGGCCCCACAATCAGCAACAAACGTAACCCACGGATTGACTTCTAAATTACCGAAGCAACCGCAAGATGTCTCGCCAGCGACCGCTTTGCCCAGGGACACTCCGGCAAATAGAGCAAAAGCAACAATTGCAATTTGCGTCGCTCGTTGTGGATAGAGGCCCGTCGCGAGCCATAGTGCCAAAACCACTTCACACAGAACGGCAGGAAGAAGCCACCAGTGGCCAGATGTGCCCTGTCCCAGTACGCCTGACGTCTTAAGAGCCGCACTGACGATCAGAACTGCCGCAATCAGCAAGTGTAGATACTTGCGACGACTTTGAACGGCAGAAGCAACCTGACCGTTGCAACAAAAAGTTAAACGCCAACATCTGCCCTGCCTCGCGATGGAGAAAGCAATTTGCCGCAGAACGCAGCCTGCTGCCATTACTTTCTTGTCAACTACCTAAGCAGGGTAGCAAGTTCGCCTTTGCGATGTAAGCATCTTTTGTGTTTTTTTAGTTTTATGCATTTTTTCGTTACACGAGATCGTTGTTCTCGTCTGCGAGTACTTGTGAGTTACTTTATCTTCCTCCGGCGTTCAATAATCCCTTTGAGCTTTGCCTGCTCTTCGCGCTGTACTTCGGCAGTGAGTTCTGCCGGCACGACGGGTGTGCTGTCAAGCTGATCGTCGGCACCAAGTGTGCGGAGCTTGATGCTTCGATACCACACCGGATCACCGTGATCTTGCAGGCTAAGATTCGCGCCGCGTGCCGCAAGGTCCCCGCCGCGTAGTCGCAGCAGTTCGACGTTGTCCTTCCACTTTGCGTCGGCATAGTCAAGATGGACGACCTTCGTGCCATTCAGCCAATGCTGGACGACCGTCCCTTTACAGACGATTCTCCCTTCGTTCCATTCTCCAACTGGATTTGTTGCGTCGTGTGAAGGAGCCATACAGAAATAAATCGACGCGGCACTCGTCCGAGGATTCTTGCCGTCCACATGAACCGCATTGTCGAGAATTTGATACTCGTATTGTCCGGGACGGTAATAAACACCGCTGTTGCTACCTTTGGCGACTTTCCAGTCGAACCGCAATTCGAAATCGTCGGGAATCTTCTTCGCTGAATAAACCAAGCTTCCGCCCTTTCCTTCCCGCGTTAGCACGCCATCGTCGATCTTCCAATTCCCGGCATGCCTCCAACCCTCGAACGACTCTCCGTCAAAAAGCAATTCAAATCCCGCATCGTGTTCTTCCGCCGACAGCGAGTTTGGTGTTTCGGCGAAGGACTGCGAGCCAAGCGTAACACCGAGTAGTCCTGCGATGAGCAAGGCTAAAAGCAGTTTCATGTCTATCCTCCCGTCGGATGAATTGGAGCTGTACCACCAAAAGTGCGTCTCTGTTCTAACGCAATCGATCGACGAATTGAAGAGTTGACTGCCATTGTGTGGAAATCCAGGCACCTGCGCGACCCTCACGTTTTCAGGTCGCAACCTGGCGACAAGACTTCGTCACTATCGGGAAACGGGCCGAATGGTTCTTCCGCGGTCGAACAACTTGAGTCCGGTGTGGCAGCCTTCCCGCACGCAGCATCGAAGTCATTCGGTCGTCGTTGCGGCATCGCTTCCGGTCGAAGATGTTTTCTTCCAAGTCGGAAGCACTCGCTCGAAAGCCCGAGTTACATACGCGCCAAGATCGACGTGCCGCCCTGCTGCAGCATCTGAACCTCGAAACCACGTGAAGTTCAACATCAAGCCCCAGAAGCCCAGCCCGGCAATGATTGTGACTAGCAGTAATGTACCTGCAGACGTCGATCCGCTGCCAACACCTTCGAACTTACGCCCACCCGGCTTTACGAGTCGAGCGTCACGAGGGTCTGGCAAGTCGGCGAGGCGAACCATTCCCAGCGTTGTCCAGCCACCGCTCTTTTGCTTGTGAATCACGCGGGCCTGAAACCAGCCCGCGGAAGTCCTGACGAGGAGGACCTTACCCTCACGAATGCGCAGGCCGCCTTTAGCCGTCACCGAGAAGCCACCGGATGATTGGTTGGTTAGTTCGACCACCACCTCGCGTTGGGCAATTTTTATTACCGCCTTTTGTCCCTCATCGGGACTCGGGCAACGAAAGCTGTGTCGTTGTTCGGTCGACATGATATTCGGAATCTCCCTAGGTTCATAAAGATAGGGCGCGACTGAGGCAATGCGGGAATGTGAATCCGCAACATTCCGCCAACCACCTCGTCGTCAATAGGCGAGGTCTAGTTAGGCCGCTCGCAACAGTTGTACGGTTGCGAATGGAGCGAAGACTCCCTAGTTCGGCAACATTAGTGGACGGCCCAATCGCCTCCTGCTACGCTCACGACATGGTGGCTTCCGTCGAGCATGTCGAGAAAGTGATCGAGATGATGCGCACGGCGACTGCGCGTAACCTGGAATGTCCTTCACGTGTCGGTAACGTCATCGAACTTGACGAGGACAACGGAGAGGACGTCCTCGTCGCGGCCGATCTTCACGGAAATCGAATCAACTTCGAAAAACTCCTCGCCACAGCTGATCTGTCGAATAATCCGCGCCGTCACCTCGTCACGCAAGAGGTTTGCCATGGTGGACCGACCTATCCCGCCGGCGGATGCATGTCCCATTTACTGCTGGAAGATGTCGCCAATCTCAAGATCGCATTTCCGGATCGCTTTCACTTCATCTTAAGCAATCACGAACTGGCTGAATTGACGGATTTCGCCATCATGAAATCCGGCAAGATGCTTAATCTGACGTTTCGCGAGGGCATACAGCAGTTGTACGGATCGAAGTCCGAAGATGTGCGCACCGCCTATTTGGAGTTCCTGGCAAGCTGTCCCTTAGCAGTTCGTTTGGGGTGTGACGTATTGATCTGCCACAGTATCCCCGAGAAAGTAGACCGCGAGGGCTTCGATTTCGAAATTCTTCGCCGTCAACTCGAACACTGCGATTTTAAACCTCGCGGCCCGGTTTTCCGCCTCGTCTGGGGCCGAGACTTTCGGGAAGAAAACGCCATCGCGTTCGCTACTTTGGCAAACGCGAAGCTCTTGGTTCACGGGCACGAACCCTGCGCAGACGGATTCCAGGTTCCGAATACTACGCAGGTAATCTTAGATTGCTGTTCCGAAGAAGCTTGCTACGCGATACTACCAACCCACGGGCGCGTTTCGCAGCAAGAGATAGTCGCACGGATTTCGAAACTTCATCCCAAGCCCGTCCGCGATGAGTAACCTCCCACACGACGACGCGACGCAACCCTCTCCGCGACCGTGGCAGCCCCGTTTTGGAATCGGCACGATGTTGTTGCTGATGCTGATCGTCAGCGTAGTTGGGGCAGCAGCCTCCTATTTCGTTCGTGCGATGCAAGGCGGACGCGCCTCCCAACTGGCCTTCATTCTCTTTACGCTTGCGGCTCCCCTGTTGCTTGTTGTCGTAGTGAGTATCGCACAAACGATTTTTCGGCGCCGCTGATTGACCTCTCGACGCGTTCCATCTTTGATGGCATGGCAATTGCGTGAACATCTCTCCGTCTTTGGAATTAAAATCGCAATGCGACTGACCAATAGACGCGGGGTCGGAACAGAGAAGAGCTTGAAACCCGCGGGGTCGGAACCAAAGAAGAGGTGATGCAACGGAGACCGCAAATGCTTATTCTGTCAGGACTTGGAACATCTTGACAAGGTTCAGAGTCGAGGTACTCGGAGCAGAGAAGGCAGGCATTTGCGGATCGAAGTCATAGCAGTTTCGGCTGCTAATTGGGCGAGTTGGGAGAGCAATTTCCCAACTCGCCCGTTGTTTTTCGCAACAAGACTTTGCCTCGAATGTTGCAAAACAATACACTTCATTCGGGCACCCACACTTCGCGTCGCCTACCCACTAGAAAATCGCATAAAACCACCTCCTCTTGATCACGTTATCTGTTTGCTCAAAACAAGTTAAGACCGATCAAGAACTAATTGACTCGCCTAGCTGGACCAGTACGATAGAAGGAATCTGGAGTTTCTTGGGTCAACGCGAGTACTTTTTGCCGTGGCCTTCGTTTCTATCCCAGATGCACGAACGCCCCAACGAGAGGATTCAAACCGTGGCAATCAGATTTTCAATCCAAACACTCTCTGCTCTGGCTTTGTTGCTAACGTTGGCACCAGGAATGGCATTGAGTGCCCCTCGTGGCCCTGACGATTTTGGAATTCCGCAAGTCGCAAAGATCAACGAGAAGATTCGCGAGACTTGGGTGGCCTATGAACTCAAACCATCACAGGCAGCCACGGAAGGCGAGTGGTGTCGCCGCGTTTTTCTTGACGTCATAGGGAGAATTCCTTCGGTCGAAGAACTTCAAGCGTTCACAAAGAGCCGCTCCGCAACGAAGAAGGCTGACTTGGTTGGTATGCTTCTCTTCGATGACAAGTACACCGAAGAGTACGCCCGTAATTGGACGACGGTTTGGACGACGGTGTTGATTGGACGTGCCGGCGGAACCGAGCGGAACAGTTTGACGAACCGAGAAGGAATGCAGAAGTACCTGCGCGACTGTTTCGCGCGCAACAAGCCTTACAACGACATGGTCGACGAGCTAGTAACGGCGACGGGCTCGAATCGCCCTGGTGCCGAAAATTTCAACGGAGCGGTTAACTTTTTGGCCATGAAGGTCAATGAAGAAAAGGGGACACAGGCGACGGCCGACACGGCTAAGATTTTTCTTGGTCTTCAAGTTCAGTGTACGCAGTGTCACAACCACCCCTTCAATGAATGGAAGCAACAGAAGTTTTGGGAGTTCAATGCCTTCTTTCGGCAAACTCGTGCTCTGCGCCAGTTCGTGCCTGGAACGCGAGACGTGGCTGGCTCGGAGTTGGTCGACCAGGATTTTGCTGGCGAAGGCGGCACACCGAATACGGCTGAGATCTACTACGAGCTTCGTAACGGACTTTTGAAGGCCGCATACCCCGTCTTCATCAACGACACGGAGATCGGCAAGAGTGGTTTCGTAAATGAAGTCAATCGACGTGATCAACTTGGCGAGCTAATTCAAAAGTCTGAGTACATGGATATGTCTGTAGCAAATCGCTACTGGGCTCATTTCTTCGGCTACGGCTTTACAAAGCCAATCGACGATATGGGCCCGCACAATCCCGCGAGCCATCCGGAACTACTAGAGTATCTGGGCCAGCAAGTGCGTGAACACAGCTACAATCTCAAGGAATTGATTCGCTGGATCACCCTGAGCGAGGCATACTCGTTAACCAGCCGTATGACCAAGGCAAATGAAGGTGATGATCCTTTGCTTGGTGAGACTCCGAAGTTCACGCATTTCTACTTACGGCAGATGCAAGCGGAAGAGCTTTACGAATCGCTGTTAGTGGCGACTCGCGCCGCCGAGAATCGCGGCAGCTACGAGGATCAAGAGCGAAGCAAAACACAATGGTTGGCCCAGTTTGTAATGGCATTCGGAACAGACGATGGCGGCGAGTCGACGACTTTCAACGGGACGATTCCTCAAGCCTTGATGATGTTCAACGGCGAGTTGATTCGCAACGCGACCGACGCCAAAAATGGCAGCTTTTTATGGGATCTCGCGAACAGCAAAATGAAACCCCAGCAGAAAATCGACTACCTTTTTAATGCTGGGCTCGCGCGTCGCCCGACAAAGGATGAGATCGCCATTGCCAACCAGTTATTCATCGCCAGAGCAACGGGTGGTGGTAACAAGAAGAAGCAAGTAGACCCAGCTGCGGCGGGCATTGCGGCATTACAAGATATCTGGTGGGCGGTACTGAACAGTAACGAATTCATCATCAACCACTAAACGCGACGACGAATCGGTTCTTAACAGACTCAGACGGAACACCTCTACCGCGACTGCGACTGCGGTGACTTAACACGGGAGAACAGGAATGAAGAGCTTTGCCACGCCACAAGGTATGAATCGACGTCACTTTATGAGCCACTTGGCCGGCGCGTCGGCAATGACGATCCCAGCGCTGACAATGGGCCATACGCTTCGTACACACGCTCAAGAGCTAAAGCGAAACAAGAAATCCGCCATCATGCTTTGGATGAGTGGTGGGCCGTCAACCATGGATATCTGGGATCTCAAACCTGGTACGAACACCGGCGGCGAGTTCCAACCGATCAGCACGAGCGGCGATGTGCAAATCAGCGAGCACATGCCGATGATGGCGAAGCAGATGCACAATGCTGCGATCATTCGTTCGATGAGTACTCGCGAAGCGGATCACGGTCGCGGGCGTTACTACATGCATACGGGATACGTTCCGAACCCCAACGTCGAACACCCAAGCTACGGTGCGGTGATCTCTCACGAAACGATCGACCAACGCCCCGAGTTGGAAATTCCTCCGTTCGTCACCGTCGGTGGTGGTAGCGAAGGACCGGGCTTCCTTGGCATGGCATGGGCTCCGTTTGCCGTTAACAGCAACGGCCAGATCCGCAACCTGCAGATGGGGCTCGACGAACGTCGCCTGATGCAACGCATGGCTGCTCTCGACTTGGTCGAGAAGGGATTTGTAAGCCAGCGTCGCGGACAGGCTGCCTCGGATCATCAGAACATCCTCAAGAAGACGCTCGCCCTGATGACAAGTGAGCAAATGAAGGCGTTCCGAGTCACCGAAGAGCCTCAAGAGGTTCAAGAACGCTACGGCATGGACAACTTCGGTAAAGGTTGTCTCATGGCTCGTCGGTTGGTCGAGGCGGGCGTGCCCTTCATCGAAGTGGATCTCGGTGGCTGGGACATGCACAACGACATCTTCAATACGTTGTCCAACCAACGACTTCCCGTCTTGGACCGGGCGATGAGTGCATTGTTTGAGGACTTGGAGCAACGGGGATTGATTGAGGACACCGCCGTGATGTGGATGGGTGAGTTCAGCCGTACGCCACGTATTAACGGAAATACAGGCCGCGACCATTGGGCGCGATCCTGGAGCGTGGTGGCTGGTGGGGCCGGAATGAATGGAGGTATCGCGGTTGGCAATACGAACTCCGATGGCACTCGAGTTGAGACCGAGCCCTACACGTCACAGGACGTGATGGCGAGCGTTTGCAAATCGCTCGGGATTTCGCTCGAAACGACCTTCACGAGCCGCAGCGGCCGACCCATGAAGATCGCCAACTCGGGCAAAGTCATCAAGGAATTGTTTGCCTAGTCGAGCCTCACGGGCCAGAATGTGAAGCTTGATTGACGGGCCGAGTTCTCCACACTCGGCCCGCTTTTATGCGCGGACGATTGCCGTCGCACATTCAGCAAAACGACGCACATTATCTGAGTACTTTCGCCCTCCCGCCACGTTATAACAATAGTTATGAAAGAGGCCGCATCGCCCGATTCAACCGCATTCGATCCGGTTCGCCTGATCGAGGACCATCAGGCTGGTGTCTGGCGGTATCTGCGTGCGCTTGGTTGTGAGGCGAATTTGGCGGAGGACTTGACCCAGGAAACCTTTCTTGCAGTGTTGCAGAGACCCTTTGAAGACTACAACCCGGCGGCGACCGGCGCATATTTGCGGCGCACCGCTTACAACGCATTCATTTCGTTTCAACGACGCGCCAAAAAGATAACCACGGTCGAAAACGTTGAAGAGTTGAACCAGACGTGGGAACATTGGGCGGGAAAAGACAATGGTGAAGATTTACTTGACGCACTCCGGCGTTGCCTCACTGTACTCAGTGACCGGGCGACACGAGCGCTGGAGTTGCGATTTCGGGACCGGGCATCGCGAGAGACGATTGCTGCTGAACTTGGAATGAGTGAACATGGTGCAAAAAATCTAATGCAGCGGGCAAAGAAAAAGCTCCGCGAGTGTGTCGAAGGCAAACTGAAATGACCGAAAAACATGACAATTCGATTATCGATGCATGCCTCGACGAGGTCCTCGGAGGGCAACTGCCTCCTGATCTGACCATAAGAATTTTGCGATCACTCGACGCGAGAGACACCGATAAGTCCCATCGAGATAGTACGGAATCGTTCGTGCCTGACGTTGGATGCGACGCTGCCATGGAGGCCGCCACGACAGTCAGTGTCCGTTCCCCTGAACGGCTAGGTAAGCCGACCCGGCCTACTTCAGCGCTACTTGCGATTGCGACGTCGCTCGCCTTAATTGGCATGGGCGGTGCAGTCGTATGGGTCACATGGAACGCGACCGAGCGGCGAATTCGCCACGCAGATCAGATTGCATCTCCCCAAGAATCGGCTCGTCCACCGGAAGTAGCACCAGTCCCTTCGCTACCATCATACCCCGAAGCTCCAGTAGCCCCTCCCGCCGAACACCCCAACTCGCCTGTCGAACCAGCAAAAGTTCCCGATCATTCGCTAGTGATCGATACAACACCTGCGCCTCGACCAGCAAAGAAGATTCCTAAAGTCAACATTCCTGACGAACGGCCCGCGCCGTTAGCGGATGCCCAGATCGTTCGAGCGATCAACGAATTGATCCGAGACCAATGGGAAAGCGAAGGCATCGCCCCAGCAGCAGTCGCGTCCGACAAAGAATGGTGTGATCGCGTCTTCGCGAAGTTAATTGGTCGCGAACCGCGTCCCGGCGAACTGAGTGCTTTCCTCAACAGCCGCTCGGAGAACAAGCGAGACTTACTCGTCGATTTACTGCTCGACGGGGACACGTATGTGGAAGAGTTTGCGGCCCATTGGAGTCGCAGATGGGCTGACATTCTAATTGGCTCAGCCGCCAAGCGGACTAACCGTGATGGGCTTGAGCAGTATCTTCGTCGAGCGTTTGGCGAGGGCAAATCATTTGACCTGGTGACCTCAGAACTCCTGACTGCAACTGGCACTGGGACGATTGGAACGGATAGCTATAACGGCGCTACGAATTTTCTGATCGCCCACGCTGATGGCAAGTCGGCACACACTGAGTTGACCGTACAAACGAGCCGGACGTTTATGGCGTTGTCCATGGAATGCACACAGTGTCATGATGACGTTGTCTGGAGCGGGTTCCAACAGCGGAAGTATTGGGAGCTAAACGCGTTCTTTCGACAGATGCAGGTGAGTGGAGTGCGTGGGACACATGAGGTTGCCAATGTTGACTTTCCCGGTGAAGGAGAAACACCCGCGACCGCGGAGATCTACTATCAATTGCGAAATGGTTTAGTCAGGACCGCGTACCCAGTCTTTGTCGACGATACTGAAATTCCTAAAAGTGGAAAGTTATCCGACGTCGATCGACGGACCGTCTTCGCCGAATTCGTCACACGTTCTGAACAGTTCCGCCAAGCGATGGCAAACCGCTTTTGGGCGGAGTTGTTTGGGGTAGGATTCACGATCCCCGTCGACAACATCGGCCCGCACAACCCTCCTTCGCACCCAGAATTGTTGGCCAAGTTGGGCGGTCAGTTTGCGGCACATAACTACGACGTGCGTGCTTTGATTCGATGGATCGCATTGAGTGAACCGTTTGCCCTATCAGCGGGAGACGTCGCCACCCACGATCAACTGGGGGCCGCGCTCGTTTTCGACCGCTTCCCAAACTCAAAGGATACTCAAGAGCCACTACTTAAGAGACTACAGATTGCCCAGGTAGCTTATGCGGGTATGAAAGAGAAGTTCGGCGTCGGTGCGACTCCGGCTCGACTAAACCCAACCGCTGATCCAACGACAATTTCGACGGAGCTCAGCGACGTCGACAAACTCTTGGCAACGGTCTATTCAGAAACACGTCGTTTGAGCAAGTCGACTGTGTACGGTAATTACATACTTGAAAGCAAGATGAGTCGCGAACACAAAATCCAGCACATGTTTTTCGCGACGCTGCATCGCGCTCCTTCCGCGAGTGAACTGAAAGCCGTTGGGGAGGTTCTCGCGAATAGCACTTCGACATCAGATGATACCGCTTTAGAGTACATCTGGTGGGCGTTGGCATCCAGCTCGGAAGCGCGTTAGTGTCGTTGTTTGCTTTGCGAACAGCGACTATTTTTCGATCGCCTCGGCAGCGATCGTCCCAATCCGCCCGGCTAGCCGATTGACTGAGCCTTTTCCATCTGGATGCAGCCGGTTGCTTAGAAAGATCACGAACATATCGAGTTCTGGGTCGACCCAAAACGTTGTTCCCGTAAAGCCTCCATGTCCGAATGCCTGCGTCGAAAATCCTTTGCCCTTGTTCGATGAATAGCCCGTTTGCTTGTCCCAGCCCAGTCCACGTATGCCGCTCGAGACTTTGTGGTCAGCAGACATTAGGTCGAGCGTCTTGGTTTCGAGTATTCTAGTTCCTTCATACTCGCCACCATTCAGCAACATCTGAGCAAATACGGCTAGGTCTTCCGCGGTCGAGAACAATCCCGCGTGGCCAGCGACCCCGCCCAGACGATAAGCACGAGGGTCGTGGACTTCGCCTCGCATCCAACGTCCGTCTCGCTGTTCCGTTGCGGCGGCTCGATCGCGGAGTTCTGATCGCGGAAGGTAGCCCGTCTCGCTCATACCAAGCGGACGGAAGACATTCGCCTGGGAAAATGCATGAACGTCCTGGCCAGTCTTCCTGCGAATCAATTCGGCCAACAGAATGAAACCGACGTCCGAGTACATGAACTTCGTCTTGGGTTGGACTCGTAGCGACAGGGCGTAGACGTTTTGAAAGGACTTCTCTGATCCATCCGCGTAGTCCGCCAGGGCGTTGTCCGGCGTCAGACCACTTTGGTGAAGCAGCAGATCCTCAATCGTCACTTGATCCTTGTCGTTTTGAGCGAACTCGGGAATATGCTGGGACACTCGGTCGTGCAATGCGAGCGTCCCGCGTTCGACAAGCAACATGACGCTTGTTGCGGTCGCGATCGGCTTCGTGATCGATGCCATGTCGAACACAGTGTCGACGGTCATTTCGATCTTGTTCGGCTCGATCTGGCGATGGCCGTAAGCGTTAAGCAGCGCGATCTTCCCTTTTCGTCCGATGCAGACCACGCAACCAGCCATCTGCCCCTCGCCGAGCGCTTCGGTGACAACCTCGTCAATTTGGGCGAGGCGATCACCTCTAAACCCGGATGCCTCTGGCGAATCGACCGGCAAACCGTCCGCAAACAGTTCCGAAGCGGCAATCGCAATCAGAAGAAGTACATTCGTTCCCAAAAATCTGTGTCGTGAATCGTTCATGGCAGTTCAGTCCGGCTCTCGGGAGATATCACTCGATCCTTCAACTGCCAGTTTTCGTCAAAGAAATCCGCGGCAACAACCTTTCCAGCGGCTAGGTCGTTCGGCGGTTGACGTATGTCGAGAACGGCCCAGTCCGGTAACTTGGGATTTTGGAGTGAATTCGTTCGGTCATGTCCTTCGCGGAACGTCAAACCGCTATTCACGACGAGGTACCTGTTGTTAAGCGGATACACGAACACCGGAACGTGATGCTTCGCATCGAAGCTTTGCTGCCCAACTCGAACGACCTCGCTTGTCCAACGAATCGGCGTGTTAGAGTTCTCCGAAGCAAGGCGACGTAGGAATCGATTCGTCTCGGGAGTGCCCCAAGCGATGATGTTGTACTTCGATAAATCGTCTTTCGTGACATCGACATCATGCTTAATTCGCAGCTCTCCTCGCATCAAAGCTGGCCAACGCTGAATGAAGTGTTTTTGTTCAGATTCAATCCAACTCTGGACTCTGGCAATCGCGGACTTTCCGCTGGGGAGAACAACGAGAAACGGTTCCATAAACGCATCGTCAATTGGACCTTGTAGACCCACGCGTTTTTTGATTCCCTTCCGGAAGTAATTTGGTTCAGAAAGTTGCCATTTATTGGCGTGACGCGTCAAGTCGGCGACTGGAGTTGGGCGTTCAGTCTTGAGAATTTGGACCATCTGTCCATCGATCTCTATCGCGACTCCGGCCATATTCTTCAGTGGCGTCAAACGAAGCGCCGAGATGTTTGTGGTCGTCACTTTGATTCGACCGCCGTCCAAAATCTCGGCATCAATTCGTGCGTCGCGCCAATGTTCCTGTAGACCTCGAGCTTGAACCCAAAACATCGTGTGATATCGCAATGTCTGAGTTTGCAGCGTCACCTTCCGAGGAGTACGGTCGAGGCCCAGTTTCACGGAATTGTTCATGCGGGCAAGGATCGCTTTCAACGAGTCTGGATGGTACTTGTGCCCCATCCCCGGCCCAATGATATGTGGTAACTCGCTGCCTTGATCCCGGTAAGCCTCTTCCATGACGCGAGCCGCTTGCATCTGCTTGTCCAGTTCACCGCTATAGGCGACAACCGGAGCATTCATCAGGTTGCGAGTATAGTTCGGTACATCGTATTGCCCCCAAAGTCGCTGTTCGTACCACGGTGGATACCCATCGGGATGAATGCTGTTGTAACGCGCCGTTTCGGCGAAGCCGGCACCCGGACTGATCGCAACGAGCGAACTCGCGTAGTGCGCTCCGAGATGCCACGCTCCCGCTCCTCCCATCGAGAATCCCATCAGCACGATTCGATCAAAGTCGATGCGATAGTTCTGAGAGACGTGGGCAACTGCTTCCCACACATCAGTCTCCCCTGCCGATTTGTACCCGACACACTGCCTCCCAAACGGATGTAACACGATCGCACCAGGTGGTTGAATTTGTCCCGCCTTCGTTTGTCGCTGATCGATAAAATGCAGATCCGTCGTCTTGTCGCCACGACCGTGAAGCCAAATGTAAAGAGGAACTCGCTTAGTGAAATCGATGTCGTCTGGAATCACTAAGCCATACGGCTGCACAGAATCGTCAATGCGGCTGCGGTATCCGCGCACTACGAATCCGTGCTGCCGGTGCCATGGAGTCTTCCCGGTCTTCAATTGGGCCAACCGCTCTTTCGCCGAGGTGATCAATCGGTCAGCTTTGCCGACGTCCTTCGCGTTATAGAATTCATTGTGGAGCAGCGCGAAATCAACGGCTTTCGCAAACACTTCGACGTCTGCCGCGTGCTTGTGAGAACGGACGGTCGCCAACTCCTCCTGCAAGCCTCGGACTTCGCCGGCCAATCGCTCTCGTTCCAACGCTGGGATCTCGATGCCCGGCGGAGGCAGGCGACGTTCGATCTTCGGACCGTCTGATCGGGAACTTGCGCACAGCAAAAGGCTGACCGTGAAGCAACTACAGCCGACGAGTTTCACATGCATGCGATCTCTCCTGAAGAACTGGAAGCTGTCGAACGTCGCCGACGCGGCTACTCAATGGTCGGCACGGCGATCTCATCGATAACGTCTTGTACCACCTGCTCGGCGGTCACGCGGCGTAGCCTACTTTCGGGCTTTAGAATCAAGCGGTGAGTTAACACGGGCGGCGCGATCCGCTTGACGTCGTCGGGCTGAACGTAGTTTCGACCACGAATCGCCGCCATCGCTTGCGAAGTTCGGAAGAGTGCGATCGACGCACGTGGACTTCCGCCGAGACTGAGCTCTTCGTGTTCGCGAGTCAGATGCACGATCTGCAAAAGGTATTGGCGTACCTTCAAGTCGATATGAACCTCGCGCACTGCATTTTGACAAGCGACTAGCTCTTCGGCAGTCACCACGGGCTCCAAGCTATCAAGCGGGTGCGTGTGTTGGAGTAACTCGAGCATCTTCAGTTCATCATCGAACGACGGATAACCGAGGCTGAACTTCATAAGAAAGCGGTCGAGTTGCGCCTCGGGGAGCGGAAACGTTCCCTCGTGATCAACGGGATTCTGCGTGGCGATCACCAAAAACGGCGGCTTCAGGGTATGTGTCACGCCATCGACCGTAACTCGACTTTCGGCCATTGCTTCCAACAACGAAGCCTGTGTCCGTGGCGTCGTGCGATTGACTTCGTCAGCCAGAACAATTTGACCAAAGATCGGCCCCTCGCGAAATTCAAACTCGGCCGTTTTTTGGTTAAAGATCGAAGCTCCGGTAACATCGCTCGGAAGCAAGTCGGGCGTGCATTGAATGCGTTTGAAACTGCACCCGACACTGCGCGATAAAGCTCTGGCCAACATCGTCTTGGCAACGCCCGGTACATCTTCGAGCAAGATATGCCCTTCGGTAAACCAAGCGACCAGCGAGAGGATCAATTGTTGGCGTTTACCAACGATTGCGCGCTCGACATTGGCGATAATCTTCTTCGCGGTCCCTTGAACGTCGGTCACTGTCACCTCGAAACGGTGTTATCTTCGCTCGTTTAACGGCAAGCCGAAGGCGTAGTTAGTGGCTTTGGACAAAACGCGAAACTCGATCAAGCACTAATGCTACACACAGCCGATGCCACTCGCTATAGACGGATCGTGGTTCATTTCCCGTCAGCCGGAACGAGCCGCACTTCGCGCACGTCCATGACGGCGTTCTTGGCGAGTCGTTCGGGGCGAATCTCCAAGGTGAACTGACCCGCCATCTTGAATTCGATGTTGCCGAGTTCACGACGCACGAAGTTCTGAAAGTTCCCCGTATCTTGCACGATGAAACGGAGTGAAGGCTCGGCATGCGATTCCGATCCCGCCGCTGCATCCACTGCTCGGCGAACGTGAATGCCGACATCGCTGCCCCCCTGCCCTTTACCGCATCCTTGAAGAATATGCAGCGAGTATATCCCTGCGCCTTTAACTTTGAGATGCCATTGGGCCCAATCCGCTGGCTTTGTCCAATATCCGACCGTGTTCTTATGAGGCTGCGGTTCATACCGAAGCATCTCGCCGTACGTGACCGCTTTGTGGCCCGGCAGAATATAGATACCTGCATCATCCGCTAGGATTCGCTCCGGCACCTGCGGCAAGTGAGGCTTGCCGATCGTCTCGACGACAATGACAGGATGAGCGTCCTCCGGCAGTTGTTTGGGCAGACTCACAATCCATTTTGTTGGCTCTGGTCTCAACTGCAGTTCAGCCTTTGGCTGTCCGAGTAGATAGATTTTCTTTGTTGGATTATTCAGTCGAGGGAAGTTCGCTTTGTTCGATGCGGGCCACTGTTTCAATTTCAAGAGCACCGCATCTTGGGTACGGAATGCTGCGCCACCATCGACGTGTAGTTCCTTCCAAGCAACAAGTCCTCTGGCATCTCCGCCCGCAGCTTTCACCCACCCTGCGAGTTCCGCCATCGAATCGTCTGCGGCAGCCATCTCGTTGAGCGCAAACCAGATACACGTAAGCGAAACCAGAAGTATCGGGAATGGGTGACGCATGAGCGGTCCTCTAGGATTTATAGTTGAACTTGAAGCGTGACGTCTTCGCCCGCAGGAACAAGACTAATTCCCTTGAGCGTTATTATCTTGTCGGTTGTCCCATCACTTACTTTTACCGTGTAGCGACTCTCGGCGAATACCTTTGGGCGGTACTCTTGCCCTTTGACTCGCAGCGTATAAACGATCTCGCCATTGGACTCGTCAATGACTTGAACGACAGGATCCTTAAGCGAACTGACCTTTATCGTTGGAAGATAGCCCACAGGCTTTCGACCGTAGTTGTCTTCCTGCGAAATCGTTTTGGGCCAACCAAGATAGGGTTTGTCATTCGGATCATCTGGATCGGCGAAACGGGGCCAACATTCCATCGTGATCGCTCGTTTCACCTTGTTCAACCTAACAATTCCGTACCCAGGCATCTTGTCGTGCAGATCCGCCGGTTCATGTCCCATCGCGCGACCTGGATTGGTCGCTGCGTGAACAGTTACATAGTTCATAAACCCATCGCGAAACTTACCCGTGTAATCGTCGACAGCTGGATACTCATATTTACCGGTGTTTTTCGGAGCGAATGCGCGGGGATAGAAGTTGGCGACGCTCGGTACAACAAACGACCAGCAGCCATCGTCCCAAGTGTCGATGCCGTGATGGACGATCGTGGCTAGGTGTTGGTCGCCACCGATATGAAACGCGAAGCATCGGCGAAGTAGATCAACGGCTCGGTTGCGGCCTGATTGAGGCCAGCCATTCGAGTCTAAGTCCGCGCGGAGGTAGTCCAACGCTCCGCCGTGATGCGTGGCGAGGTTGGCGAAGACGGTCTGCGAGAGCGCGACTTTCATCCCAGCCCCCTGCCACTGCTGTCCCCATGCCTCGAGAAACTGCTCTTGCCGCTCGCCAAGCAATTGCAAACCGGCGACGTCGGCTTTCAAAACATCGAAGTCAGGATCGGAAATATGATCCGCGCGACTGCTTCCGGAATCCGGGACTCGTCCGTTACATCCGCTCTTGAACTTTCGGTCTTCCAGGATTGCGAAACTGATGCGCCCGTAAACCATGTCGGTGTAGTACGCCCGTATTCCCTGCTCTAGCGGTTGGTCATGGTACGCATCGGGCAAGTGGCTCGTTTGCGTTCGCTCAGACATTTGGACAAAGTCCGCTGGATGAACATATCCACCTTTGTCGTCTTTGTCGGTCTTCCGACCGCCCTCACCCCACAGATTACCTTGATAGACGTCGTGATCATCTGGCATCGTGACCGCCGGAATGTCTCTCGTCAGGTCGCGATATGCCCAACTGAACAGATACCACTTATACATATAGTCGAGCTTGATATTCGCTACGTCAGGATGCGTCGGACTCGCGCCTTCGTAGACTTGGTCGCCGCTGAAAAAGAGTACGTCTGGATCGTGTTTCGTAACTTGAGCGGTCAGGTCATGGTGCGGGAACCACATCCCGGTCTTCCAATTGAATTGCCCGCGTTCCAGTCCGTGTCGATTGTTGTGATTGCCGGTGAAGCCAGCAACGACAATTGTCTCCTTATCCTTGGGATCGCGACGGACTGTTCCTTCCCAACGCGAGTCGCCATAAACGACACGATAGGGCGTGTCCAATGTTGAATCCCAATTGGCGACACGAAACGTTGCCGTCCAGCCGGGCACAATGATCTCCGCCGTCGCAGTTCGCTTCCATCCATCCGCTTGCTTGGTGTGTAGTTCAGCACGATGCGGCTCGCTTTCGCCGATTGGCATCAGCTGTGCCGTCAACTTAAGTACATCGCGACTTAGCGTGTACTGCGAGCCAAGAACGGGACCTGCCGTTTGATCGGGATGGGCCGTCACCTTGTCGCCAGATACTTGCCAGTCTCGAAACCAGAATCGTCCTGTATTCGGAGCGGAGCCGGGATGCGACACCAGTGCAATATTGCCGACCATCCGCTTCGTCGGAAGCGTTCGAGATGCGACGCTGAACAATCGATTCGTTCCCAGATCATGAATCGAGACCCGTAAAACATAGCTCTCCGGGTTCATCCTATCGACAGAACCGAGGACACGAAGAACCACATCCTTCAGCACTTCTTTCGGCTCGATCCCGACCGTCGCCGCACCAACCTGAATGCCTCGATCACTTTTCGGCTTTTCATTATCTCGAATGAATGCGCGACCAAGGCCATCCACACCTATAAATATTCCGGCACCAGCGCCGCTGCTCTGATGAATGATAGCGGCACTGCGATAATCCATCTCACCACTGCCAGCGCCGAGCAACAGTCCTACAGCCGTTTGTTCACTCACCGCTTCATCGTCAATGAGTCCAGCGTGAACACTTAGCGCAAGGTGCCCTGGTTCTTCATTCAGTTGATGGGTTAGCAAATGCACCGTCCGCATTGCATAGCGAGCTTGTCTCTGTGCGCATTCGAGCCTTCCATCGTTAACTCGCCAATCCTGAAGCCGGTTGGCCCAGTAGGTTGGTCCCGCCCACACGCGGTTTGGAGTGGTGCTCCAACCTTTGGAGAATTCGTCCGCTCGACCGTTGCAGGCCGTGAGCAACAAGACCGTGACTGGGAGGATCTGTCGTAAAACTACAACGGTCCGTGAGTATCGCATTGTTTCCCCGTGCAATAGCGTCCTTGTGCGAGCGATCTATTGTGTTTGTTGATAGAAGAAGCGACAACCAGGAAGCTGCGGTAAGACGTTGGTTCACGGAGCGAACAACGTCAATTACATGGGTGCAATTCGTCGAGCGCCAACATCGGTCGTCAACATGACGTGCGAATCGAAGCTCTTGTAAATAAGTCGGTGTTTAAGCTCCTGGTGCCCTGGGTCATCCCACAAGTTATCGAACTCCCACGGATCATCCTGCAAGTCGTACAACTCACCAAGATCGTGGCCGTGGTACACCGACAACTTGTAGCGAGCATCGCGATACATTGTCGCAAACGTTCCCGTGCCGCCGGTAAAGTGGGGGTCGAGCGCGTCGAAATACTCGCACCGAACTGAATCTCGCCAATGGTTCGCGGGTGCGTCGCCTCGCAGTATCGGCAGCAGCGACTTGCCTTGCATGTAGTCGGGCGCTTCGACACCTGCGAGATCGATGAGCGTCGAGCTCAGATCGAGCAATTCTACGAGCGCGGAACTCCTTAACCCGCTCTCGAATTGCCTTGGCCAGGAAAAGATCAGCGGAACTCGAATCAGACCTTCATAGAAGCGACAACCTTTCTGAATCAATCCGTGATCGCCCATCGTCTCGCCGTGGTCGCTCGTAAAGATGATGACGGTGTTGTCGCGCTGCCCTAATGCATCCAACGCGTCGAGAATCCGGGCGAATTGATCGTCGATCTGAGCAATCATCGCGTAGTATCGAGCCTGTTCACCCTTCGCGTCGAATTCTTCAGGCCGTCTGGCACCGCCCTGAAAGTCAATCTCGGCGAGTCTTGCTTGCTGTTCAAGATCGCTTTCACGAAAGTACGGGCCTGGCATCTCCGCCGGATCATACTGATCGGCGTAGGATTTGGGTGGAATGAATGGCGGGTGTGGATCGTACACGTTCACATTTAACAGCCAAGGCTCGTCACGAGTCTGCGACATGAACTCGATGGATCGTTCGGTCGCCCAAGTTGTCTGATGATACTCCGTCGGAACTCGTTCTTCGCTTTCGCGCATTGCCTCGAGGTTGCCTCCGCGTTCGCGGACCCATTCCGCGTAATCATGGCCTTCGGGCCAGTCATCTCGCGGTGCATGGCTAAACTTCCAATACCGAAATCCGTCATCAAGACGTGGTTCAGTGCGATACCCCGAGCTTTGCAAATGAAACTTTCCGATCATGCCGCAGTCGTAGCCACTGTCGGCAATCAACTTCGTGATCAACGGCGACGACGTCGGAAACGTATCGTTGCCGTTGCGCGTGTTGTGAACGCGCGAGGGATACATGCCCGTCATGAAGCTTGATCGGCTTGGCGTACAGATCGGACTTTGGCAGTAGGCATGCGTAAATGCGACGCCTTCGCCGACGAGACGGTCGATTGTCGGCGTCCGAACGAATGCGTTTCCCAACGCGCCGATCGTGTCGAATCGTTGCTGATCAGTGCAGTACCAAAGAATATTGGGGCGCATTTGCGAATCGAAATGGTTGAACTTGTAAACGAATACCGTCGCCAGATTCTAACCAATCACTCGCTGCCGCGCAACTCAGGTGGCAGCAAACATTTCGCGTTCCGCCTTCCTTCGCTCGGCAAGATACGTTAGTCGGCTTCGCCAACGTTCGATGCGTTCGAAGGCGTCTTCAACGGCGGCTGCAAGTTCAATGCCCTCGGCAAGTGGCTTGAAGAGACAATCGTTTGCACCCAGTCGCATCGACTCTAACGCCGCCGTCGTCGTAACAACACCCGTGAGCATGATGACCTGAATGCCGCCATCGTGCCTCTTTACTTGCTCTAACAACCGCAGGCCGTCGAGATCGGGCATATCCATATCAAGAATGACGACTCGAAAGTTCTCACTCACAACGGCGTCGACAGCCTGTGTCGGATCGTTCAGCGAAGTGACTCGGTAGCCTTCCTTCGCCAACAGCTTGACAACCAATCGCGTAACGCTGGCGTCGTCGTCGACGTGCAACACTCGTAGGTCTGCCATTGTTTGCCCCCTGGGCGGTCGGTTTCACCGCTTCCTGAATATTCGTCCACTCAACCATAGATGACAATCGACCGAGAGGCTCGTAGCAAAGATTGAATCGACAGATTCTCCTCGACTTGATCCAGTGGAATCGGCGCACACGCTACGATCGTCAGGTACGACGAAGGCTACTGTATTCGACCGTGATATCGCTGATTAAAAATTGCGGGATCGAAGGGATCCCCCTCTGGCTTGGTGTCACCTGGCGTGAGGGTCTCTGTCGGACTTGCTGTGACGGCGGATTGCGAATCACTGTTCGAAGATCGCCGCGGCTGATACAACAACTCATTTGTGGGCGCTATCGTCGTTGGATCGCTTGGTGAGCGTTTGGCATTGAACCTACGAACCCAATCAGACAAGATGTCGAGTTGGAGCTGTTCGCGGTCTTGGATCGCCGCAGCTGCCGCGCCACCATGCGCCACAGCAGCCTTCGAGAGCAAGATGCTTTGCATTGGGGTGTCTCGATCGATATAAGCCACGGACGCCTTTAGGTTTCGTTCAGTCAATCGACGCGTCGTCGCCTGTCCGAAAAAGGGTCGAAACAGGACAAACTCGCTCGTCCCTCTCGTGTTGTGACACCCGCCCGTGGCACAGCGATTCAACAGTAATGGCTGCACAGAAGAAGTAAATGAATCGATCGCGCTCGTGGGTAATTCACGTAGCTCTTCCTCGAAGCCGACCTTGGCGATCTGCCCGCCGTTTGTCGGCTGGTCCGTGGGCGACTGCGCAACCGCAGTCACGAGCAGACGCTGATGTAGTGATTCTAATTCTTGTTGCGGACCAAATTGTCTCTCGGCCGCAAGAATCTGGTCAGCCGCACGCGCCAGCATCTCGTGCTTCAGGCACCACTGAGTTAGAGCAACTCTAGAAGCAAAACTATCGTCCAACGCCGACCTCTTCAATTCATAGGCCTCTTGCAAGCTACCTACAAAGGCGGTGACATCCGCCGCCGGAACGCGCGCCTCGCCGGATTCTCCCAGCAGTACGACGTAGCGATCGCCCGCCGGTGTAATGAATCCACTCAACGTCGCTCCGTGCTTCAGCAATAGCACTCCCTTTTGAGGCGATTCCGCGCTGGCAATGGAAGGCAACAGTGATACCGCCAAAAGCGTTAGGACGACGCGACAGAGTTTAATAGAAGACATGCTTATTGCTATTAGGACAACGCGCGTAGCACGTCAAGATCAAGACATGACGCGAGCTGACGCTAGCAGATAAATGCGTAACCAGCATGAAGTCACGACGCAACTCTTCACGGAGCGCCAGGGCAAACACGAGCAACGAACTCTGCCAACCGCTCGTAGTAGTCATCCGGTGGATAATCGTTGTGGCCCACGCCATCGAAAACAAGAAACTCCTTGTCTGTCGTGGGTGCGGCATCGAACAGTCGCTGGCCACAGCCCAGAGGAATCATCTCGTCTTCTGCTCCATGACTCTGCAGCAACGCGCCTTGGAAATTCGATATCCTGTCGACCGAGTTCAGCTGTGTTCGCATCAGCCACCGCACAGGAATCCACCAGTGCAATCTAGCAGCAACGTCTGGGAGACTTGAAAACGTGCTCTCTAGAATCACCGCGCCACTTTCGTATTCCTTGGCAAGGTCCACCGCAACGGCACCTCCAAGTGAACGCCCCATCACGATGACCTTATCTGGCGCGACGCCGGAACGTTCGACAAGCCAGCGGTGAGCGGCTCTTCCATCCGCCAAGACACCAGCTTCATGGGCTGCCCCTTCGCTCCGCCCATACCCCCGATAATCAAATGCAAAGATCGCAACACCCAAGCTCGAACGCAATTGGTCTGCAACCGGAGCCACGTACGCGACGTGCTCGCCATTCCCGTGGCAGTACAGCAGGTAGGCCTTCGGAGCGAGGTGGTCTAAGTACCATCCGTGTAGCTTCGTCCCATCCTCCGAGACGAAATCAACGTCTTCGTACTGCAACCCTGTCGGATTCCAATCGCCACTCGGGAAACGAGGTGCAGGGAAAATCAGCTTGTTCTCAAGCAGGAACAGCACCAGCAAGACCGCCAGATAAACTCCAATGCACCTCGCCGCGAACCCTCGCGATCGCCTGATCCATCGACCACCCCAACCGCTTTCGCGACCAGTCGATGAATGATTCGTGGGTCCCACTTCCCGTTCTCCGATTGCCGCGGCGAACCGAAATTATAGGGTGGGTTATTCGGATAGCAAAACGCGATCACGGATCAATCGACTTACTGTCGGGCGACTCTAATTTGACGGAACCTTTTCTCGTGGTCGAAGTCATTCTCTTTCAGGCCCACGTTCATCTTCATGTCGAGATAGGTGTACGCCTCCTCCAGGACAGGCCTTCCGCCGGGAGTCGTCGGCCAAGAGTATGCCGCGTATCGGACGGGCACTTGCAGTTGATCGTCAATAAAGACCCTAGCAATGTGGAAATCGAAATACGGCTTCTGCACAGGGTGCGTGACCTCGATTACCAAGCAACTGCGTCCATTGATTTTTGCCTTTTCGATATATCGCACTTGTGTGGACAGTGCCTTGGGGTCGCTCTTTCGATCGCTTGTTGCGCGTTCGATTAGCTTGTCGACTAGATTCTCGATACCTATTTCGGTGATCGGATACCGTTGTCCTCGCATTGCCAACATGCCTTCCGGCTTAAGCCAGACGTCACCAAGTAACTTCTCAACGCCTTTGGCTTCATGGCCGACCAGCTTGCCGCCGTTTTTTCCTTCGACGTACATCACTTCGCGTCCCTGAATGGTATCTGGCTTGAGAAAATTCAGGTACACACTGAATGGTTGAGCCGCCTGTGTCTCGCCCGTCTTACGATTGCGAATTTCTGCTCGCATGTGTTCTGTCGGGAGCAACTCGCCTTTGATTCGTTCCTGCTTAACGATCGTACAGGTGTAGTCAGCCACCTCAGTCCGAATTCGCTTGAGCCCGTCTTCGGCGATCTTAATCGCTTGGTCGAGCGGATGATTCGGCTTTCGCTCGTCTGATTCGATTCGCTTCGTGACGCGAAAGACTGGTTCTTTTAGTTGATCGCGAGGCTCTTGGCCCCACGCCATCGCGACGGTATAGAGTGCCGTGGATGATGCGAGCAGACAAATCCAAGTTCGGCGTGAGAGGCGCGACGACATGGGGAATCCTTTCCTCGTAGTGGTCTGGTGACGGCAGCTCCGCTGTACGTCAGGCGTGGCTTCAACGTGTCTCGTTATTGTTATCGCCGTTGGTGCGCTACGTGAATTAGAATCAACGCAGCGGACACGAGGTCTTACCCAACCGGCTAAACCTGCTAAGTTACCAATCGTTACCGATCCGACGATCTTACGCAATCGCGATCTTTTCAGGGAGGTTGTTTGTGCCAAGTAATCGCTTACATCTTGCCGTGGTCGTGTCGCAGCTTTTTCAAGAAAACGCCTATATCGCCCACCTTGAAGGCCGTTCTGATTGCTTGGTCTTTGACCCAGGGCTTGATTCCCCGTCGATCCTGGACAAACTCTCCGAGTTGACGCTGGAACCGGTCGCGATTCTGAACACCCATGGACATGCCGATCACATCGCCGGTAATGCGGCGTTAAAAGAGGCGTTTCCCAACGCACCGCTGGTGATCGGTGCCAACGACGCATCGAAACTCACTAATCCAGTCGAGAATCTCTCTCGGTCCCATGGCGTCGATTTAATCAGCCCAGACGCAGACCAACTGGTCAATGAAGGGGATGTTTTTACCGATGCGGGATTCGAGCTCGAAGTTTACGACACGCCTGGCCACTCGATTGGGCACGTGATCTTCGTCTTCAAGGCGGAATCGCCTTGGGTTGTTTTCGGTGGCGATGTTTTGTTTCAGGGCAGCATTGGGCGCACCGATTTCCCAGATGGCAGCTTTGAGCAACTCGCTAATTCGATCCGATCCAAGCTGTATACTCTGCCCGACGACACAATTGTTCTCCCCGGCCACGGACCAATGACGACTATTGGATTCGAGAAGCAGCACAATCCGTTTATTCCCGGAGATTGATCAAGGAAGTGATCGCTGGCCAAGAAACGAACAAGGGGCCGGAATGTTCCCGGCCCCTCGTCACATATCAGACCTCACAACTGGAGCGTGAGAATTTTGAACTACAGCGACCAACCTTCCCGGTAATCGCGATGAACGAATTCATTCACGGCGGGAAGGTTTGTGCTTTCCAGGCTCTTCGCATCCCATTCGATACGTTGGCCTTCTCCAGCTCGCATGGCAAGGTTGCCGACGAGGATCGTCTCGGTCAAGCGACCTGCGTAGCCAAAATTCGACATCGTGCCGGGCTCGTAGTCACCCTTGATTGAGCTGACAAACTCCCACTTCTGTCGTTGATCACCACCCGCCTTGAACGGAATACGTGGCAACGTTTGCTCCGGCTTCTTGAAATCCTTGTAGTCATCTTCAGGAAGCAGGAAGTAACGAGCGCCGTAATCGTCTGGCGAGAACAGCAAACCCTTGCTTCCAACAACAACCGCGCCGCTAGTCTTACGACCACCTTCGCGTTGTTGCTGGATTCGCTTCTGGAAAGATTCCGGAAGCTGGCTGATCAAGTCATTGCCTGGAAGATTCCCACCGTCGTACCAGTGGAATTTACAAGCCGGCAAGTTACCACGCTTGGGGAACTCGAACATTAACGACGAGCTGCCAGGAAACGTCTCGCCTTCGAAAAGGCCGGGGTTCTTAACCGCCGTGACAGCGATCGGGTCCCACAACTCTAACGCCATCACGGGCATGTTGGTGGTGTGGCACGCCATGTCACCGAGCGCACCGGTTCCGAAGTCAACCCAGCCGCGCCAGTTGAACGAGTGGTAGACACCCTTCTTGAATGGTCGCATCGGAGCTGGACCGATCCAGGCGTCCCAATTCAGACCCTCTGGAATTGGATCTTCGCCGTCCGGCCTTCCAACGCCTTGCGGCCATACCGGGCGGTTGGACCAAATGTGAACATCCGAGACGTCGCCAATCGCGCCTGATCGAATCACTTCGACGGCTTCTCTAAGGCCATCTTCCGATGTGCCTTGATTACCCATTTGCGTGACAACTCCCATCTCCTTGGAGACTTCACGCATCATACGTGCTTCATGGATCGACCAAGTCAGAGGCTTCTGGCAATAAACGTGCTTTTTCATCCGCATGGCTTTGATCGCGGCAGCGGCATGGTTATGGTCGGGCGTGCTGACGGTGACGATATCGACCTTGTCGCCAAGCTCGTCAAGCATCTCACGATAATCCGTGAACTGCTTCGCTTCAGGGAACTCGCGCCCCTTCTTGGTCAGCGTGCCTTGATCAACGTCGCATAATCCAACGATCGAAACGCCTTGCTCGCCGATGTGGCTCGTATCGCTACCACCTTTGCCGCCGACGCCGACACATGCAGCGCTCAGTCCCTGTAAGGGTGAGTCTTGCGCCTTGGTTGCAGCTTGGCCACCAATCCAGAACCCGGCACCAATGGCAGCCGAAGTTCCCATAAAGCGACGTCGTGTAGTCTTTCTTTTCATTAAACAGTTTCCTCAGCCGAGTTTGAACGCGAAGTGTGAGTCGCCGCAGTGACCACAGTTCAATTAAGTGCCCTTGCGACGGGACAGTTTGTTCGAGGCGGGCCGACCATGCACGGAGTGCAGAGTCCGAGCAATATGGTCCAAAAATATTAGCCTCTACAATAACAAGCAACCGGCGCGTATACAATCAGTAACCTCAGGGCATTTCACGTTGTTTGCTCGCTCCGCCAAGTCTGCCTCGTGTCCCCAACTCTCGGGGGCTTCGCGATCTAGGGCCGAGTCATTACCATCGACTCCAGCCTGTTCTGATTCGCCCAACATTCGACCTCCCCGCAACTCAATTCTGCCTGGACCATCTTCGTCATGACCAATCGCCCGTTTCTCAATGCTGTTGTAATCGGCGTTTCACTGGGATTCGTAGCTCCCGGATGCAACAAGAGTTCATCGGTTGCCCCAGCCCCGCCAACGACTCCAACTGCGATTGCACCTTCCGCTCAGAAGGTCATCCCCGACGACGCGGCTGCAGTCACGGCGCTGGCGGACGCGGGATTCCTCCTGACGAAAAACTCCGATGGTAACGTCACTGAGTTTTCCGTTGCCAGCGACAGCGACATCTCAAGTTCTTTCGCGAATCTATCTGGCGTTCCCAACGTCCAGATCGGTCGCTTTACCGGACCGGGCATCTCTGATGCTGGCATGGAATCGCTCGCCAAGTTAACTGCCTTGAAGCGGCTCGATTTGACCGACTCAGCCATTGGAGACAAAACACTTCAGATCGTCAGTCAGCTTGAAAACCTAGAAGTCATCTTCTTGCGACGGACTGCGGTCACAGATGCCGGACTCGCCGCGCTAACCGAACTCGCAAAGCTCCGCGCGGTCGATCTTCGTAATAGCAACATCACCGATAGCGGTCTGGATCATCTGGCCAAGATAACGACATTAGTAGACATTCAGCTTGAAAAGTCGAAGGTGACCGACACCGGCGTCGTGAAGTTGAAAGGGCTTCCGCTAAAATCGTTCAATGTCAACTATTGCACAGCGGTCAGCGATGCGTCCCTTGCGGTGTTGGGTGAGATACGAACACTCGAGTCGATCCAGATGGACTCGGCGCAAGTGACGGACGCGGGAATGCCGGCTGTCGCAAATCTAACCCGGCTTAAACGCTTCCGCATTCACTACGCCGACGTAACCGGAGAAGGATTCGCCCATCTCGCAAAACTTAGTAACTTGGAACGCCTCGAATTACGAGGCACGTCGTTGGACGACGCAGGCCTGGAAGTGATATCCCGGCTACCGAAAGTCACCTATCTGGACATCAGCGAGTGTAAACTGGTAACGCCCGAAGGTATCGAGCCGATTGGTCAATTGACTGGCCTCAAGAACCTGAGATTCTGGGAAACGAAACTGAACGACCAAGCATTGAACGCGTTGCATGGCCTTACAATGTTGGAGTCTTTGGACTTGAAGGCAACGCAGATCACCGACGAATCCGTCGAGACGTTGTTAAAGTTTCAGAAGCTGACGAATTTGAATGTCGCGGGCACGCAGCTAACCGATGAGAGTTTTCGCAAGATCGCCACCTTGCCAAATTTGAAAACTCTAAACGTTGCTAACACAAGCATCGGATTCGACGTGATCGACGAATTGGCGGAAGCTCACAAGGATCTGCAGGTCGTCGAGTACGAGAACTAACCTGCCTCTCGAACGAGTCAAAACGATGCAATTACCGGAGCCGATTCGATGGGGAATCATTGGTATTGGTCGATTCGGGAAGCTTCACGCGCGGGCAGTTCAGTCGATCTATGGACTTGAACTCGCGGGGATCTGCAATCGGAATCGGGAGCGTCTGACCGAAGCTCAGGCGGAGTTCGATTGTTCGGTCGCCACGGAGGCTTATCAGAAGCTGTTAGACGATTCATCTATCGATGCCGTCAGCATCACGACGCATTGGGAAGACCATTTCGAAGTCGCGCGTGCCGCGCTCGCCATCGGCAAACATGTGTTGCTCGAGAAGCCCATGGCGGCGACCAGCGAGCAGTGCAACGAGCTCGCCGAGTTAGCGCGATCTGCGCGAGGCAAGTTCATGGTCGGGCACATTTGTCGCTTTGATCCCCGCGTTACTTTAGCGAAGCAAGCGATTGATGAAGGCCGGATTGGTCGCATCGTTTCGATGCACGCCAAACGCAACTTGCCGCAAGCCCCAGGCTCACTTCGACTCGATAAGACGTCACCGCTGATGGGCGACGGAATACATGACGCAGACCTGATGATGTGGTTTCTTGGACAATCCCCGACGCGAGTCTATGGCCGCTATGTTCGCTTCAACGAGTTTCGTCATCCAGATGTCGGCTGGGCGATGCTCGAATTCGGCGATGAAGCAATCGGCGTCGTCGAAACAAATTGGGGACTCCCGACAAACACACCGACCGTCATAGATGCGACTCTGCAAGTCGTCGGCACGGACGGCATGTTGACGATTGATTGCTCTAACACGGGCCTTTCAATCGTAGATCCCACCGGCTTGAAGATGCAAGACACCGACTACTGGCCACAACAACACGGCTCACTTGTTGGAGTCCTGCAAAATGAACTCGCATATTTCGGCGAATGCATACGCAATGACCGCGCGATCGAGGTCATCACTCCAGAGGAGGCCGCGACGGCGGTACGTATAATGGAAGCCGCCGAGATTTCGGCGTCGAACGGAACGCCTGTTGAGCCCTAACGAAGCTCCTAAAACCGTCGGCTGATGATCGGCGTATGCCGTTTGGGAACGTCGTTCGTATTTTTTGTAACGTGCATACAGAATACTGACGATCTGTAACGCCACTTACTCAGATGATGAGATACGAGCCAAGCACCAGAGGTGGAGTCCATTATGCGATTAGTACTTTTGCTCTTTCTTATTGCGATCGTCAACACGACCTTCGCGCAGCAGGTTCCACACTCCGTCGAGCAAACGTGGGAACACTTCGATGCTCGCGCGGAGCCGCTGGAAACAGAAGTCATCCTCGAGTCGCTTGAAGACGGAATTGTGTTGCGGCACGTTCGCTATGTGGTCGGGACGTTTGACGGGAAGAAAACGCGAGTCGCCGCTTTCTACGCATTTCCTGATGGTCGCAAGCAACTTCCTGGGATTGTGCAGCTTCATGGCGGTGGCCAGCGAGCGATGCCGGAAACGGCCCGATTCTGGGCGGCGCATGGTTATGCCACCGTCGCCGTGAACTGGGGCGAACATGTGATTGGAGAAAACAACGATACGAATACCGATTGGGCCGGCATCCCCGCTGGCTTTTTGGATCCCAAACATCACAACGCGGTCACGCCTGCAGACGGCACAATTCACAACGAGCCACATCCTTGGAATAGCAGTTGGCTGCTGTACTCAGCGGCGGCCCGGCGAGCGATTACGTTTCTCGAACAACAGCCCGAGGCGGATGGCAGTAACGTAGGTCTAATGGGGCACAGCATGGGAGGCCGACTCACCGTGTTGACCGCGACAGATCCACGCGTGAAAGCGGCTTCTCCATCGGTCGGCGGAAGCGGCTATCTCTATTCGGACATCAACGGCGTGCCCGGATCCGCACGGCGTATGCAGGCCGACCTCGAACTCTACAATTCTACACTCGACTGCAAACATTACTGGCCGAAGATCCAATGTCCGGTGATGTTTCTCGGAGCAACTAACGACTTCAATTCGCCGATGGAATTGGTGTTGCGAGGCTTCCGTTCGCTGCCCAAGGCGAACGGAGCGATGTCCTTCACGCCGCACATGAACCATCGCTTCACCGCAGACAACTATGCTGCGCGAGTGCGTTGGTTCGAGACACATCTGAAACGCACGTTTACATTTCCCACAACGGCTTCAGTACGACTTGAACTGAAGTCGGATGACGGAGCCCCTCGTTTCACCGTCCGACCTGATCTTTCGGGGTCTCATCAACTCAAATCGGTTGCAGTGTACTATGGTTACGACCGCGACCCGCGAGCGCGTTTCTGGCGGTCTGCGCTGGTGGTCAGGAACGGTGACTCATTCATCGCGACTTGCCCTGTCGCGGACCTCAATGAGCCATTGTTCGTCTTCGCCAATGTGACGTACGACACCGGCTCGCCGCTCAAAATGCCTCGCGGCTACAACGACACTCCGTTGCTTACAATCACCAGTGAGTGCCGCTTAGCGTCTCCGATTCAACTGGCAAGAGCAGGAGTAACACCGAGGGGGGACCGTCAGCGCCAGATCGAAGATTTCAGTCACGGCTGGCGGGACTGGTCGTTAGTCGGCGTTGGCCACACAGCTCACTGGAACTACGAAACTCACAAAGTGAACGACCCCGCATTCGCCGGCCCACGTGGAGCTTCACTCGCTCTTGAGATCGAAACAACCGCGCCGAGCAATACGCTGGCTGTCATCATGGATGTCGACAGATGGCGCGGATATACCGGACGCAAGCCCCGGCGATTCACCGCCCTGGTCGAGTTGCCCGACGCAGGTTCGCATTCGTTGACACTATCGGTGGACCAGTTCGTCACACGTGAAGGCGAAGTGCTGGAGAACTACGATTTCGTGACCAGTTTGATCTTAACTCCGGGACAGAAGGAACAGCCTGAAAAGGTAACCGAAGTCTGGCAAGGCCGTGTGCCCGTCTTCAAATACATCCGCTGGGAGGGTGGCGAGTTCGCAGCAAGACCGAGGCCATATCTCAAACTGCGTGCTTCGGAGGTCGACGCCGATGCGGCATTTCGCGAGTAATATTAACGCGCTGCCAACGAGTCAATGCGGCTCGAAACAGAAGGCGCGGTGCGACAACTCTTCGTAAGGGTAATCTGCGATATTTTCGCTTGGTTCGCGGCTTGCTGACATCTGCGCATACATCTTAGACTCGCTAGAGGTACGCTGTTGATAGGCTACATTTCGCAAGCATGACCGGGGATCAAATGTGCGTACGACTGGACACATCTGGACTGGGTCGGCATAATATGGACATTGGGGTCCACAACCGCTCCCGCCTGTCCGATTAGCCTGGATCTGCCCGCCTAGTTCACACCGCCAACAACTCCCCACTCCCCTGCGAGGCAAGTTGATGTTCGCTCTGGTCCCACTTGGCGCGACACCACAACGTTGCCGATGCCATCCATTTCGTCTGGCGACTCTCCCCACACTTTTGGCAGTCCTAGCGATTTCCTCTGGGGGGCCGACGAAAGCTGCGGAGCACACAAAGCCCATCGCCACCGACGAAACGTTTACGGCGAAGGTGTTGCCGCTCGTCCAGCAATACTGCCTTGACTGTCACGGGCCAGACGATCCGGAAGGCGATGTGTCGTTTGATCAATTCCACAGCCCCGATCAAGTGCTGCAGAACCGCGACACCTGGGAGAGAGCAATTCGGCTGCTTGGCATCGATGGAATGCCGCCGAAGGATTACGACGAGCGACCTTCGCGCGAGGAACGAGAAGCACTCGTTGAATGGCTGGACCTGAAACTGCATCACGTCGATTGCGATGTGGTGGATGACGCAGGGCAAGTGACGATCCATCGTTTGAACCGTACAGAGTACAACAACACAGTGCGCGATCTTTTGGGAATCGACATCAATCCCGCGAGAGATTTTCCATCCGACGACGTGGGTTACGGATTTAGCAACATCGCCGATGTCCTTTCGCTGCCGCCGCTGTTGCTGGAAAAGTACGTCGATGCATCAGAAGGGATCGCCGCTGCGGTAATCCTCACGGAAGAAGGCGGTCGGCGGAAGCAGCGGTTCGACGCGCGACAGCTTAAAGGCACGGGGGCAGCGCAGCCGCGCGAGGATTGGGTGCAGATGAGTTCGACCGGCGCGGCGGTCTGTGATTTAGAGATCAAGTTGGCTGGTGAATATGTTATCCGGGTCGAAGCCGCAGCGGACCAAGCAGGTCCGGATCCGGCTCGCATGGAAATCCGGGTTGACGGCAAGCCGGTCAAAGTCCACGACATCGTGGGTTACCGTGAACCAGCGACTTACGAGATCCGCCACCGGTTGTCGGCAGGGAGAAGGCAAATCGAAGCGGCGTTCATTAACGACTACTACAAACCCGAAGCAAAGGATCCTCGCGATCGCGACCGCAACTTAGCGGTCAGGTTTATCGAGTTGCGAGGGCCGACTGACGCCGCACCGCCTGACGTCCATCAGCAAATCGTCTTCACGAAACCGTCGAGAGAGAAAAGCGTCGAACAAGCTGGTCGCGAGGTTTTGCAGCGTTTGATGCCGCGCGCGTTTCGGCGGCCCGTCGACGAGACGGAAGTCGATCGATTCGTCAAAGTCATCGAGTTCGCTGTCGAGCGCGGCGACTCATTCGAGCGAGGCGTCCAGGTCGCTCTGCAGGCGATTCTTGTGTCACCTCATTTCCTGTTTCGAGTCGAGGGCGGGGAACTGTCAAGCGAGAAGCAACATGCGATCAGTGAATATGAACTCGCATCGCGGTTGTCGTATTTCCTGTGGAGTACAATGCCGGATGAAGAGCTGCTCGATCTCGCCGGTCAGGGCAAGCTGCATGCACCAGATATACTTGATACTCAGATGGCGCGAATGCTCGCCGACCCAAAGGCCGACGCTCTAGTCGACAACTTCGCCAGTCAATGGCTTACGTTGAGCAACTTCGTCGAAGCCACTCCGGACGCGAAGCTCTTTCCAGAGTTTACGCCCGAACTTCGGGCGGACATGATTGCAGAAACAAAAATGTTCGTGCGGGAGATTTTCCGCGGAGATCGCAGCCTGCTCGACTTTCTCGATGCCGACTTTACGTTCGCGAACGAGCGGTTGGCAAAGCATTACGGCATCCAGGGAGTGAGCGGAGATAAATTGCGGCGTGTTTCCTTGCCAGGCGGACAACGCGCGGGTGTGCTGACACATGGCAGCATTTTGACAATTACATCGAACCCCAACCGCACGTCGCTTGTTCGTCGAGGTGCTTGGGTTTTGGACAACATCTTGGGGGTCCAACTCCCAGATCCACCCGCCAACGTGCCATCCTTGGAAGAGGGAGCCAAGGAGTCCGGCGCGACTTCGCTTCGCGAGCAACTAAAGATTCATCGCGAATCACCGAGCTGCGCAGCTTGCCACGACACGCTTGATCCACTTGGTTTTGGCTTCGAGAATTTTGATCCGATCGGCCGTTGGCGAACGCTAGCCGATGGCGAATCGGTTGATGCTGGCGGAACGCTGCCCAGCGGTGACTCGTTCAGCGGCCCCACGGAATTGGTTCAGATCTTAAAGAAACGCAAACGTGATTTCACGGAACTGGTGGCGCAAAAGATGTTAACCTACGCACTCGGTCGCGGCCTGGAGATCCCAGATTCCTGCACGATTGACGACCTCGTTGCCGATCTAGAAGAGAATGACTACCGGTTCACCGTGCTGGTGCATGGCATCGTTCACAGCAAACCGTTTTTGATGCGGAGTACGAACTAATGGCGAAACGCAACACTCTCCCGCGACGCACCTTCCTCCAAGGACTTGGCACGGCGATGGCTTTGCCGATGCTGGAAGCGATGACGCCGACCGCTCGGGCATCCGCCAATACAACCGCTCCGGTCCGTATGGCGTTCATCTTCTTTCCGAATGGGGCAATCGTTCCTAACTGGAAGCCCGAAGGAGAGGGTGACAACTGGCAGCTCTCCCGCACGCTCGAGTCACTCACTCCCCATAAAGAGCAGATCTCGGTCTTCACCGGACTGACGCAGCATCACGGTCGAGCCAACGGCGACGGAGGCGGCGATCATGCCCGTAACGCTGGCTCGTTCCTCACGGGAGCCCAGCCTCGCAAGACGGCTGGCGCGGATATCAAACTGGGCGTATCCGTCGATCAAGCTGCGGCGCAGTTGATCGGCCGGCAGACACGACTGCCGTCACTTGAGCTGGGTGTTGAACGTGGTCGAAACAGTGGAAACTGCGATTCGGGATACAGTTGTGCGTACTCGGCAAACATCTCATGGAAGAGCGAGTCTACGCCCATGGCCAAAGAGATTAATCCGAAGCTAGCGTTCGAGCGACTGTTCGGATCCGCCGACTCGGCGAAAGGGCAAGCCGAACGCGATCTGTATCGCAAGAGCATTTTAGATTTGGTCGCCGAAGACGCAGCGTTACTGCGGAAGCGTTTAGGCAAGAGGGATCAACGCAAACTTGACGAGTACTTTAGCAGTGTTCGCGAGTTGGAACAGCAGATCGATCGCGCTGCGACGAAGCTGGCCGAAGTACCAGAGTATGACGTCCCTGAGGGGATTCCGCGCGAGATCGAAAGCCACATTCGGTTGATGTACGACATCATGACGCTGGCGTTCCAGACCGATACGACCAGAATCAGCACGTTCATGCTGGCCAATGCAGGCAGCAATCGCAGCTATCCGATGGTTGGCGTGGGTGGAGGTCATCACAGCCTTTCGCATCACCAAAACGACGAGAAGAAGATGGAAGATATCACGAAGATCGACACGTACCTCGTGTCGCAGTTCGGCTACTTCCTGGACAAACTGAAGTCGGTCAAAGAAGGCGACGGCTCGCTGCTCGACAACAGTTTGATTCTCTATGGCAGCGCTATCGCGGACGCCAACCGCCACACACACCACGACTTGCCAATCGTGCTCGCGGGAAGCGGTAGCGGTCAGCTGCAAACAGGCCAGTTGCGTCACTATCCTAATGACACCCCGTTGAACAACTTGTTTGTGTCCATGTGTCGGATGGCTGGAGCTAACTTGGATACCCTCGGTGACAGCACCGGGACGCTGGAAGGGCTCTCGCCGACGGTCGCTTAGGTTTCGACCTATCTCTCGCCGAAGCGTCCTTGCTAATCGGCTCATCCCTACGCTCCTATAGAGCTCTGGACGCGGTCCGCGCACGCCTCCAATGACTGTTACAAGCGTCTTCAAAGCGTAGCAAGACCAATACACCCACCTCCGGCGGGAAGATACGATTCTCCGAGTGCCGTATGTTACTCGCTCGATAACCGATAAAAAGACCTTGACATCTCCCAATAATAAAATAGACTGGCGGACGAGTTACACACCGGCACTCTATCCTGCCAAATCACCGATTCTTGCGTTGAGGAAACATCGATGTCTCCTTTCATCTCGCAGTGGCGTCTCGTCTTACTCTGTCTCGTCATTTTGAGTGCGTCACCGGTGCTGTGTGACGATGAAAATCCGGGCGAAGCTTCGGATCGCACCCAGGTTAGTTACTTTCAACAAGTACGGCCGATCTTTCAAGCACAATGCCACGGCTGCCACCAACCGGCCAAAGCAGACGGCGACTATGTGATGACGGACTTTGAAAGGATGTTAGCCGGAGGTGAAAGCGAAGAGACGGCCATCGTGCCCGGAAGGGCGGGCGAAGGGTATCTCTTTGAACTGATCAAGCCCGTCGATGGCGAAGCTGAAATGCCGAAGGAGAAGAAGCCGCTTTCAGAAATTGAACTCGCTCTGATCGAGAAGTGGATCGCGCAGGGTGCCAAGGACGACACGCCAGCGAGCGCGAAACAACAGTATGACATGGATCATCCGCCCGAGTACTCCATGCCTCCCGTCATCACATCGCTCGACTTCTCGTCCGACGGCAATCTGCTCGCCGTCACGGGCTATCACGAAGTGCTGTTGCACAAGGCGGATGGTTCGGGGCTCGTCGCGAGATTGGTTGGTGTATCGGAACGGATTGAATCGGTCGCCTTCTCTCCCGATGGAAATCGATTGGCCGTAACCGGCGGTCTGCCAGCTCGAATGGGAGAAGTGCAAGTTTGGGATGTCGAGAAGCGCGAACTCACCCTCTCACACACGGTGACCTACGACACGGTTTACGGAGCGAGTTGGTCACCCGATGGCAAGCTGATTGCATTCGGCTGCGCAGACAATACGGTCCGAGTGATCGATGCCGAAACGGGCGAGCAGGTGCTGTATCAGGGAGCGCATAACGACTGGCCGCTCGACACGGTGTTCTCGGAAAAAGGTACGCATCTCATCTCAGTCGGTCGTGATCGTTCGGCCAAGTTGACGGAAATGGCAACGCAACGATTCATCGACAACGTGACGTCGATCACTCCGGGCGCTTTGAAAGGCGGGATCGCTGCGATCGACCGGCATCCGACCAAGGACGAGATCCTCGTAGGTGGAGCCGATGGTGAGCCGAAGCTGTATCGAGTTTTCCGCACATCGAAACGAGTGATCGGAGACGACGCAAACTTGATCCGCAAGTTCCCTAAACTCAAGGGACGCGTCTTCGATGTCGCAATCAGCCGCGATGGCAAGCGAATCGCTGCGGGAAGCTGTGTCGACAGAACTGGCGAAGTGCGCATCTACGCCTACGAGTTCGACAGCGAGCTACCAAAGGACCTCCTGGCAATCATGCAGAAACGTGTTGCGCAGCGAACTGCAGAGGAGAAGGAGAAGATTGCTGACTACCATACTAAAGGAGTCAAGGTTCTAGCAGAAACGAATTTGGAGCAGGCAGGCGTCTTTGCCGTCGCGTTCAGCATAGATGGCAAGATTGTGGCCGCAGCCGGCTCGGACGGAACGGTTCGGTTAATCAATGCCGACAGCGGATCGATCGTCAAGGAATTTGTGCCCGTTCCGGTCGACTCGATGATGGACGACGCCGAGCAGGCGGAGCATGTCGCAAAAGCATCGCCGGCTCCGCTCGCTCCGCAACCAACCGCAACCGACGAATCTTTGCCCGAAGGTGAGAAACTCGCTTCGATCGATGTCCAGCCAACCAACATCCGACTTGCCAAACGCTTCGATACGGCTCAGTTCATCGTGACGGGGCATTTGGAATCTGGAAACGTTGTTGATGTGACCCGTCTGGTCAAAGTCGACGCTTCGACGGACGTGGTCGATGTTTCGGCGACCGGTCTGGTGCGTAGCAAAGCGAATGGACAGTCCGATCTGACGTTTTCGCTCGGCGACAAGAAAGCCACGGCGATCGTCGAGGCTGCAGGAGTCGAAATGGATTACCAAGTCGATCTGATCCGTGACGTGAATCCGGTCTTTGGCAAGGCAGGTTGCAACGCGGGCGTGTGCCACGGATCGAAGAAGGGCAAAGGCGGCTTGAAGACTTCGATGCGAGGCAACGATCCAATCTTTGAAGCGCGGGCGTACATCGACGAATTGGCGTCGCGCCGAATGAACTTGGCATCGCCAGAGAACAGCCTCATGTTGCTGAAAGCTACGACCGGCGTGCCACACGAAGGTGGACAAGTCGTCGTTACCGGAACTCCGCATTACGAAGTGATTCGGAAGTGGATTGCCGACGGCGCGAAAATCGACTTGGATTCGCCGCGAGTAACTAGCATCGAGATCTTCCCCAAATACCGCATCCTGCAACGCACGGATGCTAAGCAACAGTTCCGTGTCTTGGCGACGTACGCCAACGACGAGGTCCGTGACGTCACCTCCGAAGCCCACATTTCCAGCGGCAATATAGAAGTGGCGACGGCGGACAATGCTGGCTTGGTCACCGTGCAGCGCCGCGGTGAATCGCCGATCCTAGCACGATTCGAAGGGAAATACGCCGCGTCAACGTTGACGGTAATGGGAGATCGGACCGGCTTCGCTTGGACGGACGTTCCCGCAAACAATTTCATTGACGGGCTAGTGGCAAAGAAACTCCAACGCACGAAGGCACGGCCCTCTGAACTGTGTACGGATGCTGAGTTCATTCGTCGTGTGCATCTCGACGTGATTGGCTTGCCTCCCACTGTCGACAGCGTGCGAGCCTTCTTGGCAGACAGTCGCGAGTCGAAAGTTAAACGCGATGAACTGATTGACCAACTCGTCGGCACGGACGATTACGTCGAACATTGGACGAACAAATGGGCCGATCTGCTGCAAGTCAATCGCAAGTTTTTGGCAGTCGAAGGAGCGACCGCGTTTCGCAAGTGGATTCGCGATCAGATTGCGGCCAATACGCCATACGATCAGTTCGCCTACACACTGCTCACGGCAAGCGGCTCCAACAAGGACAACCCGGCAGCATCATACTACAAGATCCACCGGACCCCTGAAGACACAATGGAGAACACGACACACTTGCTCCTCGGCATACGGTTCAGTTGCAACAAGTGCCATGATCACCCATTCGAAGGCTGGGTCCAGAACCAGTACTGGGAAACGGCTGCGTACTTCGCTCAATTTGGTTTAAAGAAAGACCCCGCGAGCGGCAAGAACGAAATCGGACGAACCGCCGTCGAAGCGGGTAAGCCGCTGTACGAGGTTGTCTTCGAAAAGGATGAAGGCGAAGTGTTCCACGACGAAACAGGCGCGGTCACTCCGCCGAACTTCCCGTTTGAGAGCCACTACGTCGCCGCGCCGAATGCGTCGCGTCGCGAGCATCTCGCTCGTTGGATGATCTCGCCCGACAACCGGTACTTCGCCAAGAATTATGTCAATCGCATGTGGGGCTACTTACTCGGGCTGGGGCTGATCGAACCGCTGGACGACATCCGCGCCGGCAACCCGCCGACGAATCCAGAACTTCTTGCCGCGCTGACCGAAGAGTTTGTTGACGCTGGCTTCGATGTCCATCACTTGGTGCGTACGATCTGCAAGTCGCGCACGTACCAGATGTCGATCACAACCAACAAGTGGAACGAAGACGATACGATCAATTACTCGCATGCAATGGCTCGCCGCCTTCCGGCCGAAGTACTGTACGATGCGTTGCATCAAGTGACCGGGTCTCTGTCGAAGTTCCCAGGCGTTGCACCCGGCACGCGCGCCGCCGAGTTACCGGATGTTGGCGTTAAAGAATCGAGTGGCTTCCTAGCCAAATTCGGACGTCCGCCCCGTGAGAGTGCGTGCGAATGCGAACGGTCCAGCGGCATGCAGTTCGGCCCTGTGATGGCGTTGGTCAGCGGCTCGACAGTCGACAACGCGATCATCGATCCGCAAGGCGAGATCGCAAAGCTAGTCGCTGCGGAGAAGGACGACACAAAACTGATAAGCGAACTCTTCATGCGAATCCTCAATCGACCGGCCGGTCAGAAAGAGATCGAGGTCACGCTTGCCATGATGCGCGACTTGCCGGCGGAACACGCTCAGCTTGTCGCAACCACACAGGAGTACGAGAAGAGTCTCGCGCCGAAAATCGCGGAGCGGGAGAAAGTACGACAAGACGCGATCGCCGCGTCGAAGTCAGAACTCGAGTCCTACGAAAAGGAGATCGCGACGCGAGAGGCTGAACTCGACAAGCAACACGACGAGGCGATTGCTAATGCCGACACAGCGGTGAAGGAATATGAAGCGAAGCTGAACGAACAACTCGCGGTTTGGGAAGCCAAGGAAGATAAAGGCACTGCATGGACGCCACTCGAGCCCTCCGAGTTGTCCTCGACAAGTGCAACCACGCTAACCAAGCAAGATGACTTGTCCATCGTCGCGACTAGTTCAAACGGACTGGGGACATACAAGGTCGTTGCTCATACTGACTTGAAGAGTATCACGGCTGTACGACTGGAGGCGTTGGCCGACGACCAACAACCAATGAAAGGGCCAGGACGTTCTCCGGATGGAAATTTCGTGTTAACCGAATTCGAACTCTCGACGGCTCCCAAGTCCGATCTCACGAAAGCCACGAAGATCGATTTGGAGAACGCTCAAGCCGACTTTAGTCAAGCCGAGTACAACGTCGCGACCGCGATCGATGGCAATATGGCATCAACCGGCAATGGATGGGCAATCGCTCCGAAACCCGGCGTCAATCACCTGGCATCTTTCGAGACGAAAGAAGATATCGGCCACGACGGTGGCACCGTGTTGACGTTTCTGCTGCATCAGCACTTCAACAGCGGTCAACATTCACTCGGTCGATTCCGATTGTCCGTGACTACTTCGACCGGGCCGATTTTGTTGGAAGGTCTGCCACAGAACGTGACAGACATCCTTGCTATCGCGGTCGACCAACGCGACGACAAGCAGAGAGCGGATTTGCTCGCGTACTATCGCGGTATCGACGGCGAGTTGAAGAAGCTACAAGCAGCACTGACAAACGCCCAACAGCCAAGGCCTGTCGATCCAAAGCTGAAGCAGCTTCGCGACAAGCTGGCCGAAGTCAGTAAACCGTTGCCCGTCGATTTGAAGTTAGCGCAACGACGAGCCGACGTAGACCTGAGCGAGAAACTGCTGAAGAACCGTCGACTGACCGCCGCCCAAGATGTTGCTTGGGCGCTGATTAACAGTCCAGCGTTTCTGTTTAATCGATGACACAAGACGACACTCGCCGGAAACTGGTGCTACGAGAAGGAGACAATCATGCTCGTCATCCCTGGACAACCTGGTAGAGATCTCAGTGATCGACAGCTCGGCATGACGCGGCGAGATATTCTACGTGTCGGTGGTTCCGGGATGCTGGGGCTCAGTCTTGGTTCGATGCTTCAACTTCAGGCTGCGACCGCCGCGGCAGCGGGCGGGGTCACTAGCAACGGATCGGCCAAGAGCATCATCTTGATGTTCCTCCAAGGTGGTCCTAGTCATCTGGACTTATGGGACCCGAAACCAAATCTGCCGGACAATATGGTTGGGCCTTTCAAAGAGATCTCAACAAAGTTGCCAGGCGTCCAATTCACCGAGTTGTTGCCGCAGCTTGCTCAAGTGAACGACAAAGCGACGCTTATTCGTTCGATGAGTTACACACCGGCCGGCTTATTTAACCACACGGCCGCGATCTACCAGATGTTGACCGGTTACACGACCGACAAAGTCAGTCCGTCCGGCCAGTTAGAGCCGCCTAGCCCAAAGGACTTCCCCAACTTCGGCTCGAATCTCGTTCGTCTCAAACCATCGAACGTCCCGATGCTGCCATTCGTAATGCTGCCGCGCCCACTGCAGGAAAGTAACGTTGTCGGCAAAGCGGGCACAGCGGGATTCTTGGGTCGCGCATACGATCCGTACTACCTGTATCCGTCGGGCGACGACATGAACATGAACAAGATGGACGGGATCAGCATTGACGATCTTCAGCTCCGTCCTCAAGTTCACTCTGGACGATTGCAACGTCGCGCGCGATTGCGCGATGTCATCAATAAAGGCATGCCTGATGTAGAAAAAGCGGTGGGCGATTACAAACTGAACGAGTACTACGGTCGAGCGCTGGAGTTGGTGACGTCCGGTCGCGCACGAGACGCCTTTGCGCTGGACCGCGAATCGAGCCAACTCCGTGATCGCTACGGCCGCAACACGTTCGGACAGAGCTGTCTGCTTGCGAGGCGTTTGATCGAAGCGGGCACACGCGTCGTGGAAGTCGTTTGGCCGAAGATCGCTAATTCAGACAACCACTCGTGGGACGTCCACAAAGGTCTAACCAAACGGATGCAAGACCAATCGGCACCAATGCTCGACGCAGGACTGTCAGCGCTGATCGACGATATGGATCAGCGCGGGATGCTTGAAGAGACAATGATCGTTGCCGTCGGCGAGTTCGGTCGTAGTCCAGAACGAGGCGTCAGCACTTCAGGTAACGACAACAGCTCGGATGGCCGCGATCACTGGCCGTATTGTTACACGGCACTGGTTGCCGGTGGTGGAATCAAACGCGGCTACATTCATGGCGAATCAGACAAGACCGGCTCAGCACCTGTTAGTGAGCCCGTGCATCCCCGCGAGCTACTGGCGACGATTTACCACTCGTTCGGTATCGACCCGAGCATGCTGATGTACAATCACCTGAATCAACCGCGCGAGTTGGTGAAGGGCTTTCCGGTGACGAAGTTGTTCAGTTAAGCCTCGCTAGCCCGATGCGAGCGGCAATCGGGGGGGGATTTATCTTCGCCGTGGTCGAATGGACGAGCGGCCATAACACGTTCAGATAGCTTGAAAGGGTGTCCGAGGGCAAACCGTTCACGACCGGTTCGTGTTGACAGTCGTCTATGAGGAGCCTACTTTGGAGGTTTGGGTCTGCAAATCTCTTTTGCCAATAGTCTTGCATCACACTGCCCCTCGCAGAAAGAATTGTGAACATGATTTCACAAACCGCTGAGTACGCTTTGAGGGCCATCGTTTACCTAGCAGACCAAACCGAACCGCAGACCAATGTACAGATCGCCGAAGTCACCGAAGTTCCAGTTGGCTACTTGGCTAAAGTGATGCAAAGCCTAAGCCGTGCACGAATCGTCACGGCTCGACGCGGTCTTCGTGGCGGTTTTAAGTTAGCACTCGCGGCAGACGAACTCACCGTGCTGGAGGTCGTCAACATCGTCGACCCTGTACGCCGATTCCACGAATGCCCACTCGGGTTGCATGGTATTAATCTATGTCCGCTGCATCGCAGCTTGGATGATGCGGCCAAGGCCATCGAAGACACATTCGGCGACACGACGATCGCTGACCTCATCCACGTTCCGCGACATCGAAAACCACTTTGTCGTTTTCCCGCCGCACCAAAGCCCGCGACGTAACTTCGGGTTGCCATTGACAGCTCCATTGTCGGGAGCAAGTCATCAGCGATGCGCGGCTCCTCCCTGGGCAGTCCCGCGACGTTGAATTTCGCTGGGCCGATTCTTGAGCTTGCGGCAACGGGGCACTTCCGTTAAAAGCCGTCCGCTCAGCTGCGCGCGTCAGGGATTGTCTCGTACACCAAAGGCCAAGGATGGCTCTGTTCGGAAGAAACTTGTTTCGTCGGCGTACTGCGTCGCAGACGGTTGTCGGCGTCGCTAGCTCGGGGCTTCCGGCACCGATTCGATGGCTCCTGGGCACACGATTCGTGTCCCGGATCTTGATCTATCTCGTGCCGATTTTGCTGACGATTGGTGTGCTTACGCTGGATTGGTCGAATGGTTGGCCACGATTTTCGTTTAATCGAGAGCGGGCCACAGAAGTTAAAGACACAGCGAAAGGGCTGGCAAACGACGTACGGGAGCACATTCCTGACAGCGTGGTCGAGAAGGTTCGGGAGACTATTCCTGATGGCCTCGCACTCGATCGATGGACTTCGGAGATTGCTCGCACAACCTTGCCGAGCGCGACGGATTTCAGCAACGATCCAAGTGGTGCCCTACCGACGATTCGCGAGTCGGGTTCGACGATTCGCATCGCCAGTTTCAACATTCAAGTATTCGGCACTTCGAAAGCGGCTAAACCTCAGGTGATGCAAGTCTTGGCAAGCGTCGTGCGACGATTCGATGTCGTCGCAATCCAGGAGCTGCGTACGATGGATACGACGGTACTGGACCGTTTCGTAACGTTAATCAATTCGGAAGGCAGGGGCTATCGTTACATTGCTGGCCCTCGACTTGGGCGGACGAGCAGCAAGGAACAGTACGTGTTCGTCTACGATGCAACGCGTGTCACGGTCGATCCAGAATCTCTCTTAACTGTCCCCGACCCTCAAGATTACTTACATCGCGAACCGACGATTGCCCGTTTTCAGACACGATCGAGTACAACGCAGCCCGGGTTTTCCTTCATTCTGGCGAACATCCATACGGACCCTGACGAGACCGACACGGAACTTGACGCGTTGGATGACGTATTCGTCTCACTACAGCAAAATGCGTGGCGCGAGGACGACGTGATCCTGTTGGGCGACTTAAATGTTAGCTATAAAAAACTCGGCGAGTTGGGCCGCCTGCCGAACATCGCTTATACGGTGCATGGTGAGCCAACGAATACACGTGGCAGCAAATCGTACGACAACATCGTCTTTGATCGCCTTGCGACCACGGAGTTCACGGGCACCGCCGGCATCTTGAATCTACAGCAGGAATTCGGATTGAGCATGAAACAGGCCATCGACGTATCGGACCATTTTCCCATTTGGGCCGAGTTCGACGTGCATGAACATGGCGCGCAGGTTTCGCTCGCCTCCCAGCCAAGCCAGTCACCGGTCGCCCGAGGCCAAGCCCGAATCGTCGAGCACCCCTTGCTGCGACTGCGCGGATCTCAGCGTTAGGCTCATAGCGCTCCGCCCTACCGAGACGGCAAACGAGTTGCGTCACTGATTTCCATCGTAGCATCCATGAATTGCTTGCTTCTCGTCACATGTCGTGACAAAATGAGACCGCGCAAACGCACTTGTTGTACGCGTGAACCGAACAGGTTTATTCCGGGCAATACGCGACGAAGTTTGTGAAAGGGAGAGCGCTACAATGTCCAATCAACTACTGCGGTATCGAATTCCGGGAAGAGGGCATTTCGCGTTACTTGTACTCGCCGTGTTCACACAGCCGGGTGGAAGTGACGCGACAGAGCCGAATGACTTGAAGCTTCGGATTGACGCAATCAAAGCGGAGATCATCAATCTTCGGAATCGCACTCAAAACGAACTACCTGCGATTAGGGCTTCTCTGCATGAACTGAATACCATTGTCGCGTCCACGGCACTAGAAGCCAAGTCCGCCAAGGCGACCGAACTGCTTGCAACAACGCAACAACACGCCGATGGAACGACAGCGTATCGAGATCTGGATCTCGAAACTACCAATGCTTGGGACGCTGCCGAAGTTAGGGAGTTGCAGGCACGGGAACGACGCCGAGTTCAGGAAGCTCAATTTGCAGAGTCGGACGTGCATGTTCGACAATTTCAACAGGAACTTGAAGTGGCGGAAACTGAGGCCAATCGGGACTATGCGCGGAAGTTTCTTGTCCGGCAAGCCAACTCCGCGCATGATCGAACTCCCGCACCCTTCGTGTTCGCGTCGCCAGCTCACTTTCCGATTCGCGAGTTCGGACAGCGCGGCGAGATCCTGGAGCGGGAAGGCGCTATTATCTACGAAGACATGCAGTTGTCGTTCGCCAACGATGGGGGCTATCACCTGGAGTTTCGTCTTGAAGCTCCTCGCGTTCCCATCGACCTTCGATTGCAACTCCAGTTCCGACCGATGGGAATTGACCGCTGGAGTAGCATTACGTTGGCTCCGATACGGTTCGAGCCCAACGAAGGGGGACGAGAAACGCAGTCTCGGCGAACCGTACAAGAGTACAAGATCAGCGGGCACAGTCTCGACATTGCTCGATACTACGGGCAGCTTGGCGGCGCTGATTTCCGACGCACGGGCAACGCACGTTTCGGATATGGCTCAGCGACACGCGGCACGTCGGATCGTTGATTTATCGCGGCAGATAAAGTCTCTCAATCGGTAACCGACTTCCGTCATTCCATTGAATGCTTCGACAACTGGAGCAAGCATGCGCTAACCGTGCAGCAAGGTCTGGCTAATCGTCATTCCTTCACAGCATCACTTCATAATCCGCCTTTATTGCGCCCCGCTCGGGCGGTTTGGTTGTGGCGGTCGTTCGGGCTGTGCCGAAGTTGTCTTTTGTAGGATGCCGAAATTCTTTGACACTCCGAAGGTTTCCGCGCCGGGCAGGTGCGTCGGGAACTCCCCGCATATCTCCGCTCACACCCGCTGTTTGCTCACACCGCAAGGACACACTTCGCATGAGTCTTTCATTGCGTTCTGCGCTAGCTATCGGCATTCTCTTCATCTCCGCAGGCCTGAGCTTTCAACTCGCTAATCCAAGAGCTGGCATGGACGTACGAGCCGAGCGGCAATCTTGCGAGACTGCGCCTAATTCGGGCAGTTCCGTTCCGCGACGACTTTCCTCAGTTGCCTTAGACGATGAACACGGAAATGGTGTTCGTCGCAGCGACTGGCAAACGACCGAAGCGAGACCCATCGTCGAGCAGACTTCGTTCAGCGCCGCGTTGATCGCCAACGTTGCCGTTGCGCAGTCCACCGCACCAGCAATTGAGAGTGCCCAGCTTGCTGGCAAAACAGTGGCTTTCGATAATGAGCCTATCTTTGTCAATTCAACGTCACTTGCATTGGCGATAACGTGGACGCAGCCGATCCTGAACGCACGCCGGGCCGTTGTATATCGAACGGGAGATGTAGTACTCGGTTCAGTACCTGGAAGTGCAAACACGAGCACAAGTGTTCCGATTTCGAACTTGCGAGAAGGGCCGCAAGAGATATTCTTCCAACTCGAAGAAAACGGTTCGATGGTGCCGAATTCGCAATCGTCGCGCATTCGAGTAGTTGTTCGAACCCGTGGCCCGCGCGTGATTGCAGTGGAACCCGCGAACTTTGGTACAGCACCAGGCGTGACGAACCTGACGATTCGTTTTAACTCGGAGAATCCTGTTGCCGAGGAGTTCGTAAAGAACTGGAGTAACTATCAGCTACTCCCAAGCGATGGCACTGGTCGGTTCAACCGCGGAACGGAGAAGCCGCTAGCTCCGAGCGGCGCGACAAAGGTTCAGGGCGTCTATGATCCCGTGCGAAACTCAGTGCGATTCAGTTTCCCCGATATCAAGCCGGATGTTTACCAACTCACGGTTGGCGGAACGAACATTACGGATCTTGCGGGCAACAAGCTCGAAGGAGCCGAAAAACGCCCGGGCACAGACTACGTCGTACAACTCGGCAGGCTTCCATTAGACACCGAGCTCGCAGACACTCCATCGGTGCGCCCAGGGATCACAGGTTCGACGGGCGCTTATGTGCCGTATACGGAGTTCACGAAGCCGCGCACCGTTCCCGAAGGGTTCAATCCTCACGATAAGGTTGAAACTCGCGTCTCTCGATTGTACTTCTATCGCGACGCGCACCGAGTTGCTCAGATCATCAACCGCAAGGTGAAGTCTCACAACCGCCAAGGCGTTGATATGGCTCGGCAGTTGGCGGACAAGACGCGGCATGAGGCCGATCAGACGACCGAATCTCGCAAAGAAGCGGAGCGGTCCGCGATCGCCAAGGCACAAAGGACGCGGCGTTTAGAGAACCAGCAACAAGCGGCCCAGAATTCTCTGAATCGCTCGATACAAGAATTGACCAACGCGCGGCGGCAAGGTGCCCCTGCCGACGATCCTGTCGTTCAACAACTGGCGGCGACCGCCGAAGCATTCGACACCCAAGTGCGTTCGCTGCAAGGTCAGATAGAAGAGATGCGAGATGAGGACGTTGCCGCCAACGATCTGGTGAGACAGCTCGAAGGCCAAGAACGACTTGCGCGGCAAGAGCAGTTTCGCCGCGAGGTCGCTGCCGCACATGCGGATCCTGATACTTATGCACCGGGCGTTCCAAGTTCACAAGACCCGGTCGAGCAGGTCTCCGTTTCGGTCATCGGGGAGGGTTTGATTCAGTTGCGAGGCCCGCTCAAGGGGATCAACACAATCCGCACGATGATCGACCAGATCGACTCCCCAGTCGGTCAGGTGCGAGTTGCCGTTCATAGTGTGCAGATCAATGGCGAACGCGCCGAACGGATGGAAGTCGTTGCGGACGAGATTCAGAAGTACATCGATCACTCGCGTTTCCTGACGATGCAATCCGCTGAGATGCTGCGGAAAGCTGTCGTTCAAGTCGCCGCACGCCGCGCCCAGGAAGCGGGCGCGATGTATCCAGGCCACAACCAAAAGGCCCGCGATCAGCGTTACTTGTATGCGTTCTTTGGCAAGGACTTTACCGATGAACTTGCTGCGATGGACTCGGAGTTCTTGCATACCGGGAACAAACTACTGTCACTGCATTCGATGGACGTGACCAGCCTGTCATCGGCCTTGAATCTGCTGGCGTTGGCCAACAATGACACACGGCGCGAGATCCTGGCCGAGTTTGACGGAATGACAGGCATGCAGCTTCCGATGGCAGAAGAACGATATCTCGAAGCTGGCTACAGTTGTACCAAACAGCAACACAGCCGCTGCGGTCATCCGACCTTTTGCCTCCTCGGCCAGAACGCCAAGTTTGAATCACTACGAGGTTTTTTCAACTCCGAGATCACCGACTCGCACACGATGACCCCGCTGCAACGCGAGTTCCTTCGCTTGGCTCAGATTTTCAAGAGCCGACTGATAACCGAGATGGAGTACAAGCAGCGGGTGACAGAACGAGCTGTGATCGAAGAACGCAGACCCACCGAGCTAGAACAACTGAACCTTCGCGTTCTTGAGAAAGAGCGCACGGCACGAGAGACGCTCGAAAGAGCACATATCGCTCGGCGAAATGCTGTCAAAACGCTACTCAAGGCCACGATGAGAATGCAGGGCAGGGCCGACGAGGTCTCCGAACGCGTCGACGCGGCACGCCAAAAGGCACAGCAGCTTGCGGCAAACTACGGCGGCAATTTGGAGAGATATCAAGTCGAGCTTGACACCAAATTCAAGAGTACCCTAGAAACTCTAAATCTGTCCGATCTTGCTTCCGAAAGGGTACGGCACAGGGTAGCAACGGAGCTGAAATCGAACCCACAGCCGTCCGTTGTCGAGTCCACGGACGGACGCGAATCGCACTTTGAACAGAGAGTATTCGAGTTTTTGGACCCAGAGGTCGATGCTTCTCCCTCCGCTACAGAACCGAACGGTGCGAGTCCAGAGACAGCACCGGCGGCAAGCAGAGCAGCCGAGATCATTAATCAAGCGCTCCGCTGGGTAGCGCCTGACCGCGACGAGCCAGCGGTCAAGGCAATCGAAGGTGCGTTTAGGGACGGGGCCGAATTTCCGTTTGAGTATGGTGGTACTACATGTAACGCAACGGCATGGCTTGATGAGGGAGGCGGGCTAAAGTTCGCGTTTGTAAACGAACAAGACAAAACCATTTTCGAAGCTTCACTGAGTCGTGACATAGATGACGCGAGACAGCTTGAGGCTTTACTTCGCCAGTTCAACTATTCACCAAGATTCGAAGAACATCTGACGCAAGGAACACTAGCACTCCAAGCGGTAGAGACCCTAGACGCTGGGATGGACAGCATTTCGGAACTGACGACCTGCCTTAAGGAATACCATGAAGTTGCGAAACACGTATCGCAAGTCGCTACGAAGGCCGCAGCAGGATTCGCTTCGGTGTCCGCTGAGATGGCTAAGGACGACGCAGATTACTCCGATGGAAGTACGAAGTGGCGGACACTTGCAGAAGAGATCCAGCCCTTCCTGAAAGACCCACTGCTGAAGGAGTTTACGGAGTTATCTGGAGAAGCGATCGCAGCGTTCGATGCGCTAATTGAGGCTCAGGTGGATCTTCGCTTCGCCGTATCCGACGAACAAGCCGCCCGTCGTCCTCTCGATCACAAAAAACTCCTCGACATGCTGATCGACGACCTCGAAGAAAAGTACATCGAGCTGCTCGAAGGAACTCGGGCGCATACGGCCAACGTCGACAACTATCTTAAGCGGCTGACGACCGCTCTTGATGACGATTTCAACACACAGTTCTACTACCCGGCGTTCCGGCATGTGCGCGAGGCGAGTCAGTATTACGATGTGCAATTCGGCCAGACAGAGACGACATCGATCCTAGCGAATAACCGAGCTTTCGCGAAGGTCTCGCCTGCGGCGTCGATGGAATTCGACTTGCCCAAGCGAGATATCTTGATCAGTGAGGCGATGAACGGAGCAAAGGCGACGATTGATGATATCGGAGCGTTGGCAAACGATCCGACTTTCCTGGCGATGGCGAATTTGAAGAGCGGTGGATCGACGGCGAGTCCACCTCCGGGTAGCACCGGCGGTTACGGCGTCGTGCGGGATGTGCTGCCAGGACTGAACAGTTCGACGTCTGAACAAATCATGTCACAAAACGCCAACGGCGGAAACCAATTCGGATCGAACCTGGAGAACCTGATCCCCGATCCAGCGATCTACAAGTTCGAGACCGGCACTGGTTATGAGATTCGTCCAGTGATCCAGCCCGACGGGCAAGCCGTCGTGTTTGATTTCAACTATATGTACACAACGCAGATTCGCGAACCAGTAAGAGCCGATGAAAAACATTTGGGACGCGTCAAGCAACACTTCATCGATACCGACGTTCAATTGAGCAACTTCGAGTTACGTGAAGTCAGCCGCTATACCGTGGCGCTGAAAGCCTCGAGGACTAGCCGTGGTGTGCCTCTCCTAGAAGACATTCCGATCGCAGGCGCGCTTTTCCGTCCGTTGCCGAGTGCTGAAAGCTCGTTGCAACAGAACTTGATCATGGCGCAAGCGACGATCTTTCCGACGTTGTTCGACCTAATGGGGCTCCGTTGGGCACCAGCACTCGTCGACTTAGACCCAATGCGTCTGTCGAACGCAGAGTTCGTCGTCCGCGGGCGGCATCGCGTGCTGCAAAATCGCGTGTACGATTTCGCCAGCGAACGAGTTGACGAGTTTCTACGAATACCCGATGGCAACCGTCGCCCTGACTTGTATCGCTCGCAAGAGACAGTTCCGTATGCTCACCCGAACGGCTATCGAGGACCGGGGCTCGATCTGCATGACAGTGAACTACAGGAAGGCTATGCACCACGACGTCCTTCTTCGACATACGCACCGGCCGAGGACGCAGAGGGTTCCATGTACCGACCGAGGAACGAAGACAGTTCTCGTCGGCAACCATCGAGCGACATCCCGCGACAGCCTCAATCGTTGCCCGAACCACTTCCGCTGACACCACCGCAGAACAGCTCCTCTTACTAACAACCTGGAGATTACGGCTCTTGTCCGAGCCATCATTCACAATGAATCTTGATCGTAGAGCATTCTTCGTGACGATTGCCATTGGGTCTTCCACCGCAGCGGGCGAATTGTTTGGCGTCGTTCATCCGAAGACCAAGCCAGGGTGCTTATGCGGCATCCCGTATCGCGACTATCAATACGGACAGCGTTCGCGTTCGGAGATCGTTGTCAGCCGCACGGCTTTGTTGTTGCCATCGCGCAGGGCGCTGCGCGATGCGGTGAATCCGACGGTGTTCGAGAGTCGTACCGAAAGCAGTAACCGAGACATCGAGCGGATCAATCGCGACGGCTTGAATCGACTTCGCGTTGACCGTCGTTCGACCAACTCGACAATCGATGCAACGCCACGAGGCACACGCGAGCGAATCGCAGAGAGTCGAGACATTGAGTTGTTGCCGACACCCATGACCGCGCAGCCGCTTATCGTCGATCGTGAAGTGACCGTGCGGGACTCGCAAACAGCGTTTTCCGCTGCCACACCCCGACCAGCTGCAAGACAGATCAAGCTCTATCAGTTGGACCGTTCGGCCCTGGCAATTGATCATTGCCAAGTCTCCGGGATGGCGATGCAACTTGATCACGACGGCAACTGGATTCTCAGTTTGCGAGCGGATCAGAACCGTCAGCCAATCGGCGACGAACCACAGAGCTTCAACCCACGTTTGCACCTCAAACGCAATCAGTTCCATCTTGCGCTTCGATGCCTTGGTAGCTTTCAAACGAGCGTCCGAGACGCAGTGGTTGGTGCTGGTCGTCCCGTTCTAGCTGACTTGCTTCCTCGACCGTTTTGGGTAGAGAACGGACAACCACGACACATGCGTCTCAGCGGGAACAGTTGGACGGTCGCAGACAACTTTCATGAGATCGACCGAGTCGAAATCGAGTTTTACTATGTCTAGAACAACTTTGCACGTACGAACCGTGACATCGAGATTCTTCATATTTACCGCGTTGATCTGCGGTAACTCAATCGTTGGATTTGGCGATCGTCAATTTGCTGCGGCTGAGGAGCCATTCGCGAACGTCCCGCCGAGTCTTGAGATCGAGGTGCTGGATCCTGGTGTCGACCCGCAAGGCAACCCGGCAGTCTTGTTGCAACGCGGGCTCGATGGCCAGATGTTGGTTGACATCCCGCCTGTGGTCCTCGTCCATCGCTACTACTACAGCGGTGCCCGCTCCTTCCAAGGTCCGATGTTACCGGGTGGTCCATCGATCTTAGTCGTCAATCATCCTAAGACAAACGAACGTTGCTACATTCCGGCACAAATGATGCCCGGCGCTCCACGGGTTACTTACCAGCACGACAGCATTGAATATGACTTCGGAGAACATGCCACCACTCTGCACTTTGGGCTGTTCGGAAAGCCGACGGTGAAATACCGAAAGGGCGTCGCGTGGCAGACAACAGTTTCTAAGCTGATGCATGTCAACCAACTGAAGCAAGCTACCGAGCATGTTTCTCAATCAACGAAGAGTTTCGCGCAACATACGAAGACTTCGATGACCGGAATCGGAGCGGAGCTGTCTGACAGAGCCAAGATCGTGACACTGCCAGCACAGAACATTTTGCAGATGCTTCCGTTCGGTACGTCGTTGTTTGGCAAAGACGCTCGCGACCACTTGGCCGAGCGCGCCGCTGAACACAACCGAGACAAAGAGCTGCGAAAATCTCAGCGTATCGCGGAGCGGAACACCTTCACACTGCCAACGAAGCGGTGACTCCCCAGTGCTATCTGAAGCAGATGCCGTCATCGTTTCGACTTTGGTTCCGGCCCCAAATCAACCAAGTCACGAACGCGATCGTACTCGGGGTTTACACACCGCGAACGCCATCGCTTTAGACACGCGAGCAATGCGGCATCAGACTCGGGATACTGGCCCTTGTCGTCGGTCTCTTTCATCCAGTTTGCCAAGTGTTGACGATGTTGCGTCAAAACGCCAGCGAACTTTGGATTCGCTAAAAGGTTATTGACTTCGTTTGGATCGTTCGCTAGGTCGTACAGTTCCTCGGCTGGCTTCTCGTGTCCGAAGAACAGCGATTGGGTCTTGTTCATCTCGCCAGCAGACATCATGCGGCGCAGCTCTTGCGAGACCGGCCAGGGGTCTTTGTAGCTTGGTTGCATGAACGACCGATCGGTCAGAAAGTTCCGCAAGTATTTGTACTTCGGTGTGACGATGGCACGAATATGCTCGATCGTGTAATCGCATCGGTCGCGTGCCGAGACGACAAACTCACGCGGCTGATAGTCCTGGGCAAAGATGTGTCGGCCTTCGACGTGTTCCGGAATGTCGATCCCAGCCAACGCTAACGAAGTGGGCCCTACGTCGATACTACTGACCAAGTCGTCTCGGATTTGTCCATCTGCGATCCCAGGCCCTGCCACCATGAAGGCCATGTTAATGCCGCCCTCGTACAGAAACTGCTTGTCGCGATGCAGCTTATAGCCGTGATCGGAAAGCAGAATGACAATCGTCTTGTCGAGCAGCGCATCCTCTTTCAGTTGGTCGACGATCATGCCAACTTGTTGATCCGTCCATTTGATGCAGTCGTAATGATGAGCAATCTCTTCACGGACTAGCGGGATGTTGGGATAGTACGGTGGGACGGGCGCCGTCGCTCGAGCCATCTTCTCGTCGTCGGCGAATGGCGGCCGATCCTTGCCACCCTTCAACTGGATCTGCCCGAAAAACGGTTTGCCTTCTGGGCAGCCGGACCATTCATTACCTTGGAAATTCATTTTGCCAAAACTGTCGTATAACTCATTCTTGGTCCAGGTAAAGTTGTAGTCGTCTTTACCGTCGTTGAAAGTGTAGTAACCCGCGTCGCGAAAGTACTCGGGAATCGTCTTGATCCCGTTCGGCAGGACATGTGAATCGACATATTCGCCAACCTTAACGTTGCGATGGCTGCGGTGCTGATGAGCGCCGATGGATGTTTGCATCATGCCGGTAACGGTACCCGAACGCATTGCCGAGCAGACACCCGCACACGTATAAAAACGATCGAATCGCACGCCACTCTTTGACAAACGATCGATGCTCGGCGTCTCAGCAAGTTCGTCGCCGTAGCAGCCGAACCAGCGGCTAACATCTTCGAGATAGATCCAGAGGATATTAGGTCGTTCGATTGCCGGTCGAGACGCGGACTCTGCGTTTGCGTTAGGTGTTCGGGCAAATACGGCAATAACAGCAATAAGAAGTAGAGGCGGCTTCATCGGTATCTCCAACTTGCCACGTTCGACCGCTTGGGTCGCTCCGACGGGATCTCTGCCCATTCGACCGCCGCGACAAGATTACTACAAAGAATGATCGGGACTGAAACTCATTGCGCTAGAAGCGCTGTGATGACTAAAAACGATTACCAATCGCGCCAGTATAACCAGACTCGAGATGCTTGGCGTTGGGTTCGAAGGAGTTTTACAGAAATCACCGACACAAGCTCACAGATCGTTTCGCGGAGTCGTTCGATTGAGCATAATGCAACTTCGTTCCCCAAAATCTACCGCCCAAATCGAAGAGTCATCATGAAAAATCTGTCGTTGGTAAACTTTCGTATTGTGTGTCTCGCCTTTCTTACGTGGGTCGGCGTAGCTACCGTTCCGCATGCGGCGGCCAGCGACCGACCAAACGTGTTGTTTTTACTGACGGACGATCAACGCCCCGATACGATTCGCGAGCTTGGCAACTCGCATATCGAAACGCCACACCTGGATGCGCTCGCACGTCGTGGAGTGGCATTCACGCGTGCGGTTTGTGCAAATCCAATTTGCACTCCCAGCCGCGCAGAGATCCTGTCGGGATGTAGCGGCTTTCGGAACGGTGTCATCGATTTCGGTAAGCAAATCGCTCCAGAACTCAAGCTGTGGCCGCAAGCGATGACGGAGGCCGGCTATCATTCGTGGTACGTCGGCAAATGGCACAACGACGGCAAGCCGATTCAACGCGGCTACGAACGGACGCTTGGTTTATTTACTGGCGGAGGCGGTAAATTTTGGAAGGATCAAGTCGATTGGAAAGGCACTCCCGTGACGGGCTATCGCGGCTGGATCTTCCAAGATGACGAACGCAACCTTTTTCCTGAACGAGGCGTCGGGCTGACTCCTGATATTAGCAGTAAGTTTGCTGATGCGGCGATTGAGTTCATTCGGCGCAAACCGGCGGATCCGTTTTTCCTACAAGTTGCATTCACTGCGCCGCACGATCCACTATTCTTTCCTCCGACTTTCGAGAAGAAGTACGATCCCGACAAGGTCCCACTTCCGGCAAACTTTCTAGCCGAACACCCATTTGATCATGGCAACTTCGACGGTCGGGACGAGAAGTTACTAGAGTGGCCACGCACGCCGCAGATGATTCGTAAGTTGCTCGCGGTTTACTACGCCGTCATCTCTGACGTGGACAAACAAGTCGGGCGGATCATCGAAACGCTGCGTACTACAGGACAATTCGATAACACAATTGTGATCTTCTCAAGCGATCACGGGTTAGGAGTTGGCAGCCACGGGCTTCGAGGCAAGCAGAGCATGTACGAGCACACCATCAATGTTCCTCTCATTATCGCTGGACCAAACATTCCGCCGGGCCAAACACGCGACGCTCAAGTGTATCTTCGCGAGTTGTACCCCACGACTTGCGACTTGATCGGCATCGACATTCCGGCGTCCGTCGAGGGAACGAGTTTCGCGGACGTTGTCGTCGGTAAGTCAGAGAGAACGCACGACCACGTATTCTGCTACTTCCGCGACAAGCAGCGAATGGTTCGCGATTCACGGTGGAAGCTGACTCACTACCCTGCGATCGACCGCTGGCAGCTGTTTGATTTAGTCAACGATCCGAATGAGTTGAGCGATGTTTCAAACGATTCAACCAAGTCAGAGGTACTCCAGCGGCTTCGCAAAAAGCTAAGAGCTGAGCAAGTTGCGGCGCGTGATCCACTGGTGTCACGCTAACGGTTGCGGCGGCTCGGCGTTTTTGCGACCTAGCGAACCCCCAACCGCGACCGCGGTGTTCAGTGCTAGGCCGTAGAGACCAGGGTGAATTCCTGCGACTTTCGAATAGTCTGCTTCGCTGATCCAGTCGATGGCCAGGATTCCGAAGACCACCGCGAGGCCTGTGCAGATCCCGATGAGCGTTGGCGTCGCGCGAAGTCGCGGCCAGTGCAATCCGATAAAGAACGCAGGTGCAAGCTGGACGAGCAAGTCGAACTTCCGATCAAGTAGTTTGATCAAGGTCATGTCGCGATGCCGAATTGCAAGGAACGCGAGCAGAGCGATGAGGGTCCAGGAGCAGGCTTTGCCGACTCGCGTTAGATGCCGCTCGGTTGCCTCCGGCTTCACGTACTTCGCGTAGATATCTTTCGTGAGCATCGAAGAGATTGAAAGTAAGACGGAGTCCGCTGTCGACATGATCGCTGCGAGGATCGCCGAGAAGAGGACGACAACGAGCCACCGGCCGACGAGCGAACTCTCTTGAAGCTGTCGGCAGATCACTGTGAGCAGCGTGTCGGATCGTGCAAGATCTGGAATATACGCGAGTCCAACGATGCCGACGACTAACGCAATTAGTGCGGTTGTCAGTGGCAAGAAGGCCATCACGAGCAGGCTGCGACGAAGTGTTGTTGCCGAATTAGCAGCGTAGATACGTTGAATCGCTTGCGGGTAAAGGGCACCGCCTATTCCAACGAGGAAGACATAACTCACCCATTCGTTCGACGCGATCCAGTTGGGCGGAGCCACTTTCGTCGGTGCTCGCAGTTGTACGATCTTGGTCGCTTCCGCCAACGTTCCGAATTCACGAAACACAAGTACCAAAAGAACGGCGAAGCCGACTAGCAGGACGGAACCCTGAATCACATCGGTCCAAGCAACCGCACGAAAGCCGCCAAGCGTTTCGTAAACGACGATGATTAACGCTAGAACAATTACGCCGGCGCTATAGGCGAACTCGGGATCAACAGTCGTGAGGCCTTCGATGGCATTCCCCATCGCCATTAATTGCGCCAGCAGAAAGTTGGAAATGGCGACCATCATCAGTAACGATACGAGGCAACTTAGCGCTGGCGACCGAAAGCGGTGCTCGATGAAATCGGTTGGCGTGATGAAGCCATTCTGTTTCGCAAGTCGAAATAGTTTTGGTGCCAGTAGTAGATAGAAGACGACGATGGACGTCATGAAATGAATGCTGACCGTCCAAGCGAATCCGACGCGGTAGGTCTTGCCGGTGAATCCTAACAGCGTATTGCCGCTGTATTGCGTCGAGTAGAGTGTCAGCAACAGAACAACGAAGCCGATGCCGTTTCCCGCGAGATAGAAATCACGAAGCGAACTCTCTTCGCGGGCTCGATATCCGGCGAACCCGATGGCGATCAAGCTAGACAAATAGATACCTATGAAGATGATCTCGGCAGTCGTGAACGGAATGAGTTGATCGCTCATTGGTCGTTCTGCTCCCGCACATCTTCGAGTGATTCCTCTGGCCACGGGTGGCTGAGCAACCAAGCGGTGTAACAGGAGACAACAGCTGACCCGAGGATTGCGCTGACCACCCACGACGGCACACCGAAAGTCAGCGAGTCCGCTCCCGGAATCCACCGCCAGTACCACGGGATCGCTACGAGGGCGAGGAATCCATAAGCCAGCCAAATACGCGAGACGTTCAACATGCGAGAATTCCACAGCGTTTTCGAGGAGGCGTCATCCGCCGATCGTCGTAGACGAGACGTCCTGCCATTCCGGCGGCAATTCGATGGGAAGTTTGACCGATACGATCGTTCCTTGGCCAACGACGCTGTTAAACGATGCTTTGCCACCAAATAATCTTGCCCGCTCGCGAATTCCCTCGAGACCAAAGTGGTGGTCTTTTATTTGAGCGGGATCGAACCCAACACCTCGATCTTCGACTTCAATCAGTAAGATCGAATCGATTTGTTGGAGGCGTACTTCCGCGTCATGCACCTCGGCATGGCGGCGCACATTGTTGAGCGACTCCTGAACGATGCGAAAGACAATGCCCTCCAGCATCGGGGCCAAACGATCGAATTGAACGGTGTGGCTGAATGTCACGTTCAAGCGCTGAGTCGCTTCCTCTTCGGCAACCAAATAATGAATTGCCTCGACGACTCCCATTTCGTCGATGATCATTGGACGCAGTGTCGTGATCATGCGTCGACCTTCACCGATTGCCTTGCGCAACAGTCCCCGCAGCAAGATTAGCTCCTGAACGCAGTCCGCTTGTGTGGCGTCGAGCGATTCGATCACCGACTCGAGTGCCATCTGCGCGCCAACGATATCCTGGACCAGACCATCGTGGATGTCGTAGGCCAGAAGTTGCAATAGACGTTCGTGATGACGCACGAGATGGCGTTCGGAGAGCTTTCGATCGGTGACATCTTCTGCGATCCCGAGGATTTGCGTTGGCACACCTGTTTCGGAAACTCGAGTGACGACTTCTTGGCGACGCACCCATCGCCATCGACCGTCTCGGTGCATTATGCGACACTCTCGATCGGCAACTTCTCGGGGCGCTAGTGCTGCGTAATCACAGTCTCGATGTCGCCCGATGTCGCTCGGATGCGTATGGCTCTCGAAGAATCGCAGACCTTGTCGCAACACCTCAGACAGGTCGTAACCTAAAAGATCCGCGACTCTTCGACCGGCGCAGAGGATTCGCTTATCGGTCAAGTTTGCGATGTAAGAAAAGACGGGGAACTGATCGAGTAGAACGTCAAAGCCCGAAGGAAAGTCCGCGGTTTCGTGACTCGTCCGTGGTTCGCTGTCCATCGAGTTCGACCGGTGCGATGCAAGATAGTAAAACCGCGCACAAGCACGCAGTTTCAAGACGCCGCTCCCGCTTCACAGATTGCTACTTGCCGAACCAACCGCCACCGCCCGCGAAAGCCTTTAAGGCCTTCTCTTCGTCGGCGAGGATTTTGAAGACCTTGTTCAACCGAGTGATCTTAAAAACTTCAAGCACGTTCGGCGAAATATCGCAAAACTTCAGTTCGATTTCGGCAGTTTTCGCCTTCTTGTTCGTCAGAACGAGCTTCCCGATCATGGCGGACGACATAAACTGTACGCCCTGAAAGTTCACCAATAGCTTTTTATTTTGCGAAGCAGCGGCAACCATTTCCATCAACTCGGTGCCGATCTGTTGGATGCGAGCCTCGTCGAGAATCTTTGCGTCGGTAAAGTTAACGACTAAGACGCCTTCTTCTTCTCGCGACTTCAGTGACGACATAGTAGTCTTCCGTTTTGATATTCAAACAAGCGACGATTCCGGTCCGGTTACCCCGAACTGCTAATAATACAACAAGTTAGCATGGCGACCGCCAAGTTGCAATCAACCTTGGAAGATTCACCTGCCAGCGGGATCCTATTTTGGGCCGAAAACTAGGTCCATAAATTGCGATCGAGCATCCGATAGTTCACCGCTTCATGCAGGTGAGACTGCTGGATTTCCTCGCTGCCATCGAGATCGGCGATCGTTCTGGCAACTCGCAAGACCTTGTCGTGAGCCCGAGCGGACAGTCCCAACTCGTTGACGCTAGATTTCAACAGATTCGCACAGGTTTCGTCAAGCGGGCAGAGGCGACGAATTTGCTGAGACTTCATCTGCGCGTTACATCGGACACGAAATTCGGCGAACCTTTCAGCTTGCCGTTGCCGAGCCGCGACAACTTGTTCCCTCATTTCGCAGCTGGAAGTCCCAGCCGCACCTTCGGTTAACTCCTGAAATGGGACGGCCGGGACTTCGATATGGATGTCGATGCGATCCAACAGCGGACCGCTCACCTTTGCCATATATCGCTCGATCTGCGGCACCGAGCAATGACAATCTCGTCGAGGATCGTTGCGATATCCACAAGGGCAAGGATTTAACGCGGCAATCAAGATGAAATCCGCCGGAAATGTCGTCGACGTCAGCGCTCGGGAAATTGTGACCGTTCCGTCCTCCAGCGGCTGACGAAGCACTTCTAGCGTTCGGCGATTGAATTCTGGCAGCTCGTCGAGGAACAACACTCCATTATGAGACAGGCTGATCTCTCCCGGAGCCGGAGTGCTGCCGCCCCCAACGAGCCCTGCGTCGCTTATCGTATGATGCGGGTCGCGGAAAGGCCGGCGAGCCATCAATGGTTGTCCGGCTGCTAACCGCCCGACCGCGCTATAGATCCGCGTAGTTTCGATTGATTCGGCAGCAGAAAGAGCTGGCAAGATGGTTGGAACACGCTTGGCGAGCATCGTTTTTCCCGAGCCGGGCGGGCCAATCATCAGGATGTTGTGCCCTCCCGCCGCAGCGATCGTGAGGGCTCGTTTGGCCATTTCTTGTCCCCGAACATCGGCATAGTCATCTTCGTAGCCGGAGAACGTGTTGAACAGCTCGTCGATCCCCGAGGGCGTCGGTTCGATCTCCAATTCTCCGGTGAGAAAACCCACTGTTTGCGAGAGGCTATCGACTGCAATGACATCAATCTCCTCGACTACGGCGGCTTCGCGAGCACTTCCAGATGGGACGATCAGCCCTTGGAGTCCGCTTTGTCGGGCAGCTGCCATCGCCATCGAAAGCGCACCTTTAACGGGACGCGTGGCTCCTTCGAGCGACAATTCGCCGACCACAGCGTAGCGCTCGAAAAGTTCCGAATCGATTTGGCCGCTACCGGCTAGAATTCCCATGGTGATCGGAAGGTCAAACGACGCCGCTTGTTTCGGTAACTCGGCAGGCGCTAAGTTAATGACAATCCGGTCCTGCGGTCGCAGGAATCCCGAGTTGACGATCGCACGTTCGACACGATGCGTACTTTCCTTGACAGCAGCTTCCGGCAGACCAACCAACACGGTCTTGGGAATCGCGCCGGGAGAGACGTCGACCTCCACTTCGACCGGAAGAGCCTCAATCCCAACCAGAGAAAACGTATTCAGCTTTGCCAACATTCGCGTACCCCTTCATTGGCGGACACGCTATTGTGCAGGCAGGCGCTGGCGGTTGCAAGCGGCATTAATCGTTAACGGTAAGCCGCACCACGCTTTCGCCGATTAAGAGCTTGCGATAGCGAATCTGGTCGTTGCGATGTCGCAAAGCGAGTAGCTTCTCTTGGCGGAGAAGTTTTAGCTGCTCCTCACTCCTTAGCACGTTGAGTCTTGCATTCTGACGCGTTAGCAGCAGTGCGCTCGTGCGACCAAAGTATTTGTCGTAGACCCGTGCTCGTTCACGTTGGGCCGCGAGTGCGCCTTCAGTAATTCGAATGTCGTGGGTCAGTTTGCTGAGTTTCAGCTCGTAATCGACTTTGTCGTACAATCTCGCGCCAAGATCTGGGAGCGACTCATTCACGTACACCTTGCGGTAAATCACGATCGGACCGTCGCTCCTTGCTTGCGGCAGCTCCTCACCCCTGGCGGATTGCTGTGCAAGGACAAAGGATGCGGGAGTGCATGTGACGGACAGCATTAGAGCGATGAGAATTCTGGCCTTCATGATGTGGCTCGCCGCGAGATTCACGAATGAAATGGAGATAGCCCCCGTAACTTCCACACTAATTCGCGCCGCAAAGACTTCAAGTTGCCGCGCCTCCCCACAGTGGTCCCGTTCCCGACTATTTCGCAGGCCCCATTAGGATCCGACCACTGCCAGCGACCGGCGAATTAAGCCGCCATCCAGCCCGTTTGTGGGGGTATGCGATCATTGAATCTCGGCGCATCGCTAGTTATGCTATGTACCGCTTGTAGCGGGACGCTAAATCATGCCGAAAGCGTTCGCACGAGGAATCTCTGTCAAATCACACCTCAGTACCCGCATATAAATCGTTAAGGAGTTTGGAATGTCTGATTCGAAGAAGCCAGCCGAGAAAGATTCCACGTCGCGACGCGACTTTATGAAGAAGTCATCCATGCTGGTTGCCGGCGGCGCGGTCGTCGGCGGGAATTTGAGCATCGCACGGGCTGCCCATGCTTTTGGCAGCGATACGATTAAGATTGGCTTAGTCGGTTGCGGTGGCCGTGGTACAGGTGCCGCGACTCAAGCCCTGAACACGATGAAGAAGACCGACATCAACCCCAACGGCGAGGTTAAGCTCGTCGCGATGGGAGATGCCTTCGCCGATCGACTGCAGACCTGCTATCGAACGGTGAAAGGCCAGCACGGCAACTACGCCGATGTACCGAAGGATCGGCAGTTCGTTGGTTTCGATGCGTATAAGCATGTCATTGATTCTGACATTGATTTGGTGATCCTCGCGACCTCGCCTGGTTTCCGCCCATTGCACTTTGAATACGCAGTTAACGCAGGCAAAAATGTGTTCATGGAGAAGCCTGTTGCGACCGACGCAGCTGGTGTTCGTCGCGTTCTCGCTGCGAACGAAGAAGCCAAGAAAAAGAATCTTGCTGTCGCCGTTGGCTTGCAGCGGCATCACGAAAAGCGTTATCTCAAGACGGTCGAGAAGATCTGGGACGGCGCAATCGGTGATCTCGTAATGACGCGAGTTTACTGGAATGGTGGTGGTGTTTGGGTACGAGGTCGCCAGGATAATCAGTCCGAATTGGAATACCAGATGCGAAACTGGTACTACTTCAACTGGCTCTGCGGCGACCACATCAACGAGCAGCACATCCATAACCTGGACGTCAGCAACTGGCTCGTTCAAGGTTACCCCGTCGAGTGCAATGGGATGGGCGGCCGAGAAGTCCGAAAGGGTATCGACCATGGTCAGATCTACGATCATCATTTCTGCGAATACACCTACGACAACGGTGTGAAAATGATCAGCCAGTGCCGCCACATTAAGAATTGCTGGAACAATGTCTCCGAGCATGCTCATGGCACGAAGGGTTACGCGGACCTGAGCGGCAAGATCTTCGACGCAAAAGGCGAAAAGATCTGGGACTTCAGCAAGGAAGGCGCTGGCGGACACCAGGAAGAGCACTACGACCTGTTCGCCGCTCTTCGTCGTGGCGAGACTCCGAACGAAGGTGAGTATGGTGCGAAGAGCACAATGACCGCCATTCTTGGACGTATGGCGACTTATTCTGGCAAAGTTGTTAAATGGGACGACGCGATCAACTCGGCCGCGTTAGCCGATTTTGATGGCCTCAAGTCGATGGACGACAAGGCTCCTGTTCAACCCGATGACCATGGTAACTACCCGATCCCAGTCCCAGGTGCCTCTAAGCCTGCCTAGGCGAGCAAGCTCCGAGAGTTAATCCCAACGCAGGTGGTTTGGTGCGAACCGAGCCACCTTTTCTTTTGCGCCGCCCGCCCACTGTAGCGCATAAAAAACCACTCGACTCAAGTGAGCCGAGTGGTTTTAATGGTTGCACGCAAGTGAACGCGATTCAAGCTTAGACCATGTCTTTCAGGGCCTTAAGCGGTCGCACTTTAACGACATTTCTAGCAGGCTTGGGTGCAGCCCAGACCATTTCACCGGTCGCTGGGTTGCGGACTTCACGCCTTGGCAGAGCTGGCTTGTTTTGACGTACGATCTTGCACAATCCAGGGATTGTGAAAGCGCCAGGGCCTTTCTTGCCAACGGCATTGCCGATCTCGGCGGTCATCGCCTCGAAAACGGCCTGTACTTGCTTCTTCGTCAGGCCAGTCGCTTCGGCGATGTTGGTGAGAATTTCAGTCTTTGTGGGCGGTTTGTCGGCTGCCACTTTCGCCATGGCGGTTTACCCTCCTTAGTAAGGTTTACCTGAGTTAGTATGACCACATACGTCTGTTTACATTCAGAACGCGATGATTAGAAGCATTTAAGGCAAAAATGCAAGCAGGCCAAAGACCAAAACGCCATAAAATCTACGAAAAACTCCAAACTCGCCCGCTTTCGCCAACCTGTTTGATGGCCAAATGAAGAGGTGTTGGCGAAGGGTAATCGGGTCTGTACACGTAAATTCGCACGTATGATTGAGTGCGAAAACGAAAACTTGCCACAAACATCCTATTTTAATAAGATTCTCTTTCGCAACGAGTTAGGACGAGGCAGCCGACAGAATCTGGGTCTACGACCCGTGTCTACTGCTCGAGAATTGCTCTACCCAATAAATGGGTATCCATCCAAGCTCGACGAGTGCAGTTGTTGGGATCCGTCTTTTAGGAAGAAAGCTGATTGCTGATGAAAACAGTTGCCAAATTACTCGCCGGGTATTTCGTCTTTTGGGCTGCGACAGCCTTTTTGCTAACCAACCCTGCTCAACTTTGCGGCGAGGAGGAGGAATTTGGCACTGCATTTCGGCCAGCCCCTCGTTCACTAAGGCAGCATCTCGTCCGCGCTGGCCAGGCGGTCGAAGAGCGGCGGTTCGGGGACGCGGTCGTCGAGTTGGGCGTGTTGCTGGCCGAAGAAGAGGTTGGAGATGCCTTGGAAGCAGACGTTCAGCAAGACTTCTTTTATGGATCGATCAACACCGAGGTCGTTAGCCTGAGCTTAAAGGGGGAAGCTCAGCGTTTGCTGGGTTCGCTCCCTGAATCAGCTCGCGAATTGTACGAGCTTCAATTTGGTGCCGATGCAAAGGAATTGCTCGATCTCGCCGCAGCGACAGGAAGCATTAGTCAACTGACGGAAGTCACTAGGAAGTACTTTCACACGCAAGCTGGTCACGAGGCCACGCTGCTTCTCGGTCGATTGCAACTTGATCGCGGGCATCCGCTGGCCGCCGCGATGTGTCTGCAGCGACTTGTCGACGCGCCCAGTGCCGCGTGGAAATCGGAACCCGAGTTATCCCTGCTTTCGGCGGCATGCTGGGCCAGAGCCGGCAGCCCTGTGAAAGCCCGCGAGATTCTAAAAGGCCTTCGAACCCGCTTTCCTGACATCGCGCTCCAAACTGGTGGTCAGCGAGCGTCAGATGTTGCGCCCGGAGCAGACATTGAGTTGTGGCTGACAACGCAACTGGCGGGGCGGCGCAATCCCGGATCGCAAGCATCGAAGAATTGGCTGATGTTTCGTGGCGACGCCGCCCGCAATGCGGGGAGTTCCGGTGACGTTCCGCTCCCAAGTTTTCGATGGCGAATTCCCACGGCATCGGACCCAACTGACGAGACATTGATTGAAGAGATCCGCGTTGACAAAGTCGAACAAGGTGTTGCCGCCTTACCTTCAGTTCATCCGCTCGCAGTTGGCGAGGTGGTACTGATGCGAACTCCAGAACGATTGCTCGCAATTGACTTCGAGACCGGGAAGCGAGTCTGGGAGTATCCGTGGTGGAGCGCCTCCTATGATGATGTTTCATTGACCAATCGTTCTAGCACCGGCGGTGATGAATTGACGGCTCGGCGCGAGAAACGTTTCCAACGACTCTGGCAAGACGCTCCGTACGGCCAGGTCAGCAGTGATGGCAATTCGGTTTACATGTTGGACGAACTCCGATACGTAATGCCGATGGGTGGCGCGTTTCGTGCTGGCATCAACGGGGGGCGATTCCCTAACCCGGACTCGCCCGAAAGTCATAATCAACTCGTCGCCTTAGATCTCAGGCGACAGGGGTCGCTTCGCTGGATGGTTGGCGGAGAAACAGGACTTGACGAACCGAAGTTGGCGGGCGCTTTCTTTCTCGGCGCCCCGCTTCCGCTCACGGGACATCTGTATGCCATGGCAGAGATTGGTGGCGAGATTCGACTTGTCGTCCTCGATTCTGCTACCGGGAAGCAAGAGTGGTCACAGCAGTTGGCGCAGGTAGTCGATTCACCGATCGATCGCAATGGCCTGCGACGATTGGCAGGTGCGACACCTTCTTACTCGGACGGTGTCCTGATCTGTCCGACGTCGGCGGGGGCGGTACTTGCCGTTGATATTGCAACGCGGTCGCTAATGTGGGGCTACCAATACAAGCAAGCTCCCAAAGTTAATAATTTTGGCGTGTTCAACCGTGGGTTCGGGATGCGCCCCGATATTTCCGACCGCCGTTGGGTGGATGCTTCCGTCACTATCAGCGATGGTGCCGCTCTCGTCGCTCCAGTGGATGAGGACAAGTTTATTTGTCTTGACCTTGATTTGAAGACTCAAGAACCTCGTTGGGAGCTTGCGCGGGACGAAGATTTGGCGAATGCCCTCTACATCGGTTGCGTTCATGAGGGTCGAGCCCTCGTCATTTGCAAGCACAAGTTGGTTTCGCTGAAGATGGAAAACGGAGACCCGGCATGGGAGAAACCGATTGATCTGATGCGTGGTGACTCGGAGATGCCAAGCGGTCGGGGCTTTCGCAGCGGGGACTACTACTTCTTGCCGACAACAACTTCTTCGCTTGTCAAGATTTCGCTGACCGAAGGCAAGATTATCGACAGGACGGTGACTCCGTCACCGTTGGGGAACTTGATCTGCTACAAGGACGAAATTGTCACACACTCGGCAGGTTCGGTTGCGGCCTACTTTCAGATCGCATCGTTACGCGGTCGTGTCGCAACGCGGCTCCAGGAAAATGCCGACGATTCGTGGGCGCTGGCGCGTCAAGGCGAATTGTTCTTGCATGACGGTAAAAGCGCCGAAGCGCTCCGTGTATTACGTCGCGCACACGAACTTGACCCTGACGATGATGCCGTCAGAAGCTTGTTGGTGTCAACGTTTCTGACGGCGATCAAGTTGGATTTCGCGGCGCACCGCGAGCTGGCGGAACAGGTTCGGCCGCTAATTGACCTCCCCTCGCAACTGGCCGATTTCTGGCGGCTGACTGCGGAAGGATTTCACGAGTCTGGAGAATTCGACCGCGCGGTTGATGCTTACTTGGCTCTCGCGGATGTTGCGTCGAAGACCACCACGGGGCCAGAGATCTCCGAGCCAATGTTGATTGATCAGGATTCGACCTGGTCTGTTCGATCGGATCGCTGGATTCAAGCTCGCCTGGCCCAGCTTTTCGAATCCGACGACGAAGCCATCCGACAGAAGCTCAACACCTACATCGCGAACCGAGCCACGTCGAGTAACGAACGCACACTTGCTGAGCTTCAAAACGATCTAGATCACTTTGGATTTCATTCAGCCTGTGACCCAATCCGACTGGATTTGGCCGATCGATTGATCGAGGCCAGCCGATTGGTCGAGGCGGAGCAACTGCTGTCCCCGTTGCGAGATTACCAAGATCGTTCGATGGCTGGTGCCGCGATTGCTCGGATGGCATTAGTGTACAGGCGAGGGGGCGAATCTGTTGCGGCTACACGGTCGTATCAAGAACTAGGTGATCACTTCGCCTCGATTCCCTGCCTCGGCGACGTGACCGGAGCGGACTTGCTGGCGGAAGCCCAAGCCGACCCGGCGTTGCGCGACGAGTTCGGGCCTCCGCGGCGTTGGCCTTGGGGAGCCGCCGAAATTGAAGAAAGACAAGGCCGATCCAGTTCCGAGATTCTTTCGCGTCTTGTGACGTTACCGGTGCAAACCGATGCTCGCACGACCAGCGAGGGTGTAACGTTCGGTTTTGACAGGAGTTTTAGTGCTATCGTCGCCCGCGATCGATCGGGAAGGAAATTGATGGAGGTTTCAGTTGATCGAGTACAAGAAAACGGTTTAGATCAGACACGGCTGATGGGCAGTCTCGGCATCGTCTATTTCGGGGCTGAGTTGATCGGCGTCGATATGCTTGCCAAGACGCTCGGCCGAAATGAGCCGGTCCGCTGGCGGTTGCCAGCAACTTCGCGAACGACAGATCTGAGTGTTGGAAGGGCGATCCCAATCCCGTTCGATCCGTTACCTCATCCTTTGCCCAGGAATTTAGATGATGATGGCCGCGCGGTCAGTTCGTTGGGGCCTGTAACTCGCCAAGGCGTGATCTATCAGAGAAACCGAACATTGAATTGCGTTGATCCGTTAACCGGTCGTTTGGCATGGTCGCGAAGTAGCGTCGAGCAGGGTGCCACGATCTCCGGTGATGAAGAATTGGTCCTAGTGGCCGATCGGAAGGAAGGAAAGGATCAGGCGTCGATTTATCGGACGACGGATGGGAAGTTTCTCGCGCATCGACCGCTTCCGGCAAAAGCGAACACGTGGGCAATGATTGGACGATTTGTACTCGCGTGGGACACGAATGACCGACGGCTTCGATTGCACCTCCGCGACATTTGGGAGCAGCGAGATGTGTGGCAGGAAGATGTGAGCGAGTACGCGAAGGCAACCTTGACGAACGATGGGATGTTAGCGTTGCTCGACACGAATGGACGGTTCGTGATCCACTCGCTGACCAGCGATCGCGTCTTGGTACGAGCGCGACTCGAGCCCGACGCTAACTTGAATTCGCTTCGAGTTATACCAAGCGGCGACGATTACATTCTGTTTGCAAACACGAACCGAACGCAGAGTGCATCGACGGCGCGCACCGTCCGTCACGCTAACGCGTTCAACGCACCTGTTGCCACGGGCCGAATGTACATGATCGATCGAAACACTGGCCAGTTTCGATGGCAAGTTCCCGCTTTCATCGACGAACACGGCTTCGTTCTGCAGCAACCATCGAATTCACCAGCGCTGTGGTTCGTGCGAAACGTATCCACGCCACAGTCCGTTCTCGCACCAAATAACGTCCGACAGGCCTCGGTCCTGTGTATCGATCGACGCGATGGACGAGTCCTGTACGTGAAGGAAGACATCGCGACGCAGGTTAACGAATTCAATGTTTTCTCGAATACGTCGGGAACGACGTCGACTATTTCGCTGCCCGGGCGTTCGATCACCGTGACGTTTACCGATGCACCAACACCTCCCACGCCACCCGCCCAAACAGGCACCGCGTCAAGCCTGGCTTCAAGTGGAAGTTCCTTGGCAAATGCAGCTGGATCGCTTCTGGATTCGTTGAAAGAAGGCAGTGCCGCTGAAGTGCAGGACTCGCCGTTCGACGACGAATCGCCCAAGAAATGACGCCGCTCCGGTGTAAAGTATGCGGAACACATAGACTAGGTAATAATTAACCAGGTGCTACACTCGTACAGAGGTTTCGCCACTCTTCGGAGTACGCGGGCCGTCGCGAGCAGGCAGAACCAACCAAGAGATACAACCTGATTTATCGGACCCGTGTTTTCACTAATCAACTAATCATCGGACTCCGAGCCCCCTCCGCCTAGGACGGCGGTTTTGTTCAACCCTTTTAAGGTGCTAACGCATGACCACAGATGGTCAGAACCACGAAACACATGTCATTGATGATTCCGCCGTCCGCAAGCTCGGCGAAGCTCGCGAGAAAATTACCGAACAGCTATCGCAGATCATTGTTGGTCAGGAGCAAGTGATCGAAGAATTGTTGATCTGCTTGTTCAGCCGCGGTCACTGCTTACTTGAAGGTGTTCCTGGACTAGCCAAGACGCTGCTAATCAGCACACTTTCTAGAACGCTGAATCTTTCGTTCAGCCGTATTCAGTTCACACCCGATCTGATGCCCGCTGACATCACGGGTACCGAGATCATCGAAGAGAACAAGACGACGGGAGCCCGCGAGCGCCGCTTCCTCGAAGGGCCGCTGTTCTCGAACGTCGTCCTTGCTGACGAGATAAACCGGACGCCACCGAAGACGCAGGCCGCCTTGCTAGAAGCGATGCAAGAACGACAAGTCACAGTCGGACGCGTACAGCATCCACTGGGCGACCCGTTTTTTGTCTTAGCGACCCAGAACCCAATCGAACAAGAAGGGACGTATCCACTGCCTGAAGCGCAACAAGATCGTTTCATGTTCAAAGTCTTTGTGCACTACCCAAGCTTCGACGAAGAATTTGAAGTTGCTCGGCGTACCACCGCAGCACAATCAGACGACGTATCAGCAGTACTCAATGGCGAGGAGATTCTTGCTCTACAACGAATCGTTCGCGAAGTTCCAGTCTCAGACCATGTCATTCGGTATACCCTTTCGCTTGTTCGCCAGACACGTGTGAACAGCCCAGGCATTCCGGAGTTTGTTGAAGACATGGTCGGATGGGGCGCTGGTCCTCGCGCCGTTCAGTTCTTAATTCTGGGTGGTAAGGCTCGTGCCTTGCTTCACGGTCGAACACACGTGTCGACAGAAGACATCCAAGCGCTCGCTAAGCCTGTCTTACGTCACCGTTTGGTAGTTAACTTTGCCGCAGAGAGCGATGGCGTGACTCAAGACGATATCATCGATCGCTTGCTCGCTGTGACTCCGACCAAGGAAGACGAACTTACTACCGATGCCCGATTCCAAAAGATTTTTGCATCCTGAGGCCATCAAACGCATTTCGCGGATGGAACTTCGAGCGCGACATATCGTCGAGGGCTTCCTGTCGGGGATGCACCGTAGCCCCTACTTTGGCCAATCCGTCGAGTTCCTGCAGCATCGCGAGTATGCGATAGGCGATGACTTGCGGCACGTCGATTGGAAAGTCTGGGCGCGACAAGATCGTTTGGTGATCAAGCAATACGAAGAGGACACGAATCTACGTTGCACACTTCTGGTCGATACCTCCGCCAGCATGAGTTACGGCAACGGCCCGCTTAACAAGTGTGAGTACGCGTGCACAGTCGCCGCGAGTTTGGCGTATTTGGTTCTCAAGCAGCAAGACGCTGTTGGATGCGTGGCGTTCGACGAGGATGTGCGGACGAAAGTCCCCGTTCGCAGCAAACGAAATCACTTGCAGGCGGTCATCGAAGCCCTCTCGGTCACCGAGCCGCGCGACAAGACCGATATCCAATCGATCTTTCGCAAAGTCGCCGAAACCTACCCGCGACGCGGGATGATGGTCGTCATCTCCGACCTACTGACCGATCCCGAGGCGTTGCTTCGTGGATTGAAGTTGCTCCGGCGACAGGGGCATGACGTGATGGTGTTTCACATCATGGATGACGACGAATTGGACTTTCCATTTACTGGCCCGACGCGATTCGACGGCTTGGAGTCGTTGGACTATTTGAACTGTAATCCTCGAGCATTGCGCGAGGGGTACCTCACAGCCGTTAATGAGTTTCTCGACGAAGTCCGCCGCGGTTGTGCTCGCAACACAGTTGACTATGCCCTAATCCGAACCAGCGAACCACTCGACGCCGCACTAGCTTCCTACCTTAGCAACCGTTTGGGAATGCACCATCGAAATCAATGAGCAACGTTGAACGATCAAGGACGCAAACGATTGAACATTGTTCGTTTACGCTTGGTCATTCAAACCAACTAGCTGACCATCAACAACACTCCTCTCGAATCAACATGACTTTCGTCCATCAAGCACTAACCTGGGGATTCCTGCTCGCGCTGGTTCCGCTGTTGATCCACTTGATCAACCTGATGCGCCGTCGCCGAGTGCAGTGGGCTGCGATGGACTTTTTGATGCGCAGCTACAAAAAGCATCGACGATGGATTTGGTTGAAACAATTCCTACTCCTCATGATGCGAATGGCAGCCATTGCCTTAGTCGTCGCGATGCTCGCCCAATGGATCACCCAACGCCAGTGGCTCGCGCTGTTCGGGTCGACGACAACGCACCACTTCATCTTGCTCGACGATAGTTACTCGATGGCCGAACAAACGGGCGGTGCGAGCGCGTTCGACAGGGCGAAGCAGGCGATCGGTGATATGGCCACGCAAGCAATGGGCCAGGATTCTCAGCAGAAGTTTACGGTGATTCGATTCTCTCGCGCGGCGGCGATTGTTGACCGAGATGCTGACGATGCCGACGTGACCCAGATTACGGACCTTAATGCGGTGATCGTCGACTCGAACTTTGACGTGATAATCGAAGAAGAACGCCGTGGAATGGAAGTAACAGAGTTAGCTGCCGGACCGCGCCAAGCGATGCTCGTGTTAAATGATTTGCTCGATCAGAATCAGGACGAGAACAATATCGTCTACGTCTTGTCCGACTTCCGCGAGAAAGAATGGGGGTCTCCACGCGAGTTGCTCTCGTTGTTGCAGGACGCTGACGACAATTCGACGGACATCCATTTTGTGGGGTGTATCGAGAAGCAGCAAGCGAATCTTACCTTGACGGATGTGCAACCGGAGCCCGGCACTCGCGCGGCTGGTGTGCCGCTGTTTGTCAATATCTCCGTTCGAAACAATGGAGACGAACCAGCCCGCAAGGTGCAGGTCAAGATCCTGACGCACTTCTACGACCCGGCGACGGTTGCGTCGAGCGAGCCGGGGAAAGTGTTGCCCAAACTTGACGAACCGCCAACGATCTTGATTGAAAAGATTCCGGCGGGAGAAACGGCGACGCGCCGCGTACAAGTGTTCTTCCCTCAACCTGGGCCGCAGGTCGTGGAAGCTGTGTTAGCGGACGATCCTGTCGATACGGACAACCGGCGCTGGTGCGTGATCAATGTCGCCGAAGGTGATCCTGTACTGATGGTTGACGGCAGCCTCGACCAAAAACATGCCTATTTTCTTTCGTCCGCATTTCAGCCAGGCCAAAGGACGAATACTGGCGTACACCCGAACTTCGAATCGCCTGCTTTCCTCCGCGATACGACGCCCGAGACCCTGGCGGACTTTCGCGTTATCTACCTGCTCGATGTTCAACAGCTGGACGACCGGGCCATCGAGAACCTGGAGGAATACGTTCGCCGCGGTGGCGGCGTAGGAATCTTCGTCGGCGAACAAGTAAGTCCAACGTTCTACACTCAAAAACTCTTTCGCGACGGAGAAGGCTTTTTTCCTTTGCCACTAGACCGCGCGAATGATTTACCGATTGAACTGCTTGAAAACGTTCCGGACTTTGAAGTCGACGACCATCCCGTCTTCAGTATCTTCCTTGGGGAACGTAATCCTTTCGTGCGGCTGGTTGCCATTCGCCGATATCTCCAACCCCCAGTCGCTTGGACACCCTCCACCGACGCGCCGATCGAGATCCTCGCCCGACTTCGTAATGGTGATCCGTTGGCGGTCGAGAAACGTTTTGGTGACGGACGAGTCATTGCGTTTCTCACGACTTTGTCGCCAGAGTGGAATAACTGGGCCCATGACCCGAGCTTTGTTGTCGCCGCACTAAAGTTACAAGCTTATCTTGCGGCTTCCAATCAGCACGATGACTCTCGACTTGTCGGCTCGCCAATTTCGTTGACATTGAACACCGACGAACATCTGAAAGACATATCTTTCGTTGTACCTAGTGACTCAGGAAACGAAACTCTAGTGGAACAACGAACGGCAATCTCGACTTCCGAGAACTCACCGTTAATGGAAGTCTCGCTAGATGGCGTGCTGTCTCGACGAAGTGACAATGGTGTTGCCCGTGGTGGCATCTACGAGGCGTGGATACCAAAACGCGACGGTGAATTCGATGTTCGACGTTATGCGCTGAACCCAGATCCGAGCGAAGGCGACTTGGCGTTTGCCGGTTCGCAGGAGTTGCTCACGCGGCTGAAGCCCCTTTCGATCAAATACCGCGACTCGGACGAGTATGCCTATGATTTGTTCGAGCAAGCTGGATACAACCGAAGCTTCATCGTCATGTGCTTGCTGATCGCGTTACTGCTAGGCGAGCAATTACTGGCATTTTCGGCGAGCTATCATCCAGCGAGAGGAGTTGCTAACTGATGATTGCAATGCTTCTCGCGACCAGCGAGAGTTCGGTCTACCACCAGTTCTCTCGCTTGCAATCGATGTCTGAATGGTGGCATTGGCTGTTACTGTCGATTGTCGTCGTTGTTGTCATCGGTTACATCGCGGTCACCTACTATTTCGATAGCGTTGAACTTCCCAAGCCATTGCGTTGGTCATTGTTCGCTTTACGGGTGTTTGCGTTTGCGGGAGTACTCTTTTACTTCCTGGACCTCGAGAAACGGGCCGAGCGTCAGATCGTCAAGAATTCTCGTGCTTTGGTACTCGTCGACACTAGTTTGAGCATGGGAATTCAGGACGGTTCAGGTGGATCGGGTGCCAGGCGTCGTCGCATTGATACGGTCGTTGCAGAGATGCAACAAGGCGATTTGGTCGAAGGCCTGCGCGAGTCGCATGATGTTGTCATTTATCGCTTCGATCAAGGTGCCGCACCCACAGAGATCGCTGCGCTGCAACGGAAATCGCGAGTCGAGGAAGCGTTGACTTCCGACCATGGCAACGAAAGTAGCACCGCCGATTTACGAGGAGCGCAATTCACCGCCACTGTTGCAATTGTTGTATTTGCTTTGGGTTTACTGTCAATCATTGCCTCTTTGTTGTTTGGCGTGCGTCGACGCGACGGAGACGGATCTTGGGCAGTTTTAGTCGGCATGGTGGCGATGATTGCCGGGCTAATCGTGCTCGCTGTCGCGAATCTTCGATTCCCCGATGTGCCGTTACTCGCGACGCTCGGGTTGCAGAACGCAAACGCGGCACTGACTTTCTCAGAAGTAGATTCGTCCGATGACGAAGCTACTTCACCATCGGAAGAAGTTCCCATTGCTTGGGCCGAGGAGCTCGCTCCGCGTGGCGCGGAAACAAGACTCGCGGATGCGGTTCGCTATCTAACCAATCGGGAACGCGGCGGACCGCTCGCGGGGATAGTTCTTGTTACTGACGGGGGCAATAACGCAGGCAGCAATGCCGATGCAGCCGCCAATGTCGCGCGTGACGCCGGGATTCCGCTCTTTGCCGTTGGGCTCGGTGGGGACGAACGTCCTGCCAATGTGCGAGTTGTCGATCTTGAAGCACCGCCACGAGTCTATCCGGGCGATAGCTTCAACATGACGGGATATGTGCAGGCTTATGGTTTTGTCGGTCGAGCGGTACGTGTTGAGTTAGTCTCGCTCCCCGAAGCAAACGCAAGCGATGAGAATGCGCAGGAGACAATCGAGGAAGAGCGACGCGTGACACTTGGTCCGGACGGCGAGATCATTTCGTTAAAGTTCGAAGTATCACCGACACAGCAGGGGCGTCGAACTTACCGCTTGCGTGTCATCCCTCCGGCAGAAGATCAGGATGGTCGTGACAACACGCGTTCGGCGACCGTTCAGATTGTTGAACGCAAGAACCGCGTACTACTGTTTGCCGGTGGGCCCTCGCGTGAGTATCGCTTTCTCCGAAACTTGCTTTACCGTGACCGCGATACAACGGCCGTCGTTTGCCTGCAGACGGGACAGCCCGGGATGGCGCAAGAAGCCGACGATTTGATCTATGAGTTTCCAAGTCTGGCTAACGAGCTGTTCGAGTACGACTGCATTGTCGCTTTCGATCCGGACTGGAACGAACTCGCCGAAGATCAACTTCAGTTGTTGGAACGATGGGTCGCCGAGAAGGCAGGTGGTTTGATCGTGGTTGCCGGACCGGTTCACACGCCGCGTTGGGCCAGCCGTATCCAAGCAAGCTCGAAGATCGAAGCCATCAAGGGACTCTACCCAGTAGTCTTTTACAGCCGCGGCTCAGCGACACTCAGCCTCGGTCGGTTCGCGGCGGAAGCAGCTTGGCCGTTGCAGTTCACGCAGGACGGTCGCGATGCTGAGTTTCTTTGGCTGGAAGATGATTCACTGCTGAGTGAACAGGCATGGTCGTCTTTCCAGGGAGTTTATGGCTACTACGCCGTCAAGGATCCCAAGCCAGGGGCTCGCGTCTATGCTCGGTTCTCGGATCCCAACACGTCGATGGACGGCGAATTGCCGATCTATCTAGCAGGCCACTTCTACGGTGCGGGGCGAGTGATGTTCCAAGCCAGTGGCGAAATGTGGCGACTGCGAGCGATCGAAGATGGTTACTTTGAAGCCTATTACACGAAACTGGTTCGATGGGCATCGCAGGGACGTCTTTTACGTGATTCGAGTCGCGGAGTCTTGCTCGTTGACAAAGATCGCTGTTTGTTGGGCGATCATATTTCGGTTCAGGCCATCCTTACTGATGCTCAACATGAACCGTTGACGGCACTGCAAGTTACCGCATCCCTCATTGCGCCGGACGGACGCCGCTCGAACCTCGAACTTCGCAAGATTGATGACGCCGCACGCGAGGGAATGTACTCGGCTCAATTCACTGCCGTACTCGAAGGCGATTATCGTGTTGAATTACAGCCGCCGCACGGCGCAGATGACGAGTTGCTCAGCCGTGAGGTTCGTTCTCGAATACCCGCACTTGAAACTGAGCAGCCGCAACGCAACGATGCCTTATTGAAAGGTCTCGCCGATAAGACCGGCGGTGCGTACTATGTCGGGTTCGATGCAGCGTTGAACCGAGGCGGTGCTGGCCGAGCGCCCATTGCGAGTCTGCTCGAACCACAGGATCAAGTGACCTATTTGTCGGGAACGCCAGACAAGCAGTTCGAGCGAGTGCTGATGACTTGGCTGATGAGCTTGATTTGCGGCGTACTTTGTCTCGAGTGGCTGATTCGTCGGTTGAGTAAGTTGGCCTAGTGGAAACAGCGTGAGTGCGTAAATGCCACAACGGTCCCAAGTCGCCATCTTCGCCGTCCTTGCAGCGAACCTGCTATGGCCTACCGTCGCTCTGTGCGACGAAAACGGACTTAGCCCAATTCGATTTGCGACTTTCAACGTCTCGTTGAATCGACCCAAAGCCGGTCAATTGCTCACCGACCTGAATTCGCAAGACAACGCACAAGCAAAGAAGGTTGCAGAGATCATTCAGCGAGTGCGACCTGACGTGTTGTTGCTGAACGAATTCGACTACGACGCGAAGGGAATCGCCGCGGACCGATTTCAATCGAACTATTTGGCGATGGCACAGGGCACGCAAGAGATAATCCGTTACAAGCATCGGTATCTCGCACCCGTAAATACAGGCGTTCCAAGCGGACACGATCTCGATGGCGATGGGAAAGACAACGGCCCTGGCGACGGATTCGGTTTCGGAGCCTTTCCGGGACAGTATGGCATGTTAGTCCTTTCTCGTTTTCCGATCCATGAAGAGGGAATCCGAACCTTTCAGACATTCTTGTGGCGCGACATGCCGAACGCACTCCTTCCGCAGACATCGGCAGGCCCTTTCTATGATGACTCCGAATTGGAAATCTTGCGATTGTCATCAAAAAGCCACTGGGACGTCCCGATACAATGCGGTTCGCAAACAATTCATTTCCTTTGCGCTCATCCAACGCCGCCCGTCTTCGATGGCCCCGAAGACCGTAACGGACGACGAAATCACGATGAAATAAGATTCTGGGCCGACTACATTACTCAAGATCGCAGCGATTACATCTACGATGATGCCAAACAAAGGGGAGGCCTGGGGGAAGGCAAACCGTTTGTCATCGCGGGCGACATGAACGCCGATCCCCTTGACGGAGACAGCACCAGCAACGCCATCAATCAACTTCTTGCCCATCCGCTTGTTAACAGTCACATGATCCCAAACAGCCGAGGTGCCATAGAAAAGGCACGCCGGGATGGTGGGGCAAACGATCGCCACCGCAACGACTCGGCATACGATACTTCTGACTTCAACGATCGAAGCGTCGGCAACTTGCGACTCGATTACACCTTGCCAAGCAAGTCGCTCACAGCGCTCGATGCCGGCGTGTTCTGGCCCTTCAATGGCGAGTCAGGCCGCGAATTGGTCGCTGCCTCCGACCACCGGTTGACCTGGATCGACATCAACCTCTGAACAACAAGCGGGTGATCGAGGATGGCCTGTTACGCTGAGGGCTGAAAAAGGGAACATCTCAAGCCACTGTCAGAGATGGTAGAGATCCTCGTACTTCGAGATCATCGATCGCAAGGTGAATTCGGCCCGAATCCTCTCGCGGTTCTCTTCCCCGAGCTCTGCATTAAGAGTCGAATCGACTATGAACTGGCTGACGGCGTCGATGAACGCGGTGTCATGTCCGAACGGCAACGCTTGCCTAGCGGCGAGTGGGCCGAGAACTTCCTTCACGCCCTCGACGGATGTTGCCACCACGGGCAGTCCCGCGCCCATCGCTTCGATCAACACGTTTGGCATTCCTTCCCATCGTGATGGCAACAGAAACACCTCGGCAGCTTGCATGAGTCGCGGCACGTCGGGTCGCCACCCGATGAAGTGAACTCGATCTTGGAGGTCCAGCTTGGCAGAAAGCTCGGTGAGTGAGTCGCGTTGTGGACCGTCACCGACGATGACTAGATCGTGTTCGGGCAATCGCTTGAATAACTCAGGGGCCAGTGCGAGCAGCCAATCGAGTCCCTTTTGGCGATGCAGCCGACCGACGGCAAGCAGAATGCGTCGTTCGGTCGGCAATCCAAGTTCAGTGCGATTCGGGATGTTGTCAGTCGGAATCGTCGACAAGTCAATTCCGTTAGGAATTACTCGCAACTTGGAGTCAGGGGCGCCAACTTTCGTCTTGACGAACTCAGCCACTGAGTGGCTAACACAAACAATGTACTCGGCGCGTCGCGCCGCGAAACGTTCCAGCGCCATTCGCCAACGCGCGGGATCGGCGACTCGAAGCCCGCTTACGATTTTCGGGACGCCTGCGGCTTGGGCAGCAAAGGCACCGATAACGTTGGCGTGAAACAGAAACGTTTGGACGACGTCGATCTCGTGTTCACGGAGCAAACGCTTCAGTTTCGACATGCCTGATAGAAAACTGATGGACGATCGAAGGTTCAAGAAATGGACGGGGATCGAGGCGTCTTCGAGTTGCCGAACCAGCGTGTCTTTGCCAGCAGCGGGACGTGGAGCGAGCGAACAAACGGTTGGTGCGAAACGAGTCCGATCAATCCCGCTAGCAAGATTCACCAGGCAGCGTTCCGCACCACCGACTTCCAACTCGGTGATCACGAACGCGATACGAACAGGTTCAGCCACTTTTGCACACAGCGTCGGGGGACTTGGAGGGACGATTCCGCACTTTGCGGTTACCACTTATACTCGCATTGTAACTTGTCGACGAGATGGAACTCCTGTGGTACGCATTCATGGCGGAAATCGATCATTACGATTACGAGTTGCCGAAGGAATTGATTGCGCAGCAACCGCTCGCGCAGCGAGCCGATGCGAGAATGCTCGTCGTCGATCGGCAGCAGCAAACATTGGAGCATTGCCACGTTCGCGACTTGCCGGATCTTTTGTCGCCCGGTGACGCGCTGGTACTTAACAACACGCGTGTGATCCCGGCGAGGTTGGTTGGGTATCGCACGCAGACCGGCGGGCGTTGGACGGGACTGTTTCTGTCGGTGGACGAGAACGGACTATGGCAAGTGCTTGGGCAGACTCGCGGAAAGCTGCAAGTTGGCGAGACGGTGACACTTCAAGACGCCACCGGGCAGAATGAAGTACCTTTGCGAATGTTAGCCAAGCTTGACGGCGGTGCTTGGGCCGCGAAACCCGAATCCGATGTTCCAGCGTTCAAGTTGTTGGATACAGTCGGGCGAGTTCCTCTACCACCGTACATTCGCGATGGCGAGATGGTCGAACAGGATCGCGAAACCTATCAGACGGTGTTCGCGACACAGCCCGGTGCCGTCGCGGCACCAACGGCTGGCTTGCACTTTACCGAATCGATCCTTGATAGGCTCCAGAAAAGCGGCGTGCAACAGTGTCATGTAACGCTGCATGTTGGCATGGGGACCTTTCGACCGATCTCGGTCGCTGCGCTCTCCCAACATCAAATGCACTGCGAGTGGGGGAGCATCGAGGAAGGCGTGGTCGTAGAACTGAACTCGTCACGTTCGTCCGGCGGACGCATCGTCGCCGTTGGCACGACCTCAGTAAGAGTCTTGGAAACGGCCTCGAAAACGGGAAGTCTTCAAAGTTGGCAGGGGGAAACCGACTTGTTCATCCGGCCACCGTATCAGTTCAAGTCCGTCGACGCGTTAATGACGAATTTTCATCTCCCCAAGAGTACATTGCTGGTTCTCGTAAGAACCTTTGGTGGAGACGAACTGATACAGCGAGCCTACGACGAAGCGATTCGTGAAAGTTATCGCTTCTACAGCTACGGCGATGCGATGTTGATTTTGTAGTTCGTGAACATGCTTTTTGCCAAACTGCGAAGGCTTCACGGAGGTTACTTCGCGTTCAACTGCCAGCGCTCGTTAAAGAAGTCCGCTGCCACGACTTTCCCTGGCCAAAGGGAATCAGGTGGCGTGCGCAGATCGATCACGGCCCAATCCGGCAGCTTTGGCACTTGCCTCGCGTTATTGAGATAGGCGAATTCACGATACGTGAAACCGCTATTGAGGACTACGTAACGCTTCGGATTCAGCGGGTTTGGATAGACGAGTACCGGAGCGTGGTTGGCTGCATCGAACTTGCTTTCTCCGACGATAATTGAATCGTTGTTCCATTGAATCGGTAGCTTGTCTGCGATTCGTGTAATCTGCTTGTTGCTGCTGACATCACCAAACAGAATGAGATTGGCCGCTTGGATATCAGCTTCGGAGACCTCAGAGTCGTTCTTCACAATCGCGTCGCCTCGAAAGTGACGACGCCAGTGTTCCACGAAGTGATCTAGTTCTGAACGGCTCCATTTGTCGACAGCTTCGTGATTCGCAGTGCCGGTTGGCCGGACGACGATGAACGAATCCATGAAAGCATCGTCAATGGGCCCTTGTAGATGTTGCCGCTTGTGAAGGCCGTCGCTCGGTGGACCGGCCTTCGCCACGGGCTCGCCACCCCAAAGATGAAAGCTCCACGAATGGTCGCTCATCGGGCGCTGGGCCGAATAGGATTTGCCGTTGACTTCAACCGTCACTGGCTTTCGAATATCGAACGGGCAGCGCCCTGGTAGGATCGAGAGCGATAGTCCGCTGACGTTAGTTGTCTTCACCGCAATTCGACTCGCTCCGACAATCGTAGCTTCCACGCGAGCCGCTTCCCAGTGCTGCTCGAGACCCGTGATCTCGACCCAATGACTGCGGTTGTATTTCAACGTATAAGTGGCGAGTTGGACACGGCGCGGTAACGAGTTGCGGCCTCGTTCCGCAAGGCTGGCCAACCTCGCATCGATCTCGACCGCTGCCTCCTTGTGAATGGCATGCTTCGTTTCAGGGCCAATGATATGCACGAGCGAGATATCTTCTTTGGCAAGAGCCACCTCCATAATGTCGGCTGCTTGTTTTTGAATATCCAGCTCGCCGCTGTAGGCTACGGTCGGCAAATTGTACAAATTGGCCGAATAGCCGGGGCAGTCATACCATCGCCACAGCTTTTCTTCGTACCAAGTTGGAGCCAATGTTTCCTTCTGAAAGAACTTGAGGAATTCAGGCGTCTCGGAGAAACCGGCACCAGGGTTCGCGGCAAAGAACAAATCAGGATAATGGACGGCCATTTGCCAGCATCCAGCGCCTCCCATCGAGAAGCCACGCACCGCAACTCGATCTTCGTCGACGTGATAATGTTTCTTCGCGTGGTCGAGTGCTTCAAGTACATCGATCTCGCCTGCGAACTTGAACGCGTTGCTATAGCGACCGTACGGATGCAGTACGATCGTATCCACCGGCGCAATGTTGCCGCGCTGGCGCATCCGCTGCGAGATGAAGGCGTTCTCGCTGAGCCGCTCGCCGCGCCCGTGGAACCACAGGTCCAATCGGAAGTCATCTTTGCCTGCGAACAAATACGAATCGGGAATCACCAACCCGTAAGGCTGCGCGGTTTGATCAATCTTCGAACGATAACCTCTTACGACTAACCCAGTCTGCCGCGTCCAGGGAGCTTCGCCAACTAACAACTGCTCCGCCCGATCAATGCCTGTCCGCAACACATCAGACGCACTCTTAATCTCGTTCGGCGAGAAGAACTCGTTGTGGTCGAGTGCAACACGGACTGCGCGATGAAAAATCTCGACGTCAGGCAGCAGCTCTTGCACTAAAGGATGTTTGCTCCTACCGAGTGACGTCAGCTGACCTTGAAGCGTTTTGAGTTGCAGTTCGAGCGACTCTTGATCCTCCGCCGGGACTTCAATTCCCGCGGGCGGAATCTGCCGGACGTTTTCCGCGACATTGTCGCGAGGACCGTCCGCATAGACTGTTTGCTGCACGAGCAATGAGATTAGCGTCAGAGTGGTGAGCAGTCGCATGTTTGGTTCCGTTGATTAAGCATTGAGGTGGGGAGTGCTGGTGCGTTGGCGAAGTCTCGTCGGCCTGTTAGTTCGGGAAAGTGTTCCGAGTATGCAGAATGTGCGCAATATGCACCATCACTTATCACGTTGCCCAGACGAGGCTATCCTCTCTGGCTGCATGCCAAGCTTGCCCATGTTAACATAGTGACACGCTTCTCGCTCCTATGCGGGAGCCGATTCTGAGCTTGCACCTGCGGAGATCTGTTCATGTCGCTCAGTCGAGTTTTCTGGTGTTCCATTCCGGTGATCTTGTGCGTCGCGCTACTGAAATCACGCGCGGCCCCTCCGACGACTGTTCCCGTCGAAGGGCTCCGGCAAAACACGCCGCGCGTTCATGCATTGACGGGGGCGCGCATTGTCGTCGCGCCAGGACGGATCGTTGAGAACGGGACGGTCGTCATTCGAGATGGTGTTATCGAGGCGGCGGGTGATGTTGAAGCTCCTGCCGACGCACGTCTCTGGGACGTCGAGGGAAAGACAATCTATGCCGGATTGATCGACGCCTACGGTGAAACATCACTGAGCTCCGAGGTGGCGGAATCGGGCGCGCCTCATTGGAACTCACTCATCACGCCACAAGCCTCAGTTGCCGACCAGTACAAAGCCGATTCGGACTTGAATGAGAAGCTTCGCAGTCAAGGCATAACAGCGAGATTGGTCGCGCCGGCGAGCGGCATTATTAAAGGAGCTGGCGCGCTGGTTCTGACCGGCGACGAATCGAACCGTGAAGGAATCGTCCGCGAACACGTCGCACAACATCTGCGATTGACCGTTCCACGAGGACGTGATCGCGAAAGCTATCCAAACTCTCCTATGGGTGCTGTTGCGCTGGCACGTCAGGCCATGCTCGATGCGGATTGGTATAGCGACGCATGGGCCGCGTATCGTGCGAATACAACGCTTCCGCGACCAGAGCGAAACGACGCCCTTGAAGTACTTCAAGCTTATCCCGACAGCAGCAACCTAATCATCGCTGACGCCTCCAACGAGTTGTTCGTCCTGCGTGCCGACCAATATGCCCGCCAGTTCGCGTTAAATATTGCAATTCACGGGTCGGGACATGAATACAAACGGCTTGATGCGATCGTCGAGACAGGTCGATCGTTCATCTTGCCGTTGAATTTCCCAAAGCCGCCAAATGTGGCGTCGGTCGAGACGGCGTTAAACGTCGATCTGGACGATCTCATGCACTGGGACATTGCTCCAGAAAACCCAGCACGGCTGGAACGGGCAGGTGTCGCGATCGCGTTTACGAGTCATGGCCTTTCCGATCAAGCGACATTTCTGAAGGCCGTTCGTAAAGCTGTCGAACGAGGCTTGTCGAGCGATTCGGCGCTTCGCGCATTAACCACGACCCCGGCACATCTCTTCGGTGCCGACGACAAACTAGGCACCGTCGAGCGAGGTAAGCTTGCGAATCTCGTTATCACCGATGGCGACCTCTTTGTTGACGAAACGAAGATCGTAGAGACCTGGATCAATGGGACTCGTTACGAGGTCGCAACCGAACCGGAATTTGATGTTCGCGGTGCTTGGAACGTGGAAGTCGAAGGCGGAAAGAAGCCCATTGTCTTGGAAGTGACGGGTGAACTTAGGAAGCTCGCCGGAACGATCAAGTTCAATCCTGACGATACGGAGAGCAAGGAGGTCAAGCTCTCGCGCGTTGGCTTCCGAGACGCCAGATTCAGCTGCACGTTCGAAGGCAAGGAACGCTTTGGCGAGGGTGTCGCCCGTCTAACTGCCGTAGCCTCCTTTCCCGACAAAGCGGCAGCCAGTTGGCTGGGGCATGCGACGCTCGCCGACGGAAGTCGCCTCGCAATCACTGCAACGCGGCGTGACGCACAGCCCAAAGACTCTGATGATGCCGACAAGAAAGACGAACCGAAGCAACCCGCCGCGGCATCGTTTGCGGTGAACTATCCGCTCGGAGCATTTGGTCGCAAGAAGCCTGCGGAGCGTCCAAAATCCGTCATATTCCAGAACGCAACCATTTGGACGTGCGGCAAAGCAGGTGTTCTTGAAAACGCGTCCGTCCTGGTTGTCAACGGACGAATTCGAGCGGTTGGCAAAGATTTGGTTGTGCCCAAGGGCGGAGTGGTCGTGGATGCGACAGGCAAGCACATCACGCCTGGGATCATCGATTGCCACTCGCACATGGCGACCGACGGCGGCGTCAATGAAGCGACACAAGCGATTACCGCTGAAGTGCGCATCGGCGACTTCATCGACGCTGATGATATTGCGATCTATCGTCAACTTGCCGGCGGCGTTACCACCGCAAATATCTTGCATGGGTCGGCGAATCCTATCGGCGGCCAGAACCAAGTGATCAAGCTTCGTTGGGGTGCGTTGCCCGAAGCCATGAAGTTCTCGCAGGCACCACAAGGAATCAAGTTCGCACTGGGCGAAAACGTTAAGCAGAGCAATTGGGGAGATGAGTACACGTCACGATATCCGCAGACTCGGATGGGCGTCGAGCAGATCATGCGAGATGCCTTCCACGCCGCAAAGGCCTATCGCGAACGCTGGAGCCAATGGCGAGACACGCGTCAGGGCCTGCCTCCGCGTGTCGATCTTGAACTGGAAGCGGTCGCCGAGATCGTCGAAGGTTCACGCTGGATTCACTGCCACAGTTATCGGCAAGACGAGATCCTGGCGTTAATTCGGACGTTGGATGACTTCGACATTCGCATCGGAACTTTCCAGCACATCCTCGAGGGCTACAAAGTCGCGGATGCAATGGCAAAACATGGCGCAATGGGGTCAGCGTTTTCCGATTGGTGGGCGTACAAGTTCGAAGTGTACGATGCGATCCCCTACGCCGGAGCACTCATGCACCACGCTGGAGTAAATGTATCGTTCAATTCCGACGACCGCGAACTCGCGCGACACTTGAACCAGGAAGCTGCCAAGGCGGTGAAGTACGGCGCCGTTCCGCAGGAGGAAGCGCTGAAGTTCGTCACGCTAAATCCAGCGAAGCAGCTTCGAATCGAGAAAGTTGTTGGTTCACTTGAACACGGCAAGCATGCGGACCTCGTTGTCTGGAGTGGGCCGCCACTGTCGAACTTCTCGCGTTGCGAGCAGACGTGGATCGACGGCCGCAAATACTTTGATGTTGAGGAGGACCGCAAGCTCCGCGATAGCGAACGGGAAATTCGTAACGCGTTGGTTCAGAAGATTCTCGCTTCAGGTGACAAGATGAAAGCCGACGACGAGGTCGACCCCGACGAAAGTGAGCTCTGGCCGCGCGATGATATTTTCTGTCACCATCACGATCACGGCTCGAACGAATAACTCGCAGCTCAATTTGACCCAATAACTTGTAACTAGGAACTCACGATGCACCGGTTTGCAATTCTCTTGTTTGGAACGATCGTCGTTTCCATCTCTGGCCTGCCATTGAAATCGGTCTTGGCTTCGCCCGAGATCCCTGGCGCACCTATCCAACGACCGATCGCGGTCATTGGGGCGACGGTCCACCCGGTGTCGAGCAAAGTAATCGAGAAAGCGACGATAGTCGTCCGTAACGGGAAAATTGTCGCTATCGGTCCAAAAGTGCGCGTCCCAGATAATGCCGTGACGATTGACGCAACAGGAAAGCACGTCTATCCCGGAATGTTCGACGCTTACACTGATACGGGCCTCGTTGAAGTGAATGCGGTGAGAGCGTCTCGAGATCAACGGGAAACGGGTTCGATCAACCCGAACGTCAAGTCTTGGGTGTCGGTAAACCCGGACAGCGAGATCATTCCCGTTACCCGTGCCAACGGCGTTCTACTTGCGCTGTCAGCGCCCGGTGGTGGGCTCGTGTCTGGCCAGTCTGCAGTCTTGCAGCTCGACGGGTGGACGTGGGAAGACCTTGCTCTGCGGACAGGTGTTGGCTTGCACATCAATTGGCCACGCATGTCCCCAAACATCGATTGGGACACCGACGAGTCGGCCAAAGAGCAACTCGAATCACGCGACAAAGCTCTGAAGGAGCTACGCCAGACCTTTGTGGATGCACGTGCCTACGAAAAGGCTCGTCGCGCCAACAAGAGCGACCATCCGATCGATCTCCGTTGGGAGGCGATGCTACCTGTGCTTCATGGCGACGTACCGTTGATCGTCGATGCCGACGACATTCAGCAGATCCAGGCTGCCGTCGCATTCGCCGAGCAGCAAAATGTGAAACTAATTATCTACGGTGGCTATGATGCTCCGCATTGCGCCGAGCTGCTCAAGAAGCATGACGTCGCTGTGATCATCGGCGGCGTGTATCGATTGCCACAGCGACGCTCCGAGCCTTATGACACACCGTTTACGGTCCCGGCTCGGTTGCATGAGGCTGGCGTTCGCTTTTGCATTTCCGGAAGTGGGCGGTTCGGCGCATCGAACGTTCGGAATCTGCCCTATCACGCTGCGATGGCAGCCGCATTCGGACTGCCTCGTGACGAGGCTTTGAAATCGATCACCTCCTATCCGGCGGAGATTCTTGGCGTCGCGAAGCGGGTTGGCACACTTAAACGAGGGCATCATGCGACGTTCATCATCACCAATGGCGATCCACTCGAGACAACGACGCAGGTTGAGGCAGCCTACGTCCAAGGCCGAGAAGTTGACTTGAACAGCCGGCACACACGACTCTGGAAGAAGTACGAAGAGAAGTACCGGCGGCTTGGTTTGACGAAAGAGTGAGAAGCCACCACCACGTCGATTAGGTAGCGAACAGCTGCGACTCGATATCTCGAAATGCTTTGAATTCCAACGCGTTGCCACTTGGGTCGAGGAAAAACATCGTCGCTTGTTCGCCTGGCTCGCCTTCGAAGCGAATGTAGGGTTCGATCACGAACTCGATTCCTGCCTTTCTGAGCACTCCGGCTAGGCTCTCCCACGTTTCCATGTTCAATACAACGCCAAAGTGCGGAACTGGAACTCCGTGCCCGTCGACGGGATTCGAGTGTGTCACAACGGTTCCTGTACTTCCAATCGCCAAGTTGAGATGGCAAACGACTTGATGTCCGAAGAAGTCGAAATCGACCCAGGTCTCAGAGCTTCGCCCCTCGCTGCATCCAAGGACGTTACCGTAGAACTTTCTGGCTTCGGCAATGTCGCGAACTTGGAATGCGAGATGAAACGGATTGAGCGACATCATGCTACCTGGCATTCGAGTGATGTGAGATGAAGCGAACGGCGACAGTCTACACGCGCGTCGCTGTCAATGCACAGACGGCATAATGCCTCGGCCCCAGATCCCAGACCCATGGCTGGCTCAGTCGCACATCGGTCAACTGTTTTGCGAAAGGCATTTCCGATTCGAGCAATCGCTTGATCACAAACGGGTTCATGCCGGTAAAGAAATTGCGGTCTGCGATCGCGCGACCGACGAGCGTCGGTAAATCCGAACTTGGTGCCGTTGCCAAGTCGGGAACGGTGAGCGAGGACACGACATCTGTGATGAAAACGATCACCCCACCAGGAACTGCTAGATCACTCACCAGACGGAGATGCTCGCGACGGATGCACGTTAGCAGATCTAGAAATCGAGGATGATTAGCCCCGAGCGTGAAAGTAATTGTTTCGATCAGTTGACTGAGCAGACAGATCGAGGTCACGAGCGTATTCTCGCTGCCTAATCGAGGAATGTCCGATTTTCTAGCGCTCGCGATGCACGCATCAACCTCGTTGTCGGGCGCAGGATTGTTGGGCAGCCATTTTGACATGAGGTTCGCGACCCCCGTTACGTCCACGCCACCGTGTATTGTCACTTCGCTCGCGTTGACGCCTTGTCGCGTGATTCCGGAGATGATCGCCTCCTCGTCGATGTCAACCAAGGCGACGTGCCCAAACGTCTCCGCAAGGTCCGCCAGCGCGAGATCGTTACAGTTTCCCGCCCCTAAGACGCAGAGTCTTCGCTCCAGCTTCTCATCGGTACTACGGGCTGCGTTCAAAAGCAAGCGAACGACTTGCTCGCGATGTGTGGCGAAGCAGTCCCAGCCATCGCGTGTTTCGGCGTTTCGGGATGCTTGCAATTGACCGATACGTTTCATAAACCAACCTCGGATAATGGCTCACGGCTCTTCCAGCGTACCATACGAAATTCGCATTCTGCGAACGGCGTGTCGCTCGCATCAGGGCCTGTTGTTCTGGCTAGGCAAAATATGACGGTTCGACCATGCGGAGCGAACGTGACAGCATTAACGTGTCGATGGAATACTGTGCTGCCCTAAACTCTCACCCCCAGCATCCTACCTCGCCATGCAACACGCCCAGTTACTTGAGTCCGTCCGGCAAGATGTTCGCGCCTCGTTCACCGCCCAGGGCGTCGAAGATGTCGACGACTGCTGCGAGACGATTCTAATCCGTGATGGATTCTATTGCGGACGACGTTTCGCCTGTGACAGCCATCGCGCCATCTGGTTCGTCGAGGAGAAAGTCATCAAGTTCTACGGCCCCAGTGGCGAGTTTCTGGCCTCCAATTCGATAGAGGAATCGCGAGATTCGGCGGCCGCGTAGCCGATGCAACCAAAATCGTTGGCAACCGCGCGTCTTCGAATTAACGAGGCTATGTGTCGAACGACCAGATGTCTCGCGTGGCGAGTTCCAGGCTGTTACCAGCCGGATCACGAAAGTAGATCGAGCGTCCTCGCTTCGGCCAATTCACACGTTGTTCGATCGCGATTCCGTGCTGATCGAGTCGGTGTATCCACTCGTCAATCGCGTCATGCGAGATGGAAAACGCAACATGCCCAGGCCCGCGAGCCCCGTGTGTCGGAACTTCGGATGATGCCTCGCTGCTGGCTGCAGGAGCGAATAATAAGACCATCGTCGATCCGCAGCAAAAGAAAGCATGCCGACCTGCTTGCCGGCTGACCAACTCTAGCCCAAGAACATCGGTATAGAAACGTTCGGCAGCTAATAGGTCGTCGACGTACAGACACGTCTCAAGAACTTCTAGCGATTTTGTCATATCGCTACCGCCCTGGTCGGAATGAAATCCACTAACCACTGGGGGCTTACAAGAGCCCGCCGCCCATTGACGCTGGAGTTAACAACAAGTGGACGCGAGGTGAAGGCCCTATCGCTCTTCAAGGGCTAATCGCGTAATCAGTTCCTCAGCACCGGGGGTCAGCTTTCGGATCTTGTCTGCAAGGATCGTCTTTTCGGACGGAGTGGCAGTGGCTGCTCGCCGTTTCATAATGTCCATCTTGCGACGACGAGTACGACGGCGGCGAATCTCTCGTTGGCGTTCACTTCCCACGCTAGTTACTCCATCCTCTGTAAGGTTTTAAGAATATCTCCAAGGGATCGTTCTAGCACGAGGTGTAAACGTCGTCAACGCCGCCACTTGCGTCGTGGCGAGGCACAACCGATCCGTGAAGCCTATAATGCCAATAACTTGTCGCTGAAAGCCAATTTAGCCGCCCATCTCATCATGCACGAATCCCCCAACGAAACGCCAGTCCCATTGGTCCGCGAACTACCGAGCCCTCCTCAAGACAACTCGATTGGGATTGCTAACCGTCTGACTTGGTTTCTGGTTGCACTCGCGATTTTACTGCTAGTGCGGTACTTTGTGCCCTACTTCGCCGAGCAAGTGGAGTACTCAATGGTGAAGGGCCAACAGCGAGCTGAACTGGACGCGGCGAAAGAAGGGCTCCAGCAGTTACCGCTGGGAGCGTTGTCGACCGCGTATCAGCTTGTATCTAAACGCGTCGCCCCAAGTGTCGTTCACATTAGTGTTTCGAGTTCGTTGGCTCGTGGTGGTGGAGCGAACTTCGATCCGCGATTCCAGCGGGCTCAGCCAGAATCGCGAGGGCAAGGTTCCGGAGTTATCGTAGATTCCGCCGGCTACGTGGTCACGAACCATCACGTTGTCGCCGATGCAACGGGAATCCAAGTGACGCTCAGCGACGGTCAACTCGTCGATGGCACAGTCGTCGGGATCGACGTTCTCACTGACCTAGCAGTCTTAAAGATCGAAGCAACGGACCTGGAAGCGGCTCAATGGGGTGATAGTGATCAACTCGAAGTCGGAGCGTTGGTTTGGGCTGTTGGCAGCCCCTTCGGTCTCCAACACAGCATCACTTTCGGAATTCTCAGTGCCAAAAATAGAAGCGCCATGGCAGGAAACGCATGGCAGGACTACCTACAAACCGACGCCGCTGTGAATCCTGGCAATAGCGGAGGGCCACTGGTCGATGCGAGGGGAAGAATCGTGGGAATTAATGCCGCTATCGTCGGTGATTCTTATCAAGGTATCAGCTTTGCGATTCCCAGTAGCGTCGCTAAGCAAGTCTATGACAACTTGCGCTCGACCGGTCGCGTCGAACGCGGCTGGCTTGGCGCTCAATTGGGTGATGTCAATGATGAAGTGGCCCGTGAGTTTTCTCTTTCCGTCAATCACGGTGCCTACGTTGTCGCTGTCGTGGCGGACCGCCGCAGTCCATCGCCGGCTGAACAAGCCGGACTTCGACCTGGCGACATTGTCGTGAAATGGGACGATCAATCGATCGCTGATGGAGGAACATTGACGCGCCTTGTCGCAGCAGCGGAGATCGGCAGCGATTCAGAAATTATTGTCGTCCGCGATGGTCAAGAGATCACGTTGTCTGTCCACGTCGGCGCAAGACCGTTGCAGCTCAACTAATGCCGCTGATACCAATCAATGATGTCGAAGACGAACGCCTCGCCGGCTATCGCGAACTGCTCAGCGCGAAAGCGAGTCGGCGCAGCGGGCTGTTCGTCGTCGAAGGTCAACTGCTCGTCGAGCGACTGGTCGAAAGTTCGTTTGCGGCACATTCCGTTCTAGTTGACGAGCGGCGCATCGGTCTGCTACCGGAGCAGACCGATGATCCATTGATTTATGCAGCACCTGCGCAATTAATCGAGAATCTCGTGGGCTACAACTTCCATCGAGGCATTCTTGCCTGCGGCCAGCGCAAGCCACAGCCTTCGCTAAGTGATATCATGCCGCAGTTGCCGTCACCTGCGACCATCATGATCTGTGTTGGGATTCAAGATCCAACAAACCTCGGCAGCATCCTTAGAAGTGCGGCTGCCTTTGGGGTCAACGCAGTGCTCTTGGGGTGCGCTTCCAGCGATCCTTTCTCGCGTCGCGTCCTTCGGGTATCGATGGGCGCTGCCCTAACGCTGCCTCTGATCGAATCAAGTCACCTCACAGACGACCTTAACTGTCTGCGGGATGACTTTCAGTTCGAGCGAGTCGCAACTGTCCTTGGCAACGCGGAGCCACTCGAGCGGGCGCATCGTTCCGATCGAATCGCGATCTTGATCGGCAACGAGGCGCACGGGTTGCCTGCCGAGATAGCGGAGGCCTGCGAAAGACGAGTGACGATTCCGATGCAGTTGGGCACGGATTCCCTAAACGCCGGTGTGGCAAGCGGGATCATGCTGCATCACTTCACGCGCGTAGCCTCAAGCACTCGATCGTAAACGGCGGCGACACCCTCTGCCATTCGTTCGGCAGAAAACTGCTCCGCGTGCGATTTGATCGCACGGTCGCGCAAGATAGACCAATCGAGTTCGCCTTCCACAACTCGCATCATCGATTGTGCTAGATCTGCTGCGTCGCCAGGATTTGCGAGGACACCATTCGCACCATCATCGATCGCTTCAGGAACGCCTTCGACTCTTGTGCCAACGACGGGCACGCCTGCCGCCATCGCTTCCAACACAACCATCGGCAGGCCTTCTCCGAACAGACTCGGCAGCACAAACAAATCCATCTTGGTTAGCTCGCTTGTGACATCCTGGGTGAACCCCACCCAGTCGATATTTTCACGAAGTCCAAGCCGTTCGACATGCCAGTGGATTTCCGCTTCGTAGTCCGGCGTCTCGAACGGGCCAACGGCTCGCAGCCGAACTGAAACACCACGCTCTTTCATCAATGCGATCGACTCAAGAAGAATCTCTAATCCCTTGCGAGGTCGGAACAGCGCGACCGTGCCGACGTGCCACGTTTCAGAAGGCGGCTCTTCCGTTCGCCGACGATCGGAAGTCGGCACTCCGTTCGGAACTACAGAGATCAGATCGGGATGATAACCTTGCAGTCGCATGTGCCGTCCAAGACTGTTTGACACGGTAATTAGCCCGGACATTTTGTACAGACTTGCCCGTTCCGTCCAGTTGTTGACTCGATTTCGCAAGCCATGTGTCGTGTCCTGCGACGTTGGGCTGTGGACATGATAAATCATCGGCACTTTCGCCAACCACGCAGCGACTCGTCCGACCGCTGCGCTTCGCGGAGTATGAGCGTGAACTAAAGAGAATCCTTCAGCGAGAATGATCTGACTCAACTTACGGGCGACCCGAACATCCCAGCGGCCCGCCATCGGAACTTCATAGATCGGTGAGTCCTGGTGGTGGCGTTTCTCCCCAAACTTTCCAGGCTTCACGCACGCGAAAGCCGCTTGATAGCCGAACACCGGCAAATGCTGGCCGAGAAGATCTTGCACACGTTCCGCTCCCGAGTAGTGCTCGCCGTTGATCACGTGCATGACCCGCGTAACCACCCTAGCAGAGGCAGCACATGCTAGTGCTGGTGTGAAATCTCCGGTTACAGCGTCGGAGAGTTCGGCACACTCCGTCGATGATTCAGTTGGCTGTAAGGTCTCTGCGGTCATGACGGATATTTCCGATTATTGGGACTGAAAAGCGAGTTCAATAGGCCGCCTGCGTTGCTGCGCGCCAGCCTCCCGCAGCTCTTCCCAAGGGTACGTCACGGATTCTGATGATCGAATTCGCATTGACTCGATCGCATCGCTTTCCTAGTGTCCCGCGTTGCTCATTTGACCCACGTCTCCTCGGCTTCGAGTTCTAAGTTGAAGCTAGGTCGATCAGTACGCTCAGGATGCGGATGAGAATCTCGCTAGTCTTTGCTTGTTTACTTCTCAACGCTGTTACTGTCAGCGCGCAGGAGTCAGCCGCGATCCAGCTGTTATCGACAGCTAGAGTCAGCGACCGGTTTCGGCGTGAGACGAAGACTGCCGGCCAGTCGGTTCCGCCAGTCGTTTGGAAGACGCTCGGTGACGCCGGATGGAAGGTGCAACTCGCCGAATTTGTCGTCGATGCCGCGCCCTCGCTGCGCGGCGTGCGGCCTCCTGGTTGGCCGCGTCATCTCACTTGGGACAATAGTGACGCAATTCATCTTCCCAAATCCAAGCTGCTCGTACTCGCCGAAAAACGTCGCAATCGAACCGGCAAGATCGTTCCCAGTTCGCGAGTTGCGGGAGTTCTCCGCCACGAGATCGGTCATGCTTTCGATATGGCCGCTGGGTCCTCGGGGCAGAAGTTGTCAGCATCGCCTCAGTTCGTGCGTGCTTATCAACAAGACACGTCACGCATAGTACCGTCACATCGGGAATCGCTCGGGTACTACTTGCAGGGCAACCGAATCGGATTGGAGGAGACGTTTGCTGAAGCGTTCGCGGTAAGTCTTGGCGGAGGGTCGAGTGACATTGAAGCGACAGCTTTCGAGTCGCACTTTTCACAGGTGATGGCTTACACCCAAAAATCGATTGTGGCGCCCAATGCTCCGAGCGTGCTAGACCCTCCATCGCGAGTCACAACGAGTACGCCGCTTCGCCGTCGCCTTATTCGCAAACGATAGCCGACGTCTCCGGCGACGAATTACAGCTGTCCTGCGATCTGTGAAGCGTTGGATCGGGATGCACGCCGTCTAAATCATCTGAGTACCACGCATTGAGTACTGATTCCCAGTCTTCGCGGCAAGCTACCTTTGCGAATGCGGCTCGGACTTCGTCGTGATGCGGATGCATCGCCGAGTATTTGATTCCAAACTTTCGCATCATCGTCCCGCATCGCCGCCCCTCGTATAGCTCTTCTGCGAGGCGATAGTGCTCCAGGATTACTTCGCGTTGTGCGAATAAGCCGGGTGGCGCGGGAAGTGGTTCGTTTGCCGCAAGTGCCCGAGCTTGATCGAAGATCCAGGGATTGCCGATCGCACCGCGAGCCACCGTGACACCGTCGACCCCTGTCTGAGCGATCATGTCGAGGCAATCTTGTGCCGTGAATAGATCGCCACTGCCGAGAATGATATTCTCGCCAGCGAACTGTTTGACTTCGTTGAGGAACTCCCAGCGGCTTGGCCCGACGTATCGTTGCTTTACCGTTCTCCCATGTACAGTGATCGCGGCCACACCGATGTCGAACGCACCTTTGAGTATGCGGAAAAAGTTATCACGACTTGCCACCGTATCGTCGACACCGCGCCGCATCTTCACCGTGACGGGGATGTTGGCGGGAACGGCATCGCGGGTCTGCTGAATAATGGCCAGGGCGACATCCGGCTGACCAAGATGAAAGCCGCCTCGGCAGCGACCGAGTACTTTCTTGACCGGACACCCAAAGTTGATGTCAATAATGTCAAAGCCAGACTCGACAAGTTTCATCGCGCCGGCTGCAAATTGTTCAGGCTCGGCACCCATCAACTGACCGCCTACCGGATGCTCCTCGTCACTGACGTGGAGAAAGTGTTGGGTCCGTTTCCGTTGCTTGATCGCTACCAGAAACTGATCGAGCATCACCTCGCATATGGCGTAGCTCGCTCCGTGACGTCGCGCGATAACTCGCATCGGCCAATCACTGTACCCCGACAGAGCCGCCTGAACGACGGGGAAGCCGATCTTCACGTCGCCAATGTGGAGGTTCTTCAGTGGACCCATTACTTCGTCTTTTGAGCCGTAGGCAACCGCCTCGCGATCCTCTGGCGATCGCTAACTTCGCACGGTTGGTTTCACGGCAAAACCGGAGGCTTGCGGCTACGGCGGAACATACAGCCTACTTTCGAGTCACTTCTATCGCGGCGATCGTCGGCAACGCCTTCCCATGTGACACAAGTTCAATGACAAGGTTATTGTCAACCGCGACGTCCTCAAATGTGCGGACGAGCGCCCGACTCACGGCACCCGTTTCATCAATGACGTCAACCTTCTCAGCAACGGTCTCGCCTTGCAGTTTGATATCGAACACTGCCTCGCCGGGGCCGCAGTCTTCAATCTGAGCAAAATGAAGCTTTACAGCATAGGTGGCCGGTTTGTCTTTCTCGTCAACAAGGGGAAGCTCGCATCGCGAGAGTCCACGCGCACCGCTGCTCAGTACCCATGGCGTGTTCGCGTTCTCGATTTGGACGGCTTCGCTGTTGTAGTTATAGTAGCCGCCGCCGTTGGCCAATGTCGGCTTGATATCGAACGTGTACTCAAGACGACCAACCGTTTTCGGCCGCGGATAGGCGAGCCAAAGTGTCCCGAAGGTATCGCGGCGATCGCCGGGCGCGCCGAGGTTTATCGCCAATTGCTTCACAGGCGTTGCACTTCCCGCGAGACTAGCAATTTTCCAAGTGTCGGCATCTTGCCGCGGCTCCATGACCACCGTTGCGGCGATCGAGAATTGGCAAACACAACCGGCACTTGCTTCGGGAACCATCAACAATCCGTTACCAGGAATCGCGTTCACCCAGCAACCCATTCTCTGGCCAGCAAAATGGCTGACGCCACTGTCCGAGTAAAGATCGTAGTAGCCGGTGAATCCACTTCGAAAGAACAGCGTGTTGGGCGTTGCTGTGATCATCCCGCAATGATGGCCCGGGCGGCTGAACTGCCAAGTCGTTTCCTCACCTGTAATCGGGTGCTCGCGTTGCTTCTCTTCGCCCGTGTGTAAGGCGAACGACCAAGGCTCGGCAATGATCTGATCTTCAACGACGATTGGCCGATGACGATAGTTGGCATCTTTTGACCAAAGTTTCTCGCCTGTCGTGGAATCGAGAACGAGTAATCGGCGGCGACTGAATTGTCCGGAGAGGAACTGACGCCAGTAATGGCCATTCGCGTTAGCTCCACAGATCAGCACGTGTCCATTTTGGTAGATGAGCGTCAACTGCCCGCCACCGATTCCGACATAGCTGCAATCCGTGACGTCGACTGCCTCCGACCATTGCACTTTGCCGCTATCAATATCGACAGCCACGGCGAGACGAAGATCGAGGGCCTTGAGTTCAGCTTCCTTCTTCTTGGCTTCAGCTTCACCGAGCTTTTTCAGTTCGGTCTTATCCTGTCGCAGCAATTCGTCCCGCTGCTGCTGCGAGATAGAACTGTCGATAAAGAACGCACGATCGTCGCCGATCGCGATCGTCACATGCATGATGTTCTTGCCGCGATAAACCCATTTTCGGTCGCCGCTCTTTACGTCGACTGCGAAGATGGCGTCGGTTGTGTTCGCCACGGTGTGGCCTCGACGACGTAACGATCGCTCCAGTTCGCCACGAATCGTACTCGTCCCGAAGAGCATTCCGTCCGAGTAGCCAACATATCCCCAAACTCGTGGAATCTTGTCTTCGGACTTAGGTGTTTTGTGAACTGCTCGTACTTCGCCCGTTGCGGCATCGACTTCGGTACAAGTGTCGTCGACCGCAACAAACAAGGCGTCGTCGCTTGCGGCGAGGTTGCTGGTTTCTTCATTATTGAAGACGCCAGTGCGTATCGCTCCAGGGTTCTTGTACTCCCATAGATACATTCCGTTGTATGCGTCGTAGCACAAGATGCGGTCGACTCCTTGAATGAACATGCGTCCGTTCGTCGAAAGGGGTGCGGCAGCAGCTTCGTGTCGATTGACCATCGGGGCGGGCCCAGGGTCGCCGTACCAGAGTACTCCCATTCCACCTTTGACGCGGTAGTCGTTGCTTGTTGAAGTGTTTGCCACGTTGCCGTACTGATGTGACCAGTCGCCGACTCCGGGGAGCTTGCCACGCGTCAAGCTGGCGAACGTGCCTGCACCTACAATCGCGTCGTCTGGAGCTAGGCTGAGATCAGCCAACCAGCCTCGCAGCTTCTCGCTGCTGATCTTCGAGGCACCAGGGGCAGATTTAGGAGCACCTAAGCAGATCTTGCCGCCGCAAGGCTTGATGCTTCGCGCAATCTCCGTTGCACGCGAAGGTAATTCACCAGTCAGCAACAGCGAATCCGAAACGACTAAGTTGGCGAAGTAATTCGAGAAAGGCAGCTTGTTCGGATCGCCATCGACGATCGTAACTCTGTGCCCGTACGCCCCGGCACGATCGAGTGCCCGCCGCGACTCGTCAGCTTTCTGTGCATCTTGTTCGATCGCATAGATTTGGAGGTCGGTGCGCCGTGCGAGTTCATATGCCAGGCGGCCTTTCTCGCTACCGAGTACTAGACAGAAGCCGCGAGTCTCGCCCGTCTGGCGGATGATTTCATCAGCTGCGGTCGCGTACATCTCCGTGAGCTTGTCTTTCGCATAGGGTTCGGCGATGTACTCTTTCGGGAACTTGCCCGGAACGGCATCGCTTTTGGCACCAAAGCCGTAGATGTTACCTTTGTCCGTACTGGCGAAGACGATTCCGCCACTCACCGCAAGTGAGCTTACGTCGCCATCCACTTCCTTCGTCCAGAGCGGTTTTCCCGTCTCGGCGTTGTAGGCCGCAACTTCATTCTCGCCACCGACGACAACGGTTCCGCCCGCATAGACAAGCGAAGAGGCAAGCGGTGTATCGACGTTCCAAAGCGTTCCGACTTTGGACAACTCGGCAATCTTCGCTTCAAGTTCATCGGCCTGCGTGCGGTATTCGTCCGCCTTCATTTTCGAGCGATTGCGATTCAGCGTGTAGAGCTTCATATTTGCCGCCTGTCGTTCGGCCGTTGCTTTCACGTGCTCCGGTCGGTTCATTGCGACGAGTTGAGTGCCCGTTGCGACGAAGCCTCGGTCCTTGGCGATTGTCAACTGCCGCCCGTTGATCCACGCATGCCCGGTCCCGCCGCTCTTTTGGTCCATCGCCAGAAAGTGATGTGGCCCAGCGGAGTAGATTTGTCCGTCCGCCAACAAAGCTTTGGTTCCGCCCACAACGCCACCGGCCGTCGATCGCCAACTGTGGTTACGGTGATGGATTTCCTCGCCCGTTTTTCGATCAAACGCCGCCGGTAGCATTCGACCAGAAGGGACCACTAAGAACTCGTCGTTCGCAAGCAAGTATCCCTGCGGCGACAGCGGATTGCGGCCCGCGTCTTCGGAGCTGATGTGATCGTTCTTCCAAATGACGCTGCCAGTTTCAGCATCGACTGCGTAAAGATACACGGTCTCATGTGGGAACACTCCAGCTCCGAAATAGGCGAGCCCGTCGTGAATCAGAATTCCCGTGCGAAGCGGCCAGCGCGAAATCATCTCGCCACGAGCTAACAAACGCTCGTCAGACGTTCCAGCGCGGACCTTCCAAACGAGATCGCCATCGACCGCATTGAGGCAGTACGCGTACCCGTCATCCGAGCCGACATACACTTTGCCCTTCCAAACCGTCGGTGCCAAACGGATCGCGCCATCCGTGAACACGGACCACACAGGTTCGCCCGTCTTGGCGTTCATGCAATAGATTTTGTTGTCGACCGGAGAGCCAAAGTAGACAAGGTCGTTCGCCACGACGACATCGATCGCTTGATCAAACGCAACGCGATGCCGCATGATCTTACCTTCGATCGCCTCGCTGCGCGGGCCAGCCCATGCCATCTCAGGGGGAGCGGGAGTCGAGTAGGTCCACTTCAGTTCGACTTCCGCCGCCAACTTGTCAGAGGTCGCGCCGACGCGACCGTTGCCATTAAGATGCGAGGGCCAATCAGCAGCATTGCCGTTCGTAATGCCTGCGCATAGTAGAGCGAGAGTGAGAATGAGGGTTGACTTCATGGTGGGACCTAAGCAAGGGTGGGGTGAGGCTGGACGATTGGGGCGAATCCATTGAATCCAGTTTCATTGTATCCGAATACGTATGCACGAGTAAAATCCCACAAAACTCTTCCCACAAAACATGTGCCGCGTGCGAAGATCGAGAGTACTCGGCCCTATCCTTCGCCAGCCTGAGAATTCGGCATCCACCGAATGTTGCCATATTCGCCGATGATCGCGCCCTCGACGCGTCCATCGATCCAGATCGATTGAGCACTTTCGACGTGTAGGTTCCCCTGGATTACCGCGTCCGGATGGATGCGGATTACCTGCGCCCTGACGGTAAGAGGCCCTCGCACCAGGCCATACAGCTCGACGGATTGCGCGACGATCGCGACTTCAGCGTGGACGTTCGCATACAGTTCCACACCTTGGCCGAGGAACACTGTCGGCGCAGCTACGGTGCGGTTAACGACAATCCGTTGTTGTTCGATCCGTCTGTAACCTTTTCGTACATATTCACTGGCAAACTCGTCGGCCTCTGGGCTCCGAAATCGATAGCCGTTGTGATTCAATTTGCGGCTGATGCCCGAGACCACGACGTTGCTCAATGGCTCTACATCGGGATGGGCTTCGGGTAGTGCAATCCACTCGCCAGAAACGATCTTCCCGTCATGGCTGTTTCCGGAAAGATCTGAAACGGTGTCGCCATCGCCAGTCGTAAAGTCCAGCGCAACCAAATCGTCCGAGTTCCGTTCAAAACTTGAAGGCGGTACGAAATCCTCCTCGTACAGACACTTAGCATTGATACGCAAAGCCCTGATGTCCCCGCGAAAGTCCCCGATGTTATGAGGTAGTTTGTTCTGCCCCATCATTCTGTAATTCTTATTCAGTGGATTCCGGCCGATCATGATGTTGCCATTGCAAGATGGCCACAAGTCGGAAGCATTGCTCTCGGTCAACACCAACGAACCATCAACAAACACGTGCACCGAAGAACTTTCACCGCAAACCGCGATATGTCGCCACTCCGATTTGCTAATTGGCAGCGGCGATCCGAAGCCAACAACGCCGCTCAGCGTGATGTAGCGACCCTTATCTCTCTGAACCGGACCAGGAATATGCAGCAGCCACCCAACGCTACCTCCGTCATCGAGACTGACTTGATTGCCAACGATTGAGTGAGGATCCGGCGTAGGATGAAATCGAGCCCATAGCTCGACCGTAAATTCGCGGTTGAACGAGAATAAGTCCGCAGTGTTCTCCAGCACGATTGCATCGCCCACGTCTTTTAGCCGAACAGCGAAATCGCGTTTTGGCACAGCCTCGACGGGAGCTGCGGTCGGTCGTTTGTCCTCGCCTGTCTGCGGCGTGATGCTTGGATTGACTGCAACCGGTGGCGGACTCTCGGTCACCATCGGAGCGACTGGCTCTATCGAAGCTGCCTCTACCGACTGATCGGTCTGTACGACCGCAGGTGGTTCGCGAGGTGATTCGACGATAATCGGCGGTTCCGGTTCTGTAAGTTGAGGATCGATAGCCTCAGGTAAAGGTGACTCGATCGATCGATCGTTTTGTGCATTCGGAGTTACTTCGCGAAATGACTTGGTGTTAGTCGCTGCCTGAAAGTCATCTCTTGATTCAGCCGCAGCGGGACCGTTGAACTGCCAGGCCAAGCCCACCGCGATCACAAACATCAGGAAGATCCCTGCCGCAATCCCACCGAGGACCAGCATCACCATTGGATTCGCGACACCCGTACCCGAAGAGCTTGGTCGCGGAGGTTCAAGATTCTCGTAGCTCGGTATCGGAGGGACATTTGCCGATAGCGACTTAGGCTTGCTCTGGTCGTGGAGCTTTGCGTCGTATGCGGACTTCTGATCCGGGGTCAGCAAGCTGGCGCGAGCGGCGGCAAGCTGGTTAAGAATGATCTGAGTCTGTTCTGATCTAGGCCCGGCCTGCATCGAACGCAAGTGCGACATCCGCTGTTCGGCGGCATGGGATATCACGTCCCGATTTTCCTCGAATTGCCGGAGCCCGAGCAATCGATAGTGATCGGGCGGTTGTTCTTCTGGCGGGATGCCGAGCCAGACGTGGTAGGGATCAAATGAATCCGACATCTAAGCCTCGGGATGCTTCCGAAAATCGGTGTTACAGCGGGCTAACAAGAGTTCACTGTTTCGTCGCTCAATCGAGTACAGGGCAAACGTCGAACCACTCACGACCCTGAACTCGCATCCATTGTATCAAACACTCGGGGCCCCACATGCCTGAGGGATAGATTTCCAACACAGGCGCGGCGGGGCTCTGCCATGCAGCGACAATCGGATCGATGATGCTCCAGGCCAACTCGACTTCGTCGCTGCGGGCAAACAAGCTTGCATCGCCGTTCAATGCATCCAGCAAAAGCCGCTGGTATGAATCTGGAAGTGCCGAGTGGAATTCTTCTTGGAAGTTGAAATCGAGATCGGTCAACCTGAGCTTCATACCGGCATCAGGAACCTTTGTGTGGAAGTGCAGCTGAATCCCTTCGTTAGGTTGGACCTGAATGACCAATCGGTTGGCGTCCGGCGACCGACGTGCTCCGTCTGCGAACAGCATGTGCGGTGGTTGGCGGAACTGGATGACAATTTGCGTCGTCCGGCAGGACATGGCCTTGCCACTGCGGAGATAAAACGGAACACCCTGCCATCGCCAATTGTCTACGTGCAACTTTAGCGACGCAAAGGTCGCGGTTTGACTCTTTGAATCGACACCTGGTTCGTCCAAGTAGCCTTTGTATTGACCGCGAATCGTATCCTGAGCAAAGGCTGCCCCCGTCAGAGGACGGACAGCTTGTAGGACTTTTACTTTTTCATCGCGAACCAAATCCGCTGAGAATCGTGCCGGTGCCTCCATCGCCGTGATCATCATCAGTTGTAGAAGATGGTTCTGGAACATGTCGCGAAGGATGCCGGACGTCTCGTAATAACCAGCTCGACTTCCGACGACGACTTCTTCGGCAACCGTGATTTGAACGTTGTCGATATAGTTTCGATTCCATAACGGCTCGAAGATGCTGTTAGCGAAACGAAGTACCAACAGGTTTTGAACCGTCTCTTTGCCGAGATAGTGATCGATACGATACACCTGCCGTTCGTCGAAGACTCCGTGCAAAGTGCGGTTTAGGGACTCGGCGGTTTCCAGATCCGTTCCAAACGGCTTTTCGACAACGATGCGTCGCTCGCCGTTACTTTCGTCGGCCAGGCCTGAAGATCCCAACGCTTCGACCGCCACGTGGTACAGTCGCGGTGACGTCGACAGATAGTACAGTCGCGTGCAGCGCTGGCCGCCTTCTAACTCATCGAGCATCGCCGCCAATGATTCGAAGTCGTTTGCTTGTTGAATGTCGCCCGTTTGGTAATAGATTCGAGAAGCAAAGTCCCGCCAGCTCGACTCCTCGAATTCAGTTCCAACGTAGGTTCGTGTCGTCTGTTCAAGTTGTTCCCGCCAAGCATCGTACGAGAATTCGCTTCGAGACACACCAACGACGCGAGTTCCATCTGCGAGCCGGCCCTTGGCGAACAAGCTGTAGAGAGCCGGAATCAACTTGCGGCTTGTCAAATCGCCTGAGGCACCAAAGATGACGAATGTGTGGGGCATTTTGATTATTTCTTATGGTTGAGGCAGCGGCACAGCACCGAATGTCGCTGCGGCCTTCCGTTCACAAGCCAAATGATTCGTCTTCGTGGTTTGTCACGTCTAAAGCTTCGCCGTGGCTCCTCGTAGGTGAACTCGCAAGAGTTCAGACTTTTTCGAGTGAAACCGAATTCCGATAAATCAAACTGTGACGTTGCACTGGTGCCACGTTCGTGAGTTGATCAATGAATGAGAACGAGATTTCGCCACTCTTTACCGCTTCGCGGTAAAGAGTGAAGATAGAAACAATTCGGGATCCATCAATTAGCAACTCCAATATCCGGCACGAGGATGTTGGATGATCCACACGCTAGATTCCAATTCCAACGCAAAACGCCCGCCGGATGTACTGACTCGGCGGGCGAGATCTTGCGATTTATGTGAGTGATCCAGCGAGCGAACTTACTCCTCCTCGACTGGGATCGCTTCTGGGATCGTAAAGTCGTCGGGCATCTGGAAGTCGGCTTCGTCAAAGTCGAACTCAATATCCATGCCGTCTTGATCCATGTTGAACTGATTCGGATCTATTGACGCCGCGGCAGCGAAGGCGCAGACCATGACGAGCACTACCAAAACGAGCTGCGCGGCGATTGCGGCAGACCAGTAGGTCATAATCTTTTTAATGTCCCATTCGGTAGCCTTTATCCACCCATAAACAAATGCAACCAATGGTCCTACGCCCGTACAAAATGCCAAGACGATGCAGATGATACCCATGTTGGTCTCATCACGCTTGAACATCTGGATGACGACCATGATGAAGAACACCAGACTCGCGATACCGCATACGACTATGAGAAAGTACAAAATCCCGATAATTGCGAGAAGCATTTGATCGACTCCTTCGAAGAAACGTGCTGACTGAAGTGATTGTGGGAGGGGAACTCATTCAGCCAAAAGACATGGGACTGAATTCGACTCTTTCGCGCGACGCCGATGATGATACCATTTTCCAGCGCATCCGCATCAGTTGCTCGGAAGTTTACAGAACTTTCACAACAAAAGTCAAACGTTCGGGTCTGAAAGCGATCCAATTGGCAACCGTCACATAACTTCACTCGCCATATTGATCGCGATTGGGACCGTCTGTTCCCGACTTGGGTTCGATGTTGTGAAGCATCCCCAAGCCACGTTGAAGCGACGACGAACCGAATTTGTCTTTGATATTGTCCGCGATCTCATCGAGACGGCTATTACGATCGTGTGACTCGTCTTCGAACAAATCCATCTGCGTCTTCGTGCCGTGATGCAGGTTGCTCACGCCCACACCAAGCAAACGAACGCACAAAGTTCTTGACGGCATTTTCTGGGTCAACATCCTCACCACCGCTTGCCAGACCTCTTGCGTCACATCGGTCGGCTCGGACAGAGTGTGGGCACGCGTGATCGTCTGAAAATCGTCGAAGCGAACTTTCAGATGAACAGTTTTCGCGTTGATGCTTTGCCGCCTCATCCGGCAGGCGACTTGTTCACTCAATTCAAGTAACCAGGCTCGCAAAACCGCAACATCCTTGATGTCGTCGGTGAAAGTCTTCTCGTGCGAGATCGATTTGGCTTCCTGCTCGGGAGTTACAACTCGGTCGTCGATCCCATGTGCCAATTCCCAAAGATGTGTGCCGTTGTTGCCGAGATGGTGCTGTAATGTTTTCACAGGCAATTGCCGAAGTTGACCGATCGTTCGGACACCAAGGTCGTCGAACTTCTCGCCTGTCACTCGACCAACTCCCCATAGCGTTCTTACAGGCAATGGATCGAGAAACTCCTGGATCTGCGTTGGGTCGACGACCACAAGACCGTCAGGTTTCTCTAAATCACTTGCGATCTTCGCCAGAAATTGATTGGGAGCTACGCCGACCGACGCGACCAGCGACAGACCGTCACGGACCTCGCGTTTTATGTCGCGGGCGATTGACAGCGCTGGTCCGTGCAGCGATTCGCTGCCGGTCACATCCAAAAAGGCTTCATCCAGTGACAACGGTTCGACCAACGGCGTATAACGCTCGAAGACGGACCGGATCTGTGCCGCGACTTCTGCGTAGTGTTCCATCCGCGGTCGCAAAAACACGGCATGCGGACAGAGTCGCTTCGCCTGGGCGGCTGGCATGGCGCTGTGAACTCCGAATTCGCGCGCCACATAATTAGCCGCCGCGACGACACCTCTTCCTTCGGGAGTTCCGCCAACGACCACTGGGGAACCAACCAGCTCAGGCCGATCGCGTTCTTCGACCGAGGCGTAAAAGGCGTCCATGTCAACGTGAAGGATCATGGCCAAGCAAGCCTCTTATCATTCCGCCCAATGCGCTGCTCATTCGCAAGTCCTATCATTTCACGATTACTATCGTAACGGTCGGGATGGTTGCTGGGTAGCTCGACATCCTGCACCACGTTACGATACGGGATTCGAGATGGTAGAGAGGAGACGCCCTAGTGGAACCAAAGCGGCCTGACGATTGCATTCGAGTTCGTGGAGTTCGGGTTCATAACCTGCGCGACGTCGATCTCGATATTCCGCGCAATCAGTTGGTGGCCTTCTGCGGCGTCAGTGGCAGCGGGAAGACGAGCTTGGCTCTCGACACGCTCTACGCGGAAGGACAGCGGCGGTACATCGAGAGCTTTTCAGCATATACGCGGCAGTTTTTGGAGCGGCTTGAGAAGCCAGACGCCGATCGGATCGATGGTTTACCACCCGCGATCGCCATCACGCACAAAGACCATTCAGGGTCGAGCCGCTCGACGATCGGCGCCGCGACGGAAATAGATAATCACCTGCGGCTGCTATTTGCGAGAATTGGTCACATCATTTGCCACGGATGCGGTACGGAAGTGCGTCAAGAATCAGCGAATACAGTCGCTCAACAGCTTGCTCAGCTGGCGGAGGGAGATCGCTTTATGATTGCCTTCACGCGAGCTGCCACGTCCGAGGAAACTCTTGCGGAGATGATCAGCGAGTTGCGTGAAGAGGGATTTGTACGTTTGATCGCCCAGGGAAAGACGTGGAATCTTTCGGCTGGCGAGACGCCGAATGTTGCTATGTATCCGGTCGAGTTGCTTGTCGTGAATGACCGATTAACCGCAGCGGAATCGGCTGGTCAACGGTTGATTGATTCCCTCGAAACTGCCTTCGCTCACGGCGAAGGGCGTTGTACGATCCTGCGGTCAGTAACAGTAGGTGAAGCCGGCAGTAGCGAGATGATCGACGGTCGCGAATGGATACGGTCTTCGTATAGCACGGCTCTGACTTGCGAAAACTGTTCGATCGAGTATCCCACGCCCGATCCGCGACTGTTCAGTTATAACAGCCCACTCGGCGCTTGCCCGGAATGCGAAGGTTTCGGGAATCTCGTAGAAACCGATATGGATTTGGTCGTGCCGGATTCGACCAAGTCGCTCGCCGAAGGAGCAATCGCACCCTGGAATACGCCAGCGTACAAGCACGAACTCGAAGAGCTTCTCGCTCTGGCACCGGACTATGACCTGCCTGTCAATATTCCATTTTCTGAATTGAACCAAAAGCACATCGCGTTGATTCGCGATGGAGCTCCCGAACGTGAGTTCGGAGGGCTGCAAGGGTTCTTTGCGTGGCTGGAGAAACGCAAATACAAAATGCACCTGCGCGTCTTCCTTAGCCGTTGGCGAAGCTACCGCACTTGTCCATCGTGCAAGGGCGCTCGTCTCCGGCCGGAAGCACTAGCGACAAAGATTGGAGGACGGAGCATCTCGGAGATTCTTGCAACCAAGATTGTCGCTTCGTTCGAGTTCTTTCGAGCGCTCAAGCTTGACGCGTGGGAGCAGGCGATCGGGCGAACCATGCTCGAACAAGTGACTGGCCGCCTGGGTTTTCTGATCGATGTTGGACTTGGCTATCTGACACTTGATCGGACGCTCCGCACGATCAGCAGTGGCGAGGCACAGCGAGTCACACTGACTTCCGCGCTTGGTTCCAGCTTGGTCAACATGCTCTACGTCCTCGACGAGCCTTCGGTCGGCTTGCATCCGCGCGACGTGGACCAATTGATCCAGGCGGTCGCGTCACTGCGTGAGCGAAACAACACCGTGGTCGTCGTCGAACATGAGGAGGCGATGTTGCGCGCCGCAGATCACATTATTGAAGTCGGCCCCGGAGCGGGGGAACGTGGCGGGCAAGTTGTGTTCGAGGGAACGCTCGACGAAATGGAGGCCTCCGCAGAGAGTATGACGGGAGGATATCTCTCGGGTCGACGAGGCATCGGCGTACCAGAACGCCGCCGACAGCCTAGTCACGGCTGGGTGAGATTGGTCCGAGCGCGAGGTAACAACTTGCAGAACGTGACGGTCGAATTCCCACTCGGCGTACTTTGTTTAGTGACGGGAGTCAGCGGCGCCGGCAAGAGCTCGCTTGTACAGGACACGCTATACGGGGCCCTGTGTATTCGAAAGCGCAAGAACGCGACGAAACCTCTGACCTACGATGACGTGTACGGGGACGGCCAGCTTGACGATGTGATCTTGATCGATCAAAGCCCCATCGGTCGATCTCCACGTTCAAACCCCGTGACATACGTGAAGGCTTTCGACGAGATTCGCGCCGTCTTCGCCGACACGATTGAAGCTCGCACTCACAATTACACGGCAAGTCACTTCAGCTTCAATGTCGAGGGCGGACGTTGCACGGCATGTAACGGTGATGGCCACGTCGAGATCGACATGCAATTCCTCGCCGATGTCTATATGAAATGTGAGCAGTGTCACGGCACTCGGTATCGCAACGAGATTCTTGATGTTACCTACCGGGGACGAAATATCGCGGATGTACTCGACATGACGATCCGAGAAGCCTTCTCGTTCTTCCGTGGTCAACATAAAACACAGAAGAAGTTAAAGCGATTGATCGACGTTGGGCTGGATTACTTACGGCTCGGTCAGCCGGCAAACACGCTCTCCGCCGGCGAAGCCCAGCGACTAAAGCTTGCCTCTTACATTTCGTCGGCAAAACGCAATCGCACCTTGTTCATCATGGATGAACCGACGACAGGGCTGCATTATTCGGACATCGTGCAATTGCTAGATTGTTTCGAGGCACTGCTAAGCGTCGGCCACTCGCTGATTGTTGTCGAACACAACCTCCAAATGATGAAAGCATCTGACTACCTCATCGACCTTGGCCCCGGAGCTGCCGAGGAAGGTGGCAACGTTGTCGTTCAGGGGACGCCTGAAAAAGTTGCTCGCTGTGAGGACTCCGTCACCGGCGGTTTCCTTGCGGAAGTGCTTGGCGATTCGTTGGAAGAGCAATCCGCATAGTTGTCAGGTGGGCTGTGCCTACCAGCAGAAATGGTCGGCACAGCCCACCTTACTAAAGCAAGAGTTCAGAATGTCGTTCGCCGAGCAAGTTGATGTCTTCTACGGTCGCGTTACGCATAGCTCGGCGCAAGTCTACGCACGGGTGAGTTCGCTTGTTGGTGGAGGCGATTGGTCGATTACTGGACAGATTCGCGGGCCCGTCGCGCCCGGCACAAGAACTTTGCCGACGACGATTGAACTGGCCGACCTTGGCGAAGGTGCGACCCTGCTTGCTTCGTGTTCGATTCCGGACCCAACATTTTGGACGACACAACTTCCCGCTACGTACGATGTCGAAGTTCAGTTGCACCGTGAAGGCGAACTTGTTGAAACGGTTAGTCGTTCGCTCGCCATTCGAGCCTTCGGCGCAAGCGGGCGAAACTTCCTATGGGACAGCAAACGCTGGGTGCTACGAGGTGTATCAGCGCCAGTGAAAGAATTCGAGGGGCTTGACGCATTCAAGGACAATGCCGGCGTGCTAGTCGCACAGAGTCCGCCGGAGTCATTACTCCGCGACGCTTCTTTGGCTGGTGTGCTGCTTGTCGTTGAACTATCACCAGACGATCTAATCGCTGAACTTCAACGTCTTAGTCTTTGGCCAGCGGTTGCGATTGTGATTCTTCCACATGATTACGAAGTCAACGCCGAGTTGCGCGCCTCCGCACCGAACTTACTCTTCGCGGCGCGAGTCGATCCGCGTAGCACGCCACAACCAGCAAAGTGGTTGGACGTGATTATCTGCGACGCCTCGGATGTGGAGCGGTTCCACGATACGACAAAGCAATGGCTGCTTCCCCTCGTGGCAGAACGCCGATTAAATGGGGACTATACTTTGATCGAAGCACGTCGCGAGTGCGATCACTTGCAACGAGATCTGGTGCCACATGGTGACTTCGCCGGATACGTAGTTCATTGCGGTGCCACTTCGCGTGCAGATGATCGGGCAGCATCGCAGGGCTCTTCACCTCGATAGACAACATCTTCAATTGAGACTACCTTTAGGTCGTCGCGATAAGGTATACGCTCATCACAATGTCGCTTGCCTATGTTCATTTCTTGGAAGCAATTCACTTCCAGCACCGTTGCAAAGATGTGCGTTGGTGTTGAATGCGATAAGTGCGGCTGCACGTACTACTACGAATTGTCACGGATCGGATCGGGAACAGGCACGGCGCTTTACGGCGTTGGGCAGACCGGGGCCAGCCGTGCCGCAAATGACAATTCGTTGACCGACTTGCAACAGCGGTTGGCCACCGAGGCAGAACTCGTTCCGTGCCCAAAGTGCAACTGGATCAACGACGAGTTAGTTACTGGTTTTCGCCAAGGCCGCTACCGAGGATTACTTACGACGGGCGGCCTCGTCGCGATCGTTGGCACCGTGATCTCGTTATTCTCTGTTTGGATACTCTCCGTAGGACCAGCGCCGGATCGCGGAGCGATCCCGTATTTCCTAGTCGGTGGAATCGGCGCGTCGATCTCATTCATGCTCGTAACTCTGGTCTTGCAGATTTGGTTGCGAAACCGAATCCAGCCCAATCGCGATTATCCGCTGCCTCCCAGAATACCGCCGGGCACGCCTGAGTCGTTGTTTCTCGACGACGAGACGGGTGAGCTGAAGCCCGCCTCCACAAATGGCAGCCACCAGCCGATGGAAGATGCTCCCGTCGAGATTCAAATCGGTCGACACACGTTGCCGGCAGTCTGTTGTCGCTGCCTACAGGACCCGGATCCCAGCCATTCCCAGCAAGTGCCTGTGTTGCCCGCGATTTCGCTGGAGATTCCACTGTGCAAAGCCTGTGCGAAGGCGATCTCACGCCGAAAGTTGTTGATCTGGGCGGTCGTGACCGCGATGGGCTTCCCAGTTATGTGCCTTGGTTTGTGGGTGGCAAGACTACAGAAAGAGGAATTCTGGATATTCTTCGCCGTCTCTTGTGCGCTTGCTCCAACATTGGGCGGCATCGCAGCTCATTTGCTCGAACGGCCAGCCAGAGTGAAGGTGGTTGATTCCGCTCGGGGGATCGTCCGCATCCGATTTGAGAATCGCGGCTACCTCAAGCACATCAACTTAGAAGAGAAAACCTGACAGGACGAAAAAGGGCAACTCAATAATCTTCGCCGCTCCATCGAAACCAGAAAGCCTCTTGTGACAGAAGATTCACTAAACCTCGACCGCTACGTTCGTCAAATGCGTTACCCACCACTTGGCGAGCGAGGCCAAGCGAAGCTGCAAGCTAGTCGTGTTTTGATCTGCGGATGTGGTGCGCTGGGTTCTGTGTTGGCAAATACGCTCGGTCGAGCGGGTGTCGGACATCTCCGAATTGTTGATCGCGACTTCCTCGAACTGAACAACCTCCAACGTCAAGTCCTTTACGACGAAGAAGATGTTGCTGCGGGAATCCCGAAGGCCATCGCCGCCGCGGACAAGTTGCGGAAGATCAATTCACAGATCGATATCGAACCGCTTGTCACCGACGTTGATCACACGAATATCGAACAGTTGATTGATGGCGTCGACATGATCGTCGACGGCACGGACAACTTCGAGACGCGTTTTCTCCTGAACGACACCGCCGTAAAGTTCGACATCCCGTGGGTCTACGGCGGCTGTATCGGAGCCGAAGGGCAATCAATGACGATCGTTCCCGGCGATACGCCATGCTTGCGATGCTTGATGCAGGAATCGCCGCCACCAGGCACAACGCCTACTTGCGATACCGCCGGAATTCTCGGCCCCATCATTAACATCATCGCATCGCTGGAAGCATGCGAGGCGATCAAGATTCTCAGCGGCAATCGTGATGCAATCAATCGCACTTTGACGGTTGTCGAGTTGTGGGACAATCGCATACGCCAAGTGAAATTGGGCTCGTTGAAAGAAGCCGTCGATTGTCCAACCTGTAAGCATCGCGAATTTCCATGGCTGGCGGGAGAGCGCGGCAGTCATACGGCAATCCTTTGCGGACGCAACGCAGTCCAACTAAGTTTCCCAGAGAGGCAATCCTTGTCACTGGATTCGCTCGCCGCGAAGCTACAAGGAGTCGGAACGGTCACACAGAATCGTTTCCTATTGCGTCTTGCCGTTGATGACTACTTACTCACCATCTTCCCCGACGGTCGAGCGATCATCGGCGGGACGGAAGAGATCGCCGAGGCTAAAACGATCTACGCAAAGTACATCGGTAGCTAGTTGCGCGTGCCACTTGCCGCGACGCGGGCTTGCTGTCGGGCGCGGCGCGTCTCCGCAAATCGTTTCGCAAGTTCATCGGCCAGGACGCCAACAAGAATTACCGTTCCGATGATGGCGAATTCCAATTCGGTTGGCATCCCGAGCAAATTGATCGAGTTATAAAGCGCACGCATAAGCGCTGCACCAATTATCACTCCGGTAATTGATCCCTCGCCTCCCCGTAAGCTGCAACCGCCAAGTACGGCAGCGGCGATCGCGTACAACTCGTAGAACTCACCGTGACTCGCGGGCTGAACGCCGTTAATCTCCAACGAGAAGAGAATTCCACCCAGACCAGCCATAAACGAGCAGATTACGTAGGCGAGAATGATCATTCGATCCGTCTTGATGCCGCTGAATCGAGCCGCTTGTTCGTTTCGTCCAAGGGCAAGCAAATAGCGGCCAAAGACGGTCTTGTTAAGAAAAATCGCAGCCACGATCCCCAATCCAATTGTGATCAGAAACGGAATAGGAAGCGCGAAGTCTTCGACAAAAGGGACTGGAATCTTCCCACGAGCCAAGTAACGCAGCGATTTGAAGCCGGTGCCGAACCCTTGCGTCGAATCGCCGGTTAGCCAGCGCGAAAACCCGCGATAAATCAGAAGTCCGCACAGAGTTACCACGAACGGTTGCAATCTCATCTTCGTGATGAGGAGCCCATGCACGAGACCGATTGCCAAGGAGATCAACACAATACTAAGGAGAGCCACCGGCACACTCAGCTCGTGTTCAACCAGAAACAATGGCAGCAAACACCCGACGAGCCCCACGACTGAACCAATCGAAAGATCGATTCCACCTGTGATGATCACAAATGCGACGCCGATGCTAAGAATGCCAAATAGCCCGATCCAACCGGTAAGGTTCTGCAGATTGTACGCACTCAAGAAACTATCGGGCTCCAGGATCGCAGTCCCGACCAGAACTGCCAACAGCAGTAACAAGATTCCGAGTATTCTCTTCATCAATCTCTCCAGACGACTTTAGGTCGCCGCAGTTAGCACGCCGCCAGTGGCAAGTTGCATCACGTTCTCTTCGCTCAGTTGTTCGCGGTTCAATTCGCCGGTAACACGGCCTTCGTGCATGACCAGAGTTCGATCGGACATCCCGAGGATCTCTTCCATTTCGCTGCTGACAAACAGAATTGCGACGCCGTCCTTCGCAAGTTCTTCCATCAATTGGTAGATCTCGTGTTTTGCTCCGATATCAATGCCACGAGTCGGTTCGTCCAGGAGGAGAACTCGTGGACGCAGCGTCAGCCATTTGCCAAGGACAACCTTTTGTTGATTCCCTCCAGAAAGATACTGAACGACTTGTCTCGCAGAAGGCGTCCTGATGTTTAACGCCCTTATCATCTCGTCGGTATCTTCGCGCTCTTTCGCAGCATTTAGAAATCCGGATGTGTGGCAGTTGTGCCAAAGGCCTGCTAGCCCGATGTTCTCGCCGACGCTCATTTCAAGAATGAGACCCTGCAGCTTCCGATCTTCGGGAACTAGCGCCAGGCCGTTGTCAATCGCATCAGCAGGACTCTTGAAGTCCACGATCTTGCCGTCAATTCGGATCACACCACCCAGCGACGGTGTAACACCAAACAACGTTTCCAACAACTCGGTGCGACCCGCTCCGACCAAGCCTGCAACTCCGACTATCTCGCCGCAGCGCAACGAAAAGTTGACGCGATGTCGCGGATGCGCCGGACTAACGAGGTCTTTAACTTCTAAAAGTATCTCGCCGGCTTCATGCGGGATGCGGCTATAAAACTGGGATACGTCGCGGCCAACCATCAACTGTACCATGTTGTCATGGTTAATCTCGTCGCGATTCAACTCGCCGGCGTTCTTTCCGTCTCGCAGAACGACAACTCGGTCGGCAAGCTCATTGACTTCACTTAGCCGATGCGAAATGTAGATGATGCTGACGCCGCGATCGCGAAGATCCTTGACAACGCGAAAGAGAGCCTCCGTTTCATGATGCGAAAGGCTCGAAGTAGGCTCGTCCATGATCAACACGCCAGCTTCGATCGACAAAGCCTTGGCAATCTCGATCATTTGTTGCTTACCGATTGGTAATGTTCCCACAATCGTGCGTGGTGAAACATCCAACCCAATTGAGCGTAGGACAGTTGCTGATCGGCGATCAATAGTCCGACGATCGATTACGCCCAGACGCGCGGGCTCGCGGCCGAGGAAGATGTTTGCACCTACATCTAGATTGTCGGAGAGGTTGAGTTCTTGGTGAATCAGTGCGATGCCCAGGTCTAGCGCCGCCTGTACGTCTTTGATAGCGATCGATTCGCCGTTAAGAAGTATTTCACCAGCGTCCAGTCGCTGGATACCGGCCAGAATCTTCATCAATGTACTTTTGCCCGCACCGTTTTCGCCGATGACAGCGACGACTTCTCCTTTGCCGAGCTTGAGACGGACCGAATCAAGCGCAAGCACGCCAGGGAACCGTTTCGTCGCTTCACGAACTTCGAGTAGCGGCGGAGTAGAAACGTCGTCCATAGAACTACGATGCGATCAACGATGAAGGACGTAGCAACGGCGATTTACGGAGCATCGTATCGCGTTGCGTCAAAGCTCCGGTCTAGCACTTCATCAATAACCCCTTGACGACGCAAGCGGGCATTTAGTTGATCAAGCCGACCAACGAAGATCATGATGCTACCACCATCCGGCATCGCTTCCTTGACCAGCTCTCCGCACATTCGACCGGCTGTGTAATTGTCCATTCCGACATAACACAATCGCTTGCTTTCTGGGGCATCGGAATCTTGTGTGATCAAGTTCGTTCGTGCTGCGATTTCATCCAACAAGTCTTGTTGATTCTCTGGATTGATCGGACTGATCGCAATCCCGTCAACTTTCTGGGCAAGCAGCTCCTCGCACATCCGCTTTTGATCCGCCAACCCCTTCGGTGGCATCCGCACCAGTACGTTGACATCAAACTCTTTGCCAGCGTCCCGCGCCCCCTTCTCAGCGATTACCCAGAACGAGGCGATACCGTTCGTCACAAACGCGACTGTCGGACGCCCCTCCTTCGTCGTCGCGGCGGGGCCTGAAGCATCTTCTTTGGTCAGCTCCTTCAACTCGTCCCAAAACACTTGGACGTTTTCCTGCGTGATTTTGCGGGCGGCGATATTTACGAATCCGTCTTCAGGAAGAACGCTTTTATCGCCGCGGGCTAATGCCGCGAGTATTCGAACCGACTCGTAACCGTACTTATAAGGATTCTGCACCACCGTCCCGTGGATTTCGCCATCCACGATTCCTTGTAAACAACCGTCTTCTTCATCGAAGCCGATAACTTCGATCGAATCTAGCTTGTCCGCTTCCCGAACCGCTTCGAGCATCTTCGGTGGGTTATAGGCGAACAATCCGACCATGCCATCGAGGTCGGGATATCTCGCAATCGCATCCTGCGCCAGTGACTTTGCTTTGGCGAAATCGAACTGATCGGTCCGCGTGTCGAGAAACTCGTACTTGTCGTTTTTCAGCGTGTTGCCGTCCTCCGAGGAACTGGCAGAGGTAGCGTTCGATGTCGTTCTGTCGGTTCGTTGGCGAGTGCAACTAGACGAGAGAACGGCAATGATTACAACTAACAACAAAGCCGTCTTAAACTTCATGATTCCACCTTGATCTCGCTTGCATAGGGACGCTCTCGGGAGGCCTAGTTTCTGAGAAAGTGTGAGCCGACAATAACAACTCGTTTGACTATCAAGAGTTGCGATTCTAATTTGATCGTCGAACCCGAACAAGTGCCTGATTTTGTCGTAGATGGCAGTCTTTGGTAAGCTGGGAGCAGTGATCGGCGCGAAACATCTTGTGACGCAAGGGGTTTCAACTTCGGGTAAACCGTTTTTCGGAGACAGGATGATGCAGGTAACTCGATGGCGCCCCTCCCACCGACACAGGTTGCGAAGACCCAAGCTACGAGGGCGCTGGTTGGTAATCATCCTCGCCACGTTGATGATCGCTGCAGATCGGCCTGCTGAGCAAACTTCGGAGAAGGAATCGTTGTCCAAGTTGCAAGATTATGTGGGCAGTTGGCGAGGCGTCGGCCAAGTCAGACGGGGCTCGACCAAAGGCGCGTGGAGTGAAAGTTCGGATTGGGCGTGGAAGTTCAAAGACGATACGGCCAGTCTGACGTTCAAAGTTGATGACGCGAAATACTTCAATACAGGGACGCTCCGAGCGATCGATGGAAACGCGGCCTACGAGCTGCTCGCCGAGTCTGATAACTCGAAGGTGAAGTACTTGGGACAACTCGACGACGCAGGAATGTTGGTTCTCAAGTCTGCCGACGTTCCCTCTGACAAGCCAGCTCGTATTTCGATTCGCCAAGTCGCAGATGGCAAGCGCATGCTGGTACTGTTCGAGCGTCGCGTTGGTGAGGATCGCTACTTGCGGATGGCCGAGGTCGGCTACACACGGAAGGGGAGCAATTTCGGCAAAGGCACGAATTACATCGAGTGTGTTGTAACTGGGGGCGTCGGGACGATGCCCGTTACGTTCGAGGGCAAAACATACTATGTCTGCTGCACGGGCTGTCGAGACTACTTCAATGACGATCCAGCTGCAGCGCTCGCGGAATATCGTGAAAGAAAACAACAAGAGAAGCAAGACAGTAAGTAGATTCGTCAGTCCGGCTAGAGCCGCTTCCGGCATCATCCCCAAGAAACGGCACTGCTAAGAACCAAGAGATCCTCACAGTTCACGATGATTTTCGATTCGCTGATGGTCGCCATGGTCGCGAGCGGATAAAGTAAGAATAGTCGTGCGTGATTATTCCCCAGACTCGATTCCTTCCTGAACAGCGGTCGCATGAAAAAGATTTTGCTCGCAGCGTCTCTCCTCCTCGCCTTCGCTAACGCGGCGCGATATCTCGGCGAATCGGATGCCGACGAGTTGGACGACATCCTTGTTTTGAGTCGCCCCGTGCCGCGAGATGCCAGCGATCTTCGGGTGATTGAAGAAGCAGTGAAGCGAGTTGCAACGAAGGTCGTGCCGTGTACCGTTGGCGTTCAAGTCGGGAACAACCATGGCAGCGGCGTTGTCATTACCGAAACAGGATACGTGCTAACTGCCGCCCACGTCACCGATCGCCCAGGCCGGAATGCAACGATTAGGTTTCCTGACGGAACAACGGTGCGCGGCAAGACGCTTGGCATGCACACCGAGGCGGACGGCGCATTGATCAAGATTACGGACGAAGGCACCTGGCCACATGTCTCCGTCGTCACGGTAGACGATTATCCTTACCCCAAACCCGGTGACTGGTGTGTCGCGACGGGGCATCCGGGTGGCTTTGACGAAGGCCGCACTCCGCCAGTTCGCTTCGGACGTATTATCGATGTGAACGAGACCGTCATTCGAACGGACTGCACCATCAACAGCGGCGATTCGGGCGGCCCGCTTTTTGACATGCAGGGACGTGTTATTGGGATCCACAGTCGAATTGCCGAACAGTCCACCATCAACTTGCATGGCCCCGTCTTGGCGTTTCAGGAGAGCTGGCGACCGATGAGAGATGGTGAAGTCTATCCACCGGTCCCGGAAAGTCGCTTCCTGGATAAGCTCGACATCGACCGCGATGGAAAGATCACCCGGGCCGAGTTACCTGAAGGAACTTACCAAGAGTTGTACGATCGTCTGGCGGAGAAATTTGAATTGGAGGACGAAACAGCTTATACGATTCGCGAATTGAAAGGGCTGATGGGATGGCGCCACGTTCCGCCCTCATTCGAGATCCGAGCATACGATTCCGAACGTTCGTCGGGACACGCGTTGGCGACTAAGCGTTTCGTCCGAGGACGTGAAGTCCGAACAGCATTCGAGCCGCTTGTCGAAAACGCTCACAAGTCGATTGTCGAAGTGCGTTGCAATGACGAACGCGTTGCTTTGGGCACTGTGATCGAAGGTAGGATTGTGACCAAGGCAAGTCAGCTGCGCGACAACATTACTTGCAAAACGCACGACGGTCGAATTCTGTCGGCGCAGGTCGAGCACACTGATACGATCTACGACATTGCATTCTTGACCTTGGACGAGAAGCTCGACCCGATCTCATTGGCAGCGGAAGAAGACGTTCCATTGGGCAGTTGGGTGATCACTCCAGCACTGAGCGGCCGCCCCATCAGTATCGGTGTCAGCAGCGTCTTGAGTCGCGAGATAGAGGGTACGCCTGGAGTACTTGGCGTTGCCATTGACATAACGCAGACACAGGCCGTCGTCGTCAACGTGTTTCCGGAGAGCGGCGCCGCCCAGGCCGGGATTCAGGTCGATGATGTCATCACACGAATGATGTCGACCGAAGTCAGCAGTCTGGATGAAGTGCGAGCCGTTCTCGAGAGTTTCCGCCCAGGCGAAGTTGTTAACGCGACGGTGCTCCGCGATGGAAAATCGGTTGAGGTAGAAATTCGTCTTGGAGCACGAGAAGATGTCTTTCTCGACGACGAGCGATTCGGCAGCGGCCGATTGAATGGCAAACTGAGTTTACGGCGAGATGATTTTCCCGATGTGATCCAACATGATTCTGTCCTACGGCCCGAAGACTGTGGCGGACCTGTCACCGATCTTAGCGGCAACGTCGTCGGAATCAACATTGCACGCGCCGACCGCGTTGCGACGTATGCGTTGCCCGTCAGCGTTGTGCGCGATGTCTTAAAGAAGTTTCAAAGTGACGCGCCGTGAAGAACAATACGAATAACGAACGGAGAGACGTACCGATGCTGCAACGCTTGTTGATTGCGATTTCTGTCTTGGCGTCGTTAGCGACAGTGGTGAATGCTCAACTTCCGGGACGCGGCGGAGTCGGAGGGTTCTTCGGGGGTCGTGGGCGATTGCTCGTCGACTTGGAGGAAGTACGGACGGAACTAGGAATTGGCGAACCACAGGCCGAGCTTCTTGATGCCTTGCAATTGGATCTTGCCGAACAGCGGCGTGCAATACGCGAGGAGGACGAGGGTCCGCGCTCCGCTGACGAAACTGTGCGCCGACTACATTTCACGCATTTGCTTGAATCACTTGCTGCATTTGACCGTCGTAGCGAATCGCTCGTCACCGTCGTACTCGAACCACAGCAGGCCAGTCGGCTGTCAGAGCTGTATCGCCAGCGCGACGGCCTCCGAGCGTTTGAACGCCCAGAAGTTGCAACGAAGCTGAAACTGACGGATGAACAGAAGTCACGGATCAAATCCCTGCGAGAGACGTTTGTCGACGGGCGCCAACGTGGCAGCACGCCGGAACAGCGCCGTGAGCTTCGTGAGAAGGAACAGGAAGCACTCCGCGACCTGTTGAACGAAGAGCAACAGACGCTCTGGAAAGAGCTGCTCGGCAAGCCGTTCGACTTTCTGTCGCCATCGAGGCGCGGCCTGCGAAATCGGTAGCATGAACACGGCTGGCGGTTCGCTCGCACTTCCCGACTACCTGGGAGCGCCTTATAATCGCCGCGATGCCCAATGCCCTGAAACACAACGATCAATCTCCGGTCGTCCAGATCCAAGACCTCGCCAAAAGCTACCGAGTCTATCAAAAGAAAGAGGGCTTAGCGGCGTCCTTGCGCGGATTGTTTCATCGTGAATATCGCGAAGTCGAAGCAGTTCGCGGAATCGATCTGATTGTTGAGCAGGGAGAATTCGTTGCCTTCCTCGGTCCCAACGGTGCAGGCAAGACGACGACGCTCAAGCTCCTTTCGGGTGTCATCAATCCGACGAGCGGTACCGCGAAAGTGATGGGGCATGTTCCTTGGAAACGCGAGAACGCGTATCGCCGCCGATTCGCTTTGGTGATGGGACAAAAGAATCAGTTGTGGTGGGATCTTCCGGCTCAAGAATCGTTTCGGCTACATCAACAAATCTATCGGATTGATCGAGAAAGCTTCGACCGAACTCGTGATGAGTTGACGGAGTTGCTAGAAATTCAAGAACTGCTCAAGCAGCCAGTGCGTGAGTTGTCGCTGGGCGAACGAATGAAAATGGAGCTGACGGCCGCACTTCTGCATTCGCCGGAGGTGTTATTCCTTGACGAACCGACGATCGGATTGGATGTGGTCGCACAACACAATATCCAGCAGTTTCTCAAGCGTTACCAAGCGGAACGTCAAATCACGATTTTGCTGACCAGCCATTACATGAAAGACGTCGCAGCGCTTTGTAAACGCGTCGTCATTATTGCGCAGGGGCGCATCGAATATGATGGTTCATTGAGCGGCATCATCGATAGTTTTAGCGGTCATAAGATCGTGACGCTTCAATTTGCCGAAGACGACGCGATGAAGGATCTGGAACGCTTTGGTCAGGTCTTGGAGATTGTTCCTCCGAAAGCCAAGTTACGAATCAGTCGCGCCGACGTTCCCAAGACGCTGGCCGCAATTCTCTCACAGCATGTGATCGAAGATGTCGTTGTGGAAGATCCGCCACTCGAAGAAGTCATCGCAGACGCGTTCGCCCGAGCTCGAAACGATCAAGACGAGACGATCGAACCCGCTGACGATGCATCCGCCCACGCGGAGTCGCCCAGCTAGATGTACACACGCGCCGCAACTTGGTGGACGATTCTACGCATCTGTCTCGAAGAACGTCTCGTCTATCGAGGTGACTTTGCCCTCGGGACGTTGATGCGATTTTTGCCAATCGTCACACAGATCTTTCTGTGGCAAGCGGTCTTTCACGCCAGTGGCCGAAGTGAACTCGGAGGCTACGCCGAACAGCACGTCGTCGCCTATTACCTGCTTACGATGCTCAGCCGCGCCTTTTCCAGCATGCCTGGTTTGGCATCGGGCATCACGCGGCAAATCCGCGAAGGCGAAGTAAAGAAGTTTCTAATTCAACCGGTCGACATGCTCGGCTTCTTGCTGCTCGGTCGGATCGCCCACAAGGTCGCTTACTATTCAGTCGCCTTTCTACCCTTTGCACTCGTCTTCTTTTTGTGCCGCAGTTACTTTTCTGATCTGCCGGATGGAGCAGCAACGCACTCGATCGCCACGTTCGCGGCGTTCCTCGCAACGCTGATCATGGGATTCATTCTCGGCTATTTCCTTGAGGCATCACTCGGCTTAGTTGGATTTTGGTGGCTGGAAGTTCGCTCGCTGCTGTTTGTCTATATGCTACTGAGCTTCTTCCTGTCCGGGCACATGTTTCCGCTTGACATGCTTCCCGAACCGTGGCGAATGATCGTGAACGTACTGCCACTCCAGTATCTAGCCTACTTTCCTGCTGCCGTGTTCCTAGGCAAGGTTTCCGGTTGGGAGTTATTGCAGGGGCTCTGCGTAGAACTCGCTTGGATGCTGTTTTTCATTGTAACAGCGCGCGTCTTGCTTCACCGCGGGTTCAAGCGATATAGCGGATTCGGCGGCTAGCGGATTCGGCGGCTAGCGGATTCGGCGGCTAGCGCAATCGTCTTTTACCTGTAGCGGGATTCGCAAGAATTCCGAAACGGGATGGCTGAATTCATGCGAATCCAGCTACGAGTTTGTCGCTACACGTATGTGACGACCGCACTAGTTCCCTCGTCGTACCACCGGCCAAAGCGTATCAGATTTCCAAGGCAGGCTGTGACCCTCTCCAACATCGCTAACCCAGCGCGAAGTAAACGCTCTCCGCCGTCTTGCGCAGCAACCACTCGCGATCGTCTTTGGAAAACTCCATACGGTCGCGGATCAACGCGATGGATGCTTTGTAGGTGTTTCCCTCACCAACGAGTTGGTAAGGCGAATCGCTTGCCCACATCAACCGCTGCGAACCGAACTCGTCATAGAGCCGCCGAATCATCGGCTGCAGATCATCGTAGGGAGCCTGCTTCTTGCCCAATGCATAGTAAGCAGAGATCTTAACGTATGTGTTCTTGTGCCGCGCAAGCGAACACAGATTCTTCAAGTCGCTCTCGCGCACTTCGCCGTCAACGCCGATTCGTGCAAAGTGGTCGATGACGACTTTTGTATCCGGAAACTGCTCACACATTTTGTTGACTTCAGGAAGGTTGTCGGGATTGATCAGGCAACACATGGCTTGTCCAGTAGTTGCAGCAGTTTCCCACATCAACTTCATGCCGTCGTTGTTTAGCCAATGAGCGTCCTTTCGCAGCCAAGGCGTAATGCGAAATCCAGTAACTTGCTGCTTCAGGAGTTGCTTCATCGCGACATCGGGATGCGGCTTCGCATCGTCGATCATTCCGACGACCCTAAACACGCCGGGATGCTGCGCAGCGGCGTCAGTCATATATCTATTATCGAATCCATAGAAAGTATGATGCCCGATCAAGACGACTCGCCCGACGTTCTCCTTGCGCGCGGTTGCGAGAAGCTCTTCAGTTGAAAAACTCGGCGGAGCGAGATCGTCAAGCGTTGTCCCTTGCTTGAGTGGATACTTATTAATGTCGCGAGTCCAGATGTGCGAGTGCGCATCGATATGCACGTTTTCTTTTGAATCTGCCAATAGATCCTCACTGAGTTGGCTGGCCGCAATCAGACCAGCGGTTGCGGCCGTCGCCCGCAGCGCGTCGCGACGCGAGATGTTTGAATTACCGTTGTCTGTCATCTTGAACTCCAGATTTCGAGAAGTGATTCTGTCTGCGACGATCAACAGTTTAACCACTACACCATCGTCGTGCGCCACACGATCGCCATCGGCGTAAGTTGACCTAAGCACTCGCTGGGACTAATCCCGTCGTAACGTGAAGGCCGTGTAGTGAATTCCAGTCTCGTCGTCCGTAACCAACGCTCCGCCTGGTGCCAAGTATCGAGCCAGGACAGCGAAGGGTGGCAGCGGGTTGTTGGTTAGCGCTCCGTTAAGAGCCCGGAACACGCCATTGTTCTCCGATGCCGTGGCCAGCCTCGATTGCGTTGACGCTGCGGTCGCAAGCTCGTAAAGACTTCGGAAGCCTTCCTCCGGGCGATTGAACGAGATCATTCCGGCTTTCGTCTCACCCTGTTGCCGTTTGATCTTGCTCGCGATTAATTTGAAGTCCAACTCGTTTGCCAACGATAATGAGACATCGCTCTTTGCGATAACTACCTGTTCAAATAGTTTCTCGCTATCGGTCGCCAGAAAGTAGTCGCCGACGACCGCCAAACACGGCGTCGGTAGTCGGACAAGCTCCGAGTTTTGTTGCTGGTTGCGGCGGCGTCCCACCTCTGCACGATAGTACGTGGTGCCCCCGTAGGTCTTTTGCTCGAGTCGTTCGGAGAATTTTGCAGCCACGCGGTCGAGCATCGCGCGCGTTCGGTCGGGGTCATTCAGCTTGAGGCCGATGAGCCTCGATTGACTGTTGAGGCGTGCAGGTCGCTGCATCCAACTCACCATCGTCGCCCGGCCTTCCAAGCCCTCGACAACCTCTCGCTCAAGATCGATGTCTAAGCCATTTGCGATCCGTTCGACGACTTGCGTCTGCCATGCCTCTTCGCCGCGAAATGTGTCGTACAAACGAGTCAGCTCGGCGTAGGTCTTATCTACATTCCAGTTCAGCGACGTGTAACTGGCAGCATCTTTTGGGACCCACGGCTCCGGGGTCACCTCACCAGCCTCGAACGCAATCATCTTCAACACACCATTACGAGGATTCTCGAGCATGACGTGTGTATGAAAGATCCCGTCGAACTCTTCCGTACCCAAGATTAAGCTTCCGCCGATCGCCTTCACACCGTTGATTCCGAGTCCTGACAGCAGCGAGATCCCCGCCTGGGCCGAAAAGTTTCCGCGTATCGCTCGTTTGGCCAACGAGAAGGGATCGGCATACCAAGTAATCTGCGGCGGTTCGTCTTTGAAGCCAACCGATCGCTTCATGATCGCCGTGAATGTCCGGTTAGTGGCAAGGCTCTCAACTTCATCGCCATCCCAAACACCCAACACTTGGGCCAGCATCACCTCGTCGCTGCTCAAACCGATCACTCCGTCACGCACAAAGTACGCGACGCGACGTTGGCGATCACCCGGGAATTCATGGAGGATGATCTCCGTTTCGTCCACCATGTTCGTCGTTCGTGTTGCTCCCTGCTCGGCCATCGCCGTCAGGGCAACTTCGATTACCTGTTCGGCCGCGAAGAGATGATCGCCAACGTCAAAAAACACAATCAGCTGCGGTCGCCCTTGTTCGGCAGCGACGAGCGCAACACACAGCTCTCCCTGAGGAATTGCCAGCAGTTCGTGCAGTGGAACGCCAACACGATCTTCGACGACTTGAAACGCCTCCGCCGCGGATCGGTACAAATCTCCTACGAACGGCTGGACTTGTTCATCGGCGGCAATCCGACCCATCGCCGTATCACGGAACTTCTCGACCAACTCGGGCACATTGGCGACTCGCACGTATGCCAAGGTTTCGGCGGGCAGCAAGTGGGGAGCACCGGGACGCTCTGTTTCCTCGGCATTGACAGAATTCTGAAACAAGCAAACAGCGGCGCAGACCAAAATAAATCGCAACTTCATCACGAAGCAATCTCCCATGGCATCAACAGGACGAGACACCCCAGTTCGGTAACGCGGGACAGACGCACGTTATACACTACCCATGCACCGGTTGGTGAGTTTCAACGTGACGTAGCGCTACTGAAAGCGAGGATCTGCGGCACGACGCTATTGCGTCAGGAGGTTAACGATCGCTGCGTCGATCGCTTTTCGTTTTCGCAGATGTGCTCCAACGATCGTGCCTGTTTCGTCCAACAGAAATGCCTGCGGGATCGAGTCGACGCCGTAGTGCTTCGCGATTGGATTATTCCAGACTTCGTTGCCTGGATGGTTCGAGAACATCTGCGGCCACGGAAGTTGCTTTTCGCCAACAAACTCAGCAAGTTTCTCACGGTCAACGTCGAGACTGACCCCGACGACTTCGAGCCCGTCGTCATGATAACGGTCGTAGAAGTCCTTAATGTATGGCGTCTCTTGAACGCAGCCTGGGCACCACGTAGCCCAGAATACGACGAGTACGGGCTTACCTCTCATCGACGCCAAATCGAAACGTCTGCCACGTAGAGTCGGGCTGGTGAATTTCATCGCGTTCCCAAGGACGCCGGGGTTCGCGGAGCGAAGGCGATCAAGCTGCTGTTTCAACTGCGTCACATCCGTGTGCGATGCGCACAGACGCAAGCCTTGCGAGGCGACTTCGATGGCGGTAGGAACTTCGCCCTCGTTTGCTAGTCGTTCGACGGCGGTCGAGTAGAGCTGCACATTCATTCCACAATCTGGATGGGCCGTCGAGTGCCGAGCGAGGGCGACGGGCATTTTCGTGCCGATCTCTGATTTCGTAAGGTAACTGGAAACGAATCGCTGGACCGAAGCGTTTGCAGCGGCCTGGCTGTCGTACTCGGCCTGAAACAATTCACGATAAAAGCTGTCTCGACGATTCGCATAGAGTGAAGGGTGCGAGTCGGCCCCGATCCCGAGTGCCGCCAGCTTGGCATCGTGAGACGATTGAAGTTCCATGCCCGAGCCACTTCTTTGCTCGTTCGTGGCGATTAACTTGTCCAGTCGTTGGATCAACTCGTCGATCGTCTCAGGAGTTACCGGCGTTCCGACAGCAGTCCGTTCACGTAGCTGCTGCAACTCATTCCACGCTTTGTCGAGTGGACTCGCCGTTGCCACCACTCCCCGCTCTTGAACGTCCTGGCCCGGTGCAACACCGGTATGCCAAGCGTTCTCGACGGCTTCGACCTTTTGGTTCGAGAACCCCACCGTCAGTATCGCCGTGGCGACCTCTCGGCGGTCGCACGACGCAAAGCTGAGCAAACAGATCGAACAGCCTAGTGTTATCGTTCGGTTCATCCCAGTACATCCATCATGATCGTATTTATCGCGACCTCATTCGACCGATCACCGTGACGATCGCGTCACTCTCGTTCACTTGACGAAATGGCATCCTTCGGAAGTGTAGGTCACGTTCTTCATGGCTGTCGCGGGTGGAATTCGCTGCCACGGAGGCATCTATCTGCGACGCAATATCGAGGATAAGGTGATACGTCGAATGCCGTGTACGCTCCTTGAAAAAAGATGGCGATCGACCATCGAACAACTCTTATTAGGTGACACCATCCTGTTTTTTTGAAGACGAGTTTGAACGAGAGATGACTCCAACCGAAAGCACTGGAAGTTGAGACGGATAGCAAAATGACAATCTACGGTACCGCCCTCCTTTCAATCTGTTTGCTTTTCGGATTGAGCGTGGGCCGGATTTTGGGCGCGGTGATTGGTGTCGATGCGAACGTTGGCGGCGTCGGCATTGCAATGTTGCTGCTGATTCTGGTCTGCGACCGTTTACAGCAGTCCGGTCGTATGCAACCGCCCACCACACAAGGCATCGCTTATTGGAGTTCGATCTATATCCCGGTCGTTGTCGCGATGGCGGCCAGCCAAAACGTGGTGGCGGCGATCAAAGGTGGTCCCGTGGCGATCGTTGCGGGAGTAATGGTCGTCATTGTGAGCTTTGCGATGGTCCCCATAATTAGCCGCCTTGGGCAATCAGACGCGCCGCCGCCAAACTCGCATACGCTCCCGACGAAAGACGAATCGTGATGGAACTGCTTGAACTGTTGCGGCAAGTCCTCACGAAGTATTCGCTGGTCACCGCATTTGCCGTGATTGGTGTGACCGTGTGGGGCTCCTATTTTCTGTCTGACTGTCTGACCCGAGGACGATTGCATGGCTCGGCAATTGCGATTCTGATTGGACTGCTACTTGCTTATGTCGGAGGAATCGCGACTGGCGGTGAGAAAGGCATCGCCGACATCGAGATGCTTTCCGGAATCGGATTGATGGGCGGGGCCATGCTCCGCGACTTCGCCATCGTCGCGACGGCGTTTGGCGTGCGGATGGACGAATTTCGCAGAACTGGAATCAGCGGGATTGTGTCGCTGGCGGTCGGCGTCCTGATGTCGTTCATCGTGGGCGCCCTCGTGGCGTACAGCTTCGGTTATCGCGACGCCGTCAGCCTAACGACCATTGGGGGCGGAGCTGCGACGTACATCGTTGGCCCCGTAACCGGCAGCGCTCTCGGAGCAAGTTCCGAAGTGATCGCGTTGAGCGTCGCCGCGGGATTAATCAAGTCCATGCTAGTGATGGTCACAACCCCGTTTGTTGCCAAGTACATCGGGCTCAACAACGCGCGCTCGGCCTTGATCTTCGGAGGTTTGATGGGCACGACCAGCGGAGTTGCAGGTGGGCTGGCAGCGACCGATCCCACGTTGGTCCCTTACGGGGCGATGACCGCGACCTTTTATACGGGTTTGGGATGTTTGCTTGGGCCCTCTGTCGTGTTCATGCTGATACGATCGATGGTGTGAACAACGTCATAAACTGTCAGAGGAGGACACTCGATGGATGAGCTTCAACTGATGGCCCGCGCCCGTTTTCATGCCGGCGCAGTTGCGATCCGATCAGGGGTGAAAGAGCACACCTACGCGGAGCTACTCGATCGTTCCGCATCTCTGGCTTCTGAACTTTTGGGCGAGACGGACGATTTGAACGAAGGTCGCGTCGCGTATCTCGCGCCAGCCGGATTCGATCACATTTCAGTTCAATGGGCGATCTGGCGTGCAGGCGGTGTCGCCGTCCCGTTGTCACACTCTGCGACCGAGCCCGAGTTGGAGTACACGATAACCGATTCGCAATCGCATTGCGTGATTGCTTCACGTGACTGTGCGGACAAAGTCGAAGCGATCTGCGAGCGACTAAGGCTACGTCTTTTGATCATTGAGGATGTCGACAATGTTTCCGGACAGTCGCTACCTGTCGTTACATCCGGGCGCCGAGCGATGATTCTTTACACTAGCGGTACGACCAGCAAGCCCAAGGGAGTCGTGACAACGCACGACAATATTCAGTCGCAAATCGAATCGTTGATCGAAGCCTGGAAGTGGCAACCCTCCGATCGCATTCCATTGTTCCTGCCGTTGCATCACATTCATGGCATCATTAACGTCATGTCCTGTGCATTGTGGTCGGGTGCCACGATCGCACCGTTTCGGAACTTTGACATGACCGCGATTTTGTCGCGAGTTGCAGACGACGCTTATACCGTCTTCATGGCTGTTCCGACAATCTACGTAAAGCTCATTCAGGCTCTCGAATCGATGGCTGACGGCGAGCGATCTAGAATCGTCGCTGGATTTGCACGAATGCGGCTAATGATTTCGGGGTCAGCCGCACTGCCAGCCAGCGTCCACGAGCAATGGACGTCATTGACCGGACAGAAGTTACTTGAGCGATACGGCATGACGGAAATAGGGATGGCGCTTTCCAATCCATTGGGCGGGGAGCGGCGTCCCGGAACGGTCGGACAGCCATTGCCTGGCGTCGCGCTCCGACTTAGTTCCGAACAAGGCGAGCCGGTGACAACCGAAGGTGAACCGGGAGAGATCCAAGTCCGCGGACCGGGCATATTCAGCGAATACTGGATGCGACCCGAGGTCACAGCAGAATCTTTCCAAGATGGTTGGTTTCGCACTGGGGATATTGCCGTCCAAGAAGATGGATACTATCGGATCATGGGACGGCGGTCTGTGGATATCATCAAGAGCGGTGGCTATAAACTCTCGGCGTTGGAAATCGAAGCCGCACTTCTCGAGCATGCGGCGATCCGAGAATGCGCCGTCGTGGGCATCCCGGATGATACGTGGGGCGAAGCAGTTGCGGTCGCGGCTGTTTTGAACGATGGTGAAGAACTTGATATCGAGATGCTTCGGTCGTGGAGTCGCGAGCGACTGTCGACATACAAGATTCCAAAGCGATTGCTGGTCGTCGACGCTCTACCTCGCAATGCGATGGGCAAAGTAACGAAACCGGCGGTCACAACACTCTTCTGAGAATTGCATCAAAAGGATACAGCTATATGTTGCTCCGCATGAACTTGTTTCTTCTGACAGCTTTGACGTTGTCGCCATGGTCTCTGTTCGAAACATCGCGAGTCTCAGCTAGAGAGCTGCATGTTTCCGAGCCACCGTATCAAACCGAAGAAGGCATTCTTTATCGCGACGGCGATGATCAGACCGAGTACATGCAAGAGCGATGCCGGTTAGATGTTTACTACCCGACGGACGTCGAACTATTTCCGACGGTGGTGTGGTTCCACGGTGGTGGGTTAAAGGCGGGCAATCGCTCAGTTCCAGAGGGCCTGAAGAGCAAAGGGATCGCAGTCGTTGCGGTGAACTACAGGCTGCATCCGAAAGTCAAGTCGCCTGCGTACATTGAAGACGGCGCAGCAGCGGTCGCCTGGACGTTTAAGAACATCCCTAAGTATGGCGGCTCCAGCAAACGGATCTTTGTCAGTGGCCATTCGGCGGGCGGATACCTAACAAGCATGATCGGGTTGGATAAACACTGGCTTGCGGCATACAAAGTCAACGCTGACGATATCGCTGGCTTGATACCTTATAGTGGACACACGATTACTCACTTCACGGTCCGAGCGGAACGCGGCATCGATGGCAAACAGCCGATCATCGACGACATGGCTCCATTGTTTCACGTGCGTAAAGATGCGCCGCCCTTGCTCCTCATCACTGGCGATCGCGAGCTGGAAATACTTGGGCGTTATGAGGAGAATGCTTATCTATGGCGCATGATGCAAGTCGTCGAGCATCCGGATACCGAGCTTTACGAACTTGACGGCTTTAATCACGGTCAAATGGCCGAACCGGCTCACCCGTTGCTGCTGCGTTTCGTCAAACGCATCACCTCCAAGAAGTAAGAGTGGTCAGACCGACGCCGCTTCTGCGAACGCCGTCGTTAGAAAACTAAGAACGTGGTTTGAAATTCGTAGCTGAAGTCGCTAAGACCAGGGCTTCAGCTACAAGAATTCACAGCCTCGTAGCGAACCACAACTATTCTTCCGTAAGGAACATCCAACTCGGAAATTGTTGTCGCACAATCCGCCAGTTCGGTGCTTCGTCAGGGCTTTTGTGTTTTTCTATCTGTGTAGAAAGAATGGCTGGACCAGTTACTCACGTTTGTCGTGGGTTACAGTGTGGTTTTTTCAGACCTTGCAGAGCCACAACGGGAGAGCTGATCCATGCCGAAGTCCAAAGTACGTTACGTTGGCCTTGATGTCCACAAGGATTCGATGGTGATTGCCGCCGCCGAAGAAGGACGCGATGCGGCTTGTGAAGTTACTACGGTGCCGGGAGATTGGGCGTCGCTCGAAAAGCAACTGAAGCGACTCGCCACGGGCTACACCTTGAAACTCTGTTACGAAGCCGGGCCGACCGCGTTCGAGCTGCATCGGCGGCGGGTCAAGGCCGGCTATGACAATCAAGTCATCGCACCGTCGCTGATTCCCCGCAAGCCTGGGGAACGCACTAAGACGGACTCCCGGGACGCGGCGAAACTGGCTCGGTGCCTGCGCGCCGGCGACCTCTCGCCGGTGTGTGTTCCCGATGCGGACACGGAAGCGTTGCGGGATCTCGAACGGGCTCGCGATGCTGCAAAGAAGTCCGAGACGGCGGCCAAGCATCAGCTCGGCAAGCTCCTTCTGCGTCAAGGAAGGCGTTGGGACGGTGACTCGAATTGGACCATCAAGCACTTGGATTGGATTCGCACTCAGTCGTTTGACCATGAAGCTCACGGTCGTGTGTTGCGTGATTACATCAAGTCGCTTGAAGACGCAACGGAACGCGTGAAGCGGCTGACTCGTGACATCGAACGCGAGTTAGCCGGCTTTTTGTGGGCCATTGCCCAGGAGCGTGAGTTGGTGGCCGCGTGAACTGAGTTCGGACAGAGCGTCGCGACCGCGCCAATGGAACAGACACCTCAAGAGAAGGAAGATCCCAAACACTTTCGCAGTCGGTCCCGTTGCACCGATTGCAAAACGAAACTTTGAATTAACAGGGGAGAGTCGTGACGAGCGACAGGAAGGGGAATCCCTGTCGCACCCTTGAGCCGTTTCGAGTTCGCATCGCCAGACGCGTTTCCGAGATGATGCTCGCCACGTAGAAGAGAGGCCGCCCCGCACCGGATCGTTCATGCGGTATCCAATCCGCGTATATCAGATTGATCCACCGTCGCAGCGTTGCTCGTCACCAACCCCCGATGATCACGAGACGAAAACGTAGTTTCACTCCCACCCTTGACAGGTCCAGCCGTATCAGGGTGTGGTGAGCCTCGAGCCGCACCAATATCCACAAAAACGCCTGGCGCGGCTCGCAGTTCGCCACACCCTACGCTTCTCTAATTTGAAAAACCGAAAAGCCCTGGGCGCTCGGTCGAAAAGGTTGTCCAACGCGGCACTTGTACCTAAGATGGAAGTCTCGCAAGCCCTCCGATGATCGACCGAAACATTGGGGCTTGCTAACGGTACAGCGAACGATTTAGAACGAGCCAAATCCAGTGACTGACAATTTCAATCCGTACGCCGAATGGCTCGGTCTCGTTGCGAGCACGACTCCGCCGAATCACTATCAATTGTTAGGGATCGACGAATCAGTTACCGGTGCGAGCGAAATAGCCAGCGCCGCCGATCAAGCGATGACCCGAGTGAGGGCATGTAAACCGGGGTTGAACGCCGCAGCTTGGGCACAGCTGCTAGATCAGATTTCCGCGGCTAAGACTACCCTGACCGACCCGGCTCAGCGACGGAGCTATGATCAACTACTAGCAGCACCTACCCCAGCGACTGCCGCGCCGGTCAACCCAAACCTGCTTCCACCGACGCCAGCCGTACAAGTGCCAGTTCCCGCGCCAACGATTGTCGCACAACCAGCAACCCCGCAGCAGTCCGCGCCTCAAACCATCGATCCGATGGCTCCGGTCGCGGCGACGCCGATTCCTGTAGCCGCTCAGATGGTTCAACCAACGCCAGTCGCCACTGTCCCCCAAGCGGTACCCTATCTGCAAGCCGCCAGCCCTGCGACGGCAGCGCCCAATCCGATGGCACCTATCGCGCAGGCAATGCAAGGCGTACCGATCGCTCTCCCAGTACCGCAAGCAGCTACAAACCCGATGTCGCCGACCGGACAGTTGGCTCCGGTCGATCAGGCGATGCCCGTTGCGCCGTCGCCGATCGCACCGATGCAACCGGCAGGCGTGCCAGTCGCCGCGCAGACTCCGACGCAGGTCGCTCCGATCGCCGCGCAGCCAACGGCTAGTCCAATGTTGGCAGCGCGACCCGTTCCTCCCGCCCAGTCGGAAGCTCCGATTGACGCGCCAGCGCTGAAACGAAAGCAATCAGCGACCGCGCGAGCGCATTCAAACTCCGGTGGATTACTCGGTCCAATTCTGCTGGGAGGCACTGTGGGCGGATTGATCCTCGTCGTCGTCGGAGTGGGATTCTATCTTGCTGGTTCGAAACCCGACCCGGATCCAGAACCGATCGCCGTCGTTTCGACGACAAAGGGTGACAGAGTCTCTTCGACAATCCCAAGGCGCCTCGACGAGATCCCCGAATCGGAACGACCTCGACCAGACACTTACATTCCTCCGACTCCGCCACCAGTTACCCCCACACCAGAACCGATGGTGGAGCCAACTCCATCCGTGACACCAGCGCCAACGCCGCCGGAACCGACCACTCCTAGTCCCGAGCCAATGGTCGAGGCGAAGCCTAGCCGGAAAGAGTTGCGGGCCTTGTCTCGAGCCCTCACGACCGCTCGCGTGGCCATTGGCGAGTTGAACTTTTCGGTCGCAGATGATGAGATTTCTAAAGCTCTAGAATTGGCCAAACTCGATGAGCACAAGGCAAAGATCGTCCGGTTGCAGTTGCTAAGCGACTACGTCAATCGATTCACGGCGGCGATTGAAGCAACGCTTGGACGCGTTAATGCAGGCGATCAAATCCCAATCGGCGACAAAACATTTGGCATCGTCGAAGTCTCACCGGAATTGCTAATCATTCGGTACGGTGGTCGCAATTTGCGGTACCCGTTGAGCGAATTGCCGCCTGGCTTGGCGACACGATTGGCCGAGATGTCTCTTGACGCGACGGCTCCCGAGACCGTTGCGATGAAAGCCGCGTTCGTTTCCATCAATCCGAAGATCGGTGACGATGAGCTTGAGAAAGTGCGCACATGGTGGGAAGAAGCGGCCAGCGTGAGCAATGTCCAGGATTTGATTACCGCGATCAACGACGACTACAGTCTCAAACAAGACATGATGGTCAAGCCTCTCGAGCCAAACGCGATGGCTGAACTAACCGCTCGCGCCGATCGCTTGAAGGATGCGACGACGATCGAAGACTTTGCCAAAGAGTTTCAAGCGGCCATTGACGAATCGCTCAAGACGCTCGAAGCCGATCTGGAGTTGAGTGTGGGCGGAAGCACGATCGTCAAGATCAAGGAACTAAAGTCAGACCGAGTCATGCTGACGATTGCAGAAGAAACCAGGGGCTATCAGCTGACGAAGCTGCCGCTTGGCCTTGCTGCATCAATCGCTGAAAGAATCCTTCCGCGCGACACACCTCTCACAATGGTCATGAAAGGTGCCTATTTCGCCGCTCGCGACAAAGATCAACCGAACAAACAATTTCGCCCCATCGTTTTCGAATGGTGGAAACAAGCCGCCCAAATGGACCAACAAATGCAGCCGGTCATCAGCGAGTTGGCCAAGCAGTATCCAGAGTAGCGGGTTAAATTGCGGCCCGATTCGATCATTCAGGGCGAGTCACTCATGCTTCGTGTTCATTGCGGCTTCGGAGTTCTTACGGCGATCCTGTTCGTATCGGGACGACTCGCGCACCTTCCAGCCGCCGAAATCGACGAGCGACCAAACGTCGTTTTCATTCTTGCCGATGATCTTGGAATTGGTGACGTCGAGTGTTACGGGCGCGAGCGATGTGCCATTGAGACGCCGCACCTTGATTCACTTGCCCGAGACGGAATGCGTTTCACCGATGCTCATTGCGTTGCCTCCGTGTGTGTCCCGTCTCGGATAGCGATTATGACCGGGCGATACCCTTGGCGATTTCAGCCCCCTAAGCCGGATGGCCCGTGGGGCTTTCTTAATCCTCGCTTGCGAACCGATGCCTATACGCTCGGCAGAACGCTGCAACATTCGGGTTACCGAACTGGCTACGTCGGCAAATGGCATCTCGGAACGCTGATGCAAACGACCGATGGTAATAATCAAGGTCCAACGAACGTCGATTACACGAAGCCATTAAAGGTTGGCCCTTCGGACTATGGATTTGATTATAGCTTTGTCCTGCCAGGATCACTCGACATGTTTCCTTACGCGTTCGTCAAGAACGGCAAGTTCGTTGGGAGCGTCACTGCGCAAAAAGGTTGGAGCGCCTTCAATCGAGTGGGCCCCGCCGCAGAAGACTTTGAAGATGTGAAAGTGCTTGACACGTTCTCGACGCAAGCCGAGGAATTCATCGCAGAGGCTGCAACCTCCACTCCAGCACAACAACCGTTCTTCCTCTATCTGGCATTGACCGCGCCACACACTCCGACAAGCCCCAGTCGCAAGTTCGAAGGAAAGAGCGATCTTGGACTCTATGGCGACTTCGTCATGGAAACGGATAACTGTGCCGGGCGGGTATTGGCCGCTTTGAAACGGCATGGCATCGAAGACAACACAATCGTGGTTGCATCGTCGGATCATGGTGCTGGGGCTTACGCGGGGAACATTCGCAAGGCGACCCCTGGCCAGCTGAAGCTCCTCGAAAAGAATGGGCATTACGCAAGCGGAATCTATCGCGGTTATAAGTTTTCGCTTTATGAAGGCGGCTTACGAGTCCCCTTGCTTGTTCGCTGGCCGAACGTCGTCAAAGCAGGCAGTCAGTGCGATCGACTAGTTGGTCTGATCGACATATTTCGGACGTGTGTTGAACTGGCTAACACCGACAGTTCCGACGACGCGGGCGTGGATTCCGTCAGCTTGGTTCCGCTGCTTCGAAATCCGGACAGTCCCCCAGTTCGCCAGACGTTTGTGATGCAGTCGATCCGTGCGTTTGCATTCCGGTCAGGAAAGTGGAAGTTGGCACTATGCCCGGGCAGCGGGTGTCCCGGCGTTTATGGGAATCGACCGACGCAAGACGAAGCGTGGAAGAAAGCACTTGCCGATTACGGACGATCGCCTAGTAATCGCAATGAATTACTGCGGGCACCTTTTGTGCAACTGTTCGACGTCGAAGCCGACCCAACCGAGTCGATAAATCTTGCCTCGACGAATGAAGCCCAAGTGCGTGAGATGATCGAACACCTTGATGCGCAGATCGCCAGAGGTCGTAGTACGCCAGGGCCCTCGCAAACAAACGATCGCGAACGAATTAACTACCTGTCGGGAGTGCCGCGTTACGTGTTGGGAGGAGGAAAACGATAAAGGACTACACGTCGAGCGCACCGGGATTGGTATGAAACGTGTCTGTTTCGCTCCCCAAACGCTGCCTCAACGACAGGGGCAAGTTTGTGAGAGACGGGAGAATTAGGTGAGGATCTCTTGGACGACGCGCCCTGCGACATCAGTCAACCGAAAGTTGCGACCTTGATGGCGCATCGTAAGTCGTTCGTGGTCGATGCCCAATAGATGCAGCATCGTGGCGTGAAGGTCGTTGATATGCACGATATCGTCGACTGCATTGTAACCCAATTCGTCCGTTCCTCCATGCGAATGTCCGCCGCGAATTCCTCCGCCAGCCAGCCACATCGAGAAGGCTCGCATATGATGGTCGCGACCGGCACCACCTTTATTCGTCTGCGCCATTGGCGTGCGACCGAATTCACCTCCCCAAATCACCAACGTATCTTTGAGCATATCCCGTTGCTTCAGGTCCTTGATCAGCGCGGCCGATGCCTGATCACAGAGTTCCGCACACACATTCATGTACTGAACGAGATCATTGTGGTGATCCCAACCTCGATGATACAGATGGATGAACCGAACGCCGCGCTCCGCAAGCCGACGCGCCAGCAGGCAATTCGCGGCGAACGACCCATCGGCACCTTTCGTGCCGTACATATCCAACACGTGCTGCGGTTCGTCAGCGAAGTTCGTTAACTCTGGCACGCTCATCTGCATTCGAAAGGCGAGTTCATACTGGCTGATGCGCGTTTCGATTTCGGGATCCTGGAGCCGTCGACTGCCAAGGCCATTCAACGCGCCAACCGCATCAACGACATCGCCTTGACGATCGCGAGTTACACCGCGCGGATTGTTGAGATAGTGAACCACGTCGCCCGCGGAGTGAAACGGAATGCCCTGCAATCTTCCGGGCAGGAACCCCGCGCTCCACTGACGCGTCGCGATCGGTTGCGGATTGCGGCCGCCGATGCTGGTCAACACGACAAATCCCGGAAGGTTTTCGGTTTCAGCTCCCAATCCGTACAGCACCCACGATCCCATACTCGGTCGCCCCGAGATGGATGTCCCGGTATTCATCACCGTATGAGCGGGATCATGGTTGATCTGATCAGTGTGCATTGAACGGACAATGCAAATGTCGTCCGCGATGTTGCTGATGTGCGGGAAGAACTCGCTGATTTGTTGCCCCGATGCTCCATGCCGATCGAATTTCGCGAGTGGGCCAAGGCAAACAAGTCGCTTTCCTTGCAGTTGAGCGATCGGCTGCCCTTTCGTGAACGACTCGGGCATTGGCTGGCCGTCGAGTTTTGCGAGCTTTGGCTTGTGATCGAAACTCTCCAAGTGAGACGGTCCACCTGCCATACACAGAAATATGACGCGTTTGACTTTCGGCGGTATATGCAACGGGTTAACAACACCGCGCGAAGCTATTCCACGCAAAGCATCGGATACTTCGGCTCGTGAGGTAGAGCCGAAGAGCGAACCGAGGGCGACCGAACCGAGTCCAAGAGAAGTTCTTCCCAGAAAGTTACGGCGGGCAGATCGAGATGCGATTAAAACTGGAGTCATTTCGTTGACTCTCCAGAGAAGACGCGCGGGTTGCGTCTATTTAACCACGAGCCTCACGCGACGTCGAGGTTTGTTAAGGATTCTGATGCCGGTAGTCCATTCCAGCAACGGACTACAGTCGCCCAGAACGCTAAATCATAGCGAAACGCTCTCAACCTCGGCGATCGACGTGTCGATCCCAACGTGGAAGACCCGTAGCGCTTGACCATTCGACCGCTCCCTTGCCGAGGAAGGATAAATCGACGAGGATGCGGCGGTCGCGCTGCAATAATCAGGAGTTTACCGGAGCGTTCTAGTGCCCACACAATCGCGATCCAAAGTTCTGTTTCTTTGCACGGGAAACTCATGCCGAAGCCAGATGGCCGAAGGTTGGGCTCACGCGCTAAAACCCTTTGCGATCGAGGCCTATTCCGCCGGCATAGAAAAGCACGGCCTCAATCCGCGGGCGGTCCACGTCATGCAAGAGGCCGAAGTCGACATCAGCGCTCAGCAGTCGAATACCGTTGGCGAGTTGGGCGACATCCAATTCGACGTGGTTGTCACCGTCTGTGGTCACGCGGACGAAAACTGCCCAGTTTTTGCCGGAGCACCGCGAGTCGTGCATGTCGGCTTCGACGACCCGCCGAAACTCGCCAGAGATGCGGAAACGGAAGAAGAAGCACTAGATCACTTCCGCCGTGTTCGAGACGAGATTCGCGACTTCGTACAGGGACTTCCAGACAATTTGCCGAGCAGTGCGTCATAGGTCAAAACCGAAAGCGGCCTGGAATCATTCAATTCCGGCTTGACGCATCTTCGCCCTCGCGCGGCTTAGCGTTGGGCCAATGCTGTTTTCTGGCATCCCAACCGAAGAGCTGATTTCTCGATAGCTCTTGCCCTCAAGATGATACATCCGAATGACGTCGGCTTCTGGGCCGTGCAAACTCAGCAGGAGTTGCTCGACTTCGTCACGGTTGTTGATGCGCTCTTCGGGAGGCAAAACGTGCCGAGCCCGTGGGTCGGCGCGATCAGCGACCCCTACAAGACTTGCTGAACTCGTCTTTCGCTTTAATAACTCGCGGACGACCACTCGTCGAGCGATCACGGTCAAATATGTTGCAAGACTACTGTCACCGCGAAAGCGACGCAGGACGGCGAAGTCATTGTCCACGATTGTGAACATAACCTCTGCGGCCAGGTCCTCCCTATCCTGAGGGGACAGTCGTATCGAGCGTGATTGCGACGTGTGATTTACAACATGCACCACGAGCCCCAGAAAGCGATCTACAAAGTCTTCCCAGGCGCGCGAACCGCTACACAGGCAACGTTGCAACAGATCTCGGTCGATGTCAGATAGTGACACGGCCATTTCTCCGCCATGTACACGGCATCAGCCAGGCGTTTGAGAGGCTTCCATGCCGTCAGAACGATCAAAAGTCAAGATATTATTGATTTTAGATACGGTTAGAAGGTGAAGCAAGTCTGATATTTTTGCCACGCCAAACCCGAGATACCCCAACGGCTTGACAGCTACCTCCGACAGCACTAACATTCGCGAAGCCTTGTCGCTTCGATGCATCAAAAGTGCTTCGCAGGCAAGAACTTATTGCGATTGCAAGAGGGTCGCCGTTCGCCGGTGGGAAGTTATTACTGCGGGCAAACTGGGTGGCTGGATAGAAATGCGGGAATGCTTCAGAAACTTAAAAGTTTCGATGAGGAACGACAAGACACCGTACCGACATGTTTCTTAACGCCTGCGTTACGCTAGTGTGGGCGATTTCTACGATTGACGCATCAGGAGACTCGATTCATGACTCATGTGGTTGCAGCGCCTTGCTTTGCATGCAAGTACACCGATTGCGTAGTTGTATGCCCCGTGGAGTGCTTCTACGAAGGTGAGCAGATGCTCTACATTCATCCCGATGAGTGTATCGACTGCGAAGCGTGCGTTCCGGAATGCCCGGTGGAAGCGATTTTCCACGAAGACAACCTCCCCGAGGAGTGGGCCGACTTCACTGCGCTGAACGCAGAGTTGTCGCCAACGCTTCCAGTACTAACTGAGAAGAAGGATCCACTCGGCGAATAGCGAGTGGATCCTATTTTGTGCAGTTGGTGCGATCTGGGCTGAACACAAGACAGAATCTTTAAAACGACCGCCCGTCGGCCAGTTGGTTGCGCGGGCGTTTTCTATTTGTCCCCGCTCAACTTCGCACTCGCGAATCTCTCTTGTTGGTAGCAGCGGAGCTACCTATACTCCGCGCCACTTGTTCAGCAGCCCACGTCTCTCGTGGCTTGCAGCCTGCTCGTTTCGCGCCTCTGAAACCGCATTTAACATTTCCGGAGAAACAAGATGTCTCCAAAACTCTACTGCCTGTCGTTGTGCTTCAGCATATGCAGTATCAGCACGTTTGTGGGCTCGGCGATCGGCCAACTGAAGTTTCGCGAAGTCGGAACTGTACGGCCAGCAAGCAACGAAGAAACCGGTGACGACGTCTCTGGCGAAGCGGTCGGAACGGCGAACAAGGCGGCACCGACGCTCGAACCGCGCGGTCTGACCATAACCAAAGTCTCGGCAGGGGATGGCGTTCTTCCTCGCGATCACAATCAGAAGTGGCGGGAGTATGACATTCGGCCATACACTTCACGCGTCACAACAACAGAACGCCCTGAGCAGGCAGTGATCGACTGGATTCTAAGAGAGACAGGCACGGAGGTCTGGTTTACGGAACCGTTTGGAATTCTGAACGCCGGCAAGGACACGCTGCGAGTCTACCACACCGACGAAATGCAGTCGGTCGTCCGAGACGTCGTGGACCGCTTGGTCAGCAGCCGGGCCGAATCTCACGCGTTCGGTGTCCGACTCGTGACCGTTGGCAATCCCAACTGGCGAGCCAAAGCTCTTCCTCTGATGCAGAGCGTGACAGTCCAGTCAGCGGGTGTCGACGCTTGGTTGCTATCGAAAGAGAACGCAGTGATCCTGGTTGGCGAACTCCGTAAACGCGTGGACTTCCGCGAGCACAACTCGCCGAATCTCTTGATCCACAACGGTCAATCACAAACCATCTCTGCGCTGCATCCTCGAAATTACACGCGCTCCGTACAATTAAGGGAGAACGCGTTCCCGGCGTACGAGTTGGAAATGGGACAGATTCAGGAAGGTTATTCGCTACAGATCAGTCCGTTGCTTGCTCTCGACGAACGTAGCGTCGACGCGATCCTGAAGTGCCAAATCGATCAAGTCGAGAAGCTACTTCCGGTCAACATCGACGTGCCAACGGTCACGACTTCCCGACAAACGGTTCAGGTGCAGGTGCCCCAATTGGTCAGTTGGCGGCTGCACGAGCGATTTCGCTGGCCCACCGATCAGGTTCTTTTGCTGAGTTGTGGGGTTGTCGCGACACCAGCTGCAGAACGAACTCCTCTCGGCCTCCCGAAGTTGCTGGGCGCCGATCGCGGCCGAGCGGACGCTTTACTCTTCATCGAAAGCAACGGGAAAGCAAGCCAAACCTTGCTGGGCGATCAGCGTTCCGCGGATCGGTCGAGCCCAAACTATCGCGGAAGATATTGAATCGGCTCGCCGCAAAATCTGCTAAAACGCCGAACTCCAAGCTCGTTAGCTGCATCTCGACGTCGGAATCGTGTCCATTTAGAATGACATTTGCCGAATCCGCCTCGGATGAATACCGGCTGCCCGCGTGGGCACTTGCAATGTAGGATATGGACTGTCCTGCCTTTCATCTTCTTCCTCAGTGTTGCCGAATATGTCTGCTGATTCGAATCGCCGTGTCGTTGTTACTGGTGTCGGTGTCGTGAGTCCTCTCGGGAATTCCAAGGAAAGCCTCTGGGATGCACTGCGGAACGGCCGAAGCGGCGTGGCCAAATTACAATTGATCTCGACCGAGAATCTCCCCACTTGTTTCGGTGCCGAAGCGACCGATTTCACCGGACATATCGATAATTTTGGGCCGCTCGATTCAGGTCGTAAGAAGGCCATTCGCAAGGGCCTGAAAGTGATGTGCCGCGAGATTCAAATGGGAGTAGCGGCAGCACAACTAGCGATGACCGATGCGGGGCTTGAGCCAGGTGGATACGATAACGATCGGACGGGTGTGGTCTATGGCTCGGACTACATCATGACGCTGCCGGAAGAGTTTACTGAGGGCGTCAGGAACTCCTGCGACGAACAAGGTCGGTTTGAGTTTGATCGCTGGGCAGAAGACGGATTGCCCAAAGTCACTCCGCTTTGGCTGCTCAAATACTTGCCGAACATGCCAGCCAGCCACATCGCGATTTACAATGATATGCGTGGCCCAAACAACTCGATCACATTGCGAGAAGCATCCGCCAACCTTGCTGTTGCCGAAGCCTACTCGACGATCGCGCGCGGGAGTGCTGATGCAATCATCGCGGGTGCCACCGGGACGCGTGTCCATTCACTGCGCTCAATTCACGTCGTTCTTCAAGAGCCAATCGCCAACGGAAGCGATGATCCAACAAAACTAAGTCGCCCCTTCGATCGCAACCGAACGGGCCTGGTTCTCGGCGAGGGAGCCGGGGCGATCATGCTGGAAGAACTGGAAACAGCAAAGTCTCGCGGTGCGAATATTCTCGGCGAAGTCGTCGGATATGGTTCATCGACCGTCACGGATCGAGTGGGCGTACCGCAAACCGATGTCGCCCTTCGAAACGTGATGCAGCAAGCGTTGCGAACGTCAGGATTGAGCATTGACGAAGTGGGCCACATTCACGCACACGGGCTCTCGACAATACCCTGCGATGCCGCTGAAGCGGCGGCAATTCAAGCAACGTTCGCGAACCGGGGGGCACCGATTCCCGTGACTGCGGCGAAGAGCTATTTCGGCAACCTTGGTGCAGGCAGCGGAATCGTCGAGATCGTCGCCAGCCTTCTCGCGATGCAAAAAGGCGAACTCTTCCCAATCCTTAACTACGAGGATGAAGATGCAGACTGCCCGATAAGTGCCGCCAAGCAAAGTGCCTCGCCTGGCGATAGCTTTATCAACATAAACATCTCGCCTCAGGGCCAAGCAGGCGCAATCGCAATTCGTGCGTTCGCCTAGTCTCGCACCGAGACAGTGCTAGCGTGCCAATTCCCGCCACGAACAGTTGTGTATTTCGCCGTGCCCCCCCAGCTTTTGGCCTCCCTCATTGCCTTGACTAGTTGTGTCGAGTTGTTGGGGCACAACACCCGAAGAAGGAAAGGAGACAGAGTTCACGTAACGCGAATGGAGAACGGGGGAGATGCAAAGACGGGATTTTCTTCGACTCGGGCTTGCAACGGCTCCGATAAGCATTGCGCTAGGCTGTCGATCACATCAATTCGGCCATGTGATCAACGATAATCAAGCGGACATGGTCGGCAGCCATACCGCTGGTGCCGAGACTTTCAAGCCGCTGATCAACAAAAGCGTCGCGAAGTTGCTCGGTCGTCAAGAGACTCAGCTTCATTCCGTCGCATTCAACGCCGGGCCACCCGCTCCCAAGCGAATTTGCTTTGTGTGCGTCGAAAACCGTAGCATTGAAGAACTTGGCGACTTCAAGGACCAGATCTACGAGCAAATCGACTCACAGATTTTGCAAGCTCAAATGTTCGATCCGATCAGCCGTCGATTCGTCGACTCTGCCTTGTACGAAACGCGTCTGCGCCCCGATGCGCTTTTTGTTCCTGAAAACATGCGATTGTTCATGGCTGCGCTCGAACAACAAGGCCAGCCCTTCGACTACCTTCTTTATGCAACGCTGACCTCCGGAACAACGGAAAACAACCAGGACTATCAGCGCGACTATCTGTTGACGCTCGAGATGGTAAACGTCCACACCGGACAGTATGACAAAGAATCCGCAAAGGTCCGAAAAGGTTATCATCATTCGCGTGCTGGCAAGTGGATGAACTACAACCCGTTCACGCGTCAATCTTGAGGCATGCAAAGCGGGCGCGATGCTCTATCTTTCGAGATCTGGTACTACGGCGGCGGTAATATTCGCCTCGGCGATTGTGGCTGCGCTCGCCGGTTGTTCGACACACGCTCATCGTGTGCGTAGCGCGAGGCAGGCCTACTTTGCCAATGACCTGAGCGCTGCGGCTTCATTACTTGAACTAGCGGAAGCGGATCTTCCTCAAGAGCGCGACTGCCTGGTGCTCGATCGCGCCGTGGTGTTGCTCGCGCAGGGCGATCCCGCCGGTGCGGAAACACTCTTGCGCGATGTTCGCGATAAGTTTGATTACTTAGAACAGAACTCCGTCGCCGAGTCGGGTTTGTCGCTGCTTACAGACGATACGGTCGTCGCTTACGCGGGTGAAGATTACGAGAAAGTGATGGTCCGAGCCATGCTCGCCATCAGCAATATTATGTATGACGGGGCCGACGCGACGGCATATTGTCTGCAGGTAGATCAGAAACAGCGAGAGTTTGCGGAACGAGCGGCGACCGCGTCGGGCAAACCGCCGGAAGCTCTCATCGCGAACGTCGCCATTGGTGCCTATCTGCGTGGCGTTGTTCAAGAGGAATCGCACGTTCACTATGACGATGCTGAACGCGCGTTCGCTAAGGTCTCCGAATGGGAGCCGACGTTCGAATTCGCCCAGTTCGATTTGGAGCGAGTCCGAACTGGTGTCCATTCCGCCCCCGGAAACGGCGTGGTGTATCTCTTCGCTTTGGTCGGTCGAGGTCCCTATAAGGAAGAGAGAGTTGCCGCAGTGACAAGCGACTCGCTGCTAATCGCCGATCGTCTGATCAGTGCTGCGGGCGACCATACGCTCCCGCCGACGATTGCGCCGATCAAGATACCGATGATCGTCGTGCCGGCCAACACGGTCGATTCAGTCGCTGTCGATGTGAACGGCAATCCAGAAGCACTGACGCAAACGGTCACTGACGTAGGAAAGCTTGCGGTCGCTCAGTTCGCCGCCGAGGAGCACGAAGTCATCGCGCGAGCAATTGTGCGGCGTGTCCTGAAGAAGACGATCGTCTATGCATCCAAAGAATCGCTGGATATCGAAGATGGAGTCGAAAACTTTGCACTCGATGCGGCCGGTGTCATGTGGGAAGCCAGCGAGCAAGCCGACACACGTTGCTGGGGCTTGCTGCCAGAAACGATCCAGGTGCTGCGACTCGAGTTGCCTATCGGTACGCATCAGCTGACTTTGCATCCCGCTCATCACGGACAGCCGATTGGCGCGGCTCATACAACTCGCGTGGAAGTCCTCGATGGCAGGAACACCTACGTTCTGGCGTCGTTTCCCACCCAAGACCTCGTCGGCCAGATTCTGACTTCGCAGCCACCTCGATCGACGGCTGAGAATCGCTCGATGGACCACTCGTATCAAGCGTCTCGCCCCAGCGCCGAGCCTAGCGAGACAGCGACCTTCCTGATACGGTAGCTAGTTGGATCACGCCACTTTTTGAGGCGTGATCCCATGTGTAAGTTCGAGTGAACACATCGTTTAACGGCAAGCCGAAGGCGACTTCGTGGCTGAAACACTGTCGCCTTCGGCTTGCCGTTAAACGAATGAATGGAAAGGAAAGCCGGTGAGCGGCCCAGACTTTAGTAAGTCAGACTTGATTCCAGCCATCGCTCAGGATGTAGATTCGGGCGATGTACTGATGCTTGCGTACATGAACCGAGAGTCGTACGACGAAACCTTAAAGACGGGCCGCGTGTGCTACTACAGCCGCAGCCGCCAGAAGCTGTGGCGCAAGGGCGAAGAGAGCGGCAACGTCCAAAAGCTCCATGCCATTTATTACGACTGCGATGCGGACACGTTGCTTGTCAAAGTTACACAAGTCGGCGGTGCCGCTTGCCATGAAGGCTACAAAAGCTGTTTTTTCCGCAAAGTAGATCCCACAACCGGCGAGATTGAAGTCATCGGTGAACGCGTCTTCGATCCAGCCGAAGTCTATAAGAAGAGTTGATCGATGTCTGACAAAGTCCTTAAGCTCGGCATTCCAGCCGGCAGCTTGCAAGAGTCAACGGCTGCCTTGTTCAAGAAGGCCGGTTACAACATCACGTTTTCCTCGCGATCGTACTACCCGACGATTGACGACGAGGAGATCGAGTGTCTGCTGATCCGGGCACAGGAGATGGCGCGCTATGTCGAGCAGGGAATCCTCGATGCTGGCATTACCGGACGCGATTGGGTCGTCGAAACTGAAGCTGATGTCGTGGAGATCTGTGAATTGGTGTTTTCGAAGGTCAGTCGCCGACCGGTTCGCTGGGTCTTGTGCGTTCCGAACGATTCGCCAATTCAAAGTGTGAAGGACCTCGAAGGTAAACGCATCGCGACGGAAGCTGTTGGACTGACCAAGGGTTATCTTGCGAAGCACGGCGTCAACGCTATCGTTGAGTTTTCGTGGGGGGCAACCGAAGTCAAACCGCCAAAGCTCGCCGATGCGATCGTTGAAGTCACCGAAACCGGCAGTTCGCTCCGCGCCAACGACTTGCGAATTCTCGACGAGGTGATGCAAAGCACGACGCGTTTCATCGCGAACAAGACTGCGCGCGCAGACGCCTGGAAAAGCGACAAACTCGACAACATCGCGTTAATGCTTCAGTCATGCCTAGCTGCCGAAGGCAAAGTTGGATTGATGATGAATGTAGCGCGAGATCATCTCGAAACCATTCTGGAGTTGCTTCCGGCCTTGCAGAAACCAACCGTCTCTTCGCTTTCCGATCCCGATTGGGCCGACATCAATACGATCGTCGAAGCGAGTGTCGTCCGCGCGATCGTTCCTAAGCTTAAGGCGGCTGGTGCGAAAGGCATCGTCGAGTATCCGATCAGCAAGATCATCGACTAGAGACCCAGCGAGATGCCAGTCATCAAGACAAAAACGCTTGGGAAGTGGCTCACATGGTCGATGCTCGTCGTCCTGATTCTATCGGTCACGATCTGGTTCGCCGGTCGCGAAACGCTTCCTCGCAAGATTGTTATTGCAACAGGTGAGAAGGGCGGGTTGTACTATGCTCTCGGCGCGGAGCTTCAAACATCGCTTCGCAAACGCCTCGGGCGAATGCCCGACGTGCTCACGACCGCAGGATCGGTTAAGAACGTCGAACTTCTTAATCATGAAGAGGCGCATCTGGCCATCGTTCAGGGAGGAGCGGTCGCGATGGACGAAGTTACAGTCATCACACCTCTCTATCCGGAATTGGTACTGGTGATTGTTCGCAAAGATCACGATATGGAATCGATGGCAGATCTACTGGGCCGAAACGTTGCCCTCGGTCGTGAGGGTTCTGGAATGCGCGCCAGCGCGATCAACCTTTTGGCACGGTTTGAGATTGATCCGGACGAGTTTGGCCAGAACGATCTCTACTTCAAGCAATTGCTCGACACGCCGGAACTCGACGCCGCGATCGTGACGACGGGAATCGAAAACCAAGACGTGAACGAGGTACTCGCGACAAACGAGTTCCAATTGCTTCCAATCCTCGACGCGACCGCCATCGAAATGCGCGACCCTTATTTTCGCCGGATGGAGATTCCGACAGGCCTCTTCTCTGAGCGTCCGGCTGTTCCCGAACGTCCCACGCCGACATTAGCAACGACCGCCTACCTTGTCGCGCGGGCAGACGCTCATCGAACCTTAGTCGATGCAGCTCTGACGGCGATCCACGAGGAAGACCTTCGCCTACAAGTACCAACGCTGATTCCTCGTCATGAAGCTGCGCGATGGGTCTCGACACGCTTGCACTCGCAGGCTCAACGCTACTTCCATCCATCGGACGATCTTGGCTTTATGGCGAACGTGATGGAAACCTTGGCGGCCGGCAAGGAGTTGCTTTTTGCACTCGGAGCGGGGGTCTACCTCCTCTGGCACCGTCTGCGGCGGCTGCGCGACAAAGAGAATCAGGAAGCGATCAGCCGGCAAAAGGATTATCTCGATCGATTTCTGGAAGAGACCCTTCAAATCGAAACCGCTCAAATGAACACAACGGATGTCGCTAAGCTCGAAGCATTTCTCGACGACGTAACACGAATCAAACTGAAGGCACTCCACGAGTTCACCGAAGAAGAACTCCGAGGTGATCGCTCTTTCTCGATCTTCCTGACACAATGCGCGAACTTAATCAGTAAGATCCAACTGAAGATCGTCTCACAAGGTCGCGGTTAGCCTCGATTGGAGGCATCTGACCCGAGCTGGCGCGGCAGCTGCCCCTTGAGTTCCTTCGATCAACAAACGGCCTCTCCGCCTTTCAAACCCGTGCGTCTTCACGGTAGTGCCTGACGAGATTCGGTGAGCGAGATCACCAGATCGAAATGCCCGATGACGACGGCTTCTCGGCGTAATGTTTTCCGAGATAGTGAGTAGGCCGGACCAAGTGCAGCGCGTTCCGGCATGTCCAGGATAGGTACACGTCACCACTCAACCCACGCCGAAGCAGCGTCGCTTTGCTCCTTGATTCGGCCTACGTTGGTTCGCCCCACGCTTCTTCTTCGACACACTTCGGAGCGACGCCACCCCAGTTGACGTCGTATCGTCTCAGCTGAATAAATCGGTGAAACGAAGACCGCGACCAATCAGCCACACGATCGACGAGGCATACATTCGATTCGTCTTTCGGCTCACTCGAGGTGACAAAGTTGAGATTCTGGACAGTCTCGAAGGCAAGATTCTGTCAAACGATTCCGATAGTCCAATTCTCAATGACGGGACGTCGTTGCCTCAATTCGAGAATTCGATCAATGAAGCTCTTTATCGACTCGAAGTTGATGAACAGACGAAAGGCGCTCGATCCTGGTCAATAACGAAGCGCAAAGTGAAGGACAACTGGCTCGTGCCAAAGCCCAGCATTCCCGCAGAAGTGACGGTCGCTCTAGAATTCATATCTGTGCCGCTGTCATCTATTTCAATTGTCGCCGCGGATGCAATTACAGATGACGTAGCTCAACATTGCATTCCTCTGACGTTCGAAAAGTGGCAAGCTGTGGTCGGAAATGCACTGATATCGCATGTGAATGACAATCTCCCAGAGGGTGTACTCTGGAGCCAAGTAGGCCGGATCAAGAAGCGGAGCGACGCCGCTCCGGCAATGGGATGAAAGGTGGCGCAGGTTTATACTGACGCTGCCGGAACGGCGCTACGCTCGGTCCGGCCTACCTGCCTTTGCGCCTTTTGCTTGGCCGACGCTTGCAATCGCTAACATGTTGATTGATATTGAATTCCCTCAATCCATCGTGTGTTGTTCGCCTACCGCAATCCATTGAATAGAGGAAGAACGTCAATGATCCATCGAAGCCTCGCCACTGGTCTTTTGTTGTTCGTGTTGGCGCTTGTGAACTCTACTGGGGCCGTTGAAATAGACGCCGAGGCGAAAACCAACGACCGCAAAGAAGCCAATCAAGCGAAAGCGATCTTTGAGAAGATCAAGTCGTTGTCGGGCGAGTGGGAGCACAAGGACCTGAAGGGCCAGGTGGCACTCAGCGTCCGTGTCATCGCGGGCGGATCTGCGGTCGTTGAACGCCAGTTTCCGGGATCGCCGATGGAGATGGTCACGGTCTACCACTTGGACGGCGACGACGTCATGTTGAACCACTATTGCATGCTCGGAAACCAGCCGCGCCTGAAGGCGACGATCGGGGACAAGAAAAATACGATCGTTTTCAATTTTGTATCAGCGACCAACCTCGCCTCGATAAACGACGCGCACATGCACCAGGGCAAGCTCACGTTTGTCGACAAGGACTCGATCAGTTCAACCTGGACGAAGTTCGTTGGCGGAAAAGCAGCCGAAGAACATTCCTTTGAGATGATTAGAAGGAAGAAGGAACGCAAGTCGGAGAAGGTGCGCTAACGGTAGGGACTCGCACTGATCGATCCGACCCGCCGCCGACGCACTTTCGAGAACCAACGAACCTGCGTGTGTTTTAACAACTCGTGGCGAGTGACATGGGACGAGAAACGATCCATCTTCGACAGAGGCAAGTTTCCGTGAATATGCCTGGGGAACTGCTGGAGTTAAACTCTAGTAGGTCATGATTCTTGATCTCGTGATGACTCGACGGCGGGAGTTGCTGGCTCTTAACTTCTGGTTGAACCTAGTGGTCTGCCGCTGCTTAGTGTTCGGTTGCGAGCATTCTGTGACCGGGGCTTCCAGCCGCAGTTTTACAGACGCTGCGGCTGGAAGCCTCAGCCACGTCCAACCCCAAGATTGAGCGGCGACCGACTACTAGGTTGCGACACCACATTCAAACGGCATACGCCGTATCTCAAGCCGCTCGCGTTACCTCAATCCGGAATTCGCCAGTGACTCGCTTACGATAGACGACGCGCCCGCTTTCTCGAAGGCTTCCAAGAATGGCTTCGGTGACGTGTAGACTCCGTCCAAAAGAATCGGTTTGTTGGGGCTGCCGGCAGGGAAGATGGCATAGAACGGAATCGTTCCTGATTGATGGCCAAGTTGCTCCATCAAACGATCAATTTCCGGCGCTGGTTGAGTCTTGTCGGCTCGCAGTGCGATGATCCCGTGTTTTTCGATAAATGCTTTGGTATCGTTCGTGTTCAAGGCGACCGCCTCATTCGATTTGCAAGTCAGTCACCAGTCGGCTGTAAAATCGACGAAGACGGTTTTCTTCTCGGACGTCAGTTGTTCGAGTAACTCCTGAGTATACGGCTTCCAAGCAAGTTCATTACTGTCGGATCGCGGAACGCGATCTTCAAGATCTCCGATAGTCTCGGTTCGCACTCCGATTTCCTTATCGACGGCTCTTTGAAATCGAGCCGTCATAATCGATGCAAGATTCGTAGATCGAATCGGTTCAATCGGCGCTCCATAAGCAAACAATCCGGTGACGGTGGCAAACGCAGTCGCCGCTACCCAAGCAGCCCCTTTTTTGTCGAGCGATTCCGTAAGTGGCACACGACCGATCCACCAAAATGCCGCCCAGAGTCCCATCATGAAAGCGACTGTTGGAACGACGTACGGGATCGGGATGAATGTTAACAGGAAGATGACAGTGCCTAACAGCACGAAGCCCATCATGTGCTTGAACGTATCCATCCACGCACCGGGCTTCGGCAGAAACGACACCAGTTCGGGAAACGCTCCGATTAACAAATAGGGGCTCGCCATACCAAGTCCCACACAGCCAAAACCTGCGTAGGCGATTACCGGCGGTTGCACGACCGCCCACGTCAATGCCGATCCGAGAAGCGGACCACTGCATGGTGTCGCCAACACGGTCGTAAGAACTCCCTTGAAGAATGCACCGGACGCACCTTCTTTCGTTGCGAGACCACCGACCTTTCCCGATCCCACGAAACCTGGAATTGGAATCTCCCATACACCGACAAAACTCAACGCGAACGCGAAGACTACCGACGTAAGGATCACGTTGAACGTCACACTACTGAACTGCTCGCCCCAACTGAGCCCCATGAATACCGAGAGCGTCGCGAGGATCAAGAAGACGGACATCAGCCCAAGGCTGTACCAGACGTTTAACATGAAGCTTCGTGCACGATTATCTCCCGCTTGTTGAACAAACGCCATCACTTTAAGTCCAATAACTGGCAACACGCACGGCATGAAATTCAAAATGAAGCCGGCCACGAACGCCATCAATAATACGACCGGTGTTGATAGTTCGGCCGTTGTGCTCTGCGTGTCGAGGTTGTCCAAGTCGAGCGTTGTATCTGTCGCAGCGATCTGATCGCTGGGCGGCGTTACTTCCTTTGTTTGCCGATTTGCTAGATCGGCAGCATCTTTGTACTCGGACGTCGTGAAACTAAGTAGCGATGTACCCACGACCGCGTCATCACCGACTTCTATCGTCCCTTGAAAGGACGCGCCAGTCGGAAGATCGCAACTGGCAAGCGTGCATGTCTGATATCCGATCAATCCGGCTATCGTGTGCGTACCAGGAGTCGCGTCGGCGGGCACCTTGATTTCGACGGACCAAGTGACCGGCTCCTCGTGGAAGTAGACTAGCGGTTCCTCCTCTAGGCCCAATTCATGTTCAATCGGTTTCACTGACGCAGTGAACGTAGACGCCTTCCACTCGTTTGGTTCGCTGACGGCGATCAGCGTTGGTTTCGAGATGAGCTTTGGATCTTGCGGCGCGTAAGCATAAATGTGCCACGTCGATTCGGGATCAGCGCTCAGCGATATCGTGAAGGAACTACCGGGCTGAACGGTCGCTGGTGTAATCGTTCCACGTAGCGTGACATGAGCCGATTTCGTCCGAAACTCGGTAACGATGGGCGACTCTTTGTAATACCCCGCGAACTTGGCGACGACAGGCTTGTTGGCGATAGGAATGCAAGAGCCTTTGTCCTGACAGACCTGGCCGTTGAATTTCACTTGCAGCTCGGTTGCTGCCGGGTCGATCCCATTGGCGAGCTGAATCGGTGCTGTCCAGACAACTACACCGTCATGCTCTTCGACCGGAACATCGAAGAACTCGTACTTCTTCACGTGAGGTGCGGCATCTGGTTTGAATTCGCCGGTGATTGCCGCTTGGTCTGCCGACGCAAGCTTGATCACACTGCGTTGTGGGCCGCCCGCCAGCTGGGTCACTGAGTAAACGTGCCATGTGGGTTCCATCGTCGCCGTTACAGAGAGGCGACCATTTCGCGTACCCTCGACAACTTGAAACTCCGCGGAAAACGTCGCTTTATCGCCGCCCAAAGGTCCGCCCAAACCTGGAATTCCCAATTGGTCGATAATATTCAACGGCGGCGAGGCCGGCGTGTCCTGTCCAACCGTGATTGATTCGGCGAGCGTTATAAGGCAAGCGACGAAGAAGGCGGCAGCCGTGGGTAGCCGATTCATGCTGTTAATACCTTTGGAGAGAGTCTGGCGGGGCATCGGTTGATTCTATGGAATGTTGAAAACCCGGGTCAACGGACGATCTGGAAGATTCTCGTACGAGGATTCTCACTCTGCTAAAGGAAAACTCACTCGTTCGCGGAGCAAATCATCCTGTACACCATTATCGACGTAGTACGCAGCTCATTCGGTGAGGTGGAGTACAAACACGCTCCCTGTTACAGCCTCGTTACATTTCAGCAAGCCTCGCGATAATCTCGTCTAGCCGTGCGAGAATAACTTCATGGTTCTCGAACTTGCGTAGCTCTACGGCGACCCACTGCACCCAGTTCATTCCAGATAACAACACCGTACTTCGGTCGTATGCGTCGACCAACGCCAATTCATCGAGCGATAACGGGCGCAGCGACTGATACGCGGCAAGGCCCTGTTTCCAATTCGTTCGGTCTCCACCCACGAGACTCCCCAGCAATCTGGCAACATCACACGCAACATGATCCACTCGCATCGCACCGAAGTCGACGATTCCGCTTACTTCTTCACCTTCGAAAAGGACGTGATCATGCCAGACGTCGCGAATGCAGGGTTGCAGTCGGAACCGCGACCGACTCGCGAGTTCCAAGATGGGCTTCGTTTCTGCCGAGAGTTCGTCGAACCAATACATGATCGTGGCTGCGCGACTTTGGAATTCGGCCCAGTCCATCGCGGCGACGGCTCGCGACATCTCCTCCGCCTCACCCAAACACAATCGATCGAGTTGCTCGCGCCGCGTCGCGATACCGGGAGCAGCACCTGCGACTGACTCAATCGACTCAGCACTTTGATGAAACTGTGCCAGCGCGACAAGAGCTGCATCGAGTCGATTGCTCGTCGGATGCTCACGAAAGTCCGCCGTACCCGGTAGCCAAGCGGTGAGTTCCCAGTATTGTCCCTCCAACGAAACGAACGTCTGGCCACCGCGCGATTGAATCGGAGTGGGCACTTTTGCAAATCCATTAGCCGACACGCGACAGATCACTTCATGGAGCCACTGCAGTTGGGTGCGACTCGGGTGCTCCTTTGGCCAACGACGAAGGCAGAGTGTGGAATCGCCGCAACTCACTTTCCAGAACGCAGCTCCGCTGAATCCGCCCGCTCCGCCAAGCGACTCGACACTCTGAGCAGCGACGCCTGGATAGTGGCTTAGGACACCTGCCACGCTGGCTAGATCGGACATTTTGCTTCAGCCTCACTGTGGAACGAGATCAGTTCTCCCCCCGGAACAGTCGGCAAATCCCGCGAATTCCGTACACTCATCGCCAACTTGCCTAGACAATCCGTGGGCGGCTAAAATGTAGCCATTAGCCTTCTTAGGCGTAAGAGTCGCAATTGCCTAACGATGGTGTATATTTTACCTACCTTGCTTAGGCGCACACCCTGACACAATCACCCTTCCAGAAACGCGTGACGGCGCGATCCCGCCTACTTTGCTTAGGAATAAGAATCATGAATTCAAGTGCTCTCCGTAGAATCCTGGTCGTATTTTCCATCGGACTGATTTCCGCTTCCGTTACATTCGCTGACGATTCGGACACGCCAAAGGATGACGCTGCCGATCCAAAGGCGGCGACGGCAGCACCGGCTACATCAAGTTCTTCGCCGACTTCATCTTCGTCCACGCCAAAACCTCCTGCACCGCCGTATGCCGCCCTGTTAAAGGATGCCAAGACACACACAGGCATGATGACGCTGCACCAGAAGGGGAACAAGCTGTACGCCGAGATGGGCAGCTCTGACTACGGTTCGGAATTCATCGTTCTCATTTCAATCGCCAAGGGCGTTGGGATGAGTCCATTGCTTGGCGGTTACAGCTGGGGATTCGGAGATGATTGGGTCTGGAAGTTCCGCAAGATTGATGACCGAGTTCATGTGATTCGACGGAATGTTCGATTCGAAGCTAAGAAGGGATACCCCGAGAACTTCGCATTGCAGAATGCCTATACTGACAGCGTTCTCTTCAGCCTGCGAATAGTTTCGAAGGGTCCCAAGGGTGGCGACCTCGTCGACATGACGCCGGTATTCATGAGCGATCTCCCACAGATCAGTCAGGTTCTTCCGGGATTCGGGTTTACATCCGATCGATCGACTTGGGCATCCATCAAGGCATTTCCCAAGAACGTCGAATTGGAAGTCGCCGCGACATACGCTTCGAGCGGTCGTTTCGAGTTTGATACGGTTGCGGATTCTCGCGGGATGACGATCAATGTTCACTATTCGATTAGCAAGCTCGCTTCCACCGGCTACAAATCTCGGATGGCAGACGATCGAGTCGGTTACTTCCTGACTGTGCGCAAAGACTACAACAAGATCAGCGATCGCGACCAATTCGTGCGATACGTCAATCGATGGAACTTGCAGAAGCCGCCGGGTGCGACGGAAGCTCCTTATCCTCCGAAGGAACCGATCGTCTTTTGGATCGAGAAGACTGTTCCCCACAAGTATCGCCAGGCGGTCCGCGAGGGAATCTCCGAATGGAACAAGGCATTTGCGAAGGCCGGATGGCTGAACGCGATTGAAGTTCGCCAACAGCCAGACGACGCGGACTGGGATCCGGAAGACATCAATTACAACACATTTCGTTGGATCACGGCCGACGCGGGGTTCGCGATGGGACCATCTCGTGTGAATCCCTACACCGGCCAGATCCTCGACGCGGACATCATTTTCGATGCTGACTTCCTCAAATTTTGGAAGGAAGAGTTCGAGACGTTGACACCGCAGGACGTCGCGGCGATGACAGGTGGTCCGCTCGATCCACCCACGGATAAAGCTTCGCGAGCTTTTGGCCTCGTTAGCAATCATCCCGAATGCCGACTCAGCACGGGGATGTCGAGCCAAATGGCGTTTGGCACCACCGCGATTCTCGCTCGCGCCGATGCCAAAGTAGCGCTCGAACAAAAAGAGAAGCTCATCATGCAGGGCTTAAAGGAAGTCACGATGCACGAAGTCGGCCACACGCTCGGTCTGCGACATAACTTCAAGGCCAGCAAGATGCTCAGCCTGAAGGACGCCAACGATCCCGCAAAGACTAGTAGCAATGGCATGGTTGGTTCCGTGATGGATTACAACCCGACAAACATCGTCTCGAAGGAATGGGAGCAAGGCGACTACTACACAACCACGCTCGGCCCGTACGATTATTGGGCCATCGAATACGGTTACAAGCCCTTGTCCGGCGGAACGACCGGCGAAGTGAAAGAGTTGAATAAGATCGCGTCGCGCAGCGGTGAACCGCAGCTCGCGTACGCTACGGATGAGGATACAGTTGGCAGCGACCCTGATCCAAACTCGAACCGATTCGACCTCGGTGACGATGCGTTAGAGTATGCGAAGATGCGGGCCAAGGTTGTGCAGGAGATCCTTCCCGAGTTGGTGAACCGAACTGCCGAGGACGGCAAGGATTACACTCAGACCCGGCGAGCCTTGAACATCCTGCTATCTCAGCACGGACAGGGCATGTTCTTTGTCGCCCGTTATGTCGGCGGCCTGGAAACTAGTCGCAGCCACAAAGGCGATAAGGATGCGAAGCCACCGGTAAGCATCATTGACGTCGCGAAGCAGCGCGAAGCTTTAAAGCTGCTCGAAGAACAAGTCTTCAGCGACAACCCATATCAATTCCCGGACGACTTATACAAATATCTCGGTGCCTCGAACTGGCGACATTGGGGATCGTCGAACACGAACCGGAAAGATTTCCCGCTGCACGACGTTGTTTCTATGTGGCAGACTCGCGTCCTGGATCAGCTTACATCGTCGACTGTGCTGGAGCGGATTCACGACACGGAACTCAAGGCCGCGCCGGACCAAGACCTGCTTACGACCGCGGAACTCATCGAACGATTGACCAAGTCCATCTTCTCTGAACTGGACACCATCAAAGACGGTGATTTTACGAATCGCAAGCCAGCGATCAGCAGCCTGCGACGCAGCTTGCAACGCGAGTATCTGCGCACGCTTTCCAACTTGGCGATGGGACGGACATCCGCCCCCGACGATTGTCAGACGATCGCCTTCGCGGATTTGTCGTCGCTCGATGCACGGATGGGCCAAATGCTGAAGAGCAATGTCAAACTGGACAGTTACTCGCGGGCACACTTGGTCGAATCGGCAAGTCGCATTCAAAAGGTGCTCGCCGCTGAATTGTCCTTGTATGGCCCTTAAGCTAACCGAACAACCCGGCACGGATGCGCTAGCGACTCCGTAATAACAGCAGGAGGCTGGAGCAATGTTCGTTCGCGTCGTTTTGTTTGCGAGTGTCTTCGCAATTGGTGTCGTCTCTTCGGACGCGGACAACTGCTCTGCACAGACGCCGGCGCTCCGCGAGCCAGTGATCGCGACGATGCGAACTGCAGCTGAATTCTATCGAGGGCGAGTTGCGTCGCACGGTGGTTACGTCTACCACTACTCGCTCGACTTGAGCCAGCGTTGGGGTGAAGGCGTGGCGACGACGAATCAAATCTGGATTCAGCCGCCTGGAACGCCGACCGTCGGCTTGGCCTACCTCAAGGCGTACGAGGCCACGGGCGAGCGATTCTATTTGGATGCCGCGAAGGACGCCGCGCTGGCGGTCGCCTATGGGCAGTTGAAATCCGGCGGTTGGACCAATTCGGTCGATTTCGATCCGAAGAGTCGAACAACCGCAGCCTATCGTAACGGGAAGGGCAGTGGAAAGAACAACTCGTCGCTAGACGATGGCCAAACTCAGTCCGCCATCCTTCTAATGATTCACGCTGACGAAGTACTCGACTTCAAAAACAAAACGATTCACGATTCGGCGATCGACGCGCTCGATGCTCTTTTGAAAGCACAGTTCCCCAACGGTGGGTTTCCACAGGTGTGGACGGCCCCCGTCAAACCGCAGCAGGCAGCGAAGGCCAACTATCCGGATTACGATTGGCGAACCAAAGGCCGCATCAAGAACTACTGGGACATGTACACGCTGAACGATAACGTCACCGGATACGTCGCGGCCGTGCTGATCGATGCAGCGAAGATATACCACGAAAAGCGATATGCAACCGCAGCTCGCAATCTGGGCGACTTCTTGATCCTCGCTCAGATGCCCGAACCACAACCAGGATGGGCACAGCAGTACAACTACGTGATGCAACCAATCTGGGCGAGAAAGTTCGAGCCGCCAGGCGTTTCGGGTGACGAGACTCAGGAAGTTCTCGAAACGCTCATGAAACTTTATCAAGTGACTGGTGACCGCAAGTACCTGGAGCCAATTCCGCGCGCACTGTCTTGGCTCAACCGATCGCAACTGTCGAACGGACAGATCGCACGTTACTACGAACTCAGAACGAATCGTCCACTTTACATGTCGCGACGAGGTGATACTTACTCATTAACCTATGACGACTCAGACTTGCCAAGCCATTACGGCTGGAAAACCGAATCTCGCATCGACCAACTTGAGCAGCAGTACAAAGAGGTGCAGGGAAATCGCGTTCAGGCGAATCGCGACCGTGCCGCGCAATCCGACATTCCAACGATTGAACGTGTAATCGAAGGTCTCGACTCGAACGGTCGCTGGGTAAGTACGTACGGCGGCGAGCGACTCGTTGGCCAAGCCAAGATGCCGATCGGAACGAAGTATCTTTCGAGCCAAGTCTTCAGCGACAATCTAACGACACTAAGCGAGTTCCTACTCTCCAACTGATCGTCCCGTCTGTTATGACTCCCAGTGGTTTTGACATCCTCTACGAGGAAGGCCCGTGCTTGGTGGTCAACAAACCAGCGGGCGTCTTAACTCAAGCGCCTCCCGGTATCGATAGCCTGGAGGTGCGAATCAAGCGGTTCCTCATCGAGCGAGAGAACAAACCAGGAAAGGCATATCTCGGTGTGCCGCATCGACTGGATCGGCCTGTCTCGGGAGCGTTAGTCGTTGCGAAACATGTTCGCGCGGCAAGAAGACTCAGTGAGCAATTTGAGGGCCGATTGGTGGAGAAGACATATTGGGCAATCGTCGAGGGCAATGTAACCGACGACGATGGCAAATGGATCGACCACCTTCACAAGGTGGCAGACAAAGCACGCGGCGAAGTCGTAGATGCCGATCAGCCAAACGCAAAGCGAGCGATTCTCACGTATCGTGTGAAGCATCGCTTTGACGGAAAGACGTGGCTCGAGATCACTCTTGAGACAGGGCGCTATCATCAGATTCGCGTCCAGACCAGTTCTCACGGCTTTCCGGTAGTTGGCGATGCTTTGTATGGCGCAACAACCGCGTTCGGTCTGCAATCAGAAGATCCTCGCGATCGCGTGATCGCGCTCCACGCACGCGACCTTGCATTTCGGCACCCCATGACGAAAGAAGACGTCTGCGCGACAGCGCTGCTTCCCGCGTCGTGGAAGACATTTGATCAGGCCGACCTCCGTTCGGCTGTCAGACCGCCAAGTTAAGACTGACTCCATTACGCGGTTCGGTTGTTGGTGAGCCCTTGGCGGCTCGCGGCATCACAACTTATAATTCGCGTTTGGAAAGCTGGAGTTATGCCCAAGAACATCAAAGTCGGTGCCGTTTCGTACCTGAACACCAAACCCTTGGTGTACCGCTTGGACGAGATCGCACCGTATGCGGACATCTCGTACGATTTGCCAAGTCGATTGGCCGACCAACTTACCAGCGGTGAGTTGGACGTGGCGCTGATACCGTCAGTCGAGTACTTTCAAGACGCGAGCTACGAGATCGTGTCCAACGCGTGCATCGGCTGTCGTGGGCCAGTGCTCAGCGTAAAGTTGTTGACGCGTGTTCCGTTCGACCAGATCAACACGTTGGCGCTGGACGAGGGTTCTCGTACGAGTGTTGCGCTCGCTCGCATTTTGTTGCAGCAGCGATTTGGACTTAAGCCACGCCTCGAATCGCTTCCTATAGGCGCCGGCGTTGACGATTCAGCCGCCGACGCCATTCTGCTTATCGGCGACCGTGCGATCCACCCGCCGGAGGGCAACTTCATCGACGAGTGGGATCTTGGCGATCAATGGTGTCGTTGGTCAGAATTATCGTTCGTTTTTGCTATGTGGGTCTCGCGTCCCGGCGTCGACACGACGGCATTAGCTTCCGCTTTCGAGCAAGCCAGGGACGAAGGCACGGCGAATCTCGATAGAATCGCATCGGAGGAAGCAGCGGCTGTGGGGCTCAGCGAATCTGAATGCCTTTCGTACCTTCGTGACAATCTGTATTTCACCCTCGGACACCGCGAGCAAAACGGTCTCGAGTTGTTCAGACACCACGCAGTCGTTCTTGGCATGGCACCTGCCGATGCTTCGTGCAGTTAAGCCGTGCAAGCGAGTCAAATTTAGAAGCAAAAGTTATGGTCGCACGAATCCTCGACAAAGCAGTTGCCGGCGAACGGCTCACGCGCGAAGAAGGTCTCTCGCTCTTAGAGAGCAATGACTTGACCGCCCTCGGCCGAGCGGCCGACGCTGTCGCTCGTCGGCTCCATTCTGAGGAGTATCGCACTTACAACATCGACCGCAACGTTAACTACACAAATGTTTGCACGGCGGTTTGCGACTTCTGTGCCTTCTATCGAGGCCCCGGCGACAACGAAGGGTACGTCCTGCCACGCGAGGAGTTGCTGAAGAAAGTCGAGGAGACCGTCGCTCTTGGCGGCGAACAAATATTGATGCAAGGTGGACTTCATCCCAAGTTCAAATTGGAGTGGTACGAGGAGCTGTTGCATGACATCAAGAGTCGCTTCCCGCAAGTGAATATCCACGGGTTTAGTCCGCCCGAATTGCATCACTTTACTAAGGTCAACAACCTTCCGATTCGCACCGTCTTGGAGCGGTTGAAGGCCGCCGGGTTGGGGAGCATTCCTGGTGGTGGGGCCGAGATTCTTGTGGATCGAGTCCGTGACGCGATCACACGCGGCAAGGTGAATACCGACGATTGGTTACACGTGATGCGGACATGGCATGAGCTAGGGGGACGCAGCTCAGCGACCATGATGTTTGGTCACGTCGAGACACTGGCGGAGCGAATCGAACACCTCGATCGATTGCGGCAGGCCCAAGACGAAACGGGCGGCTACACGGCTTACATCTGCTGGACCTTTCAGCCCGACAACACGGACATGGCCGACGTCGCCAAAGTGGGGCCGTACGAGTATCTAAAGACGCAGGCGGTTTCACGTTTGTATTTGGACAACTTTGCAAATATCCAATCCAGTTGGGTGACGCAGGGCTTAAAGATCGGCCAACTTGCGCTGCTGTTCGGAGCAAACGACATGGGCAGTCTCATGATCGAAGAGAATGTTGTCGCTGAAGCTGGAACGGTCCATTTCCTGACGCTTGAGCAGATCCGAGACGCAATCTCCGAACTAGGATTCGTCCCGCGTCAACGCAACGTGTTCTATGAACTTGCTGATCAGCAGCGGGAACAATTTGCTATAGAAGCGAACAAGGACTTTGGCAAAAGCGTGTTGCCTGTCCTCGCATAGTTTGGTCGACAGCCAGAGCGAGCCCAGAAGTGCAATCGGAATCACTGATCGGTGAATTGACGCGTTCGATAATCGCGGAGTTGCGTGATGCCTGGAAGAAGGCAATGCATTGCGTCGATCAGCTTGATGACGAACAGCTCTGGAGTCGGCCGAGTGCGGAGATGAATAGCGTTGCGAATCTATTGCTTCACCTCAACGGCAATCTCCGGCAATGGATCGTTTCCGGCATTGGTGGCAGCGAAGACAATCGCAATCGTCCACTTGAGTTCGACGAGAGAACGCCGCTCGCAAGGGCAGAGTTGCTGGAGCCTCTGAGTGAAACTCTCAAAGAGGTTGAAAACGCGATTCTCGCTCAGACGGCCGTCGAGCTAGTACGTATCCGTCGAGTCCAGGGATTCGAAGTGACCGGGGCCGAAGCGATCATCTCAAGTGTGTCGCATCTGCGGGGCCACTCGCAAGAGATCGTTCATATGACGCGGCGATTGCTAGGGGCTGAATATCGATTCGAATTCGTGCCGCAGACGCCGGAACAGGGCGCGCCGCAATAACACGCAAGTGTTGAGGTATTAACAGCGTTCCTCCCTTGGCTTCGCCCGAGACGAAAAAAACAACGCCCGCAACTCCAAAGAGCTGCGGGCGTTCCCAAATTCAATCAACAACCTCTGTGCCCAATCTTCGAAGACCGGACTCCCACCTTATGGCTAGAAATCTACGCCGGCGCGGGCATACAGACCATCGAGGCTGACATTACCGATCAAGTGTGAGTTCTGACCTTCAATATGCGAGTCGCTAAAGACGCGGCGATCACTGAAGTCGAGCAATTGAGTCATCTCGTAGCCCGCTGCTCCAGTGAGCAGGAATCGCCTCCAAGGGCGACGATAGTTGAGACCAACATTCATTTCCAGAACCGTTGACATACGACGCTCGCTAGAGCGAACATCCGTTGGGACACCGGGTTCGTCATCAGGGAGAAAGAGTCGAGTGTCGAACGTGCCGAACATCGCGCCCGCTTTCGCGCCCATGCCAAGGGTCAGGCGGTTGGTCACGCGCCACTTCAACTCCGTACCGAGCAACAGTCCGCCACCGACGTAGTCGCTGGTTTCAAAACCGCGATATGGGACTTGAAAGTCGCCACCTGTGTACGTGACGTCAAAGCCCTGCTCCAAATCCATAACGCGACCCGTTCCGCCCATTCGCAATGTCAAATGCTCGGTTGTGATCAACGATTGCGCGATCTCTAAATCGTAAGCGTTGTAAGAAAAGTCATAGTTCGCCGTCGCGCTCGTCGCTCGGTCATCCGGCGTGATGTCGTTGACGGCGTCGTCGCTGTCGTTGTTTTCACTGTTGTCACTGCTGATAAACGAGGCACGTAGACTACCGATCCGTCTTTCGGTGATTTGCTGATCGAAGTCCGTAAAGCGAAAGGTAATTTCTGGTCCAGCAACGCAGTGCCCCAACCGCTTGCCAAATGCGATTCGATATCCAGCTTCATACTCGGGGGTGATCGACAATATATCTCCCACTGCACCACGATCCTGCACTCCCCCGATGTCCGTAATGCCGTACTGCGTTGCGGGATTTCGGACGGCCCAATACAGCAAATCAACTTGTGCTAACCAGCCGGGGCGCCCGTCTGTTTCTAGCAGAGCGGTTGAAGGCCAGTAGTCCTCTTTTTCACTCGTTTGGTAAGCAGACTCGTTCTGTTGCGATTCGAGTTCGCTCAGCCGACTGTAGACATCTGCTAGTTCGCTCGCATAGGAAACGTAGTCGGCTTCGGCTTGGGCCGAAGCGATCGACGGGTAAAGTAAACTCCCGCTTACAGCCAAAAGTAGGAGACTTAGAGAATGGTATTTCATGTTTGTTCCTCCGTGAATTCGGGACATGCTGATTGCGAGATCTGCAATGGTGATCGACGCCGTTCGACCGATGATTCGAAAGCAGGTTAGACTCCTGGATACGCCGGTTGCATGAGTTGGCGCAAGTCGAGTTTGCGGAGACCGTCCTTGATCGCTCGTACGAACTTGATTCGGAAATCATGGTCCCGAAAGGTCAACAACTGCGACGAAGGAGTTCGGAATCGCCAACATTCGCTGTCCGTGGTATCGCCTAGAGAATGGCGACGCAACGTGCCAATACGGTCGGTGTTGTCGCCTGTCGCCGTTCTAATGCGGGTACCGCATCTCGCAGTTCGTTGACCTGGTGAGGTCGTAAGAATCGATCGGAAGATCACACTCACACCCGCACAACATCACCCGTCCGTCGCAGGGGCCGAGAGTTTTCGACTCTTCGAACTAATCCGATTGCGCAACTTCATCATGCTTGATGAGTATCGACTCGCCATCGACTTCAAGCAGAATGTCGCCATCTAACGAAACACTCGCCTGTCGACCCCGTCGAGCGAGCGTCCACGCAAGATCAACAAACTCAGGACTTCCGAACTTTATGACGCGTGCTGCATCGTGCTCCGCGGTATCTTGGTTGACAAGGCGACTGTCAATCCAACGACCATTGCGGCGATAGAAAGCATTGTCCGTGGCTTGCTGGACATTCGTGATCGCCACTCTGTTGAGGTTCGCATCGAAGAAGCAGTTGCGAAACTTTTCGCAAGCTGCCATGCGTTGGAGACCATTGTTGAGATCTTGATTGACAGAGGCGATTCCAGAACGCGTACCTATCGCACGAGCTTGATAGTTCGAGATCGATTGCTCCAGCAGCTTCTCTTCGGAGGCGAGATCCGTGCCCTCGGTAGCTAGAAACGACGTGTATTCGGTAAGGATGCCAAAGTCCGTCGAGAGCCGGATGATCTCGTCCGACAGTTCCTTCAACCGTGGGTCGTTCGATTTGGGATTCGCCGCAACGGCTCCCATATCACGAATCGCGTCGGTCAGCCCCGCAATCTTTCGAGTGGCCCACAACCGACCGACGAAAGCGTTCCTGACGCCCCCTTCGGATGTATCGAAATTGAACTGAAAGCTCTTTGCCTCTCCCGACCGTTCGCCCTTTAACATGAACCGAAGCGGCGCCTTGCCGGTATATCGACCAAGAAGAACGAGTTGATCTCCGTCGAACAGGTCGGGTAATCGACCTGGCAGCAAGTCGCTGATGCGCCCAGCGTCCAGATGGCCTTTCGAATTGACGGCAACTAGTTCCGGCGACGCGAGAATCGGCCCGTCCAGTCCATCAAACACTCGACTGACTTTGACTTCGACGTCTTCGCCGGGAAATACGAATGTCGCGAAAGCTCTTGTGTTCAGAGCTATCTTGTCCAGCAGTGGTGTATTGACGTCAAACCCGACACCAAATGTAAACACGCGACGCGAGTGAATGTTGGCCTCCGTCGCGACATCGCGAATTGCCTGTTCCGACCTGACGCCAACTGTAGGCAAGCCATCGGTCATAAACAGCACGATCGGCAGGACACCTCTTCTTGGTCGCCGGCGAAGCGACTCGACTAGCGCGTCGTGCAAGTTGGTCCCGCCATTCGCCTTAATTCCCTGTACAAACGCTTTCGCGGCGGCCAATGTTTCGTCGGTCTTTTCAACCGCAACCGGTGCGAATGCTTCGACCGCGTCGTTGTAAACGATCACGTTGAATGACTCGCCTTCGAGCAAGCCTTCGAGAACCGAGAGCGCGGCGTCTTTCGCTTGGGCAATCTTCGCGCCTCGCATGCTCCCCGACCGATCGATCACGAGCGTCAATTCGCGTTTCGGGGCTGGCTTGTCGGAAGATGCGTTTTCGTCGGAGGTGCCCGCCAGCAGCAGAAAGCATCCGCCTGATCGATCGGCATCAGGATAGGAGAACAAAGAAGCCGTGACGGCTCCGCGGCGAAGCAAGTAACTCAACCGAAACGCTCCCGGATCGAGTTTCGCGATTTCCGAGATACGAACCGATCGACGTTTGTTGCCCTTCTTAATCGTTTCAATCTGATGGCTCGGAGAATACACCGCATTGATCGACCGATTCGACTTGATCTCGACGTCGACCTCCCAGGGAGTGTCATAGGCGACCGACTGGCTGCGCGGAAGTTCGTAATCGATTCGATCTCCGTCAGCTTTGAGCAAATGTTCGTAGGTAAATTGGACTTGCTGTTCGCCATTTGGTTCAACAGGAAACACGCTCGTCCGCACGACGCTGTATCCAGCGAATTCAAGCAGCGCGGGGGTCTTTGAGTTTCTTTACGATCGAGTCAAACGTGGCTTTGGCACGTTCCTTTGTCAGCAGTTCAGCAGACGGTTCAGAGCCTGCACCCTGGAAGGTAAAGGCCCGGATGGCTGCTCCATCAGGGACAGGCAAAAGGAACTCGGCGGTCTCTCGTTTAGTTCCGGTATTCTTCAGGTGAATGTTGAGCGTTGTCGTCGCGATCTGCTCCAAGATCGTTACTCGTGCCGTGATGTTGGTGACTCGAAGCGGCTGCGAGATTGCCGCCGATGATCGGTAACTCTGCGGCACGATGACGTTGGACGCCCACGCACGAGGTGCGAGTTGTTGAGCGTCGACCGTACGAAATTCGCTGGCCAGACATAAACACACAACAAAGCCGATGACAAGTCTCACGTTACGATTCATGTCGCCTCTCCTTTCAAGAAACAATTCTGTTGGCCAACGTGATGAATCATAGCCGTCAGCGAGCGACTGTCTCGTAAAGTGTTTGTAACGAAGTGACCGGCGCGGTTGCGCGCTCTTCACGAACCGAAGGAGCTGCTTACATCGTGATAGCAAGAAACGGGTGGCCGCCAGCTGCGCTCAATCGTATGCTGCGTAAAACACCTATTTGGAGCCGACAATGTCGAGCAGCGACTATGAGCGAATCGAGCAAGCCATTCGGTTCCTTGAGCAACGCTATCAGCAACAGCCAACTCTCGAGGAGATCGCGGAACATCTTGCACTCAGTCAATCGCACTTCCAGCGATTGTTCCAGCGTTGGGCGGGCATCAGCCCTAAACGTTTCCTGCAATTCCTGACGCTTCAGGACGCGAAGCAGCGGCTACGTGATTCGGCCAGCGTTCTCGATGCGACCTTCGACGCCGGACTGTCCAGTCCTGGACGACTTCACGATTTGTTCGTCACGCTCGACGCAGTTACACCCGGTGAGTACAAGTCGGGTGGTCGCGAACTTCAAATCCGCTACGGCTTTCACGATACACCATTCGGCGAAGCGTTCATCGCATCGACCGAACGAGGCATCTGCAGTCTGGAGTTTCCGGAAACAAGTGAACGTTCCGCAGTACTCGACGCGTTCCAGCGACGATGGAGCCTGGCGACGATTAAACAGAATCAACGCTACACGGCGGCGCTAGTCGAACACATTTTTGTTAACGCAGATCCGGCGCGTCGACAACCGTTGAGCGTGTTCGTTAAGGGAACGAACTTTCAAGTACGTGTATGGGAAGCTCTATTACGAATTCCTGTTGGCACCGTCACGTCGTATGGAGACCTAGCGAAGCGTCTTGGCAACGGCCGCGCGAGCCGCGCGGTCGGGGCAGCCGTTGGTAGCAACTGGGTAGGGTATTTAATCCCCTGCCATCGCGCCATTCAAAGCAGCGGGATCGCCCATCGCTATCGATGGGGCACGGCGAGAAAGAAAGCCATGCTCGGGTGGGAAGCGGCGGTCGCAGCCGATTCCGAGCAACAAGGAACTTAAAGTGAACCACCTCTTTCGTTCCGTGTCATGGTGGTACGGCTGCAAGTTAAAACATGCGACGTCGCAGCAGCCTTGCTCCGTTAACCTTACACATGGTCTCCGGTTCGATGGAACTTTACGATCCGTCTATACGCGAGGAACTACTGGCTAGAGTCGAGCGGGATCCGAGTTCGCTGTCTTTCCACCAAGCTTCTGCGTGCCGAGGATGCTTGACAATCGCAGCCATTGTATTCGCCTTCGGATTTGGCATGGCGATCGGGGCTTGGTGCTTCCCGTGAACCCGCCATCAAACGCACTCAAACGAACGACTGCATCTCGCTACGCATAACGGTTACGCATTCTATTCGACGATTTCGCTCTTTGTACTTTCGACGAACGCCAATACATCCTTTTGCTCTTGGGCACCCACTTCGAACGACGCAAGCGTGTCACGAAGGTGCTCGGCAAAACGCTGCCAATCTGCTTCGTCAATCTTCATGCCTAGGTGCGTCGTCGCCATATCGCGCCCCGTGTAGAGCAGGTTTCCACCGGCGTTCGCACACAGAAACTCGATCAGCAGTTGCTTCTCACGTCGCAGACCGTCATCACCTCGATGCCGCCAAAATCTTCCGAGTCGGTCATCAGCCTGTAACCTCGCGATAAGATCAGCCGCCACCGCCGCAATCGCATCGTAACCACCAAGGCGAACATAGAGGGTGTCAAGCGTATCATCTGTCATCTTTATCTCCTTGCGATCAATGAGACGGCCGTACGCGCTTTGTTAGTTCACGGGCAATCGGACGATCTCGAACCACGAATTCTCCTTGTGTAATCCGGTGCCTGATCGTACCATCAACGATGTTTGATGTATTCCCGGTATGAGCGAGTTAGGCGGGGATTACTTGATTTCGGACATGGAGTTCATTCCAGCGTGCTCAACATTCATCGACGAGAGTTTCTTCGCACGGGCTTGACCGGTTTCAGTGCATTAACTCTTTCCGAGTTGTATCGCTTGCGAGCGCAAGCAGCGGAACCCGCTTCCGGCAACACAGCGGTGATTCTCGTATGGCTGCGTGGAGGCGCGAGCCATCTCGACACATTCGATCCGAAGCCCGACGCACCGTCCGAGTTTCGTGGCCCCTACGCACCAATCGACACCGCGACTCCCGGCATACAAATCTCCGAATTGCTGCCACGCCTTGCCACTTTGTCCGATCGATTCGCTTTGCTACGGTCGGTTGCTCATACCGGCGGCGGACATCCGGCGGGGTCGCTTCAAGTTCTGGGGGGCGATCCGGATCGGCAAGATAAGGTCAAGCCGGTCTACCCCGATTGGATGACGATTGCCAACTACTTGCGTCACGATCCGAAACAAACGATTCCTAACTATGTAGCGATCAACCCCGTCGATCGCTACGACAGCTTTACGATCGCCGGTTCGACCTATCTTGGGCCGAGCTACGGTGCTTTCAAGGTGATCGGCGATCCAAGCCGACCCAACTTCGAGATACCAAACATCGGGCTCGCCACCGACAAGCAAGGGCGATTACAGCAACGACTCGACTTGAAAGGGGCGTTGGATCGTCTCCAGCGCAGTGTCGACCAATCCGGTGTCGTCGATGCGGTTGATAAGTTCGAATCGCAAGCGTTGAACCTTCTTACCAGCCCCACCGCGCGAAGAGCATTTGATTTAAGTAAAGAGACGGACGCGGTCCGCGATCGTTATGGTCGGAACCAATGGGGCCAGCAGTGCTTGATAGCTAGGCGATTGGTAGAAGCCGGCGTCGAAATCATCGCAACGGAATTCGACGGACCGCTGTGCGGGCGCGTCGCGAACTGGGACGATCACGCCGTCAACCACCACGTCTTCGACGCAGTCAAATTCCGCGCCCCTTTCTTCGATCAAGCCATTTCCGCGCTGATCGAAGATGTTTACGCGAGAAACCTTAACAAACGAGTTCTGGTCGTTGTCACTGGAGAATTTGGACGAACGCCGCGTATCTCGTACGTCGCCAGCAGTGGCGGAGGCGTTGCAAGCGGTGCGGTCGGAACGGTCCAGCCGGGTCGAGACCACTGGCCTCGCGCCAATACAATGTTGTTTGCTGGAGGCGGCATCGAAACCGGCCAGGTCATCGGCGCAACGGACGCCCGTGGTGAAGATCCGGTCGATCGTCGAGTTGGGCCCGGTGACTTCCTAGCAACGATCTATCGTCATTTAGGAATCGATTACGAACGCGTCGCGATCCCGAACTTCTCTGGACGCCCGGTCCCCTTGCTTAGCGACGGCAAGGCTATCTCCGAGCTTGCTGGCTGAGCCTAAACCTGGCACGCGTCTCGGACTTTTTGGCTGCGATCCTTTTTGCAGCGATTCAGAGCCTGCCTAGCCTCCGCACTATCCTTTCCGATCACGGCAAGTGCTCGCGCCGCAGCGGCGCGGGTAGCGACTTGCCCGCCGACACTGAGGTTTATCAACGGACCGATTGCCGACGAAGTGTCTAACACTTCATAAGGTCCGCGACCGTATTCACAAATCACATCCGCCGCGACACTTTGTAGCTGCACATCATCAACATCTTCGAGAACTGCGACAAGATGCGGAAGTGCGGCGAGTGGGTATTCATAAAGCAAACGCTTGACATACTGCGTGACACTCCATTGCTCCTCGAGCAGCGCTCGCAGTAAGTCAGGCATAGCGGCGAACGAATTAGTTCCGAGTTGTTCAAGTTTCTCTCTGGCTAACTCGTGTTCAGCAGCATCCTTTGAGCGAAGTTCGGAGAGGATCTGACACACCTCTTCCATAAGTGGCTCACTAGTAGAGATGGCACTTCTGTCGTCTCCTGACGGCTCCACGCAATACTCATCAACAAATCGCTTGATGAACCCAGGCGCGTCCAATTGAGCGAGTGGGCCGCCATCACCACCCGACATCGAGTTGCATAGTTCATTGGCGATATGCAGTCCGAGCGACCGGTACGAATCGAACCGATCCGCATCATAGAATTGATCCGAGGTGGGGTCATGGGGGAACTCGTCTTGAGTGCGGTGGAATTGCCGCAACTCGTACGGCTCGTCACCATTCAGTGTTGGCTTCATATATGCCAAATACCCATCCGGCGAACCTTCCTCTGGGTATCGTATCCTCACAACTACGAAATGGGATCGCGATAGTTTTGTTGCCGCATCCGGCACGAGTTTCTCGAGTGCGAGCGGCATCTCTTCTTTGCCCATCGGAATAAACAAGATGCCATCATCTCTCTTTACGTTTCTTATCAGTCGCGTTAGATCAGAAAATACGAAGCTACTATCCTGCCCTGCATCCGAAGCGATAATCAGCCGACACCGCCTCTTCAGGAGTGACTCGATGCCAAGGTTTTCGTAATGTCCGCCGTCCGTCACGAAGCAGAATGATCGCTTCTCGAGACGTTGCAGTCGGTTGTAAAGGAATCGCAGTGGTGTGAAAGGAGTTGTTACGACAAGGCGTCGCAATGCCGCGGGAAGCCAAGAATCGTGCCCTGGGTTCGGGACCCACTGTCCGAGCCTGATATTCGCAAGAAACAACAAGCCAACGATCAATGGATTGTCGGTCTGAACCGGACTGACCGCCGCGCCTGAAATCGCCACCGCATCTTCAAGCGAATACTCGCCTTCCAGATATCGGCTGGTCTTGGCGTAGTGTGTGGATTGCGACCCGCAATAGAGCTTCGAGAATAGGAATCGGTCGCGATTCGTCGTGTATTCGGCACCGTCGTGTATGCGGCGCGTATGAACCGCGCCAGTGAGTAGGTGATAGGGGCGACCTACTTTTGTCGTTTCAAGCTGTGCAAGCGGGATGCCCTTCGCAAGCCCTGGCGTTTTCTCGATCCACATGCTCGCGATTCTGCGGCTGTAAAAGCCATGCCATGACGTGGCGTTCAAGTCGACGAGTGCGCTTGCGATGATAAATACGATCGAAGAAAAAACAAACCAATTCCAGCGGGTTTGCTGATCCTCGACGAGGACAGTCGAGGCGTAGATTTTATTCCTGTCGCTGATCGCGTTTCCATAGTACGCCTTGAGGAGTTCACGGTTGATTGCATAGACGGCACGAACATCAGCGTCCTTGATGATGGCTGGGTGTGGCTTCGGGCCGTGCGCTAGCGACTCGCTATGCGGGTCATCATTCTCATGGGACATATCGGCAGTATTCGTATGCACAATCGCGGCTTGAGCAACGCGCGCCGCTCGCTTATGAATCCTCAGAAGTTTTTCGCCCCACGCTTGAGGCTCCAGGCCGGGATGAAACGCACTAACTTGATCGAATGCCGCGCGAAGTTGAGGAGTTGGCTTTTCCGAACTGCCCATGAAGTTGGCAATTACTTTGTCAGGAAGGAAAGTGGAATAAAACTCTGGCCTAATTAGTCGTTGATTCATTTCACGGACGAGACGCGTTTGCGTTTCACGACGCTTTCTTCTCGCACTAACGGTTTCGGCCAGCAAGTTTTCGGTTGACTCCTCCCCGTCCGCGACCACTAATTCGCCCACATAGGTGAAAAGATGCCACCAGCGACTGAGGAATGAGACTTTTGCGAACTCTTTAGGACGATTAATATCCCCATCGTCACCAAGGATTCCACCGTCACCCAGCCGAACCTTGTCGTGATCCAACTCTTGATCGACGAGCAGCAGCGCGAGTTTGTTCTGCAACTGAAAGTCCACCATCGGAAGCATGTTGGTTGGAACTTTGAGAAGCGGATCTCCGTCGGCAATGTTTGCTCCACGTTCTTGATTCACTCGCGTGCGTCTTTGTTCGGGCGACTTGGTTAGTATCTCTCGAAGGAATTCGAGGTCTCGAATCGAGAGCTTTCCTAGTTGTGCAGGTGTGACGGACGGACCTTGCGCAGACTTTCCAGGTTTCGCCTCCTCGCCAGCCGCAGGTTTATCAATCGCCGCACTACCTTGCGTCAATTCCTGCCACTCTTCCTCATACAACGGGCACGACACGGCGTCCGCTGCAGATTCCCAGACATGCCCGGTTCCATCTTTACTTTCGCGGCCGACAAGTTGACCCCACATCGGCGCAGTGAGATCCCACGACCTGATGTCGGACAAGAATATGCGGTCTTCGCGATAATCGCTGTAGTTCGATATATTTTCGACGGCGAAATAGGCAACGAACAGGAATGGAACTCCATAAGCGAGGGCGCGCGTCGTCAACCAAAATACATATCGCTCAGCCACGTTCTTGGGATTCGTGCCGCTCCGAATCAATCGCTGTGGAGTCAGATAGGGTAGCAGGCTCGCCGCTATGGCACCGAAGAAAAGGGCCTTGAAGGTTGAACTAAAACTCGTGTGCGACGTCCCACTCGAAAAGGAAATATCTCCAGTTCCAAGAAGCGCTGCGATTGCCACCAAAATAGATGCGATTAGCACGTAGAAGACATAACGCGCTACTGTCCCAGATGCGTGTCGGACGAATTTGAAATAAGAAACGGCCCAAAACATCGCCCAGAACACAAAGAGAACAAATGTTGGAAAGAGGGCACGGAGGACGTCTCCTTGAAATCCCAGTGCCGAAATCCAATCTTGAACCGCGACGTAATCGAGCATTCGAAAGAGGTAGGTCACCAGCGACGCCATCGCGACGAGCCCGCTGAAAACCACGAGCCATATCAACAGCAAACCGATCAGATAACGGTTAACGAAAACCCACGTCTTCCGAAGATACTGACCGCCATGAATGAATTTCATCATTCGCGGGGATTGCTTTCCATCGCTGTCAGCAATGGGAAACATGGATTCACTTTCCGCACAGTCCACATTCGTCGATTCCGCCTGCAGTGCCGCGGATGACAAATAGGCCCCCGCATAACCGCCACCGGAAACAGTTGACAAATAGTCGATGAAGGGGAGAACGCCACGGCGGTGGAGCGCCTGGAGAACTCCAAGGGAGAAAGCCGCCGAACGGACGCCGCCTCCAGAAAGCGCAAGGCCAACTAAGCTTTCTCGAATATCATCGGGTGCGTCTATACGATCCAACGCACGCTTTCGACGCAAAACTATCTCTGCGATTTCAGCTTCGCGAACCGTGTCCAGATCCACAATGACTTGCTCGTCTCCGTCAGCACCTGCGTTCGCAGAATCATTCATGCGACTGCCCTTTCCTAGTGAATGACAACGCATGCCGCTGCCAGTCCTGCCAAGGCTTAACCACAGGCCTTGAATCAGGCCTAATGCGAAGCAGCTTATCCGGGGGGGGACACTAATGCAAGCATCTTCGAGGTATTTGAGCCCGCTTTCTAAGACACTGACACAAAGAGCCGCCGTCGTTGCACCGGGTTTGCCGTTTAAGTCTGCATAGTCTCGCTGACTTAACAGCAAGGCACCCTCTCGGCCACCGCGCGGTGCCGCAGATGTTCCCCCAACACCACGCAACACTTTGTGTCGTCAGATTCGTATCGCTTACGAGAATACGGCCTGAACGGGCACACCGTCATTGGCGATCTTAAAGGGGCGCTTCGACGCGGAGTACTCGATCCGATCGGTGGGAATGCCGAGCGCTTGAGCGATCGTCGCATTGAAGTCTGCGACCGTCACCTCATCGTCGTCGACGAAATGTCCGCGATCGTCTGACGCGCCGTGGACATAACCACCCTTAATTCCGGCACCTGCGATCAACGAACTGTAGACCGCCGGATGGTGATCACGACCAACGCGTTCGTTAATCTTTGGGCTTCGACCAAATTCAGATGTCAGAACGACAACGGTCTCATCCAAGAGGCCGGTTCGTTCAAGATCATCAAGCAGTGCGGCAACCGCCGTATCCACTTGAGGTCCCTTCTCCGCAAGCGTTTCGAAGTTGTCGACGTGTGTGTCCCACCCCCCAAGTTGCACTTCGACGAAACGAACATCACGTTCCAACAAACGACGAGCCAACAAACAGCCCTGCCCAAAGTTGCCGCTACCATAGGTAGCACGGAGTTTGCTATCCTCTTGCTTCACGTCGAATGCTTTGACATCTTCGCTCTGCATTAAGCGAATCGCCTCGGCGTACATATCTCCGTAACCCTGGACTTCTTTGTAAGGGTAGCGGGCCAAAAACTGGTTGCCAAATTTTGCAACCAAATTCAATCGTCGGTTGAAGTCCTTTTCGGTAACGCCACCCAGGAGCTTCGAGTTCTGTAGCCCCGCGGTCGGATTTCCGATTGGTAGCGGAGCAAACTTCAAATCCATATAGCCAGCGCCTGGGTGATCCGACCCGCCGTTGATGACGACGTTTGCCGGCACATTTTTGTTGATCTGGCCTTTGGCTTTCGCGACCCAAGCGCCCATCGCGGCATGACGAACCGTGGCGCGGGGAGCGTAGCTCGTATGTGCAAGGTAACGACCTTGCGCGTGGGCTCCTTGATTCGTGGTCATCGATCGAACGATGGACAGTTTATTCATCCGTTCGGCAAGCTTCGGAAAATGCTCGCTCAGACGAACGCCGTTGACACTCGTACTGATGGCCTTCGTCGGTCCTTGCGTCTCGCCACCTGGCTTCGGATCAAACGTGTCGAGGTGCGTCATTCCACCCGACATGAATAAGTAGATCGCCTTTTTTGCCTTGCCGGGTTTGGCCTGTTGCGCAAACGCTTGTGCTCCCGTGCCGAGCCACGGCAGCATGCCCACGCCGAAGCAAGCCTTTGCCATGTGTGCGGCAAAGGCTCTGCGAGACACTTCGTCAAAGTTTTTTATCTGTTCCAACATGCAACGCTCACTGAATAAACATGAATTCGGGTGTGTTGAGCAGGATCCAAATCAACTCGCGATTGCCACGATTCGCTTGCTTCGCTTGAGCAAAGACATTCATCGCCAATCGACTCTCCGTTGAATTAGGTTCCCGTCCGAGAATGCTCAAATAGATGATTCGAATGCGGAGTTTTTGATCCCTGTCCGCTTTGGCGAGCAGTTCCATCAACTGCGAACCTTCTCGCACGATTTGGTAGTGATGCTTGCCGTTGATAAGCGTCAGAATCTGAGACACCGTCGGGTCGCGATTCGAGCCCGAAATCAGCTCTCGATCCGATGCGCCAAAGTCACGAAGAAAGTGCCCGGCGGCGGCGGGCTGACGCATCTCGGAGGCTCTCGCAAGACTAGGCCCGGTCGGCTTCTTAGCACCGGACATGGACATGCTCGGTTTCTTACCGCGATTTTGGCGATCCTTATAAAGCGCGACGCCCCGATCAACGATCGCGCTGGGCGAAGTACTTTGAATATCGAAATACGGGAAACGATACGGGCTGTTTTGTTCGTAGGTACTCGCAAGCGGCTCGTTCATGCTGAGCGTAACGAGCGAATCCCAGATTTGTTCAGCCGTCATGCGTCGCAACGTCGGGCCAGGAAAATGAAACGGCTCCTCGCTAACTTCGCGATACACCGCCCGGCGTTGATAGACGTCAGTGTTCATCAACATGCGCAGATACTGCTTCATGTTGAAGTCGAGACGGACCATTGCATAGGCAAGAAATTTCATCAGTTCGGGATTCGACGCCTCCGCTCCTTCGATATCGTCTAGCGGCTCGATCAAACCAACGCCCATCACCTTCTTCCACAATCGGTTCGCGATCACCTTCGCAAACAACGGGTTTTCTTTCGACGTCGCCCAACTGGCGAACGCCTCACGCCGCGCCTGCCCATCGCGCAATCGCGGGTTCTCCCCAAAGATCGTCTTCGGAGTGACTGCATCGTTTGCCTTCGCGTTTCCGTAATCATAATCTTTCGGAAAACGCAGCAGACGATTGTCTGCGTCGCTCAATTCCCATTGGTTGTAGCGAGCGAGCTGGTTGACGAGTTGCCGTTGCTGCGGGGTCAGATTCCGCTTTTTTATCTCGGCCGCGATCGCACGACGCTGCTGTTGATACTCCTTGCCGCCCGCGCGTGTATTGACGCTATACGTGAACGCCGCCATTTCGTAAAAGTCTTTTTGTGTCCAGCGCTCAAACGGATGATCGTGGCACTGAGCGCACCCAATTTGTGTTCCTAGAAAGATTGAGACCGTGTTCGACAGATTGTCGAGTGGCATCCCTTGGTCGCGAAGGTAGTAACCAACTGCGCCGTTCTCACTTGGCGTGCCCGATGCCGACAGCAGCTCGTAAACGAACTCGTCATACGGTTTGTTCTTCTTCAGCGACTCCTTTACCCATTCGACATAGCTGTGCAATTCGACGCCACTCCCAGCCGACTTGATTCGCAAGACGTCTGCCCAGTAGTTGTAGTAGTTGCTTGCATAGCCGTCCGACGCGAGCAGATAGTCGATCAAGATCTCTCGCTTGTTCTTTTCCTTCGCGTCGAGGAAGTCAAAAGCTTCCTGGCCTGTAGGAATCGTACCCGTGATGTCGAGGTAAACGCGGCGCATGAAGATGCGATCGTTCGCGGGCAGGCTTGCAGCGACTCCATGCTTAGTCCGATCGGCTTCAATCAACTGGTCGATCCGTGCCGCGGCAGCGAGAATCGGCGCGCGACTCGCTTCGAGTCTGGCAGCTCGCTGATCATCAGCGGCGCGGCTATCCGGCGAATAGACAATCAGACTAACCGCGAATAACGCGGCACATGAGATGGATCGCATTTCTGTTCCTTGAGACTTCGCAGACGAGATTCATTGCGAGACAGCTCCATTCGAAGCTGAATCGCCTCGCGTGTCAAGCGGAACGATGCGTCCGGAGAGCATCGACTACCGATTCCATGTCACTACGCAGCGGAGCCACGAATTCGATCGCTTCACCGGTGATCGGGTGCGTGAGGGCTAATCGTCGGGCATGGAGGGCCTGACGGTTCAACAATATGTTGTCTTCGTCATCACCGCTGATCTCGCCCAGCGTGATCTGCGAACGCCCACCGTAAAGCCGATCGCAGAGTACGGCGGCGCCGACGTGAGCTAAATGAACTCGTATCTGGTGTGTGCGACCTGTCTTCGGCACGACTTTCAGGAGCGCGAAACCGCGAAATCTCTCCACCACTTCATAAAACGTCTTGGCATCGCGAGACGTCGAGTGATCTGCGCGAATTGCCTTCCTTTCGCGATGATATGGGTGTGCTCCGATCGGTTGTTCAATGATATCCCGATCACGATCCAGTGAACCGATCACGATAGCAGCGTATTCCTTCTCGGTCGTCCGCGCCTCAAACTGAGCAGCCAAACGAAGGTGAGCCTGATCGGTTTTCGCGACCACCATGACTCCGCTCGTCTCGCGGTCCAGCCGATGGACAATTCCCGGTCGCGACGGGCCTCCCACGGAACTCAATTGCCCAAAGCGAAAAGCGAGTGCGCTCGTCAAGGTCCCAGACCAATGGCCTTTCGCCGGATGAACCACCATGTCAGGAGACTTATTGACGGCAATCAGATGATCATCTTCGTACAGGACATCCAGCGGGATGTCTTCCGGTGCGGGACCGTCTTTGGGTAATTCAGGCAGCACAATCGAGATCGATTGGCCAACCTTCAGTCGATACGAGGCCTTCGTTCGCTTGCCGCCAACTTGCACACCGCCTGCATTGATGGCTTGCCGCAGCTTTACACGACTATAGCTCGGAAACTGAGTAGCAAGAAACGCGTCCAGGCGGGAGTCGATATGCTCTTCACCAACGATCAGCTCAACCGCCTCGGACGAATGACCGTCTGGAGATTTACTTGTCACGCGATTATTCAGACGGAGCTTCGTCAGAAGCAGGCGTTTCGCTCGCCGGAGTCTTACTAGGTTCTGGGACCGGTTTGCTTGCGGCTGGGTCACTGGGTGCTGGGTCACTGGGCGCTGGGTCACTGGGCGCTGGGTCACTGGCCTCGGGCGCATCCTCCTTCTTTGGAGTGGGCACAGCGTCTTCGACCTTTTCCTCGGCATCCTCCTTCGGTGTTGCATCAGCTTCCGAACTCGGGCCGTTTAACTCCGGGCCAGCTTCTGACGAATCGTCTGCCGGGGGAGTCGGCTCCGCCCCTGGCACCGTCGAAGGGAATACAGGCAAGGAAAGGTCTGGGCGATCCGAAAGATCACCTAAGTCCGCTGGGAGATTGGGAAGCCCGAGATCGCTTCCCGGACCACCGGGCATCCCAGGAATCGCAGGTGGACGGGGTGTTTGATTTGCGAACCAATTGTACCACTTCTCCGTCGAGGTATCGCTTAAAGCATCGGTGCGCCGTTGTGCTTCTTTGCCAAGACCCGAGGTCGCCGAACTGCTCGCGAGCTTACCGTAGTACTCTTTGGCTTTTTCAATATTCGCCATTGACTCGTAAACTTGCCCCAGTCCGAACCAGGCGCGCTGTCGCAAGATCGATTCCGGCACCTTTTCGACCACAAGATAGTTGCGTTCCGCCTCGGCCAAGTTTCTCTTGGCGTTGTCGCGATTGGTATAAAGATCCCCGATCCCTTCGGCCAACTTCAAATCGGCTTCTGCTAAGTGAGCCCACACGCCAGCCGTCGTGCCTTGATTCGCCGAGGCCACGATCTCAAGCGCTTCCGGATCCCGTTCCCCGAACGCTTGGAAGAACTGATTCCATCCGGCCTGCGAACGGGCCGCCTGATCCTGCACCAAAAACGTTCCCGCGACCCCAGCAGCGATCACGAGCAGTACGAGCGCTAAGATCGTCTTCGAGTGACCCTGGACCTGACCCAAGTGTTTGCCAATCCAGTCAGCCAGGACGTTGGTTTGCAATTCGTGGCGTCGATCTGTCTTCATCTTCCGTGCCGTTATTCGAGGGTGAAGGGCGAGAGTGCCAGTGGTTGAGTTCCTTCCGTGGCGAACCGAAACTGGATGATCGGCATCCCACCGAAGAACGGAAGTATAGAACTGACCAAGGAATAGCTCAAGGGCGAAGCACCATCAAATCCCTGCACGCGTACCGTACTCGACCGCCACAGTGCGGCCACATCGACAGTTCCGGCCTTCGGCGTTGTGAGTCTCCACAAAGAAAACTGTTAGATATCCATCTGGCGTAACATTAACGTAACATCCATGCCCTAGAGTCTCCCGCAGTGCTACATCTTTCTCGGCTGATCTAAAAGGAGACTTCACATGACTCGGCTCCCAATCGTCACTCTCGCTCTTTGCTTCGTGTTGACTCTGGTCAGCAGCGCATCGGCTGCCGATCCAACACTGAGCGAGCTTCTTGAAAAGGCAATCTATACCGAGCAAACGGTTGGCGACCTCGACGCCGCCGTGAATCTTTACGAACAGATTGCCGCAAAACACGAACTGAATGCCGAGACGGCGGCACGAGCTCAGCTGCACCTTGGGATGGCACGATTAAAGCGTGGCGATCGCGCTAAGGCGACGGAAGCGTTTCGGATTCTGGTCGACAGGTATCCCAGTCGAGACAAGATCGTTAAGTACGCGGAAAATCAGATTCCCCCCGACCTCGACGAAGCACTACACCAGATTCGCAATAACTACGTCGATGTCCTGGACGACGAGGACGAACTGATGGCGGCCGCTATTCGAGGTGTTCTCGGAGAGCTCGACGAGTACTCAGGACTTCTTAGCGCCGAGGCGATGGATGAGTTTAAAGTCACCCTGAGTGGCAGGCTCGTAGGCATTGGCGTTGCGATCGCGCTACAGGAGGGAAGGCTCGTCGTCACGACACCAATCGTGGGATCGCCGGCCTTCGAAGCGGGGCTGCTCGCCGGTGATACGATCGCCACGATTGACAACACGTCGGTCGCCTCGATACCAGAAGACGAACGCCTGAAAGAAGCCGTGCGGCGTTTGCGAGGGAAAGCAGACACCGCCGTTACGGTCGGCATCATCTCGCCGAACTCAGAGAAAGCCAGAGACATCCGGATCGTGCGTCGCCCCCTGAAGCTCGACACCATCGTGGGCAACGATCGTGAGGACTCTGGGACGTGGCGGTATGAGCTAAGCAAAGAACCTAAGATCGACTACCTTGCCATCCTGTCCTTCGGGCGTGAAGCAGCACGGGACCTGCGAACGGTCGTCGCGCACCTGGAAGAACAAGGCTCACAGGCGATAGTCATTGATCTTAGGAATTCACCTGGAGGCCTTATGAAATCCGCGATCGATTGTGCGGACCTCTTTCTGAACGAGGGAGTCATAGTCGAGGTAAGAGGTCGGAACCAGAACGAGACGCATCGGGCCAAGCCAACGCAATTTCTTGCCGGCGTGCCAATCGCAATTCTGACAAACTCCGCCACTGCCTCGGCAGCGGAGATTTTTGCGGGCGCTTTGCGAGATCATCATCGCGCCGTGATCGTAGGTGAACGAACTCATGGCAAAGGAAGTGTTCAGAGTTTAATTACGCTGAAAAGCGGAAACGCAATCAAGCTAACGACGGCTCGGTTCTATTTGCCGAATGGCAGAAATATCCAAAAGCCATCCAATGCAACTGAAGAAGACGTCTGGGGCATCAGTCCCTCGGAAGGGTTCGGCGTCGAGTTATCAGAAGAAGAAAGACGTGCGTACGGCCCGCTTCGCGCCGCTCAAGCTTCGGTCGAAGTCGAAGCAGTTCCTGAATTCTCGGATCGTGTTCTCGAAAAGGCGATGGAATACTTAACGCAGCAAACGAAGGAGTAGCGACCGAACGTGATACGTTTCTCGTCAATTGATACGACCGGCCAGAGGCACTGGCCGGTCGTCTTGCTGCTGCTCACCGTGTTGTTTTCGTCGGCAAGCGTGCTTTGGCTGACCAATGCGGCCGTGCGCAACGAACGTGCCGCCGTCCGTCAACGTTTAACAGAAGCGTATCACAGCCGATTGCGACTGGCTGAATCATGCGTTGAAGAATACTGGCGGTCGATCGACGCCGAGATCGAGCAGCTCGCAGCGAAAAACAGCGGCCCTGAGCTATTCAAAGCGTGTGTCGCGGCAGACTTGGCCGATAGCATCTTGATCGTAGATTCTGGTGGAGCAATTACTTATCCAGCGCCGTCGGTGCACATCGAGATCGCCAGCCTGAACCCAAAGGCGTGGGCCGCCGCGAACCAGTTGGAATTTCGCGACCACTCGATTGCAGATGCTACCGAGGCTTATGCTGCAATTGCCACCACCGAACCGCAACCAAATGCCGAGGCGCGGGCATGGATGGCACACGCCCGATGTCTTGAGAAAGGTGGCCAACGGGATCAGGCAATCAGTATCCTTACGAACGAACTGGGGCAACCTGGTATTGCCGCCGCCCTCGATCAGGACGGCCGCAGCGTTCGGCTCGATGCGCTGCTTCGCGCTACGCAGCTGGTCGCCGCAGCCGATGGACAGGCGAGCCGCCTCGAAACCTTGCAAGAGTCTTTACAACAATTGCTGAACGATTACGGCAACAAAGTCCCTTCTGCTCAGCGGCAGTTCGCGATGCGCGCATTCCGAGAGCTGTTTCCCGAATCACCTGAATTCGAGACCTTCAGCGCCGAGCAGCTCGCGGCGAATCATTTCGACTCTCCGCAGAGCAAGCATGGCATTCTTTGGAAGCGGGAACAGCGTGACTCTGGCGTCATACTACTGTTTCGGAATGAGAACGTGATCACGACAGTTGAAGAGTTGATTGCCGAGTGGAGCACATCGGACGAGCGGATCGTCGCTTCGCTAGAAACCGACAGCGAAGTTGCTAACGCGGACGTAGCGACTCGTCCTCTCCATTCAATGCCTGATTGGAATTTGTCGGTCCAATTGAATGATCCATCGTTATTCGAGGATGCATCCCGCCATCAAACAGCACTCTACTCGCTTGCCGCGCTGCTATCGATTGCCGCCGTCGCGGTTGGCGTAGCTGTGACAGGAATCTTCGTTCGCAGGCAACTGAAGCTTGCGCAGATGAAGAACGACCTTGCCGCGGTCGTAACACATGAGTTACGGACCCCGCTGGCCTCCATTCGAGTGCTTGTCGACACACTGCTCGACGACAGTACAACCAATGCGTCGCGAACGAAGGAGTATTTGAAACTGATTGCTCAGGAAAATGAGCGCCTGAGCCGGCTGATCGACAACTTCCTTACATTCTCACGACTGGAACGGAACCAGCAGCGATTTGACTTCCGCGCGTCCGACCCCGCAAATCTGGCCGACCAAGCCGTCGTTGCCATCAATGGCAAACTGAATGATGCGAGTTGCGTCTTCGAGCGGGAGCTTCAACCCGGCCTGCCATCGGTCCACGTCGACCCCGACGCGATCGTGACAGTGCTTTTGAACTTGCTCGATAACGCCGTCAAGTTTACCGGCGACGAGAAACGGATTGAATTGCGAATCAGCCGCGACGAACAGTTCGTTCGATTCGAGATCGAAGATAACGGCATCGGCATGTCGGCCACGGACGCTCGAAATGCCTTCGAGCGATTTTATCAAGCGGACACGCGATTATCGCGAAGCCACGGCGGATGCGGTCTCGGGTTGAGTCTAGTCCGCTCGATCGTCGACGCTCACAACGGCAGCGTGGCGATCGCCTCGAAGTCGGGAGTTGGGAGCACGTTCACAGTGCGGCTTCCATTTGATAATGCCAATGAAGTCGTGTGAGTAAAGCAGAATGCCGTCGATCTTAATCATCGAAGACGATGCAACTCTCCTCCGAGGGCTGCGCGACAACTTCATGTCGCGTGGCTTCGATGTAAGCGTCGCAACGGACGGAACTAATGCGTTAGACGCCGCGACTCAAGATAGTACCGACATTATCCTGCTCGACATTATGTTGCCACACGTCAATGGCTATGAGATCTGTCGTCGTGTGCGAGAGGCCGGCGTCGAAACGCCGATCGTGATGCTAACGGCCAAAGGCCAGGAAGACGACATTATCCGCGGCCTGGAACTTGGGGCCGATGACTACGTGACGAAACCCTTCAGCATCCGTGAGCTGGCGGCTCGCGTGAAGTCGTTGCTGCGACGAAAGGAGCCCGATACGCTCGTTCGTTTCGGCGACTGTGATGTCAACCTCGCCGCTCAAACACTTCGTCGCAACGGTAAACTCATTCCCCTAACAACGAAAGAATTCCGCCTTCTTGCCTTATTTCTCCGCAGGCCGGGTCGCGCGCTCACTCGCAACGAGATTCTCGATGCCGTCTGGGGACACTCCGTGATTGTCACTGGTCGCAGTGTTGACCGTTGCGTTACCACACTGCGTTCCAAAGTCGAGCCCGATCCACGGAACCCGCAATTCATCGGCACAATTCGTGACATCGGATACCGATTCGAGCTGCCGTGTGATGCCTGATGCCACGTTCGGTAACTCAGCGCGCGAGCGACGTGCTATTTCCAAGATTTCTAATGGTCATCACCGTCGTGGCAAACGAGATCAATCACGACGGCGCTCGCGAGAATCAATACGTCGTCCTCTCCTGCGTCGATGTCAATCCCGTAGGTATCGGTCCAACTGAACCATCTTTTCGACACGCTGGCAACGCTCGCTCCATGACGAGAGAACGTGTACTCGTGATCTAAGAAGTTGCCCTTCGCTTCCAAGTCGTCAGGTCCGGGAATGTCTACTTCGAACTTACAATGAAAGAAGGTGAACAGCTTTTTCTTCACGGTCGCGTACAAATCGCCACGGACGCAATTTGGTACGAGGGTCCCCAGGAAAGCAACTTCTGCGAGATAAAGGCCAGCTCATCGCCGTCCATATCTTGGAACGACAGCTTGTCACCGATGCTAAGTGCGCGACCATCAACAAAATACGCGTTGTTACCGTCACTGTCTTGAATGTGAAAATCGTCGCCCCACGACAACCATTTTTGTTTCATCACATATCGCATTGGCGCATCCTTCTGACCGTGTTCGCCGCCAGCGCGACAATATTCAGCAACTAGTTCGGTGGTTGCCGCCGTCGGGAACCAGCATCCGTGTTATTGCTTGTCTTCCCGATCGAAGCATTTCTTGATAAACACAAACTGAGACACACGCTGCTGCGGCGGCTCCGATCCTGGAAACTGCACGACACACTCCAGATCGAGCTTCCTCGTCTCTGCCTGAAGCACGAGCCCCAGCTTCGGATGATGCACGATCGTGCCAACGTCAGTCGTTTCGTCAACCGGAACATTTCGAACGCCATAATCCATGAGCACCGCAGGGTCGTCCTTCGATAGATGATTGATCGGCGACATTTTCTCCATCATCTCGATGACTTCGGGACGCTTGAGACCTTCAACAGAATCCACTCCGTAAATCCCCGTGACGGACGAGTGTCGTGTAAAGCCGGGAAGTCCGATGCTGTCCGTGAATCGATAGTCGTAGGAGGATTGGGCGCCGCTCACGGCGACACAGGCGAGGCGAGTTGATTGCCGGGCAATGGGATCTTCGTTCGTCGCATCAGCAAGATCATCGTGAAACGCCAGCCATAACGAGATTCCACCTCCGGCCGATCCACCTGTCGAAGCGATCCGCGTCGAATCGATATTCCAATCCCCTGCACGATGGCGAATCAGCTGAATCGCACGACCGCTATCGATCATTGGGACGGGGAACTGAATCTCTGGAATCATCCGATAGTTAATCGAAGCAAATGAGTATCCGGCCTCGAGGCATTGATTCAAGAACCCAGCATTCACACCTTGCTTGTCACCGCCACGGAAGCCGCCACCGTGGATGAACAATACGAGCGGCGTCGGTTCATCAGAGTCAGCCAGCCAAATGTCGAACGCTTGCAGACGATGTGGCCCGTACTTCACATCCGCGTGAGTCGGCTTCGGCATGGAAACTTGTCTTCTGTCCCCGCCGCGCTGACTTAGCCGCTCTCGTTGATACGTTTTCGCTTCGGAAAACGTCAGGATTCCATCTTTATCGGCGTCAGCAGCCGGATATTTCTCCAACCACTTTTTCAGCTGCGCATTGTTCTGCGAACTCCGCTCGTCATCTGCGAGCAGCCAAATGGGCAAGAGAAGGATGAAGGCGAGAATCGCCATGCGGATTTTCATGGTAGATACCGATAAATGAATTTGGATGCGTTTGGAGAAATCGGTTATAGTATCCGAGTTGCGTCCACATAATTGAAAAGGCAATTCGGAGTTTCTCGATGCTGACGATCAACGGACGTTCGCGAAGCGTTTGCTCAGGTTTGTCCCGACGGGAACTATTGCAAGTCGGCGGCGCTGGCCTGTTCGGACTCACTGTACCTCAGATCTTGGCCGGCGAGCAAGCGGCTTTGCCGTTTCAGAAGGCTCGCGCGAAGTCGGTGTTATTTTTGTATCTCTTCGGTGGGCCGAGCCAACTCGAAACGTTTGACATGAAGCCCGATGCGCCGAGCGAACTTCGTGGCCCTTTCAAGCCAATTGCGTCGCGAACACCGGGCCTACAGCTGTGCGAACATCTTTCGCGGAGCGCGAAAGTCTCAGACAAATTCGCCGTCATCCGCACGATGACTCATCCGCACAACGATCACAACGCTTGTCATTACATTCAGACAGGACACAAATGGACTCGTTCCGCAGCGGACGGCAGTGACGTAAACGCACGCGAGACCGATTGGCCGGCCATGGGCAGCGTTGTCGAGTACCTTTCGCAGCACATGCCGAATGCGAACGAGCGAACTCTGCCCGATTACGTATATCTCCCAAATCGGCTCGGTCACTTGCAGGGCTACGACCGCACGGGCCAATACGCAGGATGGCTGGGCTCCGCCTATAACGCGCTCGCGACGGACATTCGCAAACGAGACAAGGCCGATAATCCATTCTTCCGTGATTGCGCTGACGAGGAACTAGATTTTACGATCAAAGGACTGGTGTCGAAAAACGAAATCACACTCGACCGTTTGCGTGGTCGACGTAGCTTACTCGAACAGTTTGACGGCGCGCGGTGCCAGAACGAATTCGTCTCGAAGTTCGCAGCGCAAGACGAACTCCGCGATCGCGCTGCTACTCTCGTCACTTCAGAAGCAATCCGCACAGCGCTAGACATCCGACAAGAGCCAGATGCGCTTCGTGATCGTTATGGGCGACACCTCTTTGGTCAGTCGACTTTGATGGGTCGTCGCATGATCGAAGCGGGATCACGATTCGCCACCGTGCTGTGGGATGCACCGGATGGATACAGTTGGGACTCGCACCGTAGCAGTCAACACTTAAAGGAATTCCTCGTTCCTGGATTCGATCAAGCGTTTTCGGCGCTTGTCGAAGATCTCGATCAACGCGGGCTCTTGGACGAAACGCTCGTCGTGGCCGTTGGCGAGATGGGACGCACGCCCAAGGCGAACAGTGCGTGGGGCCGTGGACACTGGACCTACTGTTTCCCATGCGTACTCGCCGGAGCAGGCATTCAGGGAGGGATTACGTATGGCGTGTCCGACAAAGACGCCGCGTATCCGAAAGATAATCCAGTCAGCCCCGAGGACCTTGCGGCAACAATCTATTGGGCTCTCGGCATCGATCCCCAAGTCCGGTTGCCGGATCGACAAGGACGACCCGTCCAGATCCTGGAAGGCGGTCGGCCATTAGTCGAGTTGTTTGGCTAGGCGCTTCCTCGAGGCGGCTGGCCAGATACCAGAAATTTGTGAGCCGCAAGCGGGTAAATCATTTGCAACAACCGGCGGCTAGCGCCTTGCCGCTCACGATAACAGCGGTATCCGGACAGCCGCCCAGCGTTTCAATGCCGCAAAACCTGAATTCAAGAAGGAGCCTTCGTTGACGGTAAACATTACTGGTCTGACGGCGCGTGACATTCGATTTCCGACGTCTCAGAATCTTGACGGATCGGACGCCATGAATCCTGATCCGGATTATTCCGCCGCCTACGTCACGCTACAGACGGATGCAGAAGGCCTGGAAGGCAACGGTCTGACGTTTACTATCGGTCGCGGCAACGAGCTGTGTGTCGCGGCAATCGAATCGCTCGCTCCGTTGCTGGTTGGACATTCACTCGAGTCGTTCACGGACAATATGGGCGCATTCTGGCGTCACATCACCGGGGATAGCCAGCTTCGTTGGGTTGGTCCTGAAAAAGGTGTAATCCATCTTGCCACCGCCGCCGCCGTCAATGCGGTGTGGGATTTGTATGCCAAAGTCGAGCGTAAGCCGCTGTGGCAGTTACTGTGCGACATGACGCCCGAGCAAATCGTGTCATGTATCGACTTCCGATACATCACCGACGCACTCACACCAGGCGAAGCGACAACCATTCTGCGCGACCATCACGCGACTCGCGCCGTTCGGATTGACGAGATGCAGCGAGACGGCTATCCGTCCTACACAACATCGGCTGGCTGGCTCGGATATTCCGACGAAAAGCTGCGAGCGCAATGCCGCGACTTGATGTCACGAGGCTGGTCGCATTTCAAGATCAAGGTGGGGCGCGATCTCGATGACGACATCCGTCGCTGCCGAATCATTCGCGAAGAAATCGGATGGGATCGACGCCTGATGATGGACGCCAACCAAGTGTGGGATGTCGACCAGGCGATTGAACACATGAAAGCCTTGGCAGAATTCAAACCTTGGTTCATCGAGGAACCAACGTCGCCCGATGACATACTCGGCCATGCAGCAATCGGCAAAGCCATCGCCCCGATCAAGGTCGCCACGGGCGAGGTGTGCCACAATCGAGTCATGTTCAAGCAGTTCATGCAGGCTGGCGGTCTTCACATCTGCCAAATCGATAGTTGCCGGATGGGCGGTGTGAACGAAGTGATTGCCGTGTTGTTGATGGCCCGGAAATTCGGCATTCCCGTGTGCCCGCATGCCGGAGGCGTAGGACTTTGCGAGTACGTACAGCATTTGGCGGTCTTCGATTACGTCTGCGTCAGTGCAAGTCTCGAAGACCGCATCACCGAGTACGCAGACCACCTCCACGAGCACTTCGTCGAACCGCTTCACATGAACAACGGCCGGTACATTCCACCAACCGCGCCCGGATACAGCGCCACCATGAAATCGGATTCGCTGGACGCGTTCGAGTTCCCCAACGGATCACAGTGGGCGGCAACTTAGCTCGGACGACGTCATGCCCCTGTTACAGGCGGCGCAGCGACGTCGATTGAGTTCTGCGAACAGCGTGAAGATTTCACGGTTTCGACGTCTTCAATGCCGATGTCAAGCTTGCGAAACGACAACCATGAGTGAATAATCAGCGACATCGACCGAAGTCGCGGCAAGCTTGCCTAGTTTAACCGTAAACTGCGACAGGTAGTCGTTGGGAACACCGTTGGGCGGGCGAGAGCGAATGCGTACACATTTCGCACAGATATTCTGGGGGCTGTTACTTGTCATCCTCGACATTTCCATCAACGGCTTTGACTTGCTTGCGGACGGAATCGGTTACCTAGTCGTTGCCGCAGGATGCGGCGGGCTGTCACTGCTGTCGCCGCGATTCGTCACCGCCAGATCGCTGAGCTTCGTGCTGGCTATCCTCTGGCTGGTTGGTTTTGCCGTGCATGGTGAAATCGCCGTGGTTTATGGACTGGTCACAACGGTCGTGAATTGCGCGATGATTTGGCAACTGCTCGGTGGTATCATTGAATTCGCGCTGGAACGAAAACGGCCTGACTTGGCGCAACGCGCAGGCAATCGCCGTCTTGCTTACGTGGCCATAATGATTTGCACATCAATGTTTGCAATTGCGCTTAGCGGTTCGCGTGATGCAGTGCCGTTGGTGGTTGTCCTCGTTGTTTCAATGCTTATGTTGATGGTCATGATTTTACATCTGATCCACCGTGTCAAAATTGAGCTTGCTACGTAGTTCGGCGCCCAACAATGAACATCCGCAGAGTCGCTTCGCGATCGCCTTCCTTCTTTCGCAACGCGGGCTCGCATAATAGAATTGTCCGGTAATTCAACGTCGTTCGCTTCGTTGACGGCGGCGACGGATGTTCTTCCCGTTGGGCAACTCTAGAGTGATCTGATGTCGCGGTCGCCGGGGATAACTCGTGCAATCTCGATTCCGCCCGTTATCGCGCGGTAGAAAATGACGTAACGACCAAGCACGCTGCTGCGAATGCCCGCCCCGTATTCGGGACGTGACTCGCCGAAGTCTGGCATTGTCGAAATCAGCTTGCACTTCTCTTCGATCTTCTCTACCCAATTCGCTGCTGCGATTGGTTTGTCCGTCGCGATGAAATCGAAGATGTCCGACAGGTCTTGCCGGGCCGTCGGCGAAACTATCAACTTCGCCATCTAGCCGGCTTTCTCGACGGCGGCCTTTGCTCGCGCTCGCAACTCCGCGAATACTTCCTCACCGTCAACGCCGAGTCCCGCATCCAGTTCGTCAATGCCCTTCTGGATGTCGGCACGCAAACGCTGCCGACTCATCAACAGTCGCACCCCATCTGCTACGGCTTCGTCTGTTGATTCGTACTCTCCAGATGCCACAAGTCCTTCGACAAACTGCATGGCATCATTCGGTAATTGAACGTTCATTTCGACTCTCCCATATTCGCCGCCGTGTCGCCCAACATGGTCTTGCCGCGAAGGCCCTCGGGCACGCCCTCCATTGTAGGCTACGCGGGTTAGCGTTGGTAGAATGATTCGGTTGTTCGGCGTTTATCGCTTCGTTTGGAGCGGCGGTGGCAATGCTAACCGTTGGGCAATCTCAACTCTTTCGCTATCCGTGTCGCTTTGTTTGTTTCGATGACCGGCCGAAGCAGTGAGTTTGCAAATAGCAATAGCCATGTCCATCGGTGTTCAAGAACTAAAATTGCGGGCGAAGTTGGCCGATACGCTGACGTTGGACAATCTGGACGCGTTGGCGGATTGGCTGGCTGTGGACGGGCGTAGCGAGGAGGCTGCGCTGTTGAAACTGCTGAACGCTCCCGAAACGGGAATATGTCATTCTTACGGAGATGGTGACCGGCGAGGGGACGGAGATGCTAGATACGGGCACCGTGGGATGTACCTACAGGACGCTAGTCTAGGAGACGGCAGGGGCGATGGATATGGAGATCCAAACAACTGTAATGGCGACGGGTATGGAGGTGCGTACGATGATGTGCAGAAACCGGGAGACGGATGGGGTGATGGATTCTTTGGAGACTACGGAGCAAGCGGCTGGGACGACGATGAATCTAATGGAGATGGTGAAGGACGTGGAAGCCTCGTCCGTGGTCATCTTAAGCGCGAAGAGATCATCCGCAAGGAGATCCTCATGAAAGGCCAATACATCTTGGTATGTGATGCCGGTTTCGTTCTCGTCGGCGAAGTGCGGCCCAATCCCGATGACTTCATGCGACTGCTCGTAGATCACTGTGCTTGCGTTCGTCGCTGGGGGACAACACGTGGCTTGGGGCAGTTGGCTCGCGAAGGCGTTCAGCCGGAAACGGAATTGGACCCGGAAGGGGACAATGTGGATGTGCTGAGGTCTTTCGTGCTGCGGGCGATTCCGTGCGACGAGGAATCGTGGAAGAGCTGGTTCGCAGGCTGAACCGCCCAACATCTGCATGTCGCTTCAAGTCAAGTAGCGCAGAGGTCTATCTTGGAAAGAAGTTGTAGTTATTTTTGGAGAGGTCTCGTTCTCGGGAAGAATCCTTCCAGCAAAGAGTCGAAACAGTCCGTTGATTCGCTACGACTTATCCTTGGGGGAGCACGTTGCCTCAGTGCCTCGGCTTCGCGACTGCTACGGATTACTTCCCGAGCGTCGATCGGGGCGCATTGTAAAACGCTTGATTGCCGCCGAGCGATTGGTCGACCGGTACCTCGAAACACTGGAGGCTGAGTTCGATGATGATGACGAGTCTTAACGTCGTGCCGACCGAAACTTAGAAAAGCGTTTTTACAGGCCAGAAGGTCCGGGGCGTTGCTGCAACGGTTTCTGTACGAGTCCAAGTGCGCTCTTGAACACCTGAAGCATTACATAGGGATGAAACAATGCCGTAGGTCCGTTAATGAAATGCAAGACGCGATGGAATCGCAAACACACGCCTTTGTTCGACGCGCAGAGTCGAAAGACGTGCTTCACGTACCAGTTCAACAGCTTCGTCCCCAACGGTCGTCGCCCACCCGTGCCTGGATACATGAAGTCGGAATTCGTCGCGAGTAACCACGGGTTGGCAACGATCTTCGACGCCCGCCCGAAGAAACGCTGGGCGAAGTCCGCTGGCAAGCCGTTCCCAGCGCCAAGATTCGCGAGCATCTGGGCGAGTAACTTCACTTCCAACGCACAGGCGCTCATGCCTTGACCGTATACTGGATTGAAACTGCAGATCGAATCGCCGACAGCGAGCAACCCCTGTGGCAATCGCTGTAAACGTTCGAAGTGCCGCCAGCGATGACTGGGGAAGCGATACGTAACAATTGGCGTCAGTGGCTTGGCGTCTTTGAGCGCGTCGTAGAAGTCAGGTCGCTCCAACTCACTGGCGAATTGCAAATACGTGTCGTCGTCGTCGGGTGGATAGTCTTCCAAGTAGCCGACTTCCGTCGCAATCCAACGCTGGCCTTCGATCGGAAAGATGTAACCGGTCTTCTTCCCACTTGGCGCAGTGCCAAATAGGCCAAGAATTTTCCAATCGCGCAAATCGTCTGACGGTCGTTCGTAGATTCGGGAAGCGTAACCAAGATTCACGTCGACGGTGGACTCCCCTAGCTTCGAGTAGCCTAAGTCTTCTAACCATTGCGGAACTCGACTATTTCGCCCGCTCGCATCGATCACTAGATCCGCGTCGATCGTTGTCAGTTCGCCATCACCGCCGATCTGCCTTACTTCGACACCTTTCACTCGGCTCTTGCTCTCGTCGGCAACCAGGCTCCTCACTTCCATCTCTTCCAGGAACTCGACGTCCGTATCGCTCTTAACGCGTCGTCTGACATGAGCCTCCAAAAAGGGGCGACTCTGCCAGTAAGAAACTAGATCCGTCTCCGTTCGCAATTTCCAGACACCGCCGTGATACCACGCCAAGTCGTTACAGAAGTCCAATTTCATCGAGCCGGCTTGGACAAGTTCTTCGAAGAAGCCTGGCAGTACCTCTTCGATCGCTTTTGCACCACCACCATAGATAACATGGACGTGCCGGCCTTGCGGTACACCGTTCCTCGGCTCGACGGATTCCGCGACGGCGTCGCGTTCGATGATCGTGACACGCTCGTAGTAATCCGATAGGACACGAGCGGACAGGAGACCGCCCAAGCTCCCGCCGATGACGACTGCATGACTTCCCAATTGGTGCTTTAGCTTTGTTGCCTTCGACATGTGAATCACTACAGTGGCCGCGCGCGTTGCAAGCGAGCAAGTTTCGATTACGAATGTGTTGGACGGAGCGCGTCGCCAGGTCCCTAAGCTAGATTATCGAGCAGGTCACGCGCGTCCATGAGATCAGGTGTGTCGAATCCCTCTGTAAACCACTCATAGACGGCGGCCAACGATGCGTGGGCTTCGTCACGCTTGTCTTGGACTTGCAACAGTTTGGCCAAGCTCATCGCCGCACGCAACTCCCAAGATTTAGCTTCAGCATGCTGAGCAATCGAAATCGCCTCGCGGAAGCATTTCTCGGCTTCAGCTTGATTTGCCGGAGACTGGTCCAGCAGGATCTTGCCTCGCAATCGGTGAACCTCGGCCAGTGTGTATTTGCCGTTTGTCTCGTGGCAGTACTGAAGCTCGCGATCCAAGTAGCCGGTTGCTTGCTCGTAGTTTCCAAGTTCAGCATGAATCAGAGCCGCATAGCTGCAGAAGTGCGGCACGTTCAATCGGGAACGGAGAACGTCCAGCAGTGCGCCGCCACCCGGTTCGGCTAGCGCGATTCCCGCTTCGGAGTTTCCCTGCAAGTGCATCCCGACTCCCTGACTGACCATTCCCAAAAACTTCCAAATCGGGAAGCTGTGTTCGGTGGCGGTATCAAACGCCTGCTTACCGAGATCTTCGGTCGTCACTCCATCGCGAAGCAGCGAGTACAACCAACTGGCGTGCCACTTGGCGAACCCTTGCGTGAAAGGATGTTTCAAGTCATCAACCAGCTCCAACGCGTCGCGAATCCACTTCACCGCTTGCTCGGGATAGCCGAGATACCACTTGCTCAGCCCGAGGTAAATCTGATAGGTCACGCCACAGTTCTGGCCGGTCGCCAAAGTCGTGGTCAGCGATGCTTCGCGATCCCATCGCGAGAAGCCAAGCGTTACATCTTCGAGAGCGGCGCTGAAATCCCCGCGATAAAACTGTGTACAACCCGGAATCCACGGAGCTTCCATCAATATAGCGGGATGCCCCAGGTCCTCGGCGAGCCTTGTCGAATCCGCCGCAAGTTCCAAGCACACATCATATTCCGCTCGCAGTAACCGCCACCCCCAAGTACCCCATAAGATGTTGAACTCGTGATCGTGCGCTCCGAGCTTCTCGCAAATTTCACGTGCACGTTGAAAGGTCTCGCCCACTTCGTCGGCACCCCAGCCGAGTGTTGCCATGTAGACAACTCCTAACGACATCAACAAACCAAGTTCTTGCTGATCCCGTTCCGGTGATTCGTCTAGCGACGCGACCAACCCCAACCCCGCGCGAAACTGGCTGATCGCCTCATCGTTTGCGGATCGCGTTTGCGACCGCTGGCCCGCCAGTAACCAGTACTGAATCGCTGGCTGCGTCATTCCGGCTTCGGTGAAATGTCGGGCAAGCAACTCCGGTTGCGTTTCCACGACATCGGCAAAACCTTTTTCTAAACTCTCCGCGATGGCTTGATGGAACTCTTGACGCGTCGTCTTGAGCAAGGAACCGTAGGCCGCATCTTGGATCAACGCATGCTTGAATTGATACGTACACTTAGGTGGCCGCCCCCGTCGATTGAGGACTTCGGCGTCTACAAGTTTATCCAACTCTTCCTGCAATCCCGCGGAGTCGGGCCAGACCGCCTCGATCAACTCGTGCGTAAACTCGCGCCCAAGCGCCGCGCCCAACTGCATCACCTCGCGGTTGGCATCCATTCGGTCAAGGCGAGCCATTAGCAAGTCGCGCAACGTCGCTGGGATCTTCGCCAAGGAGAACGAATCGGTAATCGCAACTTCGCCATCCACCGCCCCGATGCCGCCGGTCTCCTGCACCATCTTCGTGAATTCTTCAACGAACAGTGGAACGCCACCCGTGCGGTCAACGATTTGGTCTGCGATCTCTGGCGGCACTTCCTTGAGTCCCGTATTGACCTGCATCATCTCGATGATCTGTTTCTTACGCAGTCGATTCAAACCGATTTGCGTTTGATGTGTGAGGCTACTCCACGGCGGCTGAAAGTCGGGGCGGAACGTAAAGACCATCAGCAGGCTGTCGCCTTGCCCTTGCTCGACGAGTTGGCCGAGGAACTCGATGGTCGACGGATCAATCCAGTGTAAATCTTCGACGATGAACAATAGCGGCTGCTGTGCGGCTTGGTTGTGGATCCAATCGAGCAGCAACTCGAGCGTCTTTTCTTTCTGTCGCTGCGGTGTTAACTCAAGCGGCGTAAAACGATCGTCCAGGGGGATCGACAGCAATGACCCGAGCAGCGCAATGGCTTCGTCTGAATCCGGCATTTGGCTAGATTCAACATACGCAACTAACTTGGCGAGTTTCTGAACAGGATCATTATCGCGATCGACTGCTAACTGACGCACAAAGTATTCCGTGGCCGGGTGCAGACCGCTGCCGGCATGATACGGCGAGCAACGCCACTCGATAATCGATTCAGAACTATCTGTATTGTTGATAACGTGCTCACGAATCGCGTGAACAAGTCGCGACTTTCCTAATCCAGCTTCGCCGGCCAACAACACAACCTGCCCGGCACCTTCTTCCGCTTCTTCCCAGCGGTCCTCGAGCAGTCCGATTTCACGATCGCGTCCGATCAGCGGCGTTAATCTGGCGGAAGCGGCTTCCATTTGGGTCTTGGCGGCGATCTCGCGCAGCACTTGAAATATTTCGAGCGACGCACGCACACCGCGAATCTTCTGCTTGCCTCGGCTCTCGCATTCGAAGTAGCCTTGCACCAGGGGCAGCGTCGCCTCGCTGATGATCAACGTTTCCGGCTCGGCAAGGCTCTCCATGCGCGTAGCGACATTGCGGGCCTCGCCCACGATCGCGATTCCGTCGCCGGTCGACGAGTCGTCGCCATCTCCGACGACGACCAAGCCAGTATGAACTGCTGCCCATACCGACAGTTCAACATTCTTCGTTTGTTGGAACTTCTGGTTGAACGAGCCGAGTCCACCGAGTATCTCAAGTCCAGAACGCACAGCGCGAGGTGCGGAATCCTCGTACGCCATCGGATACCCAAAGCACACAGTAAACTCTTCGCCATCGCTCGGTAGCACGGTCCCACCAAGACGACTGACAATCTCGCCGCAGGTTTGCTTGTATTCGGATAACACCGACTGCCGTTCCTCCGGATCCAATTCGTCGGAGTCTTCCTCGGATCCCATCAGATCGCAGCCACAGTACAACACGGTGACCTGACGGCGTTCGCCCGTCGCTGAACGTTGCAGCATCGAGATGCTTTTACCAGAAGCGGACGATGGTTTTTCGTCCAGCGCCATCGTCTCTTCGATCACCCAGTCAGTCACCTTCTCTGCGTCCTTCGTGTTGCCAAGAAATGCCTGCAACGCCTCAGCCATTTCACCAGCCGACGCGTAACGATCTTCGATCGCTTTCTCCATTGCTCTCAAGCAGATCGCTTCGATTCCGGGGTCAACATCGCCATTGATTTTGGAGGGCCGCTTCGGCGTTTCCGTGATGATCTTCGCCATCACTCGCGCCATCGATCCTTCGAAAGGCATCTGGCCGGTCAGCATCGTATAGAGGACAACGCCAAGGCTGTAGATGTCGGAAGCAGGTCCCGTCCGATCGTGGTCACCATCGATTTGTTCAGGCGACATATAAGCGGGCGTCCCAAGAAACGCACCGGCCTTCGTTAGATGAACTTCGCCTTCGTGTTCACGCCGTGCCAACCCGAAGTCCATGATGACAGGCTCGTGACGCCCATCGATCATGATATTGGCGGGCTTCAGATCACGATGAACGATCCCTTTTTTATGGGCTTCGTGCAACGCCGCGGCCAATTTCCGAACCACATCGGCGGCATGCGTCGAAGCAAAGACTCGTTTGGCTTTAAGGTAACTGTTCAGCGGCTGACCATCGATGTACGCCATCGTTAAATAGTGAGTCCCGCCGATATCACCGACGTCATAGACGGGGCACAAATTCGGATGGTGCAGCGTCGCCATGGCTCGAGCTTCGCGATAGAAACGCTCGATTATCTCGGGGCCGTCTTCGTTACCGAAGTGAGGAATCTTCAGAGCGACCTGTCGATCCAACTGCGTATCCAGAGCCAAGTAGACGGCTCCCATACCGCCTTTACCCAAGATGCCTTCGATCCGATAGCGACCAAACTCGCGAGGCACTTTCGTCAGCCCCTTGCTGCCACCGACTGGCAGCGAAGAGTCACTAGAACGGTCGTTGGTGGGCCCTTCTGACGCTGCTCGCGAAGAGCGGGAGGACGCTTCCCAATTAGTCGTCCTCTCGTTTTGCGAGGGCTCTTGATCGTTCTGGGGGTCGTCACTCATGTCGTCCGGTATTGCCCACTCGCGACGCCCAAGTTCCGTGCGTCGCTAATCATAATGGAATCGCTTGACGAAAGCACGAGGGAATGGGGCAGAATCTGATACAAGCGTGCAGTGGCAAGAACTCTGTAGATGGCAAACTGCCCGTACAACGAACGCCCAACTCCCGTTCGCCACCTCGCTCTCATGCCCGCCATTGTAAGAATTCGCCCGTTCGGATTGTTGCTATCAATCAACAACAAGCCGATAATCAAGCCCATCGACCGAAGTCGCGAGTGAGCTTATCTAGCTTGATCGTAATCTGCGACAGGTAGATCGGTGATAACCCTTGGGCGAAATGATAACAACCATGGAACCCACGCTAATTGCATTGGTGCTTGTTGTCGTGCTTCCACTCGTTTGGCTCGCATCCGAGTTCTACGACAACCGTGAATTGCGTATCCTTTTTGGTGTCCTTGCGATCGCCATGTCATTTTTGGTTGCCTTCGTGGTCGGGTCACTTGAACAATTACGCTCCAACTCTTACTTCGGTGAAACGTCCAAGAAACTCATCGAAACGACTGTAACGGAGTTGGAGTCCGGAAACTCCGAGCAAGTATTAGTTCACCTAAAGAAACTGCAAGCCGAGTACCACCCGACGTATGAAATGCGTGCAAACTACCAAGGTCTTGTTGATGAATACGCGGCCACTTTCGCTGGTGAGGACGTCCAATAATGAATCGCCCGCTAGGAGTCTTCGGCCACACCCTATAGGTAACGCTATGTAGTCCCACGGAAAGAGAGCGGCTACGGAGAAGCAATTGTGACTCGACATTGATTGCCTTCAATGAGGACGGTGTCAAGCGTTCAAACCGTAGTGCCATCGAGAACGAGAGACATTTAAGTATGAAGTGGCGCTGGTGGCGTACTTCCGATGAAATGGCAGCGAACTTTACTGCCAACCGCGCCCCAGAATCGGACACCGCATACCTCGCAGAATGCGGACTGCCTACGACACCAATCGCGCAGCAAGTTGCGGTGGCAGTTCGCCGCTCTGTGGCCAGCTACGGCATGATCGAATCGGCGTTCATTCGTGCAGCCGATCGATACCCTGATCAACTTATCGATTTATCGGGCTGGGACAGCCTAGATTTCGTAGATTGGATATTCGCGCTTGAACGCGAACTTGACATGACGATTCCACTCGCCGCATTCAAAGACATCCGGAGTCCGTTTAGCGTAGCCGACCTAGCTCAAGCAGTGCTTGCGTTTGTTGAACAGCGAGCAGGGTCAAAGGCCTCACGAAGCGGGTAGCTGGGTCGATGGAGAGTGCCGGATGTTGGAGTTATTATTCGATGGAACAAATATGGTTCCTACTTTTACTCCTTACCGCAACGCGGTAAAGACAGGCAAACTTTCACTCTCATCGAATGGTCCATTCGGACTCCTGGTACTAGTGCAGTTTAGAGATAAATGTGGCGGCTTCTTAGTAGCTGGATTCGCCAGAATTCAGGGCCGTAGCGATCGGAATTCTGGCGAATCCCGCTACGGCACTAATTCCCTCAGAGATTCGCGTCGCCAGAAGAGGTGGCCGCCAGAAACTGGCTCACTAGATAAGGGGCAAGATCCGATCGATTTTACTTCGCGCTGAGCGGTGACTTGCCCAGGTGGCAAGCCAATTCAACGTGAACGCGAAGCAAACACAAGAAGCAACAAAAGCCGCTAACCATGGAAGGAAGGCGGCTTTCATCAGTCGGGCCGAGAGGATTCGAACCTCCGACCTTTTGACCCCCAGTCAAACGCGCTAACCAGACTGCGCTACGGCCCGAATGTATGAGACCGATTGTAATCCGTGAGGGGGACAACGACTAGACCGCACTACACGTACGATCTGCGTCTGCAACGAGTGAGTAGCTGACACGTCGCCATCTCTCCCGCAGCTATCTGCACCAACAGTTCGCGTCAAATTGCTCTGTTAATCTGGCGGTTGTACCGTGTATTCCGGTCGTGCGGGCATGGCCTTGCGAACGGCGCGAGTGTCAGTGGGAATTCCACCGGAAATCGTTGCAACTCCATAGCGACAGCCCTACAGTAGAGGTTCGGAATGGGCAGCCCTTTGGACTCCGAATTACTGAGTAAGAAGAAGGTTTAACGCGTCTTCGCTCCTGTGATAGAAAGCGAGCGCGACTGGCACGCAATAGGGTGTGGAGTGATGAGCGATTCAGCTGACATCGTCGAGAGCAACGCTCCGACAACGGACGTTCCTGAAGAGCGCCTCGAGTTCGAAAATAGCTTCGATGCCGACGCAACCGAAACTGCTGCGACGATGTTGCCATCTGAAAAGGAACTTCAGTGGCCGGATCTCGTCGTCGCGGTTCTTGCTTTGGGCGCATGGTTCGTTCTGTTTGCCGGGGGGATCTTGATCGGAACGGCACCATTTCGAAGTCAGATTGGCGGTAGCGCTCCGCTTGGGTTCGCCGAGCACGCCAAAGCTTGGTATGTCGTGTTAGCATTTTGGACGGTAACTAACATTGGCTTGATCGCGTGTGCATCAGCACTGCTCGGCGCGGTTGGGCGGCGCGTCGGTTTTACAACTGTCGATGCCGAAGATGTCGTGGTCCGGCAAGCGGCCCAGAAACAAGTAGGACTTTACTATGGCTGTGCGATCATGCGAGGCTTTGGCGTCTACTCGTTGATCCTTGCCGGAATTTTTGTCTTCGCACAAGATGCGGCGAGCGAACCCGAGCAGTTGCACTATCTCAGCATTGCTCCCTTGCTTTCGATCGCTGGCTTTTATGCCGGTTATGATCCGGTGCTTTTTTCGGGCTTGCTAGCCCGAGCGAAGAAGCTGCTCAACGCGTTGCCAATCTAGCGCCGAATCGTTTCGCCTTCAGTTCATCCCGTTGCCGACGATGTCGTGGACGATCTCGCCCTCAAGCGTTTCGTGGGCAAGAAGTTCATCAACGATCGCGGCCAAGGCTGCCCAATTATCGTCTCGTTTGAAAAGGCGATACATCTCGGCAGACGCTTGTTCAAGAAAGGCGAGCCGTGTCCGTTCGTCTGGGTGAAGTGTCGCGGCGGCGGTCCAAGCCTGCTTCCAGTCGGAACTCCATTCGGGCACGAACCCCGGGTGATAAGCGTCGCCGCTATAGATCATCTCGGCAACGGGTCCGGCGAGTGAAACGAGAACTGCCTTTTGACGCACCTCCTTGTCGTCCGCTCCTGAAGTTTCCCACTCGATCTGCGTATCGCCGTAGCGTTTGGGCCCGTCATCGTAATCGGGGGCGATCGTGACGAGTCGTACGCGCGCTCCGAGTCGTACGGCAGCAAAGGCATGCCCAGCTTCGTGATAGGCGGTCGTGTCGTCCATGATCTACTGAGTTGGCGATGGAGTTTCGGTCAGCATCTCCGGCCGATCGATGAAGAGGTAGTGGCCGTGATCGGCGGTCACGATCATCACCGACTCTTGCCAACTACTGTGTGATTCAACCCAGTTCGTAATCACCTTCACCGCAGCGTCCCCGCTGTTTACCGCACCGATCGAATTGTCGAGGTTATTGTCGTGGTTCGCCCAGTCAACATCTCCCGGTTCAACTAACAACCAGAACCCCTTCTCACTAGTTGCGAGCGTCGTTAACGCCGCCGCGGTCATGTCGGCCAGCGTCGGATTCTCGATGAGGTCGGCCTCGGTGTATTTTTCCGCGTTCTTCGTCTTGCCTGGTGCGGGCTGGAAGTCACCGTTAGCGGTACGAAACGGCAAGTGCCCTTTCGCGTCGCCAAGTCCGTAAACGCCCAACAGTCGCTTGCTTTGCTTCGCCGCCTGCTGAGCGGCCTCGGCCAACGCTTTGCTCCCGCTAACACCATCTGTTCGTCGAGCTACGATGTACTGACCAGCGTTCTTCACATCGACTCGTGCAAGATCTTCATCAGTGATATAAGCGTTTCCCGGAACGAAGTTCTTACCTTGCCCCGTACTCTTAGTATGAATAACACCGTATCCGCCGCCGATCACGACATCGAGACCGGGGAGCGGTTCGTTGGAGTGGCTGCTCGAATGCAACCCCAGCATGTCACGGGCCAGATCCTGGTAGTCGTTCCGATGCACATTCTGTGCGTAACCACACGCCGGCGTCGCGTGGCTGATCGGAACACTCGAGACGACTCCAACTTTGTAACCACGAGCCTGAGCAAGATGCGCAATCGTATCGGCTTGATTTCCCTCAGCGTCAACTGAGACCGCACCGTTATAGGTTTTGACGCCAGTCGTCATGCTCGTTGCTGAACTTGATGAATCGGCATACGCGTGGCGATCGGTCGCTTTCTTAGGCTCGGAAACAAGGTACAGCGGGTCCGCTCCAACGGTCCATGGATTCGGACCGCCACGTACGGCGTCGTAGCCGCTACGAACCTTTCCACCGGGAGTCTTTACGATTTGTATATCGACGTCGGTCGTCGTCCCGTCGTTGTTCGGCGAAGTTGCCATGAAACCGAATTGGCTCGTCCCACCGGCCTGGTAGTCTTGAAAGTGAGTTCCTTCACCTCGGCCTTCGTGATATGCGACGCGTTGCAAGTTGTAAATGCTGGCCGCGCGAGTCGTTTGCCAATCCATGCCATCGAACACGACCAGAAAAATATGTTTCTTTCCGGCTTCGAGTGCCGCTCGTTGAATCCGATAAACGTCCGTCTGATCCATATAGTCGGCGACGGAATTCACGGTCCGATCTGGAAGATAACCGTATAACTTCGCAACCGCTTCTTGATTTCGATAGAGGCTGTTCGCTCCGATGTAATCACGTAAATCAATTGCCGAGCCAGCGTCCTTCGTCCCGTACGTGTAGACAGGAATCAAGCGATTCGAGTGGGTTCCCCAAAGCGAATACTTCTTGGGCTGCCAGCCCCAATGCGCCGCCAGAGAATCCCCCTTCTCGATCGCCTCGGCCTGCAGAACACGCAAGTAATCGGCCGAAACGACTGGCTTTGCCACGACATGGCCGAGAAATAGACATAGTAAGATTGAGAGAACTCGCTGCGAAGATCGTGACATGAATACAATCCGGCGGGCGGTATTTCGGAGGGACTAGGCTCAGGGAGGAAATCTTAGTTTACATGGAACAGGTCGAACAGAATAGCAATCCGTGCGGCCATCGCAACTCCGCGTGCCAATTAAGCTGGCCCGTCGCAGTGCTATTGGGTTATCCTAGAACTCTTCGACCGGCTCACACCTTCAAGCGGCTAACTGACAACTGCCCCACCAATCTGTTATGCCTCGGTTCAACTCGCTCCTGATCGCCTGTTCTCTAACGACAAGCTTCCTCTTCGCAGGTCCCGAGGAAACTGAATTCTTCGAGACGAAGATTCGGCCCTTGCTCGTCGAGCGATGTTACTCGTGCCACTCGGCCAAAGCGAAGAAGCTGCAAGCCGGATTGCACCTCGACCGCCGCGACGCAATCCTCGAAGGAGGCGACTCGGGACCAGCGATCGTGCCTGGCAAAGCGGCAGAGAGCTTGTTGATCAAAGCCATTCGCTACCAAGAATACGAGATGCCGCCCGATCGCAAATTGGCGGATGTCGAGATCGGCTTGTTGACGAAATGGGTCGAGATGGGAGCACCTTGGCCGAACACAGAACCTCCCGGTGCGGTCTCGCCTGAGAAAGGTTACGACTGGGAGTACTTCCGTCAGAAGCACTGGTCGTTTATTCCAGTGAAAATGCCAGATCGACCGAGCGTCCAGCGCGCACAGTGGCCGCGTAACGACATCGACCACTTTGTCCTCGCCCGTCTCGAAGCCAAACAGCTGGCGCCGAATCCGCCTGCGCCGCCACATCTGCTTGTCCGACGCATCTATTTGGATTTGCTCGGCATCCCACCAACGCCCGAACAAGTCGCGAAGTACGTCTCGGCTGCCGGTGTGGACTTACAGCAAGCGACGACGCAACTGATCAACGATCTGTTGGAGTCACCACTCTACGGCGAACGCTGGGGACGCCACTGGCTGGACGTCGCGCGATTCAGTGACGGATATGGTGGCTTTCTTGACAACCGGGCGAATACGGAAGCATGGCGATATCGGGATTGGGTCGTTGCCGCGTTTAACAACAACATGCCGTACGACGAGTTTATCAAGTTACAGATCGCCGGCGATTTGATCGGTGGGCAAGACCAGGCTGTTGCGACCGGCTTCTTTTCCCTTGGGCCAACCTACAACTCGGACGGTGGTGATCCCGATAGCGTCGCACAAGCGAAGAGCGAAACGCTGGACGATCGGATGGATACTTTGTCGCGAGGGTTTCTCGGTCTGACCGCCGCCTGTGCGCGTTGCCACGATCACAAGTTCGATCCGATTCCACAAGAGGATTACTACTCGCTCGCCGGCGTGTTTAATAACACACAGACTCGCGAGTCGCCGCTCGTACCTGACGAAGTCGTTAAGACCTACAACGAACACCAGAAGTCGATCGGCGAAATCACAAAGCAAGTGAAGGATCTGCAAAACGCTATTAAACAGGCGAAGCGTGAAGCAACCGCCGATGAAGCGAAGAGCCTTGCCGACATGCAAGCCAAGTTAGAGCAGCTCAAAAAGACGGCACCGGCGAAATACGAGTTCGTCCACGCTTTAGCGGATGCCGGCAGCCAAGACATGCGCGTCGCCTTACGCGGCAATCTTCGCAAGCCCGGAGACGTCGCTCCTCGTCGTTTCCTACGCATCCTAGCTGGTGAAGATCCATCACGGTTCGCCAATGGCAGCGGGCGTGTCGAACTGGCCGAGGCAATCGCCAATGCGAACAATCCGCTAACCGCGCGCGTTCTCGTGAATCGCATCTGGCAGCATCACTTTGGTGATGCGATCGTCCGTTCGCCGAGCAACTTCGGAACACTAGGCGAGGAGCCGACTCATCCGCAGCTACTGGATTGGCTCGCATCGACGTTTGTCGAATCGGGATGGTCAATTAAAGAGCTGCATCGCACGATCATGATGTCGGCCGCTTATCAGATGAGCAGCGACTTCAGCGAGTCGAGCTTCGCGGCCGATGGCGACAATCGATTGATCTGGCGAATGGCACCTCGGCGCATGGAGGTCGAAACGTGGCGAGACTCGCTCTTGTTCGTGACTGGAGAACTCGATCAAACGATTGGCGGTCCGTCAATCGACAACATACAAGCAAGTAAGCGCCGCACCTTGTACGCAAAGGTGAGCCGAAACGGCGATGTGTTCGCCTCCGACGCGTTCTTGCGATTATTCGACTTTCCATTGATGCGGGCAACTGTCGCTGATCGTCCGAGCAGCATCGTTCCTCAGCAGTTCCTGTTCGCGATGAACAGCAACTTTATGGTGGATCGCGCAACGGCGCTGGCCGCCAGGTTGCACAGTGAATTGGACGACGACGCCACCAGAATTCGCTCGGCCTATCAGCACTGCTACGGACGACAACCGAGCGACCTGGAATTAGAATTGGCGATCGAGTATCTACGAGATACCGGCGACACTGCTTCCGGCCGAGCCTTGAAGCCCTGGGTGCAGTACGCGCAGGTTTTGTTGAGTTCCAACGAGTTCATGTACGTCCGCTGAGCGACGAGATGCTCGGTCACGCGTCAAAAGTCGTACCACAGTCCATAACCGATCTGTGCTTCGTGTTCATCGAAGAAAGAAAATTGATTGCTCTCGCCGTTGTAATAAAACAAGCCGGTCCGAAGCATGTTGGCGTCTTGACCTCGCCACGCCCAACCTGCCTCGAACGTGAAGGCACCGCCAAAGTTGACTTCTTCCCGGAGATGAGCGTTCATGGCCCAAAACGGCTCGCCACGCAGCCCCGTCGGTCCGCACGGCGCATAGTCCAAGCCGAACTGAAACTCCCAAGGCAAGCCGACATCGCTGTAAGCCGCCCACCCAGCTTCGGCGTAAATCCGCAACTTCTGATTCATGTAGTACGAGTATCCGAGTACCAACACGTCGCGTGAATAGTTCAGGCGATTGAAGCCCGGATTCTTAATCAGAAACTCGTCACCGACATGCGAACTGAGATGATAAAACGCGAACTTCATGCGATGCCGTCCCACGCCGTAACTGACCGGGATACCTGCTCGAAAATCAACGGATCGCACATCACGATCGCTAGGGAGGTCGAGTCGAATTTGTCCACTTCCCTCGACGTCCAACTGCCACCCCTCTGGGCGAAATGCATCGGTCGTCCCATACCGCCAAATCCCAATGCGAGTACCGAGCGTAGCATCAAGGAACGTGCTGTCGCCCCGACTCTTGACCAGATGAAGCGAGAAACGCGATTCTTTGGTTCCCGCCAAGTAACTGTCAAAGACCAAGCCGTCCGGAAGCAGTTGGTGGCACCATTGGTTGCTGGGCCTTGGTTCCTGTGGCCAAGCTTCGAGAGGTGGCGGAGTCGTAAATCCCTCGAAGCTCTCATAAGTGGGAAGCTGAGCGATTCGAGACATTGCTGGGAGAGACTGGGCGTCAAGCGATCTCGCCGGAACGACGCCGATGGCGGCAATGGCAAGCAACGCAAATCGGTACACTTGTCGAACTCCTCCGACGTCCCCGGAACTGACAGCAAGAACGGTCAGCACATTCCGTCAACGTACGGCAGCGATAAAGTTAAGGCGAGTCAACGCAAGGAATGCAGGGATCGGCACTCAGAAACGCCGAGGTGTGGTGATCAATGGAAGTGGGTAGAGTGGAGAGTTTCTGGCAGGACTTGTCAGACGAGCGTTGCCGCTGACAATGGGACGCACTTGGCGTGGAAATGATGGTTTGTAGGTATGGTGCGGGCTGTTTTGCCCGTAGGCTTCGTACCGAAAGTATCAGCTCTACAGATTGTATCGGCTTGATGAATCACGAATTCCAGCCAGAATCGGAACTGTTTGGCTACGAAATTGACCCCGACGATAGCAGGAGTGCAAGCGATGGTACTACTTGAATTCAGCATCGCCCCGTTGGAAAAAGGGGCCAGCGTGAGCGAATACGTCGCCCGCAGCCTGAATATTATCCATGCCAGCGATTTGGATTACCGGCTTCACGCCATGGGGACCATCGTCGAAGGCGACCTCGACCAGGTCCTGGATGTATTGCGCCAATGCATGGAAGCGATGTCCAGCGATTGTGATCGAATCACTTGTACTGCGAAGATGGACTTTCGGCGTGGGTACTCGGGGCGTTTGGCAACAAAAGTTGAGAGCGTCGAAGCAAAACTCGGTAAAGACCTCAAGACGCTCTAACACACGCGAAAGCGAGAACGGGATGAAGGAAGCAGACGTCGCTATCATCGGCGGTGGAATCGTTGGACTAGCAACCGCGTATCAGCTCCTGTTGCGGCATCCCGATAAACGGGTTGTCGTTCTAGAGAAGGAGTCGTCCGTTGGCGCTCACCAAACGGGACACAACTCGGGCGTGCTCCACTCCGGAATCTATTACAAGCCCGGCTCGTTGAAGGCACAGAACTGCCGAATCGGCAAGCGAGCAATGGAAGCCTTCTGTGAGTCTGAGGGAGTTCCGTACGACGTGTGCGGCAAGGTGATCGTTGCGGTTGACGAAAGCGAAGTTCCCCGACTGGAGCGGATCTTCGAACGCGGGCAAGCCAACGAAGTCGCGTGCGAGATGATTAACCGCGAACGGCTGCACGAACTAGAACCGCACGCGGCAGGTGTGCAAGCCATCCACGTACCTGAAGCAGGCATCGTTAATTACCGGCGCGTCGGTGAACGGCTCGCCGAGATCATTCAGGAGCGGGGCAGCGAAGTTTTGTGCGACGCGAAAGTGGTAGGCTTTCAAAGGGACGCCAGAAATATCGTGCTTGCTACGAAGCAAGGCGATGTGACGGCGAACTATGCCGTGAACTGTTGTGGCTTGCAATCGGATCGCATGTCGAAGATGACCGGACACAAGGCCGACGCAAAGATTCTGCCGTTCCGCGGCGAGTTCTTCGAGCTAAAGCCCGAATCCGAGCATCTCTGTCGGAACTTGATCTACCCAGTCCCGGATCCCAGCTTTCCGTTCTTGGGCGTTCATTTCACTCGCATGATCGACGGTGGCATCGAGTGCGGCCCGAACGCGGTACTCGCCTTCGCCCGCGAAGGATATCGCAAGACGGATATCAACATTGCCGATCTGGTCGAGACGCTCACCTACTCAGGCTTTCTACGAATGGCATCAAAGTACTGGCGAGTGGGTGCCGGCGAAATGTGGCGATCTTTCAGCAAAGCAGCCTTCGTGAAAGCGTTGCAAAGGCTAATGCCCGAAATCCGCAGTGAACACATCGTGCCAGCCAGAGCTGGAGTTCGCGCACAAGCGATCTCGCCCGCAGGCGACATGGTCGATGATTTCGTGATCCAAGCGGCTGACAATGTGATCAACGTGAACAACGCTCCGTCACCAGCCGCCACCTCTTCGCTGAACATCGGTAACATCATCGTCAACAAGCTGGATGAGCAGCTTGGGTAAGCATGGCAACGGGTGGCGAAGGGACGCGAGCGGTCTATAATCGTAACTCTTCTGTTTTACGAAATTGCCTGCGTCGTGAGTGACACTGATGTCAATTGCCGTCCAAACTTCCGTCATCGATCAACTCCGTCGTATTGTTGGTACCGATGGTGTGCTCTCGGCGAACTCCGATTTGCTTGTCTATGAGTGTGACGGGTTTGTCATCGAGAAAAACAGCCCGGACGTCGTCGTGTTTCCACGGACGACGGAGGACGTGGCGAGGATTGTCAAAGTTTGCAATGAGGCGGGCGTGACGTTCCTTCCGCGCGGTGCCGGCACAAGCTTGGCGGGTGGATGCCTGCCGGTGGGTGGCGGGGTGATGATCGTGCTGACGCGGATGAAGGAGATCGTCGAGATCAACCTTCGCGACCGATATGCAATCGTCGAACCGGGCGTTGTTAACGTGTGGCTGACGAATCGTTTGAAGGGGACGGGCTACCATTATGCTCCTGACCCGTCGAGCCAGGGCGCTTGTACGATCGGTGGTAACGTGGCGACCAACTCAGGCGGCCCACACACGCTGAAGTATGGTGTGACTGTGAATCACGTGCTTGGCGTCGAAGCGGTCCTTGCGGACGGCCGCGTCGTTCAAATCGGCGGTCCTGCGGAGGAGTCACCGGGACTTGATTTGGTCGGTGCGATTGTGGGAAGCGAAGGTACGCTAGCAGTCGTTACCAAAGTGTGGGTTCGGCTCACTCGTAATCCGCAGGGATATCGGACGATGCTTGGCATCTTCGAATCGTGTGACGATGCGACGAACGCGATCAGCGAAATCATCGGAGCGGGCATTGTTCCTGCTGCACTTGAAATGATGGATCAAGGTATTCTTACGGCCGTCGAGGCCGCGTTTAAGTTCGGCTTCCCACTCGACGCCGAAGCGATCCTGTTGATCGAAGCCGATGGTCTCGAAGCCGGTTTGAATCATCAGCAAGAACAGATCATCGAACTGTGCAAGAAGTGCGGTGCTCGCGAAGTTCGCATCGCCGCGGACGACAAGGAGCGAATGAAGCTTTGGAAGTGTCGCAAACAAGCGTTCGGCGCGATCGGTCGGTTGAGCCCCAGCTATTGCACGCAAGACGGAGTCGTCCCGCGCACGAAGTTACCGCACATCCTGAAACGCATCATCGAGATTGGCAAGAAGTACAACATCCGCATCGTGAACGTTTTCCACGCCGGCGACGGAAATATCCATCCGATCTTGTTGTTCGACGAACGCAATTTGAAACAGACCGAAGACGTCCTGAAAGCAAGCGGCGAGATCTTGGATGAGTGTCTTGCTTGTGGCGGAAGCGTCACTGGCGAACACGGGATCGGCGTCGAGAAGATCGAGTTCATGAACAAGATGTTCTCCGCTGACGACCTCGCCGCTATGTCGAACTTGCGAGGGGCATTCAATCCAAAGAATAATTTGAGCCCTCGTAAGATGCTGCCGACCGCCGGTGCTTGCGGGCTCGAACAAAAACATCCCGGTCGTCGGGCGGCGATGTAACACCACGACTTCCGATCCTCCACACAGCGCTTGGTGCCTTTCGTGAGTTCAGTCAGCGATACACTACCGATTACCGAAACGACAACGCCCGGCGACGCATCCGAGCTCGCCGAGGTCGTTCGTAGCTGCCATGAAACTGAAACAGCGATCTATCCCATCGGTGGCGGCACGAGTCTCGGCTACGGCCTTTCTGCCAAACGTGAAGGGATCGGACTGTCATTGGCACAGCTGGCATCGGTCGTCGACTATCCTGCTCGCGACATGACGATCACGGTCGGGTCTGGCATCACGATGCGAGCCCTCGCCGAGATTCTCGCCGCTGAACGACAACGCCTGCCAATCGATGTGCCCGGGGCAAGTCAGGCGACGCTTGGCGGTGTCGTCGCAACAAACTTCAATGGACCTCGGCGATACGGTCAAGGTACCGTTCGTGATCACGTGATCGGCATTCACGCTGTCGATGGGCGAGGCTTGAGCTTCAAGGGAGGTGGCCGCGTCGTGAAGAACGTTGCGGGTTACGATTTCTGCAAGCTTCTAACAGGTTCTCTGGGGACGCTTGGCGTGATCACCGAAGTGACCTTGAAGCTAAAGCCGATTCCAGATCGCTTTGCGATTGTCTTCTGCTCACCCACCGATCTGAATCAAGCCGATCGACTGCTGGCTGCCCTTGTCAACTCGGAAACAACACCGTGTGCCGTCGAACTCCTGGTCGGCCCCACTTGGACGGCGGACAAGCAATTTACCGACCTTTCATCGAGCGGAAGCTCCCTGTTCCTTGCGGTTGCGGTCGAAGGCACCGAGCCGGAAGTTGAATGGATGACCAAGCAGCTAGGCGACGAATGGCGGAGTGAGGGAGTGAGTTCGCATCAAATTATCGAGGGTCATGCCGCCGACGAACTGTTCGGCAGCATGACCGAGTTTCCCAGCAGTGGCGAGTCGCCGCTGGTGCTTCGCGCCAGCATCGCACCAAGCGGAATCACTCGATTCATCGAAGCGGTTCAGTCACTCGATGCGAATTGCTCCGTCCAATCGCATGCGGGCAACGGAATTGTCATCGCCCGCCTGTCAGAGTTTCCAAGTGCAGGACTCGCCAAGACATTAGTAGGTAACCTCCAAGCTGTTGCCGCGTCCGCGCATGGCAATGTTGTTGTGTTGTCTAACCCCGGCGGATCAGAGATGACACACCAGAGCGTTTGGGGCGCGGTCGACGCACCGTTTGAATTGATGTCTTCGGTGAAACGAGAGTTCGACCCCAAGAACATTCTTAATCCAGATCGCTTCGTTTATGTCAGTTAGCGTCCCGCTCTTCATACTGTGATCCCATGACAACCGCTGAACAACCCGCCGAAACGAAGTCCGAGCCCAACGCCACGAATCCCGGCGCTGGCATCGACTATGAGCTGTTCCTCGATTGTGTTCACTGCGGTTTGTGTACCGCATCGTGTCCGACTTACGTTGAGCTAGGAAACGAAAATGACAGCCCACGCGGTCGCATCTACTTAATGCGTGCGGTGACTGACGGACGACTGGACCTAACGCCTGAGGTTCGTCGACATCTGGAGTTATGCTTGGATTGCCGCGCGTGCGAAACGGCATGTCCTTCCGGCGTTCAATACGGCAAGTTGATTGAACCTTTTCGGGTCGCTATGGAGGATCAGACACCTGGAGACAAGAAGACGGACGATTGGTTCCATCGCTGGATTCTGTTTTGGTTGTTTCCTTATCCCGATAGGCTTCGCAAGTCGCTCATTCCCGCCCGCATTGCACAAACATTGCGGCTCGACAAGCTACTTGTGAGCACTGGCCTGTGGAAGCTACTTCCTTCGCGGCTTGGTCGGCTGATCACAATGCTTCCCAAGCTAGAAAAGACTCCGCCGCCTTTGCCACACGTTCTACCTGCCAAGGGAGAACGTCGGGCCCGAGTCGCTTTGTTTACGGGTTGCGTCGCGGATGTCATGTTCCGCGAGACACATTGGGCGACCGCCCGCGTGTTGCAAGAGAACGGCTGCGAGGTGCTCGTGAATCACACGCAAGGTTGTTGCGGTGCGATCCATCTTCATGCTGGCAGCGAGGAACCAGCCCGCGAAATGGCTGACGCAAACATCGAGGCGCTGATGGGAACGGATGTCGATGCCATCATCGTCAACGTGGCCGGTTGCGGCTCGATGCTAAAGGACTATGGCCACCACTGGCACGACGAGAAGCAGCCGGAACGGGCGCGGTTCGCCGAGAAGGTGCGTGATGTGAGCGAATTTCTGGACGAACTTGGACTGATCCCACCGACCGGCGAGTTGAATGTCACCGCAACTTACCATGATGCGTGTCACCTGGCCCATGCGCAGCAAATACGCGAGCAGCCTCGCAATTTGTTGTCCCAGATTCCCGGGTTGAAACTCGTCGACTTGCCCGAGTCGGATCTTTGTTGCGGAGCGGCGGGCACTTACAACCTCACAGAACCAGAGATGGCAGGCCGCTTGAGCGAGCGAAAGATGAAAAACATCGTGGGGACGGGCGCTCGCGTCGTCGTCACCGCCAACACCGGCTGCCTGATGCAAATCGCGTGCGAAGCTCGGATGCAGGGCGAGGTGCTTAAGATCATTCACCCGATCGAGTTGCTCGACTTGAGCTACCGGGGCGAGTCGCTGACCTTCTGATTCGCCGCATAATGCTCGTCCGTTATGCTTGTCTATTCCCGGCAATCGCTCCTGGAAACGACGCAACCTGATGATATCGTCGCGCCGCAACTCCCTGCGATAAAAGTATTTGGCACTCCCCGAATTGCCGAACGGCGAGCGGGGCGGTAAACTGCCGCTTTGCTTTTGATTGAAATTACGATCGCGAAAACGAGACGCAACTTGATAACGCCAGTAGGCGAAGTTTCGATAGAAAGGGAGTCATCGATGGCCGACGTGGCAAAGCTTAAACTTGGAGACCGTGAACTCGACCTTCCCATTGTCGTCGGAACCGAGCAAGAGAAGGCGATCGACATCTCGAAACTGCGTGGCGATGCCGGCTTTATTACCCTGGATGAAGGATACGTCAATACAGGCTCGACGACGAGCGCGATCACCTATCTCGATGGCGAACAGGGCATTCTTCGATATCGCGGTTACCCGATCGAGGTTCTCGCCGCGAATTGCGACTTCGTCGAAATCTGCTACCTGTTGATCTATGGCGAATTGCCGACCAATGAAGAGTTGCAGGCATTCCGGATGTCGATCCGACGGCACACGATGCTGCACGAGGACATGCGCTCGTTTTACAACGGCTTTCCACGCGATGCTCACCCGATGGCGATTCTGTCCTCGGTCGTGAGCGCCCTTTCGACGTTCTACCAAGATTCACTGAATCCACTCGATGAACGTCAGGTCGAGGTTTCAATTCATCGATTGCTGGCGAAGCTCCCAACGATCGCGGCCTATGCGTATAAAAAGTCAAGCGGCCAGCCATTCGTCTACCCGCAGAACGACCTGAAATACTGCGAGAATTTCTTGCAGATGATGTTCGCCGTTCCGAGCGAACCTTACGAAATTGATGAGGACTCGATCCAGGCCTTGAATCTGCTGTTAATCGTCCACGCGGACCACGAGCAGAATTGCAGCACGAGCACCGTGCGGATGGTCGGCTCGGCCAACGCGAATCTGTTTGCTTCAATCTCCGCAGGCATGTCGGCTCTTTGGGGACCACTCCACGGTGGTGCCAACGAAGCTTGCGTAAACATGCTCGAGGAGATCATTGCTGACGGCGGAAACGTCCAAAAGTTTGTGGACATGGCGAAGGATAAAAAGAGCGGCTTCCGGCTGATGGGCTTCGGACATCGTGTTTATAAGAACTACGACCCACGCGCCTTGATTATCAAAGCTGCCTGCGACAAGTTGCTCGCAAAGCTTCAATTGGATGATCCGCTATTTGAGGTCGCGCAAAAGTTAGAAGAGGTCGCGCTGAACGATCCTTACTTCGTCGAACGCAAACTTTATCCGAACGTCGACTTTTACTCGGGTGTGATTTACCGAGCCATCGGCATACCGCAAACGATGTTTACGGTCTTGTTCGCAATGGGACGCCTGCCTGGCTGGATCGCTCATTGGGCTGAAATGCATCGGTCACCTTCCAAACGAATCTGCCGCCCGCGCCAAGTCTACACTGGCGAAACCATTCGGGAATTCGTTCCGATCGACGACCGCGACTAGATCGTGTGATCATCGCTGCATGATTTCTAGCGTACGACTCACATCAGAGCGTCCTCGCACTTCCTTCGTGTCATCGCAGTGAACTTAGCGAAGAGATAGCGATTAATCCTGCTCACGGCGACGCAATTTATGCGTCCAGGATCACATGGTTCGCCTGTAGTAATTCTTCACGCTGGACCGATAGTATCAGATGAGTGGCTGTCGTTCGCGCTGCTGGTGCGTGCGATCCGCTTCCCTCCAACTATCACACCCAGTACGACGCCCAAGGGGTAGACCCATGTCCCAATTGGCACGCATGCCAAGAGTTACCGCATTTGGTTCGCTAGTCGCCTGGAGTTGTCTCTGGAGCACATTGGTCGTCACACCAACTGCATTTTCACAGTTTGAGGTATCCAGCTGGGCTTCCGAGGCCATCAATCTGCCTACGACGAATCCAAACGAGCGCCCACCGGTGGCGACCTCAATCGCGTTGCATCCCAACGGCACAACGCTCGCAATCGCAGGCGACGACCATGTCGTCTATCTGTGGGATCTTCGGGCGCAGCGGTTTACAAAGCAATTACGTGGACATCGCGACTGGGTGAGAACCGTTAGCTATTCCCCAAACGGTAAAGTCCTCGCCTCCGCGGGCAACGACGACCACGTCATCCTGTGGGATGCTGACCGCGCAAACTCGATACGCACGACCATCAAAGTGTCCGAGGCGGTCGCAACCGTCCGCTTCAGCCCTGATGGATCACAATTGGCCGCGATCGGGTTCGACAAAGTACTGCGCCTGTTCGATCCCGCATCGGGCGCAGTGATTCGAGAGTTGGACTGTCCCTGCGTCGACATGCGAGCTTTGGCTTGGTCTCCCGACGGTCAAGTCATCGCCGCCGCAGGCCGCAATGGCAAAGTTCGGCGATGGAACGCGACAACCGGTCGAACGCTGCAAGAGTTCGTGTCGCACCAGCAACGTATTCGCGACCTAGCATTCTCACCAGATGGCGAACAATTAGTAACCGCCAGCGAAGATCGCACGATCCGAGTCACTCACCTCACGTCCGGCGACGAGTTCGCACTGCAAACCGGTAACGCCAAGGTAATGGCGGTTGTGTTTTGTGGTGCCGACTTGCTTGCATCTGGAGGCAGCGATAATACGGTGCGAATCTGGAATCTGAAGGAACGCACAGAAACCGCACGACTAACAGGCCACACTGGCTCGGTCGCGGCATTGGCCTATGGAGGCGAATTGCTCGTCTCCGCTGGGTACGATGCGACGGTCCGTGTTTGGACTCGCGAACGGAGCGTCGCGAACAACGCCCCCAATACAACGCCACGCGTCGGAGCTTTGCCTCTGCCTCGAATTGAATGAGTACATTCCACTTTTAAATCCCGAACTGACTTTCCTACCAAACTTTCCGACCGACATGGCGATGCATGAAGCATCGTCCTTTCACAAAATGTCGCCCATCGTGGTGGCACGAATACACACGGAGGTGTCACGTGGGCTTGTGGTCCAGAATCGCACAGCTCGTTCGCACGCATCGACAGACACGACGGAGCCGTCGCCCCGAGCGAGATGCTCTGCGACACTGTCGTTTCGAGGTGATGGAGCCGCGACGACTTCTCGATGCCGATCCTATTCGAGTCGGTGCCGTGTTCATCGAAGAGGATCTGGGCAGTGATGTGCATGGCGATACGTTTGAGGTGACGTTTCAGGGCGGTGCGAGCGGAACAGAACTCACCCGCTTGGTCATCGACGGCGATCAATCGACATCCGGCTTTGGGCCGAGCGACGTATTCTTCGACACGGTCGAAGGAGCGAACGGAGCGGACAAGGCCTTCCCCTTTGCCGTCGACTCATTCACCAGCCAGAACCCCAACGCGTCGGTCACGGCGAGCGTCGCTGACGGCGGTTCGCAACTAACTCTGGACTTCGTTGGATTTCAGGCCGGCGACAAACTGATCTTCAGCATTGATGTCGACGAAGTCGAAGACTTCGATCCGAATGAGACCGACCAATCGCTCGTCAACGATGGATTTGACCCGTTAACTTCCGGCGTCGAATTTCAAGGAGCTATCTTAACTGCCGACTTCTCTGCGCCTCACTATCACGACGCAACAGGTACAGGAGAATTTCGAAATCGTTATGACGACGACCTTGCTGGCCTGGCATTGAACCTGTCCGCCGACGATGCCAACGGCCAGAGAGACCGGACGGCCGGCGTGGGGCTGCAATTGTCGCAGCCGCCCGTCCTCGCCGAGATCAACGGCTATGTCTATCACGACCGCAGCGACGATGGTTCGCGAGATCCTGGCGAGGAAGGATTGTCCGGAGTTCCGATCCAAGTCATCCCTGTCGACACCATTGAGCCACAAGGCGTAGTCTCGTTAACAACCGATGCGAACGGCTTTTACCATGCGACCGGATTGATCCCGGGCAGCTATCGCATCGTTGAAGTTAACCAACCGACTGACTTCTACGACGGGCTCGATACTGCCGGAACTGTAGGTGGAACAACGGTTGGGAATGCTGTGAACCCGGGCGACAACCTGGAAGCGATCTTTCTTGCCGGTGGCTCATCGGGTGTGGAATTCAATTTCGGTGAACTCGCCGCCGCGTCCATTCGCGGAAGTGTACATTTAACCGATCAAGATGGGAATTGCTTCACGGCAACGTCAGGCGACCAGCCGCTCGAAGGCGTGACGGTACGCCTGCTCGACGCGCAGAATAACCCTGTTGCTGAAACACTCACCGATGCAAGCGGCAATTACGAGTTTGCAAATCTGAGGCCTGGTCTTTACTCGGTCGTCGAAGTCACGCCCGCTGATCTGATCGACGGCGAGGAGCATGTTGGGACGATCGACGGCGTAGTCGTGGGACACGTTGGCGCTAGTGATGTACTCGGTGGCATTTTGCTGGCCTCCGGTGCCGAGGCAATCGACTACAACTTCTGCGAGCACGAGCCCGTCGAATTGTCCGGCTTTGTCTATCACGATCGCGCCAACGATGGTGATCGTGATCCCGGCGACGAAGGGATTGCTGGCGTCGAGTTGCAGGTACTCCGAGTCACTGGCGGTCCGGGGCACCTTCCGATCACTGTCACGACCAATTCAGATGGGTACTACGTGGCGACTGGACTCATCGCAGGCGAGTATCGCATCGTCGAGTCGCATCCCGCGGCGTACCAAGACGGCAGTGATTCGGCGGGCACGGTCGGTGGTGTTACGATTGGTATGGCCACGAATCCAGGTGACGAAATCAATGGGATTGTTCTTGCCGGCGGCGACGCGGGCGTGCAGTACAATTTTGGCGAGTACCAGCTCGCATCGATAAGTGGACACGTCAACCTGTCCGATGCTGATGGAAACTGCTTCGGTCCGGGTGTCAACGCACCTGGCCTTGCAAATGTCTTGGTGACCCTGCTCGATGCCAGCGGGACCACGATTTCTACGGCGCGCACGAACGCGAATGGAGAATATAGCTTCGGCGGCTTGCTTCCTGGGACCTACTCGGTGAACGAGCAAACGCCGTCGGGATTGATCGATGGCAGCGAACATGTCGGCACCGTCAACGGTCAAACCGTCGGGACGCTTGCTCAAAACGACATGTTCGCCGGAATCGTCGTCACGTCGGGGCAGCAAGGTGTTAATTATGATTTCTGTGAACACGAACCCGCTTCACTCGCTGGCAACGTCTTTCACGACCGAGACAATGACGGGACATTCGAGCCTGGCGACGACGGAATTGGCGGTGTCGAGATTGTCTTGCGGGATGCCAGTGGCGCGATCGTTACGAACGGGTTTACCAGGACCGACGGGTCGTACGAATTCACCGGTTTATCAGCGGGCAACTACACCGTGACCGAGCGGCAACCGTTCGGATGGGTTGACGGCAAAGATACCGCTGGCCTCGTCGATGGTCAGACGGTTGGCTCTGCGAGCAACGACTTCATCAGCGGCGTTACGCTCGGTTGGGGTGACGCCGCCACAAAGTACAACTTTGGCGAGTTCCTCGGAGCGAGTATCTCGGGCATCGTTCATGCCGATTCCGATGGCGATTGCATTGTCGACAGCGGTGAAGCCCGCCTTGACGGTGTGGCGGTCGAGTTGCTCGACGAGCAGGATAATGTCGTTGACACGACGGTCACGAATCACGATGGGGAATACCGATTCGATGGTCTCACCCCGGGAAGCTATTCCATTCGCGAGACACAACCGGATAACTACTTCGACGGCGGTGAAGTCGTCGGCGACGGCGGAGGAAGCGTCGGGGCCTCTGACCTCCTCACAGGAATTGTCGTAACCTCAGGCGACGACTTTCTCGGGTACAACTTCTGTGAACTGCCGCCAGCCAGTCTGTCGGGTTTCGTCTTTCAAGACGGCGAAGCAATTCAGACCGCCGACGGCGAGCCCCCAGCGAATTTGCAGGCGATTCGTGACGGACGCTTTACGCCCGATGATACTCCAATCGCTGGCGTGACTCTCGAATTGCGAAATGGTCGAACCGGGTTGGTGATTGACGCGAGTCAGGCCATTGCGGGGACGTATCCCGCCGGTCCAATTCGCACAACAACGGATGCTAACGGTTTCTATCAGTTCACTGGGCTGCTCGGTGGTCGAGAGTACGCGGTTTACGAGATTCATCCCGATGGATTCCATGACAGCATCGACACGCCTGGATCGACGCAAGCCCAGGCATTTAATGTCGGAGAACTGACACCCGCCGGCGGGCTCACCCAGCTTGCTGAACCTCATCGCAACGACGCCATCATTCGGATTCCGGTTTCCATTGGAAGTGCGGCTCAGAATAATAACTTCAGCGAAGTCTTGATCGAAGCCGATCCACCTCCACCGCCTTTACCACCTCCGCCGAATCCACCGCAGACTCCACCACAGCTACCTCCAGCAAGGATTCCGCCGCTGCTCGGCACGATACCACCGGCTGTCGGTGTCGTCGCTCCGCTCTTGAATGTTTATGCCGGTGGCGTGGAGGGCGCGATGGGATATACGTGGCACTTGAGTGTGATCAACGGTGGACAACCTCGGGAACTCGCAACCAATCAGCCAAGCAGCGAGATCTGGCGGCAAGCTCGCTTCCTTGACTACACGAATTGGCAAGCTGATCACGTGCGTAGTGCCGAATGGACGCTGACGGTGGGCCAGAATGTTGACACGGACGAGATCCAGGTTCAGCATTACATTTTTGGAGTCCGCGGCGGCATTCCAGTATCCGGCGACTTCAATGGTGACGGAATTGATGAGATCGCGGTGTTCTTCCAAGGCGAGTGGTTCATCGATCTTAATGGCAACGGACGCTGGGACGCAGAAGATCTTTGGGCACGCCTCGGCAGCGAAGAAGACTTCCCGGTCACGGGCGACTGGGACGGCGACGGTAAAGACGACATCGGCACCTTCGGCCCCGAATGGCTTGGTGATCCGAAGGCCATAGAAGCCGAGCCCGGACTACCCGATCCGGACAATCCGGAGACCTTCCTCACGACTCGCCATCGACCGAAGAATGTGCCCCCATCGCAACAGAACGCAACCGATGGTCGGCGATTGCTTCAGCTGAATCAACACGGTCCCCGCAGGATTGATGTCGTCGACCACGTGTTTCGATTCGGAGCTGGGAAAGACATTCCGATCACGGGTGATTGGAACGGCGATGGCATTCGTTCCATCGGAGTTTACCGAGACGGAAACTGGCAGCTCGATCTCGATGGCGATGGCCGTTGGTCAGCGAGCGACGCGATCCTGCAATTCGGTCAGACCGGTGACATTCCCGTTGTCGGTGACTTCGACGGAAACGGAGTCGAGGAGATCGGTATCTATCGCGCTGGCCAGTGGATGGTCGATTCGGATGGAGACCGCGAGCTGACGGCTCATGATCGAGTCTTCGAGATGGGCGGCGCGAACGATCATCCCGTCGTGGGTGACTGGAACGGAGATGGTATCGACGAGCCGGGGTTGTACCGCGAAGTTGACTATCAACCCGATACCGATGTGAGCAACTGACCGTTTGCAATCGACGGCTCTCGCTGTGACCGCAACAGCAAGCCGACTTGCCAAACAGCCAGCGCGGAAAGAATCAGACCGAACGGTTGTGCACCCGTTGTTTTGGCGATCACCTGCGACAGATGTGGGCCAAAGTAGACGATCGCGAGGAGTACTTGCGCCGCCATTAGCGTTCGACCGACGTTCGGTCCATGTTTCTGTGCTAGATATTCCGCGGTCAACGCTGCTCCGACCATTAGCAACACGAGGTCGTAGATCGGCGTGTACGCGTTGCAAAGAGCGTTAATCGAGATCAACGCCGCAAACCACAACGGCTCAACCGGCCCACTTGCGGTGACGAGTCTCGCACGGATCGCCATGTAGAGCGTTGCGGCCAGTCCTAGCAAGCCACACACGAGACGACCGTCTTCACCCACAATCAAGTTGAACCACGGTGCCAAACCGTGAACTTTCCAGAGTGGCGTCGCAACGTCCCACGATTGTGTCGCCAAGTTTGTTGTCAACTCGACATAGCGAGTTAGGCCAACCCATCCATCCGGCACCAGGCAAAGCAGACCGATGCCGATCGCGCCAGGCAGAACTCCCTTCAACATTCGCGGGTATCGAATCAAACAACCCAGGCCAAGCAGCGCGAGGACGTTTGGCTTGTAGGCGGCTAAGGCGAGAACTGCACCAGCGAAAGCGAACTGGCGGTGTCTTAGAAGGCAATACACGCTGACAGCGATCAAGAGGGCGAACATCGAAGCTTGGCCGCCGATAAGTGTTTCAAGCGCGACCGGCCAGCCAAGAAGCGCCCATCCCAATGACCTTCGCCACGTCTCGCCAAGTTTGGGAGAAACAGCAATCAGCTGTCGTGTTGCGCCCCACCATGCCGTGCATGAAAGTGACAAAAACAAGACGTATGCCAAGGAGTACGGCAACGCGGCCATAGGAGCCATCAACGTCGCTACCCACGGCGGATATCGGAATGGTAGTGCGAAGCTCGGATCGATCGCTGGGAAGAGTTGCTGAAGTCGACGTTGATGCTCGGCCTGATCGTACAGTTGGTCGCCGGCACCGTCCAAGACGACCTGACCTGCGACGTAGAACATCGAAAAGTCGGCACCTAACGGCGTGCCACTTTGGTCAAGCAAGTCATCGTAAGGGTAGAACCAGCTGACCCACCCCATGACGAACAAAACGAGGATCGACAACGCAACGAACCGGATTCGCTCGCTCAGCACACGATTCGGAGAACGCACCTCTGTCTTTGGCATCAGTTCACTAACCAGGTCGGATTGCATCGATCAGTCCGTAAAAGGATAGCTCACGCTTTCAGAAGACTCCGAAATTGAAAACAAAGTGGCGTTGGGCGGCAACCGCCGTCAACCTCGGAAACTTTGATGGCGCGACGGCGCGCTGAATGCGTCTCAATGAGTGTCCAGGGAAGGATAAGCAGGCCGCGGCAGGTGCGTAACTTCATCGCATCTGACCAATCCCGCGACAGCCCAAAACACAGCCTGCAGCGTTCTCAGCATGCCGAGCTGGATCGAAGAAAATATCTCGATCACACGCTCTCGGAGAAACTAAGCAGCCAACACAAAACGACCAAGTCAACAGACCCGAAACGTCGCGGTCGCACCACTTTTCCCATAATATCAGCCACCGACAGTTGGCGTCTCGCCAGATGCAAGTGCCCGGTTCGAACGCGCTGGCGAGACTTGGCATCGCCGAGAATCCGGCGCGAAGCGGAGTCAGCAGAACGGGACAAATCGGGGACAGCGAGAAAAGCAAACGGCTCCCAAGTTACTCTGTTCAAGCGACTTGCGAGCCGTGTCTCTCGAAGCGGAGGGCAAGGGATTCGAACCCTCAACCCCTGACGGGGCACCTGTACTCCAAACAGGCCGCTAGCCATTCGCATACCCTCCGAACGGATCGGCATTTTAGCGGCTTCCGTCTTACCTGGAAAGGCGAAGCGGAAGTCAACCGCATCCGCGTCGATCTGGATGGTTTAATGGAATCACACCGATCCGTTATCACACTGTTCGATATCGTTCTGGGGTTGAATGTTCGGATCACTCTCAAAGACAATCGGGCAGGCACGTGATTCTGTTTTGTGCTTATAATGGCTGATGCCCCAAGGGACCGATGTGACGATTCTCACACTGCGCGATGTCACGCAACTCCGATTTGAAGTAAATCCACCCGCCTGCCGAGAGACATGATGTTTCATCGCGATCCTCTTCCGTCACTGAATCGTCGAGAACTACTGCACCGCATCGGTGCTGGTTTTGGCACATTGGGTTTGGCAAACATTCTGGCTGAGTCCGCCAGCGCCGATGCTGCATCTCCGCTCTCGCCGAAGGCTCCACACTTCGCCCCCAAAGCTAAACACGTCATTCAGTTGTTCATGCCGGGGGGGCCCTCGCAGGTTGATACGTTCGATTACAAGCCTCATCTCGCGCAATGCCAAGGCCAGCGTCCCGAGCTCGTCGATCGCAAATCGCTTCGCAACACGAAAAACGGGCTCTTCCCTTCGCCGTTCAAGTTCAAACAATATGGCAAATGTGGTAAATGGGTGAGCGATTTGTTTCCTAATGTTGGGCAGCACGTCGACGACATTGCGTTCATCCATTCGATGCATACGGACATCCCTGAGCATGCGGGTGCGATGTTGATGATGAACCTCGGCCACTTGCAGCCAAGTCGCCCAAGTATGGGAGCGTGGTTGGGGTACGGTCTTGGTTCGGAGAACCAGAATCTGCCCAGCTTCGTGGCAATGAGTCCTTTTGCACAACCGCGCGGAAAGCTTGCCAATTGGGGCAACGCGTTTCTTCCCGGCGCGTATGCGGGAACTTACGTCAATCTCGCGCAAATGAAGCCCGATGAGATTCTGCGCGATCTGAAAAATCAGTGGCTCCCGAAAGATCAACAACGGCGGCAAGCAGATTTGCTAACGCGATTAAATCAGTTAGATCTCGACCGCCAGCAGAGCGACCAACAACTGGAAGCGAGCATTCAGGCCATGGAGATGGCATTCCGAATGCAGTTCGCAGTTCCCGACGCGTTTGACGTCACGACCGAAACGCAAACAACGCTCGACATGTACGGAGAAAGCCACTACGCGAAGGGGTGCTTGCTCGCGCGGCGGCTGGTTGAACGAGGCGTTCGAATGGTGCAATTGTCGTTGTCGATAGACGGCTACGACATCGCGTGGGACACCGGCCACAATGATATCGCCGGCGGGCACAAGCGGCTCGCGGAAGCATGCGATCAAGGAATCGCTGCGCTCATCACCGACTTGAAGCAGCGAGGCCTGTTCGACGACACGCTCATAATCTGGGGTGGTGAGTTTGGACGCGCTCCGACGTCAGAAGGCCAGAAGGGTCGCGATCACGATCACTACGGATTTACGACCTGGCTGGCGGGCGGAGGTGTGAAGGGCGGCTATAGCCACGGTGCGACGGACGAATTTGGATTGACCGCTGTCGAAGACCGAGTCCACGTACATGACCTGCATGCGACGATTCTCCACCTGATGGGACTCGATCACGAGCGGTTAACGTATCGCTATTCGGGGCGAGACTTCCGCTTAACCGATGTTCATGGAAACGTGGTCTACGACATTATCGCTTGAATCGACAGTGGTACCAACGATTCGCTTGTCAGCGACTTGCGCGGCATACACTTCAACCAACAACCCATCGTTAGCGTGCTGACTCTGAAATTCGACCGGCGCATATCGGCAGGAAGTTCCCGTCATCCAACTTTCGCCTCGATCACTCCGACCTTCAACCAACACACGCAATCGTTTTCCTACCAGGCCCTGATAGTAGTGATCTCGCAACTCTTCCTCGATCGCGGCCAGCTGCTGACTTCGTTCGGTTTTAACGCGTTTCGGAACGATCGCCTCCATTTCAGCGGCAGGTGTACCGCGGCGTGGACTGAAAGGAAACGAGTGAATCTTTGAGAAACCGGCTGCGCGAACGGTCTTGCAGGTTGCCTCGAAGTCCTCCTCGGTTTCACCCGGAAATCCAACAATCACGTCGGTCGTCAATGCTGGCTTGTCGAGCGATTCCTTCACGAGATGGCATCGATCAAGGAACCGCTTCACTCCCCAGCGGCGCTTCATACGCCGCAGAATTCGATCCGAGCCGCTTTGCAAGCAGATGTGCAAATGCGGACAGACTTTATCGGGATACTCGGCCATCACGCCCACGAGCTCGCGCGTCACTTCCGTCGCCTCGATGCTTGAAAAGCGAATGCGGAAGTCGCCATCAATCTGGACGATCTGTCGAGCGAGGTCCGCGAGCCGATACCACTCCGACTTTGGCTTGCCAGCACTCCAGTCAACGCCGTAGTGTCCGAGATGCACGCCGGTCAGGACGAGCTCACGATAACCGTTATCGAGCAATCTTTTCACTTCATCCAAGATGTGTTCGCTTGGACGACTGTAAAGACTTGGGCGAACTTTAGGAATAATGCAGTAACTGCACCGCAGCAGACAACCATCTTGCACTTTGACGTAGGCACGATGTCGGTTGCCGAATTGCGAGATCCCAGTTGGAATATCGACAACGCCAAACCTGCCCAGTAAATCGGGCAATTCTCGCTTGTCGGTGACGACTTCGGCAACGCCAGGCAACGCAGCCACTTCGTCCGGGGCTCGCGTGGCGTAACATCCCATCACGACGATCCGAGCGTCGGGATTGTCTCGCGAAAGTCGCCGGATGATCTGGCGGCTTTTGGAATCGCCTTCGTTCGTGACGGTGCAAGTATTGACGATACAGAGATCGGCCGTTTCGTCCTGTGTCGCGTCGCGATAGCCGATTCCGATCAAACCCTCACGGACGTACTCGGTCTCGTATTGGTTGACCTTGCAACCCAGCGTCACGGTCTTCAGCGTAGCGTGCATGCCTGGGAACTTTTACGAGGACGGAACGATTTCAGTCAGATTCGGGTTGTGGTTCGATCGAAGCCCACATCGAGCCCCGACACTGTCGAATCAATCCGTCCTTACCGTAGGCGTGGATCTGGTCGCGTTTCAATTCCGCGTGCTCACGTGTGGTTGTCAGACAAACGGCTCGGCCTGCATGATCCACGGCGGCGGCAATCTGCATCCCTTGCTCTTCAACAAAACCAAACAGCTCGCGCATCATTTGAATGACATAATCGTAGGTGTGCTCGTTGTCATCCCACAAAACGACGTAATACCGCGGCTGACGCTTTGGTCGCGGTATTTGTTTCGACTTGGTCGGGCGCTCCATTACCACAGTCTTTAGTTTCATCTCAGAGTATCCATCTCAAGCGGTTCGGTTCACATAACGACAGACAAGAATACTATCCCAATCCAACCGGGTTGGTCGATCGCCAAGCTGGGCATTATATTGTATCGCTCTAGTTTTGGGAAAGGAGCATCATGGACGAGATCCAGCAATACTTGGAACAGCATCGCGAGGCGTTTGAAAACGATCTATGCGATCTGCTACGAATTCCAAGCATCAGCGCGGATAGTCGACACCGAGACGACATGCGACAAGCGGCCAATTGGGTATTCGGTCAGTTTGATTCGATGGGATTGACCGTCGAAATGGCTGAGACCCCGGGACATCCAATAGTCTACGCCGAGTCGCCAGCCGTCGAAGGGGCTCCGACCGTCCTCGTCTACGGACATTACGATGTCCAGCCCCCAGATCCCCTCGAAGAATGGACCTCGCCACCGTTCGAGCCGACCAAGCGGGATGGCAACGTTTACGCTCGCGGAGCGACAGACGACAAGGGACAAATGCTCACCCACGTAAAGAGCGCTCAGGCAGTCCTCGCCACCGCTGGCAAATTACCGATTCAAATCAAATACGTGATTGAAGGCGAAGAAGAGGTCGGTAGCGAGAACATCGAGGCGTTCCTCGAAAGTCGGCGCCGGCAACTCGCATGCGACGTGGTCGTGATCAGCGATACGTCTCAGTTCGGTCCTGGCCGACCTGCGATAACTTACGGTCTGCGCGGCATCGCCTATTTTGAGGTGCGATTAACTGGACCTAAACAGGACCTACATTCCGGAACCTTTGGCGGTGCGGTCACCAACCCACTCAACGCGATGTCGAAGATGCTTGCTGCATTGGTCGATGGCAACGGACGTATCCAGATTCCCGGTTATTACGACGACGTCGTTGACTTAACCGAGCGGGAACGCGAGCAGTTTGCTGCGTTAGGTTTCGATGAATCTTCGTTTATGAAACAAGTCGGCGTCGAAGCGGTCAGTGGTGAAGCAGGCTACACGACATTAGAGCGTCGCTGGGCGAGGCCGACTTACGATGTACATGGATTCTGGGGCGGCTATAGCGGCGAAGGAGCGAAGACTGTATTGCCAAGTCGCGCGGGAGCAAAGTTCAGTTTCCGATTAGTCCCGAATCAGGATCCGAAGAAGATCGGAGAGTTGCTTGAACAAATGCTCCGATCGATGTGTCCGCCCGGTATCAAATTGGAACTGATCGATCTGCACGGAGCGCCCGGAGTGTTGGTGCCGCTCGACAATCCATACATGTCCGCAGCAGCAGCAGCCATCGAGCGAGGTTTCGGAACGGCTCCCGTTTTCATACGCGAAGGTGGATCAATTCCCATCGTAAACGCCTTTGCCGAGAACCTGGGCGCCGATACGCTGTTGCTCGGATGGGGCTTGGACGACGACAACACCCACAGTCCTAACGAGAAGTTTTGCCTCGCCGATTTCCATCGAGGGATCAAGACCAGCGCCGCGTTATGGGACGAGTTAGGTAAGTTGAAGCAACGATAGAAAAGTTCTACAAAGAAAACATCATGCTCGATCGAAAATACATTGCTGAAAACGCCGAAGCCGTCAAGCAGAATTGTGTGAATCGCGGAGTCGAGGCAGATGTCGATCGCCTTGTGTCTCTAGAAGCGAAACGCCGCGACTTGCTCAATCACGCCCAGGAGCTAAATCGTCAAGCAAACGAAGTCTCGAAGAGCATCGGCAAAGCCAAAGATGCGGAAGAGCGCGAAACGCGCAAAGAGGAAGGGCGTAAACTCCGAGACGATAAAGACCGCGTCCAAAGCGAACACGATGAATTAGACAAAGAGATCATCGTCCTTCAATCCGGAATTCCCAACCTCTCTCATCCTGATGCTCCAATCGGCGAAGACGACAAGTCGAATTTAGAACTCCGAACAGGTAAGCACACGCCACGACAATTTGAGTTCAAGGCGCTCGACCATGTTGAGTTGGGAGAGAAGCTAGATCTTATTGATTTCGAAGGCGGCGCACGTGTGGCAGGAGCAGGCTTTTACTTTTTGAAACACGACGCCGTCTTGCTCGAACTCGCGCTTACACAGTACGCGATTCAGATGCTAATTGGCGAAGGCTTTACCCCAGTCACGACGCCGGATCTTGCTTACACTGAAATCCTGCACGGCACTGGCTACATCCCTCGCGGCCCAGAGACACAGATCTACAGCATCGAAAACTCAAACCTCAACTTGGTCGCGACGGCTGAAATCACGATCGGTGGTTTACTCTCAGGACAAACGGTCGAGGCCGACGAGTTACCCCTCAAGATCTGCGGCAGCAGCCACTGCTTCCGCACCGAAGCAGGAGCCGCAGGTCGCGCGTCGCGCGGGCTTTACCGCGTGCATCAATTCACCAAAGTCGAGATGTTTGCCTTTACATTGCCCGATCAAAGCGAAGCGATTCTCGATCACTTCTGCGATCTGGAGTGCCGCATCTTCGACGGTCTGGGCGTTCCCTACCGAGTCGTCGATACGGCAACGGGAGACCTTGGTGGTCCGGCATATCGCAAGTTCGATCTTGAAGCCTGGATGCCGGGACGCGGCGAAGGAGGCGAATACGGTGAAGTCACCAGCACCTCAAATTGTACTGACTACCAAGCTCGCCGCTTGAACGTTCGTTTCAAACGCAAAGGCGAAAAGGGAACACAATTCGTTCACACTTTAAACGGCACTGCCCTCGCCATTAGCCGCGCCTTGATCGCCGTTCTAGAGAACAACCAACAAGCCGACGGCTCAATCAGTATTCCAGAAGCTCTTCGCTCGTGGATGGGTAAAGACAAGATCGAGCCTCGATAAAGTTCAACGCACGAATTGCATGCTGCTTCCCTCATCCGCCGTCTGATCGCAACTCGACACCGAAGCCAAATCTGTTCGACAATTGAATTCGACCATCTCGAATCTCCGGAAAACCGCTTAAGCAGTTGAACCACTTTCGGCCCGATTCAGCGAGTGGTCGCGAGTCGAGAGCGGCGATCGCGGCGAGTGCGTAGGGCTCACAACCGCGATGTGGGATGACGCGGATGTTGGCTGCTTGCGCCATGTTGTAAATGTCGATCAGGGTTGTGAGGCCTCCGCACCAGTTGATGTCCGGTTGGAGGACTGCGTGCAGTTGGCGATCGATCAACGTTTTGAAGCCGTCGGCTAAGTACTCGTGTTCGCCGCCGGCAATTGGCACGGGACTCTGTTCGGAAAGAATGGCGTAGCCGTCCAAATCATCTGGCTGAATCGGTTCTTCGAGCCATGCGACGTCGTAGGGTGCGATTGCCTCGGCGACGCGCAGTGATGTGTCGATGTTCCAGCGAGCGAAGGCGTCTATCATGACGCTCGCGTCGGGACCAAGTCGTTCTCGGGTTCGCTGTACGAGGTTTGCAATCTCGGCTGGGTCCGGCTGATCGCCGAATCGCTCGACGTGCAGCTTGATTGCTTCGTGCCCCGCATTAAAAGCAGACTCGGCGTCCTCGTCGTCGAAGACCGTCGAATACGTTGGCAATTCGAGGTCGAGGTCAACGTTCGGATTTAGCAGCCTTGCAACCGGCAGATTAGCGGCTTTACCTCGCAGATCCCAGAGTGCCAAATCGACGCCGCTGATTGCCATGACGACGAGGCCCTTGCGGCCATAGAACGATGTGTGCCGACACATCTCCTCGTGCAACGCTTCCACATCCGACGCGTCGCGGCCAACGAGCAAGTCGCGGAGTACCGTCTCGACGAGGTGGATGCCTGCAACACCCCCGCCGCCGACGCCGAGTCCGACCAGTCCATCGTCCGTTTTAACTTCGACGACGATCTGCCCAAGTTGTGTTCGCCAGTCGGCCGGTGAACCGGGAGTTGGAGGCTGAGATGCTCGAATTTCCGTGATGCGCATTAGTTCAAGATACCAGTAGCTGAAGTCGCTAAGACCAGGGCTTTCATAATGATTGATCTTGCCCATTTCTCCTAGAGCAGTGGTGTTGTGTGGCGCGCTTGGATTTTCGCGGACTTCTTCTGACGCCAAAAAGAGTGGCACGATGCAGACCGCTTTGTTCAAGGATGAGGTGTTTCGACGTTTCGCAAACGAACTACCTATCGCCACCGCCGTGCAGGTGGTGCTGCGAACGTTGCTCGAACCAATGATGGTCGATGAGATCTTTCGCGAAAATGCCGATAAGCAATATGAGCCATCGTTGCTGTTCTCGGCATTGACCCAACTCATGTCGAGTGTCGTGTTGGGCAAGCACGCGAGCGTCAGCGCGGGTTATAAGAAGTTCGCGAATCGACTGGGAGTGGCGTTGAATTCGGTTTACGAAAAGCCCCAGCGAGTCGAACCGGAGACTTCCAGGAAACTCGTGCGAGCTTCCTACCACCAAGTCGTGCAGGCGCGTTGCGACCAGGGCGGAGTCGCTCAGCATGAGGTGCCTGGTTACACGACGCGCATCCTGGACGGA